>Ga0308156_1000047_pt1 | contig 450778 bp, 408 predicted proteins | sample PhyAR2_FD_201041 | JGI IMG/M metagenome (GOLD analysis project Ga0308156, IMG submission 201041) | Phyllosphere microbial communities from UC Gill Tract Community Farm, Albany, California, United States - DLSL A.R2 | ecosystem: Host-associated > Plants > Phyllosphere > Unclassified | place... | reverse complement strand
AGCGTCTTGCGACGTTAAGAATCCATGTCTTCGAGTGCCCACACAGATTGTCTGATAAATTGTTAAAGAGCAGTGCAACGTGGCTTTCAGCTCACCGTTGCGAGGTGGCGTATATTACGCTTTCCTCTTTCAGAGTCAACCCTCAATTTCAGGATTTTTTCTCTTCAACCGGACCGGCTGTTTCCGTGAAGTGATTCACGTTTGCCGTTTCGATGGAGGCGCATTATAGGGAGTTATTCGGAGCTGACAAGCGGAAAAATACAATTTTATTTCAACCGCTCATCTTTTCGTCATAACGGCTACTTTTGCTGCTTTTTAATCGTTGCCGGCAGCTCTGCAAGGCTATTAAGCACCCAATCTGCTGCATTTTCCCCTTCGGGGGTGACCGGTTTGCCTGAACGCACTAATACTTTATGGCCGACGCCAGCCGCTGCTGCTGCCTGCATATCTTCTACTTTATCGCCCACCATATATGAGGCGGCCATGTCGATATGCAAAAAGTCGCGTGCGGAGTTCAGCATCCCCGGATGCGGCTTACGGCAGTCGCACACCTGGCGGTACTCTTCCACGGTACCCTGGGGGTGATGAGGACAATAGTAGATGCCGTCCAGATCAACGCCGCGATCCGCCAGCGACCAGTCCATCCATTCGGTCAGGGTTTCGAACTGCGCTTCGGTAAATTTGCCCCGGGCGATGCCGGACTGATTGGTTACCAGCACCAGCGCGAAGCCCATCGCTTTTAATTCACGCATGGCGTCTATTACGCCATCGATAAATTCAAAATCGTCAATCTCGTGGACATAACCATGATCGACGTTAATCGTGCCATCACGATCGAGAAAAATTGCGGGTACTGATTGTGCCACCGGCTTACTCCTGAAAAAGACGTGTCACGCTAGTATCTCATGTTTCACGCGGCAAGAAAGTGCTCATGAGAGCGAGTTACATTGAATTAGACGTCTGGATGCCTTACCATCCGCTCTGTTTACGGTCACTGCCCGTATCTGGCAGAACAAAATGCCACGGCTAACTCTTACGATAAAAATATTCTAATGATTAAACTTTCGAATATCACCAAAGTGTTCCAGCAGGGGAACCGCACCATTCAGGCGCTGAACAATGTCAGCCTGCATGTCCCTGCCGGGCAAATTTATGGCGTCATCGGCGCATCGGGTGCCGGTAAAAGTACGCTGATTCGCTGCGTCAACCTGCTTGAACGCCCAACGCAGGGTAGCGTCCAGGTGGGCGGCGAAGAGCTGACGACGCTGTCGGAAGCGCAGCTTACCCGCGCACGCCGCCAGATTGGCATGATTTTCCAGCACTTTAATCTGCTGGCGTCCCGTACGGTCTACGGCAACGTGGCGCTGCCGCTGGAGCTGGACAACACCCCGGCGGCTGAAATCAAGCGTCGCGTGACCGAACTGCTGGACCTGGTCGGCCTGGCCGATAAGCACGACAGCTATCCGGCTAACCTCTCCGGCGGCCAAAAGCAGCGCGTGGCCATTGCCCGCGCGCTGGCAAGCAATCCGAAAGTGCTGCTCTGCGATGAGGCCACCAGCGCGCTGGATCCGGCAACGACGCGCTCTATTCTGGAGCTGCTGAAAGATATCAACCGTCGTCTCGGCTTAACCATTCTTCTTATTACCCATGAGATGGATGTTGTGAAGCGCATCTGTGACTGCGTGGCGGTGATTAGCAACGGCGAGCTGATTGAACAGGATACGGTTAGCGAAGTGTTCTCTCATCCGAAGACACCGCTGGCCCAGCAGTTTATTCAGTCCACGCTTCATCTGGATATTCCGGAAGATTACCAGCAGCGCCTGAAGGCCAACGCAGAGGCCGACAGCATGCCGATGCTGCGTATGGAGTTTACCGGCCAGTCCGTAGACGCACCGCTGCTCTCCGAGACCGCGCGTCGGTTCAACGTCAACAACAACATTATCAGTGCGCAGATGGATTACGCCGGCGGCGTGAAGTTCGGCATTATGCTGACAGAAATGCACGGCTCGCAGCAGGATACCCAGGCCGCCATCGCCTGGCTGCAGGAACATCATGTAAAAGTAGAGGTACTGGGTTATGTCTGAGCCAATGATGTGGTTACTGGCGCGTGGCGTCTGGGAGACGCTGGCGATGACCTTTGTCTCCGGCTTCTTTGGGTTTGTGATTGGCCTGCCGGTGGGCGTGCTACTGTACGTGACCCGTCCGGGACAGATCGTTGAGAACGCGAAGCTCTACCGCACCCTCTCTGCGCTGGTGAATATCTTCCGCTCCATTCCGTTTATTATCCTGCTGGTATGGATGATCCCGTTCACCCGCGTGATTGTTGGCACCTCCATCGGTTTGCAGGCGGCAATTGTGCCCCTGACCGTAGGCGCTGCGCCCTTTATTGCCCGTATGGTGGAAAACGCACTGTTGGAGATCCCGACCGGCCTGATTGAAGCCTCCCGTGCCATGGGCGCGACGCCGATGCAGATCGTGCGTAAGGTACTGCTGCCTGAAGCGATGCCGGGACTGGTCAACGCGGCTACCATTACGTTAATCACCCTGGTGGGCTACTCCGCCATGGGCGGCGCGGTCGGTGCAGGCGGGCTGGGCCAGATCGGCTATCAGTATGGTTATATCGGCTATAACGCCACCGTAATGAACACGGTGCTGATATTATTAGTCGTGCTGGTTTATCTGATTCAGTTCTCTGGCGATCGTATCGTCCGGGCAGTAACGCATAAATAGCGTTGTACACAACACAATCGACTCAGTGAGTTAAGGAAATAATATGGTGTTCAAATTTAAGACCTTTGCGGCGGCGGGTGCGCTAATTGGTGCTCTGGCATTGGTAGGCTGCGGCCAGGATGAAAAAGATCCGAACCACATTAAAGTCGGCGTTATCGTGGGTGCTGAGCAGCAGGTTGCTGAAGTGGCCGCGAAAGTGGCAAAAGACAAATACGGCCTCGACGTTGAGCTGGTGACCTTCAACGATTACGTGCTGCCAAACGAAGCGCTGAGCAAGGGCGATATCGATGCCAACGCCTTCCAGCATAAACCGTATCTGGATCAGCAGATCAAAGATCGCGGCTATAAGCTGGTTTCCGCAGGCAACACCTTTGTCTACCCTATCGCGGGCTACTCTAAGAAGATCAAAGCCCTGAGCGAACTGCAGGATGGCGCGCAGATTGCGGTTCCGAACGATCCGACCAACCTGGGCCGCTCTCTGCTGCTGCTGCAAAAACAGGGTCTGATCAAGCTGAAAGAGGGCGTTGGCCTGCTGCCGAACGTTCTGGACGTGACCGAGAACCCGAAAAACCTCAAGATTGTTGAGCTGGAAGCACCGCAGCTGCCGCGCTCGCTGGACGACGCGCAGATTGCCCTGGCGGTGATTAACACCACCTACGCCAGCCAGATCAACCTGACCCCGGCGAAAGACGGTATCTTCGTTGAAGACAAAGACTCCCCGTACGTGAACATGATCGTGACCCGTGAAGATAATAAAGACGCGGAAAACGTGAAGAAATTCGTGCAGGCCTACCAGTCTGACGAAGTTGACCAGGCGGCGAACAAGGTCTTTAACGGCGGTGCAGTTAAAGGCTGGTAATCTCTCCTCGGTATAATATCATTCAGGGCGGGCGCAAGCCCGCCTTGTCATTTATGCAGGCAACTGGTTCAATAACTGACAATTTGATCACTCATTGAGGAAATACTATGCGTGCTTTACCGATCTGTTTACTGGCACTCATGCTCAGCGGCTGCTCCATGCTAAGCAGATCTCCCGTCGAACCCGTTCAAAGCAACGCAGCAACGCCGCCGAAAGCGGAGCCAGTGAAAACGAAAGTATCGCCCCCGGCTCCGGTCAGAGTCATCACCAATCCGGAAGAGCTGATTGGCAAAACGTTCCGCGATCTGGGTGAGGTCTCCGGTGACTCCTGCCAGGCAAGCAACCAGGACTCGCCGCCGAACATCCCGACCGCCCGCAAGCGTATGCAGATCAACGCGGCCAAAATGAAAGCCAATGCGGTACTTCAGCACAGCTGCGAAGTGACCAGCGGCACGCCGGGCTGCTATCGCCAGGCCGTCTGCATCGGATCGGCGCTTAACGTTTCGGCGAAATGAGCACCTTTCAGTTTGCGCAGATAGGCGTTATTCGCTCCCCCTATAAAGAGAAGTTTGCCGTTCCGCGTCAGCCGGGATTGGTGAAAAGCGGCGGCGGTGAGCTTCATCTCATCGCCCCCTATAACCAGGCCGATGCGGTGCGCGGGCTGGAGGCGTTTAGCCACCTCTGGCTGCTGTTTATTTTCCATCAAACGATGGAAGGCGGCTGGCGGCCCACGGTGCGCCCTCCCCGACTCGGCGGCAACGCCAGAATGGGGGTGTTCGCGACCCGCTCGACCTTTCGCCCGAATCCCATCGGCATGTCGCTGGTGGAGCTAAAAGGCATTCGCTGCCAGGGTGAGCAGGTGATCCTTGAGCTAGGCAGCCTCGATCTCGTGGACGGCACGCCGGTGGTGGATATCAAACCCTACCTGCCCTTTGCCGAAGCCCTGCCGGAAGCCAAAGCCAGCTACGCCCAGCAGGCACCGCAGGCCACCATGCCGGTGGGCTTTACCCCCGAGCTTGCCGAGCGCCTGCCGCAGCTGGAGACGCGCTATCCGCATCTTCGACAGTTTATCGTCGAGGTGCTGGCGCAGGATCCTCGTCCCGCCTATCGCCAGCAGGAAGAGGCGGGCAAGGAGTATGCCGTCTGGCTGCTCGATTTCAACGTCCGCTGGCGGGTGACCGACGCGGGCTTTGAAGTCTTTGCGCTGGAAGCGCGGTAAATTCTGCCCGCTCTCTTTTGACATAGCTGTCTCGCTGGTAAACTGAATCACTTTTTTTGTGTTAGGCCCGCTTTGGGCCTGTACCCATCGTCCAAATGGAATCGTAATAACATGCGTACTAGCCAATATCTGCTCTCCACACTGAAGGAGACACCAGCCGACGCCGAAGTGATCAGCCACCAGCTGATGCTCCGCGCCGGGTTGATCCGCAAGCTGGCCTCTGGGTTATACACCTGGCTGCCGACCGGCGTGCGCGTTCTGAAAAAAGTCGAAAACATCGTGCGTGAAGAGATGAACAACGCCGGTGCGATCGAGGTGTTAATGCCGGTGGTTCAGCCCGCTGACCTGTGGCAGGAGAGTGGTCGCTGGGAGCAGTACGGTCCGGAGCTGCTGCGCATTGCCGACCGTGGCGAGCGCCCGTTTGTTCTCGGCCCGACGCATGAAGAGGTCATTACCGATCTGATCCGTAACGAGCTGAGCTCCTACAAGCAGCTGCCGCTGAACTTCTATCAGATCCAGACCAAATTCCGTGACGAAGTACGTCCGCGCTTTGGCGTGATGCGTTCCCGTGAGTTCCTGATGAAAGACGCCTACTCTTTCCATACCTCACAGGAATCCCTACAGCTGACCTACGACGCGATGTACGCTGCCTACAGCAAAATCTTCAGCCGCATGGATCTCGACTTCCGTGCCGTGCAGGCGGATACCGGCTCTATTGGCGGTAACGCCTCGCACGAGTTCCAGGTGCTGGCCCAGAGCGGTGAAGATGACGTGATCTTCTCCGACAGCTCTGACTACGCGGCCAACATCGAGTTTGCCGAAGCGCTGGCACCGAAAGAAGCGCGCGCGGCGGCCACTCAGGAGATGACCCTGGTCGATACGCCAAACGCGAAAACCATCGCCGAGCTGGTGGAGCAGTTTAACCTGCCGATTGAAAAGACCGTTAAGACCTTGCTGGTAAAAGCGGTAGAGGGCAGTGCTTACCCGCTGGTCGCCCTGCTGGTGCGTGGCGATCACGAGCTGAACGAAGTGAAAGCAGAGAAGCTGCCGCAGGTTGCCAGCCCGCTGACCTTCGCTACCGAAGCTGAGATCCGCGCTATCGTCAACGCCGGTCCTGGCTCCCTCGGTCCGGTGAACATGCCGATCCCGGTGATTATCGACCGTACCGTTGCCGTGATGAGCGACTTCTCTGCGGGCGCCAACGTTGACGGCAAGCACTACTTCGGCATTAACTGGGACCGCGACGTGGCGACCCCGGAAGTGGCAGACATCCGTAACGTGGTCGCTGGCGATCCAAGCCCGGACGGCCAGGGTACGCTGATGATCAAACGCGGTATCGAAGTGGGTCACATCTTCCAGCTGGGCACCAAGTACTCTGAAGCGTTGAAAGCGTCAGTCCAGGGTGAAGATGGCCGTAACCAGATCCTGACCATGGGCTGCTACGGTATCGGCGTGACCCGCGTAGTGGCGGCGGCCATTGAGCAGAACCACGACGAGCGCGGTATCGTCTGGCCGGACGCGATTGCGCCGTTCCAGGTTGCCATTCTGCCGATGAACATGCACAAATCTTTCCGCGTGCAGGAGCTGGCCGAGAAGCTTTACGCTGAGCTGAACGCGCAGGGGATTGAGGTGCTGATGGACGATCGTAAAGAGCGTCCGGGCGTGATGTTTGCTGATATGGAGCTGATCGGTATTCCGCACACTATCGTGATCGGCGACCGTAACCTCGACAGCGACGATATCGAATACAAATACCGTCGCAACGGCGAGAAGCAGCTGATTAAGACCGGCGACATTCTCGACTATCTGGTAAAAGCCATCAAAGGCTAAACCCTGCTCTGCCCGGCGGCACTGTCTGCCGGGCTTGCTTTCCCTACTCTCCGCCGCGCACCTTGCCGCGCATCGCCTTTACCGACGACTTTTGCGATTTGGTTGCAAGACGCCGCTCTTTTGATGCCCGCGTCGGACGCGTAGGACGGCGGCTCTTCTGCTCCACCATCAGCTCCTGAATTAACGACACCAGACGGGCCAGCGCCGCTTCGCGGTTCATATCCTGGCTGCGGTACTCCTGGGCCTTGATCACCACCATGCCATCGCTGGTAATAAGATGGTGACTGGCCGCCAGCAGGCGCTCTTTGTATGCATCCGGCAGGCTGGAGGCTTTAATATCGAAGCGCAGGTGGATCGCCGTAGAAGTTTTATTCACGTGCTGCCCACCCGCACCCTGGGCGCGAATGGCGGTCAGCTCGATCTCGCTGTCGGGAATGGCAACGCTGCGTGAAATCTCAATCATGCCGCGCTCTGCCAGGTTGTCAGGTGGATCTCCAGGTTATTCTCCGCGTCCGAGAGCCAGATTGCGTCATCCTGAATAGTGGCCTGGAGCACCATGGTGCGGGAGGCAAACGCGCTCAGCTGCGCCAGCTGCTCATCATCAAGATACCAGATGCTCAGGTTACTGAATCCAGCCAGCTTGCTCTGGTTCTGCTGCCACCAGACCTGCGCCGCCCGGCTGTTGTAGGTAAAGAGAGCCACCTCTTTCGACTGGGTGCAGGCTTTCTTGATGCGTCGCTCCTCCGGTAGCCCCAGCTCAATCCACAGGTCGATCCCCAGATGATCGTTGCGCAGCCAGGCTTCCGGCTCATCTTCCGCGCTCAGCCCACGGGTAAACTGCAGCCGCTCGTTGGCAAATTTGATCCACGCCAGCAGGCGCAGCATCATGCGCTCCTGGGTTTCAGAAGGGTGGCGCGCCAGGGTCAGGGTGGCATCAAGAAACTGGTTGCGGTCCAGATCGGCCACGTTCACCGTCGCTTTATAAATGGTTGCTTTCAATGCCATGTTGTCGCTCCTTCGCAAAATAGCGCCTATTGTAGCAAACATTCAGCCCGCTGATATTGCCGGGATGAGTATGGTATAGTCACCTTGCGAAACAGAGTTTATCTTCGTAGGCTTAAACTTACATCCCACGGTGAAGTCGGTACACTGACAGGAGGGCATGTGGACAATTATTGTGAGTTAATACGCAAGCGGTATGCGGAGATTGCCAGCGGAGACTTAGGGTTTATCCCGGATGCGCTGGGCTGCGTGTTAAAAGCGCTCAATGAAGTGGCATCGGACGATGTGCTTCCTGAGCCCGTCAGGGAAAAGGCAGCCTATGCTGCCGCGAACTTACTGGTGAGCGATTATGTCAATGAATGAAACGTATCAACCCATCAACTGCGATGACTATGACAACCTTGAACTCGCCTGCCAGCAGCATCTATTACTGACGCTGACGCTGAAAGATGGCGAAGAGCTCAAGGGCAAAGCCAGCGATTTAGTCTCGCGTAAGAACGTTGAGTACCTGCTCGTCGATGCAGCAGGTGAAACGCGTGAACTCCGTCTCGACAAAATTGCCAGCTTTAGCCACCCGGATATTGGCACCGTTGTGGTGAGCGAATCCTGAACCTGTTCCAGCGGGCAGCATGCTGCCCGTCATTTCCGCCACGTCAGCCGTAACCCTTCAGCGTTTTCCGCCAGCCCTGCCTGCGTCACAAACTGCCCTGCCGCCGCGATCGGCGTTTCGCCGTAAAACAGGATGGGCGTGGTATCCCGCAGCCAGGGGGCGACCCCCAGCTCCTGCCAGATTTTTTTCAGCTTGCGCCCGCCGTGGCGTCCTGCGATGTAGAGCATCCCCGGCGCATGAAAGCGCACCGTTACCGGCTCATCTGGCTGCGGCGGGCGAATATCGCCCCCTGGCACCAGCGCCAGCTCTCCCAACCCGTCGGGTAGCGTCAGCGGCGCACATGGCGTGGACCAGCGAATAACGGTTTGCCGCTGGCTGGAGGTGCTTCTCACCCACCACAGCTGGCCCTGAAAGCGGCGGATCTCATGGGATCCCAGCACCAGACGCGGGGATGCATCTTCCCGGGCAAGGATCGCCTCCTGCCAGATGTGGGTCAGCAGATCCCGCGACGGCATTGGCGCACCCAGCCCGCTCAACCAGCGGCGAAGAAGTGCCGCCCGGCGATTGGCGCTCATGGTCATCAAAGGCGCAACGGTTAACGCTCCCTCTATGCTGACCAGGCTAGCCAGCTCGTCTGCCAGCAGCTCGTCCAGAAGCTGCTCCTGCTCACCGCACAGCGCCGCGCTGCGCGCCGCCGCGTTGGCAAAGTGCGGCCAGCGCTGCTTCAGTAGGGGTAGAACCTCCAGGCGGATAAAGTTGCGATCGTAGCTGGCGTCCTGGTTACTCTCATCTTCGATCCAGCTTAACCGATGGGCACAGGCCCACTGCTCCAGCGTTTCACGAGTTTCATTGAGCAACGGGCGCAGCAGCTGGGTGCCGTGGAAGGGTAGCTCGGCAGGCATGGCCGCCAGCCCCGCCGGGCCGCTGCCCCGTTTCAGCGCCAGCAGCAGCGTTTCGCACTGATCGTCCTGATGCTGGGCGGTAAGCAGCGCCTCCCCCGGCAGCAGCGCCTCGGCAAAGGCCTGATAGCGCGCCTTACGTGCCTGGCCTTCAATGCCTAAACCGTCCGCCGCCAGCGTCACGTGGACTACGCTCAGCGGCACATCCCAGCGGCGGCATACCTGCTGGCAGTGAGTTACCCAGGCATCGGCGTTTGTGCTGAGCCCATGATGAACGTGGATCGCCCGCAGGGAAACGTCAGGCTGCTGCATGCGCCACTGTACCAGCTGGTGCAGCAGAACGGTGGAATCCAGCCCGCCGCTAAACGCCACCAGAAACCGGCGGCGGGCGTGCAGACTTTGCATAAGGGTTGAAGGCGTCATTCCTGCTGGTACAGCTCCAGCGGCAGACCGTCGGGATCGGTGAAGAAGGTGAAGCGCTTGCCGGTGAAGGGATCGATACGCACCGGCTCGCACTCAACGCCGTGCTGCTGCAGGTGGGTTATCGCCCGCTCTACGTCGTCCACGCTAAAGGCCAGATGGCGCAGGCCGCAGGCTTCCGGGCGGCTGGGCCGCGCGGGGGGGAAAGGAAAGGAGAAAAGCTCAATCACATACTCGCCGTTCAGCGCCAGATCGCCCTTCCATGAGTCCCGCTCTTCACGATAGGCCTCGCTTTGCAGCGTAAAGCCTAAGATGTCGCAGTAAAACGCTTTGCTCTTCGCATAATCCGTCGCAATGATCGCGATGTGGTGAACCTTTTTTAAACCAAGCATAACCCCTCCTTTTTTCATGCCAACGTTACGACGCTGCGCATCCCTGCGCAAGGGGGTCAGGCCTGTTTTAAGACCCTTACCCGGTAAACGCCGTCCTCATCGCGCTTCGCACCGTGGATATCCGTTTCAAAACCGGGATAGTGGCGGCCGATGGCGCAGAGCATCAGTAGAAAATCGAGCACCGCCCGGCTGCGCTCGGTGATCATCTCTCCTGGCATCAGCAGCGGCACGCCCGGTGGATACGGCAGTATCATATTGGCAGAGACTCTTCCCACCAGCGCCTCCAGCTCGACGGTCTCCACTTCGCCTTTGACCTGGAGCTGCCACGCCTGATGCGGCGTCATGATCATGTGCGGCAGCACGTCGAAGGCCTGGAGCATCAGGCGCGGCAGCTCGTGCTGGCAGATCAGCTTGTGGATCCCCTGGGCCAGATCCTGAATGCGCATGTTGCGGTAGAAGTCGGGATCCTCCGCGTAGAGATCCGGCAGCATGTTCTTCACCCGCAGGTTGAGATCGTAGGCGCGCTTAAACTCCATCAGGCCGCGCAGCAGTCCCATCGCCCGGGTTTTATCGATACCAATGCTGAATAGGAACAGCAGGTTGTAGGGTCCGGTCTTCTCCACTACCACGCCGCGCTCGTCGAGGAATTTCGCCACCAGCGCGGCGGGAATGCCCTCCTCACCCATGTTGCCCTGCTCGTCCATGCCCGGCGTCAGAATCGTCACCTTGACCGGATCGAGGAACATATGGTCCGCATCCGCCTCGCGGAAGCCGTGCCACGCCTCACCCGGCGCAACCGGCCAGCAGTCGGCCTCTTCAATATCCTCCGGCTGCCAGATATCGAAGAACCAGCCCTCCGCCTCGTCTTTCAGCCGCTGCACCTCTTTACGGAAGTGAAGCGCGCGCTCGACGGAGCGGTTGATCAGCCGCCGACCCGGATTGCCCCGCAGCATCGCCGCCGCCGTCTCGATAGAGGCTACCAGCGGATAGCTGGGCGAGGTGGTGGTATGCATCATGTAGGCTTCGTTAAAGGTATCTTCGTCATATTCGCCTTTAACGTGGATCAGCGATGCCTGGGAGAACGCGGCCAGCATCTTGTGCGTCGACTGGGTTTCAAAGAAAACTTTGCCCGGCACGCGATCGCCACTCATGCCGCTCTTGCCTTCGTAGATGGGGTGGAAGTTAGTGTAGGGAACCCATGCCGAATCGAAGTGAATCGACGGCACGTCCAGGGTCTCTTTGATCCAGTTGGTGTTATAGAGCAGCCCGTCATAGGTAGAGTTGGTGATCACCGCGTGAACCGGCCAGCTTGCCCCGTGCGTCGCCGCTACCTTCTCTGTAATGCTTTCATGGCTAAACTCGCGACGGGGAATGCCACCTAAAATACCCAGCGCGTTGCGTCCCGGCTTGAGCCAGATCGGCACCACGTCGCTCATCATCAGCAGGTGGGCCAGCGACTTGTGGCAGTTGCGATCGATAAGCAGCGTGCTGCCGTCAGGCGCGGCGTACATGCCAACAATCTTGTTGGAGGTCGAGGTGCCGTTGGTCACCATGTAGCTCTGCTCGGCACCAAAGGTGCGGGCGATATACTCTTCGGCCTCCAGGTGCGGGCCGGTATGATCGAGCAGGGATCCCAGCTCGGTCACGGAGATCGAGACGTCGGCCTTGAGGGTATTGCCGCCGAAAAAGTCATAGAACAGGCAGCCCACCGGGCTTTTCTGGTAGGCGGTACCGGCCATGTGTCCGGGCGTACAGAAGGTGTACTTGCCCTCTTTTACGTAGGTGAACAGCGAGCGGGTAAACGGCGGCGTGATCTGGTCCAGGTACTCGTTGGTATACTGGCGGATACGCGTCGAAATGCTGTCGGCCACGCCCAGCGCGTACTCGAAAAACCAGAGCGCCATACGCATATCGTGGGCGCTGACGTCCATCGTTGAGTGGGTATTGATAAAGGCGTAGAGCGGTAGATACTCGTTGAGCTGGTTGATCTCGCTGCACAGATCGAGGCCATGCCGATCCCAGTCAAAGATGACGCCGCAGATGCGCGGGTTGTGTTCGATGAGTTTTAACAGGTCGTTGCTGCTGGTGGGGTAGATGAGCTGGAAACCCTGCTGTTCCAGCGCAAGGTGAAGCTCTTTGAGGGGCTCGTCTTTATAAAAAACGCCCTGCTGCCCCATAATGGCGATGATATTCAATGCTTACCTCCGTGCGAATTCACAGGTAAGCATAGTTGAGGCGAGCGGGTTTTGTAGGCCGGGCACGCGTGAGCGCCGCCCGGCGTTCTACAGAGATCAGGCGTAGCCGTAGCTCATCAGGCGCTGGTAACGACGGTCACGCAGCTCATCTTTGCTCAGCACGTCCAGATCGGCCAGATCTTCCAGCAGCTGCGCCTTCAGCGACGCGGCAATCGCTTCCGGGTTGCGGTGCGCGCCACCCAGCGGCTCTGGAATAATGGAGTCGATCAGCTTCAGCTCTTTCAGACGCGGAGCGATAATACCCATCGCTTCTGCTGCCAGCGGCGCTTTATCGGCGCTCTTCCACAGAATAGACGCACAGCCTTCTGGAGAGATCACCGAGTAGGTGCTGTACTGCAGCATGTTAACTTTGTCGCCCACGCCAATAGCCAGCGCGCCGCCGGAGCCGCCTTCACCGATGACGGTGCAGATCACCGGCACGTTCAGACGCGACATCTCACGCAGGTTGCGGGCAATGGCTTCAGACTGGCCGCGCTCTTCCGCACCCACGCCTGGGTAAGCACCCGGGGTGTCGATGAAGGTAATGATCGGCATGTTGAAACGCTCGGCCATCTCCATCAGGCGCAGCGCTTTGCGGTAGCCTTCCGGTGCTGGCATACCGAAGTTACGGCGGATTTTTTCTTTGGTTTCACGCCCTTTCTGATGACCAATGATCATCACCGGACGCCCGTCCAGACGCGCGATACCGCCCACAATGGCTTTATCGTCAGCGTAGGCGCGGTCCCCGGCCAGCTCGTCGAACTCATCAAACGCCAGGCGGACATAATCCAGGGTGTACGGACGCTGTGGATGGCGCGCCAGTTGCGCGACCTGCCATGCGCCGAGATCGGCAAAGATTTTACGCGTCAGCTCTACGCTTTTTTCGCGCAGACGATGCACCTCTTCGTCGATGTTAATATCCAGTTTTTCATCCTGGCGGCTCACTGCCGTCAGGGAATCGATTTTCGCTTCCAGCTCGGCGATCGGCTGTTCGAAATCAAGGAAATTCAGACTCATAGTATTCCTGTATTAGTCAAACTCTAGTTCCACCTGCTCCGGGCCAACCAGGCCACGCAGATCGTTAAGTAAACGATCGCTCGGAGAGACACGCCATGTTGCACCAAAGCGCAACCGGGCGCGCGCATCCGCTCTCTGGTAGTAGAGATGCACTGGAATTGTTCCCGAACGGTGGGGTTCCAGAGACTGACGGAGTCGGTTTAAAAGCTGGTCATCAATTTGCCTGTCCGTCAGCGAGATAGCAAGCCCGCGAGCATATTTTTCCCGGGCTTCGTCAATGTCCATCACTTCGCGGGCGGTCATTTTAAGCCCCCCGCTAAAGTCATCAAAGCTGACCTGTCCGCTGACGATGAGTATGCGGTCTTTTTCCAGCAATTGCTGGTATTTATCCAGCGCGTCGGTGAATAACATCACCTCCAGACGGCCGGAACGGTCATCCAGCGTACAGATGCCGATACGATTGCCGCGCTTGGTGACCATAACCCGCGCCGCAATGACGAGCCCCGCAGCGGTGGTGATCTTACCACGCTCTGTCGGGTGCATGTCTTTGAGCCGAAGCCCGCCGACATAGCGCTCAATCTCTTTTAAATACTGGGTAATCGGGTGACCCGTCAGGTAGAGCCCCAACGTTTCACGTTCCCCGTCCAGCACCACCTGCTCCGGCCAGCGCTGGCAGTTGGCGTAGGACTGCTCGATCTGCGCCGGCTCCTCCGCCAGCACGCCGAACATATCCGCCTGGCCGATTGCCTCTGCCTTAGCATGCTGATCGGCGGCTTTCAGCGCATCGTTCAGCGAGTTCATCAGCGCGGCGCGGTGCGGCCCGAGGCGGTCAAACGCCCCGGACATAATTAGCTTCTCCAGCACCCGACGGTTAAGCTTCTTGGTGTCGGTGCGGGCGCAAAGGTCGAACAGCTCACGGAAGTAGCCGTCTTTGTTTCGCGCTTCCAGAATGGCTTCAATCGGGCCTTCACCCACGCCCTTGATGGCGCCGATCCCGTAGACAATCTCGCCGTCGTCATTAACGTGAAAATGGTACAGCCCGGAGTTGATATCCGGCGGCAGGATCTTTAACCCCATCCGCCAGCACTCATCCACCAGCCCCACCACCTTCTCGGTGTTGTCCATATCCGCCGTCATTACCGCAGCCATAAATTCAGCGGGATAGTGGGCCTTCAGCCACAGCGTCTGATACGACACCAAAGCATAGGCAGCGGAGTGCGATTTGTTAAATCCGTAACCGGCGAATTTCTCTACCAGGTCAAAGATTTTAATCGCCAGCTCACCGTCAATGCCGTTCTTTCTCGCCCCGTCTTCAAAGACCGAGCGCTGCTTGGCCATCTCTTCCGGCTTCTTCTTACCCATCGCACGACGCAGCATGTCCGCGCCGCCCAGCGTATAGCCGGAGAGCTCCTGGGCAATCTGCATCACCTGCTCCTGATAGAGGATGATGCCGTAGGTCGGCTCCAGCACCGGCTTCAGGCACTCGTGCTGCCACTGCACGTCAGGATAGGAGATCGCTTCCCGGCCGTGCTTACGGTCGATAAAGTTATCTACCATCCCGGACTGCAACGGACCAGGACGGAACAGGGCCACCAGGGCGATCATATCTTCGAAGCAGTCAGGCTGCAGGCGTTTAATCAGATCCTTCATGCCGCGGGATTCAAGCTGGAAGACCGCGGTGGTTTCCGAGCGCTGCAGCATATCAAAACTTTTCTTGTCGTCGAGAGGGATCGCGGCGATATCAATCGGCTCCAGCCCCTGCTTCGCCCGACGCGGGTTGATCATCTTCAGCGCCCAGTCGATGATCGTCAGCGTACGCAGGCCGAGGAAGTCGAACTTCACCAGTCCCGCGTACTCCACGTCGTTCTTATCAAACTGGGTAACCGGATGCTGCCCGGCTTCGTCGCAGTAGAGCGGCGCAAAATCGGTAATTTTGGTTGGCGCGATCACTACCCCACCGGCGTGCTTACCGGCGTTACGCGTCACCCCTTCCAGCTTGCGGGCCATGTCGATGAGGGCTCTGACCTCTTCATCGGCCTCGTAGATCTCCGGCAGCTGCGGCTCGGCCTCAAAGGCTTTCGCCAGGGTCATGCCCGGATCCGGCGGCACCAGCTTGGAGATGCGATCCACAAAGCCGTAGGGGTGGCCCAGCACGCGGCCCACGTCGCGGATCACCGCTTTCGCCGCCATCGTACCGAAGGTGATAATCTGCGACACCGCCTCGCGACCGTACATCTCTGCCACGTGGTCGATAACCTGGTCGCGTTTCTCCATGCAGAAGTCAACGTCGAAGTCAGGCATTGAGACACGCTCTGGGTTCAGGAAGCGTTCGAACAGCAGGTCAAACTCCAGCGGATCGAGGTCGGTGATCTTCAGCGCATAGGCCACCAGCGATCCCGCGCCGGAACCACGCCCTGGCCCTACCGGGACGCCGTTATCCTTCGACCACTGGATAAACTCCATCACGATCAGGAAGTAGCCCGGGAAGCCCATCTGGTTGATCACTTTCAGCTCAACGTCGAGGCGTTCGTCGTACGCTGGGCGCTTCTCGGCGCGCTCCGCCGGGTCCGGGAAGAGGAACTCCAGACGCTCCTCCAGCCCCTCTTTCGACTTCAGGACCAGGAAATCTTCCGTGGTCATGTCGCCGGTGGGGAACTGCGGCAGGAAGTATTCGCCGAGACGCACGGTGACGTTGCAGCGTTTGGCGATCTCGACGCTGTTCTCCAGCGCTTCCGGGATGTCGGAGAAGAGCTCGCACATCTCCTCTTCGCTGCGCATATACTGCTGCGGCGAATAGAGGCGCGGGCGCTTGGGGTCGTCGAGGGTAAAGCCGTCGTGAATAGCCACGCGAATTTCGTGGGCGTCAAAATCGCCGCTGTCGATAAAGCGGACGTCGTTGGTCGCCACGACCGGCAGACCACGCTCCTGGGCCAGCTCAACCGCGGCGTGCAGGTAGCTCTCTTCGTCAGGACGGCCGGTACGGATCAGCTCCAGATAGAAGCGATCCGGGAAGTGGGTTTCATAGAAGCTTACGCACTGATCCACCAGCGCCGCGTTGCCGCGCAGCAGGCTTTTGCCCACGTCGCCCATGCGTCCGCCGGAGAGTAGGATCAGTCCTTCGCCCAGCTCTGCCAGCCAATCCCGATCGATCCACGGCCCCAGCGCGCCATAGCCACGCTGGTAGGCGCGGGAGATAAGCAGCGTCAGGTTCTGGTAGCCGGTGTTGTTGGCCGCGAGCACCGTAATTTGGGTAAACTCGTCGCCCATGATATCGCTCTGGACGTGAAAATCCGCCCCAACGATTGGCTTAATCCCTGCCCCATGGCCCGTTCCGTAGAACTTAACCAGACCGCAGAGGTTGGTAAAATCGGTGATCGCCAGCGCAGGCTGACCCAACGCGGCCGCCTTTTTTACCAGCGGCCCGGTCTTAGCCAGCCCATCGATCATGGAGTAGTCGCTGTGCACCCGCAGGTGGACATAACGTGGTTCAGCCATCTTAATCCATTCTACTTATTTTGGTGCAGCAATCAGGAGACCAGCCCCAGCGCGCGTTTTACTGGCGCAAAGCTACGCCGGTGATGCTCTGTCGCGCCGTGCTCCGCCAGTCTCTCCAGGTGGAAAGCGGTCGGATACCCTTTATGCTGCGCAAAGCCATATTGAGGGAACGTCAGGTCAAGCGCAGCCATTTCGGCATCGCGCGTGACTTTGGCAATAATGGAGGCCGCGCTAATTTCCGCCACCCGGCTATCGCCTTTTACCACCGCCATTGACGGCACAGGCAGGGCCGGACAGCGGTTGCCGTCGATCAGCACGTATTCGGGAACAACGGATAGCCCGGCCACGGCGCGCTGCATCGCCAGCATAGTCGCATGCAGAATGTTCAGCTCGTCAATTTCATGCGGCTCGGCGCGACCCAGACTCCAGCATAGCGCTTTTTCCTGAATCTCAGCAAACAGCGCCAGGCGGCGTTTTTCGCTTAGTTTTTTGGAGTCGTTCAGGCCGATAATGGGCCTGGCGGGGTCAAGGATCACCGCCGCCGTAACGACTGCGCCGACCAGCGGGCCACGGCCCACCTCATCCACACCCGCCACTAAGTGGTGGTGCGGATAGATAAATTCATTCATTTTGCTAGCTCCAGCACAGCATCCGCCGCCTGTTCATCTGCATTGCAGCGGATCTGCTGATGCAGTTCACGGAAGGTGTCATGCATGGCGTGACTGGTGTTACCGCGGGCCAGCAGCGGCAGCAGCGCATCCGCCAGCAGCTGCGGCTGACACTCGTCCTGCAACAGCTCTTTCACCAGCTCGCGCCCGGCCAGCAGGTTAGGCAGCGAAACGTAGTCGGTTTTCACCAGCCGTTTTGCCAGCCAGAAGGTGAACGGCTTCATGCGATAGCCGACCACCATCGGGCATTTTGCCAGCATGCACTCCAGCGCGGCGGTGCCGGAGGCCAGCAGCGCGGCGTCGCTGGCCACCATCGCCTCGCGGCCTTTGCCGTCCAGCAGATGAACCACCAGATCCGGTGCGACCTCGGCTTTAATGCGCTCGAACTGCTCCCGGCGTTTGGCATTGACCAGCGGCACCACCACCTCTAAATCGGGATAGTGCTGGCGCAGGATCTGCGCGGTGCGCAGGAAGTCAGCGCTGAGCATCTCGACTTCCGCGCCGCGGCTGCCTGGCAGCAGAGCCAGGCAGTGGGCGTCATGGGAGAGCCCAAGCGCGTCGCGGGCGGCGTTTTTATCGGGATCCAGCGGCATGGCGTCCGCCATGGTATGGCCGATAAAGCGGCACGGCACGTTAAAGCGGTCATAAAACGCTTTTTCGAAAGGCAGGAAAGCCAGCACCAGATCGGTGGATCTGCCTATTTTGAAAACGCGTTTCTGTCGCCAGGCCCAGACGGAGGGGCTGACGTAGTGAATCGTTTTAATACCCTGCCGTTTGAGGTTGCCCTCAAGGGTAATATTGAAATCGGGGGCATCGATGCCGACAAACACGTCCGGCTTAAGCGCGGTAAAGCGGCGCGTCAGATCGGCACGGATATGCAAAAGGCGACGCAGACGGCCCAGCACCTCAACGATGCCCATTACCGCCAGCTCTTCCATCTCGTACCAGGCCTCGCAGCCTTCGGCCTGCATCAGCGGGCCAGCCACGCCAACGAAGCGGGCGTTAGGCACGCGCTGTTTGAGCGCACGAATAAGCCCGGCACCAAGAATATCGCCGGAGGTTTCTCCGGCGACCAGGGCAATCGTAAGCGGACGATCGTCAACCATTAACGGATCAGGCCCCGCGTCGAGCGCGCAAAGAACTCGCTGAACGCGCGGACTTCCGGGTGCGCTTCCGCCAGCTCGGCGATCTCAGGCTTCACCTCTTCCAGCGTCTTACCGCTGCGGTAGAGTAGCTTGTAGGCGTTGCGAATGGCGATCAACGCTTCACGGCTGAAGCCGCGACGTTTCAGCCCTTCGATGTTAACCCCGAACGGCGTGGCGTGGTTACCCTGGGCAATCACGTACGGTGGCACGTCCTGGGCAACGCCAGAGCAGCCGCCCACCATTACGTGCGCGCCGATGATGCAGAACTGGTGTACCGCCGTCATGCCACCGATGATGGCATGATCGTCGACCGAAACGTGGCCCGCTAGCGTTGCGTTGTTAGCGAGGATACAGTTGTTCCCTACCGTACAATCATGCGCAACGTGTGCGTTGATCATCAGCAGGTTACCGCTGCCCACCTTCGTCAAACCACCGCCCTGTTCGGTACCACGGTGAATGGTTACGCTTTCGCGAATGCGGTTACGATCGCCAATTTCCACCCGGGTCGGTTCGCCAGCATATTTAAGATCCTGGTTCACTTCACCGATGGAGGCGAACTGATAGATCTCGTTGTCGCGACCAATTTTGGTGTGGCCGTTTACGACAACGTGAGACTTCAGTACGGTACCCTCACCAATTTCAACATGGGGTCCAACAATACAGAACGGGCCAATGTGGGCGTTAGCGCCGATAACGGCACCCTCTTCCACGATGGCGGTAGGATGAACAAAGGCAGTTTTATCAATCACGTATCAGGCCTCCCGGCTACGTGCACACATCATAGTAGCTTCACAAACAACTTTACCGTCGACCGTTGCCACGCCTTTAAAGCGGGTCAGACCACGGCGCGTTTTCTCAAACGTCACTTCCATGATCATCTGATCCCCTGGCACTACCGGACGTTTGAAGCGGGCTTCATCGATACCGGCAAAGTAATACAGCTCGCCAGGTTCCAGTTTTCCTACGCTTTTAAACGCCAGAATGCCGGTGGCCTGCGCCATGGCTTCCAGAATCAAAACGCCCGGAAAAATCGGTTTACCAGGGAAGTGGCCCTGGAAAAAGGGTTCATTAACCGAAACATTTTTTACTGCGCGCAGAAAACGACCTTCTTCGAAATCCAGCACGCGGTCAACCAGTAAAAACGGGTAGCGGTGCGGCAGAAGTTCTAAAATCTCTTCAATGTGCAGAGTATGAGTGTCAGTAGTCAAAATACTCTTCCTGTCAAAAAAATACTGAATGGCAATAATAACACGGCCCGCGGCAATCTAATGCCGTCAGGCCGAGAAGTTTGGGCGTAAAACGGGTGAATTATTCGTCTTGCTGCACGACCTTGCGCTCAAGAGCCTTGAGTCGCTTGCTCATGTCATCAATATTCATCACCAGCGCTGCTGTTTTTCGCCAGGTTTTATTGGGTTGCAGCGGGATACCTGATGAGTAGACGCCCGGTTCAGTAATGGGACGCATCACCATACCCATGCCCGTTACGGTGACCTTATCGCAGATTTCCATGTGACCGTTGATCACGCTCGCACCGCCAATCATGCAGTAGCGGCCAATTTTTAAACTGCCCGCCATGATGACGCCGCCAGCAACTGCGGTATTGTCGCCAATCACGACGTTATGTGCAATCTGACACTGGTTATCAATGATAACGCCGTTGCCAATAATGGTGTCGTCAAGCGCACCACGATCAATGGTGGTACAGGCGCCGATCTCAACACGATCGCCGACGATCACTCGACCAAGCTGGGGGATCTTCACCCAATTGCCGCGATCGTTGGCATAGCCAAAGCCATCCGCACCGATCACGGTGCTGGACTGAATGAGGCAATTTTCACCGATTTCAATCTCGTGGTAAATGGTCACGTTGGCCCACAAACGCGAGCCTGCACCGATTTTTGTCTTTTTACCCACGAAGCAGCCTGCGCCAATCACTACGTTATCGCCCAGCTCGACGTCTGATTCGATAACGGCGTTTGCGCCAATAGAGACGTTGTTACCCAGCTTCGCCGTAGGATCGATCACCGCACTCGGGGCGATGTCCTGTGCCGGCTGTGGCGTGGTATCAAGAATTTGTGCCATCCTGGCATACGTCAGGTAGGGGTTCTTCACTACCAGCGCGGGGCCGTGGGCAAAGGGAAGGTCGTCCTGCGTCATCACGACAGCAGAGGCCTGGCAAGCAGCCAGATGTTCACGGTATTTTGGATTTACCATGAAGGTGATTTGACCTGCTTTAGCGGACTGCATGGACGCAACGCCGGTGATGGCGATATCGCCATCACCGTGTAACTCTGCATCCAACTGTTGAGCTAAATCAGACAGTCGAATAGTAGACATTACTTATTTAACCTGTTTCAGCACATCAGCGGTGATGTCTTTTACGTCACTGCTGTTGTAAGCAACGGTATTTGCGTCAACAACCAGATCGATGCTCTGGTCGGCTGCCACTTTTTTCACAGCAGACTGGATACGGTTAACCAGTTTGCCACGCTCTTCGTTAGAACGACGCGCACGATCCTGCTCAAATGCCTGTGCTTTCTGAGAGAAAGCCTGGCGCTGAGACATGACGTCTTTTTCCAGCTTGCTACGATCGGACGCTTTCATCGTTGAGCCGTCACGCTGCAGACGCTGCATTTTGCTCTGCAGATCGTTTTCCTGGCTCTGCAGTTCGCTGGCGCGGCCTTTGAACTCGTTTTCCAGCGTTTTGGACACACCGGTAGTCTGAGCGACCTGCTGGAACAGGCTGTTCATGTTAACGATCGCAATTTTGTCCGCTGCCTGAGCAGAGGTAACCATCGCTAAACCGAGACCCGCAGCTACTAACCACTTTTTCACAATAAACTCCTTACCATCCCAATGTATCCGTAGATACCTTCTTTGCGTGGCGAGGCGACCTCGCGATCGCCTACACCAGCGCTACACTACCTGTGCATTCCGTTGCGCAGCGCAATTACCAGGTTTTACCAATGTTAAACTGGAACTGTTCTGCTTTGTCTCCTTCGTATTTCTTAAACGGCTGGGCGTAGGAGAAGACCAACGGCCCCAGCGGAGACATCCATTGTAGTGCAACACCCGCAGACATACGGATATTGCTCGGATCGCTATAGTCCGGCACGCCAGCATTTCTCGTCGCTGTCGTATCGTTCCAGTTGGTATCCCACACCGTACCCGCATCCCAGAAGACGGAGGTACGGATCGAGTTAGCATACTTCTCGCTCACGAACGGCGTCGGGGTGATCACTTCCAGGCTGGCGACGCCCATGGCGTTACCGCCGACAGCATCATCAGACTTACAGAGCGCGCCTGGCTGGGTAGTCTGGCAGTTCTCCTGGTTGTTACCACCGTAGTAGACCGCTTTCGGACCGATGTTGTTGGACTGGAAGCCACGCACGGTGCTCGAGCCGCCGGCGTAGAAGTTCTCATAGAACGGCATCTCTTTGCCGCCTAAGCCATCACCGTAGCCCCAACGGGTACGGCCCAGAACCACCCACTTGTGATCGTCATCCAGCGGGACGTAGGTCGCGGTGTCCAGCGTTACCTTGTAGAACTCGTTATCCGAGCCCGGTACGGTGACCTTACCGTTCAGGTTGACGCGCGAGCCGTCCGTCGGGAAGTAGCCGCGGTCAAGGTGGTTATAGGTCCAGCCGTAGTTAAAGGTGAAGTCGTCAGCGCTGTAGCCGTTATCGTTGTCCTGGGTGTTGGCGCTCTGCCCCACCGAGTCGAGATAACGCCACATGGCCACCTGCGGCTCCATGTTAGACAGGTCGTTGTGCACGTACCCTAAGCCGAGGCGCAGGGTGTTGTACTCGTTGACCGGGAAGCCCAGCGTACCGTCAAGGCCGTAGCTCTTGTTGGTGTACGAGGAGAGATCCGCATCATCCGCTTCGAAGTCGTTATAGAAGATACGACCGCCGAGGCTCACGCCGTCAACGGTGAAGTACGGGTTGGTCACGGACAGCTCAGAGTAGGTCTGATAGTCGTTCTTGGTCCCGTTGATCCCTACCGAGTAACCGGTACCCAGCCAGTTATCCTGCTGGACGCCGACCTGGAAGCTCACGCCGCTCTCGGTGCCGTAGCCCACGCCGAAGTTGAAGCTGCCGGTGTTACGCTCTTTCACCTTGTAGACCACGTCAACCTGGTCCGGGCTGCCTGATACGCGCTGGGTATCGGTATCCACCGTTTCGAAGTAGCCGAGACGGTTCAGACGCTCTTTACCCTGATCGACCAGATCGCTGCCCAGCCATGCGCCTTCCATCTGACGCATTTCACGGCGCAGAACGGCATCTTTGGAGGTATCGTTACCCTCAAAGCGGATCTTACGCACGTAGTAGCGGTTGCCCGCATCGACGTTGACGTGCAGCTTCACGGTCTTATCCGCGTCGTTGATCTCAGGCTGAGACTGCACGCGCGGGTAGGCGTAGCCATAGCGACCCAGAAGCTTTTTGATGTCGTCTTCCATCTTGGTCACTTTGGTGCCGTTATAGAGTTCGCCCGGCTGAATTTTCGTCAGGCTCTCGATTTCGGCGGAGTGACCGGCCAGGTTACCGCTGACTTCAACGCTGGAAAGCTTGTACTGATCGCCTTCGGTGACGTTAACGGTAATGTAGATGCCTTTTTTGTCCGGCGTCAGGCTGACCTGAGTGGAGTCGATGTTGAAACGCGCGTAGCCACGATCGAGGTAGTAGCTGCGTAACGTTTCCAGATCGCCTGCCAGCTTCTGTTTCTGGTATTTGCGATCGCCCACCACGTTCCACCACGGCACTTCATCGCGCAGCTGGAAGGTTGAGATCAGCTCTTCGGTACTGAATGCATGGTTACCGACGATGTTGATCTGCTGGATTTTGGCGGAGACGCCCTCCTGGAAGACCAGCTTCAGGTCGACGCGGTTACGCGGCAGCGGCGTAACGACCGCTTTCACGCTGGCGCTGTACTTACCGACGCTGTAGTAGAAATCTTCCAGACCTTTTTCGATATCGGCCAGAGTGGTGCGGTCAAGTGATTCACCCACGCGCACGCCGGAGGCTTCGAGGTTCTGCTTCAGCATGTCATCTTTAACGGACTTGTTGCCCGAGAAGGTGATGCTGGCAATGGTAGGACGCTCTTTAACCTGCACGAGAAGCGTATCACCATCGCGCAGGACGCGAACGTCCTCGAAGTTGCCGGTGGCAAACAGCGCACGGATAGTATTACTGATGTCTTCATCAGTCACCGTGTCACCCTGACGCACTGGCATACTGAGGAGGGCCGCACCAACGGCGACACGCTGTAAGCCTTCGAAATGAATATCCTTCACTACGAACCCTTCAGCACCGTATACGGTCGCGCTGCTAAACAGCAGCGACGCTATAAGCAACTTTTTCATCGCCATCGTTATTATGCGTTCTTCCTAACTAACTCTCATAACCGAGAGAAATCATTGAAAAGTGCAAGCCCCATTAACAGCACCAGCAGTATTGAGCCAATGCGATAACTAAAGTCTTGAACCCGCTCGGATACCGGCCCGCCTTTTAGCTTCTCTATCGCTAAAAACAGCAGGTGTCCCCCATCTAAAACCGGTAGAGGGAACAGGTTGATAATCCCGAGGTTCACGCTGATTAAGGCGAGGAACATCAGGTAGTAGATCAACCCAAACTCCGCAGACATCCCAGCCCCTTGGGCGATCGAGATCGGCCCGCTGAGGTTGTTCAGTTTGACGTCGCCGGTGATCAATTTGCCCAGCATGCTGACCGTGAGCTTCATCAACTGCCAGGTTTTACCCGTGGCTTCGACAACGGCATCAAACGGCCCATACTGGCGTACTGTCTTATACTCGTCCGGCAGCGGGATAACCTTTGGCACAACGCCCGCAAATCCTTCATCCTTGCCGCTACCCGGTTTTGTATCTGGTATCAGCGTTAAAGACAAGGGAGTTCCCTGCCTTTCTATATCCAGCGCCAATGGTTTACCCGGATTATCGCGCACCAGGGTCACAAAGGTCATCCACTGCGTGATTGCCTGACCATCGACTTTAACGATCCTGTCGCCAGCTTGCAAACCCGCTTTACTTGCCGCCGACCCGGACTGCACCTCTGCCAGCACGGACTCAATCTGTGCCGCGCGCGGCTGGATGCCCAGCGACGCCACCGGATCCTGCTTGTCTGGCTCAAACGCCCAGTTGCGCAGATCCAACGTCTTCTGCTGGCGGCTGTCGCTGCCAAAAGGCGCGACGCTAACGGTGGTCTGTTCGTCGCCGATTTTATCCACCAGCTGCAGACGCACGGCATCCCAGTCTGGCGTTTCGATACCGTCAACGGCTTTAAGTTCCATCCCCGGGGCGATTTGTGCGCTGGCGGCAATGGAGTTGGGCGTAATTTCACCAATAACCGGACGAACGCCAGGGACGCCGATGATGAACACCAGCCAGTAGGCAAAGATAGCAAAGAGGAAGTTAGCCACGGGGCCCGCGGCGATCACGGCGGCGCGCTGGCCGATGGTTTTGTTATTAAAGGCGGTGTGGCGCAGCTCGGGGATCACCGGCTCAACGCGCTCGTCGAGCATTTTGACATAGCCCCCCAGCGGGATGAGGGCGATAACAAACTCGGTGCCCTGCTTGTCGGTGCGACGCCAGAGCGCTTTGCCAAAACCAATGGAAAAGCGCTCAACCCGGACGCCGCAGCGGCGAGCAACCCAGAAATGGCCAAACTCGTGCACGGTAATCAGCACGCCCAGCGCAACAATAAACGCTGCCAGATTCCAGAGAATGCTCAGCATAAAATCATCCGTTAAATCGTCCCAAAGACCAGCAGCAGCAGGCAGGCAAACACCGGTACTGCCGCCGTCAGGCTGTCGATGCGATCGAGAATACCGCCGTGTCCTGGAATAAGGTGACCGCTATCTTTGATACCGGCTTCACGCTTAAACATACTTTCGGTGAGGTCCCCCAGCACCGAGGCCAGCGCCGCAACCACGGAGCAGATCAGCAGCGTAGAGAGCGTCACCTCAAGGTTTGCCCACATGCCGTAGCCCCAGGAGATCACCGCCGCCGTAAACAGGCCGCCGATAAAGCCCTGCCAGGTTTTCCCCGGCGACACCTTCGGCGCCAGCTTATGCTTGCCGAACAGCTTGCCGAACATGTACGCGCCGGAATCCGCACCCCAGACGAGGATCATGACGTAAAGCAGCCACAGCGCGCCGCTGTAGTGGTTATCGTCATAGTGCCAGGCGCGCAGGGCCAGCATACCCCAGAAAAAGGGCACGATGGTCAGGATGCCAAACAGCAGGCGCAGCGCCTTAGAGTGGCGCCACAGCGCCGCCGAGGCGGGATAGAACAGCACCAGCAGCAGCGCGGCGATCCACCAGCCCAGCGAAGCCCACAGCGAGCCCTCAACCAGCGGCTGATGAACGTTATGGTGGTACTCCGGGATCGTAAACAGCATCACCGCCAGCAGCAGGCCGCAGAGCACGGCCAGCCATACCCGCTGCGTGCGTGAAGTAAAGCCGCTAAGCTGGCCCCACTCCCAGGCGGCCAGCATACAGACCGCGAGCGTGACCAGAGCAAACCCCACCGGGGGGAGTAAAAATAGCGCCGCAATGACGACGGGTATTAATACAAAAGCAGAAATCAGGCGATACTTCAGCAAAAGCTACCCCCATCAGGCTTTGTCGCCACCAGGCTCGGTGCCGCCGAAACGACGCTCTCGATTGGCAAAGGCATGCAGCGCACCTTCAAAGTCTTGTTCATCGAAATCAGGCCAAAGAACATCCGTGAAGTAAAGTTCAGCATAGGCAATCTGCCACAGCAAAAAGTTACTGATGCGGTGCTCCCCCCCTGTCCTTATCACTAAATCCACTGGAGCCAGTTCATGCATGCAGATTTGCTTACTCAGCGCCTCTTCATCAATTTGGTCCGGGCGTAACAGCCCTTCTTGTACCTGTACCGCTAACTGCTGTACTCCCTGAATAATATCCCAACGTCCGCCATAATTCGCGGCGATATTCAACGTCAGCCCGCTATTTTGCGCGGTTAACGCCTCCGCTTTGCGAATACGCTCCTGCAGACGTGAGTTAAAACGGCTGGTGTCACCGATGACGCGCAGGCGTACATTGTGACGGTGCAGGCTTTTTACTTCGCTATCCAGCGCCCACACAAACAGCTCCATCAGCGCGCTGACCTCCTGCGCCGGGCGGTTCCAGTTCTCACTGCTAAAAGCATACAGCGTTAGCGCGTCGATGCCGTGGTTCGCAGCATAGGAGACTGCGCGGCGGACGGACTTCGCTCCGGCTTTATGTCCAAAGGCTCGTATCTTCCCTTGTCTTTTTGCCCAGCGACCATTGCCATCCATAATTATCGCCACATGGCGGCAGCCATGTGCTGGCAAATTCTCGCTTAGAGGAAGGTTCATTGACAACATAACGCGTTATAAGTCCCTGAAAAGGATTTAGCGGTACTCAGAAATACTGAAGCCTTTACGTAAAAAAAGCCGTGTCAAACCACGGCTTACCTGACCGCTCCGGCCCTGAGACCAGCGATCGGGTGGCGCAGACTATATCACTGAAGCCGAACGCTAACAAATATCACGGCCATTCATGGCAGCAATATCACCGGCTTGCGAGATGGCTCACCTGTTTCTGCGCCGTCTCGCGGGCCAGCGCGTCCACAGCCAGAACATCCTCGATGCTCTGCGGTTCGCGCAGATCCATACGTTCTAGTACGGATAGATTAAGGGCAGCGATATCGGTAAAGCGAATGCGCGAGTCCAGGAATGCGGCAACCGTCACCTCATTTGCTGCATTCAGCGCCGTTGTCGCGGCCTGGCCCTGTTCAAACGCCTCCATTGCCAGCTTCAGGCAGGGATAGCGGTCATAGTCCGGGGCGGCAAAGCTCAACGTGCTGAGCGAGCAAAAATCGAGGGCCTTGACGCCAGAGCTGACGCGATCCGGCCAGGCCATCGTATGGGCGATAGGCGTGCGCATATCCGGCTCACCCAGCTGCGCTAACACGCTGCCATCCAGATAACGTACCATAGAGTGGATCACCGACTGGGGGTGGATCAGCACTTCCATCTGGCGGGCAGAGGCGTTAAACAGCCAGCGCGCTTCAATATATTCCAGACCTTTGTTCATCATGGTAGCGGAATCAACGGAGATTTTACGTCCCATTGACCAGTTCGGATGGCGGCAGGCCTGATCCGGCGTCATTGCAGCCAGTTCAGACAGCGGCGTCTCACGAAAGGGGCCACCAGACCCGGTAAGCAGAATGGATGCTACGCCATTTTGCTCGAGGTCAGCGTACCCCAGGTTGCGCTGGAAGGGTTGCGGTAAACTCTGAAAAATGGCGTTATGCTCGCTATCCACCGGCAGAAGCTGCGCCCCACTCTCTTTCACCGCCTCCATAAACAGGCGGCCACAGGTGACCAGCGACTCCTTGTTAGCCAGCAGCACGCGCTTCCCGGCGCGGATCGCCGCCAGGGTCGGCAGCAGGCCCGCCGCCCCCACGATAGCGGCCATCACCTGATCGACCTCGTCCAGCGCGGCCATGTCGCAGGCGGCCTGCTGGCCGCTCAGCACCTCGGTACGGCTACCGTGCTGTGCCAGCGTCTCTTTGAGTTCGCGGGCGCTGGCGGCATCGTCCATCACCGCGTAGCGCGGCGTAAACTCCAGGCACTGCTCTGCCATACGGGCCACGTTTTTGCCAGCAACCAGCGCCGTAACGGCAAAGCGATCGGGATTGTGGCGAACCACATCAAGAGTACTGCAACCGATAGAGCCGGTTGAGCCAAGGAGGGTGAGCTGCTTCATGAGAGAGGTGTCCAAAGGTGGCTTAAGAAGAGCAACATAGCAAAACGCCGCCAGCAAAAACCCGGTAAGGCTTCTCTGAACGGCGTTTTGTTTAATCACGTGCGCGGGATCAGAACTGCATCAGTTCCGCTTCTTTTTCCGCCAGCGCCGCATCCACCTTCTTGATGGCTACGTCGGTGAGCTTCTGCACGTCGTCCTGCGAGCGACGATCTTCATCTTCGCTGATCGCTTTATCTTTCAGCAGCGCTTTCACTTTGTCGTTGGCATCACGGCGTACGTTACGTACCGCTACGCGCGCGCCTTCGGCTTCGCCACGCACCACTTTGATCAGGTCTTTACGACGCTCTTCGGTCAGCGGCGGCAGCGGAACGCGGATGTCGGTGCCGGCAGAGCTTGGGTTCAGACCGAGGTCAGACGCCATGATTGCCTTCTCAACCGCCGGGCTCAGAGAGCGATCGAACACGTTGATTTTCAGCGTGCGGGAGTCTTCAACGGTGATGTTAGCCAGCTGGCGCAGCGGCGTCGGCGTACCGTAGTAAGGCACCATAATGCCGTCGAGCAGGCTTGGGGAAGCACGACCGGTGCGCACTTTGCTGATTTGGGTTTTGAATGCTTCAACGCATTTATCCATGCGGACTTCGGCATCTTTTCTGATATCGTTAATCACGTTACGAATCCTTGAAAACTTGTCTCAGGCAGACCATACGTCAGCACGCCGTAAAGTGTGCTAAGTATAGCCCCGTTTAATCTATGACACGGTAAAAGGTGTCTGATAAGAACCGCTTTACTGTTAAAGCGGAATCTTACCTCTATTTGTTGATGACGGAAATTACTCCGTGATCAAAGTGCCTTCTTTTTCGCCCATTACCACGCGGCGCAGTGCGCCAGGCTTGTTCATGTTGAAAACACGAATCGGCAGCTTGTGGTCACGGGCCAGGGTAAAGGCCGCCAGATCCATCACCTTCAGCTCTTTATCCAGGACTTCGCTGTAGCTCAGCTGATCGTACATGGTAGCAGCCGGATCTTTTGCCGGATCGGCAGTAAACACGCCGTCGACTTTGGTCGCCTTCAGCACCACGTCCGCTTCGATCTCGATCCCGCGCAGGCAGGCTGCGGAGTCGGTGGTAAAGAACGGGTTACCGGTACCGGCAGAGAGGATCACCACCCGGTTGTTACGCAGCAGGCTGATGGCTTCAGCCCAGCTGTAGTTATCACACACGCCATTCAGTGGAATAGCGGACATCAGGCGGGCGTTCACATAGGCGCGGTGGAGCGCATCACGCATTGCCAGGCCGTTCATGACCGTTGCCAGCATACCCATGTGGTCGCCCACTACGCGGTTCATCCCCGCTTTCGCCAGACCTGCGCCACGGAAAAGGTTACCACCACCAATGACGACGCCTACCTGGATGCCCAACTCCACCAGCTCTTTGATCTCCTGAGCCATGCGGTCAAGGATGCTTGCGTCGATACCGAAGCCTTCGGTGCCCTGTAACGCTTCGCCGCTGAGCTTAAGCAGGATGCGTTTATAGACGGGTTTTGCATTGGTAGCCATGATTCTTTCCTGAGACGTTCAACGATTGAGAGGGGGTTAATTCCGGATACAACGTATGTAGTATACAGCTTACGCTGGATACAAAAAGAAGCCGCCCTCAGGCGGCTTCTTTCAGACCACTTAAGACTGCTTGGACATGGCAGCAACTTCTGCTGCGAAGTCAGTCTCAACTTTCTCGATGCCTTCACCCACTTCAAAACGGATGAAGTTAGTGACGTCAGCGTTGTGCTCTTTCAGCAGCTGGCCAACGGTTTTGCTCGGGTCCATGACGAACGGCTGACCGGTCAGAGAGACTTCGCCGGTGAATTTCTTCATGCGGCCTTCAACCATCTTCTCTGCGATCTCTTTCGGCTTGCCAGACTGCATGGCGATGTCCAGCTGAACCTGGTACTCTTTCTCTACTACTTCAGCAGAGACGTCTTCCGGCTTAACGAACTCAGGCTTGCTTGCAGCAACGTGCATTGCCAGCTGTTTCACCAGCTCTTCGTCAGCGCCGGTAGCAGCGATCAGAACGCCGATGCGCGCGCCGTGCAGGTAAGAGCCCAGCACGTCGCCTTCGAGAGTCGCTACGCGGCGAATGTTGATGTTTTCACCAATTTTCGCAACCAGCGCTACGCGCTCTTCTTCGAACTGTGCTTTCAGCACGTCAACGTCGCTAACTTTGCTAGCAACCGCTGCATCCAGAACCTTGTTAGCGAACGCCTGGAAACCAGAGTCTTTAGCAACGAAGTCGGTCTGGCAGTTAACTTCCAGAATCACGCCGTAGTTGCCGTCGATTTTGGTGATGATCACGCCGTCAGCAGCAACGTTACCTGCTTTTTTCGCCGCTTTGATCGCGCCAGACTTACGCATGTTTTCGATTGCCAGCTCGATGTCGCCGTTCGCTTCGGTCAGCGCTTTTTTGCAATCCATCATGCCAGCGCCAGTACGCTCGCGCAGCTCTTTTACCAGGGATGCGGTAATTTCAGCCATTCTAAAATCCTCGGAAGATTTGACCTGCCTGGTCGTAAAACCAAACAGCCTTAAAAGTGAAAAAGGGGGCCATAAACAGGCCCCCTAACCAAACTCGGTACTACCTGCTCAATAAGGGGCTCAGAGAGCGTGCCTTATTATTCAGCTTCTACGAAGCTCTCTTCCGCCTGGGAAGCCAGATCCTGAGAACGGCCTTCACGAACGGTAGTAGCAACAGCGCTCAGGTACAGGCTAACTGCACGGATTGCGTCGTCGTTACCTGGGATAACGAAGTCAACGCCGTCCGGATCGGAGTTGGTATCAACGATAGCAAATACTGGGATACCCAGGTTGTTTGCTTCTTTGATCGCGATGTGCTCGTGGTCAGCGTCGATAACAAACAGTGCGTCCGGCAGGCCGCCCATGTCTTTGATACCGCCCAGGCTGTTTTCCAGCTTGTCCAGCTCACGGGTACGCATCAGCGCTTCTTTCTTGGTCAGCTTGTCGAAGGTACCGTCCTGAGACTGAGTTTCCAGGTCTTTCAGACGTTTGATAGACTGACGAACGGTTTTCCAGTTGGTCAGCATACCGCCCAGCCAGCGATGGTTCACGAAGAACTGATCGCAGCTGTTAGCCGCTTCTTTCACCGCTTCGCTCGCAGCGCGCTTAGTACCAACAAACAGGATCTTACCTTTACGGGAAGAGATCTTGTTCAGCTCAGCCAGGGCTTCGTTGAACATTGGTACAGTTTTCTCAAGGTTGATGATGTGAACTTTGTTACGTGCACCGAAGATGAATGGCTTCATTTTCGGGTTCCAGTAACGGGTCTGGTGACCAAAGTGAACACCAGCCTTGAGCATGTCGCGCATGGAAACAGTTGCCATGATTAAAACCTCTATATAAAAGTTGGGGTTATGCCTCCACGTATCCCATATCACCGACCCCAAAGGGCACCCCGGAATATGTGTCGATACGTGTGTGTTATTACACAAAGTGAGATTTGTGGCTCACGCTCCACAAGAAGGAACGGAAGTCCGGCGCGCTTTATACCATAAAATCGCCACAGACTCCAACAGTTGTTGGCGTAGTGTGCTGCCAGAAATTCTCAATTTGGCAGGTTATGTCTCGGACTGGTAACATTGACAGCACTTACACAATTATTGTCGATGACGTTTATTATCAATGCATCGACGCTAATGGACAGAATTCATGGCTATCCCAATTAAGACCCCGGAAGATATCGAAAAAATGCGCGTGGCAGGCCGCCTCGCTGCAGAAGTGCTGGAGATGATCGAAGCGCACATTAAACCGGGCGTAAGCACCGGCGAGCTGGATCGTATCTGTAACGATCACATCGTTAACGAGCAGCACGCGGTCTCCGCCAGCCTCGGCTACCACGGCTTCCCGAAATCCGTCTGCATCTCGATTAACGAAGTGGTGTGTCACGGTATTCCGGACGACGAGAAACGCCTGAAAGATGGCGACATCGTTAACATCGACGTTACCGTGATCAAAGACGGCTTCCACGGCGACACCTCAAAAATGTTTATCGTCGGCAAGCCGACCATTCTGGGCGAGCGCCTGTGCCGTGTCACCCAGGAGAGCCTCTACCTGGCGCTGAAGATGGTGAAGCCGGGCATCCGCCTGCGCACCCTTGGCGCGGCGATCCAGAAGTTTGTCGAAGCGGAAGGCTTCTCCGTGGTGCGCGAGTACTGCGGGCACGGCATTGGCCGTGGCTTCCACGAAGAGCCGCAGGTGCTGCACTATGATGCTGACGACGGCGGCGTGGTGCTGCAGGCCGGTATGGCCTTCACCGTTGAGCCGATGGTCAACGCAGGCGACTACCGTATCCGCACCATGAAAGATGGCTGGACGGTAAAAACCAAAGACCGGAGCTTGTCGGCGCAGTACGAGCATACTATTGTGGTGACAGAGAACGGCTGCGAAATTATGACGCTCCGCAAGGATGACACCATCCCGGCGATACTCTCGCACAACGAATGATAAGAAGCCGGCGATTGCCGGCTTTTTTTATGGCGATAGCTTTTACTTATATTGGGGGCAGCGCAACGCGATATGAGCCACACTCTTTCAGAACAGTTTAGCCACACGGCGCCCTCCCTCCCCGGCCAGCCTGCTAACCCCTCCTCCTGGCCGCAGAGCAGCCTGAACTGCGCGGATATCAAGGCGCATATCGATACCTTCCAGCAGTGGCTGGGTCACGTCTTTGACCAGGGCCTCTCCGCCGAGCAGCTCATTGAAGCCCGAACCGAGTTTATCGATCAGCTTCTGCAACGCCTGTGGGTGGAGTATGGCTTCGCGGAGTACGGCGATGCGGCGCTGGTGGCAGTAGGCGGCTACGGTCGCGGCGAGCTGCATCCGCTCTCGGATATCGACCTGCTGATCCTCAGCCGTAAAAAGCTGCCCGACGAGCAGGCGCAGAAGATCGGCGAGCTATTGACCCTGCTGTGGGACGTGAAGCTGGAAGTGGGTCACAGCGTGCGCACCCTGGAAGAGTGCCTGCTGGAGGGGCTTGCCGATCTCACCGTGGCCACCAACCTGATTGAGTCTCGCCTGCTGATTGGCGACGTCGCCCTCTTCCTTGAGCTACAGAAGCATATCTTTAGCGATGGCTTCTGGCCTTCAGAGACCTTTTTTGCTGCCAAGGTTGCCGAGCAGAGTGAGCGCCACCAGCGCTACCACGGCACCAGCTATAACCTGGAGCCGGATATCAAAAGCAGCCCCGGCGGCCTGCGGGATATTCATACCCTCCAGTGGGTGGCACGCCGCCACTTCGGGGCCACCTCCCTGAGCGAGATGGTAGGCTTCGGCTTCTTAACCCAGGCCGAGCGTAACGAGCTTAACGAGTGTCAGCATCTGCTGTGGCGCATCCGCTTTGCCCTCCACCTGGAGATCAACCGCTACGACAACCGTCTGCTGTTCGATCGTCAGCTCAGCGTCGCCCAGCGGCTCAACTATGTCGGCGACGGCAACGAGCCGGTAGAGCAGATGATGAAGGACTTCTATCGCGTTACCCGTCGGGTATCCGAGCTGAATCAGATGCTGCTTCAGCTCTTTGATGAGGCGATTTTGGCCCTCACCACCGACGAGAAGCCCCGCCCTATCGATGAAGAGTTCCAGCTGCGCGGCACGCTGATTGACCTGCGCGACGAGACGCTGTTCATCCGCGAGCCGCAGGCGATCCTGCGCATGTTTTATATGATGGTGCGTAACAGCAGCATCACCGGGATCTACTCCACTACCCTGCGCCACCTGCGCCACGCTCGCCGCCATCTGACCCAGCCGCTGTGCTACATCCCGGAGGCGCGGACCCTGTTCCTCAGCATGCTGCGCCACCCCGGCGCGGTGAGCCGTGGCCTGCTGCCGATGCACCGGCATAGCGTGCTGTGGGCCTACATGCCCCAGTGGTCGCACATCGTCGGCCAGATGCAGTTCGACCTTTTCCACGCTTATACGGTGGATGAACACACCATTCGCGTGCTGCTGAAGCTGGAGAGCTTTGCGCGGGAAGAGACGCGGCAGAAGCATCCCCTCTGCGTCGATCTCTGGCCGCGCCTTACCCATCCTGAACTGATTTTGATTGCCGCCCTGTTCCACGATATTGCCAAGGGCCGCGGGGGCGATCACTCGGTGCTCGGCGCGCAGGACGTGCAGAAGTTTGCCGAGCTGCACGGCCTTAACTCGCGGGAGACGCAGCTGGTGACCTGGCTGGTGCGTCAGCATCTGCTGATGTCCGTCACCGCCCAGCGCCGGGATATTCAGGATCCCGAGGTGATCAAGCAGTTTGCCGAAGAGGTGCAGACGGAAAACCGCCTGCGCTTCCTGGTCTGCCTGACGGTGGCGGATATCTGCGCCACCAACGAGACCCTGTGGAACAGCTGGAAGCAGAGCCTGCTGCGCGAGCTCTACTTTGCCACTGAGAAGCAATTGCGTCGTGGCGTGCAGAGCACGCCGGATATGCGCGAGCGCGTGCGCCACCATCAGCTGCAGGCGCTGGCCCTGCTGCGGATGGACAACATCAACGAAGAGGCGCTGCATCACATCTGGGCGCGCTGCCGGGCGAACTACTTTGTCCGCCACAGCCCAAACCAGCTGGCCTGGCACGCCCGGCATCTGCTGCGGCACGATCTCACCCAGCCGATGATCCTGCTCAGTCCGCAGGCGACGCGCGGCGGAACGGAGATCTTTATCTGGAGCCCGGACCGGGCCTACCTCTTTGCCGCCGTCTGCGCCGAGCTGGACCGCCGTAACCTGAGCGTTCACGACGCGCAGATCTTTACCACCCGCGACGGCATGGCGATGGATACCTTTATTGTGCTGGAGCCGGACGGCAGCCCGCTCTCGCCGGATCGTCACCAGGCGATCCAGCAGGGGTTACTCCAGGCCATCACTCAGAGCAGCTGGCAGCCGCCGCAGCCGCGCCGCCAGCCGCCGAGGCTGCGTCATTTTACCGTCGATACCGAGGTCAATTTCCTGCCGACACACACGGACAGAAAGAGCTTTCTTGAGCTTATCTCTCTCGACCAGCCTGGCCTGCTCGCCCGCGTCGGCCAGGTGTTTGCCGACCTTGGGATCTCGCTTCATGGGGCGAGAATTTCGACAATCGGCGAGCGAGTAGAAGATTTATTTATAATCGCTACCGCCGACCGGCGTGGTCTTAATAATGTGTTGCAGAAGGAAGTACAACAACGGTTGACAGAGGCCCTCAATCCAAACGATAAAGGGTAGTGTGTTTATTTATATGGAAAGAGTTTAACAATGCAGCAGTTACAGAACGTTATTGAGTCCGCTTTTGAGCGTCGCGCCGAGATCACTCCGGCGAATGTGGATACCGTGACCCGTGAAGCGGTAAACCAGGTGATTTCCCTGCTGGACTCCGGCGCGCTGCGCGTTGCCGAGAAGATCGACGGCCAGTGGGTAACGCATCAGTGGCTGAAGAAAGCGGTGCTGCTCTCTTTCCGTATCAACGATAATCAGGTTATCGACGGAGCCGAAAGCCGCTACTTCGATAAGGTGCCGATGAAGTTCGCCAACTACGACGAAGCGCGCTTCCAGAAAGAGGGCTTCCGCGTAGTGCCTCCGGCAGCCGTGCGCCAGGGCGCGTTTATCGCTCGCAATACCGTGCTGATGCCCTCCTACGTCAACATCGGCGCTTACGTTGACGAAGGCACCATGGTCGATACCTGGGCCACCGTTGGCTCCTGTGCGCAGATCGGTAAAAACGTTCACCTCTCCGGCGGCGTGGGCATCGGCGGCGTTCTTGAGCCGCTGCAGGCGAATCCAACCATCATCGAAGACAACTGCTTCATCGGTGCGCGCTCTGAAGTGGTTGAGGGCGTGATCGTTGAAGAGGGTTCAGTGATCTCTATGGGTGTTTACATCGGCCAGAGCACCCGTATCTACGATCGTGAAACCGGTGAAGTGCACTACGGTCGTGTTCCGGCGGGCTCGGTAGTGGTCTCCGGCAACCTGCCGTCAAAAGATGGCAAATACAGCCTCTACTGCGCGGTTATCGTGAAAAAGGTCGACGCGAAGACGCGCGGCAAAGTTGGTATTAACGAACTGTTGCGTACCATCGACTAATGGGCGATAAAAAAGCGGGGGCTACCCCGCTTTTTTTACATTTGCTGGTGGCCAAAATAGAATTTTTCGTTAATTATTCATAGGTTATGTTGAGCTTAAGGGTACCGCTATGTACGATAATCTGAAAAGTTTAGGCATTACCAATCCGGATGAAATCGATCGCTATAGCCTTCGCCAGGAGGCCAATAACGATATTCTGAAAATCTATTTTCATAAGGACAGGGGCGAGTTTTTTGCTAAAAGCGTGAAGTTTAAGTACCCACGCCAGCGTAAAACCGTGGTCGCCGACGGCGTGGGCCAGGGCTACAAAGAGGTTCAGGAGATCAGCCCGAACCTGCGGTATGTGATCGACGAGTTGGATCAGATCTGCCAGCGCGATCGCAGCGAGATCGACCTGAAACGGAAGATCCTCGATGACCTTCGCCACCTTGAAAGCGTGGTGACCAACAAGATCAACGAGATCGAATCCGACCTTGAGAAGTTAACGCGTAACAAGTAAGTGCATTACGCCTGATGGCGCTCTGCTTATCAGGCCTACAGGCGCTCACCCGTAGGCCCGGTAAGCGAAGCGCCACCGGGCAAAAATCATCTTTGTTCGTCTAATTGCAACGCCACATAAAGCAGCAGCCTGTCGTCAAAATTCCCCAGATCCAGCCCGGTCAGCTCCGAGATACGGTTCAGGCGGTACTCCAGCGTATTGCGGTGAATAAACAGCGCCTTTGAGGTCGCCAGCGGCTGCACGTTGTGGCGAAACCACGCCGCCAGGGTCCGCCTCAGCAGGCCGTTGTTATCCATCGCCTTCAGGCGGGTAAGCGGACGCGCCAGCTCGTTGGCCTGCCAGCCGCCGCGCAGGCTATCCAGCAGCACCGGCAGCATCAGATCCTGATAGAAGTAGCTCCGGCTCTCAGGCATACGCTGCTTGCCCACCATCATGGTAGTGCGTGCCGTGCGGTAGGAACGGGCAATGCTGCCCGGTCCGGTAAAGTAGTTGCCCAGCGCGACGCGAAAGCGCAGCTGGCCGTTCTCTTTCATGCGGGCGATCAGCTGCTCTACGCGCTTGCGATGGTCTTCGGCATCCCAGCGGCCAAACGGATTGAGGGCGGGTTTCAATACCACCATCTCGGTGAGGGAGACGATGGCAATCAGGTTGTTACGCTCCGGCGTGGTCAGCGCATTTTGCAGCTGCTGTAGCTCGGCCATCGCGCTGTCGACCCCCAGCTGGCCGCTGTCGACCTCCACCACTGCCACTACGCGCGGCTGGTTTAAATCGATCCCCAGACGCTGCGCCCACTCGGTCAGGGCTGGCGTGTGCTCCTCGGCCTGGATGAGGTTCATCACCAGCTCCTCGCGCAGGCGGCTATCCTGGGCCAGGAGATGCATCAGGCGGGACTGCTCCAGCATCATTTCAGCGGTCATGCACACCAGCTCGCCATACTTACGCAGCGTCTCCGGCTCACCGGTCAGGCCGATGACCCCGACAATCTCCCCCTCCAGACGCAGCGGCAGGTTGATCCCCTGGCGTACGCCGTGCAGGTGACGAGCAACCGCGTCGTCGATATCCACTACGCGCCCCTGAGAGAGCACCAGCAGCGCACCTTCGTGCAATTCCCCAATACGCTCCCGATCGCCGCTGCCAATAATGCGCCCGCGCGCATCCATCACGTTGATGTTGGTATCGATAATGCGCATGGTGCGCGCAACGATATCCTGCGCCATTTTGGTATCAAGATGCCAGCCAGCCATGTAATCCCTCCCCTGAGCAGATCACAAGAATAAGGGAGTTGCCAGCGCGCTGCATTGTGCAAAAGCACAAAGCATGGTGCGGAAGTGTGGAGTTGTGGAAGGCCTCACAGAATCTGTGAGGAGACCCCTTCCCCGGGCGGAGAAGGGGTAATGCGATTACTGCATCAGCAGGTAGAGAGAGGTATCGCCACGCTGGATATTCAGCGCCAGCACTGACGGCTTGCTGTCGAGGATCTTACGCAGTTCGGCAATGTTCTTCACCGGCTGCTGGTTCGCGCCAATGATCACATCGCCTTTCTTCAGGCCGATGCGTGCTGCCGGGCTGTTCGCCTTCACGTTGCTGACGGTGACGCCCTTGTTCTGGCCTGCGTTGCTCATCTCAGCGCCTTCAATGCCGCTGAAGATGGTGCTGGATTCCACCTGGTTCTGGCTGCTCTGCTGCAGTTCAAGGCTCACGGTAACCGGCTTGCCTTCACGCAGCAGGCCCAGCGAGACCTTGCTGCCGATCGGCATCGAGCCCACTTCCGCCCGCAGGGCTGCGAAGCTGCTGATTGGCTTACCGTTCAGGGAGGTGATCACATCCCCTGCCTTAATGCCCGCTTTCGCCGCCGACGAGTTCGGCATTACCTGGCTAACAAAGGCCCCGCGCTGGGCGTCAACCTTCATTGCCTTCGCCAGCTCGGAGTTCAGCTCGGTGCCGAGAATACCCAGCTCGCCACGGCGCACCTGGCCATACTGCACCATCTGCGCGGTGAGGTTTTTCACCATGTTGCTTGGGATCGCAAAGCCGATACCGATGTTGCCGCCGTCCGGGGCGAGGATCGCGGTGTTGATACCGATCAGCTCACCGTTGAGGTTCACCAGCGCACCGCCGGAGTTACCGCGGTTGATCGCCGCATCGGTCTGGATAAAGTTTTCGTAGTTCTCGGCATTCAGGCCGCTACGGCCCAGCGCCGAGACGATGCCCGAGGTAACCGTCTCACCGAGGCCAAACGGGTTACCGATGGCTACCGTGTAGTCACCCACGCGCAGGGCATCGGAGTCGGCGAGCTTAATGGCGGTCAGGTTTTTCGGATCCTGAATCTGGATCAGCGCCAGATCGGAGCGCGGATCTTTGCCCACCACCTTGGCATCAAATTTACGCCCATCGCCCAGCTGGACCTTAATGGTGCTGGCGTTATCGACCACGTGGTTGTTAGTCACGACATAGCCTTTCGCCGCATCAATAATCACGCCGGAGCCCAGCGCCATAAATTTCTGCTGCTGGCCACCGTCGTCAGCGCCACCCTGTCCACCCTGGCAGAAGGGCGAGCTCTGGAACGGTGACCCCTCCTGGCAGAACGGCGAGTTTTCACCAAAGAACTGCTGGAAGTTACGCCCCATACGCGGGGTATTGACCGTGGTGCTGCCTTCAACGTTGATGCTCACTACCGACGGCATCACCTTTTCCAGCATCGGTGCCAGGCTTGGCATCTGCTGTGATGGCGGGATCGCTGAGGCGGTTTCGGCCGCTGATACCGACAGCGGGGACAGGGCTAAACCTAAACTCAGAGCCAGGGCACTCATTGCTAACGTGGTTTTTTTCATGTCGCTTAATCTCTATTTACTGATAACGCAAAACAGCGGTGTAAGTATCGATAAGAGTCAATTTATAGCGCGAAGTTCCGGCATAACGTGTTGTTAAAAGTAAAAATTTATTGAGCATCTTTACAAACGCTCAGATATTACTCAACCGCCATCAGCCGTCGGTACTCGTCCCAGGCATAGAGATCGGTCATGCCGCTGATATAGTCCTGAATAAGGCGACAGCGGTAATAATATTCCAGCACCGGGAAGTCTGCTTCATCACGCGATAGCTTGCTCACGGCTTCTACATAGGCCAGACGGTGGCGTCCTGAGAGCTTATGAAACAGGCGGGTTTCAATGGGAAAACGCTTCACCCGCTCTTTTTCCGCCAGCTCGCTAAAGTCCGCCAACGTCATCTGCAACAGCGGGCGATAAATATCCAGCAGCCCGCTGATGACGCGATAGCCTTGCAGCTCCAGCTGTTCAACATCGGGGTGGCAAAAGACATTTTCAACCGCCACGCTCTTATACAATTCAAGCAGTTGGCTGTAGCCGCTGTCGTCTTCCAACAGGGCATGGTTAAATTCGCCGGAGAAGATCTGCGGTAAGTTATCAATAAAGCGCTGGGCAGCGTAGGGCACCAGCTTATTTAAGGTATTGACCCGCAGATACATAAAGAACTGATCTTCCGCGCTGCGGCTGAGGGAGTTAGCCCGGGATTTATCCCAGGCGTTCTCTACCACCTGAGAAAATAGCGATCCTTTTTCGTGCGGCCCCCAGGCGTTATAGAGATGCTGGTAGAGCTGCTCCACGGTAAATATGTTTTTCTCTACCGCGTCTTCCAGATCGGCGACGCAGTAGGAGATATCGTCCGCCGCTTCCATCACCCACGTCAGCGGGAAACGGCTCCAGGTATCCAGATCCAGCTCTTTACGCAGCCGCGTCACATACTCCTCTTCAGAGAAGTAGTAGCCCGGTTTTTTCATTAAATAGCTGTGGCTGGCGGGTGGCTCGCCCCGCCACCAGGCCGGGCGGGTATATTTCAGGATGCAGCCTACCTGCGCCCAGGTGAGGTTCATGCGCATCAGGGAGTGCACCAGGCGGATCCCCTGGGCATTGCCCTCAAAGTGACAGAGGTCCTGGCGCACCTTGCGCCGCAGGTCGTTGGCCGCCTCCTCGCCGTCGCGCAGGCGCAGGGAGACCACCTCGCAGCGATCGCCGCTCAACGGCTGGCTGGCGGCATCCTGCGGGTGCAGGCGCTGGCGAAACCAGTCGTTAATCGCCGCCTCGCCAAAGTGGCCGAACGGCGGGTTGCCGATGTCGTGCATCAGACAGGCCATCTCAACGATGCTCTCAAAGGGGCCGGTCAGCTCGTCCAGCCCGTAGCGCTCTAGCAGGCGCATCTCCTTCAGGCGGCTAAGGATCTCCTTGGCGATATAGCGCCCGACCTGCTGCACCTCCAGCGAGTGGGTCAGACGGGTACGCACCGCCGCGTTGCGCTCCAGCGGGAAGACCTGGGTCTTTTGCTGCAGACGACGAATAGCGGCTGAGTTGACGATCCGACCGCGATCGCTCTCGAAGATGCGTAACACTTCGCGCTCGGTTTTCACGCCCTGGGGTGAACGGTAGCGGCGACGCCAGTTAATCTTATTGCGGAAATCGATCTGTGCCATATCCTCTCCCCCTGAGCAATGCGCTTCCCCGTAAGCGCATGATAGACTATGCCCTCAAATCTGGCTTATCGCGAGTAAATCTATGAAAATCGGCATCATTGGTGCAATGGAAGAAGAGGTTGCGCTCCTGCGCGACAAAATCGAAAACCGTCAGACCCACAGCGTGGGCGGCAGCGAAATTTACACCGGCCAGCTGCATGGCGTTGACGTTGCGCTGCTGAAATCGGGCATTGGTAAAGTGGCGGCGGCAATGGGCGCGGCCCTGCTGCTGGAGCGCTGCCAGCCGGATGCCATCATCAACACCGGCTCCGCCGGCGGCCTGGCCCCGACGCTGAACGTGGGCGACATCGTGGTCTCAGACGAAGCGCGCTACCACGATGCCGACGTGACGGCATTTGGCTACGAGTATGGCCAGCTGCCAGGCTGCCCGGCGGGCTTCAAGGCCGATGAGAAACTGATTGCGGCCGCCAAAGCCTGTATCGCTGAGCATAACCTCAACGCTGCCAGCGGGCTGATCGTTAGCGGCGACGCCTTTATCAACGGCGCTGCCGGTCTGGACAAGATCCGCAGCCACTTCCCGCAGGCCGTGGCCGTTGAGATGGAAGCGACCGCTATCGCTCACGTCTGCCACAGCTTCGGCGTGCCTTTCGTGGTGGTTCGCGCCATCTCCGACGTGGCCGACCGTGAATCGCACCTGAGCTTCGACGAGTTCCTGGCGGTGGCGGCGAAGCAGTCCAGCCTGATGGTTGAAACCCTCGTGCAGAAGCTGGCGCGTGGCTAACCGCGGCGTTAGGGCGCTCGTCGCCCTGCTGCTGCTGGCGGCGGGGTCGGCGCTGGCCGCCCCCCGCGTAGTGACCCTCTCCCCGGCCAATACCGAGCTTGCCTTTGCGGCGGGGATCGAGCCGGTCGGGGTGAGCAGCTTCTCTGACTATCCACCGGCGGCCGAAAAGATCGAGCAGGTAGCCAGCTTTCAGGGGATCAATCTTGAGCGCATCGTCGCGCTTAAGCCGGATCTGGTGCTGGCCTGGCGCGGCGGCAACGCCGAGCGGCAGGTCAACCAGCTAGCGGGCCTCGGCATCAAGGTGCTGTGGATCGACGCCCAGACCGTGGAGCAGATCGCGGCGGCGCTGCGCCAGCTTGCTCCCTATAGCCCTGCCCCTGAGCAGGCTAACCACGCCGCCGACGCGCTGCTGGCCGACTACGCCGAGCTGAAGGCGCGCTACGCCAGCGCCACGCCTAAACGGGTATTTATACAGTTTGGCGGCACCCCGCTCTTCACCACCGCCAAAGGTTCAATTCAGAACGAGGTGCTGGAGCTGTGCGGAGGCGAAAATATCTTTGCCGCCAGCCGGGTACCCTGGCCGCAGGTGAGCCGTGAGCAGGTGCTGGCCCGCCAGCCCGAGGCGATTGTTTTTGCAGGAAATGCTACTCAGGCCGCAGAGGTTGCGCAATTCTGGGATAAACAGCTCAAAATTCCACTTATTGTCCTCAACAGCGACTGGTTTGAACGCGCAAGCCCGCGTATTATCCTCGCCGCAAAACAACTCTGTACCGCGCTGGCGGCAGGGAAATAATCGAGGATAAGCAATGCTCGTCTACTGGCTGGATATCATCGGCACGGCCGTTTTCGCCATCTCCGGCGTTCTTCTGGCCGGAAAGCTGCGTATGGATCCCTTCGGCGTGCTGGTATTAGGCGTGGTGACCGCTATCGGCGGCGGCACGATCCGCGATATGGCGCTCGCCCATGGGCCAGTATTCTGGGTCAAAGATCCCACCGACCTGGTGGTCGCGATGGTCACCTGCCTGCTGACGATCGTGCTGGTGCGTCAGCCGCGCAGGCTGCCAAAGTGGATCCTGCCGGTGCTGGACGCCGTCGGACTGGCGGTATTTGTCGGCATCGGCGTGAACAAGGCGTTTCTGGCGGAGACCGGGCCAATGGTGGCGATCTGCATGGGCGTGCTGACCGGCGTCGGCGGGGGAATTATTCGTGACGTGCTGGCGCGGGAGATACCGATGATCCTGCGCACTGAAATCTATGCCACCGCCTGCATTATCGGCGGCATCGTCCACGCGACGGCGTTCTATACCTTTGCCGTACCGCTGGAGAGCGCCAGTATGCTGGGGATGGTAGTGACCTTAACTATCCGCCTGGCGGCGATCCGCTGGCACCTGAAGCTGCCCACTTTTGCGCTGGATGAGAATCGAGGCTAAAACCAGTTTGTAGGCCCGGTAAGCGTAGCGCCACCGGGCGTTACCATGCCACCGCTGTAATGCCGGGCGGCACGCTGTTTGCCCGGCCTACGGCGAGCATGGTGCGATTTAGATGCTGAACGAGGAACCACACCCGCAGGTGCTTTTGGCGTTCGGGTTGGTTACCACAAAACGGGAACCTTCCAGCCCTTCGGTGTAATCCACCGCGCCGCCAACCAGGTATTGCAGGCTCATCGGATCCACAACCAGCCCAACGCCCTGCTTCTCAATGGTCATGTCGCCATCGTTGATCTGGTCGTCAAAGGTAAAACCGTACTGGAAGCCGCTGCAACCGCCGCCGGTAATGTAGACGCGCAGTTTCAGGTTCGGATTCTCTTCATCCGCGATCAGGCTTTTTACTTTAATTGCTGCTGCTTCAGTAAATTGCAGAGGCAGCGCTACGTCATCACTCATTTTAAACTCCCATTGATACGGCGATCCGGGCGTTAACCCGCCCGATCTTTGTGCATATTATCCATTACCCTGGTAAATCGTTCAAGTATTCTCCTGGCGAGGCTTGCCGTCAGGATCGCCTCCCTGCCTCGCCAGCGTGCGGGCGAGGATGGTGGAGTAGAGCGGCTTACCGCCTAAGAACTGTGCCAGTAGCGTGGCACCCAGGCAGGTAATAATCATTGGCAAAATGAGCTGATAATTGTCAGTCATTTCCAAAACCAGCACGATACCGGTCAGCGGCGCGCGCACCGAGGCGGCCAGCAGCGCCCCCATCCCGGCGATGGCAAAAGTGCCCGCCTCAAGGTGGTAGAGCGGGAAAATCTCTGCGCAGGCCATGCCGAACGCCGTGCCCAGCAGCGTGCCCAGCGCCAGCATCGGGGCGAAGATGCCCCCCGGTGCGCCGGACGAGAAACAGAGCAGCGTGGTAATCACCCGCGCAACGAAGATAAACAGCAGCATCCCGGCGGTGTAGTTGCCCGCTGCCGCAATGGGGATCAGCGTAAAGCCGCCCCCGGAGATCTCAGGCACGATCAGCCCCAGCACCCCGCACAGGCCGCCAATGGCTCCGCCAATCAGCACCCACTTGCCAATCTGCCCGCCGTGCAGGCGGCCAAAGAGATCCTGAGTACGCAGTACGAGGGTGTTAAACAACGGGCCGACGCAGCCAAAGATCATCCCCAGCACCAGGTAGAGCCACAGCGTATTGATAGGCGCATTGGTCAGCTTGCCCACGTCGATCACCGCCGCCTCGCCGTTGAAGTAGCGAAACACCACGCTCGACATGATCACGCCGGTAAAGACCGCTTTTATCGAGATGAGGTTGTAGCGAAACTGCGGGCGCATCTCCTCGATGATAAACAGGATCCCGGCCAGCGGCGCGTTAAAGGCCGCCGACAGCCCCGCCGCCGCACCGGTGGCCAGCAGGGTATGCCGCGCCTCGGTGCCGCGCATGCGGAAGATATCCAGCACCATGCGGCCAACGTTGCCCCCGAGCTGCACCGTCGGCCCTTCACGACCCAGCACCATGCCCGCGCCTAACGTGCCCATGCCGCCGATAAACTTGACCGGCAAAACGCGCCACCAGCGTACCGGACGCAGCTCCTCCAGCGCACCCTCGATCTCGGGAATGCCCGAGCCGCCTGCCTCCGGGGCAAAGCGGCGCACCAGAAAGTAGCCCACCATCGCCAGCAACGCCGAGAGTACAAAGACCAGGGGCCACATCAGCCACGCAGCGTCATCAGCGAATTGCGCCACCGTGCCGAGTCGCCAGAGGCTGACCGCATTGACCGCCTTCTCAAAGGCGACGCCGACTGCGCCCGCGAGAGTGCCCACCAGCGCAGCCATCAGTAAGATCGCCAGCGGCGTCTTATCCCGCTGCAGTAGACGGAGGATCCGCCGCGTTCGCATCGCATTGGTTTTTATTTTCATAGCCGAAAATGAATTAGTCATACAATTAGGGCAGGTAGTTTACCTGGGCGATCCTTTTATAACAAACGCGGAATACCTTAGAATAGTGCAATTACCTTCTCTACCAACCAGGAACGAATCCATGAGTAAGTCAGAAAACCTCTACAGCGCGGCACGCGAGCTTATCCCCGGCGGCGTCAACTCGCCGGTCCGCGCCTTCAGCGGCGTCGGCGGCACGCCGCTGTTTATCGAGCGCGCTGACGGAGCTTACCTCTACGATGCGGACGGTAAGGCCTATGTCGACTACGTCGGCTCCTGGGGTCCAATGGTGCTGGGCCATAACCACCCGGCGATCCGCAACGCGGTGATCGAAGCGGCAGAGCGCGGCCTGAGCTTTGGCGCACCCACCGAGATGGAAGTGAAGATGGCGGCGCTGGTGACCGAGCTGGTCCCGACCATGGATATGGTGCGGATGGTGAACTCCGGCACCGAGGCGACCATGAGCGCCATTCGCCTGGCGCGTGGCTTTACCGGCCGCGACAAAATTATTAAGTTCGAGGGCTGCTACCACGGCCACGCCGACTGCCTGCTGGTAAAAGCGGGCTCCGGCGCGCTTACTCTCGGTCAACCCAACTCACCGGGGGTGCCGGCGGATTTCGCCAAGCATACCCTGACCTGCACCTATAACGATCTGGCCTCGGTGCGGGAAGCCTTTGAGCAGTATCCGCAGGAGATCGCCTGCATTATCGTCGAGCCGGTCGCAGGCAACATGAACTGCGTCCCGCCGCAGCCGGAGTTCCTGCCGGGCCTGCGCGCGCTGTGTGATGAGTTTGGCGCGCTGCTGATCATTGACGAAGTCATGACCGGCTTCCGCGTTGCGCTGGCGGGCGCGCAGGCACACTACAACGTGGTGCCGGATCTGACCTGCCTCGGCAAAATCATCGGCGGCGGGATGCCGGTGGGCGCGTTTGGCGGCCGTCGCGACGTGATGGACGCCCTGGCCCCGACCGGGCCGGTTTACCAGGCAGGCACCCTCTCCGGTAACCCGATTGCGATGGCGGCGGGCTATGCCTGCTTAACCGAGGTGTCCCAGCCGGGCGTGCATGAAACCCTGACGGATCTGACCACTCGCCTGGCTAACGGCCTGCTGGACGCGGCACAGGACGCGGGGATCCCGCTGGTGGTGAATCACGTCGGCGGCATGTTCGGGATCTTCTTTACCGATGCCGAGAGCGTGACCTGCTATCAGGATGTAGTGAAGTGCGACGTGGAACGCTTCAAGCGCTTCTTCCACCTGATGCTGGATGAGGGGATCTACCTGGCGCCGTCGGCGTTTGAAGCGGGCTTTATGTCCATTGCCCACAGCGACGAGGATATCAACAAAACCCTCGACGCCGCGCGCAAGGCGTTTGCCCAGCTGTAGTTTTACCGTTAATTGCCGGGTGGCGGCTTCGCCTGACCCGGCCTACGGACTTTGTAGCCCCGGTAAGCGTAGCGCCACCGGGGAAAACTATCGGCTCTGCTTACGCAGCAGGTAGATAAAGTACGGCGCGCCGATAAAGGTCGACAGCAGCCCGGCAGGGATCTGATACGGGAACATCACCATCCGTCCGCACCAGTCGGCAAACACCAGCATCACCCCACCGATCAACCCCGAGATCACCATGTGCGGCACCGTCCGCCGGAAGCCCATCATCCGCGCAATGTGCGGGGCCATCAGGCCGATAAAGCTCAGCGGACCAATGGTCATCGTCGCCGTAGCGGTCAGGCAGGCGGCCAGCAGCAGCAGCCCAATGCGCGACGGCGTCAGGGCCATCCCCACCGAACGGGCGGTATCACCGCCCAGCGGCAGAATGGTCAGCCAGCGGCGGCAGAGCGGCACGAGCGCCAGCAGTATCACCATCACGATGGCCGAACGGATCACCTGCTCGCCAGTGGCGCTATAGGTCGAGCCGGAGATCCAGGTCAGGATCTGCGCCATACGCGGATCGCCGCTTGCCTGGAGCATCATCAGCAGCATGGTAAACGCGGTGCTAAGCGCCATCCCGGCCAGCAGCATCCGGTGCGGAGAGAAACCGCCCCGCCCTGCCGCGATCAGGATAATCAGCAGGGTCACCGCCGCGCCAAGGCTCCCGGCTGGCATCAGCCAGCCAAAGGCGTTTCCCGGCACAAAGAAGAGCATCAGCACGATACCAAAGGCGGCGCCGGAGCTGATCCCTAACACTTCCGGGCTGGCCATCAGGTTACCGGTCAGCCGCTGAATAATGCAGCCCGCTACCGCCAGCATCACGCCCGCCACCAGCGCCGCCATGATGCGCGGCCAGCGCCACTGCGCCAGGGCATCCAGCATCTCACCGCTGGCCCAGTGCCAGCCCTGAGCATCGCGGCCCAGCGCCAGGGCAGCCATCACTGCCAGCAGCAGAACGACGATGCCGCCCAGCGCCCAGCGCGGCAGGTGCTGGCGTTCAGTGGGAATGTTGTCCCCGGCATTCATCTCCGGGGCGCTCATGCTCTTCAGGCGCGGCAGCAGCCACAGCAGCAGCGGCGCACCAATCAGGGCCGTCACCGAGCCGGTGGAGACCTCCATCCAGACGCGGGTCAGCCAGAGGATCACCTGATCCGAAAGCCAGAGGATCAGCGCCCCAATCAGCGGAGCCAGCAGCAAACGGGAGAGCAGCCGACGCGCCCCCAGCATCTTCGCCAGCAGCGGCGCAAACAGGCCGATAAAGCCGATGATCCCCACCGCGTTAACCAGCAGCGCGCTGAGGACAATCGCCAGTAGCAGCGCCCCCAGGCGGGCCAGTGACAGCGCCAGGCCCAGGTTACGCGCTACGCCGTCGTCCAGCCCCATCAGGGTCAGCGGGCGCAGCAGCAGCAGGGTCAGCATCGCCCCGCCCAGCAGCTGGGGCCAGAGACGCTCTACCCCGCTCCAGCTGGTCTGGGTCAGAGTGCCGGTGCTCCACATAAACATGCTTTGCAGCTGCTCGTGATGGAACAGCACCAGCAGCTGGTTCACCGCTCCGCAGTAGAGGCTTACCACCAGCCCGGCGAGGATCAGCGTCACCGGCGACAGGCGTTTGCCCCAGGCGACGCCAAAGACCAGCGCCCCCACGGCGCAGGCCCCAAGCAGGGCAGCAAACTGCGAGGCCGCCACGCCAGGGATTGCCCACAGCGTGGTGACGGTAATGCCCAGCTGCGCACCGGTAGAGACGCCCAGCGTGGTCGGCTCCGCCAGCGGGTTACGCAGCACCTGTTGGAACAGCACGCCCACCAGCCCGAGCCCGGCCCCCACCAGCAGAGATATTGCCAGCCGGGGAAGCAGGCTGTAGTGAAAAATCATCTGGGTAATGGCATCCACGTCCGGGTGCCAGATCGCCTGCGACCACTGGTCACGCGGCAGTGCCTGGGAGAGGTTCATCCAGGTCAGCCAGGCGGCGGCGATAAACAGGATCGCCAGCAGCAGGGCGGGAAGCGGCGCGATACGCTTGCTCATGCTTTACCTCCCAGGGCGTTATCCAGAACGCGGACAAAGTGCATCACCGACAGCGTCGCTCCGTAGAACCACACCGCTGGCACGCGCTGGAAGCGTCCCGCCCGGACAAACGGCATCGCCTGCCACAGCGGAGTCGCCATCAGGCGCTGCATATCCTGCTCGTTGCCGTGATCGAAGCAGATCACGTCCGCGTCCTTATAGACCGCCAGCCGGTCAATGCTCACCGTAGTGCTGCCCCAGAAGGTGGTTTCCCCCTGCCAGGCGTTGCGGATACCAAACTCATCCAGCGTCTCCTGGAACAGGCAGTTCGAGGCAAAGACCAGCATATGCTGCGCGTCAAGCAGGGTGACCATCAGCAGCGGCCTGTCGCCGCGCCGGGCAAAACGCGGTTTCATCGCGGCGATAAAGGCGTCGAAGGTATCGAGGTGTGTCCGGGCCGCCGACTCCAGGTTGAGCAGCTGAGCCATCTCATTCATTGAGTTGCGCGCCATGGTCAGCGGCTTTTTGCCGTCGCTGAAGTTAAAGCCCCGGCCAGGGGCAATCCGCGCCAGCACCTCCGCTGAGGGACCGTAGCCTGCCGACCAAACCAGGTACGAGGGCTGCATCTGGGTGAGCAGCTCAAGGTTAGGTTCGGTTCGCAGCCCAACGTCGATTGTTGAGGCGGGCAGCTTGGGCTCGTTGACCCAGGTGTTGTAACTATTCACGTCGGCAACGCCGTAAGGGGCCACGCCCATCGCCAGCAGCAGCTCTACTGGCAGCCACTCCAGCGCTACGATGCGGTTAATATCGAGGGCTGCCGCCCGTGCGGTTCCTGCCCGCCACAGCAGCGGCGAAAGGGCCATCGCGGTCAGCAAACGGCGGCGACTAATCATAGGTAACCCCGCCATCAGTAGACAAAGCTCACCGGTGCCGCCCCTGCCGGATGTGGCAGGATGCCCATCGGGATGCCGTAGATCTGCTCCAGGGTCTGGGCCTGCATCAGCGTCTCCGGCGTCCCCTCGGCAATCTTCTCTCCACCGCGCAGCGCCACCAGATAGTCGCAGTAGCGCGCCGCCATATTGATATCGTGCAGCACGGCGATCACCGTCAGCCCACGCTGCTGGCTCAGGCGATGGATCAGCGCCAGGACGTCCACCTGATGGGCGATATCCAGCGCCGAGGTCGGCTCATCCAGCAGCAGGCAGCGGCTGTCCTGCGCCACCAGCATGGCGATCCACGCCCGCTGGCGCTCGCCGCCGGAGAGGCTATCCACCAGCCGGTGGGCCAGCGGTTTGAGTCCCACCAGGTTAATCGCCTCCTCTACCTTCTCCCGGTCGGCCACGCCAAAACGTCCCAGCGCCCCGTGCCACGGGTAGCGTCCAATCGCTACCAGCTCGCGCACCGTCATCCCCTCCGCCTGCGGCAGCTGCTGCGGCAGATAGGCGACACGGCGGGCAAAGGCTTTGCTGTTCCAGCTCTCCAGCGGCTGACCGTCCAGCAGAATATCGCCCTCGGACGGCGGCTGATGCCGACCCAGCATCTTCAAAAGCGTGGATTTACCCGAGCCGTTGTGGCCGATAAGACCAGTGACCTTGCCGGCTGGAAAGGTCAGCGACAGCGGATGCAGCAGCGTGCGTCCGGGCACATGAAAGGAGACGTCAGAGAGCTGAAAGGTGGTATCGGGAAGCGTATTGTTTTCCTGCATGGGACCAACTTATCAATAAAAAGGGCACGATTAACCGTGCCCTGAGAGGGGGAGATTAGAAGCTGAAGCTGGCGGTAGCCACAACCTGGCGATCGGCACCCCAGTAGCACGCGTAGTCGCGATAGCAGCTGGAGACGTATTCCCGATTGAACAGGTTATTAACCTTCACGCCCACGGAGGAGCCCGGCATGCCGACGCGCGCCAGATCGTATTTCACCGTCGCATCCACCAGCGTGTAGCTGCCGATGTTGAAGGTATCGTTGGCATTATCACCAACGGTGTAGAAGCTGGAGGTATCGCCCACGTAGCGTGCACCTGCGCCCAGCGTCAGGCCGCTCAGCGCCGTCTCGTGGAAGGTGTAGTCCGCCCACAGGGAGGCCATGTTACGCGGCACTTCCACCGGACGTTTGCCCTGGTAGAGCGTATCGTCAGTGTACTCGGCATCGGTATAGCTGTAGGCCGCCGTCAGGTTGATATTGCTGGTCAGGGCCGCTTTCGCTTCCAGCTCAAGGCCGCGGGAGCGGATCTCCCCGCCCTGCACGCTGAAGGCGCTATCAGACGGATCTGCCGTCAGGTTTTTGTCTTTGGTCAGCTGGAATATCGCCGCCGTGACGGTGACCGGCATATCCTTCGGCACATACTTCACGCCCGCTTCATACTGCTTGCCGCGTGACGGATCGAATGGTTTGCCCTGCTTCGTTGAACCGGCGACCGGCTCGAAGGATTCGCTGTAGCTGAAGTACGGCGCAATACCGTTATCAAACACATAGTTCAACCCACCGCGCCAGGTGAACTGCTGGTCGTTGATCTCGCTCAGCGAGCCGCTGGAGCGGGTGTAGGTCGAGGTTTTTGCAAAGTCGTAGCGGCCGCCAAGGGTCAGCACCCAGTGGTTCCACTCGGCCTGATCCTGGGCGTAGAGCCCGGTCTGCTCTTGACGGTTAATCACCGCATACGGGAAGTTAACGTTGACGTTCGCATTGCCATACTGCGGCTCTACCATGTCTATTGGACTGGCCGAGCCGTAGTCCGCGTTGATGTCGTTGCGCATGCGCAGGTAGTCAACGCCGGTCAGCAGGGTGTGATCCACCGCGCCGGTGGCAAAGGCGGATTGCAGCTGGGTATCCACGGTGAAGGAGTTCAGATCTTCATCGGAACGGACAAAGGCGCGGTTGATCTGCGTCGGGGCCGTAAAGCCGTTGCCGTAGACCGAGGTGTAGAGCGTGTGCAGACGGGTATAGCGCAGGTTCTGGCGCACCGTGAAGGTATCGTCAAAGGCGTGCGCGAAGCTGTAGCCAATCTGCTGCTGGCGGCGGGACATACGGTTATCCTGCTCGCCTTCGTTGAAATCGGTATCCAGCTTGTGGGCGTTACCGTTGGCGTCGGTGTACGGCACCACGGTGCCGACGCGCGGCAGCCAGCCGTAGTAGCCTGCATCCGGATCGCTCTGGAAGTTGCTCAGGAAGGTGAAATCGGTTTTGTCATCCGGACGCCAGCTAAAGGCGGGCGCGATGGCATAGCGGGTTGATTTAACCATAGTCTGCTGGGCATCTTCACTGCGGCCCAGGCCGGTGAGGCGGTAGGAGAACACGCCGTCATCGTCGATGGCATCGCTGAAGTCGAAGCCGGTCTGGTAGAGGTTATCGGTTCCCATCTGGAACTCCACCTCTTTCAGCGGCTCGGTGGTCGGACGCTTACTGACCATAGAGACGATGCCGCCGGGGTTGCTCTTGCCATAGAGTACCGAGGTCGGGCCACGCATCAGCTCGATACGCTCAAGGAAATAGGGATCCATAGAGGATTCAGAGTAGTTATCACCCTGAAGTTTTAGGCCGTCGAGATATTGGTTGGTGTTCGCGCCGGTAGAGGCGCTGAAACCACGGATGGAGATCACGTCGAGCGTTTCCGAGCTGCCGCGGGTGGCGAATACGCCTGGCGTATAGTTCAGCGCCTCTTTCACCGTGGAGGGATCTTTCATGTCCATCTCTTCGCGGGTCACCACGGAGATAGACTGCGGCGTTTTCTCAATCGGGGTATCGGTTTTGGTCGCCGTCGCCGTGCGCTTAGCGGCGATGGTCGGTGCCGGGCCCCAGGCACTCTCCTGCTCAGCGGCAGCGGTGGTAACGGTGATGGTATCTTCTTTTGGAGCTGCCTGTGCGGCAAAGGAGATGCTGCCGACCGCAGTGGCAACCACCACGGCAATTTTACGCAGCGAAAGGTTGACCGGCTGAGCAGTTTCAGAACGCGCCATGGTGCTTCTCTCTGGATAATGGAATGATAACGTAAACGATAATTATTATTATGACCGCAGCATAATATGCCAGGCCTCGCGGAGATAGCAAGAGTTATGCGCCCCTACGACAATTAAGGGATTAAGGAATAACCAGACGGATAACAGGGTGTTACAAGAGGGTTAAAACTGTAGGGGTGTAGGCCGGGCAAGCTTCACGCTGCCCGGCACTGTTTACTACGGCTTAGTTACCAAACATGTCTTTGATCCAGCCTGCAACGCCGTCGCTCTTCTCCTGCTGCTGCGGCTGTTGTTGCTGCTGCTGAGGCTGCTGTTGCGGCTGCGGTGACGACTGCTCAAACGGGTTACCGCTCTGCTGCTGCTGTTGCTGTTGCTGCTGGAGCAGCATCTCGCTCTGCTGGCAGAGGGCATCAGGATTCGATGTCCATACCGGCAGCGAGCGCACTCCGCCGCCGCAGAGGAAGTTACCGCCTTCGTCCACGCCCATGTTGACGATATCCTCCGGCGGAGTCAGATCCAGCGGGATCGGCGACTGGTTTGCCAGATAGCGCTGGTAGATGGCCATCGCCCCGCTGGCACCGTAAAGCTTGGTCGGCTGGTTGTTATCGCGTCCTACCCAGGTAATGGTCACCTCACGGCCATCGATCCCGGCGAACCAGGTGTCGACGTTGTTGTTGGTGGTCCCGGTTTTACCTGCCAAGTGCAGGCCCGGATACTTCGCCCCCAGCTGACGGCCGGTGCCGCGCTGGATAACCTGCTGCATGGTCCATAGGGTCATGTATGCCGCCTGAGCAGGCACCGCACGCTCCGCCTGCGGGAAGCTCTGGTAGAGCACCGTCCCGTCTTCGGCAATCACCGAACGCAGCGCGGAAAGCGTCGCACGGTTACCGCCGCTGGCGATGGTCTGGAACGCCTGCGCCACCTCAACCGGAGTCAGGTTCAGCGCCCCCAGCAGCATCGCCGGAACCGGATGCAGCTGATCCTTCGGCACGCCCAGCTTGGTCCAGGTATCGGTCACCGCTGGCAGGCCCAGCGCCATCCCGAGGTTTACCGTCGGGACGTTCATTGAGCGGGTCAACGCATCTACCAGCATCACCTGGCCGCTAAAGCGGTGGTCATCGTTCTGCGGAGACCATACCTTGCCGTTAGGCTGGGGCAGAGAGATCGGCGCATCGGCAATCCACGTGTTCAGACGATACTGGTTCGGCTGGCTCAGCGCGGTGAGATAGGTCGCCGGTTTTGCCAGCGAGCCGATGGAGCGTCGCGCCTGCATGGCACGGTTGTAGCCCGCAAACTGCGGCGTCGCCCCGCCCACCATGGCGCGAACTTCACCGCTGAAGCGGTCAACGACCACCATCGCCGTCTCCAGATCGCTCAGCTTACGCTGTTTGATCAGGGCCGGAATGCCTTCTACGGCGGCTTTCTCCGCTGCGTCCTGCGCCACCGAGTCAAAGGTGGTAAAGATCTTCACGCCGGAGAGATCTTTAACTTTATCTCCCAGCTTCGCCTGCAGCTCCTGGCGCACCATCTGCATAAACGCCGGCTGCGGTGAAATCACCCCGCCGCGCTTCTGCACCCCGAGCGGCCGGGCGCTGAGCATATCGTACAGCTCCTGGTCGATGACCTTTTGCTCCTGCAGCAGGCGCAGCACCAGGTTACGTCGCTCAAGGGCCAGCTTCGGATTGCGCCACGGGTTGTAGATCGAGGCCCCTTTCACCATACCCACCAGCAGCGCCTGCTGGTCAAGGCTCAGCTCTTCTACCGGACGGCCAAAGTAGTAGAGGCTCGCCAGCGGGAAGCCGCGGATTTCGTTATCGCCGCTCTGACCGAGGTAGACCTCGTTCATATAGAGCTCAAGAATACGATCCTTGCTGTAGCGCGCATCGACGATCAGCGCCATATAGGCTTCGTTCGCCTTACGCCAGTAGGAGCGCTCGCTGGAGAGGAACAGGTTTTTCACCAGCTGCTGGGTCAGGGTACTCGCCCCCTGCACCGTGCGTCCCGCCGTCAGGTTCGCCAGCACCGCACGCCCGATGGAGAAGAAGCTGATCCCGTCATGCTCATAGAAGTGACGGTCTTCGGTCGCCAGCAGGGTATCCACCAGCAGATCCGGGAAGCCGTTACGCGCGACGAACAGACGCTGCTCGCCGTTCGGCGAGGAGAGCATGGTGATCAGACGCGGATCGAGACGGAAGAAACCGAACTGGCGGTTGTTCTCCATGTTCTCGATGGTGTCCAGGTGGTTATCGCTGAACGTCAGGCGAGCGCGGACCTGCCCCTCTTTACTGTCGGGGAAGTCAAACGGACGACGGATCATCTCGATGCTGTTAGCCTGCACGGTAAACTCGCCGGGACGGGTCATCGCCGTCACCTTGCGGTACTGGGTGGCCTCCAGCAGCTTCACCATCTCGTTCTTGCTGATCGGCATCTCAGGTTCGAGGTTGACCATCCGGCCATATACCGCCGCTGGCAGCTGCCAGACTTTGCCGTCGATGCGGCTGCGGATCTTCTGATCGAGATAGAGTCCGTAAATCGCAAACAGCACCAGCAGAACGATAAAGATCTTCAGCAGCAGCCAGAACCAGCCGCGCTTGCGCTTGCCGCCTTTTCCTTTGCCATTGCCGCCGCCTTTACCACGGCGCGGCGCAGGTGCGTCGTCTTCGTCATACGCATCGTCCATCTCTTCATCTCTGAGACGACGACGGCTTACCTTCTCTTTTACCGGACGCGCAGGTCTGCCTTTACGTCCAATAGGTTCGCGGTCATTCCCCGCCATGCTTACTCTCCGCTACATTATTTCAGGCGCAAGGGCCCGATTCTCTTTTCTTCTACCGGAGGGCAGAAGAAGAAATCTCTCAATTTCGCTTTCGCTAATCTTACGAATATTTTTTAACCCGCCTTGTCGGCGCGGTATTCGCCGGATCGTCCGGCCAGACATGCTTCGGGTAACGTCCCTTCATCTCTTTTTGTACTTCACGGTAAGCACCTGCCCAGAACGCGCTGAGATCGCGCGTGATCTGTAGCGGGCGCTGCGCTGGCGACAGCAGCTCCAGCACCAGCGGCATCCGCCCCTCGGCAATCACCGGGGTGGCGGCCTCGCCAAACATCTCCTGCATCCGCACCGCCAGCACCGGCGGATTTTCCGCATGGTAGCGGATGGCAATCTGGCTTCCCGTCGGCACAGTGTAATGCCCAGGCAGCGCACTATCCAGCCGTTGACGCAGCGGCCACGGCAGTAAATGGTTGAGCGCGTGGATCAAATCCAGCGCTTTCAGCGCCCGCAGGGAGTGAACGCCCTGCATATCGGGAAGTAACCATAGCTCAAGCGTGGCTAAAAGCGAGGCGTCATCCACCGCTGGCCAATCATATTCTGGCAGCCACTGCGCCGCACAGTGGAGGCGCAGTCGCAGCTGCTCCGCCGCCGGGGTCCAGTTCAGTATCTGCAGCCCCTTATCGCGAATGCCGTTCAGCATCGCCTGGTGCAGCTCCGTCTCTGACGGCTTCGCCAGCGGCCTGACGCTCACCGTCAGCTGACCGATCTGGCTGCGGCGCAGCGCTTTCAGGGTGCCATGGGCGTCGTCCCACTCCACGGTATCGGCGTTGTGCAGCAGCCACGGCGCGACGGTGATAAGTGACTCCATATTGACCGACACTGCCTGTAAAATGCGCGCGTCCGGCTGCTGGCTGCCCTGTAGCAGCAGCGGCGCAATCAGCCACTCGTGGCGGCCCATCGCGTCGTCTACATCGAGCATCGCGCCCATGCCGTTCGCCAGCTGGTAGCGCCCCTCCTGACCGCGCCGACGGGCAATGCGATCGGCAAACCCGCGCGCCAGCAGGATGGGGATCAGATCGCTGTCTTCCCTGCCCTCCCCACTGTTGAGCCGCTTAAGCAGCTGACGGCTGCGCCGCTGCCAGTGCGGCTGGCTGCGGGAGAAGGCCACCCCGAGATCGGTACTGCCGCCACGCGGCGGCTCCTCCAGAATAGCAGCAAGCTTCGCCGCCGTGGCCGCCTCGTCACCGGTCTGGGCACTCACCAGCATAGCCGAGAGGCGCGGCGTTACGCCCAGCTTCGCCATCTTCTGCCCGCGCGCCGTCAGCTGCCGGTTCTCCAGCGCGCCGAGCTGCACTAATAGGGTTTCTGCCGCCGCCAGGTTCACCGCTGGCGGCATGTCCAGCCAGCAGAGCTGGGCCGGATCGCGACAGCCCCACTGCACCAGCTCCAGCAGCATGGCGCTGAGATCGCTTTGCAGGATCTCCGGCTCGCTCTGGGCCGCCGCCCGCTCCGCCTGCTCCTTAGCCAGCAGATGCAGGCAAATACCTGGCTCCAGCCGTCCGGCACGTCCGGCGCGCTGGGTCATCGAGGCCTGACTCACCCGCTGGGTCACCAGCCGCGTCAGCCCGGTACGGGCATCGAAGCGGGCCACCCGCTCCTGGGCGCTGTCAACCACCAGCCGGATCCCTTCGATGGTCAAACTGGTCTCGGCGATGTTGGTGGCCAGCACCACTTTGCGTAGCCCCTCCGGCGCGGGCAGGATCGCCTTGCGCTGCTCGCTCAGGGGCAGCGCGCCGTAGAGCGGGCAGAGCAGCACGTCGCTGCCGATGCGCTGGACCAGCTGATCCTGCACGCGCTGGATCTCACCGACGCCGGGCAGAAACAGCAGCAGCGAGCCGCGCTCGGCCCGCAGCAGCTCGGCGGTCGTCACGGCAACGGCCTCATCAAAGCGGACGTGGCTGGGCAGCGGCTGGTAGCGGCGATCCACAGGATACGCGCGCCCTTCCGAGGCGATAACCGGTGCGTCCGGCAGCAGACGCTGAAGACGATCGTTATCCAGCGTCGCCGACATAATAAGGAGCTTGAGATCGTCGCGCAGCCCCTGCTGCACGTCCAGCAGCAGGGCCAGAGCCAGGTCGGCCTCCAGGCTGCGCTCGTGGAACTCATCAAGGATCACCAGCCCAATGTCAGCCAACTCCGGATCGCGCTGGATCATGCGGGTCAGGATCCCCTCGGTCACCACCTCCAGACGCGTTGCTGCGCCAACGCAGGTTTCACCGCGCATCCGGTAGCCCACCGTCTCGCCCGGCTTCTCCCCTAAGAGCTCCGCCAGCCGCTGGGCAACGTTACGCGCCGCCAGGCGACGCGGCTCCAGCAGCAGAATGCGCCCGGCAATATTACCCTCGGCGAGAATGTGCAGCGGCAGCCAGGTGGATTTACCCGCGCCGGTGGGGGCGTTGAGCAGGACCTGAGGCGCATGGGCGAGCGCAGAGAGCAGTTCGGGCAGTACGGCAGCGACGGGCAGAGAGGACACGCATGGCTCCAGGGGGTTAACTTTCATTTCAACGGCGAGCATTGTAGCATCGCCGTAAATCATTACCGAGTATCGCTTATGTCTGAGCCAAAAAGGCTGTTTTTCGCCGTTGCGCTGCCCGGCGAGATCCAGCAGCAGATCATCCACTGGCGGGCGGCCCACTTTGCCCCGGAGGCCGGACGTCCTATCGAGGCGGCAAATCTTCACGTGACGCTGGCGTTTCTCGGCGAGGTCGGCGAGGAGAAGCAACGCGCCCTGAGCCAGCTTGCCGGACGCATCCGTCAGCCCGGCTTTACCTTGACCCTGGACGATGCCGGACAGTGGCTGCGCTCACGGGTAGTCTGGCTCGGCACGCGTCAGCCGCCGCGCGGCCTGTTGCAGTTGGCCAACCTGCTGCGCGCTCAGGCCGCCCGCAGCGGCTGCTACCAAAGCCCACAGCCGTTTCATCCTCACGTGACGCTGCTGCGCAACGCCAGCCACGCGGTGGTTATTCCGCCGCCGGGGTTTAGCTGGTCCTTTCCCGTTAACGAATTTGTGCTTTATGAGTCGCAGTTTTCCCGGGGGCGCACCCGTTATACGCCGCTGGAGAGCTGGCGGCTTGCTGAATAAGAGGTTCTGATGCAGTTCTCCCCTTCGTTACGGCCTGCTACCCTGGTGCAGCGCTACAAGCGTTTTCTGGCGGATGTGATTACCCCGGACGGCACGGCTCTGACGCTGCACTGCCCCAATACCGGGGCGATGACCGGCTGCGCCACACCCGGCGACACCGTCTGGTACTCCACCTCCGACAGCGCAAAGCGTAAGTATCCGCACACCTGGGAGATCACCCAGACGCAAAATGGCACGTTTATTTGCGTCAATACATTACGGGCCAACACGCTGGCGAAAGAGGCGATTCTTTCCGGCGTCATCCCTGAGCTGCAGGGCTATAGCGTGCTGAAAAGTGAAGTAAAATACGGCTCCGAAAATAGCAGAATAGACCTTATGTTGCAGGCGGAGGCACGCCGCAACTGCTATATTGAAGTGAAATCGGTCACGCTTGCCGACAAGGGATACGGCTATTTTCCCGATGCAGTGACTCTTCGCGGGCAGAAGCATCTGCGGGAGTTAATGAGCGTGGCAGCCAGTGGGGATCGGGCGGTGATGCTGTTTACCGTATTGCACTCCGCCATTGAACGTTTCTCGCCGGCGCGCCATATTGATGCAAAATACGCACAGCTTTTAGAAGAAGCGCAGCGGCAGGGGGTAGAAATTCTGATTTACAAAGCGGAACTTTCTGCCGAAGAAATAAGTCTTAGATCGCCTTTACCTTATGAAAGCTAAGGACCGGCGACCAGCCAGATAGCATTCTGGTCTACGTGCGCAAATACGCTTTTCCTCACAGGGTTGTCAAGTGTTACGTTTAGATAATTGCTATCCGGAAAAGCATCTGCTATTTATAGCGGCCTGATTTTTCCCCCGAACACGGGGATCGATAGTGCGTGTTAAGGAGAAGCAACATGCAAGAAGGGCAAAACCGTAAAACATCGTCCCTGAGTATTCTCGCCATTGCTGGCGTGGAGCCGTATCAGGAGAAGCCGGGCGAAGAGTATATGAACGAAGCCCAGCTGGCGCACTTCAAGCGTATTCTTGAAGCGTGGCGTAATCAACTCAGGGATGAAGTCGATCGCACCGTCACCCATATGCAGGATGAAGCTGCTAACTTCCCGGATCCGGTTGACAGAGCCGCCCAGGAAGAGGAGTTCAGCCTCGAACTGCGTAACCGTGACCGCGAGCGTAAACTGATTAAAAAGATCGAGAAAACGCTGAAGAAAGTAGAAGACGAAGATTTTGGCTTCTGCGAATCCTGCGGTGTTGAGATTGGCATTCGTCGTCTGGAAGCACGTCCGACAGCCGACCTGTGCATTGACTGCAAAACACTGGCTGAAATCCGCGAAAAACAGATGGCGGGCTAAGCCCGACGTTTTCGCACCGTTCTCTGTGGCGGGAGTCTCTCCCGCCCTGTTATCTCTTGCCTGCCGACATGCCAGAATCACACTATATTGGGCGCTTTGCGCCATCGCCTTCCGGTGAACTCCATTTTGGTTCGCTGATAGCCGCCCTTGGCAGCTATTTACAGGCCCGTGCCCAGCGCGGGACGTGGTGGGTACGCATTGAGGATATCGATCCGCCCAGGGAAGTACCCGGCGCGGCCGACACTATTCTGCGCCAGCTCGATCGCTACGGTCTGCATTGGGACGGTGAGGTGCTTTGGCAGACCCAGCGGCATGAGGCCTACCGCGAGGCGCTGAATGATCTACGCCAGCGCGGGCTGAGCTACTACTGCACCTGCACGCGGGCGCGTATTCAGAGCATTGGCGGGGTGTATGACGGCCACTGTCGCCTGCGCGATAACGGCCCGGAGAACGCCGCCCTGCGCCTGTGGCAGCATCAGCCGGTGTTGCACTTTCACGACCGGCTGCGCGGCGACCTCTACGCTGATGAGGCCCTGGCGCGAGAGGATTTTATTATCCACCGTCGGGATGGCCTGTTTGCCTATAACCTGGCCGTCGTTGTCGATGATAACTTTCAGGGCGTGACCGAGATCGTGCGCGGCGCGGATCTGATCGCCCCCACGGTGCGGCAGATTTCGCTCTACCAGCAGCTTGGCTGGCAGCCGCCTGACTACGTTCACCTGCCGCTGGCGATGAACAGTGACGGCAACAAGCTCTCCAAGCAGAATCATGCCCCGCCGCTGCCGGAAGGCGATCCGCGGCCGACGCTGATCCGTGCTTTACAATTTCTCAATCAGGATGTAACAAGTAACTGGCAGGATTTGCCCACCGGGGCCCTGCTGGCGCGTGCGGTAGAGAAGTGGGATCTGTCACGGGTTCCTGAGACAGCGCAGATCAATCCGGCATTCCTAAATGCCCCACTCTGAGCTATGATTAGCCGCAATTTTTTTGTCGTTAAGACTGATACAACCGAGGTGCACTATTTTTACCCGAGTCGCTAATTTTTGCCGCAAGGTGTTAAGCCGCGAGGAAAGCATGGCCGAGGAGGTCATCGCCCAACCGCGAATGACGGTTATTCCGCGCGAGCAGCACACAATTTCCCGCAAAGATATCAGTGAAAATGCCCTCAAGGTGCTGTACCGTCTGAACAAAGCGGGCTATGAAGCCTACCTTGTAGGCGGCGGCGTCCGCGATCTGCTGTTAGGCAAAAAACCGAAAGATTTTGACGTCACGACCAACGCCACGCCGGATCAGGTGCGCAAGCTGTTCCGCAACTGCCGCCTGGTAGGCCGTCGTTTCCGTCTCGCGCACGTGATGTTTGGTCCAGAGATCATCGAGGTGGCCACCTTCCGCGGTCATCACGAAGATCAGCCTGCCGACCGCACCACCTCCCAGCGCGGCCAGAACGGCATGCTGCTGCGTGACAACATCTTCGGTTCGATTGAAGACGACGCCCAGCGCCGTGACTTCACCATCAACAGCCTCTACTACAGCGTCGCCGATTTTTCCGTGCGTGACTACGTCGGCGGGATGCAGGATCTTGAAGAGGGTGTTATCCGCCTGATCGGTAACCCGGAGACCCGCTATCGGGAAGATCCGGTGCGGATGCTGCGCGCGGTACGCTTTGCCGCCAAGCTGCATATGCGCATCAGCCCGGAGACCGCCGAGCCGATCGCCCGTCTCGCGACGCTGATCAACGACGTGCCGCCGGCGCGCCTGTTTGAAGAGTCGCTGAAGCTGCTGCAGGCAGGCAACGGTTTTGACACCTATCAGCTGCTGCGCGAATACAGCCTGTTCCAGCCCCTGTTCCCAACCATCACGCGCTTCTTCACCGAGAAGGGCGATTCGTCGATGGAGCGGATCATCAACCTGGTGCTGAAGAACACCGATACCCGCATTCAGAACGACATGCGCGTCAATCCGGCGTTCCTGTTTGCCGCTATGCTCTGGTATCCGCAGCTGGAGACCGCGCAGAAGATCGCCCAGGAGAGCGGCCTGACCTATCACGACGCCTTCGCGCTGGCGATGAACGACGTGCTGGACGAAGCCTGCCGTACGCTGGCGATCCCGAAACGGATCACCACCCTGGTACGCGATATCTGGCAGCTGCAGCTGCGCATGTCCCGTCGTCAGGGTAAACGCGCCTGGAAGCTGATGGAGCATCCGAAATTCCGCGCCGCCTACGATCTGCTCGCCCTGCGGGCCGAGATCGAGGGCAACCACGAACTGCAACGTCTGGTGCAGTGGTGGGGCGAGTTTCAGGTGGCCGCGCCGCCCGCGCAGAAAGGCATGCTTGACGTGCTGGACGACGAGCCCGAGGCCCGCCGTCGACATCGCCGCCCGCGTAAGCGCGCCCCGCGTCGCGAAGGCAGTGCATGACGCTGGTCTATATCGCTCTTGGCAGTAACCTGGCGTCACCTCTGACCCAGGTTAATGCGGCAATCGCGGCGCTGGGAACCCTCCCCGATAGCCGGATTGTCGCCGTCTCCGGCTTCTACCGCACGCCGCCGCTGGGTCCGCAGGATCAGCCCGACTACCTTAACGCCGCCGTGGCGCTGGAGACCTCGCTGGCGCCTGAATCCCTGCTGGATCACACCCAGCGTATTGAGCTGGACCAGGGCCGGGTGCGTAAAGCAGAGCGCTGGGGACCGCGCACGCTGGATCTCGATATCATGCTGTTCGGCGATGAGACGCTCGCCACCCCGCGCCTCACCGTCCCTCACTACGATATGAAAAACCGTGGTTTTATGCTCTGGCCGCTGTTTGAGATCGCGCCTGAACTGCGTTTCCCCGACGGCGAGACGCTTGCCAGCGTGCTTGCGCGCCTCGGCGCAGCAAAACCGGCGAGCTGGTAATACCACTCCGCCTCGTAAACCTGCTGAAAATCATTGTCCGCCCTGACGTTACTGATAAAATGCCGGAAAGTTGAAGGCTCCATCAGGAAACGCTATGAAACCCACTACCCTCTCCTGGCTGCAAAAGTGCAAACAGGAACAGAAACGCTTTGCCACCATCACCGCGTATGACTACAGCTTCGCCAAGCTTTTTGCCGAAGAGGGCATTAACGTCATGCTGGTCGGCGACTCGTTAGGGATGACGGTACAAGGTCATGACTCCACCCTGCCGGTCACGGTCGCGGATATCGCCTACCATACCCAGAGCGTACGCCGCGGCGCACCAAACTGCCTGCTGCTCGCCGACCTGCCCTTTATGGCCTACGCCACCCCTGAACAGGCCTTTGCCAACGCCGCCACGGTGATGCGCGCCGGGGCCAACATGGTTAAAATCGAAGGCGGCCGCTGGCTGGCCGAGACGGTTAACATGCTCACCGAGCGCGCCGTGCCGGTGTGCGGCCACCTGGGGTTAACCCCGCAGTCGGTAAACGTCTTCGGCGGCTACAAGGTGCAGGGACGCGGCGACGCGGCCCAGACGCTGTTTGATGACGCCCTGGCGTTAGAGGCGGCTGGCGCACAGCTGCTGGTCCTGGAGTGCGTGCCGGTTGCGCTGGCGAAGCGTATTACCGAGGCGCTAACTATTCCGGTGATCGGTATCGGCGCGGGCAACGTCACCGACGGCCAGATCCTGGTGATGCACGATGCGTTTGGCATCACCGGCGGTCATATTCCTAAATTTGCCAAGAATTTCCTGGCCGGCACGGGCGATATGCGCGCCGCCGTGCGCCAGTACGTGAGCGAAGTCGAAGCGGGGACCTACCCCGGCGAAGAGCACAGTTTTCACTAAGGAGCCTACGCGTGTTGATTATTGAAACCCTGCCGCTGCTGCGCCAGCACATCCGCCGACTGCGCCGTGAGGGCCAGCGCGTTGCGCTGGTGCCGACCATGGGCAACCTGCACGATGGCCATATGCAGCTGGTTGACGAAGCAAAAACCCACGCTGATGTGGTGGTGGTGAGCATCTTTGTTAATCCCATGCAGTTTGATCGCCCTGACGATCTGCAGCGCTACCCGCGCACCCTGCAGGAGGATTGCGAGAAGCTGAACAAGCGTAAGGTGGATTTTGTCTTCGCCCCTGCCGCCGACCAGGTTTATCCCCAGGGCACCGGCGAGCAGACCTACGTTGACGTTCCCGGCCTCTCTACCATGCTGGAGGGCGCAAGCCGTCCGGGCCATTTCCGTGGCGTAGCGACCATTGTCAGCAAGCTGTTTAACCTGGTCCAGCCGGACGTCGCCTGCTTTGGTGAGAAAGACTTCCAGCAGCTGGCGGTGATCCGCAAGATGGTGGCCGACATGGGCTACGACATCGACATCGTTGGCGTGCCGACGGTGCGCGCCAAAGACGGTCTGGCGCTCAGCTCGCGCAACGGCTACCTCACGGCGGAGCAGCGTAAGATTGCACCGGCCCTGAGCAAAGAGATGAATGCCCTGGCGGCGAAGCTGCGGGCAGGCAATCGCCAGCTGGAGGAGATGATTGCCGAGGCCGGACAGGCGCTGGATGAAGCTGGTTTTCGTACCGATGAGATCCAGATCCGCGATGCCGACACGCTGCTGGCGCTGACCGATGCCAGCCAGCGGGCGGTGATCCTGATGGCAGCATGGCTTGGCCAGGCGCGCCTCATCGACAACGTGACGGTAGAGCTGACCCCGCCGCCAGCGGTTTAATGCTCTGACATTTTACTCCCGGCGGCGCAGGCGGCCGGGCCAACACAAGCACAAAGGTAGACGTTATGATCCGCACTATGCTGCAAGGCAAGCTCCACCGCGTCAAAGTGACTCAGGCAGACCTGCACTATGAAGGCTCCTGCGCTATTGACCAGGATTTCCTTGAGGCGGCTGGTATTCTGGAATACGAAGCCATCGATATTTACAACGTGACCAACGGCAAGCGCTTCTCCACCTATGCGATTGCTGGCGAGCGCGGCTCGAAAATCATCTCGGTCAACGGCGCGGCGGCCCACTGTGCCGACGTGGGCGACATCCTGATCATCGCCACCTACGTGACGATGCCGGACGAGCAGGCCCGCAGCTGGCAGCCGAAGGTGGCCTACTTTGACGGCGACAACGAGATGACCCGCAAAGCGAAAGCGGTGCCGGTGCAGGTTGCCTAATCGCTACGGCTGGTTGCCGACCAGCCGTGCCATCTCATCTAACGAGTCCGTTCTTAAGATATAGAGTCGTTTCAGTAAGAACGGATTATCCCCCGGCTTCACCTTCCCCTTCACCGTTGTTACCGCCATATGAAAACCGGCATCCCGCGCCGCCTCGATCGCTTTTTCGTTGTAACCGCCAAAGGGATACGAGAGATAGTCCACGTGCGGATTAAACTGCGACAGCGCCCGGCGCGAGTGGGCAAAATCGAACTCAATGATGTGGTAGCTGCGGCTGAGCAGAATGGGATGACGCGTGGCGTCCACCCGATGCAGAAAGTGGGTGTGCGACTGGATATCAAACACGTCCTGAATGCCGCGCAGCTCGGAGATGCTCATAAACTGTAACGATGTCGGATCCCACCGTTGCGGATAGGCTTTAATGCGCGACGAGATGGTAAAAGAGGTCGCCTTAAAGCCGTACTGCTTGAGGATGGGATAGGCATAGCGGCTGATCGACTTCAGCCCGTCGTCAAAGGTAATAACTACTGAGCGGGCCGGAAGGTTGAGCCGGTTCTTCAGGTAGCCCTCCAGCTGATACATCGTCAGGGTGGTATAGCCCCGATCCCGCAGCCAGGTCATCTGGTTGCTGAAGGCCCGAACCGACGTGGTGGTTGAGGTGTGGCGAAAGCGGGTGTTCTCTTCATCACGCAGAATGTGGTGGTAGGTGAGCACCGGGATGCCGTGATCCTCCTGCGCATCCAGGCTGCTGATATAGGCCAGCCGGTCGCCGATGCGGATCTGGAACCAGGTCTGATTCAGCCCGTCGCGCAGCTTGCCGACGATGGGGTAGCGCAGGTTCTCCGCCAGCATGCCGAAAGGTGCGCTTCTGACGTTAGGTCCGCTGTAGAGCGGGGTCGCTTTCCAGGTTATCAGGTTCTGATTACTGAGAGGCTTGTTGAGATCCCCCAGCCGGTCCTGCACCCGTTTTTTACCGCCCACCGGCTCCAGATGGCCTTTGTCGATAAAGGCCCGGCCAAAGCCGAAGCGAAAGGCGCTGTAGTCCCCTTCCCCACTCATCACCGCAATAATCTGCCCCGCCTGCAGATAGCCGACGTTGATCACCCGGTCGCCAATCTGCGCCCAGACGGCAGCGGCCTCGGTGGTCTGCATATAGCGAGCCGGGGAGTCCTGATCCAACAGGCGGGCGGAGGCGGCGCTGCTCCATACCAGGAGCAGCGCCAGAAGTAGACGCATGAGCATGTTGATTAGCTACGCAGGCCACGTCCACGCTGGATCAGATACCAGCAGAGCAGGTAGAACCCAATGATAAACACCGCCAGCACGCCGACGGTCATTACCAGCGGCACGTCGCTAATCCCCAGGAAGCCGAAGCGGAAACCACTGATCATATAGACGATCGGGTTAAGGTGCGACAGGCCCTGCCAGAACGGTGGCAGCAGGGTCAGGGAGTAGAACACCCCGCCCAGATAGGTGAGCGGCGTCAGCACAAAAGTCGGGATCAGGCTGATATCGTCAAAGGTTTTGGCAAATACCGCGTTCAGCAGGCCCGCCAGCGAGAAGAGCACCGCCGTCAGTAGCAGCGTCAGGCCGACAAACAGCCATGAATGCACCTGGAAAGGCACGAAGAAGAGCGATACCGCCGTGACCAGCACCCCGACGCACAGCCCGCGCGCCACGCCGCCGCCGACGTAGCCGGCAATGATCACGTGGGTAGGCACCGGAGCCACCAGCAGCTCCTCAATGTTACGCTGGAACTTGGCGCTGAAGAACGACGAGGCGACGTTGGCGTAGGCGTTGGTGATGACCGCCATCATGATCAGGCCAGGAACGATAAACTGCATGTAGGTGAAGCCATGCATTTCACCAATTCGCGACCCGATCAGGTTGCCGAAGATGATGAAATAGAGGGTCATGGTGATCACTGGCGGAACCAGGGTCTGGATCCAGATGCGCATAAAGCGCTGGATCTCTTTGTGCCAGATACTTTTTAGCGCGACCCAGTAGAGCTGCATCATGCGTGGTCTCCTTTTTTATTGTGTACCAGCGTGACAAACAGCTCTTCTAAACGGTTGGCTTTGTTACGCATGCTTAATACCTGAACGCCCTGGGCGCTCAGCTGGCTGAAAACGCTGTTGATCCCCTGCTCGCGCAGCACCTCGACCTCCAGGGTTGAGGTATCAACCAGCCGGTACTGGTAGCCTTCCAGCTTCGGCAGCGGACTTTTCGCAGCCAGGTCGAGGATAAAGGTCTCTGATTTCAGCTTGGCCAGCAGCGACTTCATGGAGGTGTTCTCCACCAGCTCGCCGTGCTGGATGATGCCGATGTTGCGGCAGAGCATCTCCGCCTCTTCCAGATAGTGCGTGGTGAGGATAATGGTCGTGCCCTGGGCGTTTAAATCTTTCAGGAAGCCCCACATCGAGCGGCGCAGCTCAATGTCCACCCCAGCGGTAGGCTCGTCGAGGATCAGCAGCTTAGGCTCATGCATCAGCGCCCGGGCGATCATCAGGCGGCGTTTCATCCCGCCGGAGAGCATCCGCGCCTTTTCGTTGCGTTTTTCCCACAGATCGAGCTGCTTAAGGTACTTTTCGCTACGGATCAGTGCTTCCTGGCGCTCTACGCCGTAGTAGCCCGCCTGGTTGACGACAATCTGCTGTACCGTCTCAAAGGGGTTGAAGTTGAACTCCTGCGGCACCAGGCCAAGCTGACGTTTAGCGTTTACCACGTCCTTTTGCAGGTCGTAGCCAAAGACGCTTACCCGCCCCGAGGTTTTATTTACCAGCGAACTGACGATGCCGATAGTGGTCGATTTACCCGCACCGTTGGGTCCCAGAAGCGCGTAGAAGTCACCCGCTTCTACTTTTAAATCAATGCCGCGCAGCGCCTGCACGCCGCCCGGATAGGTTTTTTTAAGCTGCTCAAGCTCCAGTGCAATGGCCATGTCGTTTCGCTTACCTTTTTTCTGACACTCTATGTGTGGTTTAAAATTAAATGGAGTTGACCTATATTAGCTCAACGCATTTACTTGGTTACAGGTCGTTAACCGCCATGAAAGATATAGATACACTCATCAGTAACAATGCACTATGGTCAAAAATGCTGGTGGAAGAGGATCCCGGATTTTTCGAGACCCTGTCAAAAGCCCAGAAGCCGCGTTTCCTGTGGATTGGCTGCTCTGACAGCCGCGTTCCCGCCGAGCGTTTGACCGGCCTTGAGCCGGGCGAGCTGTTCGTTCACCGTAACGTCGCCAACCTGGTTATCCACACCGATCTGAACTGCCTGTCGGTAGTGCAGTACGCGGTGGACGTGCTGGAAGTTGAGCACATCATCATCTGCGGCCACTACGGCTGCGGCGGCGTCCAGGCGGCGGTTGAAAACCCTGAGCTGGGGCTGATCAACAACTGGCTGCTGCACATCCGTGACATCTGGCTCAAGCACAACGCGCTGCTGAGCGAAATGCCGGAAGAGCGTCGCCTCGACACCCTGTGCGAGCTGAACGTGATGGAGCAGGTCTATAACCTGGGCCACTCAACGATCATGCAGTCGGCGTGGAAACGCGGGCAGAATGTCACTATCCACGGCTGGGCCTACGGTATTCACGACGGCCTGCTGCGCGATCTCGACGTCACCGCTACCAGCCGCGATACTCTTGAACAGGGCTATCGCAAGGGCGTGTCCAACATCGGCCAGAAGCATATTAACCACAAATAAGCGTGCCCTGGCGGCACGCGTTTGTCAGGCCCGGTAAAGCGTAATCGCTACCGGGCTTTTTTATGCCTGCTCTTCCAGCGGCACCACTTTGCCTACGTAAGGCAGATGACGATAGCGCTGGGCATAGTCGATGCCGTAACCCACGACAAACTCGTCCGGGATCGAGAAGCCAACAAATTCTACCGGCACCTCAACTTCCCGACGCGATGGTTTATCCAGCAGGGTACAGATCGCCAGCGACTTCGGCTCGCGCAGGCTGAGGATCTCACGCACTTTAGAGAGCGTATTTCCTGAGTCGATAATATCTTCGACGATCAGCACGTCTTTACCGCGAATGTCTTCGTCCAGATCTTTGAGGATTTTTACGTCACGGGTGGTGGACATACCGCTGCCGTAGCTGGAGGCGGTCATAAAATCGACCTCATGCGGGACCTGCACTTCGCGGCACAGATCGGCCATAAACATAAACGAGCCGCGCAGCAGGCCCACCAGCACCATCTCGCTGCCGCTCTCCTGATAGCGTTCGGTGATTTGACGACCCAGTTCACTAATACGCGCTTTGATCTCCGCTTCCGGGATCATCACTTCAACAGTATGTTTCATATGCTAACCGTTTGATTTTTTAACCACTCACTCGATGCGGATAGCCTCTATTCCAGCATCAATTCATTAGCGCGCCAGTATACCAGCAAATGCTTTTATTGGGGGCGTGAGTTAAGAAAAGCCAAATATGTGATGACGGTCACACTTGTTAAATCCTATAATTAATTGCTATCAAAATATTAAACATGAAGAGTCTCTTTCTATGGCAGAAACAAAAGCTCGGACGTCGCGCGTGCTCGTGACGTTAACAGCCCTGTTCGCAGCACTATGCGGACTATTCCTCCTGATCGGTGGGGTCTGGCTGGTCGCCGTTGGCGGCTCCTGGTACTACCCCGTTGCCGGTCTTATCATGCTCGGCGTCGCCTGGCTGCTGTGGCGTAGCAAGCGTGCAGCGCTCTGGCTCTACGCCGCGCTCCTGCTCGGCACCATGATCTGGGGCGTCTGGGAAGTCGGCTTCGACTTCTGGGCGCTCACCCCGCGCAGCGACATCCTCGTCTTCTTTGGTATCTGGCTGGTGCTGCCGTTTGTCTGGCGTCGCCTGATCGTGCCTGCCAACGGTGCGGTCGCCGCCCTGCTGGTGGCGCTGGTGATCACCGGCGGGATGCTGACCTGGGCGGGCTTTAACGATCCGCAGGAGATTAACGGCACGCTGAGCGCTGATGCGACGCCTGCTGCACCGATCTCTCAGGTCGCAGATGCCGACTGGCCGGCCTATGGTCGTAACCAGGAGGGTCAGCGCTACTCCCCGCTGAAGCAGATCAACGCCGACAACGTGCACAAGCTGAAAGAGGCCTGGGTATTCCGTACCGGCGATCTGAAGCTGCCAACCGATCCGGGTGAGATCACCAATGAAGTCACGCCGATTAAGGTTGGCGACACCCTGTTCCTCTGCACCGCGCACCAGCGTCTGTTTGCCCTGGACGCCGCCACCGGTAAAGAGAAGTGGCACTTCGATCCGCAGCTGAACACCAATCCGTCGTTCCAGCACGTGACCTGCCGTGGCGTCTCCTATCATGAGGCGAACGCCAACAATGCTAGCCCGGACGTGGTAGCTAACTGCCCGCGCCGCATCATTCTGCCGGTAAACGATGGTCGTCTGTTCGCCGTCAACGCCGACAACGGCAAGCTGTGCGAATCCTTTGCTAACAAAGGTATTCTGAACCTGCAAACCAACATGCCGGTCACTACCCCAGGCATGTACGAGCCAACCTCGCCGCCGATCGTTACTGATAAGGTGATTGTTATTGCCGGTGCGGTAACCGATAACTACTCTACCCGTGAGCCGTCTGGTGTTATTCGTGGTTTCGATATCAACACTGGCGCACTGCTGTGGGCCTTCGATCCAGGCGCGAAAGATCCGAATGCCATTCCGGCGGACGAGCATCACTTTACGCCGAACTCGCCGAACTCCTGGGCGCCGGCGGCCTATGATGCCAAGCTGGATCTGGTCTATCTGCCGATGGGCGTCACCACGCCAGACATCTGGGGCGGTAACCGTACGCCGGAGCAGGAGCGTTACGCCAGCTCTATCGTGGCCCTGAACGCCACCACCGGTAAACTGGCGTGGAGCTATCAGACCGTACACCACGATCTGTGGGATATGGATATGCCGTCCCAGCCGACGCTGGCAGATATTACCGTTAAGGGTCAAACCGTACCGGTAATCTATGCCCCGGCGAAAACCGGTAACATCTTCGTGCTGGATCGCCGTAACGGTCAGCTGGTTGTTCCAGCGCCAGAGAAGCCGGTTCCGCAGGGTGCGGCTAAAGGTGACTACGTTACTAAAACCCAGCCGTTCTCTGACCTGAGCTTCCGTCCGAAGAAAGATCTGAGCGGGGCAGACATGTGGGGTGCCACTATGTTTGACCAGCTGGTATGCCGCGTGATCTTCCAGAACCTGCGCTACGAGGGCATCTTCACGCCGCCGTCTGAGCAGGGTACGCTGGTATTCCCGGGTAACCTGGGGATGTTCGAGTGGGGCGGTATCTCTGTGGATCCGCACCGTCAGGTGGCGATTGCCAACCCGATGGCGCTGCCGTTTGTCTCTAAGCTGATGCCGCGTGGTCCGGGTAACCCAATGGAAGAGCCGGAAAATGGTCAGGGTACTGGCTCTGAGTCAGGTATTCAGCCGCAGTACGGCGTGCCGTACGGTGTCACCCTGAACCCGTTCCTGTCACCGATTGGCCTGCCGTGTAAACAGCCTGCCTGGGGTTACATCTCCGCGCTGGATCTGAAAACCAATGAAGTGGTGTGGAAAAAACGTATCGGTACGCCGCAGGATAGCCTGCCGTTCCCGATGCCGATCCCATTACCGTTCACCACCGGTATGCCAATGCTGGGCGGCCCGATCTCTACTGCCGGTAACGTGCTGTTCATCGCGGCGACCGCAGATAACTACCTGCGCGCCTACAACATGAGCAACGGTGAGAAGCTGTGGCAGGGCCGTCTGCCAGCGGGTGGCCAGGCAACGCCGATGACCTATGAAGTGAATGGCAAGCAGTACGTTGTCATCTCTGCGGGCGGTCACGGTTCGTTTGGTACCAAGATGGGCGACTATATCGTTGCCTACGCGCTGCCCGACGACGAGAAGTAATAGAATTAATGTAGTTCTGTAGGCCCGGCAAGCTTCGCGCCGCCGGGCGTTACGATGTCGAATAAGGCACCTGACGCCGGGTGGCGCTACGCTTACCCGGCCTCCCCCCTATGCTGCTCCCCTTCTTTGCACTCCTCTCGGCTTAAAAAATCTTTAATGCACCTCAAAGAAATAATTTTTTACAAATTAAATCATTTTCTTACAAAAGCATAATTCCCCATACAATTTGTACGTGTAATAGTGAGGTGCATTATTTGCACAAATATATTAAGAGGGATTTTGTATGGGTAATTTTAAAGAGTTAAATTTAGAAGAAATATCCTTAGTCAGCGGAGGCGGCAACGCTGGCGATCATGAGTCCGCGTCTTCACGTTCACTCAATGGCGCAGGCGGTGGATATGGTGCAATTCCCAATATTGATGTTTATGGTATGACCGCTGCTGGAAAAGCAATCGCAGCAAACAAAGACTGCCTTGGCTCAATGGCATTAGGAACAGCTAACGCACTTGTCGCGGCTCGCACTGGCAGTTATGCAGGCTATGCAACAACAGTAGCCTCAGCGCTTTCTGATGTTAATAGCACCTGTAACAAATCATCCGGAGCGCCTTTCCGTTAAATGAGTCAGGCAAGGAGCATAAACAGCTCCTTGCCTATATTATTTTCTTTACAGGTTAATATATGTCTATAGACAATAAAGCAACAGGGACTATCCTGCTTTCACCCACACAAAAAAAACCATTTTTCTTGATGTGCTTTTTTTTAGCGGCCATAGGCAACACACTATCTCCGTTGATTACGTCCCATCTTATTGGCACAGGGTTCGCTTTTCTTACGATGGTCATGCTGGAGATACTCATAGGCATTTTGGCGTATGCCATTTTCTACCGTAAACAAGGCCAAATGTCTGTCTCACATTTAAAAAAAGCATTGCCTTTTTTTTTATTAGTTTTGCTGATGCAAACTTTGCCTATTATCTTTACCCATAGCTATAACCCTCTTTTACATTTTTCATTGTCAGACACTCCAGGAGTTATTTACTTTATAATTATCAGTCCATTCTGTGAGGAAGTTTTTTACAGAGGCTGTCTTTTTGACTCGTTATGCCATTTTTGTAATACGCTTGGTGCTAGACAAGCCATGATAGTGCCATCGCTTACTACCTCTCTTATTTTTAGTGCGATGCATATACAATTCTCATCAATTAGCGAATACAGTTCTGTATTTATCCTTTCTATACTACTTATTTGCGTTAGAGTATTAACTAAAGGTCTTGCGCTTCCGATAATGCTACACTCTTTTTTCAATATGTTATTTGTATTAACGGCCTATAAAATAATTTGACGCTGAACACTACTTCAGCATTTAGATGCCTTCACTCAGGATTTTTCAAATAAAAATGGGCTTATTTAGAAAAGAAGCTGTAGACAATCACAACGATACTGCCTATGGTCATATTATTATCCCTGTGTCGTTCGGCATAGTTTTAAGCGCAGCTGCAACGATTTTATTAATGATATTAATCATTGCATTTGTCTATTTTGGTGAATATACAAAAAAAGCCCATCTGTCCGGTATAGTGATGCCTTCATCTGGCTTAATAAAAATAACACCGCAATACAACGGATACGTTACAGATTTACGCGTTTCGGAGGGTCAGCATGTACAAGCAGGTACAACCCTTTATCATGTCAGTGGCGAACGCTATAACGGACAAGGAGCGGGCACCCTGGCCGCCATGAACCTGTCGCTGAAAACCCAATATTCCATGCTGACTTTACAGCAAACACTAGAGCTGCGCGATAATAGCCAACAACAACAGGCTACCAAGCAAAGAATTTCATCGCTGCATCCACAGATTAAAAGCGCAGAGCAACGTCTGATTCAGGCAGAACATCAGGCGCAACTCTCTGCATCCGTTACGAGCCGATACCAGAAACTTGTGGCCGACCGTTACGTGTCTGATATTGAATATCAACAGAAGCAAATTGAAGCCTCCGCTGCGCAGGAGAATGTTGAAGACCAGCGGCAAGAGCTTATGCTGCTGCACGCTGCCCTGGATACAACAGAAGATGATTTAAATCATCTGATTACGCAGGGCGAGAGCCGACAAGCAGAGCTAAACCGGCAGCTACAAAGTATTAGACAGCAACAGCTTGAGCTAGCGGGGCAGGAAAACTTCACGCTGACCACACCCGTATCCGGTACCGTTGCCGCCGTACTTGTCAGACAGGGACAATCTGTCAAAGCCTCAGAGCCAGTCATGACAGTAGTAGCGGATAATGCCAATCTTCAGATAGAGCTTTTTGCAACCAGCCAGAATGCTGGCTTTATTCAGCCCGGTCAGCGGGTGGCGCTCCGGTTTTCCGCCTTTCCCTATCAAAAATTCGGTGTGCAATATGGCACTATTCGTGAGATCAGCCGAACGACATTAACCTCTTCAGATTTACTCGCCATTTCCCCTGTCACATGGAAAGAAAATGAAGGTCACTATCGCGTCATCGTTGAGCCAGAGCATGTTTTCATTCTGGCTTACGGTAGAAGAGAATCGCTACGCCCCGGCATGACGCTCGAAGGTGATGTCAGTCTTGATACCCGGCATGTGTGGGAATGGCTCACTGAGCCACTCTGGAGCCTTAAAGGTAAACTGTAATGGAAATACTGAAATGGACAAGCCGAAAGAGTCTGCCGATTATCCGGCAGACGGAATCGGCAGAGTGTGGTTTAGCCTGTCTGGCGATGATAGCCTGTTGGCATGGTCTGCAGACTGATTTACCCACGCTGCGTGAGCGGTTCAATATCGGTACGCAGGGGATCACCCTACAGCGCTTAATTGAATGTGCTTCAAGTATTCATCTCGCTTCTCGCGCCGTCAGACTTGAACCTGAGGATCTGAAATCCCTCACTCTTCCCAGTATCCTCCATTGGAACATGAACCACTTTGTTGTGCTTCACCGGGTGCGGGGAAACAAGCTAGTCATACACGATCCGGACAGAGGAAAATTTACGCTTTCTCTTACAGAAGCGGGTAAACACTTTACAGGTATTGCGCTGGAGCTTAATCCTGCCAATGATTTTATTACTCGGGATGAAAGAAAAAAAATCCGGCTACGTCAGCTCACTGGAAAAACACCCGGCCTGTTCCCAGCGATGCTAAGGATCATTATTTTCGCTCTGGTTTTAGAGGTTCTGGCCCTGGGCAGCCCACTGCTCAACCAAATGGTCATTGATGAAGTGCTTGTGGCATCAGATAGGAGCCTGCTTACCCTTATTATTATTGCCTTACTGCTTTTGTCCATCACCCAGCTACTTCTCTCACTGGCGCGCCAATGGGCTAGCATCACACTGTCTGTCAATTTTAACATGCAATGGACTGCACGAGTTTTTCACCATCTAATACGCCTCCCACTGACATGGTTCGATGCCAGAAGCAAAGGGAGTATTAATGCGCATTTCAGCGCAGTGGATACCATTCAAGAAGCGCTGACAACGCAGATGCTTGAAGGGGTACTGGATGTACTCCTTGTCATGACATCCCTCGGGATGATGTTACTTTACAGCCCCGCAATGACACTGATTGCCATACTGGCGGCAGTAGTCTATGCCCTGCTAAGAGCGCTTTGGTATCCGTCTCTCCGACAGTCTGCAGAGGATACCTGGGATGCGAGTACCCAAGAGTCTGGTCATTTTCTTGAAACCCTAAATGGCATTCAATGCCTGAGGATCAACGGTGTCATTGCACATCGCGAAGCAGCCTGGCTTAACCTTAACGTCACTCGCAGGAATATGCAGTTACGCCAGGACAGACTGACTATGTTCTACAGCATTGCTTATACCCTGACCGGGAGCGTGGTGTCAGCTATGGTTTTATGGAGGGGTGCAAACGAAGTGCTCAACGGAACATTTACTGTCGGCATGCTTGTTGCCTATCTCTCCTATCAGGGACGCTTTTCCTCCAGTATTAACAGTTTGACAGATAAATTTTTTGCATGGCGTATGTTAGATGTTTATAACGAGCGGCTTGCAGATATTGTCATGAGTCCGGTTGAGGGGCATCAAGATCTCCCCATGAATAAAGAAATGCCGACCTTCACGCCAATGGTTCCGAGAAGTGTCTCAGCTGATATCTATCCTCCGTTATTACTGGACCAGGTATGTTTTAGTCATAAGGGCGGAAAAGACCCAGTTATAAATGGCATATCACTAGCCCTTAATCCAGGTGAAGTGGTTGCTATCACTGGTAAGTCGGGATGCGGAAAATCTACGCTGGTGAAGCTGATCCTAGGTATTCATATTCCTGATAACGGTACTATCCGAACGTTTGGTATGTCACATTCGCATCCGGATTATTTTCAGGTTCGCCCGCGAATCGGAACCGTACTACAAGATGATCTGCTTTTCCGAGGGTCGGTGGCGGATAACATTATTTTTTTTAGTGAAGAGCGTAATCCTGAACGCATGGTTCAATGTGCAAAGCTCGCTCTGATTGATAGCGACATTATGGCTATGCCAATGGGATATCAAACATTGATAGGGGAAGGTGGTGGGGGAGTATCAGGAGGGCAAAAGCAACGCATTCTGCTAGCCAGAGCGCTGTACAAAAAGCCTGATTTTTTATTGTTGGATGAAGCTACCAGCCATCTGGATGTGGAAAGTGAGATTATCATCAGTCAGACATTGCGTCAGACAGGCATTCCCGTGCTTCTTATTGCCCATAGACCAGACACACTTGCTTCTGCTGACCGTATTCTTATTATGGAAAATGGCATTCTCTTTCCACATGTTTCCAAAAGCTATTAGCCATCGCGCAAACGGCTACTCACTAAAGAGCGTTGAATTGAAATATATAAAGGACCGCAGCGAAGCTGTAAATATCATGGGCTGGCTGCAACAACAGCGCTGCGGTCGAGAAAAGGATCGATTCCTTATAGTAACGCTGGCTAACCTTTTATACCGTGAATCCCATCATCATTCCCGTATCCTCATGCTCCAGCAGATGACAGTGCGCCATATAGGCATGCTCTTTCGGGGCATCATGATCGAACTTCACCAGTACCTCGCTGCGCGCGCCGTAGACGTTTACCGTATCCTTCCAGCCTGACCGATGGGCCGCAGGCGGCTTGCCGTTTTCAGACAGAATGCGGAACTGCGTGCCGTGGATATGGAACGGGTGCTGCATCATGTCCCCCTCCCCTGAAATCACCCAGCGCTCATACTGCCCTTTGCTCGCGGCAAACAGCGGGTTATGCATATCAAAGGCTTTACCGTTGATACGGTTGGCGCTGTGGAAATCAAACTCGCCGCCGTGGCCGCCGTGATCCATGTTCATATTCATATGACCCATCATGTCGCCGTGATGCATTCCGGTCATGGCCTTGTCGCCGTACTTATCCTTCAGCGCCTGCATGCCCATCATGTCGAGCATCGGATCCATCGACAGGTGGAAGGTGCGCTGGGTTAAGCCCGTGAGATCCGGCAGCGCTGGCACGTTAACCAGGGTATCGGGCAGCATGCCGGAGGCAGTGACCCGCAGCGGCTGGATGCGCAGAACCGAGTGCGGCTGGTCAAACGGTGGAAGGGCCATCCCCATTTGGCTGACGGGCAGCGTCACCAGATCCACCGGCTTGCCGTCGCTGATATCCACCAGCACCTCAAAACGCTCCCCGGTCAGCACCGGCAGCTCCGTTACCGCAACCGGCTCGGCGAGATGACCGCCGTCGCTGGCGATGACGTACATCCGACGTCCGTCGCTGAGGGCAAAGTTAAGGGTGCGCGCATTGCAGCCGTTCAGCAGGCGCAGACGCAGCCAGCCACGCGGGGCCGCGTGCTGAGGATAGACCGCCCCGTTTGCCAGCAGGGTCTCGCCAAACCAGCCCACCGCCGCGCTCATCACGTCGAGCTGATAATCGATCTGGCCGTCGGCAGCCAGACGTTTGTCCTGCACAATCACCGGCACGTCGTCGATGCCCCACTGCTTGGGCAGACGCAGCATGCGGCTCTCGTTGTCCTCGATCAGGACCAAGCCCGCCAGACCCATCGCGACCTGATGGCCGGTTTTGCCATGCTGATGCGGATGGAACCAGCAGGTAGCCGCCCGCTGATCGGGCGTGAAGGTCACTTCCCGCGCACCGCCCGCCGGGATGATCCCCTGCGGGCCGCCATCTACCTCACCCGGCACCTCCAGTCCATGCCAGTGAACGGTGGTCTCTTCCGCGAGTCGGTTACGGATCTCTACCGTCACCGCTTTGCCCTGCCGCAGCTGAAGCGCAGGTCCCAGCAGGTTGCCGTTATAGCCCCAGGTCGTGGCGGTTTTATCAGCAAACGTAGAGGAGCCAGCCTGTACGGTGAGCCTGATGCGGTTCTGGGCATCGGGAGTCAGCAGATCGGGTATCGGCAGCGTAGCCTGCCCCTCTGGTGCGGCGGCCCGCGCCCATGTTGGTAACGCGCCGATCACCCCCAGCGCAGCGGAATATTTTAGAAAATCACGGCGTTGCATAGTCGAATCCTTATCGTCGGCAAACGGTCTCCTGAGCTTAAACCCTGCCCCTGCGGCAAGGTCAAGCGAAAGGCGAATAATAAAGATCGTCGGCTTACCCACAAGTATGCTAACGTTTAATTTCCGTGATGTTTTGGTAAAAAGAATGAAGACGTTTTTCAGAACCGTTGTGTTCACCAGCCTGCTGGCGATGTCAGCAAATAGTTATGCTCTCAGCGAGTCTGAAGCGGAGGACATGGCCGATCTGACGGCCGTGTTCGTGTTTCTGAAAAACGATTGTGGTTACCAGAATCTACCGAATGGCCAGATCCGTCGGGCGCTGGTGTTTTTTGCCCAGCAGAACCAGTGGGATCTGAGCAACTACGACACCTTTGATATGAAATCCCTTGGCGAAGATAGCTATCGCGATCTCAGCGGCATTGGCATTCCGGTTGCCAAAAAATGCAAAGCGCTGGCCCGGGACTCCCTCAGCCTGCTGGCCTACGTCAAGTAACGTAAACCCGCCTCCCCTGCTAAAGTTATAGCCGTGCATCAGCGGCTGTAGTTAGCTATGATGTTGCGCCCATTTTGTGTGGATGTTAACGAAGGAGGATGCATGGCTGATACCCGCCAGTGGCATGAAACGCTGCATGACCAGTTTGGTCAGTACTTTGCCGTTGATAACGTGCTCTACCACGAGAAGACCGATCACCAGGATCTGATCATCTTTGAAAACGCCGCCTTTGGCCGTGTGATGGCGCTGGACGGCGTTGTCCAGACCACCGAGCGTGATGAATTTATCTATCACGAGATGATGACCCACGTTCCGCTGCTGGCCCACGGCCAGGCGAAGCATGTGCTGATCATCGGCGGCGGCGACGGGGCGATGCTGCGCGAAGTGAGCCGGCATAAAAATGTTGAAACCATTACCATGGTCGAGATCGACGCAGGCGTTGTGTCGTTCTGTCGCCAGTATTTGCCGAATCACAACGCGGGCAGCTACGACGATCCGCGCTTTACGCTGGTGATTGACGACGGCGTCAATTTCGTCAACCAGACTACGCAGACCTTTGACGTGATTATCTCCGACTGCACCGATCCGGTGGGTCCAGGCGAGAGCCTCTTTACCTCCGACTTCTATGCGGGCTGCAAGCGCTGCCTGAATCCAGGCGGGATCTTCGTTGCCCAGAACGGTGTAAGCTTCCTGCAGCAGGATGAGGCCGTAGGCAGCCACAAAAAGCTGAGCCACTACTTTAGCGATGTTAGCTTCTACCAGGCGGCGGTGCCCACCTACTACGGCGGCATCATGACCTTTGCCTGGGCGACGGACAACGAGATCCTGCGTAACCTCTCTACTGAGATTATCCAGGCGCGCTTCCACAACGCCGCCCTGACCTGCCGCTACTACACTCCGGCTGTCCATACGGCGTCATTCGCCCTGCCGCAATACCTGCTCGATGCGCTCTCCTCAGGAGGTGATGAAAATTGAAAAAACTGAAACTGCATGGCTTTAACAACCTGACCAAAAGCCTGAGTTTTTGTATCTACGATATCTGTTATGCCAAAACCGCCGAAGAGCGTGACGGCTATATTGCCTATATCGACGAACTCTATAACGCTAACCGCCTGACGGAGATCCTCACCGAGACCTGCTCCATCATCGGCGCGAACATTCTCAACGTTGCCCGCCAGGACTATGAGCCGCAGGGGGCGAGCGTGACTATTCTGGTGAGCGAAGAGCCGGTCGATCCGACCCTGATTGATAAAACCGCCCACCCCGGCCCGCTGCCGGAGACGGTAGTAGCCCACCTCGATAAGAGCCACATCTGCGTGCATACCTATCCGGAGAGCCACCCGGAAGGCGGCCTGTGCACCTTCCGCGCCGACATTGAGGTCTCAACCTGCGGCGTTATCTCCCCGCTGAAGGCGCTGAACTACCTGATCCACCAGCTTGAGTCGGACATCGTCACCGTTGACTATCGCGTGCGCGGCTTCACCCGCGACATCAACGGAATGAAGCACTTCATCGACCATGAGATCAACTCGATTCAGAACTTCCTCTCCGAGGATATGAAGGCGCTGTATGACATGGTGGATGTGAACGTCTATCAGGAGAACATCTTCCATACCAAGATGATGCTGAAAGAGTTCGACCTGAAGCACTATATGTTCCACACCCGCCCGGAAGAGCTCACCGCTGAAGAGCGGGAGGCCATTACCGAATCGCTATGGAAAGAGATGCGCGAGATCTACTACGCGCGCAATATTCCCGCCGTGTAATCTCTGCTTAAGCCGGAGCAGGGACGCTCCGACAATGTTTTTAAAACACGTTACTTCTGCTGAATAAATTTACGGTACGCCGTGACAACCTGGAGAAAATCCTCAACGCCGCACAGCGACAGGCTCTCTTCGTCGTAGTAGCTCATCCCCTCTTCGATCTCATCCCCGGAGAACTCCAGCTGGTTAGCGCGGATGATGACCTCTTCGCCGTCCATCCAGATCGTGTACTCATGGCCAATTCGCTGCCACTGGCGCTCGCTGCCCTTGACGGTTTTCGCCGCCTGCTCTACTTCATCCAGCAGGGCGAGATTCTCTTTTACCTCTTCGTTAAACCAGTGTCCGACCACCTCGTGGCCCATTGACATGCGCACTTTCACCTGGCCCGTGATGTCGCGTAAGAATTCGTAATCCATGTTTTTTTCCTCACATCCGCAATAGGGTAATTATCGCAGCCGCGGAGAAGAAAAACAGCGTAACGGGGAGAAGGAGGAGAAATAAAAAAACCCCTTCGCAAGACGAAGGGGTTTTATGCTGGCCTAAGGCCTTGTCTGACTTACACGGCGGTCTGGAAGATCACGCCGTCGGCTTTCTCGGTGTACTGGCCGAGCTGGTCAAAGTTCAGATAGCGATAGGTATCCACCGCTGTCTTATCGACCTGCGCCATAAAGATCTGGTACTCGTCCGGCGTCGGCAGTTTACCCAGCAGCGAAGAGACCGCAGCCAGCTCCGCTGATGCCAGGAAGACGTTCGCCCCGGTACCCAGACGGTTCGGGAAGTTACGCGTCGAGGTCGACACCACCGTTGAACCATCGGCTACGCGCGCCTGGTTACCCATGCACAGCGAGCAGCCCGGGATCTCAATACGCGCCCCGCTCTTACCGAAGACGCTGTAGTAGCCCTCTTCCGTCAGCTGAGCGGCATCCATACGGGTTGGCGGCGCGACCCACAGGCGGGTCGGCAGCTGGCCTTTATGGCTGTCCAGCAGCTTACCGGCAGCGCGGAAGTGACCGATGTTGGTCATGCACGAGCCGATAAACACTTCGTCAATCTTCTCACCGGCGACGTCAGAGAGCAGGCGGGCGTCATCCGGATCGTTCGGCGCGCAGAGGATCGGCTCTTTGATATCGGCCAGATCGATCTCGATGACTGCGGCGTACTCGGCATCGGCATCGGCTTCCAGCAGCTGCGGATCCGCCAGCCACTTCTCCATGCCCTGGATACGGCGCTCGATGGTACGGCGATCGCCGTAGCCTTCCGCAATCATCCACTTCAGCAGCACGATGTTAGAGGTCAGGTACTCGGTGATCGGTGCCTTATCCAGCTTGATGGTACAGCCCGCAGCGGAACGCTCGGCAGAGGCATCGGCCAGTTCAAAGGCCTGCTCTACTTTCAGCTCCGGCAGACCTTCGATCTCGAGGATACGGCCAGAGAAGATGTTTTTCTTACCTTTCTTCTCAACGGTCAGCAGCCCCTGACGGATCGCGTACAGCGGAATAGCATGCACCAGATCGCGCAGGGTAATACCCGGCTGCATCGTACCTTTGAAGCGCACCAGTACCGACTCCGGCATATCCAACGGCATAACGCCGGTCGCCGCGGCAAACGCCACCAGACCAGAGCCTGCCGGGAAGGAGATCCCTACCGGGAAGCGGGTGTGGGAGTCACCGCCGGTGCCGACGGTATCCGGCAGCAGCATACGGTTCAGCCACGAGTGGATGATGCCATCGCCCGGACGCAGCGACACGCCGCCACGGTTCATGATGAAGTCCGGCAGCGTATGGTGCGTGGTCACGTCCACCGGCTTCGGATAGGCCGCCGTGTGGCAGAAGGACTGCATCACCAGGTCGGCGGAGAAGCCGAGGCAGGCCAGATCTTTCAGCTCATCACGGGTCATCGGACCGGTGGTGTCCTGCGAGCCTACCGAGGTCATTTTCGGTTCACAGTATTCGCCAGGGCGAACACCGGTCACGCCACAGGCGCGGCCCACCATTTTTTGCGCCAGCGAGAAGCCTTTGTTGCTGGCTTCAACCGCTTTCGCGCTGCGGAAAACGTCGCTGTGCGGCATGCCTAGGGCTTCACGCGCCTTGGTGGTCAGGCCACGGCCAATGATCAGCGGAATACGGCCCCCGGCGCGCACTTCGTCGATCAGCACGTCGGTTTTCAGCTCAAAGTTGGCCAGCAGCTCGCCGGTTTCGTGGTTGCGCACTTCGCCTTTGAACGGATAGACGTCAATCACGTCGCCCATGTTCAGGCTGTTTACGTCCACTTCGATGGGCAGCGCACCCGCATCTTCCATAGTGTTGAAGAAGATTGGCGCGATTTTGCCGCCCAGCACCAGACCGCCGCCGCGTTTGTTCGGTACGTTCGGAATGTCGTCGCCCATAAACCATAGCACCGAGTTGGTAGCGGATTTACGGGAGGAACCGGTACCAACCACGTCACCGACGTAGGCCAGCGGGAAACCTTTTTTGTTCAGCTCTTCAATCTGCTTGATCGGGCCAACGGCACCCACCACGTCCGGCACAATGCCTTCGCGGGGGTTTTTCAGCATCGCCAGCGCGTGCAGCGGGATATCCGGGCGTGACCAGGCATCCGGTGCCGGAGAGAGGTCATCGGTGTTGGTTTCGCCAGTCACCTTGAAGACGGTAACGGTAATTTTTTCAGCCAGCGGCGGGCGGCTCAGGAACCACTCGGCGTTAGCCCAGGAGAGCATCACCTGCTGCGCATGGGCGTTGCCCGCTTTCGCTTTCTCTTCCACGTCGTAGAAGTTGTCGAACATCAGCAGCGTATGGGAGAGCGCTTTCGCGGCAATCGGGGCCAGCGCGTCGTTGTCCAGCGCCTCAATCAGCGGATGGATGTTGTAACCACCCTGCATAGTGCCGAGCAGCTCAACGGCTTTTTCCGCTGTAATCAGCGGCGAGGTGGCTTCACCTTTTACGATGGCGGCCAGGAAGCCTGCTTTTACATAGGCGGCTTCATCAACGCCCGGCGGAACACGGTTGGAAAGCAGATCTAACAGGAACTCTTCTTCACCCGCTGGCGGGGATTTCAGCAGCTCGACCAGTGCGGCCATTTGGGTTGCATCGATAGGCTTGGGTACAATTCCCTGGGCGGCACGTTCGGCTACGTGCTTACGGTATTCTTCTAGCACGACGGTATTTCTCCTCGCTCTCATTGTCATAGTGCGGCGACACTTCATCCTTCAAGCTACTTCTACGTTGGCTTCGCTCGTTCACCCCAGTCACTTACTTATGTAAGCTCCTGAGGATTCACTCCCTTGCCGCCTTGAGGTAACTTGAATGATTGTGTGTACAGGCGATCTCTTCATGCTTCTGTGAAACAGTAGTTTGTAGGGTAATGCCCGATACCGCATTGGGCAGCATATCAGGATTTAGGGGGGGTGTTAATCTGTTTACAAAAAAGCAACATTAAATATTAGCTGAATCGTTAAGGGTGGAATAAAACCGAGGGACGCGCCTTTTTTAACGCGAAAATCTACGCCCGTGTCGACATAACGGCCCTGCCGGGCCGTGTCACTTTCCACAGCGCTACAGCGTTTTTAATATCGCCAGCTGCTTATCACGCGAATAGGCTTCCGGCATCACGGTTTGATCAACCAGTTTGCCCAGCACGTATTTTTTGACCGTTTCGCGGTTATTTACCTGCTCATGTTGCCCAACGCTGGCCAGCTGTCCATGCCCGTTAAAGTTTAGCGTGGTGGCGCTCTCTTCATCATTATCCAGCAGATGATAATAATAGTTTTGCGACGACTTCATGGCGTTCAACGCCAATGGAATCGACGGATCGAGCGCCTCGTGCCAGGCAGCGCTGAGATGGCTATGCGTCGTCTGCTTCACGGTTTTCACACCGCTGCTGCCGGTACTCTTTTCCGTCGACTGCGAGGCTGAATAGGCAAAGCGGTCATTTTCCTCACCGCGCGCCGGGTTAGCTGATTTTTGCGTTTGCGTCAGCGACAGTGAAAAATCATTTAAGCCACTCAGCTGCGACGCACCGTTATCGCCGATGCGGATCGCTTTGCTGTCGCTTATCGCCGCCGCTTCACTGTCGGTATGGCTGTTTAACGCACGGAATACCGACTTCAGCACAGCGATTTGATCGCGGTCGCCATGCCCTGCTCTACGCGCCTTATCGAGTTTGTCATCCCACGCACTCAGCGCAGATTGCTGCTGTGCGGCATTGCCGGTCAATGCCGGATGGGAGGTGTCGCTGCTCATCTCGAGCGAGAACTCGCCATCCTCATACGCCACCGAACGCGTTTTATCATCGGCATGGAAATTGAGCGACTGTAACGTAGCCTCGCCGTTGCGCAGATCCGTTTTCAGATCGATGGATTTCAGCACGCTGCTGTCAAAGTGAGTCAAACCAAGAAGATCCAGCTGTGGCGGCTGCTGGCCCAGACCGTTTAGCGTCTTCTCCAGCGCCCCGCTCAGGTTAGCTACCGCAGCCGCCTCATCATCACTGAGCGCCTCACCCTGCGTTTTCACCTCGACGGCCAAACCTTCAGCCTGCTGGGTCATGACCAGGCTCACCGTCGAACCGGAGTGCGTAACGATACTCAGCGCTACCGCAGCATCACTGGACGCATTTATCGCGCCCATGTCCGTTCCGCTCAGCGCCTGAGTCACATCCTCGCGCTTATCGTTGAGGTTGCTAAGTAGCGCGCTGCCAAGGCTGGCAAAAGAGGAGACCGACCCGCCCGATACCGCCTGCATCAGTCCGAGGAGCTGGGTATGTTGTGGTACTAACATGCTGGCCGAGATCTTTTTTGGCGACAGGCTGTAAACGGCTGCGATCTCCGGCGTCTGGCTGCCAAACATCACTTTTGTCGATGTGCTGGTTGGGGGAACGCTATTACTGGCAGCACGTGTATTTGCGCCAGGCTGTAGTGGAGAACTCACACGTGCTGTAAAAGGCAATGTCGTGGTTGGGTTAAGACCGTGGATCATGCGATGAAACTCCCTCTCACCGTTAGGGGTAGAGTAATAACATCGGCAGAGGTAGCGTAACGTTTATTTTTTTTAGCCGAAAAACGGGGCTGAATCTCTAAAATTTACTCGCTGCTTCAATCCCTTCGTATCAGGAGGGCTTCACTGACGCCTTTTCTACACTTGCTACCCGCAACATTAATCAAAAAATAAAATCTCTTCTCTTTCATACTCACGCTATATCTGACCCTGCGATTTCTGTGGAAATCGGGAGAAAAAAATGACCCTGCCTTTTAAATACGCTGCGCTGGCCCTCATGTGCAGCGCCGGGCTGTTTGCCGCCTCGGGCGTGCTCTATGTCAAAAGCCGCGCTCCTGAGACGCCTGCCCAGACAGTGCCTGTGACTCCCCAACCCCAGCCGTCGATAGTGAAGGCTGCGTTTACCCCGGCGCAGATCGATCAGTGGGTCGCGCCGGTGGCGCTCTACCCCGATCCTCTGCTCTCTCAGGTATTAATGGCTGCCACCTACCCGGCCAACGTAGTACAGGCGGTGCAGTGGTCGCGGGATAACCCAACCCTACAGGGCGATGCGGCCATCCAGGCGGTCTCTGGGCAGCCTTGGGATCCAAGCGTGAAGTCGCTGGTTGCCTTCCCGCAGCTGATGGCGTTGATGGGTGAGAACCCGGAGTGGGTACAAAATCTTGGCGATGCATTTCTCGCCCAGCCGCAGGATGTGATGGACTCCGTACAGCGATTGCGGCAGCTGGCTCAGCAGACCGGCGCCCTAAAATCAACGCCACAGCAGACGGTAAGCAGCACGCCAAAGAAAGTGACCGCACCTGCAACGGTACAAAGCAGCAGCGCGCCCGCCCCTGCCCCGACGGTGATCAAGATTGAGCCTGCCGATCCGCAGGTGGTTTACGTCCCTAACTACAACCCTGCCACGGTCTACGGCAGCTGGCCAAACACGGCCTACCCGCCGGTCTATCTGCCCCCGCCTCCCGGCCAGCAGTTTGCAGACAGCTTCGTTAAAGGTTTCGGCTATAGCCTGGGCGTTGCCACGACCTACGCCCTGTTCAGCAATATCGACTGGGACGATGACGATGATCATCACCACGATCATCATGATGAGGATTACCACGGTAACGGCTACCAGCATAACGGGGACAATATCAACATCAACGTCAACAACTTCAACCGCATCTCAGGGCAGGATCTGAAAGAGCAGAACATGACCTGGCAGCATAATCCAGCGTATCGCAATGGCGTTCCCTACCCGAACAACGCGGTTACTCAGCGTTTTCACCCCACTGACGTTAGCGGCGGACTGAGCGCCACGCAGCAGCCGACGGCTTCACGAGATAGCCAGCGCCAGGCAGCCCTGGCGCAGTTCGAGCAGCGTAATCACGCGCCAGCGAATAGCGTAGCGGGCGTCTCTTCACGCGATGCGCAGCGCAAGGCCGCCTCGCAGCAGCTCAACCAGATTGCGCAGCGGAATAATTACCGCGGCTACGATAGCGACACGACGCGCCCAGCCCATCAGACGAAAAAGGAACTGGCTAAAGAGACCCTCCAACCGAAACAAAGGGTAACGAGAGAGATGCACCAGCGAACTCCCCCCACCTCTCCACAGCGCGAGCAGCGTCTGGTGAGCACTCACGCTAACGCCTTTAGCGGAAACGATAGTCGCTCGCCATCATGGCAGTCGCAGCAGTTGCGCGGCGAGCAGAGCCGCCGCATCAACAGTGGCAACCTTGAACAGCGAGCAGCCGGGCGTGAAGTCCTGTCTGAACGCCATGAGTTTCGCCGTCGTTAACCGGAGCCGACAATGAAAAAAATCCTGCTAAGCACCCTGCTGCTCTCGCTGCCGTTGATGAGCTATGCGCAACAGCTGTTCTCCTCTCCTGACGAGGCGGTGAGTGCTTTTGCCACGGCGGTGGCCGATCAAAACGAAGCCCAGCTTGCCGCCGTGCTGGGCGATGACTGGCGGCAGTTTCTGCCGCAGAGGGAGGTCGATCCCGAAGCTATCGCCCGCTTCAACCGAGACTGGGCAGTGAAGCATGAGGTTGTCGAACAAGAGAATGTTGCCCATCTCAACGTCGGCGACGCGGGTTGGCAGCTGCCGATCCCTATAGTCAACATCGCCGGAGGCTGGCACTTTGATATGCCTGCGGCTCAGGAGGAGATCCTGACCCGCGCCATTGGCCGCAACGAGCTGTCGGCGATTGGAGCCATGCATGCCTACGTCGATGCGCAATACGATTACCGGCAGCGCAAGCAGGTCTATGCCACGAAGCTCATCAGTAGCGAAGGGCAGCAGGACGGCCTCTACTGGCCGGTAAAGCCCGGCGAGGCACCCAGCCCACTCGGCCCGGCATTTAGCCCAGGCGTGCCGGGTGAGGGCTATCACGGCTACCATTTTCGGATCATCCACAGCGACAGTGCCAACGGGTTTGCTCTACTGGCGTGGCCAGTGGCATGGGGAAAAACGGGAGTGATGAGCTTTATGGTGGATCAGGACGACCGCGTCTATCAGGCAGATTTAGGCAAGGAGACGAGTGAGAAAGTGCAGACGATCGATACGTTTGCTGCCGATGGACAGTGGCAGCCCGTAGGACCTTAGTCCGCTATGATTTGTAGGCCCGGTGAGCGTAGCGCCACCGGGCGTTTATCGGTTAACGCCGTCATGCCGGGCGACACTGTGCTTGCCCGGCCTACGCTGTTTAGCCCTGATGCGGCATCAGACCAGGATCGCCTTTCACCGGCGGCTTGCCGCTGTTGAGCACCGCCTCATCGGCCTGAATGCTGCCGGAGTTCTTCGCCCACTCCCCTTCCCCCGACTGGGTAACCTGTTGATGCTGGGCGTTCAGATTTTCACCCACCGCCGCAATGTGTGTATTCTGCGTGCCGCCGCTGTTAGCCGCCCAGGGAACAGTGGCATCGTTAGCCATCGCCATACCCGAAACCAGCGCCGTCGCTAACGCGGCGGTTGTCCAAAATAATTTCATCATGCATCCCTTATCTTGTTTGCGAGAAGCCAGCTTAAGAGAAATGAGGTTTCGGGCGGGTGACAAAGTAAGAAAAGATATTTCTTACAAAACAAACAGTTTGCCGCTGTAATGCGGGCTAAGCGTAACGGGAGAGGGATCGGCTTTAACACAATCTGCCATTTCGTGCGCTCGGTACATCGTTTGCAATCTTAAGACATAAAAAAAGCGGCTCCGTGAGCCGCTTTCATCATACTGCGTCGAAGCTTACTTCTTCTTGGCTTTCGCGTTTGGCAGGTCGGTGATGCTACCTTCAAACACTTCTGCCGCCAGACCCACGGATTCGTGCAGGGTCGGGTGCGCATGGATGGTGAGCGCGATATCTTCAGCGTCACAGCCCATTTCGATAGCCAGACCGATCTCGCCCAGCAGCTCGCCGCCGTTGGTACCGACAATCGCACCACCGATCACACGGTGAGTTTCTTTGTCGAAGATCAGCTTGGTCATACCGTCTGCGCAGTCGGAAGCGATAGCACGGCCAGAAGCAGCCCACGGGAAGGTGGCGGTTTCGTAGCTGATGCCTTTCTCTTTCGCTTCTTTCTCGGTCAGGCCAACCCAGGCAACTTCTGGCTCGGTGTAGGCGATGGACGGGATCACTTTCGGATCGAAGTAGTGCTTCATGCCAGCGATAACTTCAGCGGCAACGTGACCTTCGTGAACACCTTTGTGCGCCAGCATCGGCTGACCGACGATGTCACCGATAGCAAAGATGTGCGGTACGTTGGTGCGCAGCTGCTTGTCAACGCGGATGAAGCCACGGTCGTCCACTTCTACACCGGCTTTGCCTGCGTCGAGGTTTTTACCGTTCGGCACGCGGCCGATAGCCACCAGCACCGCGTCGTAACGCTGCGCTTCAGCCGGCGCTTTTTTGCCTTCCATGGAAACGTAGATGCCGTCTTCTTTCGCTTCAACGGCGGTTACTTTGGTTTCCAGCATCAGGTTGAACTTCTTGCTGATGCGTTTGGTGAAGACTTTAACAATATCTTTGTCAGCGGCCGGGATAACCTGGTCGAACATCTCAACCACGTCGATCTCTGAACCCAGCGCATGGTACACGGTACCCATTTCCAGACCGATGATGCCACCGCCCATAACCAGCAGACGCTTCGGCACTTCTTTCAGCTCCAGCGCATCGGTGGAGTCCCACACGCGCGGATCTTCATGCGGAATGAACGGCAGTTCAATCGGACGGGAGCCTGCCGCGATGATCGCGTTGTCGAAGTTGATTACGGTTTTGCCGTTTTCGCCTTCCACTTCCAGGGTGTTCGCGCCGGTGAATTTGCCCAGGCCGTTAACCACTTTTACCTTACGGCCTTTCGCCATACCGGCCAGACCACCGGTCAGCTGGTTGATGACTTTTTCTTTCCAGGTACGAATTTTGTCGATGTCGGTTTGCGGCTCGCCAAAAACGATACCGTGCTCGGCCAGCGCTTTCGCTTCTTCGATCACTTTCGCTACGTGCAGCAGCGCTTTAGAAGGGATACAGCCGACGTTCAGACAAACACCACCGAGGGTGCTGTAACGCTCAACAATGACGGTTTCCAGACCTAAATCAGCGCAACGGAAAGCAGCAGAGTAACCTGCCGGGCCTGCCCCAAGTACCACGACCTGAGTTTTGATTTCAGTACTCATCATGACCTCTTAATTATTTCCGGCCGTACAAAGTGCTTTGGCTTTGCATCCGCCGGGACGTTCTATCCGCTCGCAGTTTACAAAATTGTTAACATTTTTGAAACAACAAACGGCAAACGAAGTGTCCTTTGTCCCAATAACCTCAACGACATAATGAGATTACCAGAAAAAAGCCGACCGTTAGGCCGGCTTTTACGATTACATCACCAGACGGCGGATGTCAGACAGCATGTTGTTGATGATGGTAATGAAACGCGCACCATCAGCACCGTCGATCACGCGGTGGTCGAAGGAGAGAGAGATCGGCATCATCAGACGCGGTACGAACTCTTTCCCATTCCAGACCGGCTCCATCGCGGACTTGGAGACGCCCAGGATGGCCACTTCCGGCGCGTTAACGATCGGCGCGAAGTGGGTTGTCCCCAGGCCACCGATGCTGGAGATGGTGAAGCAACCGCCCTGCATTTCGCCAGCGGTCAGCTTGCCATCACGCGCTTTCTTGGAGATCACGGTCAGCTCACGAGACAGCTCGGTGATGCTCTTCTTGTTCACGTCTTTAAAGACCGGAACAACCAGACCGTTCGGGGTATCAACCGCAACGCCGATGTTGATGTATTTCTTCAGCGTCAGGCGCTGTGCATCTTCGGACAGCGAGCTGTTGAAGCGCGGCATCTGCTCGAGGGCAGCGGCAACGGCTTTCATGATGAAGACAACCGGGGTGAATTTCACGTCCAGTTTACGCTTCTCAGCTTCGGCGTTCTGCTGTTTACGGAACGCTTCCAGATCGGTGATGTCGGTTTTGTCGAAGTGGGTAACGTGCGGGATCATCACCCAGTTACGGCTCAGGTTCGCACCAGAGATTTTCTGGATACGGCCCAGCTCCACTTCTTCAACTTCACCAAACTTGCTGAAGTCCACTTTCGGCCACGGCAGCATGCCTGGCAGACCACCACCGGTAGCGGCAGCAGGTGCAGACTCAGCGCGCTTAACGGCGTCTTTCACGTAAGCCTGAACGTCTTCGCGCAGGATACGGCCTTTACGACCGGTGCCCTTCACTTTCGCCAGGTTCACACCGAACTCGCGCGCCAGGCGGCGGATCAGCGGGGTCGCGTGGACGTAAGCGTCGTTTTCAGCGAACTCAGATTTGCCTTCTGCTTTTGCAGCAGGCGCCGCAGCAGGTTTAGCAGCCTGAGCCGGGGCAGCAGCTGGAGCCGGAGCGGCAGCGGCCGGTGCAGCAGCAGGCGCAGCGCCTTCTACTTCGAAGACCATGATCAGGGAGCCGGTAGAGACTTTGTCGCCGGTGCTGATCTTGATCTCTTTAACCGTACCGGCGAACGGTGCCGGAACTTCCATAGAGGCTTTGTCACCTTCAACGGTGATCAGTGACTGCTCAGCGGTAACTTTATCGCCGACTTTCACCATCACTTCAGTGACTTCAACTTCGTCACCGCCGATGTCCGGCACGTGAACTTCTTTCGCGCCAGCGGCAGCGGCTGGCGCAACGGCAGCCTGCTCTTTCACTTCCGGTTTGGCAGCGGAGGCAGCCGGGGCAGCGCCCGCGACTTCGAAGACCATGATCAGGGAGCCGGTAGAGACTTTGTCACCGGTGTTGATCTTGATCTCTTTAACGGTACCTTCGAACGGTGCCGGGACTTCCATAGAGGCTTTATCACCCTCTACGACAATCAGGGACTGCTCAGCGGTAACGGTATCGCCTACTTTCACCAGGATCTCGGTCACTTCAACTTCGTCACCACCGATGTCCGGCACGTTCACTTCTTTCGCGCTAGCAGCGGCTGCTGGTGCAGCGGCAGCCGGGGCCGCTTCTTTCTTCTCTTCCTGCGCAGGTGCAGCAGCTGCTGCACCGTCGGCGGAATCGAAAATCATGATCAGTTTACCGGTCTCGGTTTTGTCGCCAACAGAGACTTTGATCTCTTTAACAACGCCAGCCTGAGGAGACGGAACTTCCATAGAGGCTTTATCGCCTTCTACGACGATCAGCGACTGTTCAGCTTCAACCTTGTCGCCCACGTTGACCAGAATCTCGGTGATCTCTACTTCGTCCGATCCGATGTCCGGTACATTGATTTCGATAGCCATTCTCTCTTTACCTCTTATGCCAGACGCGGGTTAACTTTATCTGCATCGATATTGAATTTGGTGATGGCTTCCGCTACCACTTTCTTATCGATGTCGCCACGTTTAGCCAGTTCGCCCAGCGCTGCAACAACCACGTAAGATGCATCCACTTCGAAGTGGTGACGCAGGTTTTCACGGCTGTCAGAGCGACCGAAACCGTCAGTACCCAGTACGCGGTAATCATCAGCCGGTACATAAGTACGAACCTGCTCGGCGAACAGTTTCATATAGTCAGTGGACGCCACTGCCGGTGCATCGTTCATCACCTGAGCGATGTACGGCACGCGCGGGGTTTCCATCGGGTGCAGCATGTTCCAACGCTCACAGTCCTGGCCGTCACGAGCAAGCTCAGTGAAGGAGGTCACGCTGTAAACATCAGAGCCGATACCGTAGTCGTTCGCCAGGATCTGCGCTGCTTCACGTACGTGACGCAGGATAGAACCGGAGCCCAGCAGCTGAACTTTACCTTTCGCGCCTTCAACGGTTTCGAGTTTGTAGATACCTTTACGGATACCTTCCTCTGCACCCTGCGGCATAGCCGGCATGTGGTAGTTTTCGTTCAGCGTGGTGATGTAGTAGTAAATGTTCTCTTGCGCTTCGCCGTACATACGCTGCAGACCGTCATGCATGATGACTGCCACTTCGTAAGCATAGGACGGATCGTAGGAGATACAGTTCGGGATAGTCAGCGACTGAATGTGGCTGTGACCATCTTCGTGCTGCAGACCTTCACCGTTCAGGGTCGTACGACCGGAGGTACCACCGATCAGGAAGCCGCGTGCCTGTTGGTCACCTGCTGCCCAGCACAGGTCGCCGATACGCTGGAAACCGAACATGGAGTAGTAGATGTAGAACGGGATCATCGGCAGATCGTTGGTGCTGTAGGAGGTCGCCGCTGCCAGCCAGGAAGAACCTGCGCCCAGCTCGTTGATACCTTCCTGCAGGATCTGGCCTTTCTCGTCTTCTTTGTAGTAAGCAACCTGCTCACGGTCCTGCGGAGTGTACTGCTGGCCGTTCGGGCTGTAGATACCGATCTGACGGAACAGACCTTCCATACCGAAAGTACGCGCTTCGTCAGCGATGATCGGAACCAGACGATCTTTGATCGACTTGTTCTTCAGCATCACGTTCAGGGCACGAACGAAAGCGATAGTGGTAGAGATCTCTTTGTTCTGCTCTTCCAGCAGTGATTTGAAGTCTTCCAGCGCAGGCAGTTCCAGCTTCTCGCTGAATTTAGGCTGGCGGGACGGCAGGTAGCCGTTCAGCTTCTGACGCTGGGCGTGCAGATAGGTGTGCTCTTCAGACCCTTCCGGGAAGGTGATGTAAGAGAGGTTTTCAACCTGCTCGTCGGTTACTGGAACGCTGAAACGGTCGCGGATATAGCGCACGCCGTCCATGTTCATTTTCTTAACCTGGTGAGCGATGTTTTTACCTTCTGCGGTATCACCCATGCCGTAACCTTTAACGGTGTGGGCCAGGATTACAGTCGCTTTACCTTTGGTTTCTTTCGCTTTTTTCAGTGCAGCGTAGACTTTCTTCGGATCGTGACCACCGCGGTTCAGGGCCCAGATCTGCTCGTCAGTCCAGTCAGCTACAAGCGCTGCGGTCTCCGGGTATTTACCGAAGAAGTGCTCGCGCACGTAAGCACCATCGCGGGATTTGAAGGTCTGGTAGTCGCCGTCAACGGTTTCGTTCATCAGCTGGATCAGTTTACCGCTGGTGTCTTTACGCAGCAGCTCATCCCAACGACCGCCCCACATCACTTTGATCACGTTCCAGCCAGCACCAGCGAAGATGCCTTCCAGTTCGTTGATGATCTTGCCGTTGCCGGTTACCGGACCATCCAGACGCTGCAGGTTACAGTTGATGATGAAGCACAGGTTGTCCAGCTTCTCACGGGTGGCGATGGTGATCGCGCCTTTGGATTCTGGCTCATCCATCTCGCCGTCGCCGAGGAAGGCGTATACGGTCTGCTCAGAGGTATCTTTCAGGCCACGGTGTTCCAGATATTTCAGGAATTTAGCCTGGTAGATCGCACCGATTGGGCCCAGACCCATGGATACGGTCGGGAACTGCCAGAATTCCGGCATCAGTTTCGGGTGCGGGTAAGAGGAGAGGCCGTTGCCATGCACTTCCTGACGGAAGTTGTTCATCTGCTCTTCAGTCAGACGACCTTCCAGGAACGCACGTGCGTAGACGCCCGGAGAGATGTGGCCCTGGAAGTACACCAGGTCGCCGCCGTCTTTCTCGGTGCGCGCGCGGAAGAAGTGGTTAAAGCACACTTCATAAACGGTCGCAGAAGACTGGAAGGATGCCATGTGGCCGCCCAGCTCGAGGTCTTTTTTAGACGCACGGAGCACGGTCATGATGGCGTTCCAGCGGATTGCAGAACGAATGCGGCGTTCCAGATCCAGATTGCCCGGGTATTCCGGTTCGTCTTCAACGGCAATCGTGTTTACGTAGTTGTTAGCCCCTGCACCTGCAGCTACTTTCACGCCGCCTTTGCGGGCTTCAGAAAGCATCTGTTCAATTAGATACTGAGCGCGCTCAACACCTTCTTCACGGATGACCGATTCGATCGCCTGTTGCCAGTCGCGAGTTTCGATCGGATCCACGTCATTTTGGAGACGTTCTGACATGGGGGTATTCCTTATCTATCTGATTACGTTAATTTGTCTGGAACCTGTCCCATTGCATACTTGCCGGAGCTGGAAATACACAATAAGACAGGTTCTGCGTGAGTTGCCGCGCGTTTAAAGAACCACGCTTAGTCCTTTCGTTGCTGAAGCCTGCGCATTGAGCGTTCCCGACGGCTCTGCTCACGGCTGCGATCCAGCAATATCTCCTCAATAAATGCCAGGTGACGGTGCGACGCTTCACGCGCCTGCTCCGGTTCCCTGGCAATAATCGCCTCAAAAACACTGGTGCGATGTTTGCTTACCAGCGGGAGCATCTCCCTGCGGGCATAGAGCAATTCAAAATTCTGGCGAACGTTCTGGGCTAACATCGGCTCCATGCAGCGTAGCAGATGCAGCAGCACCACATTATGCGCCGCTTCGGTGACAGCAATCTGATACTGAACCACCGCGCTAGACTCGGCATCGAGATCCCCTGATGTCTGCGCCAGCTCGATGGCGTGGTGCAGCTCGCGGATGCGCACCCGATCTTCATCGGTGCCGCGTAGCGCCGCGTAATAGGCGGCAATCCCTTCCAGCGCATGGCGCGTCTCAAGCAGGTCAAATTGGGATTCAGGATGATCGGAGAGCAGTTCGACCAGCGGGTCGCTAAAGCTCTGCCACAGGCTGTTCTGGACAAACGTACCGCCGCCCTGGCGACGAAGCAGCAGGCCCTTGGCTTCAAGACGTTGGATCGCCTCACGGAGCGAAGGACGGGAAACGTCGAACTGTTTAGCCAGCTCGCGTTCAGGTGGAAGTTTTTCACCGGGGCGCAGTGTCCCCTCAAGGATCAAGAACTCCAGTTGCTGCTCAATCACATCGGATAGTTTTGGTTGGCGGATTTTGCTGTAGGCCATATTCCCTGTCTCTGCCATTAGCCCGGAGTCAATTGGTCTTACCAATTTCATGTTCTTAGCGCTAAAGTAACAAAGTATTCACCTTCTGTCCATACAGGTTTTGATTGAAATCAGGGAACCCTGCACATTTTAACAACATTACAGAAATGACGTTTCAGGAATGTAACTTTGCACAAAAGATACCGTTACCCCTTAAGAGGCAGATTTAACCTCTTTGAAACGTAAATATTACTAATTGAACCGATTCAGTGAGCATTAATATGCATATTTAATTAAATAAGATGTTTAATTATTCGAGCGAGCTGTTTTTGGGGGTAGCTGGGGGTAAGCGGTGCGAATTTACAAATGTTTTCTTTTCATCCAACTCGCTTCCACCCCTGCATAAAGCAGGTGCATTCCCGCGCGCTTATCACTATTCTGAGCCTTACGAAAGGCATGGGCCGATATTTCAGATCCCGCTTACGTAAATAAAAAAATACAAAAATGGAATTTTATACGTACACGCACACAACAGCGTACACAAAATAACCACATATGAGGTTTCATGATGGAAGGTCAACAGCACGGTGAAACGCTGAAGCGCGGCCTTAAAAACCGCCACATTCAGCTAATTGCGCTGGGTGGTGCTATCGGGACGGGTCTGTTTCTGGGCAGCGCATCCGTTATTCAGTCCGCAGGGCCGGGGATTATCCTCGGCTATGCCATCGCCGGTTTTATCGCGTTCTTAATTATGCGTCAGCTGGGTGAAATGGTCGTTGAAGAGCCGGTCGCCGGATCGTTCAGCCACTTCGCCTACAAATACTGGGGCGGGTTTGCTGGCTTTGCCTCCGGCTGGAACTACTGGGTACTCTACGTGCTGGTGGCGATGGCTGAGCTGACTGCCGTGGGGAAATACATCCAGTTCTGGTGGCCGGAGATCCCCACCTGGGTATCGGCGGCGGCCTTCTTTGTAATCATCAACGCCATTAACCTGACCAACGTCAAAGTGTTCGGGGAGATGGAGTTCTGGTTTGCCATTATTAAAGTTATTGCCGTCGTCGCGATGATCCTCTTCGGCGGCTGGCTGCTGTTTAGCGATAGCGCAGGCCCGCAGGCCACCGTGCGTAACCTCTGGGAACAGGGCGGCTTCCTGCCTCACGGCTTTACCGGGCTGGTGATGATGATGGCGATCATTATGTTCTCCTTCGGCGGCCTGGAGCTGGTAGGCATCACCGCCGCTGAAGCAGATAACCCGGAAGTGAGCATTCCTAAAGCCACTAACCAGGTTATCTACCGGATCCTGATCTTCTACATCGGCTCGCTGGCGGTGCTGCTCTCGCTGCTGCCGTGGACGCGCGTAACCGCCGACACCAGCCCGTTTGTGCTGATCTTCCACGAGCTGGGAGATACCTTTGTTGCTAACGCTCTCAACATCGTGGTCTTAACCGCCGCGCTATCGGTCTATAACAGCTGCGTCTACTGCAACAGCCGGATGCTGTTTGGCCTGGCGAAGCAGGGCAACGCCCCGAAAGCGCTGGCGAAAGTCGATAAACGCGGCGTACCGGTGGCGACCATTCTCACCTCTGCCCTCTTTACCGCGCTGTGCGTGCTGATTAACTACCTCGCCCCTGGCGAAGCCTTTGGCCTGCTGATGGCGCTGGTGGTCTCCGCGCTGGTAATCAACTGGGCGATGATCAGCCTGGCGCACATGAAATTCCGCCGCGCTAAGGACAAGCAAGGCGTGAAGACGCGCTTCCCGGCGCTCTTCTACCCTTTGGGAAACTGGATCTGCCTGCTGTTTATGACGGCGGTGCTGGTGATCATGGCGATCACCCCTGGCATGGCGATCTCCGTTTGGCTGATCCCAGTCTGGGTGGCCATCCTTGCCGTGGGTTACTTCATTAAGCAGCAAAAAGCGGGAAAGCCGGTTAAGGCACACTAACCGCACGCGCTGCCCTGCCCCCTAAATCCAGGGAGGCGGGGCAGATGCGAAACTGTAAGACGCTTCACAAATTCACTTTCGTAGCCGTTTTGTCCATCTCTGCACCCCTATCCTGTAACGCAAAAATTCCGTAGCGAGCAAATAATCTCTTTCTATATCAACGGGAGATTTCGCGATGGACAATAACAAGCTGTCAGTGAAAGAGAAGATCGGCTACGGCATGGGCGACGCCGGATGCAATATCATCTTCGGCGCTATCATGCTGTTCGTTAACTACTTTTATACCGACATATTTGGTCTGGCACCGGCGCTGGTCGGGGTGCTTCTGCTCTCTATCCGCGTTATTGATGCCGTAACGGACCCGATTATGGGGGCGCTGGCCGACCGTACCAAAAGCAAATATGGCCGTTTTCGCCCCTGGCTGCTGTGGATCGCCCTGCCCTACGCCGTGTTCAGCGTGCTGATGTTTACCACGCCGGACTGGAGCTACCATAGCAAGGTTATCTATGCCTTCGTCACCTACTTCCTGCTGTCAATTACCTATACCGCCATTAATATCCCTTACTGCTCTCTCGGCAGCGTCATCACCAACGATCCCAAAGAGCGCGTCGCCTGCCAGTCATACCGCTTCGTGCTGGTGGGCATCGCCACGCTGCTGCTGTCGTTAACGCTGCTGCCGATGGCGGAGTGGTTTGGCGGAGAAGATAAGGCCAAAGGCTATCAGATGGCGATGATGGTGCTGGCCTTTATCGGCATGTGCATGTTCCTCTACTGTTTTGCTACCGTGCGCGAGCGCGTCCGTCCGGCGGTGCAGACCAATGACGATCTGAAGAAAGACCTGCGGGACGTCTGGAAAAACGACCAGTGGGTGCGCATTCTGCTGCTGACCCTGTGCAACGTCTGCCCTGGTTTTATCCGTATGGCCGCCACCATGTACTATGTCACCTGGGTTATGGGTCAGAGCACCCACTTCGCGACGCTGTTTATCAGCCTTGGCGTAGTAGGCATGATGATTGGCAGCATGCTCGCCAAAGTGCTGACCGATCGCTGGTGCAAGCTGAAAGTGTTTTTCTGGACCAACATTGCGCTGGCGCTCTTCTCTGGAGCCTTCTACTTCTTCGATCCTCACGCGACCGTGCTGATCGTGGTGCTCTACTTCCTGCTCAATATTCTTCACCAGATCCCCTCCCCGCTGCACTGGTCACTTATGGCAGACGTCGACGACTACGGCGAGTGGAAGACCGGCAAACGCATCACCGGAATTAGCTTCTCTGGTAACCTCTTCTTCCTGAAAGTCGGGCTGGCGGTAGCCGGGGCGATGGTAGGCTTCCTGCTCTCCTGGTACGGCTACGATGCGGGCGCGAAACAGCAAAGCGCCACGGCGATCAACGGCATCATGCTGCTGTTCACCGTTATTCCGGGCGTCGGCTATCTGATTACCGCCGGGGTCGTGCGTATGCTGAAGGTCGACCGCACATTCATGCAGCAGATCCAGGCCGACCTGGAGAAGCGCCGCATTAATTACCGCGAGCTGAGTGACAGCACCGATCTTCCAACAGGCGACAACGTGAGGAAAGCATAATGCGCCAGTGGCCAAATCCTTTTATTGAGCAACGCGCCGACCCGTTCATTCTGCGTCACGGCGATGGGTACTACTTTATCGCCTCCGTGCCGGAGTATGACCGGCTGGAGATCCGCCGCGCCGCTACCCTGGAGGGGCTACGCGACGCCGAGCCGGTGGTGGTATGGCGTAAACCGCAGACCGGCCCGATGAGCCAGCTGATCTGGGCCCCGGAGCTGCATCAGATTGACGGGAAGTGGTACATCTATTTTGCCGCGACCCATACGCACGATCTCGATGCGCTGAATATGTTCCAGCACCGCATGTTTGTGCTGGAGTGTGCCGATGCCGATCCCCTAACCGGGCGCTGGACAGAGAAGGGGCAAGTGCAGACGCCGTTTGATACCTTTGCGCTGGATGCCACGACGTTCAACCACCAGGGCAAACAGTGGTATCTGTGGGCGCAGAAAGCCCCCGATATTGCAGGCAACTCAAACATCTACCTGGCGGAGCTGGAGAACCCGTGGACGCTGAAAGGCGACCCGGTGATGCTCAGCAAGCCGGAGTTTGAGTGGGAGTGCCGGGGGTTTCTGGTCAACGAGGGGCCGGCGGTGATTACGCATGGTGACAGGCTATTTGTCACCTACTCCGCCAGCGCCACCGATGAGAACTACTGTCTGGGCCTGCTGTGGATCGCTATTGATGCCGATCCATGCCAGCCGGAGAACTGGCATAAGTCACCGCAGCCGGTGTTTACCACCAGCTACGACAACCGGCAGTACGGGCCAGGCCACAACAGTTTTACCAGTACAACGGACGGTGAGGACGTGCTGGTTTACCATGCGCGGAACTACACCGAGATCGAGGGCGACCCGCTCTACGATCCGAACCGTCATACCCGCCTGAAGCTGATCCAGTGGGACAACGACGGCATGCCAATTTTTGGCGTTCCGCCTGCGGATACTTATTAAGATGTCAGACAAGGTATAACGCCCGGCGGCGCAAGCTTGCCGGGCCTACGATGCGACCGTAGGCCGGGTAAGCGTAGCGCCACCCGGCGTTCTTAGACCAACGTACCGTAAATGGTTAGCAGTGCCACCACCACCACCACGGCGAAGGAGGTCTTCTTCGCCATTGATACCGCGGCTTTTGGCGTTTCGACTTTATCGAGATGCGGCTCACGCGCCAGGGAGAACTGGGCCAGCCGGGTCAGGACATGATACTGCGAGGTGCGCCAGTCGGTGAGCGAGGCAAACCAGGCGGGCAGCGCCTTTTCACCATGGCCAATGAGCGCATAAACCACCCCCACCAGCCGCACCGGGATCCAGTCAAGCAGGTGCAGAATAGCATCAATACCGGACTGTAAGCGCGCGTGCGGCGTCATGTATCGCGCCAGCCACGACTGCCAGGCGCGCAGGAAAGCGTAGCCCACCAGCAGCACCGGCCCCCACGCACCGCCGACAACAAACCAGAACAGCGGAGCCAGGTAGAAACGGAAGTTAATCCACAGCAGGGCATTTTGCAGCTCGCGCAGGTACTCACGCTCGTCGCACTCTGGCGGTACGCCGTGGATCAGCGTCAGCTCGCTGGCCATGGTATCCCGCGCGTGGCCGTCATCTCGCGAGGCCGCCTTCAGATAGGCGTGGTAGTGCAGGCGCACCTTACCCGCGCCAATGCAGAGCAGGCCGAGCATAATCCACACCACCAGCAGCGGCACGTTGAAAAAGAGTCCGTAGAGCGCACGCAGCAGCAGAAAGGTCACCAGCATCGCCACGGCAGTCATCAGCAGCGTGCGCAGCATCGAGAAGCGCTTTATCCGGCGGAACAGCACCTCAAGGCGGTGATCCAGATGCCAGTGCTCACCAAGCTTAAAAAGGCGCTCGGCGATCAATACCAGCAGCATCGTGAATAGCGTCATGTCATCTCCTTATCTGACGAGGGGGCAAGCAGAGCGCGAAACTTCGCCCAATCAAAGGCCGGGCCAGGGTCGGTTTTCCGCTCGGGCGCAATGTTGCTGTGTCCGGTCATATTGTCAGCAATGGCGGGGTAAAGCGCAACCAGCGCCTGGGTAATCGCCGCCAGCTGTTGATACTGCGTTTCGGTATAGGGCAGCGTGTCCGTCCCTTCCAGCTCAATACCGATGGAAAAATCGTTGCAGCGCTCGCGCCCGCAATAGCGGGAGACGCCCGCGTGCCAGGCGCGCTTATCAAAAGGCACATACTGGACGATTTCGCCGTCGCGGCGGATCAGGCAGTGTGCAGAGACGCGCAGGTGGGCAATTTCGGCAAAGAAGGGATGCGCGGTGGCATCCAGCGTGCCCGTAAACAGGGCGTCGATCCACGGCCCGCCAAACTCACCGGGGGGCAGGCTAATGTTATGCACGACCAGCAGGGAGGGACACTCATCATCCGGGCGACAGTCATAATGCGGGGAGCGGACCTGCCGCGCATCGACCAGCCAGCCCTCGTTTAACTGCATACGGGAACTCCTCAAGTATGGCTCTAATACTCGCTTCAGAGTAGCATGTTTCAATCTTCTGATTCGTTACCCTTTTTGGAGTTTTATCATGCCGCCTCGCCGTTACAACCCCGATAGCCGTCGTGATGCGCTGCTGGAACGTATAAATTTGGATATCCCCGCCGCCGTGGCGCAGGCCCTGCGTGAAGACCTGGGCGGCGAGGTGGATGCGAACAACGATATTACCGCCCAGCTGCTGGCGGAAGATACGCGCTCGCACGCGGTGGTGATCACCCGTGAAGATGGCATCTTCTGCGGCAAGCGCTGGGTGGAAGAGGTCTTTATTCAGCTGGCAGGCGACGACGTGCAGATCCAGTGGCATGTTGCCGACGGGGAGCGCGTGACCGCTAACCAACCGCTGTTCGAGCTGGACGGCACCTCCCGCGTGCTGCTGACTGGCGAGCGCACGGCGCTGAACTTTGTGCAGACCCTCTCCGGCGTGGCGAGCGAGGTAAGCCGCTACGTCGATCTGCTCGCGGGCACCAAAACCCAGCTGCTGGACACCCGTAAAACGCTGCCCGGCCTGCGTACCGCCCTGAAGTACGCGGTGCTGTGCGGCGGCGGGGCCAACCATCGCCTCGGCCTCTCCGATGCGTTTCTGATCAAAGAGAACCACATTATCGCCTCCGGCTCGGTACGCCAGGCGGTAGAGAAAGCCTTCTGGCTGCACCCGGACGTGCCGGTCGAAGTAGAGGTGGAGACGCTCACAGAGCTGGAAGAGGCGCTGAAGGCCGGGGCCGATATCATCATGCTGGATAACTTCACCACCGAGCAGATGCGCGAGGCGGTGCGGATCACCGACGGTCAGGCGCGGCTGGAGGTCTCCGGCAACGTCACCTTTGACACGATCCGCGAGTTTGCGGAAACCGGCGTGGACTATATCTCGGTGGGCGCGCTGACCAAGCACGTGCGCGCCCTCGATCTCTCGATGCGTTTTCGTTAGTTCCGGTAATGCCCCGGTGGCGCTGCGCTAACCGGGGCGACGGATTTCGTTCCTGCTCGCAAAAGCTTTGTTCCTCCCTGCAACGACGTAAAAAAATCGGGAAGCGGCCTTCCCGAACGTCGTTTTGCTCCCTCGTCACACTCTCTCTGGGCTGACACACTCCCCGGCATCAACCAGGGAGCACATCATGAAACAGTCATTGAAAAAACAGCGAGGGTTTACCTTAATCGAGCTGATGGTGGTGATCGGCATTATTGCCATCCTCAGCGCCATCGGCATTCCCGCTTACCAAAACTACCTGCGCAAAGCGGCCCTCACCGACATGCTGCAAACCTTTATCCCCTACCGTACCGCCATTGAGCTGTGCGCTCTCGATCGTGGCGGTACGGAGAGCTGCGACGGCGGCAGCAACGGTATCCCCTCTCCCACCACCACGCGCTACGTTTCCGAGATGGGCGTCGAGAACGGCACGGTCACGCTGACCGGGGAGGAGAGCCTCGCCGGGCTGAGCGTGACGCTGGTGCCGCAGTGGAGCAGCAGCAGCGGCGTAAGCGGCTGGCAGCGTACCTGCGACGTGCAAAACGACGCGGCGTTCCAGCAGGCCTGCGAAGACGTTTTCCGCTTCGACTATCAGTAAGGAGGGAATATGGATATACCCGCATCGTTCGCTGCGCAGAGTCATTTACCTGCCGTCAGCGAGGGCAGCACCTCCGTGGTTGAGCTGCTTAACCAGACGCTCCAGCAGGCGCTGGCGCAGCGGGCGTCCGACATCCATTTTGAGCCGGGGGAGGATCACTACCGCATTCGGCTACGCATTGACGGCGTACTCCATGCCCTTCCCTCTCTGGCACGGGAGAGCGCAAAGACGCTGACGGCACGCCTGAAGGTGCTGGGCAGCCTGGACATCGCCGAGCGGCGTCTGCCGCAGGATGGACAGTTTACGGTTACGCTCTCCGGCAGAGCGATCTCGTTTCGTATCGCCACGCTGCCCTGTCGCCACGGGGAGAAGATTGTCCTGCGCCTGCTGCATCAGGTGAACCAGCCGCTGGATCTCGCTGCGCTGGGCATGGAGCCGACGCAGCTGGCTCACTTTCAAACGGCGCTTGCCAGACCGCAGGGGCTGATGCTGGTTACCGGACCCACGGGCAGCGGCAAAACCGTGACGCTCTACAGCGCGCTGGCGGCGCGCAACCTGCCCGAAGTCAATATTTGCAGCGTAGAGGATCCGGTAGAGATCCCGCTGGAAGGGCTAAACCAGACGCAGATCAACCCCCGGGCGGGGCTGCACTTCCACAGCGTACTGCGGGCGCTGCTGCGCCAGGATCCGGACATCATCATGGTGGGCGAGATCCGCGATGGCGAAACGGCGGAGATTGCTATCAAAGCCTCCCAGACCGGTCACCTGGTGCTCTCTACCCTGCACACCAGCTCCACCAGCGAAGCGCTGGTAAGGATCGCCCAGATGGGCGTCGCGCGCTGGATGATCGCCTCAGCACTCTCGCTGGTGGTGGCGCAGCGGCTGGTGCGTAAGCTCTGCCCGCACTGCCGTCGCCAACATTCGGAAGATGTCACCCTGCCGTCAGGCCTGTGGCCCCGCGCTCTGCCCCACTGGCAGGCCATCGGCTGTGAAGCGTGCTACCACGGCTTCTGCGGCAGAGTCGCGCTCTTTGAGGTGCTGAGCGTCAACCGCACCCTGCGTCAGGCCATTGCCAGCGGCGAGCCTGCTGAGCGCATTGAGCAGCAGGCGCGCCAGGAGGGTATGCTCACCCTGTTTGAACACGGCTGCCTTGCCATCGAGCAGGGGTTAACCACCCTTGAGGAGCTGCTGCGGGTGCTGGGGATGCCCCATGCGGGCTAAACAGCTCTGGCACTGGCGGGGCCTTGATGAGGCAGGTCAGCGCTGTGAGGGGGCTCGCTGGGGGACAGATCGTCTGGCCGTCGCCGACGCGCTGCAGGCTGAGCAGATCTTTATTCTGGCCCTCCGGCGCAGCGCGGTTCGGACGGCAGCCTGGCGCGGGACGCACCGCTGCGAGGTCGTGCACCAGTTGGCAACGCTGCTCAAGGCGGGCCTGACCCTGCCCGATGCGCTGCTGATGCTCTCCCGACAGCACCCGGTACGCCAGTGGCAGGCGCTGCTGCAAAGCCTGGCGGAGGATCTTGCCCAGGGCACCGCGCTCTCTGTGGCCATGCGCCGCTGGCCGGACGCCTTTCCGCCGATCTATATCGCCATGATCCACACCGGGGAGCTGACCGGCGCGCTGGATGAGTGCTGCTTCCAGCTTGCCGCCCAGCAGAAAACCCAGCTAACGTTGACCGGTAAGGTAAAAAAGGCGCTGCGCTACCCGCTGATCGTTCTGTCCCTGGCCGTAGCGGTAACGCTGGCGATGATCCTGCTGGTGCTGCCCGAGTTCGCTGCCATCTACCGGACATTCAATACACCGCTGCCGGCACTCACCCGTGGCGTCATGGCGCTCTCGGGGCTGATTACCCGCGCTGGACCCTGGATGCTGGCAGCAACCCTGCTTCTTGCCGCCAGCGGATTTGCCCTGCGCAAACACCCGCCGTGGCTGCGCTATCGGCAGCGGCTGCTACTGAGCATCCCGGTCGTCGGTGGGCTGGTGCGAGGCCAGAAGCTTAGCCAGATATTTACCGTGTTGGCCCTCACCCAGCGGGCGGGTATTGCCTTTTTACAGGGGCTGGAGAGCGTCGAGGCAACCTTGACCTGCCCTCACTGGCGCGAAGCGATCCATCATATCCATCAGGAGATCGCGCAGGGAACGCCCATCTGGGCGGCGCTAAAAAACAGCGAGCAGTTTAGCGCCCTGTGCATTCAGCTGGTGCAGACCGGCGAGGCTTCGGGAGCGCTCGATACCATGCTCGACAACCTTGCCCGCCACCATAGCGAGCTGACGCAGCAGCAGGCAGATAGCCTGGCCACGCTGCTGGAGCCGCTGATGCTGGTGGTGACCGGGGTTATCATCGGAACGCTGATCGTCGCCATGTATTTGCCGATTTTTCATCTGGGGGATGCGATGAGCGGAATGGGGTAAAAACAGAAGAGAAGCTGGCGCAGCGAACCGCGCCAGCACAGGCATCAGAGGCTATTGAAAACGCGGTTTTCCTGCTCGGCGACGCGAATAAAGGTGGTGCGCTTGGTCAGCTCTTTCAGGCGGGAAGCCCCGACGTAGGTGCAGGCTGAACGCAGGCCGCCAAGGATATCACGCGCGGTATTCTCAACCGGGCCGCGCAGCGCCAGCTTAACGGTTTTCCCTTCCGCCGCGCGGTAGCCCGCAACGCCACCAACGTGACGGTTCATTGCTGACTCGGAGCTCATGCCGTAGAAGAGCATGAATTTTTCACCGTTCTCGTCAACGACGGTGCCGCCGCTCTCTTCATGACCGGCCAGCATGCCGCCCAGCATCACGAAGTCCGCGCCGCCGCCAAAGGCTTTTGCCACGTCGCCCGGTACGGTACAGCCGCCGTCGCTGACGATCTGGCCGCCGAGACCGTGGGCCGCATCGGCACACTCGATCACCGCAGAGAGCTGCGGATAGCCGACGCCAGTTTTCACGCGGGTGGTGCAGACAGAGCCTGGGCCGATGCCGACCTTGACGATATCTGCCCCGGCGAGGATCAGCTCTTCACACATTTCGCCCGTTACGACGTTACCGGCACAGATGGTTTTAGTCGGCCACGCCGCACGCGCTTTAGTCACGAACTGCACGAAGTGCTCGGAGTAACCGTTAGCAACGTCAATACAGATAAAGCCCAGCGCCGGACTGGCGTCGAGGATCTGCCTGGTCTTTTCAAAGTCAGCGTCGGAGGTACCGGTTGATACCATCACGTGTTTCAGCACGTCAGCGGACTCTGCATCAACAAAGGCTTTCCACTCTTCAACGGAGTAGTGTTTGTGCACGGCGGTCAGGATGTCGAACGCCGCCAGCGCTTTCGCCATGGCGAAGGTGCCTACGGTATCCATGTTCGCTGCCATTACAGGAACGCCAGACCAGGTCATGCCAGAGTGCTTAAAGGTATATTCGCGTTCTAGCTGGACATCAGAACGACTTTTGAGGGTAGAGCGCTTAGGGCGGATAAGAACGTCTTTAAAGCCTAATTTCAGATCTTCTTCAATACGCATGAACGGATTCCTGGGGTTAATGGCGACTAACGCATACGAGCTAACACACAACTCCAGTGACGCTATCATACGCACTAAATAGGAGTCCGCAAGACTGCGAAATTCTCTTTTTTTACGCTACAATCCTATAAATTTACCTGCCGAATGGGCGGGGTCCGGATTATTGAACGTTTCGTTTTCCGTACAAATTATAACCTTTTGATTTGTGAAATAAATAAATCAAGAGCTCGTGAGCTGGCAGAGCAGTCTGGGATTTTGCGTTATGGGGTATACGGTCGCCTTAACCGGGGGAATAGGCAGCGGGAAAAGTACGATTGCCAACGAATTCCTGAAAAACGGGGTTAGCGTCGTTGATGCTGATGTCATTGCCCGCCAGGTAGTAGAGCCTGGCGCTCCTGCCCTACGCGCAATCGCGGCCCATTTTGGGCCAGAGACGATCCAGCCGGACGGCACGCTCAACCGCCGCCTGCTGCGTGAACGCATTTTCGCCTCGCCAGACGACAAACGCTGGCTTAACGCCCTACTCCACCCCCTGATCCACGAGGAGACCCAGCGGCAGATTGCCGGGGCGACATCGCCCTACGTGCTGTGGGTGGTACCGCTGCTGGTGGAGAACCAGCTGCACACCAAAGCCGATCGGGTTTTGGTGGTTGACGTCTCCCCGGAGACACAAATTTCCCGCACGATGGCGCGCGATGGCGTTACGCGTGAGCACGCTGAGCATATTCTTGCCGCTCAGGCCACGCGAGAAGCCCGCCTTGCCGTCGCGGATGACGTTATTGACAATAATGGCGCACCAGATGCCGTTGCATCGGATGTTGCCCGCCTGCATGAGGCGTACCTACGCTACGCTTCCCAGGTCGTATCACAGGAAAAACCGTAATGCAGACCCACGTCCTTTTTGAACACCCGCTCAATGAAAAGATGCGCACCTGGCTGCGCATTGAATTTTTGCTCCAGCAGCTCAAGGCCCGGCTCCCTGTCAACGATCACGCTGACGCCTTACACTTTTTTCGTAACGCCGGAGACCTGCTTGACGTGTTCGAACGCGGCGATATCCGCACCGAACTGCTGAAAGAGCTTGAGCGCCAGCAGCGTAAGCTGAAAGCGTGGGTAGAAGTGCCTGGCGTTGACCAGAGCCGCATTGATGCGGTGCGCGACCAGCTTAAGCAGAGCAGCAGCACGCTGATGGCCGCCCCGCGCGTGGGGCAGCTGCTGCGTGAAGAGCGGCTGATTGGCCTGGTGCGCCAGCGTCTCTCTATTCCCGGCGGCTGCTGCAGCTTTGACCTGCCGACGCTGCACCTGTGGCTTTATGCCCCCCAGTCCCAGCGCGATGAGCAGGTTGCCGTCTGGCTGGAGAGCCTCCAGCCGCTGACCCAGACCCTGACGCTGATCCTCGACCTGATCCGCAACTCTGCCCCCTTCCGTAAGCAGACCAGCCTGAACGGCTTTTACCAGGATAACGGTGACGATGCCGATCTGCTGCGTCTGGAGCTCACGCTTGCCGACCAGCTCTATCCGCAAATCTCCGGGCATAAGAGCCGCTTTGCCATCCGCTTTATGCCGCTGGACAGTGAAAACGGCCACGTGCCCGAGCGTCTCGATTTTGGCCTGGCCTGCTGTTAAGGAGTAATGATGTCTGAAGCAACCGTTGTAAACTGCCCAACCTGCGGCCGGAAAGTGATCTGGAACGAGAGCAGCCCGTTTCGCCCGTTCTGCTCTAAGCGCTGCCAGCTTATTGATTTAGGCGAATGGGCCGCAGAAGAGAAGCGTATCCCCAGCGAGGGCGATCTCTCCGACAGCGATGGCTGGAGCGAGGATAAACAGCCTTAAGCCGTTAATTGCCCGGTGGCGCTACGCACCGGGCTTACAAACCAGGCTAAAACCTACTCGCCGCGTAAGCGGGCGACAATCGGCTGGTTGGCGGGTGGAAAATCGTCCGCGTTCAGCGCCTGCGGCATCAGCCACTCTCCCGGCTGACCCTCTTTGCCCCACGGCTCCCCTTCCCAGCCTTCGACCAGGTAGAACCACAGCGTAATGTGCAGCTCTGGATACTGGTAATCCAGCTTCTCAAACAGCTGCGCGGAGGTGACGGTGATACCGACCTCCTCGTCCAGCTCGCGCGCCAGCGCCTGCTCCGGAGTTTCGCCAGCCTCAATCTTGCCGCCGGGAAACTCTTTCTTATTGGCCATGTGCGCGTCGGCGGCACGCTGGGTAATAAAGATTTCGCCCTGCGGATTGCGAATGATCCCGGCGGCGATATTCAATACTTTCATCAGAATGGCTCCATAAAAAAGGCGCAGAATCTGCGCCTTTGTTTTTTATTGGGTTGCGTTTAGCTCAGACGGCCGTGGCACTGTTTGTACTTTTTACCGGAGCCGCACGGGCACGGGTCGTTACGACCCACTTTACGCTCGCCGGATTGCTCCGCCAAATCGGCCGCGGCCTGCGCGTCGTCGGACTGGTGGCTAAGCTGCTGCATCTGAGCCAGGCGCTCTGCCTCTTCACGACGCTGCTGCTCCATCTCCTCCACCTCTTCCGGCATCCGCACCTGTACTTTTGACAGGGTGCTGATCACTTCATACTTCAGTGATTCAAGCATCGCGGCAAACATAGCGAAGGACTCGCGCTTGTACTCCTGCTTCGGATCCTTCTGCGCATAGCCGCGCAGGTGGATACCCTGACGCAGGTAGTCCATCGCCGCCAGGTGCTCTTTCCACAGGGAGTCGAGCGTTTGCAGCATGACGCCTTTTTCGAAGTGGCGCATCATCTCGGCACCGACGACTTCTTCTTTACGCTGATACACCTCTACGGCGCTCTGCATAATACGTTCGCGCAGCGTCTCTTCATGCAGATCCGGCTCTTTGTCCAGCCACTCGGCAATCGGCAGGTCGAGATCGAAATCGTTCTTCAGACGCTCCTGCAGGCCAGGGATGTCCCACATCTCCTCCAGCGACTGCGGCGGAATATGTCCGTCGATGGTCGCCTTGAAGACGTCTTCGCGGATGCTGGCAATGGTTTCGCTCACGTCGCTCACGTCCAGCAGTTCGTTACGCTGGGTGTAGATCGCGCGGCGCTGGTCGTTGGCTACGTCATCATACTCCAGCAGCTGTTTACGAATGTCGAAGTTGCGGCTCTCAACCTTACGCTGGGCGTTGGCGATAGCTTTGGTCACCCATGGGTGCTCGATCGCTTCGCCCGGCTTCATCCCCAGCTTGCGCATCATGTTGGAGACGCGGTCGGAGGCGAAGATACGCATCAGGGCATCTTCCATCGACAGGTAGAAGCGAGAGGAGCCCGCGTCACCCTGACGACCAGAACGGCCGCGCAGCTGGTTGTCGATACGGCGGGATTCATGGCGCTCGGTACCGATGATATGCAGACCGCCGGACGCCAGCACGGCATCATGACGCACCTGCCAGTCCGCTTTAATCTGCGCGATCTGCTCTGCGGTCGGCTCCGGCAGGGCGGCAACCTCTGCCTGCCAGCTACCGCCGAGCATAATATCGGTACCACGACCGGCCATGTTGGTGGCGATGGTCACCGCCGCCGGGTAGCCCGCCTGGGCGACGATTGCCGCTTCGTTGGCGTGGAACTTAGCGTTCAGAACGTTGTGCTTGATACCCGCTTTGGTCAGCTCGTTTGACACCACCTCAGATTTCTCGATAGAGATGGTCCCCACCAGCACCGGCTGGCCGTTGGCGGTACGCTCTTTAATGTCTTCGATGATGGCCTGAATTTTTTCCGCTTCGGTCATGTAGACCAGGTCCGGCAGATCCTTACGGATCATCGGACGGTTGGTCGGCACCACCACGGTATCCAGCTTATAGATAGAGCTAAACTCAAACGCTTCGGTATCGGCGGTACCGGTCATGCCTGCCAGCTTCTCATACAGGCGGAAGTAGTTCTGGAAGGTGATGGAGGCCAGCGTCTGGTTCTCGTTCTGGATCTCCACGCCCTCTTTGGCCTCAACGGCCTGGTGCAGACCATCGGACCAGCGGCGGCCCTGCATAGTACGGCCGGTGTGTTCATCAACGATGATGACCTCACCGTCTTTTACGATGTAGTCCACGTCGCGGGTGAAGAGCACGTGGGCACGCAGCGCAGCGGTGACGTGGTGCATCAGCATGATGTTGCCTGGAGAGTAGAGCGACTCGCCCTCGTCCATGATGCCTTCTCGCACCAGCAGCTCTTCAATCAGCACCAGCCCGCGCTCGGTCAGGTTAACCTGACGCGCTTTCTCATCCACGGAGAAGTGGCCTTCACCCTGGAAGGTATCAGAGTCCTCTTTCTCCTGACGGATCAGGTTAGGGATGATTTTGTTGACGCGCTTGTACATGTCGGAGCTGTCTTCCGCCGGACCGGAGATGATCAGCGGCGTACGGGCTTCGTCGATCAGGATGGAGTCAACCTCATCCACCAGCGCATAGTGCAGCTTACGCTGAACGCGCTCTTCCGGGCTGAACGCCATGTTGTCACGCAGGTAGTCAAAGCCGTATTCGTTGTTGGTGCCGTAGGTGATATCGGCGGCATAGGCTTCACGCTTGGCTGGCGCAGGCAGGCCGGACATGTTGACGCCTACGCTCATACCCAGGAATTCGAACAGCGGACGGTTATTTTCGGCGTCACGCTGGGCGAGGTAGTCGTTGACGGTAACGACGTGCACGCCTTTGCCGCTCAGGGCGTTCAGGTAGGCAGGCAGGGTTGCGGTCAGGGTTTTACCTTCACCGGTACGCATCTCGGCAATGCAGCGATCGTTAAGCACCATCCCGCCCAGCAGCTGGACGTCAAAGTGACGCATGCCAAACACGCGCTTGCTCGCTTCGCGAACCACGGCGAACGCTTCCGGGATCAGGCTCTCTACGGTCTCGCCTTTTTCAAGACGGGCGCGGAACTCGGCGGTTTTGGCTTTCAGCTCGTCATCGCTGAGCTTCTCCATGGCCGGTTCCATGCTGTTGATGAGGGTGACGGCCTTGCGCATCCGGCGCAGAGTACGATCGTTGCGGCTACCAAATACTTTTGTTAACAGTTTAATAAGCATAATAAATTCTCAAACGCCCCAAAACGGGCAGATAAATTAAGGTGTTGAAACGGTTAATTTAGCTGAGGCGTTGAGGTCCGGCGCGGATCCCCTGCACCTGCGCGAGCCAGCTGGCGACGGTAAACGCAGCGTGCGGTTCAACAGTAGAGACAGGCTGGTGACGGACGATAACCGGCGGTTTGCCTTCCTGGGTCAGCAAGGCGTTGAGCGTATCCAGCAGGGCGAGATGTTGCGCCCGAACGGGCAGCGGCTCTTCGGCGACCGACAGCGCCTGGGGCGTCATTGCAAAAGAGAGATGGCGAATGACGGTGCGAATGGCGTGCTGGTGCCAGTAGTCGACGGTAAAGGTCGGACGGCGGCTGGCTTCGAGCAGCGCGAGGCTGGTGAAATTGACCGGGCTGGTACGGTTATGGTTGCTGGCGGTGGCCTTCTCAGGCTGGGTGGGGCGATCCTGCGTACCGGGCGCGGGCAGGCCAAGACTCGCCGCGACCATCCCTAAAAAGAGATGCGGCCAGAAGTAGCGTCTGCCAAATTGTCGCCAGCGCGTCAGTAATCCGCTCACTTGCTCCACCATTAATGGGTTAAACCTACCCGGTTCACATCAACATCCGTTATTTTGCGACCAAATATTACCATTAAAGGCGCTACACGGCAGTAACAATGAGGGGCATAGCCGGGTGAAAATGCTTAAGAAAACAGCGAACGCACCGCTTTTAGCAGTAAATGACGTTTAGATTTGTGCTTCAGAGGATATAAAGAGAAACGGTAAAACCTGGAAACAAAAACGACTGGCGCCCCTGACCGGAGAGAGTGCCAGGTTAACCAGTCGAATTTTACTAAACGGTCTGGAGGATTATGCCAGTACCGTTGACGGTGCTTTGAATGCCAGCGGCAGCTCAGCGTCGTCCTGGAACGTCACGTACTCCCAGGCTTCCTGTTTAGCCAGGACCGCCTGCAGCAGTTTATTATTCAGTGCATGACCGGATTTATAAGCGGTAAATGCCCCGATAATATTGTGACCACACATGAACAGGTCACCGATCGCATCCAGCATTTTGTGACGCACAAACTCGTCTTCAAAACGCAGGCCGTCTTCGTTCAGTACGCGATAGTCATCAACTACGATGGCACAATCGAAGCTGCCGCCCAGGCACAGGCCACGGGACTGCAGGTACTCGATATCACGCATGAAGCCGAAGGTGCGCGCGCGGCTAATCTGGCGCATGAATGCATCGGCAGAGAAGTTCATCGCGTAGCGCTGGCTGCTGGCATCAATCGCCGGATGGTTAAAGTCGATGGTAAAGTCCAACGTAAAACCATTGTACGGCTTGAATTCAGCCCATTTGTCGCCGTCTTCGACGCGAACGGTCTCTTTGATGCGAAGGAATTTCTTCGCACAGTTCAGCTCTTCGATACCGGCATCAAGCAGCAGGTAAACGAACGGGGCTGCACTACCGTCCATGATCGGGATCTCTGGGGCGTCAACTTCAATCATGATGTTGTCGATACCCAGACCCGCCAGCGCGGCGTTGAGGTGCTCTACGGTAGAAATCCGCACGTCATGCTCGTTGACCAGGCAGGTACAGAGCATGGTATCACGCACAGATTTGGCATCGGCCGGAAAATCTACCGGTGGATTCAAGTCAGTGCGACGATAGATGACCCCGGTGTTGGCCGACGCAGGTCGCAGCGTCAGGGTGACTTTCTTGCCGGTATGTAAACCGACGCCAGTCGCCTGAACGATACGTTTAAGTGTCCTTTGTTTGATCATCGTATAATCTCGCCTAGTTACTAATCCAACCGAATTGTACTATACAACCGGCGGGCCAGTTTAGCACAAAGAGCGACAATGCCCAACTTCCAGCTAATTCTTAGTCAGCCTGCTTACGCAAGAACGCCGGAATATCGAGATAATCTGGCTCTTTTGCGGTCTGCGGCGTCGGGTCATTAACCACTTTAGCGGCCGGTTTCTGCTCCTGGCTCAGCGGAGCCATACCGTGCTGCTGATAGCGATCCATCACCGGCTGCTGCTGCTGTTTGTTGGTTACCAGGGTAATTTCAGGACGCTTGTCCATACCGATACCGGTGGCAACAACGGTCACACGCAGCTCGTCGTTCATCTCTGGATCCAGAGAGGTACCGATAACCACGGTGGCGTTATCCGATGCAAAGGCACGGATGGTGTTACCCACGGTTTCAAACTCGTCCAGACGCAGGTCGAAGCCCGCCGTAATGTTGACCAGGACGCCACGCGCGCCGGAGAGGTCGATATCTTCCAGCAGCGGGCTGGAGATAGCCATTTCAGCTGCCTCTTCTGCACGATCTTCCCCTTTCGCCACGCCGGAGCCCATCATCGCGTAGCCCATTTCGGACATCACGGTGCGCACGTCGGCGAAGTCGACGTTCATCAGGCCCGGACGGGTGATCAGTTCGGCGATGCCCTGAACCGCGCCTTTCAGCACGTCGTTGGCTGCGCCAAAGGCGTCCAGCAGAGAGATACCACGACCCAGCACCTTCAGCAGCTTGTCGTTCGGGATGGTGATCAGGGAGTCAACGTGCTTGGACAGCTCGGTGATCCCCTGCTCAGCAAAGGCCATACGCTTCTTGCCTTCGAAGTTGAAAGGCTTGGTCACGACGGCAACGGTCAGAATACCTAAATCCTTGGCCACTTCGGCAACCACCGGAGCAGCACCTGTGCCTGTACCCCCGCCCATACCTGCGGCGATGAATACCATGTCTGCGCCGTCAAGCGCTGCACGCAGTGCTTCACGGTCCTCTTCGGCGGCATTGCGGCCGACTTCCGGGTTAGCGCCTGCTCCCAGACCTTTGGTGATGCCGCCGCCGATCTGGATGGTCTGCCCCACCGCGGTCTTACGCAACGCCTGGGCGTCGGTGTTCACTGCAAAGAATTCAACGCCTTCGATGCGCTCGCGCACCATGTGCTCAACGGCGTTACCGCCGCCGCCACCGACGCCGATGACTTTAATCACCGCGTCGTTGGTCAGTTCCATAGGTTCAAACATAATTTTCTCTCCGATTTTACACATCATCCTTCAAACTGCGTTACGGCTGCAAGAGGGATTCAATGTAAGTACCTGTCGCCTGAGTCCGCTAATGTTGTGCGGTCTCTGAAAATATTAAAACTCTTTTCGCAGCCAGCTGTTCAGACGTTTGATCCACGAGCCGACTGACGCACGTTTTTCCACCTCTGCTTCACCACTTAAATGGGACTCCTTCCCGTAGTGCAGCAGACCTACCGCCGTTGAATAGTACGGCTCCTGGGCATAGTCCGTCAGGCCCGTGATATTCAGCGGCGCACCTATGCGCACCTGTGTATGAAACACGCGTTGCGCACAGGCTGCAAGCCCTTCGATCTGCGCTGCGCCGCCGGTTAATACAATTCCTGCTGCAAGATGGTGCTTAACGCCTTGTTGCCGGAGCTGTTCTTGCAGCTGCAAAATTTCTTCGTTCACCAGATTGAGCAGCTCGGTATAGCGCGGCTCAATCACTTCTGCCAGCGTTTGACGCTGCAGACTGCGCGGCGGACGTCCGCCCACGCTCGGCACCTCTACGCTTTCGTCTTTACCGACGATAGCGCCCAGGGCACAGCCGTGGCGAACCTTAATGGCTTCGGCATCGCTTGGCGGCGTCCCGAAGGCATAGGCGATGTCGCTGGTCACCACGTTCCCCGCATAGGGGATCACTTTGGTGTGGCGCAGCGCACCGCCGGTATACACGGCGATGTCCATTGTACCACCACCGATATCGACCACGCAGACACCCAGCTCACGTTCGTCTTCCGTCAACACGGAATAGCTGGACGCCAGTCCGGCAAAAATTAATTGGTCAACTTTCAGACCACATCGTTCAACGGCTTTGACAATGTTTTTCGCCATATCGTTGTGACATGTGATCAAGTGCACTTTTGCCTGCATCCGCACGCCGGATAACCCTACCGGGTTTTTGATCCCTTCCTGGTAGTCAATGGCGTATTCTTGCGGGATCACATGCAGAACCCGATGCTCATCGCGCACGCGTACTGACTTGGCGGTGTGCACCACGTTTTCAACATCTTCCTGGGTCACTTCCTCTTCGGAAATGGGCACCATGCCGATCTCATTCTGACAGCTAATATGCTTGCCGGAGAGCGCCAGGTAAACCGACGAAATCTGGCAGTCCGCCATCAGCTCGGCCTGGTCGATGGCGCGCTGGACGCACTTCACCACCGACTCCAAATCGTTGACCCCGCCTTTATCCATACCCCGCGACGGGCAACTGCCCACGCCAATGATATTGACCATACCGTCGGGCAGAACTTCCCCTACCAAAGCGGCAACCTTCGCGGTGCCAATCTCCAGTCCTACTACCAGTTTTCTGTCCGTCGCCTTGATCATTATTGCTCTGCCTGTGCCTGATTCTGTTGCTGATTAGGATCCACAATAGGTGCCGGTTTCCAACCGACTGCCGCGCCTGAGTCATAGCGCAGATCGACATAGCTGATCTCTTTGCCGTCGGTTTGCGCCTGCTGCTGCAGAACAGGATAGAGTTCTACAAAGCGTGACAGACGTTTCATTGTATCCCCCCGGCCCAAGTTGAGCTTGATTCCATTATTCAGCGTCAACTGCCAGGAGCGACGGGCGGTCATCGCCGCCTCTTTCAATGTAAATTTATCCTTTGCCAGCACCTGCCCCATGTCGCGATAGCCCTGTAACACTTCGCTCTCGCTTCCTTCCGGGCCAAACAGCAGCGGAAGATTCTGTTCTTTCGCCCTGTCGGTGGGCACGCTGAACGAATTTCCATCAACGTCCATCATGTGCTGATCATTCCACCGCGCAATCGGGACATATTCAACCAGATGAATCTTCAATTCGTCCGGCCACTGCTTTCTTACGCTGGCCTGCTTGATCCACGGCAGGCGTTCGATCTGGCTCTGGATGATGTTCACATCCTGGGTCATAAAGGTACCAGGGGGACCCAGCGCCAGAATCGACTGGCGAATATCATCGTTGCGCGTGTAGTGGCGCTCACCGGTGACCACAAGCTTCGACAGCGGCAGGCGCTGCGCATCGTCCATCCAGCCCAGAATCATCCAGCCGCTCACCAACACGGTGCACAGCACCGCCAGCAGGAACACAATTCCTGCAAGACGCGTTCCATTATTCCGCCGGGAGGCAATAACCTCCTCCTCTTCGCGGTTTCGCGTGTTTAGCGCAGCCTGCGACATATCAGTCCGCCAACTCCAGAATTCGTACAACCAATTGCGAGAAACTTAATCCAGCCTGGCGAGCCGCCATTGGGACCAGACTGTGGCTGGTCATCCCCGGCGAGGTGTTCGCTTCCAGCAGATAGAAGTGACCATCGCGATCCTGCATGGCATCGATTCGACCCCATCCACGGCAGCCTAATACGGTCCAGGCCTTTAGTACCAGATCGCGTAACTGCGCTTCGCGCTCCGCTTCTAATCCGCTGGGGCAGAAATACTGAGTCTCATCAGAGAGATACTTTGCCTCATAATCATAGAAGGTTCCTGCGGGTTGGATGCGAATTGAGGGTAAAATTTCTTCCCCTAATACTGCAACGGTAAATTCTGGCCCGCTCAGCCACTTCTCAACTAAGACTTCTTCATCATGCTGAAACGCTAAAGCTAACGCCGCGTGCAGCGCATCGGCCTCGTCAACTTTTGACATGCCGACGCTGGAACCTTCCCGGCTGGGCTTAACGATCAGCGGCAGGCCCAGGCTGGCAATGTGCTGCTGTACGCTCTCGCTCAGGCCCTGCTCAAACTCTTTACGCGTCACTGCCGCCCACGGAGCGACAGGCAAGCCCGCGCCCTGCCACAGCAGCTTGCTGCGCAGCTTATCCATGGAGATAGCGGACGCCATTACGCCGCTGCCGGTATAGGAGAGGCCGGTCAGCTCAAGCAGACCCTGCAGCGTACCGTCTTCACCGCCGCGACCGTGCAGGGCAATAAAGACCTTGTCGAAACCCATGCTCTTAAGCTGGGTGACGTCGGTGTCACGCGGATCCACCGGATGGGCATCCACGCCGCCTTCGCGTAGGCCAGCCAGCACCGCCGCGCCGGAGTTCAGCGACACTTCGCGCTCGGCGGAGGTCCCGCCCAGCAGGACTGCAACTTTATTAGCCATGACGCTCTTCCTCCTGCGACTGCTGCGGCTTCAGTTTATTCTCGGCCAGGCTACGGGCGACTTTACCAATATTGCCTGCGCCCTGAACCAGAATGAGATCGTTACCGGTTAATACCGGGGCCAGCATCGCTGCCACCTGGGCCGCATCCGGAACCAGAATCGGGTCGACTTTCCCGCGGCCACGAATGGTACGGCACAGGGAGCGGCTATCCGCGCCTGGGATCGGGGTCTCGCCTGCGGCGTAAACGTCTAGCATCAGCAGGGCGTCCACCTGGGTCAGCACGTTGGCGAAGTCATCGTACAGGTCACGGGTACGGGTGAAACGGTGCGGCTGGAAAATCATCACCAGATTCTTATCCGGCCAGCCCGCACGCGCGGCTTTAATGGTGGCATCCACCTCTGTTGGGTGGTGACCGTAGTCATCAACCAGCATGGCGCTGCCCGCTTTGCCGTTTACCTGATCCAGCGGGAACGCACCGAGGAAGTCGAAGCGGCGTCCGGTACCCTGGAAGCTCTCCAGCGCTCGCAGGATCGCTTCGTCGTCAATCCCCTCTTCCGTCGCCACGGCAACGGCCGCCGCCGCGTTCAGGGCGTTATGGCGGCCCGGTGCGTTCAGCGTGACCTGTAAATTAGGTTTGTCCTGGCGCACCAGCACAAAGTGTCCCTGCGGCCCGGTCTGCTGGTAACTCTCTACCCGCACGTCCGCGTCGTCGCTAAAGCCGTAGGTGGTGGTCTGACGGCCCACGCGCGGCAGCAGCTCGCGGCATACCGGATCGTCCACGCACATCACCGCCCGGCCATAGAACGGCAGGTTGTGCAGGAAGTTAATAAAGGTCTGCTTCAGGTTCTCGAAGTCGCCCTGGTAGGTATCCATATGGTCGGCTTCGATATTGGTCACGATGGCTACCATCGGCTGCAGATGCAGGAACGAGGCGTCGCTCTCATCGGCCTCGGCAATCAGGTAGCGGCTGTGGCCCAGGCGAGCATGCACGCCTGCGGCTTTTACCAGGCCGCCGTTAACAAAGGTCGGATCCAGTCCGGCCTCGGCATAGATACTGGAGACCATCGCGGTGGTCGTGGTTTTGCCATGCGTCCCGGCGATGGCGATGCCGTGGCGAAAACGCATCAGCTCCGCCAGCATCTCTGCGCGGCGGATCACCGGAATGCGCGCTTCGTTCGCGGCGACAATCTCCGGGTTATCGGCAGAGATGGCGCTGGAGACCACCACGACGCTGGCGTCACGTACGTTTTCGGGGCGATGGTTGAAGTAGATGGTCGCGCCAAGGGCGGCCAGCTGCTGCGTTACCGGGTTTGGCGCAAGGTCGGAACCGCTAATCTGATAGCCTTCGTTCGCCAGGACTTCAGCGATGCCGCCCATACCGGCCCCGCCAATGCCAACGAAGTGAATGTGCCGGACGCGACGCATCTCGGGCACGATTGAACGCAGTTTCGCCAGTTGTTGTGTATTCATTCTCTAAACGCCATAAACTTCTAAAATTCGTGCGACGCAAAAGGCGTCGCGATGGTTAAGCCTGTGCAGCAAGGCTTACGGCTTTTGCTACCCGGTCGGTAGCATCAGGAATGGCTGCGGCGCGCGCGCGCTCGGCCATCCCCAGTAACGTAACGCGATCCCAACTCGCCAGCGTCTCGACGACGGAATCAACGGTAAACTGCGGCTGCTCAAGGATCTTCGCCGCGTGCGCCTGCTCTAACGGCAGCGCATTCCAGTACTGCTGCCGATCTTTATGCTGGAACGGCACAAACAGCGCTGGCAGCCCGGCGGCGGCGATCTCGCTCACCGTCAGCGCCCCGGAGCGGCAAACTACCACGTCGGCCCAGGCGTAGGCTGCCGCCATATCATTAATAAATTCGGTCACGCGGTGCTGCGGCTGACCTGCATCGGCATAGGCCTGCTCAACGGTCTGCTGCGCCCCTTTTCCGCTCTGGTGCCAAATCGTCACCGCATCGCCCAGCCGGGCAGCCACCTGCGGCAGCGTCTGGTTCAGCACCCGAGCGCCCTGCGAGCCGCCAACAACCAGCACTCGCACCGGCCCTTCACGACCAGAGAGGCGATCCGCCGGCAGCGGCAGCGCCAGCACGTCGGTACGCACCGGGTTACCCACTACGTCAGCCTGTGGGAACGCACCGGGAAACGCCTGCATCACCTTGGTAGCGATCTTCGCCAGCCATTTGTTGGTCAGCCCGGCAATGCCGTTCTGCTCGTGCAGCACCACTGGGATACCCAGCGACCAGGCAGCAAGGCCACCCGGCCCGGAGACGTAGCCGCCCATCCCCAGCACCACGTCTGGTTTAAAGCGCTGCATGATCGCCCGCGCCTGACGCCAGGCGTTAAAGATGCGTAGCGGCGCAAGCAGCAGCGCCTTCAGCCCCTTCCCGCGCAGGCCGGAGATGCGGATAAAGTCGATCTCGATACCGTGTTTGGGCACCAAATCCGCTTCCATACGATCGGCGGTGCCCAACCAGCGAACCTGCCAGCCCTGGGCCATTAAATGGTGCGCAACCGCCAGGCCGGGGAAAACGTGCCCGCCCGTGCCGCCTGCCATCACCATTAACCGCTTCGGTTGCCCACTCATCGAACACCTCGTGTAAACGCCTGGGCTTTTTCCAGACGCGTTTCATAATCTATACGCAACAGCATCATGATCGCCGTCGACATAATTAACAAACTGGAACCGCCGTAACTGATCAGCGGCAGCGTCAGACCCTTGGTTGGCAGCATCCCGGCGGCCGCGCCAACGTTGACGAGTGCCTGAAAACTAAACCAAATACCGATCGAACAGGCCAGAAAACCCGAGAAGCGGTGGTCGATATCCAGCGCTTTGCGTCCAATAGACATCGCGCGGAAAGCGACGAAGAATACCATCAAAAGCGCCAGTACCACACCGATATAACCCAGTTCTTCGCCGATAATGGAGAAAATGAAGTCGGTATGTGCTTCCGGCAGGTACTCGAGTTTTTGTACCGAGTTGCCGAGGCCCTGTCCCCAGAACTCGCCTCGGCCAAAGGCCATCAGCGACTGGGTCAGCTGGTAGCCGCTGCCAAAGGGATCTTCCCACGGGTTCCAGAACGAGGTAACGCGGCGGATACGGTAGGGTTCGGCGAGGATCAGCAGGACCACGGCAGAGATGCCCATCCCGATGATGGCGATAAACTGCCATAGTTTGGCCCCGGCGAGGAACAGCATCGCCAGCGTGGTCACGAAGAGTACCACCACTGTACCCAGGTCAGGCTGCGCCAGCAGCAGCACCGCCAGCACCAGGATCACGCCCATCGGCTTTAAGAAGCCGCGCAGGTTATTACGCACCTCGTCTACCTTACGCACCAGGTAGTTGGCGAGATAGCAGAAGAGAGAGAGCTTGGTGAACTCTGCGGGCTGGAAGCGCATCACGCCTAGGTCAATCCAGCGCGATGCCCCGTTGATAGAGCTCCCCACCAGCAGTACCAGCAGCAGCATGACAATAGAGGCGATCAGCATCGCCGAGCTCCAGCGCTGCCAGAACTCCATCGGCAGGCGCAGGGTGATCATCGCCATACAAAACGCGAGGAAGATATAGAGCGCATCGCGTTTAGCAAAGAAGAAGGGATCGTTGGTCAGGCGCTGCCCTACCGGCATCGATGCGGAGGTCACCATAATAAAGCCCACGGCCGCCAGACCAAAGGTCAGCCACAGCAGCATCCGGTCATACATGACCAGGCTATCATCGTCCTTCGGACGTGACCCCATGACCCAGCCTTTAAGCGCGGCAAACAGCCACTCCAGGATACCGAGTCCCGGCAAATGCGGCATGCGTGGCAGCCTCAGGCGAGGAAGTGATAAGCGCATCAGCCTAACTCCTTCGCCAGACGGGTAAACTCATCGCCCCGTTGTTCAAAGTTCTTAAACTGATCGAGGCTGGCACAGGCAGGTGACAGCAGCACCATATCCCCTGGCTTGAGCTGCGGGGCAATAAGGCGCATCGCCTGCTCCATGGTCTCAGTCCGCTGGGCAATCTCTGGGCGTAACGCCGCCAGCTCTGCGCCGTCGCGGCCAAAGCAATAGAGGCGCACGTTATCGCCGTTCAGGTAGCGGCTCAGGGGCGAGAAGTCCGCCGACTTACCGTCGCCGCCCAGCAGCAGATGCAGGGTACCGTCGACATGCAGGCCGTTAAGCGCCGCCTCGGTGCTGCCGACGTTGGTCGCCTTGGAGTCATTGATCCAGCGCACACCGTTGTGCTCCAGCGCCAGCTGGAAACGGTGCGCCAGGCCGGTAAAGGTGGTTAACGCCTTCAGGCTGGTGGCACGCGGCAGGCCTGCGGCATCCGCCAGCGCCAGCGCCGCCAGGGCATTGGTGTAGTTGTGCTGACCGCTGAGCTTCATCTCTTTAACGTTAAGCACTTTCTCACCCTTCACCCGCAGCCAGGTTTCGCCCTGCTGGCGGTTGAGGTGATAGTCGCCCACGTCGACGCCAAAGCTGATGCAGCGATCGTCCGCACCCCGAACCGGCATGGTCAGGGCATCGTCGGCGTTGACCACGCAGACTTTGGCATTCTCAAAAATGCGCAGCTTGGCGGCGCGGTACTGCTGCAGACCAAACGGATAGCGATCCATATGATCTTCGGTGACGTTCAAAATCGTTGCCGCCAAGGTGTGCAGGCTGGAGGTGGTCTCCAGCTGGAAGCTGGAGAGCTCCAGCACGTACAGCTCGCGGTTGCTGTCGAGCAGCATCAGCGCTGGCAGACCGATATTGCCGCCCACGCCAACGTTAACGCCCGCTGCTTCCGCCATCTCGCCCACCAGCTTGGTGACGGTGCTCTTGCCGTTAGAGCCGGTGATCGCAATCACCGGTGCCTGGGCTTCACGCACGAACAGTTCGATATCGCCGACGATCTCTACGCCAGCTTCAGCGGCCGCGCTCAGCGACGGGTGCGCCAGGGCGAGACCGGGGCTGGCAACGATCAGATCGGCCGCCAGCAGCCAGTCGTCATTCAGACTACCAAGGTGGCGCTCAACCGACTCCGGCAGCTTATCCAGCCCCGGCGGCGCGCTACGCGTATCCATCACCCGCGGCGTCACGCCACGCGCGAGGAAAAAGTCCACGCAGGATAGCCCGGTTAACCCTAACCCAATGATGACGACCTGTTTACCCTGGTAATCTGCCATGATTAACGCACCTTCAGCGTAGCCAGGCCAATCAGGACCAGCATCAGCGAAATAACCCAGAAGCGCACGATCACGCGCGGCTCCGGCCAGCCTTTCAGTTCATAGTGGTGGTGAATCGGGGCCATACGGAAGATGCGCTGTCCGCGCAGCTTGAAGGAGCCCACCTGCAGAATGACCGACAGGGTCTCCACCACGAATACGCCGCCCATGATCACCAGCAGGAACTCCTGGCGCAGCAGCACGGCGATAATGCCCAGTGCGCCGCCCAGCGCCAGCGATCCGACGTCGCCCATGAAGACCTGCGCCGGATAGGTGTTAAACCAGAGGAAGCCCAGCCCTGCCCCGACGATAGCCGTACAGACGATCACCAGTTCACCCGCGTGACGCAGGTAAGGAATGTGCAGATAGCTGGCAAAGTTCATGTTGCCGGTTGCCCAGGCCACCAGCGCAAAGCCTGACGCCACCAGCACGGTAGGCATAATCGCCAGGCCGTCGAGGCCGTCGGTGAGGTTCACGGCGTTGCCGGTACCGACGATAACGAAGTAGGCCAGCAGGATATAGAGAATGCCCAGCTGCGGCATGACGTCTTTAAAGAACGGCACTACCAGCTGCGTGGCGGGCGTATCGTTCCCTACCAGATAGAGCGCAAAGGAGACGCCCAGGGCGATGACCGACATCCAGAAGTATTTCCAGCGGGCGATAAGGCCTTTGGTATCTTTGCGCACCACCTTACGGTAGTCATCGACAAAGCCGATAATGCCGTAGCCCACCAACACCACCAGTACGCACCAGACGTAGGGGTTGGAAGGGTAAGCCCACAGAAGAACCGACACCACAATGGCGGTGAGGATCATGATCCCCCCCATCGTCGGGGTGCCGCGTTTGCTGAAGTGCGATTCCGGACCGTCGTTACGAACAACCTGGCCAAACGAGAGCTTTTGCAGGCGGGCGATCATGCGCGGCCCCATCCATAAAGAGATGAAGAGCGCGGTCAGCAGGCTGACAATGGCGCGAAACGTCAGATAGGAAAAGACGTTAAAGCCCGAATAATATTTGACCAAATGCTCGGCCAGCCAAACTAACATGTCCCGTTCTCCTGTAATGCGCGTACTACCTCTTCCATGGCAGCACTACGTGAACCTTTTACCAAAATGGTAATAATCTGCTGCTCTGCAATCAGCGCCCTAAGGCGCGCAATCAGCGCAGCTTTATCGTTAAAATGTTCGCCAACGCCGCTGGCGTCGGAGATAGCCTTGCTCTGCACGCCCACGCTCAGCACGCGATCGAGGCCAGACGCCTTCGCCGCCTCGCCGACCTGCTGGTGGCACGCTTCGCTTTCATCGCCCAGCTCGGCCATATCACCCACCACCATTACCCGGTAGCCCGGCATCTCGGAGAGCACCTGCGCCGCAGCGGTCATCGAGCCGACGTTAGCGTTGTAGGAGTCGTCGAGTAGGAGCTGGTTTTCCGCAAGCGGGATCGGGAACAGACGTCCCGGTACGGCCTTCAGCTTCGCCAGCCCGGCTTTTACCGCGTCCAACGGAGCTCCCACCGCCATCGCCAGTGCCGTTGCGGCCAGCGCATTAGCAATGTTATGACGACCCGGCAGCGGCAGCAGCACTTCAATGTTGCCGGTCGGGGTTTGCAGCGTGAAGTGGGTCCCCTGCGACGTGACATGCACGTTGTTGGCGGTAAAGTCGCTGTTGGCAGCGTTCGGTGAGAAGCGCCAGATTTTGCGCCCGCCGATAATGCTCTGCCAGTTCAGCCAGTCGTTGTTGTCCGCGTTCATGATCGCCACGCCGTCGAGCGGCAGGCCGGTAAAGATTTCGCCCTTCGCCTTCGCCACGCCCGCCAGCGAGCCGAAGCCCTCCAGGTGCGCCGCCGCCAGGTTGTTGACCAGCGCCGCTTCCGGGCGGGTCAGGCTCACGGTCCAGGCAATTTCGCCCTGATGGTTAGCCCCCAGCTCGATCACCGCGTACTGGTGCGCTTTCGTCAGGCGTAGCAGTGTCATCGGCACGCCGATGTCATTATTTAGGTTGCCAGCGGTATAAAGCGTATTGCCGCACTCGCCAAGGATGGCGGCGGTCATCTCTTTCACCGAGGTTTTACCGGAGGAGCCGGTGAGCGCGACCACGCGGGTCGGCACCTGCTGGCGTACCCAGGCCCCAATCTCACCGAAGGCGAGACGGGTATCTTTCACCACCAGCTGGGGCAGATCGCAGTCGAGCTTACGGCTGACCAGTAGCGCGCCCGCGCCGCCCGCCTTCGCCTGCTCGGCAAAATCATGGGCGTCGAAGCGTTCACCTTTCAGGGCAACAAACAGGCAGCCCGGCGTCAGCTGGCGCGTATCGGTGGTGACGGCATCAATGGTCAGACTCTGTCCATGCAGCTCACCGTTCAGGATCTGGGCCAGCTCGTTAAGGGTTACGCTAATCATGCCACCACTCCCAGCAGACGCGCGGCGGTGACGCGGTCGGAATAGTCAAGACGGCGGTTGCCGACAATCTGGTAATCTTCATGGCCTTTACCGGCCAGCAGCACGACGTCATTCTCTTTCGCCTGCATAATGGCGCTGGTCACCGCTTCGGCGCGGCCTTCGACCACTCGGGCGCGGCCAGCGTCGAGCATGCCGGCGAGAATATCGTTAATGATGGCGCGCGGCTCTTCAGTACGCGGGTTGTCGTCGGTGACGACCGGCACGTCGGCAAACTCTTCGGCAATGGCGCCCATCAGCGGGCGCTTGCCTTTATCGCGATCGCCGCCGCAGCCAAAGACGCACCACAGCTTGCCGGTGCAGTGCAGGCGCGCGGCCTGCAACGCTTTCTCCAGCGCGTCCGGGGTATGGGCGTAATCCACCACCACCGTCGGTTTGCCCGGCGCACTAAAGACTTCCATGCGGCCGCATACCGGCTGCAGGCGCGACGCCGTTTTCAGCAGGTCGCTCAGCGGGAAGTCCAGCGCCAGCAGCGTGGCCAGGGCCAGCAGCAGGTTACTGACGTTAAACGCACCCATCAGGCGGCTCTCAATCTCGCCTTCGCCCCAGGAGGAGGTGAAACGCACCGTCGCACCGCTGTCGTGATAGCTTACCGCCTCGGCTTTTAGCCAGCGGCCATGACAATCCGGGTTGATGTGCCCTTCCATGGATACCGCTACGGCGTCCGGCAGGTTAGCCAGCCAGCGGCGGCCCACTTCGTCATCGGCGTTAACGATCGCCTCGCCGTAGTGGTGCGCGGAGAAGAGCAGCCATTTTGCCGATTCGTAGCCCGCCATATCCCCGTGATAATCAAGGTGATCGCGGCTCAGGTTAGTAAAGACCGACGCCCGAAACTTCAGGGCAGCAACGCGGTGCTGCACCAGACCATGGGAGGAGACCTCCATCGCGGCAAAGGTCGCCCCCTGCTCTGCCAGATCGGCCATCACGTGCTGAACGTCAATGGCGGAGCCGGTGGTGTTTTCGGTTGGGATCACCTTGCCCAGCAGGCCGTTGCCCACCGTACCCATTACGGCGCTGGTTTCGCCCAGCAGCTGAGCCCACTGCGCCAGCAGCTGGGTGGTGGTAGTTTTGCCGTTGGTGCCGGTGACGCCCACCAGGCTTAAGCGCTCGGCAGGCTCGTTGTAGAAGCGTCCGGCCAGCGCAGAGAGGCGCTCGTTAAGCTGGCTGAGATAGATAACCGGCACGCCGTGAACCTCGCGGATCTCACCGTCGGCAGCTTCGCCTTTGGCCTCCGCAATAATGGCCGCCACGCCCTGTGCTATCGCCTGCGGGATATACCGACGCCCGTCCGCCTGGTGGCCTACTACCGCCACAAAGAGATCGCCCGCTGCCGCCACGCGACTGTCGAGTGTCATTTCCCGCAAAGCTCGCGCAGGCAGATTCGATACCCACGGAGCGAGAAGGTCGCGCAAATTACGATCTGCCACCTGTTCCCTCGCCTTCATTAATCACAAATTCACTTTTTTCGCCCGTTGCTAACGCGTCCGGCTCGATGTTCATGGTACGCAGTACGCCGCCCATGATGGCGCCGAAGACCGGTGCGGAAACGGCACCACCGTAATATTTACCCGCCTGCGGATCGTTAATGACCACCACCAGCGCAAAACGCGGCTGGCTGGCTGGCGCAACGCCCGCGGTGTAAGCAATGTATTTGTTGATATACCGCCCGTCCGGCCCGACCTTTTTCGCCGTACCGGTTTTAATGGCGATGCGATAGCCTTTGATGGCCGCCTTTACGCCGCCGCCGCCGGGCAGTGCCACGCTCTCCATCATATGCACCACGGTACGAACGATGGATTCCGGGAAGATGCGCTCGCCCGGTACGGGGGGATCAACTTTGGTGATCGACAGCGGACGGTAGATGCCATAGCTGCCAATCGTTGCGTAGACTCGCGCTAACTGTAACGGGGTTACCATTAGCCCATAGCCGAAAGAGAAGGTGGCCCTCTCTATGTCAGACCACCGTTGTTTTTGAGGATATAAGCCACTGCGTTCTCCGACCAACCCCAAATTGGTCGCTTTTCCCAATCCAAAACGCGAGTAAGTTTCTACCAGCGCTGAGGAGGGCATCGCTAACGCCAGCTTTGAAACACCAACGTTACTCGACTTCTGTAGTACCCCGGTCAGGGTCAATTCGCTGTAGCGCGCCACGTCTTTGATCTCGTGGCCGTTAATACGGTATGGCACGGTATTTAAGACGGTGTTCTCTCTGACCACGCCGCGCTGCAGAGCGGTCATCACCACCATCGGCTTCACGGTAGAGCCGGGTTCGAACACGTCGGTAATGGTACGGTTACGCATCACGTCTTTCTGCGTACCGCTGAGGTTATTCGGGTTATAGGAAGGACTGTTCGCCATCGCCAGCACTTCACCGGTGTTAACGTCTACCAGCACGGCGCTGCCGGACTCTGCTTTGTTAAAGGCCACGGCGTTGTTCAGCTCGCGGTAGACCAGCGCCTGAAGGCGCTCGTCGATGCTCAGAGCGAGGTTGTGCGCCGCCTGGCTGTCGGTGGAGGAGATATCCTCAATGACGCGGCCATAGCGGTCTTTACGCACGATGCGTTCGCCGGGCTGGCCGGTGAGCCACTTATCAAAGCTCTTCTCAACGCCTTCAATGCCCTGACTATCGACGTTGGTAAAGCCAATGAGGTGAGCGGTTACTTCGCCAGAGGGGTAGTAACGACGAGACTCTTCCCGCAGGTGAATGCCGGGCAGCTTGAGTTTTTTAATGTAATCGCCAATGTCCGGGTTCACCTGGCGCGCCAGATAGATAAAGCGGCCTTTCGGGTTGGCATTCACGCGGGAGGCAAGCTGATCGAGCGGGAGATGCAGCGCATCCGCCAGCGCTTTCCAGCGGTTATCGAGCGTAATGCCGCCAGCGTCATGCAGCTCTTTCGGATCGGCCCAGATTGCCTTCACCGGCACGCTCACCGCCAGCGGACGACCGGAGCGGTCGGTGATCAGGCCGCGAGAGGTAGAGACCTCCTGCACGCGCAGCGAGCGCAGATCGCCCTGGCGCACCAGCATATCCGGATTGATGACCTGTAACCATGCGACGCGCCCCAGCAGAAACGCCAGCGCCAGTAAAATACATCCGCAAAGCAACGCAAAACGCCAACTGACAAAGTTGGCCTGCTCTTCCTGACGTTTTGGTTTAAGCGTCTTCACCGCTGCTTTCATGCGTCGCGTAAGTCCTTATTTTTTTACTACTATATTTTCTTGTGAGGGATCAACATGCTGCAACTGCAGCTTCTCGGTCGCGACGCGTTCAACGCGGCTATGATCGCCGAGGGCATTCTCTTCAAGGATCAGGTTGCGCCACTCGATATCCAGCGCATCACGCTCCAGCACCAGCTGTTCGCGCTGCGCCGTCAACAGACGGGTATGGTGCGCGGTCGTGACGACCGTTACCGCCGTCACGATAATGCAGATGAACAGGCAGAGCGGCAGTTTGCCGAAACGCAAAAGATCGTCGGCGATCACGCCAGGCAAGGCATGGCGCTCGGTGTTTCCTAACGACCCTTTTACCTTACTGAGCGTCTCTGCCACCCTGCTAATCATGCGTTCGTCCTCTCTGCGATACGCAGCACTGAACTACGGGCGCGTGGATTCTCAGCCACCTCTTCTTCGCCCGGCATTAGCTTGCCTAAGGCGCGCAGATAGCGGCCGCCCAGCTTGTTGAGCTGCGCTTCGGTCATCGGCAACCCGGCGGGAACCTGCGGCCCACGGCTCTGCTCACGCATAAAGCGTTTTACAATGCGATCTTCCAGCGAGTGGAAGCTGATGATCGACAGCCGTCCTCCTGGAGCCAGCACGTCGAGAGAGTTTTTTAGCGCCTGCTCTATCTCTTCCAGCTCGCTGTTCACCCAGATGCGCACTGCCTGGAAGGTACGGGTGGCGGGATGTTTATGCTTATCTTTCACCGGCATTGCCGCAGCAATGACAGAGGCCAGCTCTTTCGTGCGGGTCATCGGCTCAATGCGGTTACGCTCGACGATAGCGCGGGCAATACGTTTGCCAAAGCGCTCTTCACCAAAGGTTTTAATCACCCAGGCAATATCGGCTTCGTCAGCGGTTTGTAACCATTCGGCGGCAGACTGGCCGCGGGTGGGATCCATACGCATGTCCAGCGGACCGTCGCGCATAAAGGAGAAGCCACGTTCAGGATCGTCAAGCTGTGGGGAGGAGACGCCAAGATCGAGCAGAATACCGTCGATTTTACCGGCGAGATCGCGCTCGCGAACATAGTCCGCCAGCCCGGAAAAAGGCCCGTGTATAATGGTGAAACGTGGATCGTCAATGGTTTTGGCGATAGCAATCGCCTCAGGATCGCGATCGATCGCCAGCAGTCGCCCCTCCGCCCCAAGTTGGGAGAGGATCAGGCGCGAGTGGCCACCGCGACCAAAAGTTCCATCTATGTAGATGCCGTCAGGACGAATGTTCAGGCCGTTTACGGCCTCGTCCAGCAGTACCGTTGTGTGTTTAAAATTTTCCATCATCGTTATAGAGACAAATCCTGCAATCGCTCTGAAAGTGGTTCAGAGCCTGACTGCTCAGCGTCGATATCTTCCTTGACCCGTTGATACCAGGTCGTTTCATCCCACAGCTCAAACTTGTTGAACTGCCCGACCAGCATCACTTCTTTGTTCAGTCCGGCATGGTGCCGTAAAACGGGGGCAATCAGTAAGCGCCCCGCGCTATCCATCTGACATTCACTGGCATGTCCCAGCAGTAAACGCTGCACGCGTCGCTCTGCGGGATTCATGCTCGACAGACGCGATAATTTTTGCTCAATAATTTCCCATTCCGGGAGAGGATAAAGGAGCAGGCAGGCGTGATGGATGTCAATGGTACAGACCATCTGACCGGCAGCATGCTCGACAAGTTGTTCCCGGTAGCGAACAGGCACGGACAACCGACCTTTACTGTCGAGATTAACTAACGTTGCCCCACGGAACATGCCAGTTTCACCTCAAAATCAACCTTTCACCACTTTATCCCACAAATCCCCACCGAGGGAGTTTACGGAGCGGAGGAAAAGCTTGTCAAGCCAGCACTGAGGCTAACGAGTCCGAAAGAACCACGATTAATCGTGGACGGCAGGCCCGCACAAAATGTGCTCAACATGCGCTGCAAATTAACGTCATGAATATTTGCAAAAAAAATAATGCCTCCGCATGAGCCAGTGAAAGACCTCGGCCACGATACGGATTAAATATAAAGTGTCAGTTTGCGACGCGGGCAGCATTTTAAGCCATATTGTCAATGGTTAACAGCGACAGTTGCAGGCGGAGCGACGTCAGATGGGCTGTTACGAGCAGAAGTGAATTGTCATACTAAAGAAAAGGTCATTAATTCAGCAGCCCCCAGTTAGATGTAACAAAACAATACAAAATTAACGCGCCGTTACCTCCTTTCTCCCTAAAAAAAGGCGTTTTTAGAATAAGGCGAAATTTAAAAAATAGCGGCCTATGGATTTTAAGGATTAATCCGAACGTTAATTTACCTTAATACGCGAACGGACGTCATATATCTGGCGCGCGGTAGGCCGGGCAAGCGTAGCGCTGCCCGGCTTTTGCGGTTCGAAGGAGAATCAGATGCGGTTTAGCACGCCGCGGCGGTAGAGGTTGCGCCGGATGCGGCTCAGGCCAGGCTTTGGCTTACGCGGCTCGTCGAGGCTGGCCAATACAATTTCCAGCACGCGCTCTGCGACATCGCGATGGCGCTGGGCCACGGCCAGTACCGGGCACTGCAGGAAGTCGAGCAGCTCGTGATCGCCAAAGGTGGCGATAGCCAGATTGGCAGGCAGATGACCATCGCGGCGCAGCGTCACATCCATCACCCCCTGCAGCAGGGCAAACGAAGTGGTAAACAGCGCCTGCGGCATCGGATTACTCTCCAGCCACTTGTCGAACAGCTGCGCGGCGGCTTCCCGCTCGTAGCTGTTGGCATAGAGGAAGCTGACCTCGCGCGGATCGTCTTTCCATGCGGTGCGGAAACCCTGCTCGCGCAAAAAGCTGACCGACAGCTCCGGCAGCGCCCCCAGATAGAGCACATTCTCTGCGGGGAACGTACGCAGCTCCGCCGCCAGCATCTCGGCATCATCCTGATCCGCACCCACCACGCTGGTGAAGTGCTCTCGATCTAACGCCCGGTCCAGGGCCACGATAGGGAATGAGTCATTGGCCCAGCGCTGGTAAAAGGGGTGCTCAGGTGGAAGTGACGTCGACACAATAATGGCATCAACCTGGCGCTGCAGGAGATGCTCAATGCAGCGCATCTCGTTATCCGGCTGGTCTTCCGAACAAGCAATCAAGAGCTGGTAGCCGCGCTGGCGCGCCTGCCGCTCAAGGTAGTTAGCAATGCGGGTATAGCTGGTGTTTTCCAGATCGGGGATCACCAGACCAATCGATCGCGTGCGTCCTGCCCGCAGCCCGGCGGCTACCGCATTCGGATGGTAGTTATGCTCGCGTACGACGGCCATGACTTTTTCAACGGTTTTATCGCTGACGCGGTACTGCTTCGCTTTGCCGTTGATCACATAGCTTGCTGTGGTACGTGAGACGCCGGCAAGCCGGGCGATTTCATCCAGTTTCACAATTGCCTCTCAAAGAAAAAAGGATACTCCATAACCTTTTTTGGAATATAGGTTTAATTCCTTAACATCTAAACGCAGAATAGTCACTGCGGCAACCGCTTTCGATCAGCCTTCCGGCTGTTTTCGCAAAAAAAAACCCGACGGGATCCGCCGGGCTGCTCATTTTGCCGCTGCCTTCAACCTAACGCATGATTTTATCGCCGCGCGACAGGCCCACCACGCCGGAGCGGGCGACCTCGACGATTTTCGCCACGTCGCGGATAGAGGCCAGAAACGCATCCAGCTTATCGCTGGTGCCGGCAAGCTGAACCGTGTAGATCGAAGGCGTCACATCAATGATCTGACCGCGGAAGATCTCCGCGTTACGCTTCACCTCTTCCCGGCCATAGCCGCTGGCCTGGATCTTCACCAGCATGATCTCGCGCTCAACGTGTGCCCCCTGCCCTAGCTCAGTAACGCGCAGCACGTCCACCAGCTTATGCAGCTGCTTCTCGATCTGCTCCAGCACTTTGGCATCGCCCACCGTCTGGATGGTCATGCGCGAGAGGGTGGGATCGTCGGTCGGGGCCACGGTCAGGCTCTCGATGTTGTAACCACGCTGGGAGAAGAGGCCAATCACGCGCGACAGCGCACCCGATTCGTTCTCCAGTAACACAGATAATATCCGGCGCATAATCAGGTTCTCTCCGTTTTGCTTAACCACATCTCATCCATGCCGCCCCCACGGATCTGCATGGGATACACGTGTTCACTGCCGTCAACGGTGACATCGACAAAGACCAGCCGGCCATTTTTCACCTGCGTCAGGGCCTCGCTCAGCTTCGCCTCCAGCTCATCGGGGCGGGTAATGCGGATACCCACGTGGCCGTAGGCTTCGGCCAAACGGGCAAAGTCCGGGAGGGATTGCATATAGGACTGGGAGTGGCGACCGGAGTAGATCATATCCTGCCACTGCTTCACCATCCCGAGATAGCGGTTATTAAGGTTAAGCACCAGCACCGGCAGCTCATACTGCAGCGCTGTTGACAGCTCCTGAATGTTCATCTGGATACTGCCGTCGCCGGTCACGCAGACCACCGTCTCCTCGGGCAGGGCCATTTTCACTCCCAGCGCCGCGGGCAGACCAAAGCCCATCGTGCCGAGACCGCCGGAGTTGATCCAGCGCCGGGGCTTATCGAAAGGATAATAGAGGGCGGCAAACATCTGGTGCTGGCCGACGTCAGAGGTCACGTAGGCATCGCCATCGGTCAGGCGCCAGATGGCTTCAATCACCGCCTGCGGCTTGATGCTCTCGCTTTGGGTGTCGTACTTCAGACACTGACGGGCGCGCCAGCCATCAATCGTCAGCCACCAGTCGCGAATATCGTCGAGGGGCTGCACGCTCTCTTCCTGGGCCAGCAGCTCCAGCATCTGCTCCAGTACCAGCCGGGCATCACCCACGATGGGCACATCCGCCGCCACCGTTTTCGAGATCGAGGTCGGGTCGATATCGATGTGCAGCACCGTGGCATTCGGGCAGTACTTCATCAGATTGTTGGTGGTGCGATCGTCGAAACGCACGCCGACGGCAAAGATGACGTCGGAGTGGTGCATCGTCATGTTGGCTTCATAGGTGCCGTGCATCCCCAGCATCCCGAGTGCCTGCCGATGGGTGGCCGGAAATGCGCCTAACCCCATTAATGACGAGACGACCGGCAGGTTTAGCTTTTCGGCCAGCTCGCGCAGCTGCTTATCGCAGGCGGCGTTGATCGCTCCGCCGCCGACGTAAACCACCGGCTTTTTCGCGGCGATCAGCGTCTGCAGGGCGCGCTTGATCTGCCCCTTGTGGCCCTGCGTAGTGGGATTATACGAGCGCATGCTCACTGATTCCGGCCAGACGTAGGGGAGCTTGTTTGCCGGGTTCATAATGTCTTTCGGCAGATCGACGACCACCGGGCCAGGACGGCCGGTAGAGGCCAGCCAGAACGCTTTTTTCAGCACGCCGGGGATATCTTCTGCCTGTTTAACCAGGAAGCTATGCTTCACTACCGGGCGGGAGATCCCCACCATATCGCACTCCTGAAAGGCGTCGTAGCCAATCAGCGAGGTAGCAACCTGCCCGGAGAGCACCACCAATGGAATAGAGTCCATGTAAGCGGTGGCAATGCCGGTGATGGCATTGGTTGCGCCAGGCCCGGAGGTCACCAGCACCACGCCCACTTCGCCCGTGGCGCGCGCTAGCCCATCCGCCATATGGACCGCTGCCTGCTCATGCCGCACCAGCACATGCTCAATCCCGCCGACGGTATGCAGGGCGTCGTAGATATCAAGGACGGCTCCTCCAGGGTAACCAAAGACCTGCTTTACCCCCTGATCGATGAGCGATCGGACGACCATCTCGGCTCCAGACAACATCTCCATGACTTGCCTCCAGGCATTTGTTCATTGTCAGTTACCTTAACCGTTGATTCCGGGGCAGGCAATTAGCAAACGAGTAGCGCTACGGCAGTGAAAAAGAGGAAGCGAGAGGTGAATAAAAAGTTATTGGTGGATTTAACTACGATAGGGAAAGCTGATGATGCTTCATCATTTAAAATCGGCGACGTACAGCGATTCATCCATTTTTCACCTGCTGGCAAGGCAGAGGCAAATAATAGATCAGTCAAAAATAGCGTAAATTAGGCTATGTGCAGCATAAACCGGATAGAAGCTATCCGGTTTTATCAATAGCTATACACGGCGGCAAACATCAATGAGCAACTCTTCCATCCACTGATGGCCTTTGTCGCGCCCAGCGGCCTCGTGCCATGACAGGAAGCAGGTCCGGCTATTACGCTTTAACGGCAGCGGCATAATTTGTAGCTCCAGGCTATCGGCAAACTTTTCGCTTAACCAGCGCGGGGCAATACAGACCAGATGGGTTTGCGAGACGACATTAAGCACGCTAACCAGCGCCATGCCCTGATAGGCAATACGGCTCTGTTTATCCGGCGTGTCATACCACGGCTGGCTAAAAGAGGCATAGCGTTCAAGGGAAACGACCGCATGCTCTTCAATATATATATCTGACTCTTTTAACGGCGCATGGATCCGAGGATGATTTTTACTGGCTACCAGCACCATTTCGTCATTAAAAAGCGGCAGGCAAGAGAACTCTGGGCGCTTAAACTCCTCATAACCAATAACAAACCCGGTTTCCTGATAGCGAAGCTGGTGCTCAATATTTTTATCAAGCGCCGAGCTAAAAACTAAATGGATATTGGGCGCCTCTTTTTCAACCCGGTTATAGATAGTTGACGTCAGGTAGGTATCCAACGGACTGCAGATACAAATATGGAAAATGCGCTCGCTTTTTAGTGGGTCAAAGCCAGAGCCAGGAAGTTCATTCTGAATAAGCTGCAGTGCCTGGTGAATCGAGCCGAAGAGCTGATAGGCCCGTGCCGTAGGCTTGATACCGCGGCCATAGCGGGAGAAGAGATCGTCGTTAAACAGCACCTTTAGCCGAGCTACCGCATTGCTGACCGCCGGCTGCGACATGCCAAGATTACGCGCTGCGCGGGTGATATTTTGCTCCTGCATCACCGCATCAAAAACGGTTAATAAATTCAGATCGACCTGCCGGAGCTTCGATTTCATATCATAGGATACCGAGAGATATTCACTGTTGGCTTCTGACATTTTTGACTCCACTGTCATGCTAAACTCCTTTTGCTGGCAAGCGTCGCGCTTGGCTATAAATATGATTTATTAAGCATATAAATAAGCAAAAGCAGTATCGTATAATTTTTAAAAAAATACAGGGCAATTTTGGATAACTTCGCGAGAAAAACATACGCGAGAAAAGCGCAGGTCACGCTGCGCTTTTTTATTGCACAACGCATACCCCTGGCGCTATGGGCGCAATGAAAACATAAACATCATGAATAACCAAAGCAATATATACTTAAAAGTAAATTCAGATTATCTAAAATCAACTAATTAATTATTGGTAAAATGAATGCCAATTGTTCCATTATTGTAAAATAACATATAAAAAAGAGATTATAAAAACATTAAAAGCAGATAAATCAATTAAATAAACTCAACCTAATGAATGTGACAAAATATCTCTTTCTGTAAATGAAATATGTCTACAGGAAACCAGCCGAAAACGTATCAAATCAACCAATGAAAATGTTTTGTCCAGGCTGTGCTGAATAGCACAATAAACTAACCCACCGATCACCCGCGCACCGTTTTTTCCGCCTCTGCTGTTGACATCACCTGCCATATCCAGTACCACTAAAAGCATATCGATTTCATCTGGAGCCTGACGCATGATTCGCAACGTTCGTATCGCCGGTCTACTACTACTAAACGCATCCTCATTGCGCGGTGGACTGGTGGGCGACAAACAGAGTTAAGTCAGCTTCCGGTTAAAACAGAGAACCCGCGCCAATGCGCGGGTTTTTTTATGCTCGTAGCACAAGGCGACTTCCGACAGACAAGGACCTAAACCATGAGCCAGCAGCACGTTACCATTTTCGATACCACCTTACGCGACGGTGAACAGGCGTTACAGGCGAGCCTGAGTGTAAAAGAGAAACTGCAGATTGCACTGGCGCTTGAGCGTATGGGCGTGGACGTGATGGAAGTAGGTTTTCCGGTCTCTTCCCCAGGCGATTTTGAGTCCGTACAGACCATCGCCCGCCAGGTGAAGAACAGCCGCGTCTGCGCCCTGGCGCGCTGCGTGGAAAAAGATATCGACGTGGCGGCAGAGTCGCTGAAGGTCGCCGAGGCCTTCCGTATTCATACCTTTATTGCTACTTCGCCGATGCATATCGCCACCAAGCTGCGCAGCACCCTGGACGAGGTGATCGAGCGCGCGGTCTATATGGTCAAGCGCGCACGTAACTATACCGACGATGTCGAGTTCTCCTGTGAAGATGCGGGCCGTACCCCTATTGCCGATCTGGCGCGGGTGGTTGAGGCAGCGATTAACGCCGGGGCGAAAACCATCAATATCCCTGATACCGTCGGCTACACCATGCCCTTCGAGTTCGCGAATATTATTACCGGCCTGTATGAGCACGTACCCAACATCGATAAAGCCATTATCTCTGTCCACACCCACGACGATTTAGGCCTCGCCGTCGGCAACGCCATCGCCGCCGTCCATGCCGGTGCGCGCCAGGTTGAAGGGGCGATGAACGGTATCGGCGAACGCGCCGGTAACTGCTCGCTGGAAGAGGTGATCATGGCGATTAAGGTCCGCAAGGACATCATGAACCTGCAAACCCGCATCAATCACCAGGAGATCTGGCGCACCAGCCAGGTGGTTAGCCAGATCTGCAACATGCCGATCCCGGCGAACAAGGCGATTGTTGGCACCGGCGCGTTTGCTCACTCCTCCGGTATTCACCAGGATGGCGTGCTGAAGAATCGTGAAAACTACGAAATTATGACTCCAGAGTCTATCGGCCTGAACCAGGTCCAGCTGAACCTGACCTCCCGCTCCGGTCGCGCGGCGGTGAAACACCGCATGGATGAGATGGGCTATAAAGAGAGCGACTACAGCCTGGATAATCTGTACGACGCCTTCCTGAAGCTGGCGGATAAGAAAGGCCAGGTCTTTGATTACGATCTGGAAGCGCTGGCCTTTATCAACAAGCAGCAGGAGGAGCCAGAGCACTTCCGTCTGGACTACTTCAGCGTGCAGTCCGGCTCCAACGATATCGCCACCGCCTCCGTGAAGCTGGCCTGCGGTGATGAAGTGAAAGCCGAAGCCGCTAACGGCAACGGCCCGGTGGACGCGGTGTATCAGGCGATCAACCGCATCACCGACTACAACATCGAACTGGTGAAATATGGCCTGAGCGCCAAGGGCCACGGTAAAGATGCCCTGGGCCAGGTAGATATCGTCGTCAACTATAACGGCCGCCGTTTCCACGGTATGGGCCTGACTACCGACATCGTGGAGTCCTCTGCCCGCGCGATGGTGCACGTGCTGAATAACATCTGGCGCGCCAATGAAGTCGAAAAAGAGCTGCAGCGCAAAGCCATAAAAGAAAACAACCAGGAAACCGTGTGATGTCTGAAAATTATCATATTGCAGTTTTGCCGGGCGACGGCATTGGCCCGGAAGTGATGGCGCAAGCCTTGAAAGTACTGGAAGCCATTCGTGCGCGTTTCTCTCTGCGCATTACCACCAGCCATTACGACGTGGGCGGTATTGCGATTGACCGCCACGGCAACCCGCTGCCGCAGGCGACCGTGGCTGGCTGCGAGCAGGCCGATGCGATCCTGTTCGGCTCGGTCGGTGGCCCGAAGTGGGAACACCTGCCCCCGGCCCAGCAGCCGGAGCGCGGCGCGCTGCTGCCGCTGCGTAAACACTTTAAGCTGTTCAGCAACCTGCGTCCGGCGAAGCTGTACCAGGGGCTGGAAGCCTTCTGCCCGCTGCGAGCAGACATTGCCGCCAACGGTTTTGATATTCTCTGCGTGCGCGAGCTGACCGGCGGGATCTACTTCGGCCAGCCGAAGGGCCGTGAAGGCAGCGGCCAGCATGAAAAAGCGTTTGATACCGAGGTCTATCACCGCTTCGAGATCGAGCGCATCGCCCGTATCGCCTTTGAGTCCGCACGCAAGCGCCGGAATAAAGTAACCTCTATCGATAAGGCCAACGTGCTGCAAACCTCCCTGCTGTGGCGCGAGATCGTTAACGACATCGCGAAAGAGTATCCGGACGTTGAGCTGGCGCATATGTACATCGACAACGCCACCATGCAGCTGATCAAGGATCCGTCCCAGTTCGACGTCCTGCTCTGCTCCAACCTGTTTGGCGACATCCTCTCTGACGAGTGCGCGATGATCACCGGCTCGATGGGAATGCTGCCCTCGGCCAGCCTCAACGAGCAAGGCTTTGGCCTGTACGAGCCGGCAGGCGGCTCCGCCCCGGACATCGCCGGGAAAAACATTGCTAACCCGATTGCCCAGATCCTCTCCCTGGCCCTGCTGCTGCGCTACAGCCTGAACGCCAACGATGCGGCGGACGCCATTGAAGCAGCGATTAACCGCGCGCTGGAAGAGGGAGTGCGTACCGGAGACCTGGCCCGCGGCAGCGCAGCGGTCAGTACTGATGAGATGGGTGACATTATTGCCCGCTACGTAGCGGAAGGGGTGTAATCATGGCCAAGAGTTTGTATGAGAAGTTATTTGACGCCCACGTGGTCTATGAAGCGCCAAACGAAACCCCGCTGCTCTATATCGATCGTCACTTGGTGCATGAAGTGACCTCTCCGCAGGCGTTTGATGGCCTGCGCGCGCACCATCGCCCGGTGCGCCAGCCGGGTAAAACCTTCGCCACCATGGATCATAACGTCTCGACCCAGACGAAAGATATCAACGCCTCGGGCGAGATGGCGCGCATTCAGATGCAGGAGCTGATCAAGAACTGCAACGAGTTTGGCGTGGAGCTGTACGATCTGAACCACCCTTACCAGGGCATCGTCCACGTGATGGGGCCAGAGCAAGGCATTACCCTGCCGGGAATGACCATCGTCTGCGGCGACTCCCATACCGCCACCCACGGTGCCTTCGGCGCGCTGGCCTTCGGGATCGGCACCTCGGAGGTTGAGCACGTATTGGCGACTCAAACCCTGAAGCAGGGCCGCGCCAAAACCATGAAGATTGAAGTACAGGGCCAGGCTGCACCGGGCATCACCGCCAAAGATATCGTACTGGCGATCATCGGCAAGACAGGCAGCGCGGGCGGTACCGGCCACGTGGTCGAGTTCTGCGGCGAAGCTATTCAGGCGCTGAGCATGGAGGGTCGGATGACCCTGTGCAACATGGCCATTGAGATGGGTGCCAAAGCGGGTATCGTCGCCCCTGACGAAACCACCTTTAACTATGTGCGAGGCCGTCTGCACGCGCCGAAGGGCAACGATTTCGATGAGGCAGTGGCCTACTGGAAGACGCTGAAAACTGACGAAGGCGCCACCTTTGACACCGTGGTCACGTTGCAGGCGTCAGAGATCGCCCCGCAGATCACCTGGGGAACTAACCCAGGCCAGGTCATCGCCGTAGGCGAAAACATTCCCGATCCGGCGTCGTTTGCCGATCCGGTTGAGCGCGCCAGCGCAGAGAAGGCGTTGGCCTATATGGGCCTGAAGCCGGGCATTCCGCTGACCGAGGTGAACATTGATAAGGTGTTCATTGGTTCCTGTACCAACTCGCGCATTGAAGACCTGCGCGCGGCGGCAGAGATCGCCAAAGGGCGTAAGGTTGCGCCGGGCGTTCAGGCGCTGGTCGTGCCTGGCTCTGGCCCGGTGAAAGCCCAGGCGGAAGCAGAAGGTCTGGACAAGATCTTTATCGAGGCGGGCTTTGAGTGGCGCCTGCCGGGCTGCTCCATGTGCCTGGCGATGAACAACGATCGTCTGAACCCAGGCGAGCGCTGCGCTTCCACCAGCAACCGTAACTTTGAAGGTCGCCAGGGGCGCGGGGGACGTACCCACCTGGTCAGCCCGGCCATGGCCGCCGCGGCCGCCGTCACCGGCCACTTCGCCGATATTCGCAGTATCAAATAAGGAGACCACCATGGCAGAGAAATTTATCCAGCATACCGGCCTGGTTGTCCCTTTGGATGCCGCCAACGTTGATACCGATGCAATCATTCCGAAGCAGTTTTTACAGAAGGTTACGCGTACCGGCTTCGGGGCACATCTGTTTAACGACTGGCGTTTCCTCGACGACAAAGGCGAGCAGCCGAACCCGGCGTTCGTGCTGAACTTTCCGCAGTATAAAGGCGCCTCAATCCTGCTGGCGCGAGAGAACTTTGGCTGTGGCTCCTCGCGCGAGCACGCGCCATGGGCCCTGACCGACTACGGCTTTAAGGTGGTCATCGCCCCAAGCTTTGCCGATATCTTCTACGGCAACAGCTTTAACAACCAGCTGCTGCCGGTCACGCTGAGCGATGACGAAGTGGATGAGCTGTTTAGTCTGGTGCAGAGCAATCCCGGCATCTCCTTCGTGGTGGACCTGGAGGCGCAGAAGGTTATCGCCGGGGAGAAATCCTACAGCTTTAATATCGATGCGTTCCGCCGCCACTGCATGTTAAACGGCCTGGACAGCATTGGCCTGACGCTGCAACACGAAGAGGCTATCTCCGCCTATGAACAGCGGCAGCCTGCCTTTATGAACTAATTTGCTTGCGGTTTAAGACACCATCAGCGGCGTGGAGCGATCCCCGCCGTTTTTTTATGCGTTGAATTCCTTAGCTTTACTAAATTAATTAATGCTCGTTATAAAATAGTGTTGACGCGCATAGCCGATCGCGCCTATCATTTATCTATCGATCGTTAACTAATTAACGACCCCAGACAAAAATCAAGCTTAAGGAACACCCCATGAAATCGATTAAAACTCTTGTTGCCGCCGTTGCCCTCTCAACTCTCTCATTTGGTGCGTTTGCCCAGAGCGTCACTGCCAGCGGTACCACCATTGATGATGCCGAAGCGAAAATCGCCGTTCAGGCAGAGCAGGCCGGTGCGTCTTCCTATAAAATCACCGAAGCCAACGTCAACAACACCGTGCATATGACGGCTGAGCTCTATAAATAAGTGCTGTATTGCCCGGCGGCGCTACGCTTGCCGGGCCTACACATCCTTCACCCGCATTGTCAGCCCCAGCGTCAGCAGTGAAATCCCCGCGATAGCCCAGTAGACCATCCCATGGCCATAGCTTTGCGCCAGCGCCCCTTGAATGACCCCCGCTAAAATCACCCCGGTAGAGATACTGTTGGTAAACAGCGTGGTGGCCGCTCCTGCCCGTCCAGGCATCAGATCCTGAAACCAGAGCATGCCGATCCCGGCAACAATCCCAATAAACACCGCGTTGAAAAGCTGTAACAGCAGCAGCGCATGCTCGGTATGAAAGAAGATCAGCCCGATGTAGAACAGCACGCCCGCCGCGACCGCCAGGGTCATCATCCGCCGCTTGCCGATGCGTTTAACGTAGTACCCAGCAAGGATCATCGCCGGGATCTCCAACCCGGCGGCGGTGCCCATCAGGATCCCTGCCAGTCGATCGGGTAGGCCGAGATCGCCGCTGATCCATAGCGACATATCAATGATATACATGGTATTGCAGGTCCACATCAGCGTGGAGGCGACAAACAGCTTGCGCACGTTGCCGTCGCGCCAGCCGCTTATCTGCGTGACCGCTACGTCCGCTGGCTGCTCCACTCTTGCCACCGAGGGCAGGATCAGCGCAATCAGCGCCAGGCTGATGATAAATATCCCGGCGGCGATAGAGAACATGGCGGTGAAGCCGTAGTTTAGCGCCAGCATAAAGGCCAGCGGCGGACCGATCACCCACGCCAGCGAGAGCTGGGCGCGCATCACCGAGCTGAACATCACCACCTCGCGGGCGGAGCTGTCGGCATACTCCCTGGCGAGGGCAAAGAGCTGCGGCATGGCGGTGTTGGCCAGCGAAGCCAGCAGCACCCCGCAGGTGATAAGCGTTAAGTAGTGGCGGTTAAAAGCGAATAGCAGCGCGTTGCCCACCGCCATCACACAGCAAAACATGATCAGCTTGCGGCGATCGCCCTGGCGATCGGATCGTTTCGCCAGCCACAGGCTGACGAGGATCCCGGCGATGGCGTTAACGGTGTAGAACAGCCCTACCCAGAACGGCTCGGCCCCCACCTCGCGGCTGAGAAAAAGGCTCAGCGTCGGCGCCTGTAACGCTCCGGCGATGCCCATCATAAATGCGACGATCATAAACGCGGCGTAGACCCCGTTCAGCCGCCTTCCCATTGTCATCAGCCAGAGCATAAGCATCCTTTTAGCGTGTGAGAAAAGAAAAAAGCCAGCAGGATCATAGCTGCTGGCGTGGCGATAAGCACCAATACTCAGTCACACAAGATGAAAGCAGTTGGGCACCGCTTTCATCTGCAAGGATTATTGGCTTAATATAGGGAAAAATAAATTGCTGACTTTTCGCCGGGAGTTCCCCTTTTATGTCCTCTGGTCGTCTGCAACAACAGTTTATCCGCCTCTGGCAGTGCTGCAACGGCGCATCTCGGGAGACGACGCTGAACGAGCTGGCGGAGCAGCTAAGCTGTTCCCGCCGCCATATGCGTACCCTGCTTAACGCCATGCAGCAGCGCGGCTGGCTGACGTGGGAGGCGGAAGCCGGTCGCGGTAAACGCTCGCGCCTTACCTTTCTCTATACCGGCCTCGCGCTCCAGCAGCAGCGGGCGGAGGATCTGCTGGATCAGGATCGCATCGATCAGCTGGTACAGCTGGTGGGCGATAAAAGCGCCGTTCGGCAGATGCTGGTTTCACACCTTGGCAGAAGCTTTCGTCAGGGACGGCATATTCTGCGCGTGCTCTACTACCGGCCATTACGCAACCTGCTGCCCGGCACGGCCCTGCGCCGCTCGGAAACCCACATTGCCCGCCAGATCTTCAGCGCGCTAACCCGCATAAATGAGGAAAACGGGGAACTGGAGCCGGATATCGCCCACCACTGGAAACGTCTCTCCCCGCTGCACTGGCGTTTTTATCTGCGCCCCGGCATTCATTTTCACCATGGACGCGAGCTGGAGATGAGCGATGTCATCACCTCCCTACAGCGGGTTAACGCCCTGCCGCTCTACTCGCATATCACCGAGATCGTCTCCCCGACGCCCTGGACGCTGGATATCCATCTCTCCCAGCCCGACAGCTGGCTACCGTGGCTGCTGGGCCACGTGCAGTCGATGATCCTGCCCCAGGAGTGGCCGACCATGGAGAACTTCGCCAGCCTGCCGGTGGGCACCGGGCCGTACGCGGTCACGCTCAATAACAGCAACCAGCTGAAGATCCACGCCTTTGATGACTACTTTGGCTTTCGTGCGCTGATTGATGAGGTGAACGTCTGGGTGCTGCCCGACGTTAACGACGATCTGAGCGCGGGCCTGACGCTGGAGGGACCCGGTGGGGAGGAGAAAGCGGTTGAGAGCCGTCTTGAGGAGGGGTGCTACTACCTATTGTTTGACGCCCGCACTCGTCGCGGCGCCAGCCAGCAGGTGCGGGAGTGGGTGAGCCAGATCCTCTCCCCGGCGAGCCTGCTTTTTCACGCCGAGGAGCACCACCAGCGCTACTGGTTCCCGGCCTACGGCCTGCTGCCGCGCTGGCATCATACCCGGCCGGGCGGCAGTGAAAAGCCAGCCGGGCTGGAGTCGCTGACCCTGACCTACTACCGGGAGCATATCGAACACCGGGTGTTGGCCCAGACCATGAGCGCCCTGCTGGCGGCGCATCAAGTGACACTGCATATTCAGGAGGTGGATTACGAGGAGTGGCACAGCGGCGACGCGGTGAGCGATATCTGGCTCAACAGCGCTAACTTTACCCTGCCGTTGGATTTCTCACTCTTCACCCACCTCTATGAGGTGCCGCTATTACAGAAGTGCATTCCCCGCGACTGGCAGGCGGATGCCACGCAGTGGCGGGCGGGCGAGATGAATTTAGCCGCCTGGTGCCAGCAGCTGCTGGCGGGCAAGGCGATTGTGCCGCTGATCCACCACTGGCTGATGATCCAGGGACAGCGCAGCATGCGCGGCCTGCGGATGAACACCCTGGGCTGGTTTGATTTTAAATCGGCATGGTTTGCGCCGCCGGACCCATAAGGCTTTCGGATTTCTTACATAATCACTACAATGAGGCCGTGCTCAACGGGGTGCTGCGCGATGCGTGTGCTGAGAAAATACCCGTCGAACCTGATCCGGATAACGCCGGCGAAGGGATTTGAGGCTGCTGCTCAAAATCCTTTGCCACTCTCTTTCTATTGAGGTGCAAAGTGTTAAAAAAATGTCTGCCGCTGCCGCTGCCGCTGCTGCTGCTTGTAGCCGCCCCCGTTTTTGCCGCCCCGGCTTCTGATAAACCCGTTCTCACCGTCTATACCTACGACTCGTTCGCTGCCGACTGGGGGCCAGGTCCTGCGGTGAAAAAAGCCTTTGAGGCCGACTGCAACTGCGAGCTGAAGATGGTGGCGCTGGAGGATGGCGTCTCGCTGCTCAACCGTCTGCGCATGGAGGGCAAAAACAGCAAGGCTGACGTAGTACTGGGCCTCGACAATAACCTGCTGGACGCCGCCAGCCAGACCGGCCTGTTTGCCAAAAGCGGCGTGGCGGCCGATGCCGTTAACGTCCCCGGCGGCTGGAAAAACGACACCTTTGTGCCCTTCGACTACGGCTACTTTGCCTTTGTCTATGACAAAAACAAGCTGAAAAACCCACCGAAGAGCCTGAAAGAGCTGGTAGAGAGCGACCAGAAGTGGCGGGTGATCTATCAGGATCCGCGCACCAGTACCCCAGGGCTGGGCCTGCTGCTGTGGATGCAAAAAGTCTACGGCGGTAAAGCGCCTGAGGCATGGCAGAAGCTGGCGGCGAAAACCGTCACCGTCACCAAGGGCTGGAGCGAAGCCTACGGTCTGTTCCTGAAGGGCGAGAGCGATCTGGTCCTGAGCTACACCACCTCTCCGGCCTATCACCTGATCGAAGAGAAAAAGGATAACTACGCGGCAGCCGACTTCAGCGAAGGCCACTACCTGCAGGTCGAGGTAGCCGCCCGTACCGCGGCCAGCAAGCAGCCTGAGCTGGCGGAAAAGTTCCTCAAGTTTATGGTGAGCCCGGCGTTCCAGAACGCCATCCCAACCGGCAACTGGATGTACCCGGTAAACAACGTGACGCTGCCCGCTGGCTTTGACTCGCTGACGAAGCCGAAGACCACCCTGGAGTTTACGCCGCAGCAGGTCTTCTCCCAACGCGCTGAGTGGATTAACACGTGGCTTCGCGCGACCAGCCGCTAATTCCCGGCTGGCTGCTGCCCGGCGCGAGCGCTGCTACCCTGCTGGTGGCGGTCGCGCTGGCGGCGTTTCTTGCCCTCTGGCTCAACGCGCCGACCACCGACGTCTCGGCGCTATGGCACGATAGCTATCTGCGCCACGTGGTGGCCTTCTCCTTTGGCCAGGCGTTTCTCTCTGCCCTGCTCTCGGTAACGCCCGCTATTTTCCTGGCGCGCGCCCTCTATCGCCGCCGCTTTCCCGGACGGCTGATGCTGCTCCGCCTCTGCGCGATGACGCTGATCCTGCCGGTGCTGGTGGCGGTGTTTGGCATCCTTACCGTCTATGGCCGTCAGGGCTGGCTGGCCTCGCTGTGCGACTCGCTCGGCCTGGAGTGGGGATTTTCGCCCTACGGGCTGAGCGGCATTCTGCTGGCACACATCTTTTTTAACCTGCCGATGGCGACCCGCCTGCTGCTTCAGGCACTGGAGCAGATCCCCGGCGAGCAGCGCCAGCTTGCCGCCCAGCTGGGGATGCGCGGTTTCGCCTTCTTCCGCTTCGTTGAGTGGCCGTGGCTACGACGGCAGATCCCCCCGGTGGCAGCGCTGATCTTTATGCTCTGCTTCGCCAGCTTCGCCACCGTGCTGTCGCTGGGCGGCGGCCCTAAAGCGACGACTATTGAGCTGGCGATCTACCAGGCTCTGAACTTCGACTACGATCCCGGCCGTGCCGCGCTGCTGGGGCTATTGCAGATGATCTGCTGCCTGGCACTGGTGCTGCTTAGCCAGCGCCTGAGCAAGGCCATTCCGGTGGGCAGCAGCCAGATCCAGGGCTGGCGCGATCCCGAAGAGAGCTGGCGCGCCCGGCTGGGGGACGGCCTGCTGATTGGCCTGGCGCTGCTGCTGCTCCTGCCGCCCCTGCTGGCGGTGATCGTCGAGGGGATAAACCGTAACCTGCCCGAGGTGCTGGCCCAGCCGGTGCTGTGGCAGGCGGTGTGGACCTCTCTGCGCATTGCCCTGCTGGCCGGGCTGCTCTGCGTGATCCTCACCATGATGCTACTCTGGAGCAGCCGCGAGCTGCGGGCGCGCGGACAGCTGCGCCGGGGCCAGGCGCTGGAGCTGAGCGGGATGCTGATCCTCGCCATGCCCGGCATCGTGCTGGCAACCGGCTTCTTTCTGCTGCTGAATAACTCGGTCGGCCTGCCCACCTCGGCGGATGGGATCGTGATCTTTACCAATGCCCTGATGGCCATCCCTTACGCCCAGAAGGTGCTCGATAACCCGATGCGGGACATTACCGCCCGCTATGGCCTGCTGTGCGAATCGTTGGGCATGCGCGGCTTTTCACGCCTGCGGGTGGTGGAGCTGCGGGCGCTGCGGCGGCCGCTGGCCCAGGCGCTGGCCTTCGCCTGCGTGCTCTCTATCGGCGACTTTGGGGTGGTGGCGCTGTTTGGCAACGAAGAGTTTCGCACGCTGCCCTTCTATCTTTACCAGCAGATTGGCTCCTACCGCAGCCAGGACGGGGCGGTGACGGCGCTGATCCTGCTGGCGCTCTGCTTTGTTCTTTTTACCGTTATTGAAAAACTTCCGGGCCGCCATGCTAAAACTTACTGATGTTACCTGGCTCTACCAGCATCTGCCGATGCGCTTTACGCTCGCCGTCGAGGCGGGCGAGCAGATTGCCGTACTGGGACCCAGCGGCGCGGGGAAAAGCACGCTGCTCAACCTGATCGCCGGTTTTATCCAGCCGGTGAGCGGCACGATGATGATTGGCGAGCAGGAGCATACCGCTACGCCGCCGTCGCGCCGCCCGGTATCAATGCTGTTTCAGGAGAATAACCTGTTTACCCACCTGACGGTGCGGCAGAATATCGGCCTCGGCCTGCATCCCGGCCTGAAGCTCAATGCCGAGCAGCAGCAGAAGCTGGCGGAGATTGCCGCCCAGATGGGGATTGAGACGCTGCTCGACCGGCTGCCGGACCAGCTCTCCGGCGGGCAGCGGCAGCGGGTGGCGCTGGCGCGCTGTCTGGTACGGGAGCAGCCCATCCTGCTGCTGGATGAGCCGTTCTCGGCGCTCGATCCGGCTCTGCGTCAGGAGATGCTGGCCCTGGTGCAGAGCATTTGCCAGCGGCAAAACATCACCCTGCTAATGGTCTCCCACAGTATTGAGGATGCCGCGCGCATTGCCAGCCGGGCGCTGGTGGTGGCCGAGGGACGCATCGCCTGGGACGGCGCAACCGATGAGCTGGTCAGCGGTCGCGCTCCGGTTTCGGCGCTGCTGGGCATTGCACGTCAGTGACCGGTGACAACCTTACCCAGAATCGTTAAGTAGGTGGGCATCAGCGGATGACGGGCCACCGCCACGCAGGCGATAACCGCCACGCCAAGCAGCAACGGAGCAACCCACAGCAGTCGTCCGCGTGGCAGGTATTTTGTCAGCCGATCGCTGCCGGACCTGCCGCTGCGCCACAGCCGCCAGCAGAGCCACACCGCAATCCAGAGCAGTAGTGCCGCACCCAGCAGCAGCCACTTAAACGCCCCGCTCTGCTCGTCGGCAGGAATATCGATCGCCGCCCCGGCGAGAATGCCCGGTAAAAAGTAGAACGGCGGCCAGAGCAGGCAGCCGATCACGTTAGGCAGGATAAACTTGCTGACGGGAAGGTCGAGCATCCCGGCAACCATCGGCACCAGCGGGCGGGTTGGCCCAACAAAGCGGCCGACAAGGATGGTAAACATGCTGTGCTGGTGCAGGGCGTGCTCGGTTTTATCGAGCAGGGCCTTGTTCTTTTTCATAAACGACCAGCGGTGCAGCGGCTTCTTAAAGCGCCACCCGAGCCAGAAGGAGATCCAGTCTCCCAGCAGGCAGCCGACAATCCCCGCCAGCCAGGCATACCAGAAGTTCACCTCGCCGCTGCCGATCAGCGCTCCTAGCCCGGCCATCATCACCGTGCCGGGCAGGATCAGGCCCACCAGCGCCAGCGACTCCAGAAAAGCCACGAGGGCGATCGCAATGAGCGTATAGGTCGCTGATTGAGTAATAAAATGTTCCAGAAATGCCTGCATACGCTGTCCGTTTTAGTGACGAAGCAGGGATTCTCCTGAGCCGGTAGCGCCTCGTCAAGCCTGCAATTGTCCGATTAGTTTACTGGTTGTATCAGACCTCGGCGGCGGCATTTCGTTTCTTTACGTTATTCACACCCGGCGCGGAACTCGCTCGGGCTGGCTCCGGTACATTTTTTGAACACGCGGGAGAAGTAGAGCTGATCCTCAAAGCCGACGTTGCGCCCGACGCTGGCGATGGGCATCCGCGTGGTGCTGAGCAGCAGCTTGGCCTGGCTGATGCGCTGATCCTCGCGCCAGCTGAGCACGCTAACCCCCAACTGCTGACGGAAGAGGTGCGACAGCCGCGACGGCGACAGGCAGACGTGCTGCGCCACGCCAGCGATGTCGAAGTGGTTATCCGCCAGGTGATCGCTGATGTACTGGCAGGCGTCGCGCACCCGGTTATCCAGCGGTGGATGCAGCGATTCGTTGATCGCATCCATGCGTCTGAGCAGCACCTGCTCCAGCAGGTTGATCGCCAGCAGCTCGCTGTAGCGCCCGCCGCGCTGCCCTGCGCTGATGATCTGGGCAAACAGCTCGCTAAAGCTGGACTGATGGACGTCGTCAGGCCGGAAATAGCCGGTTTGCGCAAAAAGCGTCGGCCAGGTTAGCCACTCATGCCAGTAAGCACGCGGCCGGAAGTAGACCCACTGGTGATACCACTCCCGCGCCTCAGGGTGACGGCCATAGTGGTGCACCTCGCCAGGGGGGAAAAGCAGGATATCGCCAGGACGGCAGACAAACTGTCGGCCATTATTGTTGACGATCCCCTCCCCCCGCACCGTCAGGTTAAGAATGTAGCCCTTCATCCCTAGCGGGCGATCGACAAAGAAATCGAGGTAGCCGTCAGCCTCAATAGGCGTCAGCCCGGCCACGAGATGGGCATTGAACGAGTAGCCAGGCAGCAGAGGATCGGTTTGTAATTCAGCCATAAACAGCGCGCTCCAGGTAGTGGTCAAGGAAACCATTTGTCCATATTGGGTTTTATTTCGCCACGCGGCGGCCCTGGTGAACCGGATACAAAAACCGCAGCGTGACAACCCCGCCAGATAAAAGCACTTTCCCCGTTTTGACTAATCTACACCGATAAAAAGGGGTAACAAAAGTGTCTATAAACCCGGCAGAAATGTCCACATTGAATATTTGCAGTGAGTCACACTTTCTGCTGCCACAGCATTTTTATCCATAAGATTAGCGGATCCTGCCTGACGCTTTTTGGCCCCTGTCTCTAATGTTTCTCCATACGGTTATTTTGGATGGAGTAAGACGATGGCAATTGCAATTGGCCTCGATTTTGGCAGCGACTCGGTACGCGCCCTGGCAGTAGACTGCGAGCACGGGACAGAGATCGCCACCAGCGTGGAGTGGTATCCGCGCTGGCAGGAGGGGCGTTATTGCGACGCTCCGCGGAACCAGTTTCGCCATCACCCACGCGACTATATCGAGTCGATGGAAGCGGCAATCAAAAGCGTGCTGGCCCAGCTAAGCCCTGACCAGCGCGAGCAGGTGAGCGGTATCGGCGTGGACAGCACCGGCTCGACGCCAGCCCCCATTGACGCCGAGGGGCGCGTGCTGGCGCTGCGTCCGGAGTTTGCCGACAACCCCAACGCCATGTTCGTGCTCTGGAAAGATCACACGGCGGTAGAGGAAGCCGAGGCTATCACCCGCCTCTGTCACCAGCCGGGCAAAACCGACTACTCACGCTATATCGGCGGGATCTACTCCAGCGAGTGGTTCTGGGCCAAGATCCTGCACGTCACCCGCCAGGATTCCGCCGTCGCCCAGGCCGCCACTTCGTGGATCGAACTGTGCGACTGGGTTCCTGCCCTGCTCTCTAACACCGTTCGTCCGCAGGATACCCGCCGCGGGCGCTGCAGCGCCGGACACAAATCCCTCTGGCACGAAAGCTGGGGCGGTCTGCCTCCGGCCAGCTTCTTTGACGAGCTGGATCCCATCATCAACAAGCATCTGGCCTGCCCGATGTTTACCGAGACCTGGACCGCCGATCTGCCGGTGGGCAACCTGAGCCCGGAGTGGGCCCAGCGTCTGGGCCTGTCGGAAAAAGTGGTGATTGCCGGGGGTGCATTCGACTGCCATATGGGCGCAGTGGGCGCAGGAGCGCAGCCGAACACGCTGGTAAAAGTGATCGGCACCTCAACCTGCGACATTCTAATTGCCGATAAGCCCAGCGTTGGCGATCGTGCGGTAAAAGGCATCTGCGGCCAGGTTGACGGCAGCGTGGTCCCGGACTTTATCGGCCTTGAAGCCGGACAGTCGGCCTTCGGCGATATCTACGCCTGGTTTGGCCGCATCCTCGGCTGGCCGCTTGAGCAGCTTGCGCTCCAGCATCCAGAGCTAAAATCCCGGATCCAGGCGAGCCAGAAACAGCTGCTGCCCGCCCTGACCCAGGCCTGGGCGGATAATCCTTCTCTCGATCACCTCCCGGTGATCCTCGACTGGTTTAACGGTCGCCGCACCCCTAACGCTAACCAGCGTCTGAAGGGAGTGATTACCGACCTTAACCTTGCTACCGACGCGCCGCTGCTGTTTGGCGGACTGATTGCCGCCACCGCCTTCGGCGCACGCGCCATTATGGAGTGCTTTACCGAACAGGGGATCGCGGTCAATAACGTGATGGCTCTCGGGGGTATCGCCCGTAAGAACCGGGTGATCATGCAGGCCTGCTGCGACGTGCTCAACCGCCCGCTGCAGATTGTCGCCTCCGATCAGTGCTGCGCCCTGGGCGCCGCTATCTTCGCCGCCGTCGCCGCAGGGGATCATCCGGATATCCCGACCGCGCAGCGCCACATGGCCAGCGCCGTCGAAAACACGCTCCAGCCTGCTCCCGCTCAGGCGCAACGCTTTGAACAGCTCTATCGCCGCTACCAGCACTGGGCGGCCAGCGCCGAGCAACACTATCTCCCTTCAGTCGCGCCAGCGTCGCAGGCCGCTCTGACTCATTAAGGACACGATAATGACTATTTTTGATAACTACGAAGTATGGTTTGTGATTGGCAGCCAGCATCTCTATGGCCCGGAAACCCTGCGCCAGGTTACGCAGCACGCTGAGCAGGTCGTGAACGCGCTGAACGGCGAAGCCAAACTGCCCTGCAAGCTGGTACTGAAGCCGCTCGGCACCTCGCCGGATGAGATCACCGCTATCTGCCGCGACGCCAACTACGACGACAAATGTGCGGGCCTGGTGGTGTGGCTGCACACCTTCTCTCCAGCTAAAATGTGGATCAACGGCCTGACCATCCTGAACAAGCCGCTGCTGCAGTTCCATACCCAGTTCAACGCCTCCCTGCCGTGGGACAGCATCGACATGGACTTTATGAACCTGAACCAGACCGCGCACGGCGGCCGCGAGTTCGGCTTCATTGGTGCGCGGATGCGTCAGCAGCACAGCGTGGTAACCGGCCACTGGCAGGATCGTAAAGCCCAGCAGCGCATCGGGGCGTGGATGCGCCACGCGGTATCGAAACAGGATACCCGCCATCTTAAAGTGTGCCGTTTCGGCGACAACATGCGTGAAGTTGCGGTTACCGACGGCGATAAAGTGGCAGCACAGATCAAGTTCGGCTTCTCGGTGAATACCTGGGCGGTGGGCGATCTGGTGCAGGTGGTTAACGACATCAGCGAAGGCGATATCAGCGCGCTGGTGGACGAGTATGAGAGCAGCTACCGCCTGACCGCTGCCGCACAGGTTAACGGTGATAAACGCCAGAACGTGATTGACGCGGCCCGCATTGAGCTGGGCATGAAGCGCTTCCTTGAGCAAGGCGGCTTCCACGCCTTCACCACCACCTTTGAAGATCTGCACGGCCTGAAACAGCTTCCGGGCCTCGCCGTGCAGCGCCTGATGCAGCAGGGCTACGGCTTTGCGGGCGAAGGCGACTGGAAAACCGCCGCCCTGCTTCGCATCATGAAGGTGATGTCGACCGGTCTACAGGGCGGCACCTCCTTTATGGAGGACTACACCTACCACTTTGAGGACGGCAACGATCTGGTGCTCGGCTCCCATATGCTGGAAGTGTGTCCGACCATCGCCCTGGATGAGAAACCGATCCTCGACGTGCAGTACCTCGGCATCGGCGGTAAAGCCGATCCGGCCCGCCTGATCTTCTCTACCAAAACCGGCCCGGCGATCAACGCCAGCCTGATCGATCTCGGGGATCGTTTCCGCCTGCTGGTGAACTGCGTAGATTCCGTCGAGACGCCGCACCAGCTGCCGAAGCTGCCGGTCGCTAACGCGCTGTGGAAAGCCCAGCCGGATCTGCCTACCGCCACCGAGGCGTGGATCGTTGCCGGGGGCGCGCATCACACCGTCTTCAGCCATGCGCTGGATCTCAGCGATATGCGCCAGTTTGCCGAGCTGCACGACATTGAGCTGGCGGTGATCGACAACGACACCCGCCTGCCAGCGTTCAAAGATGCGCTGCGCTGGAACGAAGTCTATTACGGGTCAAAACGTTAAGTCCGTAACGCCCGGTGGCGCTGCGCTTACCGGGCCTACGTGGAGATAACTATGCTTGAAGATCTCAAACGTCAGGTGCTGGAAGCCAACCTGGCGCTACCGAAACATAATCTGGTCACCCTCACCTGGGGCAACGTCAGCGCCGTCGATCGCGAACGCGGCGTGTTTGTCATCAAGCCCTCCGGCGTCGACTATGGCGTAATGACGGCAGAGGATATGGTGGTGGTGAGTATCGACACCGGCGAGGTGGTCGAGGGGACGAAAAAACCCTCCTCCGATACCCCGACCCACCGCCTGCTCTATCAGGCTTTCCCCACCATCGGCGGGATTGTGCATACCCACTCGCGCCACGCTACCATCTGGGCGCAGGCGGGACAGTCCATTCCGGCGACCGGCACCACCCACGCCGACTACTTCTACGGCCCCATCCCCTGCACCCGCAAGATGACCGATGCCGAGATCAACAGCGAGTATGAGTGGGAGACCGGTCAGGTGATCGTCGAAACCTTTAACACCCAAGGGATCGACGCCGCCCAGATGCCTGGCGTGCTGGTGCACTCCCACGGTCCCTTTGCCTGGGGCAAAAATGCTGACGATGCGGTGCATAACGCCATCGTGCTGGAAGAGGTCGCCTACATGGGCATCTTCTGCCGCCAGCTCACCCCGGATCTGCCAGCCATGCAGCAGACGCTGCTGGATAAGCACTACCTACGCAAGCACGGGGCGAAGGCCTATTACGGACAGTAGAACTGTATAAAAACCCAGCTAAAACAGTGAAACCAGGCTATAATAACGCCTGGTTTTATTTTATGAGAAGAGAGCGTGGCGCAGGCGCAAGAAGGCTTTTTACTGACCCGGCACTGGCGGGATACCCCTCAAGGCACCGAGATCGCGTTCTGGCTGGCAACCGACGACGGTCCGCTGCGGGTGGTGCTGCCCGTGCAGGAGTCGGTGGCGTTTATCCCCTCGGCGCAGGTGCCTCAGGCGCAGCGGATCCTTGCGGGTGAAAGCCACTACCGCCTGACGCCGCTTGAGCTGAAAGACTTCAGCCGCCAGCCGGTGCACGGCCTCTACTGTCGCGCCCATCGTCAGCTGATGCGCTATGAGAAGCTGCTCCGCGAGGGCGGCGTAACGCTTTATGAAGCCGACATCCGCCCGCCTGAACGTTTCCTGATGGAACGCTTTATCACCGCCCCGGTATGGGTCAGCGGCGAGGCGCGCGACGGCGAGCTGGTGAATACGCGCCTGAAGCCCAGCCCGCACTATCGCCCACCGCTGAAGTGGGTGTCGCTGGATATCGAAACCACCCGCCACGGCGAGCTGTACTGCATCGGCCTGGAAGGGTGTGGGCAGCGCACGGTCTATATGCTCGGGCCGGAAAACGGCGACGCCTCGGGCCTCGACTTCCATCTGGAGTACGTTGCCAGCCGTCGGCAGCTGCTGGAGAAGCTCAACGCCTGGTTTGCCACCCACGATCCGGACGTGCTGATCGGCTGGAACGTGGTGCAGTTCGATCTGCGGATGCTGCAAAAGCACGCCGAGCGCTACGGCGTCCCGCTGCGGCTGGGGCGTGGCAACAGCGAGCTGGAGTGGCGCGAGCACGGCTTTAAGAACGGCGTCTTCTTTGCGCAGATGGCGGGCCGGCTGATTATCGATGGCATCGACGCCCTGAAGTCCGCGTTCTGGAACTTCCCGTCATTCTCCCTCGAAGCGGTAGCGCGGGAGCTGCTCGGGGAAGGCAAGTCGATCGATAACCCCTGGGACAGAATGGACGAGATCGAGCGGCGCTTTAACGAAGATAAGCCCGCCCTTGCCACCTACAACCTAAAGGACTGCGAGCTGGTGACGCGCATCTTCCATAAGACCGCCATCATGCCCTTCCTGCTGGAGCGCGCCTCGGTCAACGGCCTGCCTGTGGATCGCCATGGCGGGTCGGTAGCGGCCTTCAGCCATCTCTATTTTCCACGCATGCACCGGGCGGGCTACGTGGCCCCCAATCTCGGTGACGTGCCGCCGCAGGCCAGCCCCGGCGGCTACGTGATGGACTCCACCCCTGGCCTGTATGACTCGGTGCTGGTGCTGGACTATAAAAGCCTCTACCCGTCGATCATCCGCACCTTTCTGATTGATCCGGTGGGGCTGATTGAAGGCATGGCGCAGCCGGATGAAACCCACAGCAGCGAAGGCTTTCTCGGAGCGTGGTTCTCCCGTGAGAAGCACTGCCTGCCGGAGATCGTCGGCCAGATCTGGCACGGCCGCGACGAGGCCAAACGTCAGGGTAACAAGCCCCTCTCTCAGGCGCTGAAAATCATCATGAACGCCTTCTACGGCGTGCTGGGCACCAGCGCCTGCCGCTTCTTCGATCCCCGGCTGGCGTCGTCGATCACCATGCGCGGACATGAGATCATGCGTCAGACTAAAACGCTGATCGAGTCCCAGGGCTATGAGGTGATCTACGGCGACACGGACTCGACCTTCGTCTGGCTGAAGCACGCCCATAGTGAAGAGGAGGCCGCCCGCATCGGCCAGGCGCTGGTGGTGCTGGTCAATGAGTGGTGGCGGGAACATCTCGCCAGCAAGGGGTTAACCAGCACGCTGGAGCTGGAGTTTGAGACTCACTTCAGCCGCTTCCTGATGCCAACCATCCGCGGGGCGGATACCGGCAGCAAGAAGCGCTACGCCGGGCTGATTCAGGAGGGTGACAGCCAGCGCATGGTCTTTAAGGGTCTGGAGACGGTGCGCACCGACTGGACGCCGCTGGCGCAGACGTTCCAGCAGGCGCTCTACCTGCGCATTTTTCGCCGCGAGCCATATCAGGATTACATCCGCGAAACCATTGCCCAACTGATGGCGGGCGAACTGGATAGCCAGCTGGTCTATCGCAAGCGCCTGCGTCGCCCTCTGGCGGAGTACCAGCGCAACGTGCCGCCCCACGTGCGGGCGGCGAGGCTGGCGGATGAGCAGAACCAGAAGCGCGGCCGGGCGTTGCAGTATCAAAAGCGGGGCACAATCAAGTACGTCTGGACCACCCACGGCCCCGAGCCGGTGGACTACCAGCAGTCGCCGCTGGACTACGATCACTACTTAACTCGCCAGCTACAGCCGGTGGCGGAGGGCATCCTGCCGTTTATGGGCGATGACTTTGCTACACTGGTCACGGGGCAGATGGGACTCTTTTAGCGCGGTTTGAATGATGACGAAGACGTGACGAACGCGTTGCCATCCAGTACCATAGCGCCCTTTCCAATCCTGGCCCCAATTTTTGACGCGCTGTCGCTCTCTGACGGTGGTCTAACTATTGCCTGCAATTTGAGATATAGAGCCGAATAACTATGCCTTTTACACTTGGTCAACGCTGGATCAGCGATACAGAAAGCGAACTCGGACTGGGAACCGTTGTGGCGATGGATGCGCGTACCGTTACGCTGCTCTTCTCCTCAACCGGAGAGAACCGTCTCTACTCCCGCAGTGACTCCCCGGTTACTCGCGTAATGTTTAATCCAGGCGATACGGTGACCAGCCACGAAGGCTGGCAGCTCACCATTGATGACGTAAAAGAGCAAAACGGTCTGCTGACCTACACCGGCACGCGCCTCGATACCGGCGAGACCGACGTGGCGCTGCGTGAAGTGCTGCTCGACAGCAAGCTAGTGTTCAGCAAGCCGCAGGACCGCCTGTTCGCCGGGCAGATCGACCGTATGGATCGCTTCTCCCTGCGCTACCGCGCGCGTAAGTACCAGAGCGAGCAGTATCGGATGCCATGGAGCGGCCTGCGCGGCCAGCGCACCAGCCTGATCCCGCATCAGCTGCACATTGCCCACGACGTGGGCCGTCGCCATGCGCCGCGCGTGCTGCTGGCGGATGAGGTTGGCCTGGGTAAAACCATTGAGGCGGGGATGATCCTGCACCAGCAGCTGCTGGCCGGTGCGGCAGAACGCGTGCTGGTGGTGGTGCCAGAGACCCTGCAACACCAGTGGCTGGTGGAGATGCTGCGCCGCTTCAACCTGCGCTTCGCGCTGTTTGATGACGAGCGTTACGCGGAAGCGCAGCACGAGGCCGATAACCCGTTTGAGACCGAACAGCTGGTGATCTGCTCTCTGGACTTCGTGCGCCGCAGCAAGCAGCGCCTGGAGCACCTGTGCGACGCCGAGTGGGACATGCTGGTGGTCGATGAAGCGCACCACCTGGTGTGGAGCGAAGAGGCACCGAGCCGCGAGTACATGGCGATTGAACAGCTGGCCGAGCGCGTGCCGGGCGTCCTGCTGCTGACCGCGACGCCGGAGCAGCTGGGTCTGGAGAGCCACTTCGCCCGTCTGCGCCTGCTGGATCCGAACCGCTTCCACGACTTTGAGCAGTTTGTTGAAGAGCAGCAGAACTACCGCCCGGTAGCCGATGCCGTGGCCATGCTGCTGGCGGGTAAGCATCTGAGCGACAGCGAGCTGAACACCCTGAGCGAGCTGATTGGTGAGCAGGACATTGAACCGCTGCTGCAAACCGCTAACAGCGATCGCGACGGCGCAGAGGCTGCGCGCCAGGAGCTGGTCTCCATGCTGATGGATCGCCACGGCACCAGCCGCGTCCTGTTCCGTAACACCCGTAACGGCGTGAAGGGCTTCCCAAAACGCGAGCTGCACACTATTAAGCTGCCGCTGCCGACCCAGTACCAGACCGCCATCAAGGTCTCCGGCATCATGGGGGCACGCAAAAGCGCTGAAGAGCGCGCCCGCGACATGCTCTACCCGGAGCAGATCTATCAGGAGTTCGAGGGCGACACCGGCACATGGTGGAACTTCGACCCGCGCGTAGAGTGGCTGATGGGCTACCTGACCAGCCACCGTTCGCAAAAGGTGCTGGTGATCTGCGCCAAGGCTGCCACCGCCCTCCAGCTGGAGCAGGTGCTGCGCGAGCGGGAAGGCATCCGTGCCGCCGTGTTCCACGAAGGCATGTCCATCGTTGAGCGCGACCGTGCCGCCGCCTGGTTTGGCGAAGAGGACAGCGGCGCGCAGGTGCTGCTCTGCTCTGAGATCGGCTCCGAGGGGCGTAACTTCCAGTTCGCCAGCCATCTGGTGATGTTCGATCTGCCGTTTAACCCGGATCTGCTGGAGCAGCGTATCGGTCGTCTGGACCGTATCGGCCAGGCGCACGACATTCAGATCCACGTTCCCTATCTGGAAAAGACCGCCCAGTCGGTGCTGGTGCGCTGGTTCCACGAAGGCCTCGATGCCTTTGAGCATACCTGCCCTACCGGCCGTACCATTTACGACCAGGTGCACAGCGATCTGATTGGCTACCTCGCCGCGCCGGAAGAGACCGAAGGCTTCGACGATCTGATCAAAACCTGCCGCGAGCAGCACGAGGCGCTGAAGGCCCAGCTGGAGCAGGGCCGCGATCGCCTGCTGGAGATCCACTCCAACGGCGGTGAAAAAGCGCAGGCGCTGGCAGAGAGCATTGAAGAGCAGGATGATGACACCGGGCTGATTAGCTTTGCCATGAACCTGTTTGATATCGTGGGCGTCAACCAGGACGATCGCGGTGAGAACATGATCGTCCTGACCCCGTCCGATCACATGCTGGTTCCGGACTTCCCGGGCCTGCCGGAAGATGGCTGCACCATCACCTTTGAGCGTGACGTGGCCCTGTCGCGGGAAGATGCCCAGTTTGTAACCTGGGAGCATCCGCTGATCCGCAACGGTCTGGATCTGATCCTCTCCGGCGATACCGGCAGCAGCACCATTTCGCTGCTGAAAAACAAGGCGCTGCCGGTGGGCACCCTGCTGCTTGAGCTGATCTACGTCGTTGAGGCACAGGCACCGAAGCAGCTTCAGCTTAACCGCTTCCTGCCTGCTACGCCGGTGCGTATGCTGCTGGATAAAAACGGCAATAACCTTGCCGCCCAGGTGGAGTTCGAAACCTTCAACCGCCAGCTGAGCGCGGTTAACCGCCACACCGGCAGCAAACTGGTGAACGCGGTGCAGCAGGACGTACACGCGATCCTGCAGCTGGGTGAAGCACAGATCGAGAGCGCGGCGAAGGCGCTGATTGCCGCGGCACGCCAGGAGGCAGATGAACGTCTCTCGGCGGAGCTGTCGCGTCTGGAAGCGCTGAAGGCGGTGAACCCGAACATCCGTGATGATGAGCTGGCCGCCATCGAGAGCAACCGTCAGCAGGTGCTCGATAGCCTTGCTCAGGCGGGCTGGCGTCTCGATGCGCTGCGTCTTATTGTCGTTACGCACCAGTAACAGGAACCCGTTATGTTGATGGAGCCCTACAATCCGCCGCAGTCGCCCTGGCTGGTCGTGTTATACCAGGACGAGCACATTATGGTGGTTAACAAGCCGAGCGGCCTGCTCTCTGTGCCAGGAAGGCTGGACGAGCACAAGGACAGCGTGATGACGCGCATTCAGCGCGACTATCCGCTGGCGGAGTCGGTGCATCGTCTGGATATGGCCACCAGCGGCGTGATCGTAGTGGCTCTGACCAAGGCCGCGGAGCGGGAGCTTAAGCGCCAGTTCCGCGAGCGCGAGCCGAAGAAGCAGTACGTGGCCCGCGTGTGGGGACATCCTGAAAAGGCGGAGGGTCTGATCGATCTGCCGCTGATCTGCGACTGGCCGAACCGCCCGAAGCAGATGGTGTGTCATGAGACCGGTAAAGCGGCGCAGACCGAGTATTCGGTGCTGGAGTACGCGGCGGATAACACCGCCCGCGTGCAGCTGAAGCCCATTACCGGGCGCTCGCACCAGCTGCGCGTGCATATGCTGGCGTTGGGCCACCCGATCCTGGGCGACCGCTTCTACGCCACGCCCGAGGCGCTGGCGATGGCACCCCGCCTGCAATTGCACGCCGAGATGCTGACCATTACGCACCCCGCGTACGGCACCAGCATGACCTTTAAAGCGCCCGCTGATTTCTAGCAGGCGCGAGCCGGAGGGCGGGCGTTGTTACTTCAGCCCGCTCACCAACGTCTTGCGGCTCTCTTCCAGAGAGATAACGCGGCTGCACACCGCCTTGCCGAACTGCTCGAAGTCCGCTTCCTGATTTTTCCACTCGCTCTGAATCGCAGTTTGCAGGCCGCCGAGGCTGCCCATTACGCTCTGTAACGGATTACCGCCGCCTTTCAGCACCGCCTGAGCACCCATCTCGTTGATGCTGTCCTGCAGGATGCCGCCCATTGCCTGATTCACCAGCTGCTGACCGTTGGCACGTACCTCATCAATCGCCTTATAGTGAAATGCGAGGCCGTCGCTGCGATGCTCCAGAATGCGGTTCATCTGCTCTTTCAGCTGCGCGTCGAGCTTGGTTAAGCGCCCGCGCATGTTGCTGCTTTGGCCCACTTCTTTGGCGATGATCTTATCCAGCGCCACGCGGCCTTTCTCAACACGGCTACGCGCGCCCTCGTCGATCCACGGCAGCGCGTTGCGCAGATCGGCCTGATAATCTTTCGCCTGCTCGCGCTGGGCCGCACTGAGGCTATACTGCTTGCCGTTGAACATGACGTTGCCGTCTGGCGTCATCACCAGATTGCCGTTCTCCCCCACCACCTGCACGGTTTGCGGGTTAACGATCACGTCGTCACGCGGGTTCACGCTACATTTGTATTCTGCCTGGGCAGTAAAGGCGGTTGCCGCCAGGGCCGCAGCCAGCAGCGCTTTGCGAATCATAAAAACTCCTGTCCTGTAGAGACAAAACGGGCCGGCAATCGCCAGCCCCGATAGTGACTTAGTCCCACCAGACGTCAAAAAGTTCGCTGATGCGCACATCTTCAAAGCCGCGGCCTTCGAGCCAGCTACGCACGGTAGCCTGATGCTCTTCGGTGCATTTGCCAATCTCCTGCTTGCAGATCAGCCCTTCCCAGACCAGGTAGCCGCTGCCGTCAAAGGCCAGCTTGTTTGGCTCAATCACCTCGTTAATGAAGGCATCAACCGTCTGATCGATCTGCTCCTCAGAGGTGCCCTCCGGGAAGCGCCAGGCAACGGAAAAGCCCAGCTCCTGAAATTCATCGATATGTAACTTCTTACGCAGACGACGGCTACGGTTCGTTGCCATTATTTTACCCTCTCGAACATTAAGTCCCATACGCCGTGGCCAAGACGATGACCACGCTGTTCAAATTTGGTTACCGGGCGCGTCTCCGGGCGCGGTACATAGTCGCCGCTCTCAGAGCGGTTTTGATATCCGTCGATAGCGGACATCACTTCCAGCATGTGCTCGGCATAGGCTTCCCAGTCGGTGGCCATATGGAAAACGCCGCCCAGCTTCAGCTTGCCCTTCACCAGTTCGGCAAACGGCGTCTGCACGATACGGCGTTTATTATGGCGCGCTTTATGCCACGGGTCAGGGAAAAAGAGCTGCACCATGTTCAGCGAGTTGTCTGGGATCATCTTATGCAGCACTTCCACCGCGTCATGACACATCACGCGCAGGTTCTCCACGCCCTCTTCATGGGCAGTGGCGAGGCACGCCCCCACGCCCGGCGAGTGGACCTCAATGCCGAGGAAGTTCTGCTCCGGCCTGGCTTTCGCCATCGCTACCAGCGAAGCGCCCATACCAAAACCAATCTCCAGGGTCACTGGCGCATCGCGACCAAACAGCGCGGTGAAATCCAGCGGCTGCTCGCTAAACTCAACGCCCATCACCGGCCAAAAGTTATCCAGCGCGTGCTGCTGCCCCTTGGTCAGACGGCCCTGGCGGCGGACGAAGCTGCGAATACGGCGCAGCGGGCGACCGTTTTCATCAAATTCGGGTGAAATGACGTCGTTGTTCATAGGTGTTTAGTCTGCTTGTGAGAGTGTTCGGGAAACGGGCATTATCCAAAGTTAATAGCCGGATGCAAGCACCGGAAAGTTCCGGTTTACAGCCCGGTGTCGCTGTGCTGCAATCTGGCCCCTTAATCATGCAATTCGGAACTCCTGCTTTGACCATGCACGCGTCTCAGTTTTCAGCCCAGGTGCTGGAGTGGTACGACAAATACGGGCGCAAAACCCTGCCCTGGCAAATCGAAAAAACGCCCTACAAAGTATGGCTCTCTGAGGTGATGTTGCAACAAACGCAGGTGGCGACGGTTATCCCCTACTTTGAGCGCTTTATGGCGCGTTTCCCAACGGTGACCGATCTGGCCCGTGCGCCCATCGACGAGGTGCTGCATCTGTGGACCGGGCTGGGCTACTACGCCCGCGCGCGCAACCTGCACAAGGCCGCGCAGCAGGTCGCTGAGCAGCACGGCGGCGTGTTCCCGGATACCTTTGAGGAGGTTGCTGCCCTGCCAGGCGTCGGACGCTCAACGGCGGGGGCGGTGCTCTCCCTTGCGCTCGGCAAACACTTTCCTATTCTTGATGGTAACGTGAAGCGCGTGCTGGCTCGCTGCTACGCCGTTGACGGCTGGCCGGGCCGCAAAGAGGTAGAGAAGCATCTGTGGGCGATCGCTGAACAGGTCACGCCTGCGCAAGGCGTGGCGCAGTTTAACCAGGCGATGATGGATCTTGGCGCGACGGTCTGCACCCGTTCGAAGCCGAAGTGTACGCTCTGCCCGCTGAACACCGGCTGTATCGCCTATGCTAACGAGAGCTGGGCGCAGTATCCGGGCAAAAAGCCCAAGCAGACGCTGCCGGAGCGCACCGGTTTTCTGCTGCTGATGCAGCATGGCGAGACGGTCTATCTTGCCCGCCGACCGCCTACTGGCCTGTGGGGCGGCCTCTACTGCTTCCCGCAGTTCAGCGATGAAGCGGCCCTGCGCGACTGGCTGGCGCAACGGCAGATTCAGGCCGATACTCTTACCGAGCTCAACGGATTTCGCCATACATTCAGCCATTTCCATCTGGATATTGTGCCAATGTGGCTTCCCGTGTCCTCCTTCACGTCATGCATGGATGAGGGAACAGGTCTCTGGTATAACTTAGCCCAGCCGCCGTCGGTGGGCCTGGCCGCGCCGGTAGAGCGCCTGTTACAACAATTACGCGCGGGCGCACCCGTTTAGCGCCGCGACATCACGAGGAGTGACCATGAGCAGAACCATTTTTTGTACCTTCCTGGGCCGCGAAGCGGAAGGCCAGGACTTCCAGCTCTATCCGGGCGATCTGGGCAAGCGGATCTACAATGAGATCTCTAAAGAGGCCTGGTCCCAGTGGCAGCAGAAGCAGACCATGCTCATCAATGAGAAGAAGCTCAACATGATGAACGTGGAGCACCGCAAGCTGCTGGAAGAGGAGATGGTGAACTTCCTGTTCGAAGGGAAAGACGTACATATCGAAGGCTATAAGCCACAAGATTAAGGGCCTCGGCCCTTTTTTTGGAAAGAATAACGACTTAACACAACATACATCCAGGAATGATGAAAAAATATTTAGCGCTAGCCCTTATTGCGCCGTTGCTCATCTCGTGTTCCAGTTCCAATAAAAAGGGCGATAGCTATAACGAGGCCTGGGTAAAGGACACCAACGGTTTTGATATCCTGATGGGTCAGTTTGCCCATAACATCGAAAACATCTGGGGTTTTAACGAAGTCCTGATTGCCGGCCCCAAGGACTACGTAAAGTATACCGACCAGTATCAGACCCGTAGCCACATCAACTTTGATGCCGGGACGATCACCATCGAGACCATTGCTGGTACCGAGCCGGCGGCGCATCTGCGCAAGGCGATCATCAAAACCCTGCTGATGGGCGACGATCCCGGCTCTATCGATCTCTACTCCGACGTAGATGATATCCAGATCTCGAAACAACCGTTCCTCTATGGTCAGGTGGTGGATAACAACGGCGAGGCGATCCGCTGGCAGTGGCGCGCCGAGAAATATGCCGACTATCTGCTGCAAAACCAGATGAAGAGCCGCACCAACGGCCTGAAGATTATCTACAGCGTGACCATTAACCTGGTGGCCAACCACCTCGATAAGCGTGCGCATAAGTACGTGGGCATGGTGCGCCAGTCGGCACGCAAGTATGGCGTGGATGAGTCGCTGATCCTGGCGATTATGCAGACCGAATCTTCGTTTAACCCGTATGCGGTCAGCCGCTCTGACGCGCTGGGCCTGATGCAGGTGGTACAGCACAGCGCCGGGAAAGATGTCTTCCGGGCGCAGGGGCGTTCTGGCATGCCGGACCGTGGCTTCCTGTTCGATCCCGCCAGCAATATCGATACCGGTACCGCCTATCTGGCGATGCTGAACAATATCTATCTCGCCGGTATCAGCAACCCAACTTCACGCCGCTACGCGGTGATCACCGCCTATAACGGCGGCGCGGGCAGCGTGCTGCGGGTCTTCTCTAACGACAAGGTGCAGGCGGCGAACATCATCAATACGATGTCGCCGGGCGACGTCTACGAGACGCTCACTACCCGTCACCCATCGGCAGAGTCGCGCCGCTACCTCTACAAGGTGAATACGGCGCAGAAAGGGTATCGCGGGGGCAAAATTTAAGCCGCGATGAAAACGCCGGGTGGCGCCACGCTTACCCGGCCTACGCCTGCTGCACGACGTACCCATATAAACGCTTGATGCCGTCGGGGTCGGTTTCGCTGTAGACCCCCTGCAGCTCCGGCGAGAAGCCCGGCAACAGGTTGACCCCCTCCTCCAGCGCCAGGAAGTAACGCTGCACCGCCCCACCCCAGATCTCACCCGGTACCACGCAGAGCACGCCCGGCGGATAGGGCAGCGCGCCTTCGGCGGCGATCCGTCCCTCAGCCTCGCTGATGCGCACCAGCTCTACGTTGCCGCGAATAAACTCGCTGTTGGCATCCTGCGGGTTCATCGCCACCGGCGGCAGACTCTGCTGGCGGAACATCGCCTTCTGCAGATCCTTCACGCCAAAGCTGACGTAGAGATCGTGCATCTCTTGGCACAGCTCGCGCAGGGTATAGTCGCGGTAGCGCACCGGATACTTATTGAAAATGGTCGGCAGCACGTCCGCCAGCGGCGTATCGTCCTCAATATGCTGCTCAAACTGCCCGAGCATTGCGACCAGCTGGTTGAGTTTCTCCTCGCTCTCGGCGGGGGTCAGCAGGAAGAGGATTGAGTTGAGATCGCACTTCTCGGGCACGATGCCATTCTCACGCAGATAGTGAGCCAGAATCGTGGCCGGGATACCAAACTCGCTATACTCGCCGGTTTCCGCGTCGATGCCCGGCGTAGTCAGCAGCAGCTTGCAGGGGTCAACAAAATACTGCTCACGAGCATAGCCCTCAAAGCCGTGCCACGCCGCGCCCGGCTCAAAGCTGAAGAAGCGGCGCTCGCTGGCAATGGCGTGGGTGGGATGATCCTGCCACGGACGCCCCGCCACCTCCGGCGGCACGAAGGGTTTGATCATCTTGCAGTTAGCAATGATCGCTTTGCGCGCCTCAATGCCTACCGCCACGCACTCGGCCCACAGACGACGGCCGCTCTCCCCTTCGTGAATTTTGGCGTTAACATCCAGGGCGGCGAACAGCGGATAGAACGGGCTGGTGGAAGCATGGAGCATAAAGGCATTATTCAGCCGCTTGTGCGGGCAGAAACGCGCCTGGCCGCGCAGGTGGTTATCCTTCTTATGGATCTGCGAGGTCTGGGAGAAACCGGCCTGCTGCTTGTGTACCGACTGGGTCACAAAGATCCCCGGATCGTTCTCGTTAAGATCGAGCAGCAGCGGCGAGCAGTCCGCCATCATCGGGATAAACTGCTCGTAGCCTACCCACGCGGAGTCAAACAGCACGTAGTCGCACAGCGCGCCGATCTTCTCGATCACCTGCCGGGCGTTATAGATCGTGCCGTCGTAGGTGCCGAGCTGGATCACTGCCAGGCGGAACGGGTGTGGGGCATCAGCCTTTTCCGGAGCCACGGCGCGGATCTGCTCGCGCAGGTACGCTTCATCAAAGCAGTGGGCGTCGATCCCGCCAATAAAGCCGAACGGATTACGGGCGGCCTCCAGGTAGACCGGCGTAGCGCCCGCCTGAATAAGTGCCCCGTGGTGGTTCGACTTATGGTTGTTGCGATCGAACAGCACCAGATCGCCACGCGTGAGCAGTGCGTTTGTCACCACCTTATTCGCCGCCGAGGTGCCGTTGAGCACGAAGTAGGTTTTATCCGCATTAAACACTTTGGCAGCAAATTTCTGCGCGTGCTTGGCGGAGCCTTCGTGGATCAGCAGATCCCCCAGCTTGACGTCGGCGTTGCACATATCGGCACGAAAGAGGTTTTCACCAAAGAAATCGAAGAACTGGCGGCCCGCCGGATGCTTTTTAAAGAACGCGCCATGCTGATGCCCTGGACAGGCGAAGGTGCTGTTATCCATCGCCACATACTGGCTCAGGGTGTCAAAAAATGGTGGCAGCAGGTTCTCTTCATAGCGGCAGGCGGCTGCCTCCAGCTCCAGCATCGCCTGCTCTTTGCCGTTAATCACCGCGTCAACGCCCGCAGGCGTATCTGCCTGCTCATCGGCAAACATAAACACTGGCAGATTGAAGCCCGTGCGCTTGAGCAGCGCAAGGATGCCGCTCTGGCTATCCGCCCGCGTAATAACGACTGCCGCCACATCGGTAAAGTCCGTGTTGTCCAGCGTCACCACTTCCCGGTGCGTGGAAAGCGCAGAGACCAGCGCGCGGCTGGCGGCCATTTTCATCGTTTTCATAAGCTATGGGTAACCGTTAGCCTCACCGTACGGTGAGTGGAGTCGGGATCGGGAACAAACGGGTTAAGGATCGCATAACTATGCGATGCGTCTGGCGAACAAAGTGTTCTGTCATCCAGCAGCCCCCGTTGTTGAGAAAAAGAGTTTACAGAAGAGTAGCAAGGAGAAATTTCGCGCAATAATGTCACTTTTAATCTACCCATGCAACCCACAATGAGTGCGTAAACACGGGGTTTTTCCGGCATACTATGCAGTTATGTAAATCGATATTTCAGGAGAGACAGCGTGCTAACCGGACCCTTTATAAATGCCGCCGCCGTGCTGATTGGCGGGACGATTGGTGCCCTGCTGAGCCAGCGGCTGCCGGAGCGGGTGCGTACCTCCATGCCCGCCATCTTTGGCCTCTGCTCGCTGGGCATTGGCATTCTGCTGGTGGTGAAGTGCGTTAACCTGCCGGTGATGGTGCTGGCGACGCTGCTCGGCACGCTGATTGGCGAGGTATGCTACGTTGAGCGCGGGATCGGCGGTGCGGTGCACGGCCTGCGTCGTCTGATGCAGCGCGGCGGCAAGCAGGATGCCCCTGCCCCCCATGAGACCTTTATTCAGAGCCTGGTGGCGATCATCATCCTGTTCTGCGCCAGCGGTACCGGGATTTTCGGTGCGATGCGCGAGGGGATGACCGGCGATGCCAGCATCCTGATCGCCAAAGCCTTTCTCGACTTCTTTACCGCGGTGATTTTTGCCACCTCGCTGGGTATTGCGGTCGCGGCGATCTCTATACCGATGCTGCTTATTCAGCTCAGCCTGGGTGCCTGCGCCACGCTGGTGATGCCCCTGACAACGCCTGCGATGATGGGTGACTTCACCGCCGTCGGCGGGATCCTGCTGCTGGCGACCGGGCTGCGGATCTGCGGCATCAAGATGTTTGCCGTCGCCAACATGCTGCCCGCGCTGGTTATTGCCATGCCGCTCTCGGCCGCCTGGAGTGCATTTTTTGCCTGAAAACGGGTGCAGGCGCAGCAAAGTGGTGATAGATTGTGCAGTCTGCAACGATTTAAATAAATTTCGTTGACGACACGAGGCGAATCGGTTTTAATGCGCCCCGTTGCCCGGATAGCTCAGTCGGTAGAGCAGGGGATTGAAAATCCCCGTGTCCTTGGTTCGATTCCGAGTCCGGGCACCATTAATTCAGAGAACCCAGCCTATGGCTGGGTTTTTGCTTTTGGCGAGCCGGACTCTCCATCGAACTCCGTTCGATTATTCGCCACAAGTGGCTCACCCTGCGGGCCAGCGTTTTCACTCCTCCAATTAAGAAAATACTTAATTTTTGCCCTCTCAATGCGCAAATGAAGAACAACGTCATTGTACTCATTAAGACATTATTGTGTGACTCCCTTATTGGGATGCGAAAACACTCTCTATCTAAATGAGGTAATAAATTATGTCTATCTCTGTTACTATCGGCCGCGTTACATTAATGCAATATAATACTCTGACCAATATGATTGCGTTCACAGTAGCACCTAATGAAACGAGTCCTTCTAAAGATACTGATTTCCTGCTTGCCCATGATATGTTTAATATCGCACAGTTCCTGGAAAATGCGATGCGCAACAATTATACCGTAATGGTAGAGCATGAAGAGGGCCAGACTTATGTTGCTGCTGTGAGTGGCGCTGCATAAGCAGCGATCTGCGCTGTAATATAAACCCGATAATTTATCCATTATCGGGTTTATATTTTTATTTTTTACATTGCCCAACAATCTAATATGGTTACTGATAATAAGATCTATTTCATTAGTCACGGTTTACTGCTGTTGCGTAATAGTATTAATAACATTCTCATCTACCCCTGACCTTTTGGCTTCAGCTGCGCTCTTTAAGGCCTCTTTAACGCTATCGTTAAACTCTGATTTGGAAATATTGACCACCGCCATCAGGATATGATCGGTCATTTCCTCTCTTTGCTGAGTTGATATCGAACCGTTCATCTCCCCCACGCAAATTGAAAACAGCGCATAGCGTAATACCTCAACGGTGGTCGTTCTTTTTGCCAGTTCCACGATGGAGCGGTTGTAATCACGTGAGCCGCTATCCTGCCCAGCAGACGTTGTTGCAGCGCCGGCAGACGATTTTAGCGCTAACGCCGTGGCGGTATCTGGCGGTGGCTCAGGGCAGTATCTGACCGGACTCCCATTCGGTACGATTAATGCACCACGGTAGTTAGCGTCATAGGTGAGCCAGTAGGGTTCTCCTTTATCAAGATGACTTTTAGAGGTATGAAAGGCCGAGCATGCGCACAGGCTAAAAAGTGAGGCGAGCATTAGGATTAATTTCATATTTCCCCACAGACGGTAGAGATAAGGCTTATAGAAAACATAGGCTTTATCCTTACGTAATATCTTAATTAATAAGTGCATTTTTTAGCTAACCCCATAGCAAAAAAAGTGGAGTAGACTGTTTATCGACATGAATAAAAAATGGGGAATCGCTATGTCAGACAACAGCTATCAACCACCTAAGGTGTGGACGTGGGATAAATCCGGCGGCGGCGCGTTTGCTAACATCAACCGTCCTGTCTCTGGCTCTACACATGAAAAAACGCTGCCGGTGGGTAAACACCCACTGCAGCTCTACTCCCTCGGCACGCCGAACGGTCAAAAGGTCACGATTCTGCTGGAGGAGCTGCTGGAAAAAGGCGTCAGCGAGGCGGAGTATGATGCCTGGCTGATCCGCATCGGCGAGGGCGACCAGTTCTCCAGTGGTTTCGTGGAGGTAAACCCGAACTCAAAAATTCCGGCCCTGCGCGATCACAGCACCACGCCCCCTACCCGCGTATTTGAGTCCGGCGCGATCCTGCTCTATCTGGCAGACAAGTTTGGTCACTTCCTGCCAACCGATCCGGCAGGCCGTGCCGAAACGCTGAACTGGCTCTTCTGGCTACAGGGCTCTGCCCCGTTCCTCGGCGGCGGTTTCGGCCACTTCTATAGCTATGCGCCGGTAAAAATTGAGTACGCCATTAACCGCTTCACCATGGAAGCCAAGCGTCAGCTCGACGTGCTTGATAAGCAGCTTGCCGAGCACAAGTTTGTGGCGGGCGACGACTATACCATCGCCGATATGGCTATCTGGCCGTGGTACGGCAACGTCGTGCTTGGCAACATTTACGACGCGGCAGAGTTTCTCGACGCAGGCAGCTATAAAAACGTGCTGCGCTGGGCCAAAGAGATTGCTGAGCGTCCCGGCGTACAGCGCGGCCGCATCGTTAACCGCACCAACGGACCGCTTAACGAGCAGCTGCACGAGCGCCACGACGCCAGCGACTTTGCGAATAACACGCAGGACAAACGCCAGGCTTAACGCTTTCCGACCGGGCGTCTTCTGCCCGGTCACCTTTTGAAATCGATTACGCTTCCTCTTTTTTTCCTGCTGTATTTACAACAAAAAAATAACTAGTAAGAATGGTTTTTATTTACTCCTAATCGGCCGGTATGTCTGAACTCGCGCTTAAGCAGCAGATCCAGAATCTGAAGAAGCACAACGCCCGACTGGTGCGGCTGGCGCGTGACGCCCGCAGCAAGCTCAGTGCGGCGCTGGACGGTACCGGCCTCTGCCTGTGGCAGCTGGACGTGCCCAGCGGCAAGCTGATCATCTATAACCGTCGCTGGGGATCGATGCTGGGCTACCAGCCGAAAGAGCTCAACGCCCGCTTTGAGGTCTGGAAAGAGCATCTGCATCCGGATGACAGAGAGCGGGTGCTGGACGCCTTTTACGGCCATCTGCACGGAAAAACTCCGTTCTACGAAGCGCTGCACCGCATGCAGCATAAAAACGGCACCGTGACGTGGGTGCTTGACCGGGGGCGCGTCAGCGAGTGGGACGATAGCGGCCAGCCGCTGAAGGTCACCGGTACGCATATCGATATGACCAAAGAGAAGCAGTACGAGGAGCAGCTGGCCCTGCTGGCGAACCACGATCCGCTTACCGGACTTGCCAACCGTCATGCTCTGATCCAGCATTTCGAGGCGTTAAAGATGGCGGGGGCGCTCTGCGTGGCGTTTATCGATCTCGATGATTTTAAAAACGTGAATGACACCTTTGGTCACCGCAGCGGCGACGAGCTGCTGATGCAGCTTAGCCAGCGGCTGCGCGAGGCCTGCCCGTCGGGAACGATCGTTGGGCGGCTTGGCGGGGATGAGTTTGTGCTGCTGCTGCCTTTTGCACTTAATCAAGAGCAGGTCACCCGCGCTGCACAGCGTTGCCTGCAGGCAGCTCTAACCCCGTTTGAGTTGGCTAACGGCGTGGCAAGCGTGGGCGCGTCGATTGGTATTGAACAAGCCCTGGACGAGGATGATTTTGTCAACTCGCTCGTCCGGGCAGATTTGGCCATGTATCAGATCAAACACAGCGGTAAGAACGGCGCGGCTATCGGTGCCACGCTGCTCTCAGGGTGAGTAACGTAGCGGGGATACGGCAACCCACCGCTACGTCGCTCTGACAGACGCGTTTAGAATGCAACCCACTCATCCTGCGCGGAATGCGCTACCGCGGGACGTGGCATAGCGGCAGAATTTACTGGGGTGCTCCCTGCTCTCGGCTCATCACCAGCAGAGAGGCGGAACCGCTGTACCGAACGCTGTAGCTCTTCGGTCTGACGCTCAAGCGCCGCTGCGGCGGCAGAGACCTCTTCCACCAGCGAGGCGTTTTGCTGCGTTACGCTGTCCATCTGGGTAATCGCAACGCCAACCTGGGAGATGCCTTTGCTCTGCTCGGCGGAGGCGTTAGCAATCTGCTTCATGATGGTGGTTACTTCCGTCACCGCGCGCAAAATGCCTTCCATGGTTGTACCGGCGTCGTTAACCAGCTGCGCCCCTTTATCAACCCGGCTAACGGAATCGGCGATCAGCGACTCGATCTGTTTCGCCGCATCGGCGCTGCGGCTGGCAAGGTTACGTACCTCACCGGCCACGACGGCAAAACCACGTCCCTGCTCACCCGCGCGTGCCGCCTCTACCGCCGCGTTGAGTGCCAGGATATTGGTCTGGAAAGCGATACTGTTAATCACCGTGGTGATCTCAGCGATCTTCTTCGAGCTATCGGAGATGCCGGTCATGGTGCCGATCACCGCGTCGACCAGCTCGCCGCCTTTACTCGCTCGCGTCGAGGCCACATCCGCAAGCTCGCTGGCCTGGCGCGCGTTGTCCGCATTCAGCTTCACCGTCGCGGTCAGCTGCTCCATGCTGGCTGCCGTCTCTTCCAATGCCGCCGCCTGCTCTTCCGTACGGGAAGAGAGATCGTTATTGCCGCTGGAGATTTCGGTGGCGCCGCGCCAGATGTTGTCGCTGCCCTGACGGATCGTGCTGACCGCGTCACGCAGGCTATCCTGCATGGCACGCAGCAGCGGAACCAGCTGGCCGACGCAGTTGCGACCCAGATCCTGCACCGGCTGGCTGAGATCGCCCTGCGCGATGGTGCGGAAATGTTCGCGAATGATGGCCAGCGGTTTAACCAGCATGGCAACCAAGTAGCGATCGGTAAACAGCAGGATCAGCAGGCCGAGGATCACCGCGGTCAGGATCAGGATGCGGGTTACGCTGGTCTGCCCGTCAACCATCACGCGCGTCTCGTCCAGACGTGTGCTGGCGGCGGTGTTAAAGGCCTCTGCCGATGCGCCAAAGGCGCGGCTCAGCGCGGGCGTGACGTTATTTGCCTGCTGGCGATAAGCGTCCAGCGAGCCCTGCTGCGCCAGCTGAACCTGCGGCGTTACGCCCTGATCCAGCAGCGCCTGCCAGTTGGCAATGGCCTGCGCGGAGACCTTCTCATCCATGGGGCCTGGCGAGATGGCTTTCAGCGCATCCAGCTTGGTTTTCATGTTGTCCAGCGCCAGTTCGACCTGGCTGAAGTCCGCGTTGCCGCCAGCGGCTTTTGTCTCCAGCGCACGGGACAGGCGGGTCACCACGCGAAAATATTGATCGTTGCCCTGGCTGAGCAGCGTCATCTGGTTCACCAGCTGACGATCGATCTCATTGCCTTCAGCCACCTTAGAGAGCGAAAAGACGCTATACAGTCCAACGCTGGACCACATCAGGCAAAAGATGCCGAGGATAACCAGCAACACCAAACGAATGGTGAAGTTTTGCAGCACGCGCATAATTAATTCCTTGCCGATAAGGGGGATACTTTTTGTCGCAAGCGACTTAGCAGAGTTATCGGCATGTTAATGACAATATGTAGAGTAACGCATAATTTTTTTGATCAAAAAACGCGCTGTGAGTTGTCCTGCTTAAAACAGGGTCTGGTGCGCTATAATAGTTTGCGGGCTGGATTTGCGCCTATAATTTTTTAAAAAAAACGCATCATTAAGAATAATCTTAAATGCAACCTGCTGAAAAACAAGCACAAAAAGATAAGTCCCGATGATTTTCCCAAAGCATTTTATTACCTGAATCTGCTTTACTCTTCGCCTATCCTAAATATAGTTAGCTGGCTTACAAAAAAGCTTACTCCCATTAAAATAACGTTAATAACGTGCTCAAAGAGACGATCTATTTTTATTAAAATAAAATAAATGAATACCTATTCATTTATTTTGATAAGAAGTGAGTAACTACGCTATTTATTTAAGGGCAACATTATAAATAGGCAGCGACTCGCTACCAAACCGCGCCACTGCTGGTTTTGCACCATCTGGTAGAGCGGCTGGCAGCCCGTTGTAACCTGGAGGCGCTGAAGAACGACGTTGGGAGGGGTTATTTACATCAGCGAAGGAGCCGGCTGGCACAGCAGGAAGCGATCGCAAGCAGGTGTATTTTAGCAGTGCTAAACAGTTGCATGGATTTACTATTTCGCGAGAAACATCCCGTTATCAGGAAAATGAAGACTGGCAATCTTCTTAACGCAATCATCAGAAGGGAATGGGTAGCGCGCCGCATCAAAGCGTAAAGGGGACAATTTTTTCATCTTTCAGCGTGTATCTCCCATCATAAGTGGTAAAAAAAACTGTGCCTTCGATGGTATTTTCAACACTAAAAACAATGTTCTTTTCGATGCAGTTTTTCTTGGTTTTCATATCGCTAAAGCATAAAAGGTCGTATGCATCTTCTTTATAGCCGTCTTTGAAATCCCAGAAAGATACAGAGAAAAGTCCATATGGACCGGGACGGGGAAACCCATATTTCGTTTTCAACTCATTAGCGTGGGCTAGCCACCATGCAATTTTTCCTTTATCGGTTAGGGGAAAGTTATGCACTAAGATGTCAGCAAAATTATTATCCTGATGCACTGCAACCAACTCTACAGGGCGAAGGTTAATCCATGCCAAAATGAGCGCCACCGCCAGGCAAGCGGCAATCCCACATTTTTTGAGAGAAAATTTCATAGCGCACCAGCGATCTCCATTGTGTTTTTCGTTCAACACGTTAAATCTTATAAGGGACGATTTTTCCGTCTTTCAATTTATATTTATCAATAATAGTGTTAAAAATAACGGTGCCGTCACGAGCATTATCAACTCTAAAAACAACGTTTTTTTCGATGCAGTTTTTCTTGGTTTTCATATCGCTAAAGCATAAAAGATCAAACGCGTCCTCTTTATAGCCATCCCCGAAATCCCAGAAAGAGATGGAGTATAACCCGTACGGACCGGGCCGGGGAAAAGCATATTTTTCTTTCAGCTCATTAGCATGCTCCAGCCACCACGCAATTTTGCCTCTATCCGTCAGGGGAAAGTTACGCACCAGAATATAGGCAAATTCATCGTCCTGATGCACAGCAACCACCTTTACGGGGCGAAGGTTAATCCATGCCAGTAAGATCACCGCAATAATGCAAGCGGCAATGCCGCATTTTTTGAGAGAAAATTTCATAGCGCGCCAGAGATCTCCATTGTGGTCTCCATTTCAGTAATAAAGGGTCTGTGGGCCATACCACTGTACCGTTGAAGAACAAACCACAGGCGGAAAAAACGCCACTGCCGAAACTTCCAGTTCATGATGTCGTCGTCATCCAGTCCAAAGTGATCCTGAATGCGGTAATGAACTGAGGCTTTCCAACTCGTGGTGCCAAAGACGAAAGAAGTAATCGTGATATGTGTGGCCCAGGTATCATGGACGGTGATCCCCAAGCCGTTCACCCTGTCCTCAAGACGATCAAATTTTGGTAAACGGCCCCCGAAGATACCCTTCTTAACATGAAACTTTAAAGAAGTTGGGACAGTTTTCTTTTGCTTATCAATGATGACATCCAAAACACTTTTTATCCTTTCAAGCGTGTTATCCGTAGAGCTATCCTGAGTAATTTGTTCCTTGATCGCCTGATTCAACAGCGGTGAGCGGAAGACCTGCCCGTGACCGTTTTGCAGATGATCAATCATCTCATTTATCACATAGCGATACGGCCCATACAGCGAGAACGGCATATGGGAGAGCGAACGCATCTCGTTAAACATACGTCGAATACACTCATCACGGCTTAACGTTACCCTTTTTGGCAACGGTTGGTAGAGAGGAACGTGAAAGTTATTCCTCGGTAGCTGCTGCAGAGTATAGGGATCAACTAAGGTTGAAACATCGTTGAGCCCGTAGGACGTCATCAGGCGATGGGCACTGAGGTCGCCGTAACGCATATCGGGAGCCTGATAATCATCCATTTTTTTCTGTGTTTCATACACCACACAGGGAAAATGCTGCACCGGCGGTGCCACAGGCGTATCTACTACTCTGTCGTCCATGAACTCTTTCAACCCTTCATATGACATGTAACAGGTCTTATTAACCATGCAAATGTAAAGGTTATTGTAGAGAGTTAGGACGAGCCGTTTTTGACATAAGTTGCTTAAATTTTACTTAAGTAACTTTTTAACAGCGGGTATTCAGAGGTATTTTTTAAACCAGTCAAGGGTGCGCTCCCATGCCAGCTCCGCTACGGCCTGGTCATAGCGCGGCGTAGAGTCATTATGAAATCCATGATTAACGCCGGGGTAGATATAGGCTTTATAGACCTTGTTATTTGCCTTTAACGCCTGCTCATAGGCCGGCCAGCCTTCGTTGATGCGCGTGTCCAGCTGAGCATAGTGCAGTAAAACGGGTGCGTTGATCTTTGGCACGTCGGCGATAGGGGCCTGACGACCATAGAAAGGCACGGCGCAGGCCAGCTCTGGATAGGCGACCGCCGCCGCGTTCGCTACCCCGCCACCGTAGCAAAAGCCGGTGATGCCAACCTTTCCGGTGGCGTTAGGATGCCTCTGCATAAATTCTACTGCCGCAAAGAAGTCATTCATCAGCTTAGTGGGATCCACCTTCTGCTGTAGCGCTCGCCCTTCATCATCGTTACCGGGATAGCCGCCCACGGAGCTTAAACCGTCCGGCGCCAACACAATATACCCCGCCTTGGCAACACGCCGCGCCACATCCTCTATATAGGGATTCAGTCCCCGGTTCTCATGCACCACCACCACAGCGGGCACGTTACCCTCTGCTTTAGTCGGCTTGACCAGATAGCCGCGCACCTCGCCATGACCGTTTGGTGAGGGGTAATGAATATACTCCGGCAGAATATCTGGGTCGGTAAACTCAACCTGAGTGGCCAAGGCATAGTTTGGTTTGAGCAGATCGAAGAGGGCCAGCGCCGTCATGCCGCCCACGGTATAACGGGTTGCCAGCTGTAAAAACTCGCGTTTGGAAATTTTGCCGTGGGCGTAGTAGTCGTAATAGTCGAGTAGTTCCTGCGGGAAGTCTTTGGCCGTCAAACGCGTCATCGTTGCTCTCCAGAAGGTGAATGCTTTTTAAGCAAAGCATAACGTGACGCGTTTGTCAGTCACCCGAGCGGTTACTCTGCGGGGAAGGTTGTTACTTGGTTGGGATCGATCTCCGGACGCTGATACTCAGGCCATACCAGCGCGACCAGCGAGGGATAAGCCTCAAGGCTAAATTCACGAAAGCACTGGCGTAAATTGAGCACCTCCAGATCGGCATGAGAAACCTTCTCACCGTTCAGGCAGCGTTTTTTTATATTGTCGTAGTAGCGATACACCGCCGAATTGAGATCGCTACAGCGGCGCTGCGCCTCAAATAAGCCCGGCGTGCGGTTCAGATCCGCCATGTTCATTCGCTTAATAGTGGCGTGCAGAAAATCAATATATTCATGGTTTATGCGCCAGTACCAGACGGGGGTAATGGCATTCATCAGGATGGAAAAATGATCTTCCCCCTCCTCTTTTGTTAAGGGTTCGGGGCCGTAATCGGGACTTATCTCTGCCTCTGGCGAGCTTTCATTGAACCCACGCATCATTAAAAGTACGCCGCCGGTAAGCAGCAGCAGGGCAATAACAGAATAAAAAATACTGTTCATCAGCGGGCTCCATTTTTTTTGATTTTAAAATTGCACCATGATATTGTCAACGAAACTCACGCCCTAACCTTCTCCACCTCGTTGAAATAACAGGATATTACCGATGCTGCCCGAGAACCTTGTCCCGGCACGTTTTCACGTTTGCACGGCGAAAACGGACGCGGGAGAAGCAGAAAAAGATGTCAATTTAGCCCAGGGAAAAAGAACGCTCGCCGATTATGAAAGCGATATATTAACTAACGTGAGCCCTACCCGCCAATCACGTAATATGCTGCTGGAAGAGCGCGACCGCCATATAAAAGACAGGCTATACCGGGTGTTAAAAATTGAATGCTTTCGTCGGTTGCTAAACGATCTCCAGGGCGCAGGCGACATCGACCCGCAGCTTTTAAGTCAAATAATTGCCAAAAAAACCATCGAGATTAATGATGCGGGAAATGAAATTTGGCTTAATCTCATAACCCACGAAAAAGATACGCCTATGTTTTATACGCTACAGGACGATTCGCGTGGATAAAGAAATTAACAATAATAATGTCTATTTGGCTTTAGATGAGACAAAAACCGATGAATTTATCTTAAAGCAAAATCTGGATGCGTTAATTCAAAATAAAAATGAGACGGTTCAGCGTATTGCCAGAGAGTCACTCTCTATCCCGGCGGCATTGATAAAGCTGAAGTGGCAGAACCGCCGCGAGATCTATGCCCTGCAGGTTAAAGAGGAGATCTACGGCGCGGCGATCGATGAAATCATCGCTCTGCATCCTGACCTACAGGAAAAGATAATGGCAACGCTGGAAACCAACTACCAGCACATCCTGGAGCGTGAAGCCGCCACGCTGCGGCTCACGCGCAAGCTTGCTGACGGCGAGTACCGCACCGGCAACGTCAACGTGGTCGCGCTTCCTGAAGAGCGGGAAAGCGTGCCTGCGAGCCCCTCTACCATCTCCAAACCATCATCTGGTAAAACCTTAGGTCGCGATCGCTAGCCATAGGAAATCGTCCGATTCGCCTGCATTTCCCACACAAGCATCTATCCTTAACTTGGATGTATCACAGATGGAGACGACTTATGGCAAACGATCAGACGAAAATTCAGGATCCCACTACCCAGTATTACACTGAGGGATTTCCGAAACAGAAACAGCCCGCGCCAGGGGTGCAGGCTAAAATGGACCCCGTCCCAGACTGTGGCGAGAAGAGCTATGTAGGTAGCGGCCGTCTTAAGGATCGTAAGGCACTGGTGACAGGGGGCGACTCCGGTATCGGACGCGCTGCCGCCATCGCTTACGCGCGTGAAGGCGCTGATGTGGTTATCAACTACCTGCCCGCTGAGGAAGAGGATGCGCAGGAAGTTAAAGCGCTGATTGAAGCGGAAGGACGCAAAGCGGTGCTGATCCCAGGCGATCTGACCGATGAGGCCTTTACTCGCTCGCTGGTTAACCAGGCACGCGATGCGCTGGGCGGTTTAGATATTCTGGCGCTGGTTGCGGGGAAACAGACCGCAATTGAGGATATTGCCGATCTCACCTCAGAGCAGTTTGAGCAGACCTATAAAACCAACGTCTTCTCGCTATTCTGGACCGTCCAGGAAGCGCTGAAATTCCTGCAGCCGGGTGCCAGCATCATCACCACCTCGTCGGTGGAAGCCTATCAGCCAAATGCGACCCTGCTGGACTATGCCTCTACCAAAGCGGCCATCCTTAACTTTACTCGCGGGCTGGCAAAACAGGTGGCAGAGAAAGGCATTCGCGTGAACAGCGTTGCGCCAGGCCCTGTCTGGACTGCGCTGCAGATCTCCGGCGGTCAGCCGCAGGAGAAACTGCCGAAGTTTGGTCAGTCCACGCCGCTGAAACGCGCCGGGCAGCCTGCTGAGGTCGCCGCTATTTACGTCTACCTGGCGAGCCAGGAGTCGAGCTACGTGACTGCCGAAGTACACGGTGTCACCGGCGGGATGCATTTAAGCTAGTTCTTGCATGCAATAAAAAAGGGGCCGCGATGGCCCCTTTTCTTTGTCTGAACGCCGCGCTTATTTAGGGTGCTGAAGCATGAAAATCTTCCGCGACCTGAGCAAAATAACTGAGTAATTGTGTGTCATGCGCAGGCATAAGAGTATGCGCAGGCGTTACCAGTCCCAGTAACAAAAAGCAGCCATTTTCCCACATATGCTCAGTGTAAATGAGGTAATGGTCTGATGTGCGTTTGTAGTTCTGTTGCCTTGCGTTCCAATTAAGTTGAAAATCTAAATTAACGTGAATGTGCTGAACATGAGCATCAACTGCAAAAGGCGGGAAGTCAAAAGGCGCATCTCGGCCCAGAAGATTTGAAGGCGTTCCCGTTGATTTATAAATAAGAAATTCGGCTTTAAGTTGATTCATCAAATGAGGAAAGGCACTAAACGTTGGCTGAAAAAACTCACTCCATGTGGCCTTGCTATACTCTGCCGTTAGTGCCATTTAGCCGCAGCCTTGTTGCCGGTCATCAGCAGCTGACGCATCGCTGCGAAATCGACACCAGACTCACGCACTTCAGTTGTACGTGTTACCTGGTCAATAAGATTGAGATAGTTTTTGGTTGCGAAGCTGAGCATCTTAATCGCCTTCACAAAAGCGAATTCAACCGAATCTTTATCGTAAGAGAGGATGATCTCTTTTTCAGGCAGCATTAAGACAAAGGATTCAGCGATACCTGCCACGTGAATAGCCTGGCTCTTGATCCCTTCGGCGGCGGTGGTTGCTGCATCAAAGTCGCTATCAGCATAACGCGCAAGTTCAGCGCGGCCAGAGCGTAGTTCTTCAGCCACATGATTAAGCGCTTCGGTTAATTCTTTGATATCGCGCTTATTAACTCGGGCCCCCATCTCATAAACCCGTTCGACAATCATAGGCTGGCAAGCAACCGCTTTAGGCTGTGGCTGAAGACTGGCAATGACCAGCGCTACTGCTGCCTGTAAATGGTGGATCTTCACGATAGACTCCATAAGCGTTACTCTCGATAAGGCGTAGCATTTTACTACTGAACTTAACTATAAACTAAAAAAAGGTTGGTGGAATATGATACCTAAACAGCACAAATATGAATCGCTTACAGCTTTTTAAGATAATAAAAAAGGGGCCGCGATGGCCCCTTTTCTTTGTCTGAACGCCGCGCTTATTTCGCGCGCGTCACCTCTTCACCCACCAGACCAATCTTCAGATAGCCTGCCTGATGCAGGGTGTCCATCACCTTCATCATCGTTTCGTAATTGACGGTTTTATCCGCACGGAAGAAGACGGTGGTGTCCTTCTTGCCTTCAGTCAGGGTGTTCAGCGCGCTAACCATCGTCTCTTCGGTCACCGGATCGTTACCGATAAACATGCTGTTATCCGCTTTCACCGACAGGTAGATCGGCTTTTCCGGACGCGGTTGCGGCTGGCTGGAAGAGGCCGGTAGGTTTACCTTCACGTCAACGGTGGCCAGCGGGGCCGCCACCATAAAGATAATCAGCAGCACCAGCATGACGTCGATAAACGGCGTCACGTTGATCTCATGCATTTCACCGTTATCGTCCAGATTTTCATTAAGACGCATTGCCATACGGAATTAACCTAAACGTAATTTCTGTGCGGAGTGAACCGGCGCAGCCGACGGGCTGGCGGCCAGGTCAAGATCGCGGCTCTGCAGCAGCAGCACCTGCGCGGCGACGTCGCCCAGCATAGCTTTATAACCGCCAATAGAGCGCGCAAAGATGTTGTAGATCACCACGGCCGGGATAGCAGCAACCAGGCCGATTGCCGTTGCCAGCAGCGCCTCGGCGATGCCGGGTGCCACGACGGCGAGGTTAGTGGTTTGCGTCTGAGCGATACCGATAAAGCTGTTCATGATGCCCCATACGGTACCGAACAGGCCGATAAACGGTGAGATTGCACCAATGGTGGCGAGGAAGCCGTTACCGCGTCCCAGGTGGCGGCCTACAGCGGCGACGCGACGCTCCAGACGGAAGCCGGTACGCTCTTTGATGCCTTCGTTGTCTTCCGAGCCCGCGGAGAGCTCAAGCTCGTTCTGCGCTTCATTCAGCAGCAGCGTGCTCAGGCTGTTGGCGTGGAAACCGGCTGCGATTTCGCTTGCCTGATCCAGCGTGCGTGCTTCGCTTAACAGCTTCTGCTCGCGCTTAAGGCGGCGCTTATGCGAGAACATCTCCACGCTTTTGCTGAAGAAAATGGCCCAGGTGACAATGGACGCCAGAATCAAACCAATCATCACCAGCTTCACGACGATATCGGCATGGTGATACATACCCCAAACGGAGAGATCCGTCTGCATCAAATTATTACCCACTCTGTATCTCCGGACGCAAATCACAAAATCTGAACGCAATAATATCAAAACAGCATCGAATTGATAGTAGTTCTCATTAGTATTTACATAGTGGCGTAATTTTGACAAAGTTTCCTTGCGCTTACGCAGTAAAAAAGGCGGTAAAGACAATTTTCAGAATTTTCGATCTAAAGCCGTATTAAAAAAATTTCGCTCTTCCTGCGCTTGCTGGGGTCATTTTACCTTCTGTCGTGGTAGTCTAGACATCCAGACGTATAAAAATCAGGGTAGCGTGAAGATGACAGCGAAGCACATTGATACCGCACTGGTGAATGCCGGGCGCAGCAAAAAATACACCCAGGGTTCGGTGAACAGCGTGATCCAGCGCGCCTCGTCGCTGGTCTTTGACACGGTGGAAGCCAAGAAGCAGGCAACGCGCGGTCGGGCCAAAGGCGAACTGTTCTACGGTCGTCGGGGAACGCTGACCCACTTCTCCCTGCAGGAAGCGATGTGCGAGCTAGAGGGCGGCGCAGGCTGCGCGCTCTTCCCCTGCGGCGCTGCTGCCGTGGCTAACACCCTTCTCGCCTTTGTTGAGCAGGGCGACCATGTCCTGATAACCAACACCGCCTATGAGCCAACCCAGGACTTCTGTACCAAAATTTTGGCCAAGCTCGGCGTCACCACCGGCTGGTTCGATCCGCTGATCGGTGCGGATATCGCTAATCTGATCCAGCCCAATACGAAAGTAGTATTCCTTGAAGCGCCCGGCTCCATCACCATGGAAGTCCACGACGTTCCGGCGATTGTGGCAGCGGTCAGACGCGTGGCCCCAGAGGCGATCATCATGATCGATAATACCTGGGCGGCGGGCATCCTGTTTAAGGCGCTGGAGTTTGGGATTGATATCTCTATTCAGGCGGGAACCAAGTACCTGATTGGCCATTCGGATGCAATGGTCGGCACGGCGGTGTCCAACGCCCGCTGCTGGGATCAGCTGCGCGAGAATGCCTATCTGATGGGCCAGATGCTGGATGCAGACACCGCCTACATGACCAGCCGCGGCCTGCGCACCCTCGGCGTACGCCTGCGTCAGCACCATGAGAGCAGCCTGGCGATTGCCGAGTGGCTGGCGACGCATCCACAGGTGGCGAAGGTGAACCACCCTGCCCTGCCGGGCAGCAAGGGCCATGAGTACTGGAAGCGGGACTTTACCGGCAGCAGCGGTCTCTTTTCCTTCGTGCTGAACAAACGCCTGAGCAACGATGAGCTGGCGGCCTATCTGGATAACTTCAGCCTGTTTAGCATGGCCTACTCCTGGGGCGGCTTTGAGTCGCTGATCCTCGCTAACCAGCCGGAGCACATCGCCGCTATCCGTCCTGAGGGGGAGATTGACTTCACCGGAACGTTGATCCGCCTACATATTGGTTTAGAAAACGTTGACGATCTGAAGGCTGATTTAGCGGCAGGATTTGAACGCATCGTGTAAAGTGTATAAGGCTGGTACAAATCTAGACAAAACCAGTGGAATTGTCTGCATTTCTTGCGCTAACGATCAAGGTGCTGCGGGCATTTCAGGAGTACAATAAGCCTTAATTACGCGGTTCCACAGGAATGTCCATGGCTGTTATTCAAGAAATTATCGCTGCGCTCTGGCAACACGATTTCGCAGCGTTAGCGAATCCACATGTTGTTGGCGTTGTTTACCTGGTTATGTTTGCAACGCTGTTTTTGGAAAATGGACTGCTTCCTGCCTCGTTCTTACCCGGCGACAGCCTGCTGCTGCTCACCGGGGCGCTGATCGCTCGCGGCGTGATGGACTTTGTCCCGGCGCTGGTGATCCTGACGACTGCCGCCAGCCTTGGCTGCTGGCTGAGCTATATCCAGGGCCGCTGGCTCGGCAATACGCGGGTAGTCAAAGGCTGGCTGGCACAGCTGCCAGCCAAGTATCACCAACGTGCTACCTGCATGTTTGACAGGCATGGCCTGCTGGCACTGCTGGCCGGGCGCTTCCTCGCCTTTGTGCGCACCCTGCTGCCGACCATGGCCGGTATTTCCGGGCTGTCGAACCGTCGTTTTCAGCTGTTTAACTGGCTGAGCGCCCTGCTATGGGTAGGCGTGGTCACCGGCCTCGGCTATGCCCTGAGCATGATCCCCTTCGTGAAGCGTCATGAAGATCAGGTCATGACCTTCCTGATGATCCTGCCGGTGTTCCTGCTGGTCGCCGGGCTGCTGGGTACGCTGGTAGTGGTGATCAAGAAGAAATACTCCAACGCCTGATCTCTTCGTTAGGGTAAAAGCCGGATGGCGCTGCGCTTATCCGGCCTACATCGTCATTATACGCCTCTGATCCTTGCTGCATCCTCTCCCGGCGTCACGCCAAAGTAGCGCTTGAACTCGCGACTGAACTGCGAAGGGCTTTCATAGCCAACGCGTATCGCCGCCGCGCTGGCCTTCATACCGTCGTGGATCATCAGCATTCGCGCCCGGTGCAGGCGGTAGGTCTTCAGATACTGCAGCGGCGAGGTGCTGGTCACCGATTTAAAGTTATGGTGAAACGCCGACACGCTCATGTTCGCTTCCGCCGCCAGTTGATCCACGCTCAGGCTCTCGGTGTACTGGCTTTCGATACGTTTCAGCACCCGGCTGATCAGGCTGAAGTGGGTCTGACGGCTCACCAGCGCCAGCAGCGCCCCGCCGCACGGCCCGGTCAGCACGTGGTAGAGAATTTCACGCACGATCTGTTTACCTAAAATCCGCGCATCCAGCGGTCGGGCCATCACATCCAGCAGCCGCTCGATGGCGCAGAGGATCTCCCCAGACAGCGTGGCCGAGTTGATGCCGCTTGCCGCCATGGCGGGCTGAAAATGCTCGTCCTCACCGATGTCCATCAGCAGTTCCTGCAGTTGCAAAATATCAACGTTCAGGCGGATCCCCGCCAGCGGCACCTCTGGCGTGGCGAAGGTTTCGCACTCAAAGGGCAGCGGCACGGTGAGCAGCAGATACTCATTGGTGTCGTAGCGAAACACACGATCGTTGATATAGCCGATTTTATGCCCGGAAAAGAGGATCACGATGCCAGGCTGGTACATGACCGGCGTACGCGTCCCCGGCTGGGTGCCATACAGCAGACGCACGTCGGGCAGCAAAGCATTAAGCCTGTTTTCATTACTTTTCAGCTGCTTAATTTGTTCCGTCAGCTGAAGGCAGATCGCTTCGCGGTTCATTTCATCCCACTCCACTCGCGTTTTTTATTGCGTCCAGTGTGCGCGTTTTTGTGCGTTTTCTCCAGCGTGCGGGAGGAATGGGCAAGACATCGGCAGGAATGTGCATTGAGAGCGCCGGGCGCGCGGACCACAATAGTCTCCAGCAGGCAGCCCGCTGCCGTTTGTCTTTTCACCGATACAAGGGAAAGCGTCATGAATAACTTTAATCTGCATACCCCCACCCGCATCCTGTTTGGTAAAAACGCCATTGCCGATCTGCGCGACCAGATCCCGGCAGACGCCCGCGTGCTGATCACCTACGGCGGCGGCAGCGTTAAAAAAACCGGCGTGCTGGATCAGGTCTATAGCGCCCTGAACGGTCTCGACGTGCTGGAGTTTGGCGGTATTGAGCCGAACCCCTCTTACGAAACGCTGATGAAAGCGGTAGCGATTGCCCGTGAAGAGAAAGTTACTTTCCTGCTGGCGGTCGGCGGTGGCTCGGTGCTGGACGGCACGAAATTTATCGCCGCCGCTGCGCATTATGCTGACGGCATCGATCCGTGGCACATCCTGCAAACCCGCGGCAGCGAAATCAAAAGCGCCATCCCGATGGGTTCTGTGCTGACGCTGCCCGCCACCGGCTCCGAATCTAACAAAGGTGCGGTCGTGTCCCGTAAAGCCACCGGCGACAAGCAGGCGTTCCACTCCCCGTTCGTCCAGCCGGTATTCGCCATTCTTGACCCGGTCTACACCTACACCCTGCCGCCGCGTCAGGTGGCAAACGGCGTGGTGGATGCCTTTGTCCATACCGTTGAGCAGTATGTGACCTACCCGGTCGATGGAAAAATTCAGGATCGCTTCGCGGAAGGTATTCTGCTGACGCTGATCGAGGATGGCCCGAAAGCGTTGCAGGAGCCGGAAAACTACAACGTACGCGCCAACGTGATGTGGGCGGCAACCCAGGCGCTGAACGGCCTGATCGGCGCAGGCGTGCCGCAGGATTGGGCAACCCATATGCTGGGCCACGAGCTGACGGCGATGCACGGTCTGGATCACGCTCAGACGCTGGCGGTGGTGCTGCCCGCGCTGTGGAATGAAAAACGCGACGCCAAACGCGGCAAGCTGCTGCAGTACGCCGAGCGCGTGTGGAACATCACCGAAGGCAGCGACGACGAGCGCATTGACGCGGCCATCGCCGCCACACGCAGCTTCTTCGAGCAGATGGGCGTCCCTACCCGCCTCTCCGGCTACGGCCTCGACGGCAGCTCTATCCCTGCCCTGCTTGAGAAGCTGAACGAGCACGGCATGACCCAATTAGGCGAACATCAGGAGATTACCCTTGAGGTCAGCCGCCGCATCTACGAAGCCGCGCGCTAAAGGTTTTTTCTTCTGCGACTTTCGTTTTTGGGCTTTTCGTCCAGACTTAAGTCACTCAACTCCACCTGGGCCAGCCCGGGTGGATTTCATATAAGGAGGAATATATGGCAAATCCAACCGTGATTAAGCTTCAGGACGGCAATATCATGCCGCAGCTGGGCCTCGGCGTATGGAAAGCGGGCAATGAGGAGGTCGTCACCGCCATTCATAAGGCGCTGGAAGTGGGCTATCGTTCGATTGATACCGCTGCGGCCTACAAAAATGAAGAGGGCGTCGGCAAGGCTATCGAAAGCGCGGGGATCCCGCGCAGCGATCTGTTTATCACCACCAAGCTGTGGAATGACGATCAGACTCGCCCTCAGGAAGCGTTGCAGACGAGCCTCGACAAGCTGAAGCTCGATCATGTTGATCTCTACCTGATGCACTGGCCGGTACCGGCTGGCGATCATTACGTTGAAGCCTGGAAAGGAATGATTAAACTTCAGGAGCAGGGGCTGGTGAAGAGCATCGGCGTCTGTAACTTCCAGATTAGCCACCTGCAACGTCTGATCGACGAGACCGGCGTGACGCCGGTGATCAACCAGATTGAGCTGCATCCGCTGTTACAGCAGCGTCAGCTCCATGCCTGGAACGCGACTCATAAGATCCAGACAGAGTCCTGGAGCCCGCTGGCCCAGGGCGGCGAAGGTGTCTTCGATCAGAAGATCATTCGCGAGCTGGCTGATAAGTACGGCAAAACCCCGGCGCAGATCGTCATCCGCTGGCACCTGGACCAGGGCCTGGTGGTGATCCCGAAATCGGTCACCCCGGCACGCATTGCGGAAAACTTTAAGGTGTGGGATTTCCGCCTCGATAAAGACGAGCTGAGCGAAATCGCCAAGCTTGATCAAGGCAAACGCCTTGGCCCGGATCCGGACCAGTTCGGCGGCTAAACGCCCTTCCCCTTTAAACCCGGCCTCAGTGCCGGGTTTTTTAATGCCCATCGCCCCGCACAAGAAACATCCTGCAACAATTCCACTGCATTAATAGGTGTATTTCTTACCCGCTCGGGTGCAGCATATTAACGATATAACTCTTTGATTATTCATACAATCCATTGCTTTCACACATTTCATCCGCACGATGAATAAGGATATAGCTGTGGCGGAAAAAAAATCCTCGGGCGTCCGTTGGCTCCCACTCATCATCATCGTTGTCGCTGCGGCGGCTCTCTGGCAACTGGCACCTCCCTCTGGTCTGAGCGTAGCGGCATGGCGCTCGGCGCTGATTTTTGTGGCAACCATTGCCGCCATTGTGGCAAAGGTGCTGCCAATTGGCGCAGTGGGCATTATCGGCATCACCGTCTTTGCGCTGGCCTATGCCGCCGGGGACACCACCGCCAGCGGGGCCATTACCACGGCGCTCAGCGAACTCAATAGCTCGCTGATCTGGCTGATCGTCGTTGCCTTTATGATCGCCCGCGGCTTTATTAAAACCGGCCTCGGACGGCGGATCGCGCTGCAGATGATCCGTTTGCTGGGTAAACGTACCCTCGGCCTGGCCTACGGGCTGGCGTTTGCCGATCTGATCCTCTCCCCGGCGATGCCCAGCAATACCGCCCGCTGCGGAGGTGTGATCTACCCCATTGCCGACTCGCTGGCCCGCAGCTTTGACTCTCGTCCGGATGACGAGTCCCGCAGTAAAATTGGCACCTTTCTCATCACCTGTATCGGCAACGTTAACGACGTCACTGCGGCGCTGTTTATGACTGGCTATACCGGCAACCTGCTGGCGGTGAAGCTGGCGGCTAATGCCGGTGTCACCCTGACGTGGGGAAGCTGGTTTATGGCGGCCCTCCTGCCCTGCCTGGTATCCCTGCTGATCGTCCCGCTGCTGGTCTACTGGCTTACCCGCCCAACGATCCGCCATACGCCGGATGCCCCGGCACTGGCTCGCCAGGAGCTGGCGCAGATGGGCAGCATGTCACGCGGCGAGTGGTTGATGCTCGGTACGGTAGTGGTGCTGCTGGTGCTGTGGATTTTTGGCGATGCGCTCGGCGTCGACCCGACAACGGCGTCGTTTGTGGGTCTCTCCATCCTGCTGCTCTCCGGCGTGCTGAGCTGGGAAGATGTGAAGAGCGAAAAAGGCGCTTGGGATACGCTGATCTGGTTTGCAGCGCTATTGATGATGGCCAACCAGCTGAAAAAGCTCGGGTTTACTACCTGGTTTGGCAATGTGATTGGCGACAGCCTTGCCAGCTCGCTGCACGGTACCAGCTGGGTGGTGGTTCTACTCTTGTTGAACGCGGCCTACTTCTACACCCACTACTTTTTTGCCAGCGGCAACGCGCAGATTGCCGCGCTCTACGCGGTGTTTGTTGGCGTTGGACTGCATCTGGGGATCCCGGCAGCGCCGTGCGCGCTGATGCTGGCGTTTACCAGCAGCCTCTACTGCTCCCTGACCCAGTACACCCATGCCCGTGGCCCGATCCTGTTCGGTGCGGGCTACGTGCCCACCGGGGTCTGGTGGCGCACGGGGTTTCTGGTCAGCCTCTTCAACCAGGCGGTCTTTATTAGCGTCGGACTCGCCTGGTGGAAGATGATTGGGCTGTACTAGCCCTTAACGCCTGCCTTGCTGCGCACTTTATTACCTGCTGGCGTCTGGCGCTGGTGGGCAATCGGCGTGTGCTTGGTGAGCGCCGGGCGCGTATGGCGGTTCTGGCGCTTCGCCTCACGCATCTCGTCGAGGGTTGGTGAAGGCACCAGGCAGTCGCGACGGCTACCGATCAGATGCTTTTTACCCATCTCTTCCAGCGCCTGGCGGATCAGCGGCCAGTTTTTCGGATCGTGATAGCGCAGCAGCGCCTTATGCAGGCGACGCTGTTTCTCGCCCTTCGGCACCACGACGTTCTCGCTCTTGTAGCCAATCTTACCGAGCGGGTTCTTGCCGGTGTAATACATGGTTGTCGAGTTGGCCAGCGGCGACGGGTAGAAGTTCTGCACCTGATCGAGGCGGAAGCGGTGCTTTTTGAGCCACAAGGCCAGGTTCACCATGTCTTCATCGCGCGTGCCGGGGTGGGCGGAGATAAAGTACGGGATCAGATACTGCTCTTTGCCCGCCTGCTTTGAGTAGGTATCAAACAGCTCTTTGAAGCGGTCGTAGCTGCCCATCCCCGGCTTCATCATTTTCGACAGCGGGCCCTCTTCGGTGTGCTCTGGCGCAATCTTCAGGTAGCCGCCCACATGGTGGGTAGCCAGCTCTTTGATATAGCGCGGATCCTCCACGGCGATGTCGTAGCGCACGCCGGACGCGATAAGGATCTTCTTGATCCCCTTTAGATCGCGGGCGCGGCGATAGAGGTTGATCGTCGGCTCATGGTTGGTATCCATATGCGGACAGATATCCGGATAGACGCATGACAGGCGGCGGCAAGTCTGCTCTGCGCGCGGTGACTTACAGCGCAGCATATACATGTTGGCCGTCGGGCCGCCCAGATCGGAGATCACACCGGTAAAGCCCGGCACCGTGTCACGAATCGCTTCGATCTCGTTGATGATCGACTCTTCGGAGCGGCTCTGAATAATGCGCCCTTCATGCTCGGTGATGGAGCAGAAGGAGCAGCCGCCGAAGCAGCCGCGCATAATGTTGACCGAGAAACGGATCATCTCGTAGGCCGGAATACGGCTGGTGCCATAGGCCGGATGCGGCACACGCTTGTAGGGCAGCGCAAAGACGCTGTCCATCTCTTCGGTAGAGAGCGGGATCGCTGGCGGGTTGATCCAGATGTAGCGGTCGCCGTGCTTCTGCATCAGCGCCCGCGCGCAGCCCGGGTTGGTTTCATGGTGCAGGATGCGCGAGGCGTGCGCGTAGAGCACCTTGTCGGCCTTCACCTTCTCAAAGGAGGGCAGCAGAACGTAGATCTTCTCCCACGGCTTCGGACGCGGCGGCTGGATGACCACGGCTTTCGCTTCGGCTTTTTTAGGTTCGACAGGTTTGTTGTCGGCACACGGCAGATCGTCCCCGTAAGGATGGGGGATTGGATCAATCTTGCCCGGCATGTCAATAATGCGGGAGTCGACCCCGCTCCAGCCCGGCAGCGCCTCTTTGACCATAATTGCGGTGTTGCGCACGTCACGGATGCTGGCCACCGGCTCACCCTGCGACAGACGATGGGCCACCTCAACCAGCGGACGTTCACCGTTGCCGAAGATCAGCATGTCAGCTTTGGAATCCACCAGCACCGAGCGACGAACGGTATCCGACCAGTAGTCGTAGTGCGCGGTACGGCGCAGGCTCGCCTCAATGCCGCCAAGGATCACCGGCACGTCTTTCCACGCCTCTTTACAGCGCTGGGTATAGGCCAGGGTGGCGCGATCCGGGCGCTTGCCCGCTACGTTATCCGGTGTATAGGCGTCGTCATGGCGCAGCTTGCGATCGGCGGTGTAGCGGTTGATCATCGAGTCCATGTTGCCCGCAGTAACGCCGAAGAACAGATTCGGTTTGCCGAGGCGCATAAAGTCCTCTTTGCTGTTCCAGTCCGGCTGGGCAATGATGCCGACGCGGAAGCCTTGCGCCTCCAGCATACGTCCGCAGATCGCCATACCGAAGCTCGGGTGATCAACATAGGCATCTCCGGTAACCAGAATGATGTCGCAGCTGTCCCAGCCAAGCTGATCCATCTCTTCACGTGACATAGGCAAAAACGGCGCGGGGCCGAAACAGGCAGCCCAATACTGCGGCCATGAGAAGAGGTCGCGATCCGGCTGGATCAGGGAAATAGCGCTCATAATGCTTCCGGGATGGTTAAAAAGAGATCGTCAAAGGGCGGCGATTATACGCTTTAACAGTGGGGGAAATGAAGGAATTTTGTACGGGATAGTTACCCGGCATACAGATTGCGTAGGCCGGGTAAGGCGAAACCGCCACCCGGCGATTTACGGTGCTGGGTTGACCAATAGCTGGCCGATAGAGCCGCGGTCTGACATCTCCAGGGTCTGGCTAAAGAACTGGAACGGAAAGTGCGGCCACGAAGGCTGGCCGTAGTAGACCAGCAGTTCAACCTGCCCATCCACCCAGACGGTATCCTTCATGCCCCGATCCTCCGGGAACGGCATCGCGCCGTTGACGTTACGGATCAGGAAGCTAACACCTTCAATATGGAACGACTGCGGCGTATCGGCGCGTACCGTCCAGCGCTCCCACGTCCCCTGCTGGGCGGTAATATCGATACGCTTAATATCCCACAGCTGGCCGTTGATACCCGGATCGTCGCCGAGGGCGATATCGCGGCTACGCACCGCTGCGCCGCTCATCAGATCCGTCGGCAGCAGCCGCAGCGGCAGCGTATCGGTCACCAGCGGCAGCAGCCCGGTAGGACGCAACGTCAGCACCAGGGTGGAGATGAGAATGCTCGATGGCTCAAAGAAGCCGCGGATACGGTCAACAATGCTCGCCGCCTCGCCGCAGGTGATCGACACTTCGTCGCCGTCGGTCATGTTCACGAGAATTTCACGCCGCTCGCCGGGGGCCAGCGAGAGCTGTTTCACCGACACCGGCGCGGGCAGGAAGCCCTGGTCGCCGGAGATAACGTGCAGCGCCCGGCCATCGCTCATCTGGAGTTGATAGCGGCGGGCGTTAGAGGCGTTCAGCAGGCGCAGGCGCACCCAGCCGCGTGATACCTCGACGTAGGGACTCTGCGCACCGTTAACCAGCAGCGTGTCGCCAACGAAGCCGCCGCTGCCTGGCTCGCTGTACTCCGGCGTGCCGAAGTTATCCAGCCGCTTGTCCTGAATAATAACGGGAAAATCATCCACGCCGTAGTGATTGGGGATTGGCAGGGATTTACTCACCTCATCCTCAATCAGCCACATTCCCGCCAGGCCGTTATAGACCTGCTCAGCGGTACGGTTTGGCGTGTTGGCGTGATACCAGAGCGTCGCCGCGCTCTGGCGGATCGGCAGCACCGGCGCCCAGTCAGCGCTGGGGGACATCATCCGCGCCGGGCCGCCAATCAGCGGGCCGGGAACCTGCAGGCCACTGATGGTCATGGCGACGTTCTCCGTCAGCCGGTTGCTGTAGATCATCTTCACGTCATCACCGCTCCAGACGCGAATGGTCGGCCCAAGATAGCGCCCGTTAATGCCCCATACCTGGGCGCGGGTGCCGGGGGTAAAGGACCAGTGCGCCCGCTGCAGGGTCAGAAACAGCGGTTGCCCACGGCGAGATTCAACGAGCGGCGGCACAGGCAGCGGCTGCTGCTGCCCGGCGGCGTTAGCCCGCAGCGGAACCGCGCCTACACAAAGCGCAGCGCCGGAGGCCTGGATAAACTGACGCCGACTGAGTGACATATCTTGCTCCCTGTAAAACGGACTAAAGCGCGTAAAAAGGTCCGGCTACGCCTGGCGCTTGCCGGCGGCCTCGCGGGCGGCAACTTCGCTATCAAGCTCGGCGATCTTCTCCGCCATCAGCGCACGACAGTGAGTCGCCAGCTCACGCACCTGATCTTTACCAAACTGGCTGGTGTCCACCGGCGGCAGCATTTCGACGATCACCAGGCCGTTATTTAGACGGTTAAGGTTAATTTTATTGGAGGTGTTCGAAACACATACCGGAATGATAGGCACCCCGGCGGCGATAGCCGCATGGAACGCGCCGGTCTTAAACGGCAGCAGCCCGCGTCCACGGCTGCGGGTACCTTCCGGGAACATCCAGATAGAGATATCGCGCTTCTGGATGTTTTTGACCACCTGCGCAATGGTGCCGTGCGCTTTGGCGCGGTTATCACGGTCGATCAGCAGGTTACCGGTCAGCCAGTAGAGTTGGCCAAAGAACGGGATCCACAGCAGGCTCTTTTTACCGACGGTGACGGTGCGCGGCTGCACAATGCTGGCCGCGGTGACCATATCGTAGTTGTTCTGGTGGTTGCCGATGTAGATCGCATTACCATACGTCCCTGCATCAGCGGGCTGACGCAGCTCTACTTTTAAGCCCATAACCGGTGCCAGACGGCCAAACAGATGGCCAAAGGTGGCGACGTGTTTTGGATTCCGTGGGCTAAACAGGCAGTAGATACAGCCGAAGATACAGACCAGGATGCTGTAAATAACAATGATGATTGCACGTAAAATGAATAGCATAGCTACCTCGAAAGCCCGGACACCCGCCCAGTATAGTGTAGCGGCTGACGGCGTACGGCTTTGTTCCATCGGGTCCGTGAAAAAGGGTATTGTCAATCGTAACCTGCGATTTAACAATGACTTTACGGGAAATTTTATGGTAGCTCCCCCTTCGACGGGAAGGGGGAGAAGCACACAGGGATTACTCTTCGCTGTCGCCAGTGGTTGCCCGACGCGGCGAGTCGATCTCGACCTTGTCGATACGCTGGAGTCCGCGCATCAGCGTCCCGCGACGGCCACGCTCGCCGTGAACCTTCTGCAACTCTTCCGGGCGCATTTTGATTTTGCGCTTGCCGGCGTGCAGGGTCAGCGTGCTCTGCGGCGGCAGGATAAAGAGGTGCGCCAGGCTATCCTCTCCCTTCGCCGCTTCGGCTGACGGAATGCTGATGATCTTATTCCCTTTACCTTTCGACAGCTGCGGCAGATCGCTAATCGGGAACATCAGCATGCGTCCGGCGGCGGTGATCGCCAGCAGCAGGTCGTTGTCGTCTACGATCTCCAGCGGTGGCAGCACGTGCGCGTTTTCCGGCAGGGTAATCAGCGCTTTACCGGCACGGTTGCGGGCAATCAGATCGTTGAAGGTGCAGACGAAGCCATAGCCCGCGTCAGAGGCCATCAGCAACTTCTGCTCCTCACCGGCCATCACCATATGCTCAACGGTGGCACCCGGCGGCAGCGTCAGCTTGCCGGTCACCGGTTCGCCCTGCCCGCGTGCCGACGGCAGCGTCAGCGGATCGACGGCGTAGCTGCGTCCGGTGGTGTCAATAAACACCACCGGCTGGTTGGTTTTGCCTTTGGCGGATGCTTTCCAGCTGTCACCCGCTTTGTAGCTCAGGCCCTGGGCATCAATGTCATGCCCCTTGGCGCTGCGCACCCAGCCCATCTGCGACAGCACGATAGTTACCGGCTCGGACGGCAGCATGTCATGCTCGCTCATCGCCTTCGCCTCTTCACGCTCGTGCAGCGGTGAACGGCGATCGTCGCCGAACGCGTCGGCATCGGCCTGCAGCTCTTTCTTCAGCAGGGTGCTCATCTTGCGCTCGGAAGCCAGCGTGCTTTGCAGGCGGTCGCGCTCTTTTTCCAGCTCGCTCTGCTCGCCGCGGATCTTCATCTCTTCCAGCTTGGCGAGATGGCGCAGCTTCAGCTCCAGGATCGCTTCCGCCTGGGTTTCGCTGATGCCAAAGCGCGACATCAGCTCCGGCTTAGGTTCATCTTCACCGCGGATGATCTCAATCACCTCGTCGATGTTGAGGAACGCCACCAGCAAACCTTCCAGGATGTGCAGGCGCTTGAGCACCTTCTCCAGGCGATGGTTCAGGCGGCGGCGCACGGTATCGCGGCGGAACGCCAGCCACTCGGTGAGGATCTCCAGCAGGTTTTTCACCGCCGGACGCCCATCGAGGCCGATCATGTTCAGGTTGATGCGGTAGCTCTTCTCCAGATCGGTGGTGGCGAACAGGTGGTTCATCACCTGATCCATATCCACACGATTAGAGCGCGGTACCACCACAAGACGGGTTGGGTTCTCGTGATCCGACTCGTCGCGCAGGTCGTCCACCATCGGCAGCTTCTTATTGCGCATCTGGGCCGCGATCTGCTCCAGCACGCGCGCCCCGGAAACCTGGTGCGGCAGGGCGGTAATCACCACCGCACCGTCCTCTTTTTTCCACACCGCACGCATGCGCACGGAGCCGCGGCCGTTCTGGTAAATTTTGCGGATCTCAGCCCTGGCGGTGATGATCTCTGCTTCGGTCGGGTAGTCCGGCCCCTGGACGATATCCAGCAGCTGATCGAGGGTGGTCTTCGGCTGGTCGATGAGCGTAATGGCCGCCTGGGCCACTTCGCGCAGGTTGTGCGGCGGAATGTCCGTCGCCATGCCAACGGCGATCCCGGTGGTGCCGTTCAGCAGAATGTTTGGCAGGCGAGCAGGCAGCATTTTCGGCTCCTGCATCGTGCCGTCAAAGTTAGGCACCCAATCAACCGTCCCCTGCCCCAGCTCACCCAGCAGCAGCTCGGCGTATTTGGAGAGGCGCGACTCGGTATAACGCATCGCCGCGAAGGATTTCGGATCGTCCGGCGCGCCCCAGTTCCCCTGGCCGTCAACCAGCGGATAGCGGTAGGAGAACGGCTGGGCCATCAGCACCATGGCTTCATAGCAGGCGCTGTCGCCGTGGGGATGGTATTTACCCAGCACGTCGCCCACGGTACGGGCGGATTTTTTAAACTTCGCGCTGGCGTTGAGGCCCAGCTCAGACATGGCGTACACGATACGCCGCTGCACCGGCTTCAGGCCGTCGCCGATAAACGGCAGCGCACGATCCATGATGACGTACATGGAGTAGTTTAGGTAGGCGTTTTCAGTGAATTCATGTAGCGCGAGGCGCTCTGCCATATCGCTCATTACGTGTGATTCCTCAGCGTTTGCACCCAATTATTCAGGGGCAATATTGCCGCAGATTTTACCTTATCTGCCCTCCTGAGTCACAAGAAAAAGGCCGGATAACCGGCCCTTCAGGGATTTACTTAGCGAGCTTGGTGATTTGCTTCACTTCAATCTCAAACTCGTTCCAGTCTTTGTCAACTTTACCCTGAATTTCAACCTGATCCTGCGGGGTCACGTTCTGGCCGTTCCAGCGCTTTTGCTCAATTTCCACGTTTACCGTACCGCTGGCATCGCGGAAAACATAGCGATCGTCAGAGAGGCGCTCGGTAATGTTACCGCGCAGCTTCACCCAGCTGTCGTCTTTCAGCTCTTTCGCCTTCGCTGCCGTAGTCGGGCTGACGCTGTTATCTACAAAGCCGCCCTGCTGGGTCTGGTTTTGCGTTTGGGTTTGCGTGGCCGATGGCCCGTTGAAGCCCCCCTCGGCAGCGAAAACGGGGGCGGAGGCCATCATGGCAATAGCGGCAATAGCGGCAAATTTTTTCATCGTGTCTCTCCCTTTCATCTGTTTCATTGTCCTTTAACAGAGTAGAGCGAAATGTGTGGCGGGCTGAAAAATTTAACTTTTTTTACCCTCTACATGGATGATTGTTGCTTTAAGTGCAAAAGTCTTTGCACATTTTGCTCATTTTTCAATAGGGTCGAGGCCGTTAGAATAGTCGGCAAATTCGTTTTCTAACGGGACAAATAATGAGCAACATCTTAATTATCAACGGCGCTAAAAAATTCGGCCACTCTAACGGCCAGCTGAATGACACCATGACCGACGTGGCCGCCAGCTTCCTGCGCGACAGCGGTCACGACGTGAAAGTGGTTCGCACCGATGGCGACTATGATGTGAAGGAGGAAGTGCAGAACTTCCTGTGGGCCGACACCGTGATCTGGCAGATGCCGGGCTGGTGGATGGGCGCGCCGTGGACGGTGAAAAAGTACATTGATGACGTCTTTACCGAAGGACACGGCTCCCTGTACGCCAGCGATGGCCGTACCCGCTCCGACGATGCGAAAAAATATGGTTCCGGCGGCCTGATTCAGGGCAAAACCTACATGCTGTCGCTGACCTGGAACGCACCGCTACAGGCCTTCACCGATAAAGAGCAGTTCTTCCACGGCGTCGGCGTTGACGGTGTTTACCTGCCGTTCCACAAGGCAAATCAGTTCCTTGGAATGGACGCGCTGCCGACCTTTATCGCTAACGACGTGATTAAAATGCCGGACGTGCCTCGCTATACCGCAGAATATCGCAAGCATCTTGCGGAAATTTTTGCTTAACTGTTTGACGGTACAAAGAAGGAGTTGACCATGTTGACAGTGATTGCAGAGATTCGCACCCGTCCGGGCCAGCATCATCGCCAGGCCGTGCTGGACGAGTTTGCGAAAATTATCCCCACCGTATTAGAGGAAGCGGGCTGCCACGGCTATGCGCCAATGGTAGATACCGCCGCTAACGTGAGCTTTCAGGCCACCAATCCTGATTCCATCGTGATGGTGGAGCAGTGGGAGACCGTTGCTCATCTTGAAGCGCACCTGCAAACCCCGCACATGAAAGCGTGGGGCGAGGCGGTAAAAAGCGACGTGTTAGAAACCCACATCCGAATTCTGGAGCAAGGGGTTTAATCAGGCGGGGGCCAGGCCCCCGCATGTTATACGATGTAGGCCCGGTAAGCGCAGCGCCACCGGGCGTTTACCACCCGTACCCGTTACCAGTAAAGCTTCCAGCTCTGGCTAAACCGCATCAGCGCCTCGACGTAGAAGTAATCCCCCCAGCTGGCACACTCATCCACGCCCTTATTGCTCGCAAGATGGTACACCGAGTGCTTCAGCAGCCCGTTGCCGGGTTCGTTAACCCCCATCAGATAGTGCTTATTCAGCGACGACATAATGTGCATCGCCCACTGCTGATAGCGGGCGCGATCGGGATCGCTCACCGGAAGCTGCTTGACCAGCTCCAGCAGGCCGCAGACGGCAATGGCGGCGGACGAGGAGTCCCGCAGCGCATCGCTGCCGACCAGGGCCAGATCCCAGTGGCAGACGCCATCCTCCGGCAGGCGATTGAGGAAGTAGTTCGCCAGCCTTTTTGACAGGGCGACCATCGTTTTATCACCGGTGTAGAGGTAGCTCAGCAGGAAGCCGTAGATCCCCCACGCCTGCCCTCGCGACCAGCACGAATCATCGGCATAGCCCTGCTGGGTATTGCCGTAGCGCGGCGCGCCGGTCTGCACGTCCATGTAGTAGGTGTGAAAGGTCGACGCATCGTCGCGGATCAAATACGCTGCCGCCTGCTGAACGTGGGCCTTCGCCGCCTCGACAAAGCGCGGATCGCCGGTCTGCTCGCTGGCCCAGTAGAGCAGCGGCAGGTTCATGTTGCAGTCGATGATCATCCTTCCCGCCTGCTGCGGATCGCTAAGATCGCCCCACGCCTGGATGATCTGCGCCTTTTGATGGAACCGTTCCTGCAGCGCCTCGGCGGCCTGAAGTGCAAAGCCGCGCGCGTCGCGGTTGCCGGTTAAGCGCCAGGCCGCCACGCAGGAGAGCGTATAGAGAAAGCCGAGATCGTGGGTATTGGTATCCTGTCGTCCGGCAATGCGCAGCCCAAAGGAGCGCACGTGCTTCTCCGCCAGCGCGCGATAGGACGCATCGCCGCTCAGCTCCCACGCCAGCCACAGCTGACCGGTCCAAAAGCTGGTGGTCCACTCCACGTTATCGGTAAGTGGGTAGTAGCCTTTGACGCAGGTTTCGGCTGGAAACTTTTCACCGAACTCCGTTAAATGACGGCTTATCAGTTCAAGGGTCTGACGACGGGCGGTAATCAGCTCATCCTGAAAGGCGCGCTCATCCACCGGCGCAGGAACCTCTCCCAGACGCTCCTCAACGATACGATTTAACATATTCCGGTCCTTCTTTTTGTGAATAAATGATCTACCCGGCGACGTTGACCGCAGGCGCGCCGCGACGCTTGCTCTGACAGGCCGACAGGGTAAAGGCTGAGATAAGGGTAAAGGTCAGAGCTATCGCGCCCATGATGATATAGGTCTGCTCAAAACCGATTTTGTCGTAGAGGATCCCCGCCGGGGATGAGACCACTACGTTGCCGACGTAGAGCATCGCCTGGTAGCCCAGCAGGTACATGGTGGCATTCACGCGCTTATCGAAATGCTCGGCGATATATTTAAAGACCGACACCAGCAGGAGGCAGATCTCCAGACCGTAGAGCGGCTTGAGCACGGAGATTAAGAGGTGGGAGTCGCACAGCCCGGAGATAATTAGCCGCGCCCCAACCACCAGCCCGACGATCAGCAGCCCGCGCTTGGCCCCGACGTAGTTCACAAACATCGGGATGATCATGTACATCACAAACTCCATCCCCGACTGCACGGTACCCAGATAGCCAAACACGGCGTTGCCCTGGTGCACATCGTCAAAGAAGGTAACGAAGTAGCGGGAGAACTGCTGCTCGGCGATAAACATCATCCACGCCACACCAGCCACGTAGAGGCAGAAGGCCCAGAACTTACGGTTTTTCAGTAGGGCGTAAACGTCGGCGGGAACAATCTTCTCCTTCGCCAGCACCTCGCCCGCACGCTCGGTTCGCGTATCCACCTTCAGGCTAAACAGCACCACCAGCATTACGAGAGAGGCCACGCTGCCCATGATGAAGTTATAGGCCGGAGAGAGGTTAAACAGCAGGCCGGAGAAAGAGGAGGCCACCGCCCAGCCCAGCGATCCCCACATGCGGATCTGGCCGAACTCCATGCCGTTCAGACGGCTGTAGCGATCGGTATAGGATTCGCAGGCGGCAACGCCCGCGTACCAGGCAAAGCTTAAATAGATAGCGCCGACGACGATCCCCAGCAGCGTATTAGAGAGCAGCAGCGGCTGGTAGACGTAGATAAAGAACGGTGCCATAAGGGCCGACACGGCAACCACGAAATAGAGCAGATATTTGCTCATGCCGATCTTATCCAGAATGTAGCCGTAGATCGGTTTCAGGATCACCGAGAAGATGCCGTTGACGGCAAATACCGTGCCGATCACCGTCCCGCTTAAGTTCGCTTTTTGCCCGAGCCAGATGGCCAGCAGCCCAATGCTGGCCGACCAGGTAAAGAAGTAGAGAAAGATAAAGGAGCTGATTTTGTAATATTCAGTCCGGTTGGTTTTAATTATTTTATCCATACTATCCTCGACGAAAGCATGTAGGGGTCAGAGTTTTTTATAACGTAATGACTAACGCCGTTGGGTGGCCGACATGGCGCACCGTCAGCGTTTCGTTATCCAGAAGCACCTCGGGAAGAGAGGTCATATCGCTGTATGCCGGATCGCCCGCAATAGCCGCGCAGCAGAGCCAGTGACGCCCCGGCGCCAGGGTGACGGTTAATACGGGGATCGCCGCACACTCGGCAAACATCACGCTGCTGTTGGGCGGCGTGATCACGCAGTCGCCGTGACGCTCAAGGCCGAACGAGAGATCGTAGATAGCGCTGCTGCCGTTCGCGGCTTGAACCACGCAGCCGGAAGCCTGAGTCTGGTGCGGGGCTTTCATCACCGCGAAACCGCCCTCAACGCTGTTCAGATGACGCGCGGTATCAATGCGGTGCAGACGCAGATGGCCGTCGCCGCAGGGGATCAGCCAGGTAGCAACCTGCACGTCCTGCCAGGGCGACCAGCGCGAGAAGATATAATCATTGTGAACGCGAGTTTCGTCGCAGCCGCGGCGGCCCCGGTAGTACTCATCCCCCTCCGCCAGCAGCAGCATGCTGTCGCAGGCGGCGTGCTTGATGCCGTAACGTCCGCGCTCGATGGTGAAACCGAAGCGGCTGGAGTAGGCAAACTTGGTATATTTCGCCTCGGTATTGACGTAGTTGTTCAGCTCAAGCTGGCCGGAGGCGAGCATGCAGACGTGTCGCGAGGCTTCGCTGTGCATCAGGATCTGCCCGGCATGGGGAAGCGCCCGTCGCGCCGCTAGCGCCGGTAAAGGCTGCTCCTCCGCCTGCCAGAACGGATGCGCTTCGGGCAGGGCGAGGATCAGGAATACCTTCAGCGCCCAGTAGGGCGAGCCGGGAGAGTTGTAGTCTTCGCACATGGCGAGGTTCGGGTAGGCAAAGCCGAGAGTCAGAATGCCGTCCCGGTCAAAGATAGGCTGCGCCAGCCACCAACGCAGGTGGCGAAGAACGATCCCCTTCACTATCCCCGGTGTAAATACGTCCAGCTCGGCAAAGGCCACCGCGCTCCAGAACGCCACCATTGCAAAGCGGTAGGTCAGGCTGCGGCCAAAAGGCACCGACTCCCCTTCCGCCGCCGACATGTAGATAAAGTCCTGGGCGAACCGCTGTGCCCTCTCCCGCAGGGTGGCGGCACGATGGGGATCGTCCTCGGCGTTTAGCGTGGCGTAGATCAGGCCGTAAAAGTGAAACGCCATTGAGATGTAGTAATCTTTTGGTCGCCCTGGACCGTCTGAGTACCAGCCATCCCCGAGGTAGTAAGCCTCCATCATCGTAAAGCGCCGCTCTACTGCATCCCGATCCCAGGGCAGCCCGGCGCGTTTAAAGCCGAGCTGCACCATGATGGCAAAATAGTTCCAGTTGCTGTCGGGCATTTCAGCGTCGGTGATTTGGTTTAGCCAGGCATGGAGGTTCGCCTGCTCGCGCGGGGTAAAGCAGGCCAGCAGGCGATCCTGCATCAGCGCCAGGCCTAAGCCATAGGCCGCCATCTCCACCAGCCGCTGGTCGTAAGGCCCGATCTCGCCCCAGTAGCCTGGGCTGTGCGGATCGGTCCCCTGCTTGATGGCGGCGATGTATTTCGCGCTGAGCGGCGTCTCCACTCCGCCAGCCAGCAGCGGAAACAGGCCCCACAGCGCGCGCGACAGCCCCTCCATGTTGGCGATCTCCACGCTGTAGTGGGCGCAGGTGCTACCTAATGCGAAGCGTGACTGCCCCTCGGGAAACTGTTTATCCAGCGCCCCCAGCATCTCCGTGACCAGATCAACGATGTCCTGTCGGGATGACAATACATTTGATGTTTCCATTTTCGCATCAGCCTCTTAACAAAGTGGCTCAAGGATAGTGAATCGCTGGCGCGTAGAAATGTTAGCCACGTCACAGCCGGGAAAGATGAATAAACTCGCAGTTGAGAAAATTTAAAAAGGTGGTTTATAAAGGCGTGCAGAGGGGTAAAAGTTGAGTTTTATTGCACTATGCGCGATGAGCCAAAATCTGATTATCTGGAACTGATTACCTTAAACGACGCCGTGGTATCGTTCAGCCGCCTGTTTGCCAATACCGTGCGCTACCACCACTGGCATCAGTGCCTGGAGATCCTCTACGTTGAGGAGGGCTTCGGGGTGGCGATCGTCGATAATCGCCACTACACCATGCGGCCGGGGCGGCTCTTCTTCTTTCCGCCCTTTACCCTGCACAAGGTGATGGTGGATGAGCAGGCCGAGGCGATCTACCGGCGGACCATTATCCATCTCGATCACCACGCGGTGCTGAAGGCGCTGCGTGATTTCCCCCAGACCCAGCAGCGGTTACAGAAGCTCTCCCGACGCGGCGGCCCGGCGTGGGTAGCGGACGTTGCCGCCTGCCATAGCCATATCGACTATCTGTTTAGCTGCTACCCCCAGCCGATGAACAGCGAAAGCGTCGCCAGCCTGCTCATCAGCCTGTTCGCCATGCTGCCTGCCGATCGCGACGGTGCGCCCGGCGACAGCCGCGGCATTGCCAGCCAGGCGATGTTCTGGCTCGATGAGCACTACCAGCATAAATTTAGCCTCGATGCCCTCGCGCAGGAATTGGGTAAATCGCGCAGCTACGTGTCGCGAAAGTTTCATGCCGAAACGGGCGAGAAGATCCACGACTACCTGAACACCCTGCGGCTGCGCAAGGCCTGCGAGTGTCTGCTGCACAGCGACGAGAGCGTGCGCGATATCGCCGCGCGGGTGGGCTTTTCCGATGTGACCTGGTTTATTAGCTCCTTTAAGCGAGGCATCGGCGAGACGCCGCTCCAGTACCGGAAAAATCACGCGGCAGGATAACGCCCGGTGGCGCTGCGCTTACCGGGCCTACGGTTTTGTAGGCCGGGTCAGGCGGAGCCGCCACCCGGCGTAGCGACTGAGGGTAATTTGCCTAATCTCTTTTCGACAACCCTTTTGCACATCAGTGAGTAGGCAAAGTTTGGCTCACAGGTGCGCTGTATCTCTTTGAAAAGATAGTAAAGCAGATCTTTGACCAGTTCCCGACTGTACGCAGTCAATGTACTGTCTCCAAGGAGCAGCGTGAGCTTATCGACGGTATAGAGAAGCACATTCAGCGATAGCAGGATCTCTTTTCTTTTCGCCACCAGCCCAACGCGATTCAGCCCAAGCAGCTCGATCGTTTTATCGACCCGTGCCAGATCGGTCTGTGAAGCCATTGCCTTACTGGAAGGGGCAATAATCGCTTCATGGGTATAGGTGAACAATGCATCCACCTGGTCGATCGTAGGGTTAAGCAACAGCGATTTTTCAGCGGTAACGGTATCGGCGAGGGTGGCGTTATTGATGATAAATGATTTATCGAATACCACCGCTGCCTTTGGGCCGCTTAAGGGAAAATGGTCATGCTTGCCCGCTTTTTTCTCATTCTTAGCCAGCACGCCGGTGAGCGGATCGAAGATGAGTTGATACCGCTCGCGATTACAGTCGATGCAGGAGGGTAAAAGATTTTCCCACACCGCCGCCATCCAGAAATAGCCGGTACCCACGTTTTTGGGCCTGTAATGCTCAACGTCTATCGGCTGCGTCGCCGAGTAGTGGCTTTCACAGTAAGAACATTTGCCATGAAAGAGCTTTTCTAGCGCGGCTTTAACAGCATCATTGCCATAGGCGTTAAATACCTTCTTTTTATTTTGGATATTCTTTTGCAGCTCTTTATAGGCCGCGCTGGTTTTTTTATCCATGTCGAGACAGCTGGGCCGATCGACTTTTCCTCGGTCAAAATATCGCATGGTTATCGCCCCGCCGCCTGATTCCACAGCGCATCAAGCTCTGCAATTTGCGCTTCATTCAGGGACTCTATGGCATTGCGCTCAGGAGTGGCAGCGATGAGTTTGTCGACCGCTTCATAGACCAGCTGGTCGCGCCGGGTGCCGGAGAAGATCCCCGTGCGTGCGCCGGAAGCGGCCAGCCTGCTGCGTAATGTATCCAACCGACTGAGGCTGTCTTCAGATAGCGCGTCGCCTTTCGCCTGCCTGTAGAGCAGGTCATAGTACTCTTCAAACTCTGCCTCGACCTCAGGATCGATAGTGGAGCTAAGACCGAAGTGCGCCGAGGTCAGCAGCTGCTCAGCGGTCAGGCCGCTCACTGGGGGGAGATCCTCGACGAATTTGACCTTGCCCTTGATACGGCGCAGGACTCGCACCTCGTCATCCTTTAAGCCCCGCAGGCAGAGCGGCTCGTGCGTGCTGCAGATAAACTGCGTTTGCGGGAAGAGTTGGCGCAGGCTTTTGACAATATTCATGCGCCAGCGTGGATGAAGATGGGTTCCCAGCTCATCAATGATCACGATGCCGTTAAAATCTTGCGCGCGCTCAAAGCCGAGGTTCATCGCCGTATTGGCGATATCCATATAGAGCGAGACAATGGATTTGAAGCCATCACTCAGTTGGGTAAAGGCGAACGGTTTATTATCGATAACAAAACGCACGTCGTTATCCCGATCGTCGGCTTTGGTGATGTTAAATTTCCGCCGCTTGCCAAAGAGCTGCGATAGGCTATCCGTGCTGTAGGCAAGCCGCTGCGCATCAAGCGCCTGGATAGAGTCATTAACGTCTGAGAGCGGTTCAAAGTTATCGAATAGCGTATCGATAAAGCAGGTGTCTTGTCGCGCGCGTGCCGGATGGCGGGCGTTAGGGTGCAGGCGCGATGCGCCGTAGGCATTGAGAATAATAGCGCTAGTCTGTTTCGCCGAGTCAGAGAATACCGCTCTGTCAGGCGTCAGCGCTAAGGTCTGCTCGGGGAATTCGCTGGTGAACTGTAGTTTAATGTAGCCCTCTTTTGCACCGTGACGCAGGAAATCCTGGAAAGAGATATTCAGCGACGACAGCAACGCGGTAGCACGCTGCTCACCTGCCAGCAGCAGCGCCGTGAGTTTTAACACGGTGCTTTTGCCGACGCCGTTATCGCCGAGCAGCATCAGCCACGCATCATCATCGTCGCTTAACTCCAGCGTGTGCGTACCCGATATTGGCCCGATATCTTTGAGAGTAATAGTTTTAATTTTTGGGCCGTAGAGGCGGATCTCATTTTTTGTTGGGGAGAGGGTTTTGCGCTGATAACCCGCACTTTCCATCTTGCCCCATGTAAAGTTAGTAATTAGTTCTCTTGTGAGCGCCAGAAATTGATGGTTGTTCATGTTGAGAAAGTTTTTAATCTCGGCCTCGCCCGGCCTAGTATTAAGAAGCTGCGTTAAATAGGCCGCGTGAAGCTTTCGGGCCCTGACTAATTGAGGCCTATTAAGTTTAAGAATATTGATAGTCACCTCTCCGCGCTCGCTTAAAGGTGTAACCATACCATCTGCAATAAAGCTAAGATGATCTCCAATAGGTTCTATAGGATCGCATGGATCTAGCAGCAATGGATATTCATGCCTCAGTTCATCGCCTGTGGCAAAAATTTCACAAACCTTGTTAGATATAGGAAATTTGTTACGCTTATGGCGGTTACACTCAGGACAGCACAAATATAAATTGTCCCAACTATTTTTAAGCCATAGATAGTGAAGGGGATAAGCTTCGCCAGATTTGACATCAACAAATCCGCTCACGGGCCTAAAATTATCGATATGCATAACAGCATTAGGCAAATGCTGCTCACAATACGCGCATTTATTATCAAACAGGATACCAAGCCATGTTTTATATTTTAATGTATTTTTACGGCTTCGGCTGATAATTTTTTTACGAACTTCATTCACTCTTTCGGGAGAATATAAATCCTGAGCAACTACATTACTTCGCAAGATATATTCAATATCCTGTTCAATGGTTCGATAGTTATCCCAAGGAATACTCAACGCACTGCGGTCAACGAATATCACTGTTTTAATCCCTCGACATTTCCTGATGGCAGAAATAAAAAAGCCCTGTCGCTCGATGGTACAGGGCTTTTATTGCGTGGGCAATCGCGCTACCAGCCGCAGACGTTGGTCTCTTCGTCAGATTCATAACCGCGCACAATATTAATCAGATCCTTTAACGTGTCCGCTGCCGTGGTGGCATCCTCTAATTCAGCAAGGCGGGAAAAGTCTTTATCGGCGGAGACGCCGTTGTTGTTGTTCGTTACCGTCAACGTAAAACCTTTCTCGCTTTCACTTTTATCTGCCAGCGTGTTGATAAGCTCCAATACCGCCTCGTGGGCAATGGCCGGCACGTAGAGCGACATCGGCTTCAGATAGGTTTTCTCTGCCGTTGCACCGCTGCCGCAGTTTGCCACCGTTAAGGCGTAGCCTCTGTTTTCTGTGGTCATGATATCTTCCTCAACCTTCAATTAGCACTTTAGGATCGACCCAAAAATCGACGTTAAATACCGTATCGTCCGACAGGGCTTCGATGCGGTGCCACTTCTCCGCCGGAAAGACGCCAAACTGCCCTGCTTCTATGGTCAGCGTTTCTACCGGCTCCGGGCTGGTCTCATCGGCGTACCCGTAATAACGGATAGCGCCCTGCATCACGCAAAGGCGTGGGTTAACGCCCTGGCGGGTGCCCGCGTCCAGATGACGCTGCCAGATAGAGGCCGGGGCGGTCTCTTTCGTCCACAGGGGCGTCGAGCGAACGTGAACATAGTGGGTAGGTATGACAATGCGCTGCATGTTTCATCCTCTTGGTAAGGGGTTTGGAGAAACTTCTCTTGCAGATCATATACCTGTTAAAAGGGGAAAGTGAGTCGCCTAAAGGGGTAGCGGAGGGGGTAAAAAAAAGCCCCGCAGTGCGGGGCTGGTTTATCAGGCTTCGATATCGGCCATATCGCCTTTTTCCTGTAGCCAGTTGCGCCGGTCTTCCGAGCGCTTCTTGGCCAGCAGCATATCCATGATCGCGTTGGTGCGCTGATCGTCCTCGTCGCTGATGGTGAGCTGCACCAGGCGGCGGGTGTTGGGATCGAGCGTCGTCTCACGCAGCTGCATCGGGTTCATCTCCCCCAACCCTTTAAAGCGCTGGACGTTGGGCTTGCCCTTCTTACGCTTCAGCTGCTCCAGCACGCCCGCCTTCTCCTCTTCGGTCAGGGCGTAGTAGACCTCTTTGCCCAGATCGATACGGTAGAGCGGCGGCAGCGCCACGTAGACGTGTCCATGCTTCACCAGGGTACGGAAATGCTTCACAAACAGAGCACAGAGCAGCGTCGCGATGTGCAGCCCGTCGGAGTCCGCATCGGCGAGGATGCAGATCTTGCCGTAGCGCAGCTGGCTGAGATCTTCGCTATCCGGATCGATGCCGATGGCCACCGAAATGTCGTGAACCTCCTGTGAGGCCAGCACTTCATCAGAGGAGACCTCCCAGGTGTTGAGGATCTTACCCTTCAGCGGCATGATCGCCTGGAACTCACGATCGCGCGCCTGCTTGGCCGAGCCGCCCGCCGAGTCACCCTCTACCAGAAATAGCTCGGTGCGGTTGAGATCCTGCGCGGTACAGTCCGCCAGCTTGCCGGGCAGCGCCGGGCCGCTGGTGAGCTTTTTACGCACCACCTTCTTCGCCGCCCGCAGACGCCGCTGGGCGCTGGAGATCGCCATCTCGGCCAGCATCTCTGCCGCCTGCACGTTCTGGTTCAACCACAGGCTGAAGGCGTCTTTTACCACGCCAGAAACGAATGCGGCGCACTGGCGCGACGACAGGCGCTCTTTGGTCTGCCCGGCAAACTGCGGATCCTGCATCTTCACCGACAGCACGTAGGCGCAGCGGTCCCAGATATCCTCCGCCGACAGCTTGACACCGCGCGGCAGGATATTGCGGTATTCGCAAAACTCGCGCATCGCGTCCAGCAGCCCCTGACGCAGGCCGTTGACGTGCGTCCCGCCCTGCATGGTCGGGATCAGGTTAACGTAGCTCTCGGTGAGCAGCTCGCCGCCCTCCGGCAGCCACAGCAGCGCCCAGTCCACCGCCTCGGTATCACCGGCAAAGGCACCAATAAAGGGCTTCTCCGGCAGCGTCGGCAGGCCGTTAACCGCTTCGGCAAGGTAGTCGTTGAGGCCGTCGGCGTAGCACCAGCGCTGCTCGCTGTCGTTGACCTTATCCTTGAAGACAATTTCCACGCCGGGGCAGAGCACCGCTTTGGCCTTCAGCACGTGAGTCAGGCGCGATACCGAGAAGCGCGGGCTGTCGAAAAAGCTTTCGTCAGGCCAGAAGTGAACGCTGGTTCCGGTGGTGCGCTTCGGCGTGCTGCCTACCACGGAGAGATCTTTCACCTTGTCGCCGTTGGCAAAAGCAATGTTATAGATCTTGCCGTCGCGCTTAACGTTAACTTCAACGCGCCTGGACAGGGCGTTAACCACCGAGATCCCTACCCCGTGCAGGCCGCCGGAGAACTGGTAGTTTTTGTTCGAGAACTTACCGCCCGCGTGCAGGCGGCAGAGGATCAGCTCTACGGCCGGAACGCCCTCTTCCGGGTGGATATCCACCGGCATACCGCGCCCGTCGTCGATGACTTCCAGCGACTGATCGGCATGAAGGATCACCTCCACGCGTTTGGCGTGTCCGGCCAGCGCTTCATCCACGCTGTTATCGATAACTTCCTGACCAAGATGGTTAGGACGAGTAGTGTCGGTATACATCCCCGGGCGGCGGCGGACCGGCTCAAGCCCGGTTAATACCTCAATGGCATCAGCGTTATAGGATTGCGTCATGGTGTATTCGTAGATAGTGACAGCATCGACCCCTGCGAGGCTCAGTGCAGCCCGAGGAAATCGATAATCTGTGAAAAGTGATCGTCAAAGCCCACAAAGGCATGGTTTCCGCCTTCTTCAACCGTTTGACGGCACGAGGCGTAGTACGCAACGGCCTGACGGTAATCCAGCACTTCATCACCCGTTTGCTGAAGCAGCCAGATTAAATCTGCTGCCTCCAGCGGATCGATCTGCATGGTTTTGAGATCGTAAATATGGCGTGACTCTAGCACATATTGCTGTCCGGTGTAGGGGTTCTCGTTGCGGCCAAGATAATCGGCCAGCAGCTCAAACGGACGCACCGCCGGATTCACCACCACCGCAGGCAGCATAAAGCATTGGGAGAGCCAGGTGGCATAGTAGCCGCCGAGCGAGGAGCCCACCAGCCCCAGCGACTCACCGCCGTGCTCCAGCACCAGCGACTCCAGCAGTTCGGCGGCATCCGCCGGATAGGGCGGCAACTGCGGCACCACCATCTCAATCTGTGGATGGTGCTCCGCCAGCCACTGCTGTAGCGCCACGGCCTTTGCCGAACGCGGTGAGCTGTTAAACCCGTGTAGATAGAGAAGCGTCGCCATCAGTAGCCTTCAGATGCTGTGTCCGGGCGAAAGCGGCTGGTCTGCAGACGGCTGACTTCGGTATGCAGCGTGCCGTCGGCGTTAAGCTCCAGCCAGCGCCAGCCCGGCGCGATGGTATCGAGGGTAAAGTTGGCGCAGTGCGGCTTAAACTGGACGCAGGTCGAAGGCGTCGCCAGCAGACGGCGGCCGTTCCAGTCGAGATCCTGCTCCTGATGAATATGGCCGCACAGCAGGTGCCTGACCCGGGGATAGCGCACCAGCACGTTATCCAGCTCCTGCGAGTTACGCAGGCTGTGCTGATCCAACCAGCCGCACCCCGCCGGCAGCGGGTGGTGATGCAGCAGCAGCAGCGTGTAGCGCTCCGGCACCTCCGCCAGCTTTTTCTCCAGCCACTCTAGCTGAAACTCACTCAGTTCACCGTGTGGAACGCCAAACACCTGGCTATCGAGCAGCAGGATCTGCCAGCTATCGCCAGCGAAGACCCGCTTGGCACCCGAGATGCCGGCCTCCTGCAGCGCGCTGTACATGGCGGGCTGAAAGTCATGATTGCCGGGCAGCCATACGCAGGGCACGTCGAAGCTGGCGATACCCTCAGCAAAGTGCTGATAGGCCGCAGCAGAGTGATCCTGTGCCAGGTCGCCGGTAGCGACAATCAAATCGCAGTGACGCTGCTCGGCCCGGATGGCGTCTAATACTGCCTGATAGCTCTCCCAGGTATTGACCCCTAACAGCGTTTCATGCTTTTCGGCAAACAGGTGAGTATCGGTTATTTGTAAGATCCTGATACTGGCCTCACCCGCCAGATTCAGGTTTAACAGGCTTTCCAAATGGTGTCCTTAGGTAGGTTTCACGATGCTAACAAACCGGAATCGCCATTGCTCCATGTGCTAAACAGTACCTAAGCCAATCGGCCAGAAACTGATTAATTTGATGCTTTTCGTCGCGTTGGTGCAACTTTTTATTTGGGTAATCATACCGCGCTTTGAAGCGAAAGATCTGCTGGCTTGAACACACTTCAGCGACCATAGCATCGTGATAGAGGCGTACCGTTAACGACGGCATGCTCCAGTAGCTGATCGCCGGTGCTGTCTGCACAATTTCCACCAGCGTAGTGTAGCGGGTTGATTCTGTAATCGTTACTCGGTATTGCGCATTGGCCACCTGATAGCTCACTGTTTCGCCGGGTGCGTCATTGCGTGGCAGCAGGCGGCGTAGCTGGGCGAAATTGGTTTCGCACAGGCGCATCATTTCAGGAAAGTCAGGTGTATAACGCTTCATTTTTTCCACTCAGTTCTCAACTTTTCGTAGTGCAGCTGCAGCCATTGCAGGGCGATGACCGACGCGGCGTTGTCTATTTTCCCCTCTTCAACCCACTGGTAAGCCTGTTCCCGGCTCACCACATGAACACGAATATCTTCGTTTTCGTCCACCAGGCCATGTATACCTTTGGCCTGCGTGGCATCCACTTCGCCAACCATTAACGATAAGCGCTCGCTGGTGCCGCCAGGGCTGGCCAGATAGCTCATAAACTCTTTTACCCGGCCAACCTGCAGCCCGGCCTCTTCTACGGCTTCGCGACGGGCCACGTCTTCCACGCTCTCGCCCTCTTCGATCATGCCAGCAACCAGCTCCAGCAGCCAGGGGGTTTCACTGGTGTCATAAGCCGGAATACGGATCTGCTCGATCAGTACGACCTCGTCGCGTGCCAGGTCATAGGGTAGCAAGACGGCGGCATGACCGCGCTCAAAAATTTCACGGGTTACCTCTCCGCTCATCTCACCGTTGAAAAGCCGATGACGAAAGCGGTAACGGCGTAGAGAAAAAAAACCGTTATAGAGTGTTTCGCGTGCAATAATTTCTACATCATTTTTAGTGAAAGTCACTGCTGATGGCTCGGGTTTCTTCATGGTTTCATCCTGCTGGCAAATAATGACGAAATTATGGATTTCCAGTCTGTAAGACTGCCGTTTCCCATGCTATATGGTAGATTGGTGCAAATTAACGCCGGATGGCACTTAACGCCAACCTTTTGCAGCGACACTTTCTGCTAGAATCGGCCTTATTTTTTAAATTTCATTAGCGCTAACAAAGCTTCGTAACAAGGAATGCAAATGAAGAAATTGCTCCCCATGCTTATCGGCCTGAGCCTGGCCGCTTTCAGTTCGATGAGTCAGGCAGAGAACCTGCTTCAGGTTTATCAGCAAGCGCGTCTCAGCAACCCTGAACTGCGCAGATCTGCCGCGGATCGCGATGCCGCATTTGAGAAAATCAACGAAGCGCGCAGCTCATTACTGCCCCAGCTCGGTTTGGGCGCAGACTACAGCTACAGCAACGGCTTCCGCGACCAGAATGGTCTCAATAGCAACTCGACCAGCGCCTCTTTACAGCTGACGCAGACCCTGTTCGATATGACCAAATGGCGCGCCCTGACCCTGCAAGAGAAATCAGCAGGCATTCAGGATGTGACGTTCCAGACCGATCAGCAGACGCTGATCCTCAATACCGCTACTGCCTATTTTAACGTATTAAGCGCCATCGATGCGCTCTCTTATACCGAAGCGCAGAAACAGGCTATCTATCGCCAGCTGGATCAAACAACCCAGCGCTTTAACGTGGGCCTGGTTGCCATTACCGACGTGCAGAACGCCCGCTCCCAGTACGATACCGTGCTGGCAGACGAAGTGACCGCCCGTAACAACCTGGACAACGCCGTTGAGCAACTGCGTCAGGTGACCGGCAACTACTACCCGGAGCTGGCGTCACTGAACGTTGACCGCTTCCAGACCGACAAGCCGCAGCCGGTTAACTCCCTGCTGAAAGAGGCCGAAAGCCGTAACCTCTCTCTGTTGCAAGCGCGTCTCTCCCAGGATCTGGCCCGCGAGCAGATCCGTCTGGCGCAGGATGGCCACTTGCCGACCCTGGATCTTACCGCGTCAAGCAGCGTCTCTGACACCTCCTACAGCGGCTCCCGCACCAGCGGTCCCCAGGGCGGAGCCTATGACGACAGCAACATCGGCCAGAACAAAGTCGGCCTGAACTTCTCCCTGCCGCTCTATCAGGGTGGCCTGGTGAACTCTCAGGTGAAACAGGCGCAGTACAACTTTGTTGGCGCCAGCGAGCAGCTGGAAACCGCTCACCGCAGCGTGGTGCAGACCGTACGTTCATCCTATAACAACGTGAATGCGTCCATCAGCAGCATCAACGCCTATAAACAGTCCGTGGTCTCTGCCCAGAGCTCGCTGGATGCAACCGAAGCAGGCTACTCGGTAGGTACCCGTACCATCGTTGACGTGCTGGATGCGACCACGACGCTCTACAACGCCAAGCAGCAGCTCTCCAGCGCGCGTTACAACTACCTGATTAACCAGCTGAACATCAAATCGGCTCTCGGTACGCTGAACGAGCAGGATCTGATGGCCCTGAACGGTGCCCTGGGTAAACCGGTCTCCACCACGCCGGAAGCCGTTGCCCCGTCGACGCCTGACCAGGATGCCCGCGTGCAGAACAGCGCCCCGGACAGCAACGGCAATGGCAACGGTAACGGCCTGCTCAACGCCGCGCTGCCGCGCTAAGCACGCCTGTTTGAAATTGCAGTGAAAACGAGATGGGGGCACCTGCCCCCATTTCAACGTAAGACAACGTAAAGATCCCTGTTCCAGACCCGCATTCCGCCTCATTGCGCTTCAATTTCGACCACTCATCCTCTATCCTGAGCAGTAGCTACCTCGCTTTAACTCTGGGTATTAAAAGAGACATATGAAACGGACAAAAACGATTAATCATGCGACGTTCCGCAAAAGCTGGGGCGCTCGCCATCTGACTCCCGTCGCCTTCGCCCTTACCGCCGCGTTTATGCTGGCGGGCTGCGAACAGAACGACGAGACGGTATCGATGTATCAAAACGCCGACGACTGCTCGACTGCCAATCCAGGCAAAAGCGCCGAATGTACTACCGCATACAACAACGCCCTGAAAGAGGCCGAGCGCACCGCGCCGAAGTATAAAACGCGTGAAGACTGCGTCGCCGAGTTTGGTGAAGGCCAGTGCCAGCAGGCACCTGCTCAGGCGGGTATGGCCCCGGAAAACCAGGCGCAGGCCCAGCAGAGCAGCGGCAGCTTCTGGATGCCGCTGATGGCGGGCTACATGATGGGACGCCTGATGGGCGGCGGTGCGGGCTTCGCCCAGCAGCCGCTGTTTAGCTCGCGTAACCCGGCCAGCCCGGCCTACGGTCAGTATACCGACGCCTCCGGTAAAGGCTACGGCGCAGCCCAGCCGGGCCGTACCGCGACCGTCCCTAAAACTGCGCTGGCCCCGAAACCGGCCACCACCTCTACGGTTACGCGCGGCGGCTTCGGCGAGTCGGTTGCCAAACAGTCCACCATGCAGCGTAGCGCCGCAGGCACCTCCTCTTCACGCTCAATGGGTGGCTAAGCCTCATGGAACGAGTCACTATTGACGAGCGCCCGGACTGGCGCGAAAAAGCGACCGAGTACGGCTTCAATTTTCACACCATGTACGGTGAGCCGTACTGGTGTGAAGAGGCCTACTATAAATTCACTCTTGCGCAGATCGAGAAGCTTGAAGAGGTTACCGCCGAGCTGCATCAGATGTGCCTGAAGGTGGTGGAGAAGGTCGTCGCCAGCGATGAGCTGATGACCAAATTCCGCATTCCGAAACACACCTGGAGCTTTGTGCGCCAGGCGTGGCAGACGCAGCAGCCGTCGCTCTATTCCCGCCTCGATCTGGCTTGGGACGGCGTGGGTGAACCCAAGCTGCTGGAGAACAACGCCGATACCCCCACCTCGCTGTACGAAGCTGCGTTCTTCCAGTGGATCTGGCTGGAAGACCAGCAGAACGCAGGCAAGCTGCCGCCGGAGAGCGATCAGTTTAACAGCCTGCAGGAGAAGCTGATCGAGCGCTTCGGTGAGCTGCGCGAGCAGTACGGTTTCAACCTGCTGCATCTGGCCTGCTGCCGCGACACCGTTGAAGATCGCGGCACGGTGCAATATTTGCAGGACTGCGCCGCTGAAGCGGGCGTCGCCAGCGAGTTCCTCTACATCGAAGATATTGGGCTGGGCGAAAAAGGTCAGTTTACCGATCTTCAGGATCAGGTGATCAGCAACCTGTTCAAGCTCTACCCGTGGGAGTACATGCTGCGTGAGATCTTCTCTACCAAGCTGGAAGATGCCGGCGTGCGCTGGCTGGAGCCGGCCTGGAAGAGCATTATCTCTAACAAAGCGCTGCTGCCCATGCTGTGGGAGATGTTCCCGGATCATCCGAACCTGCTGCCCGCTTACTTTGCCGAAGACGACCATCCGCCGCTGGAGAAGTACGTGGTTAAACCGATCTTCTCGCGGGAAGGCGCTAACGTCTCTATCGTGGAAAACGGTCAGATTATCGAGCAGGTAGAAGGTCCCTACGGTGAAGAGGGCATGATCGTCCAGCAGTTCTACCCGCTACCTAAGTTTGGCGACAGCTATGTGCTGATCGGCAGCTGGCTGATCAACGATCAACCTGCCGGAATTGGTATTCGTGAGGATCGGGCGTTGATCACCCAGGATCTCTCCCGCTTCTACCCGCATATTTTTGTCGAGTAACCATAACGCGTAGGCCCGGTAAGCGCAGCGCCACCGGGCGTTTTGGTTTTAACCCACCTGCACCGACAACATGCTGATGCTGCCCATCTCCATCCCCTCTACCGGGATGGTCACCGGCTCTGCGCCGTCCCATGCGCCGAGCACGTAGAGCAGCGGCAGGAAGTGTTCCGGCGTCGGGTTCGACAGCGAGCCGCCCTCGTGCTGCAGATAGTTCACCAGCGGATGCTGCTCCACCGGCCCCTGCCAGGTGAGGTTAGCCTTCACGTAATCATTAAACGATTCCGCCCACGCGTAGGGCGTGCTCTCCCCGTGCCAGCGCGCGGTGCGCAGGTTATGCACCACGTTGCCGCTCGCCACCAGCATAATGCCTTCATCGCGAAGCGTCGCCAGCTTGCGGCCCATCTCATAGTGCCAGGCGGCGGGCTTAGTACTGTCTACGCTCAGCTGCACCATAGGGATGTCGGCGTCCGGGTACATCTTGATCAGCACGCCCCAGGAGCCATGGTCAAAGCCCCACGCCTCTTTGTCCAGCGCAACCGGGATGGGCGCCAGCAGATCCACCAGCCGCTGTGCCAGCTCGGGAGAGCCGGGTGCGGGATAGTGCGTGTCAAAGAGCGCCTGCGGGAAGCCACCAAAATCATGGATCGTCTTTGGGGTTTCCATTGCCGTCACGCCGGTGCCGCGGGTAAACCAGTGGGCGGAGATCACCACAATCGCCTTTGGACGCGGCAGCGTCTGCCCCAGCTCGCCCCAGGCGCGGGTATAGATATTATCTTCCAGCACGTTCATCGGGCTGCCGTGGCCCAGAAACAGCGCTGGCATACGAGACGCAGACATGATGATATCCTCAGAAAAAGTGTCATTTTGATAGAAGCAGAGTACGCTTTTCTCGTAGAGGATGAACTCAGATAAGCGTGATGAAGATCATCAGATAATTTGAATGTAAGAAATACGTAAAGAGTGACTTACCCTCTCGCCTTACGGGGCAGTGTTAAATAATATTAATGAGAATCATTATCACAAGGAGTTCTGAATGTCGGTCCCGTTGATTCTGACCTTATTAGCCGGTGCGGCCACCTTTATTGGCGCGATCCTCGGCGTGCTTGGCCAGAAGCCTTCCAACCGCGTGCTGGCCTTTTCGCTAGGATTTGCCGCCGGGATTATGCTGCTGATCTCGCTCATGGAGATGCTCCCCGCCGCGCTCGGTACTGAGGGAATGTCGCCGGTGCTTGGCTACGGCATGTTTATCGTCGGCCTGCTGGGCTACTTCGGCCTCGATCGCCTGCTCCCCCACGCCCATGCTCAGGATCTTATGCGCGCCAGCAGCAAAACGATGCCGAGCAATATCAAGCGTACGGCGATCCTGCTGACCCTTGGCATCAGCCTGCACAACTTCCCCGAAGGCGTAGCTACCTACGTGACCGCCAGCAGCAACCTTGAGCTGGGGCTGGGGATCGCCCTGGCGGTAGCCCTGCACAACATTCCTGAAGGGCTGGCAGTGGCAGCACCGGTCTATGCCGCTACGGGATCAAAGCGTAAAGCGGTGATGTGGGCGGGGATCTCAGGGCTGGCGGAAATTCTCGGCGGCGTGCTGGCGTGGCTGATCCTCGGTAGCCTGGTCTCGCCGGTAGTCATGGCGGCCATCATGGCGGCGGTGGCCGGGATTATGGTGGCGCTGTCAGTGGATGAGCTGATGCCGCTGGCAAAAGAGATCGATCCCAACAACAACCCGAGCTATGGCGTACTGTGCGGCATGTCGGTGATGGGACTCAGCCTGGTGCTGCTGCAAAGCATCGGCTTTGCGGGCTAATCAGTCGAAACACCAGAAACAACAAAGCCGGGCATGCCCGGCTTTGCTTTATCTTACGCTAGCGCTTAGCTGGCTTTACGTTCCTGCTCGCGGCGGTAGGCCACCAGATCTTCAATGGTCACAACGGCCATATCATGGGCTTTCGCAAATTCGATGCACTCCGGCGTGCGCGCCATAGAGCCGTCATCGTTGGTCAGTTCGCAAAGCACGCCCGCAGGTTTGAAGCCCGCCAGCGTCACGAGGTCAATGGTTGCCTCGGTGTGGCCGCCACGGGTCAGCACCCCACCCGGCTGCGCGCGCAGCGGGAAGACGTGGCCAGGACGGTTGAGGTCGGATGGCTTAGCACCGTCGGCAATGGCGGCACGCACGGTGGTCACGCGGTCAGCGGCAGAAACGCCGGTGGTCACGCCGGTAGCGGCTTCGATGGTCACGGTAAAACCGGTGCCGTAGGCGCTGGTGTTGTTCTCCACCATCATCGGCAGATCGAGCTGTTTACGGCGATCTTCGGTCAGGCAGAGGCAGACAATGCCGCTGCCGTGGCGAATAGTCAGCGCCATCTGCTCAACGGTCATGGTTTCTGCGGCGAAGATCATATCGCCTTCGTTTTCACGGTCTTCGTCGTCGAGCACCATCACTCCGCGCCCGTTGCGCAGTGCGTCTAAAGCGTGTTCCACACGTTCGAATGGCGTGCCAAAAGAGGAAAGCAGCGTCTGATTCATGGTAATAAAAACCTCATTAAAATTATGGTTACCAGAATCAGGGCAGTCTTAGGAGTACCGCAAGCGGCAAAAAAATAACGTGAGCGGGCATAAACCCGACTGGATCGTTACTCTCTCCCATCCGGACTTTAACCGTCGGCCCCGGAATTACACCGGATCTGCTGACCTCCATGCAGGGCGTGATGCCGTGCGTGGAGCGCTCGCGGGCTTTCAGCGTTGGCTGATTTACCGCCGGTGGGGAATTTCGCCCCGCCCTGAGAATAAGCGGATTAACTATAACGCTATTGATTATCTCCGGCAATCCATTCACCGTAACAATTCTGCTTTCACACAGCCTAATCCACGTTACACTAAACCACGCTACACTAATGTTAATACTTACCAGTTCAGGGAAACGACTATGATTGACCCGAAAAAAATTGAACAGATCGCCCGCCAGGTTCATGAATCCATGCCAAAAGGCATTCGTGATTTCGGCGAGGATGTAGAGAAGAAGATCCGCCAGACGCTGCAATCCCAGCTGGCGCGACTCGACCTGGTGAGCCGTGAAGAGTTTGATGTCCAGACGCAGGTTCTGCTGCGCACCCGTGAGAAACTGACTGCGCTGGAGCAGCGGATCAGCGATCTGGAGAACCGCCCGGCCACCGCGTCGGCTGAACCGGCTCAGCCGCAGGATCTGCCGAGCGAAGTGAAGCCCGCACCGGCTATTCCGCCGGTGGAGAATATTGACTGATCCTATAGTCGATATTGCCCGGTGAGTGCGGTGCACGTTGTAGGCCCGGTAAGCGTAGCGCCACCGGGCGTGACTGTGCTGACATTGTAACGCCGGGCGGCACTGCGTTTGCCCGGCCTACAGGATCAGTTTTTCTGGATCTTCTTGATGATGTTGGTGGTTGAGCAGCCGTCTTCGAAGTTCAGCACCTGCACGTCACCGCCGTTAGCCCACACCTCTTTGCTGCCCGCGATATCTTCCGGCTTGTAGTCGCCGCCTTTCACCAGCAGATCCGGCAGGATCCCGGCGATCAGGCGCTGCGGCGTATCCTCTTCGAACGAGACCACCCAGTCCACAGCCTCCAGAGCACCGAGCACGATCATGCGCTGCTCCAGCGGGTTAACCGGACGGGTCGGCCCTTTCAGACGGCTGGTAGAGGCGTCGCTGTTCACCGCTACGATCAGGCGATCGCCGAGCTTGCGTGCGTTAGCCAGGTAGGAGACGTGGCCCGCGTGCAGAATATCGAACACGCCGTTGGTCATCACCACCTTCTCGCCACGCTTGCGCGCAGCTGCCACCGCCTGCTTCAGCTCCTCTTCGTTCATTACGCCGAAGCCGGTTTCTGAACGTCCGCGTACGGCGTTCTCCAGCTCGATAGGCGAAACGGTTGAGGTGCCGAGCTTGCCGACTACCACGCCCGCCGCGGCGTTAGCGAAGTAGCAGGCCTCTTCCAGGGCGTTACCCGCCGCCAGCGTTGCCGCCAGCACGCCAATCACCGTATCGCCTGCGCCGGTCACGTCGTAGACCTCCTGCGCCTGGGTTGGCATATGCAGCGGTGCTTTGCCCGGCTGCAGCAGGGTCATGCCCTGTTCGGAGCGGGTGACCAGCAGCGCAGAGAGTTCGAAATCGGCGATCAGCTTCATGCCGCGCTCGACGATCTCGGCTTCGTTTTTACACTTCCCGGCCACCGCTTCGAACTCGGAGAGGTTCGGCGTCAGCAGGGTTGCGCCGCGATAGCGCTCGAAATCGTTGCCTTTTGGATCGATAAGCACCGGCACGTTGGCTTTGCGTGCCAGGGCGATCATCTGCTGGACGCTGGCCAGCGCGCCCTTGCCGTAGTCAGAGAGCACCAGCGCGCCGATGTTGCCCAGCGCCTGACTAATGCGGTCGTGCAGCGGCTCAGGGTCAACGCCCTCAAAGCCCTCTTCAAAGTCGAGGCGGATCAGCTGCTGGTTGCGCGACAGCACGCGCAGCTTGGTGATAGTAGGATGGGTCGGAACGGAGACGAAGTCGCACTTCACGTTGACGTCGGCCAGCGTTTTGCTCAGCGCACGCGCGGCGTCATCGATGCCGGTCAGGCCAACCAGGCGCGAGTGCGCGCCGAGAGAGGCAATGTTCATCGCCACGTTCGCCGCGCCGCCAGGCCGCTCTTCAACCGCATCGACCTTGACCACCGGTACAGGCGCTTCCGGTGAGATACGGCTGGTCGGGCCATACCAGTAGCGATCTAACATCACGTCACCGACGACCATCACCCCTGCACGTTCAAACTCTGGCAGCGTTACTTTCATTCCTGTCCCCTCGAAATGCAAAATTTGCGCGCGATAATATCATACTTAATTTTGCGCGCACGGTTTTAGCAGCCACTTCTGCCAGCTGGCGCTGACCTGTTCGCGCTCCTCGGCAAACTCCGTTTCCGGCACGTGGCCGGGCTGCTCCTGTAACGCCAGATGGTGCAGCGCGTCGCGCAGCGTGGTATAGGCGTGGGTTAATGCCCGAGCCTCCTGCTCATCCATAATATCGTTCTGCGCCAGCAGTTCGAGGATGCGCACGTTATCGGACCAGCGCGTGAGCTTTGGTTTGTGGTGTGCGTGACCCAGCACCAGATACTGGGCGATAAACTCAATGTCGGTAATGCCGCCCGCGTCGGCTTTGAGGTCGAAACGCTCCCGGTGCTTGTTGCCAAGATGGGCGCGCATCTTCTCGCGCATCTCCCGCACCTCGGTTTGCAGTTTCTCCCCGTCGCGAGGCGTCATCAGAATGGTGCGGCGGATCTCATCGAAGCGGGATTGAAGCTGCGGATCGCCGTACACCACTCTGGCGCGAACCAGCGCCTGGTGCTCCCACGTCCACGCCTCGTTCTGCTGATAGTCCGCAAACGCATCGGCGGTGGTAACCAGCATCCCCGCTGCGCCGGAGGGCCGCAGGCGGGCGTCCACCTCGTAGAGAATGCCCGACGAGGTGCGGGTGCTGAAGAGGTGCATGATGCGCTGGGCGAGGCGCAGGTAGAACTGGCGGCCATCGATCTCCCGCTCGCCGTCGGTCATTACGTCCGCCGGACAGTCGTGGAGGAAGACCAGGTCGAGATCGGAGCTGTAACCCAACTCCCAGCCGCCGAGCTTGCCGTAGCCCACCACCGCAAAGCCGCGTCCCTCCCGATCGCGCAGGTGCGTTGGCTGACCAAAGCGCGCCACCATCTGGGTCCATGCCTGCTGGACTACCGCGTCGATCATCGCCTCTGCCAGCCAGGTTAAGTGATCGCTCACTTTCATCACCGGCAGCGTACCGGCAATATCCGCAGCCGCCACGCGCAGCAGCTGCGCCTGCTTGAACTGGCGCAGGGCCTCCAGCTGCTGCTCCTCGTCCTCCTCCGGCACGCGGAGCAGATACTGGCGCAGCTCGTCCCGGTAGGCGTCCATCGCCGTCGGCTGATAGAGCGTATTGGGATCCAGCAGCTCATCCAGCAGCAGTGGATAGCGCGCCAGCTGGCTGGCGACCATTGGCGAAGCGGCACAGAGGGAGATCAGGTGCTTGAGCGCGCCGGGAAACTCGCTCAGCAGTTCAATATAGGTGGTGCGAGTGACAATCCCGGTCAGGAGCGGCATCAAACGCGCCAGCGGCACCGGTGCGTCAGCTCGGGGACAAACCTGGCTGAGCAGGTGCGGCATCAGGTGATCGAGCACCTGGCGTCCGCGTGGGCCAATGGTCCTGCGCGTCAGCTCCCGGCGAAAATCGGCGATCAGCGCCACCACCCGGATCCGATCGCCATCCGAAAGATGCGCCAGCACCGGGGTGGCGTCATCATCTTCCAGCGTGTCCTGCCACAGCTCGCGCCACTGCTCCGACAGCTGCTCGTCCTGGGTATCGGTATCGTCATCGCCAATCAGCTCGTTAAAGATGCGCCGCACGGCGGCCATATGCCGCTCCAGGGTGTCGCTGAGCGCCTGCCAGTCGGCGACGCCCATTCCCCAGGCCAGCCGGGCGCGGTTAAGCTCATCCCCTGGCAGAGTCTGGGTCTGTTCGTCGTTAATGCTTTGCAGGAGATTCTCCAGCCGACGCAGCCAGAGGTAGGCGGCCCGCAGCGTGTCGGCATCCCCCGCTGGCAGAAGATGAAGCTGATCGATGGTGGTCAGCGTCGGCAGCAGCGAGCGCTGCTGGAGCGACGGCTCGCGCCCGCCACGGATCAGCTGGAAGACCTGAACGATAAACTCCACCTCGCGGATGCCGCCCGCCCCCAGCTTGATGTTGTCTTTTAATCCGCGTCGCCGCACCTCGCGGGCGATCATGCTCTTCATGTTGCGCAGCGACTGGATGACGCTGAAATCGATGTAGCGACGGAAAACAAAGGGACGCAGCATGGCCCGCAGCTCGGTGGCGTAGACGCCATCGTTGTCGCCCATGATCCGCGCCTTGACCATCGCGTAGCGCTCCCAGTCGCGCCCCTGCTCCTGGTAATAATCCTCCAGTGCAGCAAAGCTCAGCACCAGCGGGCCGCTGTCGCCGAAGGGGCGCAGGCGCATATCCACCCGGTAGACAAAGCCGTCCTGGGTGGGCTGGTCGAGCATCTTGATCAGCCGCTGTCCGAGGCGAGTGAAGAACTGGGCGTTGTCCAGCTCGCGACGCCCGCCGCGGGTTGCCCCGTTCTCCGGCCAGGAGAAGATGAGATCGATATCCGAGGAGAAGTTCAGCTCGTTCCCGCCCAGCTTGCCCATGCCGAGGATCAGCAGCGGCTGCGGCGTGCCGTCGGCGCTGCACGGCGTGCCCCACTCCCGGCAGCAGGCGTCGTAGAGCCAGTCGCGGGCGCTGACGATCAGCGTCTCCGCCAGGGCGCTAAGCTGCTGGAGCGTGTTCTCTTCAGGCACCAGCCGCAGGGCCTGCGCCCAGGCGATGCGCACCATGATGCGGCGGCGGAACAGGCGCAGCTCGCGCATCAGCGACGCTTCGTCACTGACCTCCGCCAGCGACTCCTTAAGCCAGGCAGGATAGCTCTGCCACTCCTCCGCCTGCGGCGGCTCGCTCTCCAGCGTCGTCAGCCACTCGGGGTGCGCGGCAATGCTTGCCTGCACAAAGTCACTAAAAGTAAGCACTGACTTCGCCTCTGCGCTAAGCGTTGAGGCGGAGAGGGTATCCGGCAGACGTTCAACAAGCGTCTGCCAGTGCTGCTGAAGCGGCGAAGAGAGCGGCATCATGAGGGGGATCCTTTGCCTGAGTTAGCGTTTTCCGCTGTGCAGCCAGAACGGCTCCTGCACAATGGCTTCGTTACGGAAGTGTTCAATTTCAATGCGCTGGCGGGTTTTGATGGCGTGCAGCAAGCCCTGCCAGTTCTCCAGCCAGGCCCTGGCGCGGACACCGTCGTAGTAGCCCGCCAGCAGCAGCATACTGTCGATGTCGCGTGACAGGCGCGGGAGCTGATCCTGGTACTTATCCATCAGCGGCTGGGCAAAGTTACGTTTTAGCTCGGCGGCGTGCCGCGACAGGTTGATGTCGGCAAAACGCTTGAACGAGTCGTTGATTTTGGCCTGCGCTTTGTCATCAAGGAACGTGCGCCAGGCGCGCGTTACCAGCCATTCGGTTAGGGCCAGCTTGGCCGTGGCGATCTCCGGGCTGTACACCGCCGTGACGGCAGAGACGGCGGAAGTCAGGGTCGCCTCGGACTGGGTCAGCAGATCGCGTAAGCGAGCGCTCGCTTTTCGCGGCACAATGCCACCAAACAGCATCAGAGTGTGGCGCACCAGGGCGATAGCCGCCAGGGTCGCCGCCTGCGCGTTTTTATCCCCGCGCACCCACAGCTCTTCGTGGTACTGCCACTGGGAGAGCGCCAGCTCCAGCGCCGCCTCCAGCCCCTGCTCTACGCTCGCCTTCGGCGCGACGGTCAGGATCTCCGTCGCCCGTAGCGGGCGCGGCGGATTGCCTTTTGCCAGATGATAGCCGCGAGCGGCCTTGCTCAGGCTGCCCTGGCGCAGGCCGGTCTGGGTCACCAGTTGGCGCGCCAGCTTTAATACGTCCTCTGCCGCACCGCTCAGCAATTCAAGCTCCAGTTCGCAGATCGGTTCAGCCAGCTCATCGGCTTTCACTTCCCCAAGATCCAACGCAATCTCAATCCGGCTGTCGCCAACGTTAACCAGCCACTTCTCACGATCGAAGTGGGTGCTGAACAGCGGGCTGACGCGTTCGGCGAGATCCGCTGGCAGGCCGCCTTCCGGCCACGCCTCGGCCGGGAAACGGGTAAGATCCAGCTCCGGTTTGTCGATGGCAACGTTGTACTCTGGACGCTGATGCAGGCCGCCCACGGTGCGGCCAGCGGTTTTGATCGTCATCTCATAGCGATCCTGTGCACCACGAATGCGCAGGCCCATATCATGGCTACGCAGCCAGCTGTCCGCCGTCTCGTAGTAGATATTGAGCAGGGTCGCAGGCGCAACGTGCTCATCCGTCAGGGTATGCAGATGGCTGCGCAGGGCATCCACGCGGGATGGGTCAACGATAAATTTCAGTTCGATCTCTTGAGTCATGGCCTTGTACTTATGGTTATGTCACATCAGTGAAATTTTCGGCGAACTTACGCCCTTGATGTTTGTCAGTAGATAGTATTTTGCGCCAAATTTCCACGGTGCCGATCGTTTACGACCCAGATGATTCTGATTGATACCGAATCCTTTGCGTCGTCAGACTGATGCCACTACTATCGTTCCACTTTTTTTATGACAACAAATGACTGCTAATGCCTAAATTACGCCTGACTGGACTGTTTTTACTTGTATGCGTTTCTGCCGTGGCCCATGCCGAAGAAAAGCGTTACGTTTCGGATGAACTGAATACCTGGGTTCGTAGCGGCCCGGGGGATCACTATCGCCTCGTGGGTACGGTTAACGCGGGTGAAGAGGTTGCACTGCTGCAAACCAACGGGGACTCAAACTACGGTCAGGTGCGTGACAGCAGCGGTCGTACCGCCTGGATCCCGTTGAAGGAGCTGAGCAGCGAGCCAAGCCTGCGCACCCGCGTGCCGGATCTGGAGAACCAGGTCAAAACCCTGACCGATAAGCTGACCAATATCGACAATACCTGGAACCAGCGCACCGCTGACATGCAGCAGAAGGTTGCCCAGAGCGACAGCGTGATCAACGGCCTGAAAGAAGAGAACCAGCAGCTTAAAAATCAGCTGATTGTCGCGCAGAAGAAAGTCAGTGCTGCCAACCTGCAGCTGGACGACAAGCAGCGCACCATCATCATGCAGTGGTTTATGTACGGCGGCGGCGTGCTCGGCGCAGGGCTGTTCTTAGGCCTGGTGCTGCCGCACATCATCCCTAGCCGTAAGCGTAAAGACCGCTGGATGAGCTGAACCGGATTAGCCATTTTCTCTACACTTAACGTATCATCAGTTAAAAGTATGTTAGGAGAGTGGCGTAGTGAAGAGTTATCTGGTCGGTGGTGCTGTTCGGGATGCGTTGTTAGGGCTACCGGTTAAAGATAAAGACTGGGTGGTTGTGGGTGCGACCCCGCAGGAGATGCTGGATGCAGGCTACCAGCAGGTTGGCCGCGATTTCCCGGTGTTTCTCCACCCCAAAAGCCGGGAGGAGTACGCCCTGGCGCGTACCGAACGGAAATCCGGCTTTGGCTATACCGGCTTCTCCTGCTACGCCGCGCCTGACGTCACCCTGGAGCAGGATCTGCTCCGCCGCGACCTGACCGTTAACGCCCTGGCCCAGGACGCGGACGGTCAAATTATCGATCCCTATCATGGCCTGGCGGATCTCAAGAGCCGCACCCTGCGCCATGTCTCTCCCGCTTTTGGGGAAGATCCCCTGCGCGTGCTGCGCGTGGCGCGCTTTGCCGCCCGCTATGCCCATCTCAGCTTCCGTATTGCCGATGAAACCATGGCGCTGATGCGCGAGATGACTGCCGCCGGTGAACTGGAACACCTGACGCCGGAGCGCGTCTGGAAAGAGACGGAAAACGCCCTCGCCAGCCGAAATCCGCAGGTCTACTTTATGACGCTGCGCGAGTGCGGCGCGCTGAAGGTGCTGTTCCCTGAACTCGATGTTCTGTTTGGCATCCCTGCCCCGGCGAAGTGGCACCCGGAGATCGATACCGGCATCCACGTGCTGATGACGGTTTCGATGGCGGCGATGCTTAGCCCTGATATCGACGTCCGCTTCGCCACGCTGTGCCACGATCTCGGCAAGGGGCTGACCCCGCCGGCGCTGTGGCCGCGCCACCACGGGCACGGCCTGGCAGGCGTCAAGCTGGTTGCCAACCTGTGCGAACGCCTGCGCGTGCCTAACGAGCTGCGCGATCTGGCTAAGCTGGTGGCGGAGTACCACGATCTGATCCATACCTTCCCGATCCTGAAACCGCAGACCATTGTGAAGCTGTTCGATGCTATTGACGCCTGGCGTAAGCCCCAGCGCGTGGAGCAGATCGCCCTGACCAGCGAAGCCGACGTGCGCGGCCGCACCCATTTTGAAGCGAAAGACTATCCGCAGGGACGACTGCTGCGCGAGGCGTGGGAGGTAGCGAAGGCGGTGTCGACGAAAGAGGTGGTCGCAGCAGGCTTTAAGGGGGCTGAGATCCGCGAGGAGCTGACCCAGCGGCGAATTGATGCGGTAGCGAAGTGGAAAGCGGCACGCTGCCCTCAGCCACAGGCATGAGGGCAGCCGCCTTAAGGCTTAGAAGAAAACGACGTAGACCGCCGCCGCCACAATAAAGCGGTAGATTGCGAACGGAATGAACGAAATACGCTTAATCAGCTGCAGGAAGGTTTTGATCGCCACCAGCGCCACGATGAAGGCGGTGATAAAGCCCACGGCAAACATCGGGATATCGGCAGTCGTCAGGAAGTGGTAGCTTTTATAGAGATCCAGCGCGGTTGCGCCCATCATCATCGGCACGGCCAGCAGGAAAGAGAACTCTGAGGCCGCATAGCGGCTCACGCCCATCAGCATCCCACCGGAAATGGTCGCCCCGGAGCGGGAGAAGCCTGGCCACAGCGCCAGACACTGGAAGCAGCCGATCATAAAGGCCTGACGATAGGTCATATCATCCAGACCCGGCGCGCGTGGGGTCTTCGGCTTCAGGCACTCGGCGGCAATCAGCAGGAAGCCCCCGACCACCAGGGCATACATGACGTTGATGGGGTTGAACAGGCTCTTAATGGCATCATGAAAGACCAGCCCCAGCACCACCGCCGGGATCATCCCCAGCAGGATATGGATCAGGGTCAAGCGCCCTTTGCCTTCGCCCTCGTGCGGTGGATGACCAAAGTGGATGCCGATCAGGCCAAACAGGCGACGCCAGAACATCACCACTACTGCCAGAATCGAGCCCAGCTGGATCACTACCTCGAAGGTTTTGGCCGTATCACCTTCGAACCCCAGCAGGTGGCCGACGATGATCATGTGACCAGTACTGGAGACCGGTAAAAACTCAGTTAACCCTTCGACGACGCCCAGAATGGCCGCCACCAGAAGAGTGTGCATATCACTCATCACTTAAACCCCTAAAAGACATAAAAAAACGGCTTCTACATCCGCAAGCCGTGAAAAGGCACGCAGGTAAGACCCATATAGTGCCGTTTGGTTTAATAATTATGAATTTAAATCTTTTCCTTTCAGACTATTGCCACGCTCAATAATAACCCCGACGTTAGCCGCCCGGGCCACCGCCCCCGGCTTGCTTACTTTGATACGCAGCCAGGGCGAGTTGAACCGGCTCAGCAGCAGATCCGCCACCTCTTCCGCCACCCGCTCCACCAGCGCAAAACGCTGCCCTTCCACGTGGCCTACCACCGCATCGGCAATGTCGGCATAGCTCAAACAGTCGTTCACGTCATCGCTTTTCGCCGCCGCCCGGTTGTCCCACGCCATTTCGATATCGAACACCAGCTTCTGCTCGATCGTCTGCTCCCAGTCGTAAACACCGATCGTGGTGATTACCGAAAGTTGCTCTATAAATACAATGTCCATCACGCACCGCCCGCTTTTTGGCTAACCTGGATACCACTTTCAAAAAATTATGCGTATTATCCACAGATGCTGAGAATAAAACGACATTTTCAAAACGGAACAGCGTTATGAGTGCAATCGCGCCTGGAATGATCCTCCTCGCGTACCTTTGCGGCTCAATCTCCAGCGCCATTCTGGTCTGCCGCATCGCGGGTCTGCCCGATCCTCGCGAGAGTGGCTCCGGCAACCCCGGAGCGACCAACGTCCTGCGAATTGGCGGCAAGGGTGCAGCCGTAGCGGTACTGATTTTTGACGTGCTGAAAGGCATGCTGCCGGTGTGGGGCGCTTACGCGCTGGGCGTCACGCCGTTCTGGCTGGGGCTGATTGCTATCGCCGCCTGCCTGGGCCATATCTGGCCGGTATTCTTTGGATTTAAAGGCGGCAAAGGCGTTGCCACCGCGTTTGGCGCGATTGCGCCGATTGGCTGGGATCTTACCGGGGTAATGGCCGGGACCTGGCTGCTAACCATTCTCCTGAGCGGTTACTCGTCGCTGGGCGCGATTATCAGCGCGCTAATCGCCCCGTTCTACGTCTGGTGGTTCAAACCGCAGTTTACCTTCCCGGTCTCCATGCTCTCTTGCCTGATCCTGCTCCGTCATCACGACAATATTCAACGCCTATGGCGTCATCAGGAAACCAAAATCTGGACCAAGCTGAAGAAAAAGCGCGAGAAGGATAAAGAAGTAAAAGACGAAGAGTAGGCCCGGCAGGCACTCCGCCGGGCTCAAAGGCAATTATGCCGCAGGCAGTTCCGCCAGCGGCCAGCGCGGACGCACGGTCACGCTGAGATCCGCCAGGCTACCCGCTTTCAAACGCACCATACCCGCGTAGGCGATCATCGCCCCGTTATCGGTACAGAACTCCGGACGCGCATAGAACACTTCACCCCGACGCTTCTGCATCATCTCTGCCAGCTTCGCCCGCAGCGTGCGGTTGGCGCTGACGCCGCCCGCCATCACCAGACGCGTAAAGCCGGTCTGATCCAGCGCGCGCTTGCACTTGATCATCAGGGTATCCACTACCGCATCCTCAAAGGCGCGGGCGATATCCGCTCGGGTCTGATCGTCATTGCCGTTGTTACGAATGGTGTTGGCGGCAAAGGTCTTAAGGCCAGAGAAGCTGAAGTCCAGCCCTGGACGATCGGTCATCGGGCGCGGGAAAACAAAGCGCCCTTCCGTGCCGTCGGCGGCCATCTTCGACAGCATTGGCCCGCCGGGATAGTCCAGCCCCAGCAGCTTTGCCGTCTTATCGAAAGCTTCGCCTGCGGCATCGTCAATGGATTCACCCAGCAGTGCGTACTGACCGATCCCGGTCACGCCGATCAGCTGGGTATGGCCGCCGGAGACCAGCAGCGCCACAAACGGAAACTCAGGCGGGTTCTCTTCCAGCATGGGTGCCAGCAGGTGGCCCTCCATGTGGTGAACCGCGATGGCCGGTACGTTCCAGGCGAAGGCCAGCGAGCGCCCTACTGTGGCCCCGACCAGCAGCGCACCCACCAGGCCAGGGCCTGCGGTGTAGGCGACGGCGTCGATATCGCTGGCGGCCAGATTCGCCTCTTTCAGCGCGGCCTGGATCAGCGGCACGGTTTTGCGCACGTGATCGCGGGAGGCCAGCTCCGGCACTACGCCGCCGTAGTCAGCGTGCAGTTTCACCTGACTATACAATTGGTTGGCTAAAAGCCCGTTTTCATCATCGTAGATGGCGATGCCGGTTTCATCGCAGGATGTTTCAATTCCCAGTACACGCATGGCTATTCTTTACCTCTTTGCAATACCGCGCAGTGTAGGGTCCTCGGCGGTGGTTGTAAAACTATTGTTCAACCCAGGCGCAGAGGTCGTGTATACTCCCCCTCCTTATGAGAGCGCCCTTGTAAAAAGGGCTGCGGTGCTTTACAAAGCAGCAGCATTTGCAGTAAAATTCCGCACCATTTTGAAATAAGCTGGCGTTGATGCCAGCGGCAAACCGAATTAATCAAAGGTGAGAGGCACATGCCGGTAATTAAAGTACGTGAAAACGAGCCGTTCGACGTAGCTCTGCGTCGCTTCAAGCGTTCCTGTGAGAAAGCAGGTGTTCTGGCGGAAGTTCGTCGTCGTGAGTTCTATGAAAAACCGACTACCGAACGTAAACGCGCCAAAGCTTCTGCTGTGAAACGTCACGCGAAGAAACTGGCTCGCGAAAACGCACGCCGTACTCGTCTGTACTAATTAGCTGAGGGTGTTGACCCTCAGTTTACAGGCAGAGTTGTAGTTGTAAGGCCGTGCTTCCGAAAGGAATGCGCGGCTTATTTTCGTTTATAATCTGACATACCTTAACGCATCACGCTAAAGGTAGACGGGGCCTATGGCTGGACGAATCCCACGAGTCTTTATTAATGACCTGCTGGCACGCACCGACATCATCGATCTTATCGATGCGCGGGTGAAGCTAAAAAAGCAGGGCAAGAATTATCACGCGTGCTGTCCGTTCCATAACGAAAAAACCCCCTCTTTCACCGTAAACGGTGAGAAACAGTTTTACCACTGCTTCGGCTGCGGCGCCCACGGCAACGCTATCGACTTTCTGATGAACTACGACAAGCTCGAGTTCGTTGAGACGGTTGAAGAGCTGGCGGCGATGCACAACCTCGACGTGCCGTATGAAGCGGGCAATGGCCCAAGCCAGATTGAGCGCCACCAGCGGCAGACGCTCTACCAGTTGATGGACGGCCTAAGCGCTTTTTATCAGCAATCTCTAAACCAGCCAGCGGCTGAACCTGCGCGCCAGTATCTGGCCCAGCGCGGCTTAAGCAGCGAGGTGATTTCACGCTTCGCCATTGGCTATGCGCCCCCCGGCTGGGACAACGTTTTAAAACGCTTTGGCGGCAACGGTGAGAATCGCCAGTCGCTGACCGACGCGGGCATGTTAGTCACTAACGATCGCGGGCGTACCTACGATCGATTCCGCGAACGCGTGATGTTCCCTATCCGCGACAAACGTGGCCGGGTGATTGGTTTTGGTGGTCGGGTCATGGGCGATGCCATGCCGAAATACCTTAACTCCCCGGAAACCGATATTTTCCATAAGGGCCGCCAGCTGTATGGCCTTTATGAAGCGCAGCAGGATAACGCCGAGCCGCCGCGTCTGCTGGTAGTTGAAGGCTATATGGACGTGGTCGCGCTGGCGCAGTACGACATTAACTATGCCGTCGCCTCGCTGGGTACCTCCACTACCGCCGAGCATATTCAGCTGCTGTTCCGCGTGACCAATAGCGTGATCTGCTGCTACGACGGCGACCGTGCAGGCCGCGAAGCCGCATGGCGCGCATTAGAAACGGCATTGCCGTACATGACCGACGGACGTCAGCTACGCTTTATGTTCCTGCCCGACGGTGAAGATCCGGATACGCTGGTGCGTAAAGAGGGCAAGGCGGCGTTTGAAGCGCGGATGGAGCAGGCTCAGCCGCTCTCCACGTTTCTGTTCAACAGCCTGATGCCGCAGGTGGATTTGAGCACCCCGGATGGCCGTGCGCAGCTGAGCACCCTGGCGCTGCCGCTGATAGGCCAGGTTCCGGGCGAGACGCTGCGCATCTATCTGCGACAGGAACTGGGTAACAAATTAGGCATTCTTGACGATAACCAACTTGAACGTTTAATGCCTAAACAGTCCGAAAATGGCCAGCCGCGCCCGGCACCGCAGCTAAAACGTACTACCATGCGTATACTAATAGGATTGCTGGTGCAAAATCCTGAGCTGGCCCCGCTGGTCCCACCGTTGGACGGTCTGGATCCGGCCAAGCTGCCAGGACTTAGCTTATTCGTTCAACTGGTCAACACCTGTCTGTCACAGCCAGGCCTGACCACCGGACAGCTTTTAGAGCAGTATCGCGGCACAAATGAGGCCGCTACCCTTGAAAAGCTCTCCATGTGGGACGATATAGCAGATAAGGACATCGCAGAAAAGACCTTTACCGATGCGTTGAACCATATGTTCGACACGGTGCTTGAGCTACGGCTCTCTGAATTGATCGCCCGCTCGCGGACCCACGGGTTAACGCCAGCAGAGCGCGAAGAGGTGCGTGTGATTAACGAAGCACGCGCCCGGAAGTGATTTAACGGCTTAAGTGCCGAATATCGATCGGGTAGATCCCGACAGCCGCCATGAGGGCAGCGGCAAAAATATAAGCACGCCCTCGCTTTAAAGGTTGGCAGCAGCAACGCCGACACCAAATAAACGAATTAAGTGTGGATACCGTCTTATGGAGCAAAACCCGCAGTCACAGCTGAAACTTCTTGTCCAACGTGGTAAGGAGCAAGGCTATTTGACCTATGCCGAGGTCAATGACCATCTGCCGGAAGATATCGTCGACTCCGACCAGATCGAAGACATCATCCAAATGATCAACGACATGGGCATTCAGGTGATGGAAGAAGCACCTGATGCCGACGATCTGCTGCTCGCTGAAAACTCAAATAACACGGATGAAGATGCGGAAGAAGCAGCGGCTCAGGTTCTGTCGAGTGTTGAATCTGAAATCGGGCGCACCACTGACCCGGTTCGTATGTACATGCGCGAAATGGGTACAGTTGAACTGCTGACCCGTGAAGGCGAAATCGACATCGCAAAACGCATTGAAGATGGTATTAACCAGGTTCAGTGCTCTGTTGCCGAATATCCGGAAGCGATCACCTACCTGCTGGAGCAGTACGATCGCGTTGAAGCAGAAGAAGCGCGTCTGTCTGACCTGATCACCGGCTTTGTCGATCCTAACGCCGAAGAGGATCTGGCCCCGACCGCGACGCACGTTGGCTCCGAGCTCTCCCAGGAAGAGCTGGATGACGACGAAGACGAAGACGAAGAAGAAGATGACGACAGCAGCGACGACGATAATAGTATCGATCCGGAGCTGGCTCGTGAGAAGTTTGGCGAACTGCGTGCCCAGTACGAAGTTACCCGCGACACCATCAAAGCGAAAGGCCGCAGCCATGCCGCTGCGCAGGAAGAGATCCTCAAGCTCTCCGAGGTGTTCAAGCAGTTCCGTCTGGTGCCGAAGCAGTTCGACTACCTGGTAAACAGCATGCGCGTCATGATGGACCGCGTGCGTACCCAGGAGCGCATCATCATGAAGATGTGCGTTGAGCAGTGCAAAATGCCGAAGAAGAACTTCATCACCCTCTTCACCGGCAACGAAACCAGCGAGACCTGGTTCAATGCCGCACTGGCGATGAACAAGCCGTGGTCTGAGAAGCTGCAGGACGTGGCTGAAGACGTGCATCGTGGCCTGCAGAAGCTGCAGCAGATTGAAGAAGAGACCGGCCTGACCATCGAACAGGTTAAGGACATCAACCGTCGCATGTCTATCGGCGAAGCGAAAGCCCGCCGTGCGAAGAAAGAGATGGTAGAAGCGAACCTGCGTCTGGTTATCTCTATTGCTAAGAAGTACACCAACCGTGGCCTGCAGTTCCTCGACCTGATTCAGGAAGGTAACATCGGCCTGATGAAAGCGGTTGATAAGTTTGAATACCGTCGTGGCTATAAGTTCTCGACCTATGCTACCTGGTGGATCCGTCAGGCCATTACCCGCTCTATCGCGGACCAGGCGCGTACCATCCGTATCCCGGTGCATATGATTGAGACCATCAACAAGCTCAACCGTATCTCCCGTCAGATGCTGCAGGAGATGGGCCGCGAGCCGACGCCGGAAGAGCTGGCCGAGCGTATGCTGATGCCGGAAGATAAGATCCGCAAGGTGCTGAAAATCGCTAAAGAGCCGATCTCTATGGAGACGCCGATTGGTGATGACGAAGATTCGCATCTGGGTGATTTCATCGAGGATACCACCCTCGAGCTGCCGCTGGACTCTGCCACCACCGAGAGCCTGCGTGCCGCCACGCACGACGTGCTGGCTGGCCTGACCGCCCGTGAAGCGAAAGTCCTGCGTATGCGTTTTGGTATCGATATGAACACTGACCACACTCTGGAAGAGGTTGGTAAGCAGTTCGACGTTACCCGTGAGCGTATCCGTCAGATCGAAGCGAAAGCGCTGCGTAAGCTGCGCCACCCGAGCCGCTCTGAAGTGCTGCGTAGCTTCCTCGACGATTAATCGTTACCTGTAAAGAAAAGCCCTCCTCGGAGGGCTTTTTTATTGGTTGTGGAATAGCATGCACATTATTGGCATATGGCACATGTAGGCCTGATAAGCGTAGCGCCATCAGGCGTAATGCTGTTCTGCCGGGTGGCGCTGCGCTTACCCCGCCTACAATCCCCTTGCTACTAATGCCTGGTCTAACTCCCGGTAAGCCTCTACCAGCTTCTCCAGCGTTGCGCGGTTTAACCCGCTGGGGTTCGGCAGCACCCATACCTCGGTGGCACCGATGGTAATATTCTGTTTCCCCCATGCCACGCCGCGCTGGCTAAACGCCTGCTCGTAGGCCTGCTTGCCGAGGATCGCTAGCGCGTCCGGCTGGTAGTCCTCAATTTTTTTGATCAGGTCCCGTCCGCCCGTACGCAGCTCGTGCAGCTCCACTTCGCTGGCCTGCACCGTTGGGCGCTCCACCAGCATGGTGATGCCACAGCGCGTATCCAGTAGCCGCTGCTCCTCTTCCGGCTTTAGCTGCTGCTCCGTGAAGCCTGCCTGGTAGATCACCTTCCAGAAGCGGTTACCGGGGTGCGCGAAGTGAAAACCCGTGTGTGCCGAGGATTTGCCTGGATTGATGCCGCAAAACACCACCCGCAGGCCCGGCGCGAGAATATCGTTTATCATCATTGCTCCAGGTGAATTGACTAAAATGTAGGTATAACGGGTTGATTATAGGTTGTTTATAAAAGCACCATGCACACCCGAATGACTGGATTGCAGCCACCAGTTACATTATAATCCCTCGCCACGGCCCCTTAGCTCAGTGGTTAGAGCAGGCGACTCATAATCGCTTGGTCGCTGGTTCAAACCCAGCAGGGGCCACCAAATAAAACAAGGAGTTACGCAAAAACGTAACTCTTTTTGTTTTTTGGGGACATGCGGGGGGATATTCTTCCCTTGATTTTCATAGTGACTCACAGTGAGACTTGAGGCGTAATCTGCTACTAAGTTAACGAGGGGTTGCTGGAGAACATGAAGCATTATCATCTAAAAATCGAGCATTATACCGACATCCTTCAAAAGGTTACAGGAAGGGTCTTTCACGCGACCTCAACTGAAAATATGTTCTTAATAATGAAATCAGGGGCTTTGCTTCCAAACTCAAAGCAACAGTTTCTCTCAAGTTTCGGCAGTTTTGACAATGGCTACTTCAGGAAACGAAGCTGCGTGTCTTTCTTTGACTATAGAAGCTATGGAACTCCGCACTGGGAGGAGCATGCTTATAAATGCTTTCCTACCCAGAACCTCCGTAAAGGCGAAAAAGTATGTCTTTTATTCCTTGATGAAAAGATTTATGAAGACCTTATTCCATGGACTGCATGGAAGGATGAGAAAGCATGGTGTGATAGGGTTGTACCGTGGGTGGAAACTGGTTATAAAGGAAAGGTCTCCCTAGATTTCATTAGTGAAGTATTAGTTATTGAATATGTTTAGCTTGAATAATCTTGATGTCATTGATAATTATGCTACTTTACTGAGAAATACATCAAGATTATTCATCGTGTAAGCAGAATTTTCAGTAAGTGTTGCTATTCTTACGCTTACACAAGTTGTTGATTAGTTATCACATCGATTAAGCTTCATCCTAAGTGTAAAGGGTGAAGAGACTCCCATAAATTTTATAATGAGTTGGAAGGATTCGATACATGGAAAATGAAAAGCCTAACCGCGTAAGATACACAGCTAGCAACATCACACAGAATAAAAAGAGATTCTATAGTCTTTCAGTGCCAATGGAAGTTCTATCAAAATGTTGTTTTGCAACACCAAGAGAAGAAGATCCTATTGAAGGTTTTCAGCGTGTACTTGATAAAAAAAGAGCCATGCAAATAGCTCATTACATTGACGAAGAAGGAGGCACTATACCATCCGCTGTTATCCTTTCTGCACAGGAGATAGCGGACGTTGAGGTCATCGGAAAAGGTAGAACGATTGAATTTACTGTTGATCCAAAATCTTTTTTAATAATTGATGGGCAACACAGGGTATATGGATTTTCTCTTGCAAAGTCTACGCTCCGAATTCCAGTTATTATATACACTGGTTTAACAAAAAAAGAAGAAGCCGTTCTTTTTATAGATGTAAATTCAAAACAAAAAAGTGTTCCCACAGAATTATTGCTAGACATAAAACGTATGGCAGAAAGAGAAGGTAGCGTAGAGCAAATTTTGAGGGATATTTTCGATACTTTCGATGAATCTTCAGATAGTATTTTATTAGGGAAATTAAGCCCTAGAGAAAAGTCTAAAAACAAAATAAGTAGAGTTACTTTTAATGGCTCAATGTCAAGTGCAATGAAAACATTTGGCACTAAAGAACCTGAGGAGATTTATAGGATACTAAATAATTATATATCCTCATTTTATAATGGATGGATGAAAAAAAACAACCTTGAAGAGCAATTGACTAATGCTATTGTTTTCAAGTCAATCATGAATTCTTTCGTTGAGATTGCTATTGCAACTAAAATGAAACATGGGCAGACATATAGTGTTGATGATTTTACAGATATCATGAAGGGGATGTTTGCAAAATTATCACCAACTAGATTCAAAAACCAAGGAACATCATATAAGCTTCTTTCAAAACATATAACTGATTGTTTTAAAACGGATTTTGAGCTATGAGTGGATCAATTTCTCAAGTACTTCGTACTCAGGCCTTTTTCGGCCTGAGTTCCTCCCCAAGATCTGTCCATAATTTTAAATGGTGGATAGAGGGGGGGAACTACTCTTTCATTTCCTCTCCTTCAGGTAAGGTTTTTTCTTTAAGTACCACAAACCCGGAAGATGTGATAAAACCTCTTTGCCACGATATAGCTCGCTTTGCAAATTCTTCTCTTGAAAGCATTACTAATATTGATAGTGATCCACTTTTTCCTAAATCGAATGGGTGGATGTCTATAAGAATATATTATAGTGCTTTTTTTGCTGCTCACTCTTTACTAAGAATTTTCGGTGAAAGCTGTTCCTATTTGAACAGCGAATCAGTCAACGCAGTTAATAAGACGTTACGAAAACAATTGCCAGCAGGAGTTCCAGTAAAAAAAGGTAACTATATTATAAAATTTTCTAAGCAGTTCGGAGGAATTCAGTTAGATGCTCATGATATTGATTCCAGCCACGCAGGGTTATGGGATTGCTTCTATGAGCTTTTAACTAATTTAGAAAACTCAATTTCATTAACAACTTTATTTACAACAGAGCAGAAAAATGATTGTGTAAACTTCCTCTCTGAGTTAAAGAAAAGAATTAGCAGGGGAAATAATAAATCTTTTCTATCAATTGTAAGAAATGAAATCAACTACAATCATGCAATGAATTGCTGGAGTTCTTATCAACCAGAAAAAAGGTCAGACACAAATAATATAAAGCTATCATCTCAAAAATGGATAAAAACATGTTCAAATGAACTATTTTCAAACTCTACAAAAGAGAAAGTAGATTTTACTGAAACATGTGCAATTATAATCTCCTTGATGAAGGATATGCTTTTAGAGTTACATGCTATAAATAAATCATCGTTTCTAAAGTATACGACAATACCAACGCTGAGAAAATTCATAAAAGTATGAAGTTAATCCAGCAAGCTTCTATAATAATTTGAACACAGCATTAAATAACCATACAAATCAAGGTGATATATAAAAATTATGAGCATTCATATATTAAAACAATTAAATACACCTAGTTTCACTTTAAAACTTACAAATAATTATAATGTATTTTATATATAATTTCGATTTTCATCTTATGACACTTTGAAGCAACTGTAACTTAGAGCGTGTATAGCCCAAAAAGCTCGCAGGCAGTGTCAGCGTGTAACAACCTTTAACAAGTTTCTCCGCCGATCTATACCTGAAGTTTTCTGAAGCGACGTGTTTGATACTTACCCTGCGTCAAGACGGGACTAGCAAACACCAACAGTCAAGCATCATCAACTCTCAGTACCAGCCCTTTATACTCGGGCTGTAGATGTTGTTCGTGTGCGTTAGGATCCGTGAGGATGAGTTGACATTTTTCCGTGTTTTTCGCTATTCGACAGACAGAGCGCTGTTAACCCTGTGTCGTTCCAGTCATGCGGGGTATCTGAGAACATTGCGGCAACTTAGGCCAGTTCGGAACGGAAGAGGCACAAAGCTCCCGCAGCATGATCGTTGCCATAGAAACTGTGTTTTTTTTCATCCTGACAGTACAATACGAGCTGCAGATCATCAGGTTCGTGTTGAACATCGAAACCCTGCTCGTTGGCTGCAACCCTAAGCAGATGGGATGTGCCCGTAAGAAAGCGTCCGCCAGCTCCTCATGCTTTCCACTATGTATCGACAGCAGCATGTTTTCAAGCTGAGGCGATTCACCATGGTGAATGACTGACGTATTTCACTGTCGCGCATATATCCTTGAACATCATCAGGAGCCAGTGCTTTTACCGGTGTCAGTATGGTCAGCAGGTAATCAAGGATATTTGAGGCCTGATCACTTGCTGCAGCCACTCCACGAGTGAAAGCTTTGAGTATGTGGAGTTCCTAGCTTCGCCCGCCCTGAGGTTTTTTGCGTGTTCGTTCAAATCCGGATCGTTGCGGATAACCTCCTCTGCTTCTGCCTACTGCGCCGTGACCCGCAGGCTGGCCAGCTCACCGGTCAGCCTCCATTTTAGACAATCCTGCATCAAATTATTTTCGTGCAACATCATGTATCAATAGTGCAGTAACAAAAACATTTTTTAACAGCTATAGAATTCCATTAACACCAGAATATATTTATTATGACCGCTCTCTCAATATAGCATCGAGCCATAAATGATAAAAAAACTCACACTCTATTATTAATGGTTTTCTTATTTTTATAACATAATTACTTCAAGCCTACCTCGTAGAAAATATTTATTCTTTAGCAGACCTTGATACTAAATTATAAATTTTGCTAAGTATGTATACTGTTGCAACAGCCAGGGCTATAGATAAAATGCCCATAAAAATCATTACTGAAAGAAGAGGGTTTATCATACCACCTAAACTTGTCATAAAACCTAACCAAGCAAGATGCTCCGGGTTCAAAGTGCGAAAGAGTAATTCTGGAATAGTTAGAAAGAAAATAATAATCATTGTTACGTAAATTAATGCTTTCTGTTTCTTTTTACTCTCCACGAGACTTGCCCTCTTCGCTAGTTTTGCTAACTTATCCAACATGAATGATACCGCATGGAGCAACACAATGTCACAAAACTATTTTCAATTACAGATGCAGTCGAGAAAGCAATTGGCGATTGCACTTACAAACTCTATCCACAGCATTCACGGCAATCTAATCTCTACAATCAATAGTGCAAAAATGGGCGCACAACGCCTGATCAACTACGGTTCTTGCCTTGTTCCGGATGAATACTATCGCAGTACGTGTCGTGACATGATGCGCGAAGATGAGAGATTGCTCTTAGCTGTGGGCGAGATTTTTCGCCGACAGGATGTAGCTGTCGATATGGTGTCACTCTATTTTAAGAAAACTCTGAAAAATCTAGAAAATGATAAAGCTAATGATCTTGTATTTTTTCTGCATGAAACATTGGGGATAACCGCTAACAAAGTTGCGGGCAAAGTCAGTAATAATGCTCTAGCTATAACCATAGCCAAACTAATTGTTAGCTCAGGTGCTTTCAAAGAGATCTATATAAACATGATTAATAAATTCTCATCATGGTTTATTACTGGCGCATCACTTTATGGTAAGGCGCAGCTCGCTGCCTTAGCAGCAAATAAGTTAAAATTTCAAGATCCCGAGTACTACCATTTATTATACAAAGAAAACTTAGAAATGCTTTACTATACCATTGAACCATACATGACAAAGATAATTTATCAAATAAACTCAGGGGATAACAAGCCAGATGTAATAGCAGATGCTCTGCATGAGATATTAAAAAAATGAAAAAAATATTTTTATGGCTACTGCAATCTTTCTTTTACCTCGTCCCTATCTTAGTTAGTGTGATTGGAGCATACTTTATTGTACGTTTCGTACATTTTTATACTCCTTTTTTCGTTGTGCTGTGGATTGTTATTATTGCTTACTTATACATAAGGTATAGCAAGTGGATTTAATAAAAATATATATTTTTTATTTATAAAGCAGAATAAAATATGCGTAAGTAGTTCTACTTCAGTCCCTTGCTAAGTTGGCTAGAAATCATGGGGCTGTAATTACGTGAATGTCGCTCTACCTTCTTATAGGTCTTGCCTCCTTGTGGCTAACATGATGTTTGCCCGGTAAAGTGTTGCATACCCTGATGGCCTTATCGCTACCCATGGAGCTCGTATGTCTCTAACCAGTCTCAACAACCCCTTAATCATTACCTCGGTTGAAGTACCTAATGGTCAAGGGCATATTGGCATGACAATTTGTCCGGGAAAACATCAGCAAAATGCTTTATCAGGACAGTTTCAGCGAGACCTCGCTCTTGACCTGGATCTTGTAAAATCCTGGGGAGCATCTGCCGTAGTGAGCCTGATGACGGATGAGGAACTTGCCAGTTTACACGTTGAAGCGCTTGGTACTGACGTTGAAGCCAGAGACATGGATTGGTTTCAGTTACCTATAACCGATCGGGCGATGCCGGACGAACTATTTGAGCGTCGCTGGGTTTATGCTGGCCTCCGGTTACGTACCCTTCTTCGTGACGGAAAACGCATCCTTGTGCATTGCCGTAGCGGCCTCGGGCGCACCGGACTCATTTCAGCAAGATTATTGATAGAACTCGGAATGGCGGCGGAAGACGCTATCGCTGCGGTTAATGAGGCCAGACCGGTTAGTCTGAACTCAACCGTTCAGAAGCAATATCTCAATGTACTACCACTGTCACATAGTGATGCTTGGTTAGATCGCGTTTTAGGTTGTTTGCTGGGTGGGGCTGTCGGTGATGCGTTTGGCTATGCCGTTGAATTTGATTCACTTGAGGAAATCAGCCAGACGTTTGGCAATGAAGGACTGACCAAGCCCATCCTGCAACAGGGTAAACTAGTGGTCAGTGATGATACCCAAATGACCCTGTTTACCCTTGAAGGTATTCAGCGCGCTACCAATGAGCACGGCGTTATTAACCTATCCTGTGCGCTGGAAGAGATACGTCATGCTTATCTCGACTGGTACGATACCCAGCAAAATAAATCAGGATCGCATTTTGGTTGGCTGGCTTCACGAGCAAACATGCGGACAAGACGTGCTCCCGGTAATACGTGCCTGTCAGCGCTAAAAGCGGGCGGGACAGGCAGTATCGAAAAACCGATCAATGACTCAAAGGGTTGTGGTGGTGTGATGCGTACCGCCCCCATTGGCTTCTTACAGGATATTGATCCGTTTGATCTCGCTGCCCGTGCTGCAGCATTAACGCATGGCCACGTTGATGGCTGGGCTTCTTCAGGCATTTTGCCCAGAATTATCGCTCGCTTAGTCAAAGGGGAAGAGGAATTTCTCGCCGTGCGTAATGGCTATGGTGACGGCAGTGAATGGGGGCACGTCTATGGAAAAGCGGCCAATACCGAGCCTTATCTGCTAGCCCAAAAACTTGCCCGTGAAATGCGTTTCAATCCACATGAAGCCATCCAGCAACTGGGAGAAGGCTGGGTGGGTGAGGAAGCGCTGGCGATTGGCCTGTATGCCTTTCTTTCAGCCCGTAGTTTCTGCGATACACTGATACGAGCAACCAATCACGACGGAGACAGTGATTCAACGGCATCCATTGCAGGTCAGCTTTGGGGAGCTAAACACGGTCTGAGCGATATTCCTCAGGCATGGGTACGTCGGCTTGATGTATTAGATGAAATACTTTACCTGGTTCAGCATATGCAAAACTGGCGTAATCAGGTTGATAAGCAAAAAAGTGGGCAGCCGAGTATTGATAAAGATATTCAGCCCTGTATCCGCATGATGGAAATGACGCATGAGTTGCATGTGCTGGGTTACCAAAAAATCCGCGTATTTCCTTCTATGTCACCATCAGGTTGCCACTGGCGGCTGGAGTGGGTGCCAGATTACAGCGTCCCCTCTGCAGTCACGCCACCCAATCACTTAGATGAGCGCGAGATTGCACGTTATACAAGCGGTGCTGGCTGGCAACCCTTTAACTGGCAGAATGTTAAGTCACTTTCGGCCCTGGAGATGGCACAGCAGTTTTTACACCAGTTCCCAGAATTGGCTCATGCTGGCAAAGGGGATGATTGGGCCTATGCAGGGTGGCTGATAAAGCTACTCGGTGAGGTAAGACAAGGAAAATTACCCTATTTCCTTGCGGACTGGGATATCGACCTGAGCCGCGGAATACCCATGCATGGTGGAGAGCCCTTCCCTTTGCCTCCTGAAATCAAGCGGCCAGAGTAGGAACGTTTATACAATGGTCGCGAAAACTCAGCTTTTGCGCGCCGTTGCCAGCCCTACAGGAAATGAAAACGGCTTTTCTGTCGGGCTGGCTGGCTAATTAGGCTCCTTTCAGCATATCAAATACGACTCGCGCAAAACCTTTTGCCAGCTCAGGGTTGGATAGGTACTGATCCATCATCGCTTTATGAGCGTCATTACTGTCCATGACGGCATCATCAATAGCTTTCGGGAAATCGCCTAGCATCGCCTGTTCACGCGTATTATTCGCGATTTGGGTCATTACTGCCTGGTTTTCTGAAAGCTTATCGCGCACTGCAAAAGCATAATTGATCATGTCTTTGTCAGTAAGATTATCGGTAACAAACAGGTCGTTTAGCCGGGCCAGAATATTCGACAGAAACTCTTCTTTCTTGTCTTTGGGTTTCGCCGTTCCCACATCACTACCCGGTTTGATTTTGTATTCCGCAGCATCTTCCTGCAGCTTAAGGTGCTGCTCATGGAGCTTCGACAAACGGTAATGGCTCATCTCCACGTTGCTTAAATCAACCTCATCTTCTTCGATGCGCTGCTCATGCAGCAGCGGGCGCAGATGTCGGGCAAACAGACTCAGCTTTTCTAAGTTTTTGTCATCGTAATCTACGATCTGCGACATAAACTCGTAAAAACGGACAAAGCTGCCGAGATCTTTCTTAAAGATATCCAGCTTACTTTTTTCTTTCTCGCACTCTTTAAAGGTGTTTTCCGCATTGGTGATCAGCACCACATCACCGGTCTTCTTAGTGCGCTCAAACATCTCTTTGGCCAGCACATAGGCATCAATCGCTGAGGTGTAGCGTTGCTTCCAGCGCTGTACCGCTGGCTTGCAGATATTGCTGATGGCCGCGTTGGATTTGTTTTTGGTGAAGAACGCCTCACAAAACTGCTCTACTTCACTCCACAGGAAAATACCGCTGGTACGCAGCTTTTCAAACAGTTCAAAGACGAGCTGTGGATCGCTGACATCTGTGAGTTCCGCTGTCTGATAATACGGCTGGAAAGCACCTAAAATGTCGTTTGGCTCGTTATAGAAATCGAGCACGAATGTGCCTGACTGCGCCTTCCCAGGGTAGGTACGATTCAGGCGCGATAACGTCTGCACGCACTCCACCCCTCCTAGCGCTTTATCGACATACATGGCGCACAGCTTGGGCTGATCAAAACCGGTCTGGAATTTGTTGGCCACCAGCATTACCTGATAGTCATCGGTGTCGAACGCTTTACGCATATCCCGGCCTTTCAGGCCAGGGTTCATATTAATTTCGGTAAACTTCTGGTTGAGCAGTGCAAGACTGTTGTGATCGTCCTCGTGGAACTCCACCTCCCCGGAGAACGCCACCATAGCGCTGATCTTGTCGTACTTTTTCTCGCTGATGTATTTATCAAAAGCCAGCTTATAGCGCACAGCAGCTTTACGTGAGCTGGTGACGACCATTGCTTTGGCTTGCCCGCCCAGCAGGTGCATCACATGCTTGCGGAAGTGCTCGACGATCACCTTCACTTTCTGCGACACGTTATGATCGTGCAGCGTGACCCACTGATTCAGTTTAATTTTGGCTTTTTTACTGTCCACTTCCCGATCGGGATCTTCCAGCTTTTGCAGCAGCTTATAAGCCACCTTGTAGTTGGTGTAGTTCTTCAGGACATCAAGAATAAAGCCTTCTTCGATGGCCTGACGCATGGAGTAAACGTGGAACGCTTCTGGCTTATTGGTTTTTGAGGCCGGTTCAAGCGGATTAGGTCGACGGCCAAACAGCTCCAGAGTTTTGGCTTTCGGCGTGGCGGTAAAGGCGTAGTAGTTGAGATTGTTGCTGCCTTTACGTGCCGCAACGGTAGCATCCAGAATATCTTCTGAAGACACCACTGCATCATCATCTGCCTCTTCGGTCATTAGCACTTCTTTCAGCTGCCGTGCCGTAGAGCCGCTCTGCGAGGAGTGCGCTTCGTCGGCAATCACCGCGTATTTACGCTGCTTCAGGCTGACGCTGTTTTCAATGGCCTTCAGTACAAACGGGAAGGTCTGGATCGTGACGATAATAATCGGCTGGGAGTTTTCCAGCGCAAAGGCAAGCTTCTCAGATTTTGAACCGTCACCTTCTTTGTTATTGATGCGACCGACGACACCATCCTGGTGTTCAAACTGATAGATGGTGTCCTGGAGCTGATCGTCGAGCACGGTACGGTCTGTTACCACAATCACCGAGTGGAACTGCTTCTCGCCCCTCTCATCGTGCAGGCGGGAAAGCTGATGGGCCGTCCAGGCGATAGAGTTGGATTTACCCGATCCTGCACTGTGCTGGATTAAATATTTATTACCGGTGCCCTCTTCAATCGCCGCCGTAACCAGTTTGTTCACCACATCCCACTGGTGATAGCGCGGGAAGATCAGGCTCTCGCTTTTGTACTTCAGGCCAATGGCGTTTTCTTTCTCTTCGATTTGCAAATGCACAAAGCTGGCAAGAATTTTTAGCAGGTTGTCCGGCAGCAGCACTTCATTCCATAGGTAGCTGGTGGCATAGTCGTTTTCATCTTCCGGAATATCATTCCCTGCCCCACCGTCATGCGTACCTTTGTTAAACGGCAGAAAGAAGGTTTTATCTCCGTCGAGTTTAGTCGCCATAAACACTTCGTACTGGCTGACGGCAAAGTGCACCAGGGCCCCGCGTTTAAAGGTCAGTAGCGGCTCAGGTTTATTGGTGCCGGGGTCTTTTGGTAAACGCGTTTTTTTATATTGAGAGATAGCGTTTTGTACCGTCTGCTTAAACTCAGACTTCAGCTCCAGCGTCGCTATCGGCAGGCCGTTGACGAACAACACCAAGTCAATACGCCATTTCTTCGCCTTAACACCCGTTTCTTCAAAGGCGGCTTTTGACGCGTGCGGGCTGTAAACCAGCTCCGGCACGATGCGGCAGATATTCTGTTTGTAGCGCGTCAAAGTTTCCGGATTGAGGTTATGCTCCGGCTTAAACTGGCACAGCGAAAAACGCGCGTTATGGCTTTTGATACCATGACGCAGTACACCGAGGGTGCCGTAGGTGCGAGACAGCATATCGGTGGCGTTGATATCCGCTTTTTTCAGCTGCGCCACCAGCGCATCGAGGAAATGACGCTCGGTATCGGTAGGATAAATTTTGGCAAACTTCTCCCACTCCTGCGACTGCGTGGTTTGCACAAAGGCCAACGCATCCTGCGAGTACAGCGCACGTTCGCGATCGTAGCCGGTAGTTTTGCCAATAACCCAACCTTTACCAATCATCTGAGCGATCATTTCATTCTGGAAAATCAGCTCTTTGGTGCTTTCCATGCTCATGCAGTGGCCTCCTGTGACTCTTCAACGTCCTGCGTCTCAGGGGCAACCCAATCGCGGACGTCGATTTTTCCGGTGACGGCGGCGGAAATAAGCGCAGTGCGGCGCTCTTGGAGTAATGCGATTTGTTGAACCGTTTTTTCTTCTAATTTATCAAACAACTGTGAGTAGCTATCTAGTGTCGTAGCTATATCAACTTGCTCTGTAAGTGGTGGAAAACCAAATTTATACTGCCTAAATGATTCAGCTGGTAGGTGTGCTATCGTCGCTTTACCGGCTCCACTGATAAACCGTCCCTGTTTCACTGCATCATATAACACGTAAAACATGAAACGAGTTTTGTTATTATTACTGAGCGGCCTCAGACGATGTAATGCTTTTTGATAAAAACAAGGCTCATCGCTATTCCATATTGCACTACGGCCAATATCTCCACCTTCACAAACAACTAAATCACCCTTTTTAACGCTAAAACGCTCTCGTTCTTCCGGTCTAAAATCCATTAGAGGAAGTTCTTCAGTGTTGATTGAATCCCACTGTACATCTGTATTTCTTAAATAGCGACCGAGGTATTTACCGGTGATTTTTTTATCGTCCAGCATTTTTCCTAAAAGAACTTCATATTTGAAGGATAATTTTGCAACATCCCAATGTTCCGGTACTTCCCCCAGCCACTCAACACCAGAATCTTTCATCGGCACATCAGGGTTTAGCCCTTTGGTGACGGCATGACTAATCACTGCCTGACGTTTTTCTTTGAGCAGTTCAATCAGTTGCTGTTGCTTCTCGATCAGGTTATCGATTTTTGTGGTTTCGTGATCGAGGAAAGAGGCGATTTGATTTTGTTCTTTTAGCGAAGGGCATGGGTAGACAATTTCATTGAAAGCTTCAGTAGGTAAACGCCACCGACCTAAATGAGCACTTCCTTGTCCAAGATGAAAGAAGCGGCGCTGCTTATAACCATCTTGCAGTAAATACAGATAGTAGCGACTATAAAAAATATTCTTGTCTCGTACAGCAAAGACACGATAGTCTGGGCTAGTTACGCCATCATAATTTGAAATATCAACATAACCTGTTAATAAATCCATATGGTTCATTGCAAACTCACCCGGATATACCCTTTGATATTTTGAGTAATCCATAGAAAGTTGGCCTTCACCACTTTCAATATCTTTTATCTTTATTCCTTTTTGGGTTACAGATAAGACATCAAAGCCTATCTTTCCTGCAATTCTTTTCTTAATTTCAAAAATATATTTAAGTTTTTTTATAGACCACATTTTAGGGATAGTGTCTAAAGACTCAACCCCAGAATCCTTATACTCCGGATACGCCTTATACTTAGCCATCAGGAATGTACCTCCTGCAGCAATTTCATAATCTCCGCGCTGACCGCATCCAGATCGGCATCAATCTCTTCGAGCGGGCGCGGCGGCTGATAGACGTAGAAATGACGGTTAAACGGGATCTCGTAACCGACAATCCCCACTTCATTATCTTTCGCGTCGCGCTTATCAGCGTTAATCCACGCGTCAGCCACATGCGGCAGCACTTCCGCTTTGAAGTAGTTTTCAATCAGATCGCTGGTAGACACTGCCGGGTTCAACGGTACATTTTCGTTATCGCGCAGATCTCCATCTTGTTCAAACTCAACAACCTTGCCTCTGTATTCAAACGCACCATACAGCGGCTGAGCGTCTTCTTTCAGTACCTTCTTCACCACCGGCTCGGCATCCGGGTTTTTCGTGGTGATGGCATCGATAAACTGTTTGTTCTCTTTAGCATCCAGCTTCACACCAGCCGTTTTGATTGCCCCTTTTAAGGTCAGCTGGAACTGGTTGAAGTCGTTGCTTACCAGCGTTCTGCCACCCGCCTGCACGCCCAGAGCCGTCTGAATCTGCTGTGCCTTGGTCATTAGTTCGCGTTGCGCCAGCCACAATTTGCTGTCGAGCAGGTCTTTGATCTGCTTCTCTTTCAGCTCAGCAAATTCAGCTTTGATGATGGCGCGTGCTTCCGCCTCCAGCTCGGAGAAATCACCATAGGTGTCCTCCTGCCATTGGGCTGCGAACTCGTCATACAGACGTTCCATCGGCGCATTGAACGGCTTCGGCGCAAAACGCAGAGTTGCAATCGCCTCATCCGTCACCTGGGCAGATAAACGCAGCGGGCGCTCGACGGTCAGACGGCGATAGCCAAAATCAGTGCTGTTAAAGATTTTGCTGGCGAAGGTTTTTGGTGCTTCGGTTTTGGCGCTAGCAGACTGACGACCACGGTTAGATTTTTGCTCTGCTGCTTTTTCCAGACCAAGCTCTTCCAGAGGAGTGGCATCTACCACCTCAAAATCACCGAAGGTCTGGGTAATGAGCTTGATATCATCCTCACCCATCAGGTTACGTTTAGAGCCCAGCGATTTACGCATCTTACCGCACAGGTTAGTACCATCAATCAGCTGCACTTTGCCTTTACGCGCGGGTGCTTTCTTGTTCGATAGGATCCAGATGTAGGTTGCAATGCCTGTGTTGTAGAACATATCGGTCGGCAGCGCGACAATGCCTTCCAGCAGATCGGCCTCAAGGATGTAGCGACGAATTTCACTCTCACCGCTGCCCGCTCCACCAGTAAACAACGGCGAGCCGTTGAGGATAATGCCGATACGCCCACCGCTATTCACGCTGCCATCCACATTATGGCTGTCGCGCATTTTACTGATGAGATGCATCAGGAACAGCAGCGAACCGTCGGAGACGCGCGGCAGGCCCGGACCAAAACGACCGTTAAACCCTTTCTGAGAGTGCTCGTCGTTGATCTCCCCCTCAATCTTTTTCCAGTCCACGCCAAACGGCGGGTTAGAGAGCATGTAGTCGAATTGATCCTGCGGCAGCTGGTCATTAGAAAGGGTGTTCCCCAGCTTAATGCGGCTGACGTCCTGGCCTTTAATCAGCATGTCGGCTTTACAGATAGCGTAGGACTCCGGGTTTAGCTCCTGACCGAAGGCACGCATCACCGCTTTGGGGTTTAGCTCATGCACGTATTCCATACCAGAAGAGAGGAAACCGCCCGTACCGGCCGTCGGGTCGTAAATGGTGCGGATAATGCCGTCTTTTGTCAGCGCGTCATCATCTTCCATAAATACCAGCGAGGTGGTTAAGCGCACGATATCGCGTGGGGTGAAGTGCTCCCCCGCCGTCTCGTTGGAGCTTTCCGCAAAACGACGAATTAGCTCTTCGAACACCAGTCCCATGTCATGATTGGAAATTGCTTCAGGACTCAGATCGGTAGTAGCAAACTTCTTCACCACTTTATAGAGCAGGTTGGCATCTTCCAGCAGGCCGACAAACTCGCTGAATTTAAAGTGTTCAAAGATTTCACGCGCATCCTTTGAGAAAGACTGCACGTAGCTCTCAAGGTTGGCTTTAATATCGTTCTGCCCCATCTTGCCAAGGTCCATCGCGGAGGCATTGAAGAACGTCAGGCCGCTCGCACGCAGCAGGAATTTCTCTTTGGCTTCTTCAGAATACGAACTGCTTTTCAGCTCTTCAGCTTTTGTCACCACGGCATCTTTGGTATCGGCCAACACGCATTCAAGACGGCGTAACAGCGTAAAGGGGAGGATCACGCGCCCATACTGGGATTGCTTAAAATCACCACGAAGCAGATCGGCAACTGCCCAGATAAAGGCTGCGGTTTGAGAGAAATTGTTGTTAGACATATAAGTTCCGGAAAACATTGAACATGTCATCCACCCTATCAAGCTGATACCTTGTCGGAACAGCAAATGGCAGATGCAGCAGTGAGTTGAGCAAAATCATACAGCGTGTGGAAGTGATCACAAGTAACAAATGACCACGAAAGTTTCAGTTTGGGCACTACTAAGATTTAGCGATGACTGATTTACATCGGCCTCATGATGACCCTACGTTACATTGTGCAATTAATATATTGATTTTTATGGAAATTATCCCAATGCATATTAGCTACTCAACTAAGACTCCGGTATAGATAAAATCAACCAAATCTATTAGAGTCATCTTAAAAACATGCCTACCTGTCATGATTACACCGTAAGATGGGTGCTATTAAAATCGTTGGCTACATAATTTGCTCAATCCATAAAAGAGGACAACAAGGATGAGCCGCTATACCGGTAAGGAACAAGCAGAGCAGATCTTAAATGCTGCCAGTGAATGGCGGCAACGTTGCCTGATTGATGGCCTCTCGCTTTTTAGCAACAAAAACCTGTGGAACAACCAGTACCTGGCAGAGATTGAGCGTGATGTGGTTCAAAGCCAGTTAGAGCTGGAAGGCAACTTTATGCATCGCCTCAAAGAACAGCTCACCAGCGTCTCACCCGAAGCCAAACAGCTCGCCGCTGAGATGCTTTGGCTGCTATTTCTTTGCCCCAGCAATATCAGCGCCAGAACCAAGCGTGAGCAGATAACAACCATCTGGGAGCTGTCTAATGAACAGCTCAATACAGATAATAAAATGCTTCAAGATAATGTACTTTCAGGCGTAGGCAGCGCTGGAACAGGATTTAATACCTTCCGCGCGCGCGAATTCGCTTATCTTACGAATGTCCTAAAAGCGCTATTAGTACAACCATCAGCTGAACGGGCGGCACGTCTGAACGATGGCTTTGCCTTTGCAGAGTGGCTAAACGTAATCCCTGAAAATGCCAGCCGTCAGTTCCGTCATATGTTGATGTTTATGCTATTTCCGGATAATTTTGAACGCGTCTTTAGCAGCAACGACCGCCGTATCATCATCCGTGCCTTCAAGCCGCAGCATAAGGAAGAGCTATCTACTGTGGCAATGGACAGAGCGCTGCTGGAGATCCGTCGTGAACAAGAGGAAAAACAGAAAAGTAAGCAGCTCGACTTCTATATGCCACCGCTATCGGAAATCTGGCAAAAGAGCGAAGAACCTGCCGAGAAGTCTATGGCCATCGCGCCCATTGATGAAATACTGACGCAGCCAAAAGCTATCGAGCCTTTGAACTTGATTTTATTCGGTCCACCGGGAACGGGTAAAACCTATGAGTTAAACCAGCTCAAAGCGAAGTATGTCAGCGCAGCCCAGACTCTGACACGTGAACAATGGCTGACTGAGCAGCTTGCTGATAAATCATGGTGCGATGTGATTTTTATGGCGCTGACCGATTTAAATGGCAACGCAAAAGTTCCAGCTATTCGCGAACATGAATTTGTGAAAACTAAAGCAATAGCATTAGAAAGAACAAAAAACCTGCATCAAACAATTTGGTCGACTTTGCAAAATCATGCCGCCATTGATTCGAAAACAGTGAAATTCGAGCGACGCACAGCGCCTTACCTGTTTGATAAACACAGTGATAGTACATGGTTTTTGTTGCCTGAATCTCGAGAAGAGTGTTCTGATCTAATTGAATTAGTTTCCTCGCTTAAAAAGCCTGCCAATAAAAATAAAACTATTAGTCGCTACGAATTCGTCACCTTCCATCAGGCATATAGTTATGAAGACTTTGTAGAGGGTATCCGCCCTGAGTTGGATAAAGAGAGCGGTGAATTAAGCTACTCACCGCAGGATGGCGTATTTCGTCGTATCTGTCAGCGCGCCGAAGCCGATCCAGAGCATCGATACGCGATCTTTATCGATGAAATCAACCGTGGCAACGTGGCGAAAATTTTTGGTGAGCTGATCACGCTGATTGAAACTGACAAACGTACCAGCGGTGACAACGGTATGCGCATTACCCTACCCTATTCTCGCGAGCCATTTGGTGTGCCTGCAAATTTAGATATTTACGGCACGATGAATACCGCCGACCGTTCAATCGCACTGCTGGATACCGCTTTACGTCGTCGCTTTCGCTTTAAAGAACTTATGCCTAACAGCAGCAAAATCGCGGGTTCTGATGGCGCGGGTAATATCCTTGATGAAGATGGCAAGCAGATCAACCTGCGCAAACTATTGGATGCGATGAACCACCGTATCCGTTTTCTTCTCAGCCGCGATCTTATGCTCGGCCATGCTTATCTTTGCCCGGTTACTGACCTTACACAGCTAAAGACGGTTTTCCTGAATCAGTTTATCCCGCTACTGCAGGAGTACTTCTATGAGGACTGGCACAAAATCCAACTGGTATTCCGCGATATCGACGCCACCGGTAAGCTGGTTGAAGCTCCATTGATTGGACATGTCAGGTTCACCAGTAAAGATGTTTTCGGCTTTACCCATGATGACTTTGAAGAAGTGATTGAATACCGGGTTTCAGCTGCCCAAGAAATTACGTCCGACTCGATTCGCAAAATCTACGAGGATTAAACCGTGGCGGAAATTTTGTCGGTTATTGAACATACCTCGCTACCGGTTATTGCAGAAAGAACCCCTGCTCAGCAGGTGCTGGGCAGTCATCATGCCCATTTGCTGGAAAAGCTGGCACCAAATCTTCCATCCGGCACCTTTAGCTGGGGACATCATTCTGTTCGCTTTGCACAATTTTGCGGCGTAATTCAGCTAGATGATTTAACACTCGAAATCCTCCCTAAAATACATGGTAAAGAGGAGCAGCCTGAATCGTGCCGTACAGCATTAGTGCAAATGCTATACGCTGCCCGACTTATGCGTACCCATAAAGGCGCACAGGCAGGTATCAATACTCAGCAGCACAGCTTACTGGACATTTTCATCCAGCACTTTTGCCATGATCTGCATACGCAGATTGTCCAGGGCAAGTTACGTAATTACATAGAGCACGAAGAAAACCTGTCGGTAATGCGCGGCCGTCTAATCATCCCACAACATGTACGGCACAACCTGGTACACAAAGAGCGGCTTTTCTGCCGCTTCGACGAGTTCAGTGAAGATATGCTGCTGAATCAGATACTTCGCTTTACCCTACGTCTGTTACTTCCCTGGACACGCTCGGGCAAAACTAAAAAGCAATTAACCGCACTGCAAATGCATTTTGACGGCATTAGCGATGCACATATCACCTTACAATCATTCAGCTTACTGAAAAACGATCGCATTACCCAAAGGTTTCAGCCTGTTCTTGAACAATGTCGATTATTTATCGCCGCAATTAAGCCGGATGTATTAGCGGGCAGCACACCGCTGTTCTCACTGTTATTTGATATGAATCGCCTGTTTGAAACGTGGGTAGCAGAAAAGCTGAAGCCTTGGGCCCACCAGCAAGGCTGGCAGCTTCGTACACAAGGGCCACGAAAATATCTGGCAATGCGCGACGATGAGTCCCAGCAGTTTCAATTGCGGCCCGATATTACATTTATTGATGACTATGGTATCCCGCAAATGATAGCAGATGCAAAGTGGAAACTGCTGAATGAAGCAGATCGAAAATTAGGCATTTCCAGTAGCGATATGTATCAGCTTTATGCCTATGCAGGTCGTTATAAAGTTGATAATTTGCAGTTGATCTACCCAGCGCAGGCTGGATTGCTCCAACAATATAATTATACGCTACAGGGTAGTAACGCCCCTAAGCTTGCAGTGAAAACTGTTGCGGTAGATAATATTCAGATGTTAAATTGGTCTCTACCTTAAAATATTTTACTTTAAAAAATCACCATATTGTTTTAGTTTATGTCTAGAGAATCATAGGTGTGAAAAACAAATATTTAGGAGAAAAAACTCATGGATAGTATAGAAGATCTTTTGAGAGAATTAAAAAAATCGCCATCCACAAGATGGATGGCGAATGAGGTTGATGAAACACTCGCTCAAGGCGTATCAATGAACGTTAAAGATGCGGTGGAAGATAATAGGTTTTTTGAACTAATGCCTGTTAATATTGTTCAAAAAAAGGAAAATAACAAACGCCTAAGCTATGAAACTAGCCGACCTTTTACAGAGCATGAAAAAATAGAGGTAACCCTTAAAGCATTCGAGGTGATCTATCTTGATTTGCCAGCAATCAGATCGTCAGCAGTTAATAACTTAGTTGAATTCAATAACAACCTTCAATCTATAGTTTTCTCTTCTGCTGACGATGATCTTACGGACAGAGAAGAAAACCATAAAATCACCATAAATAAGACAAGCGAGGAATTACAGTATTATAAGGAGGCATATTCTAACTTCCTCGGAGAAATAGATAAATGACATCTTTAAACGATTTAAAGTCCGCATATAATAAACATCTAAGAAGTACTGTTCCTGTTATCTCCTCAGGTCAGGCTAATGATGCCTTTGAAATATATGCACTTTCATTAGTTCTTAAAGCTGCACGCCATGAAGGAGCAATGATTTCTTTTGAAACGGTGAATGGAAAAACGAATCCTAGCAGCCTTGTTTTTAGATCATCACCGGGGCGCATATACTCAACGGCCGATGATTATGCCCATGCTATTATAAATTTCAATAATGAGCTTTTTTTTGAGGCTCACGTTGGAGTTTATGTTGAGGGTTTAGCTGGCGTAGTACATGAATGTGATGTGCTTGTAATCGATGCAGGGGAAGGAGATTTTTGCAGGAGGAATCATGTTCACCCTAAAAAAACCCATACTATATTAACTGCTGAATGTAAATTCTACTCTGGCAACCTCGGTATTTCATTAGGCCGAGAATTTCTTGGCACAACAATTGATCTAGGAAAAGAAGATCGTTTCTTCCTGAGTAATAGAGATGGTAAAACATTAGATAGAGTTTTAGCTCATCATAAACGACAAAGATGTTTAGGGCTTACACCTCTTAACTTAGACACTGAATCTCAAACAATATCTCAATTTCGAACGGCATTTCGCAATCAAAAATCAAAAAAACGATAGTCAAATTTTTAGTTGATAAATTAGCATTGCAATCAAAGCATTAAGGGGGAAACCTCCCCCTAGCATGGCAATTATCGAGAAAAGAATTACACCTATACGGTCCTCTATGAAAATGGCCCAGCGAAAACCATTGTTATTATTTATAGAAAAATCAAGATGTTATATTAAACACTTTAACGGTGCTCCTTTTCATTAAAATTTATAATCAGAAACTGAGCCATACCTCACTTAATTACTGAAACAAAAAATTTTACAAAATGGGTGCAAGCAGTAATAATAAAGAAAGTTCATTCAAATTTGTATGCGTGGTTCTAGAATGATAAAGAAAGCCATTTTTTGGTTGTTACAATCGTATTTTTACTTAGTTCCTATCACACTTATTGTGGCGGGAGCTTACTTATTTGCTTGCTACATATCTGACTATTTTGGAATGCTTAGCCTTTCATGGGCTATTATCGTCTCGTTTTTCTATTTGAAGTAGAACAGATGGTATTAATGTCTTGCCAATCTATCCCTATAGATATTGTTAGCTTCAAATAAAACGTTTGCTATAAGTTTAAATCTTACATAAAAAATAGTCTTCCCCAGCAGTTTTAATTGAGCTGGCTTTAGGTTCTTATTATAATGTTCATATTTTCATTAATAATTAATGTAGGTTGTCGCCGTATTTTTACTGCCATAATTTTTTAAAAATAAAGATAAATTTCTTGTAGAGCACCATAGCAAATATAAAAGAAAATACTACCCAAGCGAGAACCCAGAGATCATCAAAGTTCTCCTGATTCACATTGCCATAAATCCACTGCGCAAAGGCTGATGTAGCGTCAAGGCTGATAAACGTTGCAGGATCTATCAACCATGCGCCTAAGCAAAAAAGTACGATGAAAAGCCCTATTTTTGCAATACTATGGGCAAGTCTTATCATTCGCTATAACCTCAAGAATACCAACTAAAAATGTTCTCTCAAAATTGTGATAGCTCGGTAGAGTAGCCCTTCTTATCCATGTACTTAATAAGACGACTGTTGACAATATCAAGTCAATCCTGAGTAGACATATCCCAACGTTCTGGCGCAAATTCGCCATCATAGCGAGCCAGTAGCACCTCACCTCTATCATCTTGGGCATTTAATTCGATTAAGTTTGCTAGCAGCATTCTTAGAGAGAAAGCTGATGATGTATTAAAATATTCATCAAGAAGATTATTGAAGTCACAATTTTCGTCAAAGATATCGCAGTCCTGACCAAAATAGATAGTAACTAAATTATCTAGCTCGCATAGTTTTTCAAGATGTGTATCCATTGTATTCTTGTCTCTGATTAATAAGCATCCATTATATGCAGCCCACTATTCCATAATCAATAATTTTCCGGTGTGGCGATTCATTGGATTAGTAAAAAGGGGATACCAACGCATTGAACGCCAGATAGCTATTCAACAAATCAGCCGTAATTATGAGTGCTGCTTTCCTATTACTTCCCATTATGCTTCCTAAAACCAATTTTCACTTCAACTACCGTATAATCCCCATTATTGCAACTGTTATATAAGTCTCAAAAAGGAGCTTTTTTGCTTAGAAATTTTTTTCATGACGCCGTATGTTACTTCCTTCTACTCACGAATTTTCAATTAAATGGTGCGTAAAGAATGGCTATTCCTGCTTATTTATGGCTTAAAGATGATGGTGGAGCGAATATTAAAGGCTCTGTGGATGTTAAAGATCGTGAGGGAAGTATAGAAATTACTGGTTTCTCCCATAATCTGAGACTGCCGACTGACGCTCTGACAGGGAAAATAACGGGAACGCGCCAACATGCTCCTGTACTTTTTCAGAAAGAAATTGACTCATCCTCTCCATACCTCATGAAAGCTGTTGCAACTGGACAAACGCTAAAATCTGCAGAAATTAAATGGTACAAAATCAATGACGCCGGACAGGAGGTCGAATATTATAATATGTTGTTAGAGGATGTTAAAATAGTTTCTGTTTCTCCTTTAATGCATGACATCAAGGATCCTGTCAAAGAAAAACATAATCATCTTGAACTTGTAGAACTGCGTTACAAAAAAATGACTTGGAAATACTGCGACGGAAATTTGCAATTTGCTGATAGCTGGGCAGAGCGTTAACTATGCGATATTTAACAACTCCTGCTAATCCCTTGCAAATCCCCTATCCTGACGATCTGTTTGTTCCTCCAGGTGTTTCAATTGTTAACAACATGATGTTATCCCGTCTGCATGGAGGACCATCCGCACTGACATATTCATGGTTTTATCAGCAGGTAAGGCTACATGGCCCGTGGGATTACAAAACCAGAATCGGCCGCGACTATGCTGATTTTGGTAATTTTAATTATGGTGCGGTTGGTACGGCAGCAGGCATACCAGAACAAGTTTTATTAAGAGCAGCTGGCTGGGCACAATCAAGATCTGGAAACGGTGAAGCAAGTAATGGACATTGGTATGAGTCTTCACCTTATGGGGATGACCCACATGATCAAGCATGGATAAAGGCCGGAATTGAATATGCAAAAACAACGGGTTTTTAAAAAACGTTACATTCTTATACCTATTCTATTATTCCTCATATGGTTAGGATCGATTGCCTTTTTCATGACTTTCCCGGTAGAACACGATTTATACAAGAAAATTAAAATTAACAACTCATTAAATCTTTACGTTACCCAAGCTAGCGCAGGCGCTATGACATCATTTTCATATCATTATTATCTTTATGATGCCAAAAAGAGCGACACCGATTTCATGGATCATGTAAAAAGTGAAACTGCGTTTATGGTAACCAATGATGACAGAGCTACCGCAGAGGTAAAAGATGGACAGCTCTACCTGCGCGTTCATGGCAACGTCTACTCATTCAGGAACGTGAGTGATAGCGTCGGAATTTATCTCGATGCCTCACCCTATTAAGCCCCAGACTGCACGTTCTTCTCCATCTCATCCAGCGCCGCCTGGTTCTCCAGCCCCCACTGGTACATCTGCTCTATCGGCTCGGCAAAGGTCTTGCCTAGCGCCGTCAGGCGGTAATCCACTTTTGGTGGAATGACGTCATAGACATGCCGGGTGATAAGGCCGCGCTGCTCCAGCTCCTTTAAGGTTTTAAACAGCATCTTCTTGGAGATGCCTTCGAGGCTGCGCTGCAGCTCTCCGGTGCGGGCGCGCTCGCCGGGCCAGTGGAGTTGCATGAGCCTACCAGAACCGCGCCAGAGCTAGCATTGAAAAGGCCCCATACAAGGGATCCACGTATGCTAAACCATGCACCAGCTGCATGCATGGCTTGCTAAAGGGCTAAAGCGCTTTAGAAATGGGACAACTCAGAGGAATGGCCGTTAGTGTGCAGGTTATTAATCACCCTTTCCTTTACTATACCTATCCACTGTTCGGCGGTCATATCCCAGCGGTCGGGCCAAAAATCGTGTTTATACCTTTCTGAAAAAATCGCCAGCCCGTCAGGCTCCTGCTCGAACTCCTGAATGTTAGCCAGCAGCATTCGCAGGTTGAAAGGATGAGATGTTGCCAGATATTCATTTAGTAGATTATCAAAATCCATATCCGGGTCGAAAATGTCGCAATCTTGTCCAAAATAAGCCACGACGAGATTATCCATCTCGCACGACTTGCTCATATCGGCATCCATAATCCTTCCTTAAGGTGTTGGGAATGCAGTGACAATGTAATACAGCTTACCACCGTAAGTCGTTGGACGTATTACCAGACGAACCCCATAAGCTTTTTTGACCACAGTACTGCCTTTTTCAACATAGGTGCCAATTGGAAACCAGAATCGATGAGCATACACAAGTGTTGTACGGGCATGAGAATACTTCAACGCAAAAGTGAGCTGGGATTTTTTTATGGAAAGCACTTCTGAAGTGACTAACTCGGCTGTCTTGAGATTTTTAAACGTACTGGAGATTTTGGGTGAGCGAGGATCAGAAAAGCGGGCGATTAACTGAGCTGGAGACAAGCTGACGTGGCGTGCAATTGTATGGCCCAGCGCCCCGCCTTCATGCTCCGCTAGCCTGATCCGACCTGAATACACTGATGCAACTCTTGCCGCACCTGTGGCGCTGGCAAAAGCAAACGGAACGAGTAGGTCAACAGTAACACCAACCTTATATGCCGTCGCGCTATCGGCTCCAAGCTGTTCGGCGGCTAACTTAGCCAGCTGCGCTGTCGCAGTTTGCGACTCACGCCCGGTAATTACCTGGTTTAAAGATGTCCTGATGGTATCAAGGCTATGAGCACCTACGACTACACACCCTGCTTTGGATAGCATTGTGGGTTCTGGAACGACACATAGCACACCTGCACCAAACGACTCAACTACACCGCCAACGATACCCAGACCTCCCCAAAGACGATTATTCCAGGTCTCACCCTCACTCAACGTTTTCTTGTGCAGAATTGCTGCCATCTGAACAGGAGAAATAGCGATTGATACGCCTTCTTCACTAGCCATAGTAAATCCCTTTAATTGAAATCTAGGTTTACCCAAGCCTATCCCTTGCAAATATAAAGGTCAATGTGTCGTACTTGTAACAAGATCCTGTTAGATCGGATAAAAAATAACTTAACTGTCACAATTAACACCGTTCAAGCGGGTCTTTTTTAACCACAATCTCTCTCTGCCATTCTATACCTCTTCTCCATCTCATCCAGCGCCGCCTGGTTCTCCAGCCCCCACTGGTACATCTGCTCTATCGGCTCGGCAAAGGTCTTGCCCAACGACGTCAGGCGGTAATCCACTTTTGGTGGAATGACGTCATAGACATGCCGGGTGATAAGGCCGCGCTGCTCCAGCTCCTTCAAGGTTTGAAACAGCATCTTCTTGGAGATGCCTTCGAGGCTGCGCTGCAATTCCCCGGTACGGGCGCGTTCGCCGGGCCAGTGGTAGAGCGCATGCAGCACCATCGTGCTCCATTTGACGGAGAAGAGATCCATCAGGCGTCGCGGAGGCGAATCCGCAAAGAACATCAGCTTACCGTCTACCCATGCAGGCATAATTCACTCTCCGGCTTATGGTCACCATTTGGTGACTACTATCAATATCGAACCAACTTAACTAAAGTCTGCCGCCTTCCTTGAATAAAAGCACCCTATTTCCGAGGCACGATGAAAATTAATGCATTAGTCGCGACGGACGCGGCACAACCTCTCTTCAGCAGCCAGATTGCGCTGCGCCCGCTGCAACAGCAGGACGTGAAGATTGAGATCCTCTACTGCGGCGTCTGCCACTCCGATCTTCATATGGCGCGTAACGAGTGGGCAGTAAGCCGCTATCCGCTGGTGCCGGGCCATGAGATCGTCGGCCGCATCGTCGAGACCGGGACGGCGGTCGATAAGTTTAAAGCGGGTGATATCGTCGGCGTCGGCGTGATGGTTGACTCCTGCCGGGAGTGCCACTTCTGCAAGCAGCAGGAAGAGCAATACTGCGAGGCGGGCTTCACGGCAACCTATAACGGCATCGATAAATATACCGGAGAGAGCACCTGGGGCGGCTACGCGCAGAACGTGGTGGTCGATCAGGACTTCGTGGTGTCCGTACCGCAGCACCTGCCGCTGTCGGGCGTAGCACCGATGCTCTGCGCGGGCGTGACGGTCTGGTCTCCGCTGCGTCACTACAACGTTCAGGCGGGCACGTGCGTTGGCGTGGTGGGTCTTGGTGGTCTGGGCCACATGGCCGTTAAGCTGGCAAGCGCGCTGGGTGCGGAAGTGACCCTGTTTACCACCTCGCCGGAAAAAGGCGAGGATGCTCGCCGTCTGGGGGCACGTCATGTCGTGGTCTCCCGCGATGCCGAGCAGATGGCCTCAGCCCAGGCCACACTGGATCTGATCGTCGACTGCGTGGCTGCACCGCACGATCTCGATCCCTACCTGGCTACCCTGAAAACCAACGGTCGTCTGGTGCTGGTGGGCATTCCCGACCGTCCGCATTTGTCACCTAACGTCACGCCGATGGTGTTCCGTCGTCTGAGCATCAGCGGCTCTTCGATCGGCAGCATTAAAGAGACCCAGGAGATGCTGGATTTCTGCGGAAAGCACAATATTACTGCCGATGTGGAGATGATTGCCGGTGAGGATATCGAACAGGCCTTTGCGCGTATGTTGAAAGGTGACGTGAAGTACCGGTTTGTGATCGATATGCAGCGAACGCGCTGGTAGATATTATCCAGGTATTTGGGAAAACAGGATGTGCTGATGAGAGTCTGTTGTAAGCATTGACAACAGACCTTCTTGTTGTAATAATTTACAACACGCATGGAGAGCGATTAAATGTCAGCAAAACTGTATAAGAAATTTACACGTTATCTGGATGAAAATGCATATATACAAGTACTTATATGGGAAGTCGACCCAGCCATTTTAGGAAGCAAGCATGGTTTTAAGTACAGTATGGCCTATGTGGTCTCTGGGACTTGTGTGATGCGTTACGATAACGAGCGAGGCAAAGGCGATCATAAACACATTGGCGGTCATGAGTTCAGTACGACCTTTGTAAGTATCGACAGGCTGTTTGCTGACTTCCTTTCAGACGTAGAAACTATCCGTAAAGAGAAGGCATAACATGAAAACCGTAACGATTAAAATCGAAGCTATGAAAGATTTTTCGGCGGACGTGATGTCTGCTCTGAACGCAGCAGCGGCAGGGGAAAGAAGTACCGGTGACGATGTGATTTCGTTTCCTTCATGGGAGGTAATGCATAAGACGTTATCACCCAACAGAATGGGAATCTTACTTTCTATGGCTGGCTTCGGTGAAATGACGATCCGCGACATTGCTGCTCGGGTAGGTCGCGATATCAAAGGCGTCCATACGGATGTTACCGCCCTGCTGAATAACGGATTATTGGAAAAAGGCACTCGTGGCACGCTATTTCCCTACGATGCTATCCATTTTGATTTTACTATTCGCGCCGCTGCTTAAACAGATAACGGACAGCCGCCCTCCCATACGTCAGAAGGCGGCATTTTGCCGGGTGGCGCTGCGCTTACCCGGCCTACGTGTTCCGTGCGTTACTCGGCCAGCGTAGCGCTGTCGATGACGAAGCGATATTTTACGTCGCCTTTGATCATGCGCTCCCAGGCCTCGTTGATCTCATCAGCGCGGATCATCTCAATATCAGCCACAATTCCGTGCTCGGCGCAGAAGTCGAGCATCTCCTGAGTTTCCGGGATACCGCCAATCATTGAACCGGCAATCGAGCGGCGCTTCATGATCAGGCTAAAGACTTCCGGCGACGGATGCGGGGTAGCCGGTGCGCCCACCAGCGTCATGGTGCCGTCACGCTTCAGTAAAGCAGTGAAGGCGTCGAGGTTGTGCGGTGCAGCCACGGTGTTGAGGATAAAATCAAAGCTCTTGGTGTGGGCCTGCATCTCTTCCGGGTTGCGGGAGACCACCACCTCATCTGCACCCAGCGCTTTTGCCGCTTCGCGCTTGGATTCAGACGTAGTGAACGCTACCACGTGCGCGCCCATCGCATGCGCAATCTTGATCCCCATGTGGCCCAGACCGCCGATGCCCACTACACCCACTTTTTTACCAGGGCCAACCTGCCAGTGACGCAGCGGTGAGTAGGTAGTGATCCCCGCGCAAAGCAACGGCGCAACGGCGGCCAGCTGATCTTCAGGGTGTTTAATACGCAGCACGTAGCGCTCATGGACCACGATCTGCTGCGAGTAGCCGCCAAGGGTATGACCTGGAGCATCCGCCGTCGGGCCATTGTAGGTGCCGACCATATGATCGCAGTAGTTTTCCAGCCCCTCTTCGCAATCTTCGCAGTGCTTACAGCTGTCAACGATACAGCCTACGCCAACCAGATCGCCCTCTTTGTACCCGGTGACGTCGGAGCCGACAGCGGCAACGCGGCCAACGATCTCATGCCCCGGTACGCAAGGAAACAGCGTCCCGGCCCACTCAGCGCGAGCCTGGTGTACGTCCGAATGACACACCCCGCAATAGGCAATGGCGATCTGCACGTCGTGCGGACCTGGCTCGCGGCGGCTGATGTCCATCGGTTCGAGTGCCTGAGCAGCGGAAAGCGCACCAATTGCTTTGATTTTCATGGTAATAGCCTCTTACGGAACAATACAGGTGAATGAGGTGATTGAAGGAATTGTGTCGCTAAAAATTCTACACGGCTGGCATAATCTAGCCAGTTAATCACGCTTAATACGCTTATGAGTTAGATTCATGAATAGCGGCTTGGGCAGCTTTTACGATCTTCTGGCATAGCGCACTTTCTGACGCAGGACACTGAGAGGTAGCAAGGTCTACTGCTGTTTGCAGATCGCCTGCATCTAACGTTGAATCAATGTGACTTAGTACCCACGTTTCAAAAGCGGCATTCTGTCTTGTTAACACACTCAGCTTAGGCAACGTTTCCCATTTATCTACCAATAGACGGATAACTGCTTCAGAATTCCCTTCCGCAATACTGCCCTCATCGCACTGATGGAAACGTGTAAAGTTGTCATTCATTGCCTGCCAGCTGGTAAGGTGATCTACGGCCTGCTCTGCGGCTTCGGCATCCTTTATAGTACACTCATCGGCTAATGCATTGCTGACTGATAAAAATGTTACCGCCAATAGAAGTATAACGGATTTCATAAAAGATATGTCCTCATCCCATGATAAACCCTGTATTGATTACGTTGAGTTGAACTCATCGCAGACGACCCACTATTATTTATAATTTTTATTGTTGTAAGAGGTGATTTTACCATATATGTTTTTATCTGGCGCATAGCTTCATCAGTGGTGCGTATACACCCCATAGTAGCATGGAGGGGGCCTGGCTTGTATTTAGCATTTAATCTACCTGAGTGAACGCCAATCCCTGGGTGGCCTGGGACAGTAAAACGGATAATACCGTACGAACCGTATGGCCCATTGGGATTAGGAAGATGGTAGTGCGGGGCAACTCTATCAACAACTTGATAGATACCATTTCTGATATGTTTTATTGTTGCACGAGAATCAACGTTATTATAGGCCAACCATGATCCTAAAACTTGATTAGTGTTATCTAATAAAGATAGCTCGTGCCTGAAACCGTCATACATTAGAGATGCCATAAAATGTACCTTATATTGATAAACTTTCCTTGACGTATTAAAAAGGAAAAATTTTTTATTTATAAATAAAGAACTACCTTACATCTAATTAACTTAACAAAATGTAATTTATCTTATCTTTACTGTTACTTATATTTTAAAAAGGAATGCTCATCACTTTTTCATTCATATTATGAATGAACATATAAATTAATAATTCAGTTAGTCCTTCCCAGCGTTGCATAAAAAGTATTTAATATTCAATTAAGATGTAACTAAGCCTACTAATAGGAAGCCCAGAGAATCATTGCTTATGGAACAAAGCCCCTCCTCTCTCACCGCGTGGCTGCCGCATTTTTTTGCCGAGTGGCCGCGTCGGGCGCTGGATAATCACTCCGCTGAGCTACCCGCCGTTGCTTTAGATACCCGGCAGCTTAGCGCCTTTATGGCCGAGCTAGAGCAGCCTCTTGCCGCCCTGCGGCATGGGACCTTTACCTTCGATCCGTGGGAGGTGGCGAAGCTTGGTCGTAACGAGGTACGCAACTCTGCGGTACTTGCCTGGCTGCTCGATCCGCACGGCAACCACGGTTTTGGCGAGCTGCCGTTAAAGACGCTGCTCAGCGCCGTGCGGGAGTGCGGCAAAACAGACTTCCCGGAGAACTTCACCCGCTACTGTCGCGTAAACGTGGAGAAGTCCCCCACCGGGGATGCAACCAACCGTGTTGATATCGAGATCGATGCCGATAACTTCTTTATGCTGATAGAAGTAAAGATAGACGCCTACGAGCAGAAGGATCAGATTAGCCGCTACATCGGCGAGGCAAAAAAACGCGCTGGCGAGCAGCCCTGGGCGGTGGTCTATTTAACCCCGCAGGGGCGCGTGCCGCTCAGCGCGGGGGGCGAGGCTGACGTGCCCTGCCTCTCATGGCGTCATCTGGCGAGCGTATTGACCCAGGCGCTGGAACCTACCCGGCGGCAGATCTTTGCCGCAGCGGATGCCTCCCCCGCCCGGCAGATGGCGGCCCACGCTGCTTTTCGCTTTCTTGACCGTATGCGTCAGTTTTAACAGGAACCGTTATGTCCCCCCTCAATAATGAAGAGCGTCAGGCAGGCACCCTCCTGCTTTCCCAGTTTAAAATGTTCAACGAAGCCGTGGTGGTTTTTGAGCAGCAGATCGACCCGGCCATTTGGAAAGGGATCGATCTCTGTGCCGCGGCGTTTATTAAAGCCCGCGGCTGGGGCGGCGAGACCGATTATGCCGAGTCAGGCACCTTCTGGTTCGCGCCAAAAACGTGGAGGGTTGACGAGGAATATAAGTATTTCTATGAGAGCTTCTCTACCAGTAGCGATGAGGTGGACTACGAGCTTGCGCTGCTCACCGGGTGCGGAACCAGGCAAGAGCAGTTCGGCTTTCGCTTTCTGCCCTCAAAAGCTATTTTTGGCCCCGACAGAAGACTCAAGGCGATAGCCAGCAATATTGACCAGGCCGTCCGCATCGAACTAAGCAAATTCAAGTTTCAGGATTTAGGCAAAGGCGCATTCTTCCTGCCGGTCACGTTGGATCTCGCTTTAATGGCCGAGTGCTGGCAGGAGAACGGTGAATTCCCAGCCGATCATGAGCTCTTTGCCCCGCTGCGTAACGCGCTGGAGACCCTGGAAAAAGCCGTCCCGATTTTTGATGCTATTTTTGTCGCGGCGAATGATAATCTCTAGCGAAACGGTACTATTCCCTGTTCTCTTAATCACAACTACGCTTGAACCAACTACCCAAGCGCACAGCGAAACGCCATGAACAAACCTATCAAACGGCTTGAGATCATAAAGAACGCCATTGAGCTGGAGGATGAGATCATCATCCATAGCCAGCTTGGCTGGCTGCAAAGCAATGCTCAGGATCCTGAGCTGGCGTTTATCGTTGCGGCGCTGGAGCAGAAGAACTACTCCGCGGCGTTACAGGCTATCGCCGCCTGGCTACAGAGCCAGCGCGCGGTGACACAGTGGCACGATCCACAGGTGGCGGCCAGCAAGCTGGAGCTGAAGGCGTTAGAAGAACAGATGCGGGAGCTGATCGATAAACGCAACGCCCGCATTCAGATCCTCGACGACTTTAACGATAGCTATATGAAGCGTCTCGGGCCGATGATGGCGCAGATCCTGCGTCTTCGTCAGGCGTTGGCGGAAGCCACGCTGCGCAGGCAGCAGGCAGAGGCCCGGCGTCGGGAGGCGGACTACCTGCGCTGCCAGCAGTATATGGCTCAGGCCGTTGAGGCGCTGGCTTCGCTGACCCAGCGCTGGCGCAGCCTGCCCGCCAGCTCGTCGCAGGCGGCAGATACCCGCCGCCGCGTCCAGCAGCAAAATGCACTGATCGCCTCCCTGCTGGCCGAAGCCCAGGAGCTGGAAAAAGGACTCATCCGCGAGGAGGAGCCGGCCCGCCAGGCGCGGGACGAGGCACGTCAGGAGTATGAGGAGTATCAGGAGCAGCAGCACGATGCCCAGGCCCGCTTTAGCTTTGAGCAGAAGCTCTCCCAGGACGAGCGTCAGGAGCTGAAAAAACTGTGGCGTCAGGCCAGCAAGCTGTGCCATCCGGATCTGGTGGACGACGATCTCAAAGATGAAGCCAACGCCATGATGGTCCAGCTTAACCAGGCCCGGCAGCGCGGCGACGTTGCCGCCGTTCGCTCGCTCTTCGCCCGCCTGCAAAAGGGGTTGGGGCCGCTGATGGCCAGCGACAGGCTTAACGATCTCACCCGCCTGCGGGCACGGATCGCGGAGGTAAAGGCCCATATCGCCGGGCTACTGGCAGAGCTTAGCAAGCTGGAGGGCGAGAGCGCCTGGCAGCTGGTCTCTTCCTTAAAGGATCAGGAGGGTTACTTCGTACAGCAGGAGAAAGCCCTGGCAGAGGTGTGCACCTCGCTGGAGCGGCAGGTCAGCGAGGCGCAGTACGACGCGGTAGCCTGACGCCGTTACTTATCGTGCCAGTAGGCGGCAGCGCGCACCAGCTGCGGATCGATAGCGTCAGTCTCAAACCGGCGGCTGACGTTTTTCACGACCTTCCCTTCCCCGGTTAGCCAGATATAGTAATCGTCCTGCGGGACGTTCACCTGCGCCAGACGCCGATCCAGCGCCTCTTCGCTATGACCCACAATCCACTCAATGGCAAACTCATCCAGATGGGCGAGATACTCCTTATAGCGTTCGTCACCGATGGTGACGATGGCCGTCACCTGCGGGCGTTCCGCCAGCTGGCGCAGCGTCTCCAGGCGGCGGCGTAGCGCGGGCATGCCGCTCTCGTCGCAGGCATAGAGCTGCCAGGCGTAATCTTCCGGCACCACCAGCGAACCGCGTGGCCCACCGATGGTCAGGGTATCCCCTACCTGCGCATTTTCAGCCCAGCGGCTGGCGACCCCGCCGTCATGAATGAAAAAGTCGAGGCTCAGCTCATGGCGGGCTTCGTCGTAGAGCGGGGTGTAGTCGCGCGAGGCGGGACGCACGCCGTCACCCCAAACGATGCCCTCTTCCGTTACCGTCGGCGGCACAAACGGCTGGCCCGGCTGCGGGAAGAATACCTTGGTGTGATCGTCAAAGCCCCGGCTGCTAAAACCCGCCAGCGCCTCTCCCCCCAGCACGATACGCTGAAAACCTGCTCCGATGCGCTCCACGCGCAGCACCGTCAGTTCGCGGAAGCGCAGCTCATTGCGCACGCGCTGCGGATAACGTCGATCTTGTTTCGTCATGTTAGCCATCCCAGGTTGAATACGATATATCTAAATAAATTTTAAATGATAATGATTGCTACTTAGAGAGATTGCAAGAATTTTTTTGATAGCGTTAGACAAGCAGTGATTCCGGGATGTAGACTTACTTTAGACATAATTTAGATATATCAAAAAAAAGAGGCTGTAATCATGCACCATGCTGAAGATCGTTCCCACCCTCATCACGGCCACGGCGGCGGACGCCGTCAGCGCTTCTTCGGTCACGGCGAGCTGCGGCTGGTGGTGTTAGATATCCTGACCCGCAACGCCAGCCACGGCTATGAGCTGATTAAAGAGATCGAAAACCTGACCCAGGGCCACTATACCCCCAGCCCCGGCGTGATCTATCCGACCCTCGACTTCTTGCAGGAGCAGGCGTTTATTGAGATTAGCGAAGAGGAGAGCGGACGTAAAAAGATTGCCATTACCCAGGCAGGTCAGCAGTGGCTGGAGGAGAACCAGGAGCATCTCGTGCATATTCAGGCGCGGATCAAAGCGCGCGGCGTCGGGCACCAGCTGCGTAAAAATCCGCAGATGAAACGCGCCCTGGATAACTTCAAGGCCGTGTTAAATCTGAAGGTGAACCATGAAGAGATCAGCCCCGCCCAGCTGAAGCAGATCATCGGCGTGATCGACCGGGCGGCGCTGGAGATCTCCCAGATGGATTAAGCGGTCGCCTCTGTCTGGCTAACGCGGAATACCTTGATCAGGGCTTTCATGTGCTGCGCCTGCTCGTTCAGCGACGCCGCTGCCGCCACGGACTCCTCCACCAGGCTGGAGTTCTGCTGGGTGGTGGCGTCGATCAGGCCAATGGCGCTGTTGATCTGCGAGATCCCTTCCGTCTGCTCATGGCTGGCGTGACCAATTTGCCGCAGGATGGTGTCCATCTCTTCGACGTTGCTCACCATGCCGTTGATCAGCCCGCCCGCTTTTTCCACCAGCGCCATCCCTTCCCGCGCCTGAGTCGTGGAGTCCTCAATGAGCTGGCGAATATCATTCGCCGATGAGGCACTTTTCTGCGCCAGCTGGCGTACCTCCCCGGCCACCACCGCAAAGCCACGTCCGTGCTCGCCCGCACGTGCGGCTTCAACCGCCGCGTTGAGCGCCAGAATATTGGTCTGGAAAGCGATGGCGTCGATCAAGTTGATGATGTCGGACATGCGGCTGGAGGTATCGTTGATGACGCGCATCTTCTCCGTCACCTGTTTCATCATCGCGCCGTTGGTTTTTACTACCGTCGCCGCGTCGGCGGAGAGCTGGGTCGCTTCGGTAGTATGGCTAGCGGTATTTTTCACCGTGGCGGTGATCTGTTCCATAGAGGCAGCGGTCTGCTCAACGGAGCTGGCCTGCTCTTCGGTGCGAGCCGCCAGATCCTGATTACCGGCCACGATCTGCGCGGCGGCGCTGGAGATATTCTCTGAGCCATACTGCACCTCCTGCACAATCTCCAGCAGGCGGGTCTTCATGGCCATCAGCGCGCTGAGCAGGACACCTGTTTCGTCGCGGTGCTTCACCTCAATCGAGTGGGTCAGATCCCCGGCGGCAATCGCCTCTGCCAGATCCACCGCCTGCCCCAGCGGACGGGTGATGGCACGCACAATAACGGTGCCCATCAGCACGGCGATAGCGATGCTAACCACTGCTAGCAGGATCAGCATCAGGCGGTTGGTGTTGAAGTCGCTGTCGACCTGCTTACCCGCATCACGCATTCGCGCGTCCTGAATCGCGATCAGCTCCAGCACCTTCTGCTTATAGGCGTTTTGGATAGGTACAGTGGTGTTCATCATCTCCTGGACTGCGGCTTCCCGATTACCAACCTTCACCGCCTCTAAAATGCGGAAGCGGGAGTCAAGATACTGCTGGCGTACACCACGCAGGTCGGTAAGGATCTTCTGCGCCTGGGGATCATCGAGCTGTTTCGTCAGAGTATCCAGCAGCACCGTAATTTCGCCGCTTATGGCGGTCAGCTGCTGCTGCATGCTCTCGTTCCACTTCCCTTCGCTATCCAGCAGCATCAGCTGCTGGGTGCTGACAAAGGTCTGAAACTTGTCGATAAGCTGGTTCGCTTTAACCGTGGTGGGATAATCACTGTTCACAATAGTCTGCATGCCGTTATTTGCACGGTTCAGGCTAAATAGTGAAAGGCAGGAGCTGGCTACCATTAATACAATAAAGAATCCGAATGCCAGAAATAACTTTGTCCCAATCTTTACGTCATGTAAGAACATATATACTCCATCAAAATGATTATCTTTAAGACGATCACGTTATCGGTAACGGAGCAGCTAACTTTATGACTTTGATCGCTTTTATAGACGATATATCCTTTGATAAATAGGCGCAGGCTATTAATGACAGAGCATCGATCGTTATATGAGCGTAAGTAGCACGATTTAACAAATATATTAAAAATCGATTACACAATGGCAAAAAAAAGCCGCCCGATCGTGTTCAACCGGGCGGCATGAATAAATGGCGCTAATTAATGCAGGACGGTAACGGCATCTTCCAGACGGTTAGCGCGATGCTTAACCATCGCCGAAATTTGTGCGCTCTCTTCGACCAGCTCAGCATTTTTCTGCGTAATGCCGTCCAGCTCGGCCACCGCCCGGGTGAGCTCTGACAAGCCCGTGGCCTGCTCCGAGGTAGAGTGGCTGATCTGGGCAATCAGGCGCGTCACGTTTTTCACCTGCTCCACGATATCATCCATGGTACGCCCAGCGGCGTGAACCTGATCCGCGCCGGACTGTACCTTGCTGGCGCTGGCATCAATTAGCTTGCGGATATCGTTCGCCGCGTTGGCGCTGCGGTTCGCCAGATGACGAACTTCCCCGGCCACCACGGCAAAGCCTTTGCCCTGCTCCCCGGCGCGAGCCGCTTCAACCGCCGCGTTGAGCGCCAGAATGTTGGTCTGGAAGGCGATGTCATTGATAAGCGTGGTGATAGAGCCGATACGCTGCGTGCTGTCGGCAATATCATCCATGGTTTTCACTACCGTCTGCATCGCCTCTCCGCCTTCGCTCGCCGCCGTGCTCGCCGCCATCGACAGCTTATCGACCTCGGCGGCGGTTTCAGAGTTGCTCTGTACCGACGCCGCCATCTGGTTCATCGTGGCCACGGTCTGCTGAACGTTGGTGACCGTCTGACGGGTGCGGTCGTTAAGATCTTCATTGCCCTGGGCCAGGCGTTCGCTGCCGTTACGCACGCTGGCTACCTGACCGGAAATATCATGAATTAACCAGCGACACATCAGGCCCAGCTGGCCGACCGCGCGCAGGGTGAGCCCCAGCTCGTCGCTGCGGTTGAGGTGCTCCACGCTGTTACGCTCGCCGGTGGCAACCTTCAGTGCCTGATGCGCCACGTTCTCTACCGGGCGGACAATCTGCTGCTCAAACAGCAACGTCCCCAGCAGCATTACCACCGCACTGGCTGCTATTGCGCTCCACCCGGCATGGCTTAACGTGAGCGAGGCCGCCATCAGCGCAAACAGCACCGCCATCACGCCGCGTACCCGCCAGCGCAGCGGCATGGCCGGCAGCTTGCCGAGCCAGCCTTTACGCACCACCAGCCCCTTATGGATCCGCCGGTTGCAACGCCCTTCATTCAGCGCCTTGTAGAGCGGCTCAACGGCAGCGATCTCGTCCGGCGTCGCCCGGTTACGGATCGACATATAGCCCGTGGTCTGGCCGTTACGCACCACCGGCACCGCGTTAGCCCGCACCCAGTAGTGATCGCCATTTTTACGGCGGTTTTTCACAATGCCGCTCCACGGCTCGCCCTGCTGGAGCGTGTACCACATGTCGGCAAAGGCCGCTTTCGGCATATCTGGATGGCGCACCAGATTGTGCGGCTGACCCAAGAGCTCGTTAAGCGTATAGCCGCTCACCTGCACAAAAGTGTCATTGGCATGGGTCATGTAGCTTTGCAGATCGGTGGTGGACATCAGGGTGGTGTCATCGTCCAGGGCGTACTCGTTCTGGGTGACATAGCGTTGAGAGGACATGGCGGGCATTCCTTGCAGGTGTTATATGTTAATTTTTTAGACTAATCATTTTTCGGCGGTAAAAAATTTATCTTTAGTTGTTAAAACCGATCGCGATCGCAAAAAATCACTAAACCGCACTTTTTATACGCCCTTCTAATAGATTGATTTCAAATACTTTCGATATGAAACTACCTCCAAAGGCGTATTCGCCCTGCCCGTTTGTGTAGCACGCCTTGCACTACGCTGGTGCAGTCGGTGCCGTAAGCCTGGAAAATCCTTCGGAAAATGGCCAAGGGTTACCTATGGCGGACATCATTTGGCATGATTAAATTTTGTGCAGCGCTGTTTTTACCTGGCGTTTATCCCGATTTTTGCTACTCATGCCGAAGTGGCGTAATCCCTGCAATAATTTATGCAGTATCGCGTGATACGCCATCCCCGGGAGCTCATTTTGAACAGGTTACCTTCCAGCGCATCGGCCCTCGCCTGTAGCGCACACGCCCTGAATCTCATTGAGAAGCGAACGCTTGATCATGAGGAGATGAAAGAACTTAACCGAGAGGTGATTGATTACTTTAAAGAGCATGTTAACCCTGGATTTTTAGAGTACCGCAAGTCTGTTACTGCTGGCGGGGATTACGGAGCCGTAGAGTGGCAAGCAGGAAGTCTCAATACGCTTGTCGACACCCAGGGACAGGAGTTTTTAGATTGCCTGGGTGGATTTGGTATTTTTAATGTGGGGCACCGTAATCCAGTTGTGGTTTCCGCCGTACAGAATCAACTCGCGAAACAACCGCTTCACAGCCAGGAGCTGCTCGATCCGCTCCGGGCCATGCTGGCAAAAACCCTCGCTGCCCTGGCACCGGGCAAACTCAAGTACAGCTTCTTTAGCAATAGCGGCACCGAGTCCGTTGAGGCGGCTCTCAAGCTGGCGAAGGCGTATCAGTCGCCGCGCGGGAAGTTTACCTTTGTCGCCACCAGCGGCGCATTCCACGGCAAGTCTCTCGGGGCGCTCTCCGCGACGGCAAAATCCGCCTTCCGTAAACCCTTTATGCCGCTGCTGCCGGGCTTCCGCCATGTTCCCTTTGGCGATATTGAGGCGATGCGCACTCTGCTCTCCGAGTGCCATAAAACCGGTGATGACGTAGCGGCGGTCATCCTGGAGCCGATTCAGGGTGAAGGCGGTGTGATCCTGCCGCCGACGGGATACCTCCCTGCCGTGCGTAAGCTGTGTGATGAGTTTGGTGCACTGCTGATCTTTGATGAAGTGCAGACCGGCATGGGCCGTACCGGCAGGATGTTCGCCTGCGAGCATGAGAACGTACAGCCGGATATCCTCTGCCTTGCTAAGGCGCTTGGCGGCGGCGTGATGCCTATCGGCGCGACGATTGCGACCGAGGAGGTCTTCTCGGTGCTGTTCGACAACCCCTTCCTGCACACCACTACCTTTGGTGGTAACCCGCTGGCCTGTGCGGCAGCGCTGGCGACCATCAACGTGCTGCTGGAGGAGAACCTACCCGCGCAGGCCGAGCAGAAAGGTGACATGCTGCTGGACGGTTTCCGCCTGCTGGCGCGTCAGTACCCGGAGCTGGTGCATGACGTGCGCGGCAAAGGGATGTTGATGGCAATTGAGTTTGTCGATAACGAGAGTGGATACAACTTTGCCAGCGAAATGTTCCGCCAGCGCGTGCTGGTGGCGGGCACGCTGAACAATGCTAAAACCATTCGTATCGAACCGCCGTTAACCCTGACGGTTGAACAGTGCGAGCAGGTGCTGAAAGCGGCCGGGCTGGCGCTGGCGGCCCTGAGCGTCTCCACTGAAAAAGCCTGACTACGTTGGTCCCCGTTTACGGATGGGGGCCAACGCCATTCTTTGAATCCCATCACAACTGCTTCACGCGCCTTTTCCCTTTTATCTTGCGACGGCTAAATTAGAACTCATCCGACCACATAACAATAATTTTACACTGGAAGAGACAATGCGCTATTCGTCGCTGTTTGCCCCTCTCGATCTGGGCTTTACCACCCTGAAAAACCGCGTGCTGATGGGCTCGATGCATACCGGCCTTGAAGAGCGTCCCGATGGCCCTGAGCGCCTCGCCGCCTTTTACGCCGAGCGCGCCCGTCACGGCGTAGCGCTGATTGTTACCGGCGGCGTGGCACCGGCGCTCTCTGGGGTGACGATGGCGGGCGGTGCGGCGCTGTGCGATGCCAGCCAGCTGCCGCATCATCAGTTGGTCACCGAAGCGGTACATCAGGAAGGCGGTAAAATCGCCCTGCAGATCCTGCATACCGGGCGCTATAGCTATCAGCCGCAACTGGTAGCCCCCTCGGCTATTCGAGCCCCCATTAACCGCTTTACCCCCCATGCTCTGACCCACGATGAGATCCTGGCCCTGATCGAAGATTTCGCGCGCTGTGCCCTGCTTGCCCGCGAGGCGGGCTACGATGGGGTGGAGATCATGGGTTCGGAGGGGTATCTGATTAACGAGTTTCTCGCGGCCCGTACCAACCAGCGCGACGATGAGTGGGGAGGCGATTACACCCGGCGGATGCGTTTTGCTACCGAAGTGGTGCGTACCGTGCGCCAGCGCGTAGGCAGCGATTTTATTATTATCTACCGCCTGTCGATGCTCGATTTAGTTGAGGATGGCGGCACGTTCGAGGAGACGGTGCAGCTGGCAAAAGCCGTGGAGGCTGCAGGTGCAACCATCATCAATACCGGGATTGGCTGGCACGAAGCGCGCATTCCCACTATAGCCACGCCGGTGCCACGCGCCGCCTTTAGCTGGGTGACGCGCAAGCTGAAGGGGCACGTCTCGGTGCCGCTAATCACCACTAACCGAATTAACGATCCCGGCGTTGCCGACGCGGTGCTGGCGCGCGGCGATGCCGATATGGTCTCGATGGCCCGCCCTTTTCTCGCCGATGCAGAGATCCTGTCGAAGGCGCAGAGCGGCCGTGAGGCGGAGATCAACACCTGTATCGGCTGCAACCAGGCCTGCCTCGATCGGATTTTCGCTGGCAAGGTGACCTCCTGCCTGGTTAATCCCCGGGCCTGTCACGAGACGATCATGCCGATCGTTCCGGCATCAACAGCGAAAAAGCTGGCGGTGGTCGGTGCAGGTCCGGCGGGGCTGGCCTTTGCGGTGAACGCTGCCCAGCGCGGCCATCAGGTGACGCTGTTCGATGCGGGGGCAGAGATCGGCGGCCAGTTTAATATTGCCAAGCAGATCCCAGGCAAAGAGGAGTTCTACGAAACCCTGCGCTACTACCGGCGAATGATCGATATTACCGGCATCCGTTTGCAGCTCAACCGGCTGGTGGGCTCAGAGGATCTTATCGACTTTGACGAGACGATCCTCGCCTGCGGCATTGAGCCACGGATCCCACCGATCGAGGGGATCGATCACCCGAAGGTGCTGACATATCTGACGGTGCTGCGTGATAAGGTGCCGGTGGGCGCGAAGGTGGCGATTATCGGCTGCGGCGGCATCGGCTTCGATACCGCCATGTACCTGAGCCAGCCGGGAGAGCCGTCCAGCCAAAACATTGCCGAGTTTTGCGTTGAGTGGGGAATTGATACCAGTTTACGGCAGGTTGGCGGCCTGCGTCCCGAGGGGGCATTGCAGCCGAAAAGTCCGAGGCAGATTGTGATGCTCCAGCGTAAGCCAGGTAAACCCGGCGAGGGGCTGGGGAAAACCACCGGCTGGATCCACCGCGCCACGCTGCTGTCGCGTGGAGTGAAGATGATCCCGGCGGTGAGCTATCAGAAGATCGACGACGAGGGGCTGCACGTGCTGATCGACGGCGAACCGCAGCTGTTGGCGGTGGATCACGTCGTGCTTTGTGCCGGTCAGGAGCCGCGCCGGGATCTGGCCGATCCGCTGCGTGCGGCAGGAAAAACGGTGCATCTGATTGGCGGTTGCGACGTGGCGACGGAGCTGGACGCCCGCCGCGCCATCGCCCAAGGAACAACCTTGGCGTTAGCGATTTAACATACGCCCGGTGGCGCTGTGCTTACCGGGCCTACAAAACCACAAACCACTCCGCCGGAATGGGAATTAACGCCTGCGCGCCAGCTTCACCGCCTTCAGCACCACAAACTTGCTGTTGGTAGCAACGGTGGTGCAGTTGCCGAAGATCTTCTTCAGCTTATGGAAGTAGTCCAGGTGGCGGTTAGCCACGATATACAGCTCGCCGTTGGTTTTCAGGCAGCGACGCGCGTGGTGGAACATCTCCCAGGCGATATGATCCGTCAGGGCGTGCTTCTGGTGGAACGGCGGGTTGCAGAACACCGCGTTAAAGCGGTATGGCTCTACGCCGGAGAGCGCGTTGTTGATCATAAACTCGCAGCGATCCTGCGCGTCGGGCATGTTGGTCTCGACGTTCAGGCGGCTGGAGGCCACCGCCATCGGCGACTCATCAACAAACACTACCTGCGCCTCGGGGTTCTTCTCCAGCAGGGTCAGGCCAATCACGCCGTTACCGCAGCCGAGATCGACAATCTCCCCCTCCAGATTTTCCGGCAGGTGCTGGAGGAAGAAGCGAGCGCCTATATCCAGCCCGGTACGGGAGAAGACGTTGGCGTGGTTATGAATAGTCCACGGCGTACCGTCCAGCTTCCAGCTCAGGGTCTCCTGCGCATCGTTTAACGCCGGGGCGTTAAAGGTACAGTTCACCAGCCGCGCCTTTTTCCACGCCAGCGTGGTGGTGGTCGGGCCGAGGATCTTCTCGAACAGCTCCAGAGTCGAGTTGTGAATATCGCGAGCCTTGGTGCCAGCGATAATCCGCGTCTCTGGCGTCACGACCTGACGCAGGGCGCGCAGCTGCTGCTCCAGCAGTGCCAGCGTTTTTGGGATCTTGATCAGCACGACGCCCGGCGCGGCCGGATAGGCGGCGGTGCTGTCGAGGAAGGTGACGCTGCCCTCATCCAGCTCGTTGTGGCGCAGGTTCTCCCGGGTCGCCAGCTCGCTTAAGTAGGAGTCGCCGATGCTGAAAGGCGTATGCTCCACCAGCGCGCAGGCCAGTGCGCCAAAGGTATCGTTAAAAATCAGGACCGGGCCGCTGATTTCGGTTTCGTCCAGTTGCTGCAGCAGATACTCATCGGCCGCTTCCCACGCCTGCAGCGGGTTGACGTCGTCCGTTTCCGGAAAACGCTTTAAGTTTAGTGAACGGAAACCGTTGTCTGAATGGCTCATCGGCCCTCCTGGATGGTAAAATTCGGTGTTGTCCCCTGAGCGGGGGCGTGAGTATACCCTTTTTTAACTGTTATCGCGGGGCAATAATGAGCAATCTTCTCTATCTCCAGGGCTATCCGGAAAATCTACTGGCCCAGGTGCAGTCGCTCATTGCGCAAAATCGCCTCGGCGAGGTGCTGGAGAAGCGCTACCCGGGCCAGCACAGCGTCACCACCGACAAAGCGCTCTATAGCTATATTCAGGATCTGAAAAGCGAGTTCCTGCGCAACGCGCCGCCGATCAACAAGGTGGCCTACGACAATAAGATCCACGTTCTGAAGAACGCCCTCGGGCTGCATACCGCCGTCTCCCGGGTACAGGGCGGCAAGCTGAAGGCCAAGGCAGAGATCCGCATCGCCACCGTGTTTCGCAGCGCGCCGGAGCCGTTCTTGCGCATGATCGCCGTCCACGAGCTGGCGCATCTTAAGGAGAAGGAGCACGACAAAGCCTTCTACCAGCTGTGCTGCCATATGGAGCCGCAGTACCATCAGCTGGAGTTCGATACCCGCCTGTGGCTGACGCACCGCTCCCTTAGCGATTTTGCGCAATAGCGCACTCGTTTTGTCATTCTGACATGCTACATTGGGCAGACTGTCCCCGATGGAGCATAAAGGATTTATGATACGTTTCGCAGTCGTTGGCACCAACTGGATCACCCGCCAGTTCGTTGATGCCGCCCATGAGACCGGCAAGCTGAAGCTGACCGGCGTCTACTCCCGCAGCCTTGAGCAGGCTGAGCACTTTGCCAGCGATTATCCCGTTGAGCATCTCTTTACCTCGCTCGACGCCCTGGCACAGAGTGAATCTATCGACGCGGTGTATATCGCCAGCCCCAACTCGCTGCACTTCTCGCAGACCGAGCTCTTTTTACGGCATAAGAAGCATGTGATCTGCGAGAAGCCGCTGGCCTCAAATTTACAGGAAGTCGAGGCGGCTATTGCAGTTGCGCGGGAAAACGGCGTCGTGCTGTTTGAAGCGTTTAAGACCGCTGCGCTACCCAACTTCCAGCTGGTGCAGCAGTCGCTGCCGAAGGTGGGCACGCTGCGGAAGGTGTTCTTTAACTACTGCCAGTACTCCTCACGCTACCCGCGCTACCTCAACGGCGAGAACCCCAATACCTTCAATCCGGCCTTCTCTAACGGCTCGATCATGGATATTGGCTTCTACTGCCTGGCCTCAGCGGTAGCGCTGTGGGGCGAGCCGCAGAGCGTGCAGGCCACCGCCTGCCTGCTGCCGAGCGGCGTCGACGGTCACGGCGTAGCGGTGCTGAACTACGGTGACTTCAGCGTCACGTTGCAGCACTCCAAGGTCAGCGACTCCTCGTTGGCCAGCGAGATCCAGGGGGAAGATGGCGCGCTGGTGATTGAACACCTCTCCGAGTGCCAGCGCGTGTCGTTTGTGCCGCGCGGCGGCAAGCCCCAGGAGATCACTCAGCCGCAGCATATCAATACCATGCTCTATGAAGCGGAGCGGTTTGCCCAGCTGGTGGATGAGAACACGGTTAACCACGCTGGCCTTGAGGTGAGCCGTATTACCGCCAGTCTGCTCACCGAGATCCGTCGCCAGACGGGTGTCGTGTTCCCTGCAGACACCACACCTGTAACTATCTCACTGGCGTAAAGGTATGTAAAACCGGAGGGGGCTGACATTGACGCCCTCTCTGCTCTGACATATTTTGTTACTAGCAAAGGGGAGTAACTTCTTCGCCGGCAGGTCGTCATTACGATGCGTTTACGCATCCGGTCGCCGGGCATCCTGAACAGGGTGTAAGTGAGACCTTGCCGAAAGGCGAGGCCCTGTGCTCTAAAAACAAGCGGCTGCCGTCTTTCGACGTTGGCCGTTTTTGTTTTTATTGCAAGGAAACTCTCTATGAATAGTGTCGGCACACCGCTCCTGTGGGGTGGATTCGCTGTAGTCGTTGTGATCATGCTGGCTATCGACCTTCTGCTTCATGGCCGTCGTGGCACCCATACCATGACCATGAAACAGGCGGCCGGCTGGTCGATCCTGTGGGTCACCCTCTCGCTGCTGTTTAACGCTGTCTTCTGGTGGTATCTGGCGAGCACCGAAGGACGGGCCGTGGCCGATCCGCAGGCGCTCGCCTTCCTCACCGGCTACCTGATCGAAAAAGCGCTGGCGGTGGATAACGTCTTTGTCTGGCTGATGCTCTTCAGCTACTTCTCTATCCCGCCTGCCCTCCAGCGTCGGGTGCTGATCTACGGCGTACTGGGCGCGATTGTGCTACGTACCATCATGATCTTCGCCGGTAGCTGGCTGATTACGCAGTTCGAGTGGCTGCTCTACGTCTTCGGTGCGTTCCTGCTCTTCACCGGGGTCAAAATGGCGCTGGCGAAAGAGGACGAGGCCGGGATCGGTGACAAGCCGATGGTGCGCTGGCTGCGCGGACATCTGCGCATGACCGATACCATTGAGAGCGAACACTTCTTCGTGCGGCGCAACGGCCTGCTGTATGCCACCCCGCTGCTGCTGGTGCTGATCCTTGTGGAGCTGAGCGATGTGATCTTTGCGGTGGACAGTATCCCGGCGATCTTCGCCGTCACCACCGACCCGTTTATCGTGCTGACCTCAAATCTGTTCGCTATTCTCGGCCTGCGTGCGATGTACTTCCTGCTGGCGGGCGTGGCGGAGCGTTTTGCAATGCTGAAGTACGGGCTGTCGGTGATCCTGGTGTTTATCGGTATCAAGATGCTGATCGTCGATTTCTACCATATCCCGATTGCCATCTCGCTGGGTGTGGTGGGCGGCATCCTGGCGGTGACCCTGCTGATCAATGCCTGGGTTAACCATCAGAACGATAAGAAGCAGCGACTCTCATAATCATTACGCCGGGCGGCGTGAGCGCCGCCCGGAAAAATGTAAATACTTAGTTAAAAACTTTGACGCAGTACGTAAAATCCAGCACGTTGCACTTCCCCTCGATAGTTCTTTCCATATACTCAACCAGGCAAACATTCAGTTACATTCGGACATAAACGTGACACAGAGCACATTCCGACTGGAACACAATTTCACTTAAGGAACTATCATGGCGACACAACCGTCTGGCCTGCTCAAGCATTTTATGCGGGGCAGTCTTGTAAAACAGATCCTTGTCGGGCTGGTGCTCGGTATTCTGCTGGCGTGGATCTCCAAGCCTGCGGCGATTGCCGTCGGGCTGCTTGGTACCCTCTTCGTAGGCGCGCTGAAGGCCGTTGCGCCGGTGCTGGTATTAATGCTGGTTATGGCCTCCATTGCTAACCACCAGCATGGGCAGAAAACCAGTATTCGCCCTATTCTGTTTCTCTATCTGCTGGGGACCTTCTCCGCCGCGCTGACGGCGGTGGTGTTTAGCTTCCTGTTCCCCTCGACGCTGCAGCTGGTTACCGGCGCAACGGAGATCACGCCGCCGTCGGGCATCGTAGAGGTGCTGCGCGGCCTGCTGATGAGCATGGTCTCTAACCCGATCGATGCCTTACTGAATGCTAACTACATCGGCATTCTGGTTTGGGCAGTTGGTCTGGGCTTTGCCCTGCGCCATGGTAACGAGACGACTAAAAATCTGCTGAATGATGTCTCCAGCGCGGTGACCTTTATGGTGCAGCTGGTGATCCGCTTTGCCCCTATCGGTATCTTCGGCCTGGTTGCCTCGACCCTCGCCACCACCGGTTTTGACACCCTGTTTGGCTATGCCCAGCTGCTGGTTGTTCTGATCGGCTGCATGCTGCTGGTAGCGCTGATCATCAACCCGCTGCTGGTGTTCTGGAAGATCCGCCGTAACCCCTATCCGCTGGTGTTTATGTGCCTGCGCGAAAGCGGAGTCTACGCCTTCTTTACCCGCAGCTCGGCGGCCAACATTCCGGTTAACATGGCGCTGTGCGAAAAGCTGAACCTGGACCGCGACACCTACTCCGTCTCCGTGCCGCTGGGCGCGACCATCAACATGGCTGGCGCGGCGATCACCATTACGGTGCTGACCCTGGCGGCGGTACACACTCTGGGTATTCCAGTGGATCTGCCTACGGCGTTGCTGCTGAGCGTGGTCGCCTCCCTGTGCGCCTGCGGAGCCTCCGGCGTGGCGGGCGGCTCGCTGCTGCTGATCCCGCTGGCCTGTAATATGTTTGGCATCCCGAACGATATTGCCATGCAGGTAGTGGCGGTGGGCTTTATTATCGGCGTGCTGCAGGACTCCTGCGAAACGGCGCTGAACTCCTCCACCGACGTGCTCTTTACCGCCGCGGCCTGTATGGCGGAAGACGAACGTCTGGCGAAAAACGCCCTGCGTAGCTAAGACCTTCATCAGCCTTATACCCGGTGGCGCAACGCTGCCGGGTTTACACCTTGAACGGATCGATCCCGCGCTGCTGCATACGCCAGAAGCGGATGATGGTCAGACCGTTAACAATTAAAAAGCTACTCTCAATCAGCGTGCCGCCAATCGACCCCAGCCAGAAATTATGCGCTACCCAGCAGGCGGTAGAGCACCAGAGCACGCCGCGCATCGCCAACCCCTTTAGACGGAACAGCGCCCAGGTGCTGACAATGGTGCTAAACACCGGCAGCAGCTCCATCGCATGGTTAAACTTTGCCAACCCCAGCCCGCCGGTGAGCACGATAAAGAGCGCCATTACCCACAGGCTGCGGGTGCGCAGGGTGATCAGGGTGCGGATAGCGTTGAGCAGAGCGCTCGATCCGGCGGGAAACGCCCCCATCAGGAAGAAGTGCACGCCGATAATGGCGCTGTAGAGGGAGAGCTGCTTCTTGAACCGCCGCTCGTCGCGGTTGATAAAGGTCGTGATACCCACCACAAAGGCAATGACGCCAACGCCCTGGGCAAGCCAATATGCGGTCATAGGGATCCTTATCGCGTGATATAAAAAAACGGCGCTTCAGAGGCTGAAACGCCGTTTAACTTTACCGCCGAAGTGAACTACAGCGTAACGCCGCTTTTGAAGATCGCCAGCTCGCGGAACTCGTTGCGTTCGTTGCAGGTCTGTTTGCCGTTAGCGATCTCAACAATGGTATCCACGAACTCGGTCAGCACCTGCGGCATCAGTTTGCCGTGGATTAGCTGACCAGCATCGAAGTCGATCCAGTGTTTTTTCTTCGCCGCCAGCTCGCTGTTGGTGGCGATTTTTACCGTCGGTACAAAACCGCCGTAAGGCGTACCGCGTCCGGTCGAGAAGAGCACCATATGGCAACCCGCCCCGGCCAGAGCGCTGGTGGCAACGGCATCGTTACCCGGCGCGCTCAGCAGGTTCAGACCGTGGGTTTTCAGACGCTCGCCGTAGCGCAATACGTCAACCACTTGGCTGGCCCCCGCTTTCTGGGTGCAGCCCAGCGACTTCTCTTCCAGGGTGGTAATGCCACCCGCTTTGTTACCCGGCGATGGGTTCTCGTAGATCGGCTGATTGTGGGCGATAAAGTACTGTTTGAAGTCGTTCACCATGGTGACGGTTTTTTCAAACGTGGACTCATCGCGGCAGTGGCTCATCAGGATCTGCTCGGCACCAAACATCTCCGGCACCTCGGTCAGCACGGTCGTACCACCGTTGCCGATCACGTAGTCGGAGAAGCGGCCCAGCATTGGGTTGGCGGTGATGCCAGAGAGGCCATCGGAACCGCCGCACTCAAGGCCAAACTTCAGCTCGCTCAGCTTGCCCGGTTCGCGTTTGTCGTTACGCATCGCGTTATAGAGCTGGTGCATATGCTCAAGGCCCGCTTCCACTTCGTCTTCCTGGTGTTGGCAGACCATAAAGTGGACGCGGTCCGGGTCGAAATCGCCCAGCGTTTCGCGGAACACATCAACCTGGTTGTTCTCACAGCCGAGACCAATCACCAGCACCGCACCCGCGTTAGGGTGGCGCACCATATTTTGCAGCATGGTGCGGGTGTTGACGTGATCGTCCCCAAGCTGGGAGCAGCCGTAGGTGTGGCTGAACAGGAAGACGCCGTCGGTGCCTTCAGCATTCTGCGTCTCTTTTAAGAAACGGGTCTGGATCTGGCGAGCGATACCGTTAACGCAGCCCACGGTCGGCAGGATCCACAGTTCATTGCGGATCCCCACCTCGCCGTTGGCCCGGCGGTAGATCTCAACGTCACGATCTGCCGCCTGCGCCTGCACAGCCTGAAGATCGGGTTGATAGCTATACTCGTCCAGATCGCTCAGATTGGTGCGCGCATTGTGAGAGTGAATGTATTCACCCGCTGCGATATCTGCCGTGGCGTGGCCAATCGGCAGACCGTATTTCACCACGTTCTGCCCCTGCGGGATGGGCTGCAGGGCAAACTTGTGCCCGCGTCCCACCGGCTGGCGCAGCTGCACGGTGTGGTTATCGACAGAAATTTCCGCGCCTTCCGCCAGGTCAGCCAGGGCGACTGCGACGTTATCTAGCGAATGGATCTTGATGTATTGCATATCAACCTCAAACGGCCTTAGTTCAGTTCAATCGCGAAGTAATCACGCGCATTGTTAAAGCAGATATTTCTCACCATCTCGCCCAGCAGCTGGATATCTGCCGGAGCTTCCCCGGCGGCGACCCAGCGGCCAATCATCTGGCACAGGATGCGACGGAAGTACTCGTGACGGGTATAGGAGAGGAAGCTGCGGCTATCGGTCAGCATACCCACGAAGCGGCTTAACAGGCCAAGCTGTGCCAGCTGGGTCATCTGACGCTCCATGCCATCTTTCTGATCGTTAAACCACCAGCCGGAGCCGAACTGCATTTTGCCCGGCATACCTTCACCCTGGAAGTTACCGATCATGGTCCCCAGCACTTCGTTATCGCGCGGGTTCAGGCAGTAAAGAATGGTTTTCGGCAGCAGGTTCTCTTCGTTCTGCTTGCTCAGCAGCTTAGAGAGCTCCTCCGCCATCGGACGGTCGTTGATGGAGTCGAAGCCGACGTCTGGCCCCAGCAGTTTGAACTGGCGCAGGTTGTTATTACGCAGCGCGCCGATGTGGTACTGCTGTACCCATTCGCGACGGGCATACTCTGCGCCGAGGAAGACCAGCACGGCAGTTTTAAACTGCGCCACTTCATGTTCGCTCAGGGTTTCGCCTGACAGACGACGGGCAAGAATGCTGTCCAGCTCGGCTTCGCTCGCTTCGGCAAACAGCACCACGTCCAGCGCATGGTCAGAGACTTTACAGCCGTGGGCGGCAAAGTGATCCAGACGCTTGGTCAGCGCGGATTGCAGATCGCTAAAGCGGCGAATGTCGGTATCAGAGACTTCACCCAGCTTCGCCATGTAGTCGTTAAAGGTCGCCAGCTCAATGTTGAACGCCTTATCCGGACGCCAGCTCGGCAGCACTTTGATGCTGAAATCGGTGTCTTTGGCTACGCTGGCGTGATGCTCCAGAGAGTCAATCGGATCGTCGGTGGTGCCAACCATCTTCACATTCATCTGCTGCATGATGCCGCGCGCAGAGAATTTATCCTGCGCCAGCAGCGCATTGCCCTGCTCCCAGATCTCATCGGCGGTCGCCGGAGAGAGCAGCTTACCTGTAATACCAAACGGGCGGCGCAGTTCGAGGTGCGTCCAGTGGTATAACGGGTTGCCAATGGTGTGCGGTACGGTAGCCGCCCACGCGTCAAACTTCTCGCGGTCAGAGGCATCACCGGTACACAGGCGCTCAGGCACGCCGTTAGTGCGCATCGCACGCCACTTATAGTGATCGCCTTTCAACCAGATGTCATACAGGTTTTTAAAACGGTAGTTGTCCGCAATCTGCTGCGGCGGCAGGTGGCAATGATAGTCGAAAATCGGCTGATCTTTCGCGTAATCATGGTACAGACGGCGAGCAAATTCGGTATCCAGCAGGAAATCTTCGGTCATAAAAGCGGTCATTATCGTCTTCCTCTAAACGAGTGCGTTAGATGCGTACGTTCAATGCTGACAAAGTTATCACACCAATTTCTATAGACCGAAGATATTTTCGTGAGTTAGATCAATAAACGCTGACAAAAAATTTACCCTCAAGGGAGTAAATTCGCCGCTAACCCGCGCCAGCTCTGGCTTTGCTGGCGCGGAATAATGCCCACACAGAGAAAAGCACTTTTGTGATGTCACTCACCTTTTAAAGTTGTATGACAAGTTATCTTTCTGCCGTCGCGAAACATATACCGACGGAATGCATTACAGGTGATTTATCACTGAGTTTACCGGTACGGATACCGACTTGTGCACGCACACTGATGGCAAGGTCCGGGCCGTTTCGGGAGTTACTCCCGGCTACGCCCCCCGTTACATCTCCCCCGGCTCGCTCCGGAGGAGGGCCGCCCAAGGCGGAAATAACATAACGATGAGGTTTTACATGCGTAAAATTAAAGGTTTACGTTGGTACATGATAGCGCTGGTGACGCTGGGCACCGTGCTTGGCTACCTGACCCGTAACACCATTGCTGCGGCTGCGCCAACGCTAATGGAAGAGCTGCACATCTCCACGCAGCAGTACTCGTATATCATCGCGGCTTATTCCGCCGCCTACACCATCATGCAGCCGGTTGCGGGCTACGTGCTGGATATTCTGGGTACTAAAGTAGGCTACGCCGTCTTTGCTGTGACCTGGGCAATCTTCTGCGGTGCTACGGCGCTGGCAGGCAGCTGGGGTGGTTTGGCGCTGGCACGTGGTGCAGTCGGTGCCGCTGAAGCTGCGATGATCCCGGCAGGTCTGAAAGCCGCTTCCGAGTGGTTCCCGGCGAAAGAGCGTTCTATTGCCGTAGGCTACTTCAACGTCGGCTCCTCTATCGGAGCGATGATTGCACCGCCGCTGGTGGTGTGGGCAATCGTCATGCACAGCTGGCAGCTGGCGTTCATTATCTCTGGCGTGCTGAGCTTCGCCTGGGCAATGGCCTGGCTGATTTTCTACAAACACCCGCGCGATCAGAAAAAATTAACTGAAGAAGAGCGTAGCTATATCATTGGCGGTCAGGAAGCACAGCACCAGACCAACAACGGTAAGAAAATGACCGTCTGGCAGATTCTGGGTACTCGTCAGTTCTGGGGTATCGCCCTGCCGCGTTTCCTGGCAGAGCCGGCTTGGGGTACGTTCAACGCCTGGATCCCGCTGTTCATGTTTAAAGTCTACGGCTTTAACCTGAAAGAGATCGCGATGTTCGCCTGGATGCCAATGCTGTTCGCAGACCTCGGCTGTATCGTAGGGGGTTACCTGCCGCCGCTGTTCCAGCGCTGGTTTGGCGTGAACCTGATCGTCTCCCGTAAAATGGTTGTGACCATGGGTGCGGTACTGATGATTGGCCCTGGCATGATCGGCCTGTTCACCAGCCCGTACGTGGCGATTGGCCTGCTGTGTATCGGCGGCTTTGCTCACCAGTCTCTGTCTGGTGCGCTGATCACCCTCTCCTCTGACGTGTTCGGTCGTAACGAAGTGGCGACGGCTAACGGTCTGACCGGTATGGCGGCCTGGACGGCGAGCACCATGTTTGCGCTGGTGGTCGGTGCGCTGGCGGATACCATTGGCTTCAGCCCGCTGTTCGCTGTGCTGGCCGTGTTCGACATCATGGGGGCTATCGTTATCTGGACTGTGCTGAAGAGCAAGTCCGCTGCCGAGCTTGAGGAAGAGAAGCGAGCCGTCGGTGGCCCTGCCGCCCAACACTAATAGAATGTAATAACGCATTTGACACCCAGCCGCCCGCACTATTCGGGCGGCTTTTTCATTACTGGTATGGTGAGAATTTAGGAAAAGTGGTATAACAAATCTATCTATCCTGTCTCGCCTGGAGCGCATATGGAAATCACCGAATCACGCCGTTTATATCAGCAGCTGGCCGCTGAGCTAAAGAGCCGCATTGAGGCCGGCGTGTATCTTGTCGGTGACAAACTGCCTGCCGAGCGTTTTATTGCCGATGAGAAGAGCGTGAGCCGCACCGTGGTGCGCGAAGCGATCATCATGCTGGAAGTTGAAGGCTACGTCGAAGTGCGCAAAGGCTCGGGTATCCATGTCATCTCTAACCAGGCGAAATATCAGCAGATCCCCGACGAGTCCATGGAGTTTGCTAACTACGGTCCGTTTGAGCTGCTACAGGCTCGCCAGCTTATTGAAAGTAATATAGCCGAGTTTGCCGCTACGCAGGTGACCAAACAGGACATCATGAAGCTGATGGAGATCCAGGATAAGGCGCGGCAGGAGAAGTGCTTCCGCGACTCCGAGTGGGATCTCCAGTTCCACGTTCAGGTGGCGCTGGCCACGCAGAACACCGCCCTGGCAGCAATCGTAGAAAAAATGTGGACTCAGCGCATACACAACCCGTACTGGAAAAAACTGCACGATCACATTGATGCCCGCACCGTAGACAACTGGTGTGACGATCATGACCAGATCCTTAAGGCGCTGATTCGTAAAGATCCGCATGCGGCGAAGGTAGCGATGTGGCAGCATCTGGAGAACACCAAGCTGATGCTGTTCAATGAAACCAGCGACGACTTTGAGTTCAACGCTGACCGCTATCTGTTTGCTGAAAATCCGGTGGTTCACCTCGATACTGCCGCAACCGCCGTGAAATAACACCCTTCTCTTTTTGCCGCGGGCGCTGGTGCGCCTGCGCTGTACAATCAATAACATAACGCGGTCAGTAACCGTATAGAGTGTCAGCCTTTGTAAAAACCTTTGTCACTCCCCGCCCCCGCAAGCAAAATCAATTCCTAAAATACGTATTTTCAGTGACGCAGATCTCTGGCGTTTGTTACAATTAGATGCAATTTCTTTCCAGCGGCGTTAACCCCGATATTCGTTAACCGATGTACCAGGAACACTGAATGGAACTACTTACCCAGTTACTGAACGCTTTATGGCACCAGGATTTCGAAACGCTGGCGAATCCTTCCATGATCGGCATGCTCTATTTTGTTTTATTTATGATTTTGTTTCTGGAAAACGGCCTGCTGCCAGCAGCATTTTTACCGGGTGATAGCCTGTTGGTGCTGGTAGGCGTCCTGATTGCTAAAGGGGCAATGGGTTATCCGCAAACGATTTTGCTGCTTACCGCCGCCGCCAGCCTCGGCTGCTGGGTAAGCTATATCCAGGGACGCTGGCTCGGTAATACGCGTATCGTGCAGAACTGGCTGTCACATCTGCCCGCACACTATCACCAGCGGGCGCACCATATGTTCCATAAGCATGGGCTCTCCGCGCTGCTGATCGGCCGCTTTATCGCCTTTGTGCGCACGCTGCTGCCGACGATCGCCGGTCTTTCCGGCCTGAGTAACGCTCGCTTTCAGTTCTTTAACTGGATGAGCGGCCTGCTGTGGGTAGTGATCCTGACGACCTTTGGTTATCTGCTGGGCAAGACGCCCGTGTTTCTCAAATATGAAGATGCGCTCATGTCCTGCCTGATGCTGCTGCCGGTGGTGCTGCTGGTAATAGGGCTGGTTGGCTCGCTGTTCGTTTTATGGAAGAAAAAATATGGAAATCGGCAGTAAGCTACGTTCGCGGCGCGCACTCATACATCAGTGCGCTTTTGCGCTGGCCGCCATTATGCTCTTTACCCTGCTCTTCGCTGCCTGGGCTACCCTCCAGCAGCGCGAGTCGACGCTGGCTATTCGTCCCGGTAACCAGAGCGTCAGCGTGCCGGACGGCTTCTCCGTCTGGCACCACCTCGACGCCAACGGGATCCGCTTCAAAAGCATCACGCCGAAAAATGACACCCTGGTCATTACCTTTGACTCCAGCGCGCAAAGCGCGGCGGCAAAAGTGGTCTTAGACCGCACCCTGCCGCAGGGCTATATCATCGCCCTTCAGGACGACGACGACCAGACGGCAGCCTGGCTTACCCGCCTGCGCGATACACCTCACCGTCTGGGTTAACCTTCTACTAATCCGAATCTTTTCACTTACTTTGGTGATCTTCGCGTTTACTTACTATGCTTGAGTAGACGGGAACAGTGTCACTCTTTTACTGACTACATTATCGGCATTTCATGGTGATATGCCGCTTAAACAAGGGAAAGTTATAAGAATGAGATACCGCATCGTACTGGCGTTAAGCCTTTTATCTTTGAGCGCCGCTTCGCAGGCCGTATCGCTTTGCCAGGAGAAAGAACAGGATATCCTGCGCGAGATCAGCTACGCCGAGAAGCATAACAATCAGAGCCGCGTTGACGGACTGAACACCGCGCTTAAAGAGTTAAAAGCCAACTGCACCGACAGCAAGCTGCGCGCAGACCACCAGAAAAAAATTGCTGAACAAAAGGAAGAGGTTGCTGAACGTCAGCAGGATCTGACTGAAGCACAGCAAAAAGGCGATGCGGATAAAGTGACCAAACGTGAACACAAGCTGAAAGAGGCGCAGGAAGAGCTGCGTGCGCTTGAGGCCCGTGATTATTAAAGGAAGTTACCACTCGCTCACCTGGAGAGAATTATGTCTAAGTCTAAAGATACTACCGCCGATCATCTGCGCGCTGAGTTGAAATCCCTGACGGATACCCTGGAAGAGGTATTAAGTAACTCCGGGGACAAATCGAAAGAAGAGTTGAGTAAGCTGCGTACTAAAGCAGAGCGCGCTCTGCATGAAAGCCGCTATCGTCTGGGTGAAACCAGCGATGTTATTGCTAAACAAACCCGTGAAGCCGCCACGCGCGCCGATGAATATGTGCGCGAGAACCCGTGGACTGGTGTAGGGATTGCCGCTGCAGCCGGTGTGGTGCTGGGCGTGCTTCTGACGCGACGCTGATTATGGCTGACTTACGTCACACAAGCGGGCCAGGCAAAAGCGTCCTGGGTATTGGGCAACGCATTATGACCATCCTTGTTGAGATGGTCGAAACGCGTTTGCGGCTGGTCGTGGTAGAACTGGAAGAAGAGAAAGCTAACGTCATCCAGATGCTCCTGATGGTGGGGCTTACCATGCTGCTGGCCGCCTTTGGCCTGATGAGCCTGATGGTTCTTATCATCTGGGCTATCGACCCTCAATACCGTCTTAACGCGATGATCGCTACCACTGTGGTTCTGCTGGTAGGCGCTATCATCGGCGGTTTCTGGACAATGCACAAGGCTCGACAATCAACGTTCCTGCGCCATACGCGTAGCGAGCTGGCTAACGATCGTTCTCTGCTGGAGGAGGATAAATAGTGAGCAGTAGTAAAGCGGAGCGTCTTAAGCGCAAAGCGATGCTGCTAAGCCAGATCCAGCAGCAGCGCCTTGATTTGACCGCCAGTCGTCGCGACTGGCTAGAGACGACAGGCGCTTACGATCGTGGCTGGAACACCTTCCTCAGCCTGCGGTCGTGGCTGCTGGTGGGCAGTAGCCTGTTGGCGGTGCGCACCGTTCGCCATCCCAACATGATGCTGCGTTGGGCGAAACGCGGGTTTGCCGCGTGGAGCACCTGGCGTCTGGTTCAGACCACTCTCAAGCAGCAGCGCCTGCGTTAATCACCAACATGCACCGGCCCACACAGCGTGTAGGCCGGTGCAAGTGTAGCGCCGCCCGGCGTGACCGCATAGCTATCAATCATATTATTTGATAAAGATTGACAGTTTTCCTTGCTAACAATCCCTCCCCGCCGCGTTTATTATCCTCTCCATCGACAGCGAACGAGCCGCATGTGCCCGCCAGCGCTGGAAAAATAACATTTTTAAGCCTTAGGGTTTTCTGGAGAGTAAAATGAAAAAATTAGAAGATGTGGGTATTCTGGTAGCGCGTATTCTGATGCCAATTCTGTTCATTACCGCTGGCTGGGGCAAAATCACCGGTTATGCCGGTACGCAGCAGTATATGGAAGCGATGGGCGTACCGGGCTTCATGCTGCCGCTGGTTATTCTGCTTGAGTTCGGCGGCGGCCTGGCGATCCTGCTTGGTTTCCTGACCCGCACCACCGCGCTGATTACCGCCGTCTTTACGCTGCTCACCGCATTCCTGTTCCACAGCAACTTTGCTGAAGGCATGAACTCCATCATGTTCATGAAAAACCTGACCATCGCAGGCGGCTTCCTGCTGCTGGGTATCACCGGTCCGGGCGCGTTTAGCATCGACCGCGTTCTGAATAAAAAGTGGTAAGGCTTCTATACTGAAAGCAATTCAAGGCGGGGAGAGCGAGCTCTTCCCGCTTAACCTTTTTCCGGCAGTAAGGAGAGCACCATGGGACAGCTTATTGACGGCGTCTGGCATGACGTCTGGTACGATACGAAGTCGACAGGCGGACGGTTTAAACGTTCAGAGTCCGCGTTCCGTAACTGGCTAACCGCAGACGGCGAAGCAGGCCCAACGGGCGAAGGCGGTTTTGCACCTGAGAAAGATCGCTACCATCTCTACGTCTCCCTCGCCTGCCCGTGGGCGCACCGCACGCTGATCCTGCGCACGCTGAAAGGCCTTGAGCCGTTTATTGACGTGTCGGTGGTTAACCCGCTGATGCTGGAGAGCGGCTGGACCTTTGATGATAGCTTCCCTGCCTCCACGGGCGACAAGCTCTATCAGCACGATTTCCTCTATCAGCTCTATCTTCACGCCGACCCGCATTATACCGGGCGCGTCACCGTGCCGGTGCTGTGGGATAAGAAAAACCACACCATCGTCAGCAACGAATCTGCGGATATTATTCGCATGTTTAATACCGCCTTTGATGCGCACGGCGCGAAAGCAGGTGACTACTATCCGCCCGCGCTGCGGGGCCAGATTGATGAGCTGAATAGCTGGATCTACGATAACGTCAATAACGGCGTCTACAAAGCCGGGTTCGCGACCAGCCAGGAAGCCTACGATGAAGCGGTAGAGAATGTCTTCTCTTCCCTGGCACGGCTGGAGCAGATCCTCGGCCAGCATCGCTATCTCACCGGTAATCAGCTCACGGAGGCGGATATTCGCCTGTGGACGACGCTGGTGCGCTTTGACCCGGTCTACGTGACGCACTTCAAGTGCGATAAGCACCGGATCAGCGACTATCTGAACCTGCACGGTTTCCTGCGCGATATCTATCAGCTGCCGGGCATTGCCGAAACCGTCGACTTCGCCCACATTCGCAACCACTACTACCGCAGCCATAAGACCATCAACCCGACGGGGATCATCTCCATCGGACCGTGGCAGGATCTGGATGAGCCGCACGGGCGCGATATTCGCTTCGGCTAAGCTATCAGGGCACCTTCAGGGTGCCCTTTTTATTGCCTATTTCCCGGCAAAAAGCTTAGGGATCTCCCGCAGACACCAGGCCTTCGCCTCGCCCATGCTGTCGCGTCGCCAGGCCATAATGATATCCACCTCGCTAGTGGACTCCGGGCTGACTACCCGCAGACGTCCTTCGGCAATATCCTGCTCCACCAGCGGATAAGGCATGGTGGCTACCCCTAGCCCGGCCAGCAGCGCGTTGCGCTTATCCTCCAGGCTGCTTACCGTCAGGCGCGGCTGCTTGTCCAGCAGCTGTACGGTAAGTACCGGACGCTCGCGGGCGGTATCGGCCACCGCGACACCGCGATATTTCACCCGCGTCACCTCAGAGAGCGGCTCTGGCTCCTGGTGGATCGGATGATCCGGTGCGGCGACGTAGACGTTGAGAAGCGTGTAGAGCTTGCGCGAGTTGATCTCTGACGACGAGCGGAAGTGCATATCCGGGGCGATAACGATATCCGCTCGGCCCTGCTCCAGACGCTCCCACGCTCCCGCCAGCACCTCGGTAATAATAGAGAGTTGAGTATTGGCTTTCGTCGCCAGCCTCTCTACCAGGGGGAAAAACGCGGGCGTGGGGACCAGCGCTTCGCTCACCAGCGTCAGGTGCGTCTCCCAGCCACGGGCCAGCGCCTCGGCATCGGTAGTTAGCTTGTCGGCGGCCTCCAGCAGCACGCGTCCCCGTTCCAGCAGCATGCGCCCAACGTTAGTAAATTTTGTCCGGTGCCCGGAGCGGTCGAAGAGCACCACGTCCAGCTCCTCTTCCAGCTTCTGCATGGTATAGCTCAATGCGGAAGGTACCCGGCCCAGCTCATCCGCCGCTGCCGCAAAGCTGCCGCGTCTGTCTATGGCGTCCATAACGCGCAGTGCTTCGAGCGTCAACGCTCTCTCTTTAGCCATCTCGTTCTCATTCAGGAAATTTGAACATACCGGGCAGAATATCTGGCTAACAATGCAGCGTCCATACCTTTACCATTGATTTAGTGTAAAGAGAGGTCAGAATTATGATTACTACCAGAACAGCCAAACAGTGCGGACAGGCAGATTTCGGATGGCTGCAGGCCCGTTACACCTTCTCCTTTGGACACTACTTTGATCCTAAGCTATTGGGTTATGCCTCCCTGCGGGTGCTGAACCAGGAGGTACTGGCTCCCGGAGCGTCGTTCCAGCCGCGTACCTATCCTAAGGTGGATATTCTCAACCTGATCCTTGAGGGTGAGGCCGAGTACCGCGATAGCGAAGGCCATCATGTACAGGTGAAGGCGGGAGAAGCGCTGCTGATAGCGACCCAGCCGGGGATCAGCTACAGCGAGCACAACCTGAGCAAAGATAAGTCTCTGACACGGATGCAGCTCTGGCTGGACGCCTGCCCTGAGCGTGAGAACGCGCCGGTGCAAAAGATGGCCATCGCGGGCCAGCAGCAGCTGCTGGCTTCCCCCGACGGGCAAGATGAGAGTATGCAGCTCCGCCAGCAGGTCTGGCTGCACCATATTGAACTGGACGAGGGCGAGCAGCTCAGCTTTCAGCTCCATGGCCCGCGCGCCTACCTGCAATCCATTCACGGCAGATTCCATGCCCTGACACCGCAGGAGGAGCAAAAGGCGCTCACCTGCGGCGACGGGGCGTTTATTCGCGACGAGGCGAATATCACGCTGGTGGCGGATACGCCGCTGCGGGCCCTGCTGGTTGACCTGCCTGTTTGACAATGAAACGCCGGGTGGCGGCTTCGCCTGACCCGGCCTACGGTTTCAGACCTTATGCGCCATAATGTCGATGATCTGCAGATCGGTTGCCTGCATAGCATGGCAGGCCAGGGCGCAGAGGTTAGCGATCGACTGCTCGACGTCGTGCGCCACAATCCCCTCATTGCCGGTCACGGCGGTCTCGTCCAACGCCATCAGCACGGCTTTCCACGCTGACGAGACGCTGGTCGACACTTTCATCGCGCAGCTGTTGGATGCGCCATCGCAAATCATACCGCTGACGTCGCCGATCATACTGCTGATAGCCCGCGCAAGGGTGTCATAGCGTCCGTCCAGTAACCACGCCATGCCTGCTGCCGCCCCCATGGCTGCCGTTGTCGCGGCGCAAAGCGCGGAGAGACGCGGCAGCTGGTGGTGGATGTAGATCGCGCTAAGATGGGAGAGCATTAGCGCGCGGGCCAGCCGCTCTTCGCCCTCTCCTAAAGACTCAGCCACGACCACAACCGGCAGCGTGGCGGCGATCCCTTGATTACCGGATCCCGAGTTGCTCATTGCGGGCAGCGATGCGCCGCCCATTCGCGCGTCCGAGGCGGCGCTGGTGCGGATCACAATTGCCGAAGCGAGATCCTTTGCCAGCAGGCCGCGATCGGACTGTTTTTGCAGCGTGGTCCCGATGTGCAAGCCCCACTCCCGGGCCAAACCTTCCCGGGAGAGTGCATCGTTTAGGCGGGCCGCCTCAAGAATAAAATGGATCCGCTCGAACGGGGCCTGCTCAATGAAGGCCAAAATGTCGCGCAGCGTGGTCTGTGACAGCGCCGCCAGCGGATCCTCGCCGCACTGGCCCTCCCGATCGCAGCGCTGGAAAACGGTCTCGCCCTGCTTTTCGATCCTTACGATACGGGTATGATCGCCTTCGATCGTCACGCTGGCATCGCTATCCGCCGTATAGACGCAGGCGCGTGCATAGAGGATCGCGGCGCACGGCTCCTGTAGCCTGACGCATACCCGCCCTTCCGTAAGCATCGCTTTGGCATTCGCTATTGCCTCTGGCGATGCGGCTTTGAGTACCTCCAGCCCGGCGGCGGCATCGCCTCCGAGCGCGCCGAGGGCAGCGGCAATCGGCAGCCCCACCATGCCCGTTCCCGGCACGGTGACGCCCATACCGTTTTTCAGCAGGTTTGGCGAAACATAACACTCCACGCGCTCGACCTTGCCGGAGAGCAGCGCGGCGGCAGTGGCGCTGGCCAACGCCAGCGCGACCGGTTCGGTACAGCCCAGCGCGGGTTTAACCTCCTGCTGTACGATCTCAATAAACCGATCCCAAATCGGGTTCCATTTTGCATCTGACATAATAACGTCCATCTATTTTATTAATTTAATTGCATCAGGCGAAGGCCAGCAGCGGTGAAATACAGAGCAGCAGACCGGTGATAATAATGATCTTCAACGACAGGCCTTTGTACTTGTGCAGAGCAGGCACCTTATAGACCAGCCAGGCAGGAATTAAGCAGCCTATCAGGCCGAATATCGGGCTACAGATAGAGGTGAAGCTCAGCACCGGGGCATTAAGCACAATGGCGCTCCATGCCAGTAGAATAGCGAAGATCATGATCCCGCCCTGGATATACTTCTCGTCAAACTGCCGGGTCGGGAATTTACGCCGCAGCAAATTCATGACGATGCCCTGGGTCGCCTCACGGAATCCGAGATAGACACCAAAGAAGGCGGTCATCACGGCAAAGATATTTAAAATCACGCTGACCACTTTTACCCAAGCGGCGCCGTCACCGCTAATAAACTGTGCGGCGATGGCCAACGCAGAGATATTTTGCTGGTAGGCTTTTACCGCTTCATCGTGCCCCATCGCCAGGGTGAATGAGACGGCGTAGAAAAAGACGGTGATAAACAGAATGGCAAAGGCAATATTCATTGCCCGCAGTGCCTTATAGCGAGCAACCTCAACGGATTTCTCTTTAGCACGATAGGAGATAACCATGGGACTGAGGGTCTGGATAAACAGAATGGAGGTCAGGGTAAAAGGCAGCGTAATGATAGCGTTCTTTACCAGCAGACCAGCGGGCGGGAGCGTCCCGGCATTGTAGAGGTGCCATAGTCCCACCATGCTCAGGCCTAGCGCTGCGACCACCAGCAGCTTGGTCAGCACCATCAGGCTCGATACCTTAAACAGCAGCTTCTCACCACGCGAGGAGATGGCGACCAGAATACAGATCAGCCCCAGGCCGTAGAACGGGTTATCGGAGAGCAGTCCCTGGGTGACGCCAAAGGTGTGCAGGTAGGAGGCGCTGTCGTTAGTGATGGCGGTGGAGTAGACGAACATCCAGATCACCAGCATGATAAAATAGAGTGCCCCTAATAGAACGCCCCAGTTTTTACCTAAATAGCCGCTAATGACGCTGGGATAATCTTTGCACTCCGGCGACTCCGCCAAGGTATTAATAAACAGTCGCTGAAAGAGATACATTGCCGGGTAGCCAATAATGGAGGAGAGCAGAAATACCCACAGCCCCATTAACCCCACCTGCACCGGTAGAAAAACGATTCCCGCACCGATGGCCATCCCGATGCTCATAATAACCCAGCCCGTATCGGTGCCGTCGAATTTAATGGCCTCGCGCCACGCCTGCTCCGTCATGCCCGCTTTTTGGGCTACTGCTGATGTGCCTTGCATCACATCACTATTATTCGTGCTCATAACACTCTCGCTTATTAGTGTAGGGACAGATTTTATTATCGATGCCGCTAATATTGCGGCTATTGGTATAAATTAATCGTAATCAGGAAGCGGGAGAAAAACTTGGCTATTACTTAATTTGAATGGGATAATTTGAGAAACACCCGCTGGGTTTGCATCTAAATTAATAAAAATATTCTAACGCGGGTGTATGTGTGAAAGGGATCACGCAGGATTATTTACCGTTAAAAACAAAAAACCCCGCCGAGGCGGGGTTCTATGTAAAGAGTGAAACTGACCGATAAGCCGGGTTCTGTCGTGGACAGTCATTCATCTAGGCCAGCAATCGCTCACTGGCTCAAGCAGCCTACCCGGGTTCAGTACGGGCCGTACCTTATGAACCCCTATTTGGCCTTGCTCCGGGTGGAGTTTACCGTGCCACGGACTGTTACCAGCCGCGCGGTGCGCTCTTACCGCACCCTTTCACCCTTACCTGATCCCACTTGCGTGGGCCATCGGCGGTTTGCTCTCTGTTGCACTGGTCGTGGGCTGTGACACCCCCCAGGCGTTACCTGGCACCTTGCCCTATGGAGCCCGGACTTTCCTCCCCTCCGCCCGTCTCCCCCGAAGGAGGACGACGACGAAGCGGCGACTGTCTGGTCAGCTTCGGCGCGCAGTATAGAGGGTTTACGCCCTGCTGTCACCCCTCCGTCAACATCCCGACCCGCAGGGTGGCGGCAATGTTGCGTGAAGCACGGTAAATATTGTCGAATGCGCCACGGAAGGCCTCTTCCAGCGTGCCGATGCTGGTCAGCACGCTAAACACCGCATCGATGCCGTACTGATGAACAACGCCCACGTCATGGGTCAAGCTGCCCGCAATGCCAATCACCGGCTTATGGTATTTCTTGGCGACCTTCGCCACGCCCACGGGCACTTTGCCGTGAATACTCTGGCTGTCGATTCGACCCTCGCCGGTGACCACCAGCGTACAGTCGTGAATATGCTCTTCCAGGTTCAGCGCCTGGGTAACGATCTCAATGCCGCTGCGCAACTCCGCGCCCAAGAAAGCCATTAGCGCTGCGCCCATACCGCCCGCCGCGCCCGCGCCAGGCACCGCTTTAACATCCACGCGCAGGGATTTTTTAATCACGTCGGCATAGTGGCTGAGGTTGTTATCCAGCTCAACGATCTGCGCGTCGGTAGCCCCTTTCTGTGGGCCAAAGATACGCGATGCGCCCTGCTCCCCCGTCAGCGGGTTGGTGACATCGCAGGCGACGCGGATAGTGCACGAGGCCAGACGCGGATCCAGCCCGCTAATATCGATGGTGTTGAGGCTCATCAGGCTGCCGCCGCCGTGGCCAATCTCGGTACCGTTGGCGTCGCACAGCTTTGCGCCCAGCGCCTGAACCATGCCTGCACCGCCGTCGTTGGTGGCGCTGCCGCCGATACCAATAATGATATTGCGTGCGCCGTGCTCCAGCGCGCACAGGATCAGCTCCCCGGTGCCGCGCGAGGTAGTAATCAGCGGGTTACGTAATTCAGGAGGAACGAGAGCCAGCCCGCTCGCGGCGGCCATCTCGATAAACGCGGTGTTACCGTCGCCGGACATGCCCCATCGGGCGTCTACGCGCTCGCCCAGCGGGCCGGTCACCGACGCCGTATGCTCCGCGCCCTGGGTAGCGGCGATCATCGCCTCAACCGTGCCTTCGCCACCGTCGGCGACCGGAACGGAGACGTAGTGTGCATCCGGAAAAATTTCCCGAAATCCTTTTTCTATCGCCTGGGCTACCTCGGTAGCAGACAGGCTTTCCTTGTAAGAGTCTGGGGCGATCACGATTTTCATATCAGTAGCCTGTTACTGCACGCGGCATAGATGCCGGGCGCGTCTCCGCGCCCGTTTTTTGTTAGCGAGAGATCTCTACTTTCGCCAGTTTTTCGTAGTAGCACGCAATGGCGCTATGGTCGTCGTTGCCGTGACCGTCAGCGCGCAGCGCCTGCATCATCTCCATCACCGCGGCGGTCAGCGGCAGCTGCGCGCTCACGCCGTGAGAGGTATCCAGCGCGTTAGCCAGATCCTTGATGTGCAGATCGATACGGAAGCCCGGCTTGAAGTTACGATCCAGCACCATTGGCGCTTTCGCTTCCAGCACGGTGCTGCCGGCCAGGCCGCCACGGATAGCCTGGAATACCAGATCCGGGTTTACGCCAGCCTTGGTTGCCAGGCTCAGGGCTTCAGACATGGCGGCAATGTTCAGCGCCACGATCACCTGGTTTGCCAGCTTGGTGACGTTGCCTGCGCCGATGTCGCCGGTGTGCACCACCGAGCCCGCCATCGCTTTCAGCAGGTCGTAGTATTTATCGAACAGCGCCTTGTCGCCGCCTACCATCACGGAGAGTGTGCCGTCGATCGCTTTCGGCTCGCCGCCGCTAACCGGCGCATCGAGCATCTGCACGCCTTTCGCCTTCAGCGCGTCGCTGATTTCACGGCTGGCCAGCGGTGCGATAGAGCTCATGTCGATCAGCACGGTACCCGCCTTCGCCCCTTCGATAATGCCGCCTTCGCCCAGCGCCACCTCTTTTACATGCGGGGAGTTCGGCAGCATGGTGATGATCACATCACACTGCTCGGCAATCTCTTTTGCCGTGGAAGCAGTTTCTGCACCGGCGGCAATCACTTCAGCAATAGCCTCAGGATTACGGTCAGAAACCACCAGCGAGTAACCGGCTTTAATGAGGTTTTTACTCATTGGTTTACCCATGATGCCCAGGCCAATAAAACCAACTTTCAGTGTCATATTGCGTCTCTCTCTTCAGTTCGGTGGTGGTTATTTCTTAAATGAATCAGCTAAACGCTGGGTTCCAGCGCGGAATACGCCCAGGTCACTGCCTACGGCGACGAAGGTTGCGCCCCACTCCAGATAACGGCGCGCATCCGCCTCTACCGGCGCGAGGATGCCGCTCGGCTTACCGTGTGCTTTCGCACGGGCAAAGATGTGCTGAATGCAGCGCTGGACTTCCGGGTGTGATGCGTTGCCTAAGTGACCCAGCGCGGCGGCCAGATCGCTTGGGCCAACGAAGATCCCATCCACGCCGTCGGTGGCGGCGATAGCATCAACGTTATCCACACCCTGCTGGCTCTCAATCTGTACCAGAATGGTGATGTTCTTATTCGCCTGGCCGAAGTAGTCCGGCACGGTGCCAAACATGTTGGCGCGATGGGAGACCGATACGCCGCGAATGCCTTCCGGCGGATAGCGGGTAGAGGCCACCGCCAGCACGGCTTCCTCTTCACTTTCGACAAACGGGATCAGGAAGTTGTAGAAGCCGATATCGAGCAGGCGCTTAATGGCAATCGGATCGTTAGCCGGGGCGCGAACCACCGGTGCGCTGCTGCTGCCCTTGAGGGCCATCAGCTGCGGGATAAAGGTGGTGACATCGTTCGGCGCGTGTTCGCCGTCGAGTACCAGCCAGTCAAAGCCCGCCAGGCCCAGCACTTCGGTGCTGATTGGGCTTGCCAGCGCGGACCAGCAGCCAATCTGAATCTGATGCGCTGCCAGCGCAGCCTTGAATTTGTTTGGGAAGATATCGTTAGTCATCATCTATACCTTGAAGTAACCGTTGCTTAATTCCGCAGTTCCATACGCTTGATGTCGCCCACCACAAACAGGTAGCAGAACATCGCCATCAGGGCTGAACAGCCGACGAACACCAGAGCAGCGTTAAAGGAGTGCAGCTCGCTGACCAGGTAACCAATTACCAGCGGGGTGACAATAGAGGCCACGTTGCCAAACACGTTAAACACCCCGCCGCACAGTCCAACAATCTCTTTTGGCGCGGTATCGGAGATCACCGGCCAGCCAAGGGCACCAAACCCTTTGCCGAAGAAGGCCAGCGCCATCAGCGTGACCACCAGGGTGGTGTTATCGGTGTAGTTACACAGAATGATGCTCGACGCCAGCAGCATGCCCAGGACAATAGGCAGCTTACGCGCCAGGGTGATGGTGGCGCCACGTTTGATCAGGTGATCCGAGAAGACCCCGCCCAGCACGCCGCCAGCAAAGCCGCACAGCGCCGGAATGGATGCCACCAGACCCACTTTCAGAATCGACATCCCTTTCTCCTGCACCAGGTAGATAGGGAACCAGGTGAGGAAGAACCAGGTGATGGTGTTGATAAAATACTGGCCGAAGAACACACCCAGCATCATGCGGTTGGTCAATAATTGCTTGATGTAGTGCATTTTAGGACCCGCAACGGCCGCACCCGGCTTTTTATGGTCCATATCGACCACCGCGCCGCCCTTGGTGATGTACTCCAGCTCGTTGGCGGACATGTTCGGGTGGTAGGTCGGATTATGGATAAACTTCACCCACATACCGGTCAGCACAAAGCCAATCACGCCCATCACGGTAAACACATGCTCCCAGCCCCAGGCGAAGGTCAGCCAGCCGAGCAGCGGGGAGAAGAGTGCCAGAGAGAAGTACTGGGCTGAGTTGAAAATAGCCGATGCCGTACCGCGCTCTTTGGTCGGGAACCACGCGGCAACGATGCGGGCGTTCGCCGGGAATGACGGTGCTTCAGAGAAGCCCAGCATAAAGCGCATGATGAACATCGACACGCCAGCCCAGGCCAGCGGGAAGACATCAACAAACCCTTGCAGGAAGGTGAACAGTGACCAGAAAAAGAGGCTGTAGGTGTACACTTTCTTCGAACCGTAGCGGTCCAGCAGCCAGCCGCCGGGGATCTGCATCAGCAGGTAGGCCCAGCCGAAAGCGGAGAAGATGTAACCCATGGAGACGGCGCTGAGTTGCAGCTCTTTGGCAACTTCGGTCCCGGCGATAGAGAGGGTCGCACGGTCCGCATAGTTAATCGCCGTAACGATAAAGATAATGAGCAAGATTAAATAGCGGGTAGGCATACCCTTTTTTGACTCAACGGCAGTATCCAATATCATTTATTTATCCTCGGGTACGGTACTCTATTTTTATATTTTTATGAGGTGTATTTTCCTGATTATTTATCGATAGCAGGCAATATCAGTTAACTAACCAGATGCAATGAAAGCGTGAATCAGTATAATCAGGCCCCAACCATCTCGCATTGTATCCATGCTCAATTAACACGGTAATTTTGGCGATTATATTGAGCATATGCACAACTCTCTGGGCGCTGATCCACAGATTTAGGCATTAGCCCTGCCGCCAGGCCTGCTACAGCTATAATGAGTGATCTGGATCACATTCTTAATAGAGAACTCCTGACACTATTTATTCCATAGCAATGTTGTTTATTTCAGATAACAAGAAACACGATACTCATTTTCCCGTTTTTGTTATCCCATACCTGGCGGAGAATACTGGACAATGGCCGACATCGAAATTAGACAAGAATCACCGACCGCGTTTTATATTAAGGTTCATGAAACTGATAACGTGGCGATTATTGTCAATGACAATGGCTTACGAGCCGGGACCCGTTTCCCGGATGGGCTTGAACTGATTGAGCATATCCCCCAGGGACATAAAGTCGCGCTGGTGGATATTCCCGCGCACGGTAACATCGTCCGCTATGGGGAGGTGATCGGCTATGCGGTGCGCGATATTGCCCGAGGCAGCTGGATCGACGAATCCACCGTGGAGCTACCCACTGCGCCGCCGCTGAATACCCTGCCGCTGGCAACCAAGGTACCGGCGCCGCTGCCCGCCCTTGAGGGATATACCTTCGAAGGCTACCGCAACGCCGACGGCAGCGTCGGTACCAAAAACCTGCTTGGGATCACCACCAGCGTGCACTGCGTCGCGGGCGTGGTGGACTACGTGGTCAAAATTATTGAGCGCGATCTGCTGCCGAAATATCCCAACGTGGACGGCGTGGTTGGCCTCAATCACCTCTACGGCTGCGGCGTGGCGATCAACGCCCCGGCGGCGGTAGTACCTATTCGCACTATCCATAACATCGCCCTGAACCCAAACTTTGGTGGCGAAGTGATGGTGGTTGGCCTGGGCTGTGAGAAGCTCCAGCCGGAACGCCTGCTGCAGGGAACGGAAGACGTGCAGGCGATCCCCGTCGACAGCGCCAGCATCGTGCGTTTGCAGGATGAGCAGCACGTCGGCTTCCGCTCAATGGTGGACGATATTCTTCAGGTTGCCGAGCGCCACCTGATCAAGCTGAACGCTCGCCAGCGCGAAACCTGCCCGGCCTCGGAGCTGGTGGTGGGCATGCAGTGCGGCGGCAGTGACGCCTTCTCTGGCGTAACGGCGAACCCGGCGGTGGGCTACGCCTCTGACCTGCTGGTCCGCTGCGGTGCGACGGTGATGTTCTCGGAAGTCACCGAGGTGCGCGATGCTATCCATCTGCTTACCCCGCGCGCCATCAACGAGGAAGTGGGCAAACGCCTGCTGGAAGAGATGGCCTGGTACGATAACTATCTCGACATGGGCAAAACCGACCGCAGCGCCAACCCCTCTCCGGGCAACAAAAAAGGCGGCCTCGCCAACGTGGTTGAGAAAGCGCTTGGTTCGATTGCCAAGTCTGGTCAGAGTGCCATCGTGGAAGTGCTCTCGCCGGGACAGCGCCCCACTAAGCGCGGGCTGATCTACGCGGCTACCCCTGCCAGCGACTTTGTCTGTGGTACGCAGCAGGTAGCCTCCGGGATCACCGTTCAGGTGTTCACCACCGGGCGCGGTACGCCGTACGGCCTCGTGGCGGTGCCGGTAATCAAGATGGCGACCCGTACCGAGCTGGCAAACCGCTGGTACGATCTGATGGATATCAACGCCGGGACGATCGCGACCGGGGAAGAGAGCATTGAGGACGTGGGCTGGAAGCTGTTCCACTTTATCCTCGACGTCGCCAGCGGCCGCAAGAAAACCTTCTCGGATCAGTGGGGCCTGCACAACCAGCTGGCCGTGTTTAACCCGGCTCCGGTAACGTGATGTGTTTGCCCCTCTCTACAGAAGAGGGGCTTTCTCTTTTATGCGGTGACTAACACAACCTCAACGCCGCTCTTACGTAGCCCTTCCAGACTCTCTGCCGAGATAGCATCATCAACGATAATCATATCGATACGTTGAGTATCAATAATTTTATGCAGGCTGGAGCGGTTAAACTTGCTGGAGTCGGTCACAACAATAATCTGCTCGGCCACCTCACACATGCGGCGATTTAACCGCGCTTCATCTTCATTATGCGTGCTGACCCCACGCTCCAGGTCGATGGCATCTACCCCAAGAAACAGCATATCGAAGTGATAATTTTGCAGGGCCTGTTCCGCCTGGTCGCCATAAAACGATTGCGATTGCCGACGTAAATGTCCTCCCGTCATTAACAGCTCAATCCCTTCCGCTTCCAACAGGGCATTAGCGACATTCATGCCATTGGTCATGGCGATGATATCGGTATGCTGACGCAGCATACGTGCGATCTCATAGGTCGTGGTGCCGGAATCAAGAATAATGCGATGGCCAGGCTTAATAAGCGCAGAGGCTGCCTGGGCAATACTGCGTTTTATCGCCGTATTGAGCGAACTTTTATCCTCTACTGAGGGTTCTACTGTGAACGTTCCTGGCTCACAGATAAGCGCTCCGCCGTATGCCCGTACCGCGATACCCTGCTTTTCCAAAAAGGCCAAATCATTACGAATAGTGACCGTGGAGACGCCGAACAGAGCGGAGAGATCGTTGACCTGAACGCTGCCCTGCTGGCGCAACCGCTGAATAATCTGCTCACGTCTTTCGCTGGTGCTGCGCTTATCTGCAGAAAATTCGGTACTGCTCATAAAAGATCCTTTAGTTAACTTTCGTTTTGTTTCTAGTTTTGTATTAACACCTTTCTTCTTTCTCAATGCAAGCCTTCCTCAGCAAAGTTATCGGCTAAAATGCCGCGAAAACTTTCATTAACTTTCTTTTGTGAACGAGATCTAAAATCTTAAATCTTTCATTTTCTTTATTTAAAATCATGGCGCAGCATTATCGAAAGAAAACGAAAGCTTAAAGCTATTGGTGCTCTGAATGGAGAGGAAAGTGAAATATCTTACAACTATGGTTGAGCAGCATAAACGTGGGGAAGAAAATGGCATCTATGCCGTCTGCTCTGCACATCCGCTGGTGCTTGAAGCAGCAATCCGTTTTGCTCATACCCACTCTACCCCCCTGCTAATCGAAGCCACCTCGAATCAGGTCGATCAGTTTGGTGGCTATACCGGCATGACGCCTGCCGATTTTCGCAGGATGGTCAGCCAGCTTGCCGACTCGCTCGGTTTCCCACCCTCACAGCTCATTCTTGGCGGCGATCACCTTGGGCCCAATCGCTGGCAAATGCAACTCGCAAGCGAAGCGATGGCGAACGCGGAAGATCTGATTAAAAGCTATGTTGCAGCCGGTTTTAAAAAAATACATCTCGATTGCAGCATGTCCTGTAAAGGCGATCCGGTGCCGTTAACCGATGCCATCGTGGCAGAGCGTGCCGCACGCTTGGCGAAAGTGGCTGAAGAAACCTGCCGTGAGCACTTTGCCGTTTCCGATCTGGTGTATGTCATTGGCACCGAGGTCCCGGTACCGGGTGGTGCCCATGAGAAGCTGGAAGCATTGGCGGTCACCACGCCTGACGCCGCCCGTACAACACTGGAAGCCCATCGCCATGCTTTTGCAAAGCTCGGGCTGGACAGTATCTGGCCGCGTATCATCGGGTTAGTGGTACAACCTGGCGTTGAGTTCGATCACACCCAGGTGGTTGATTATCAACCGCAAAAATCTGCCGCACTGAGCGCGATGGTAGAAAATTTTGACACGCTGGTGTTTGAAGCCCACTCAACCGACTACCAAACGCCGCAGGCGCTGCGCCAGCTAGTAAAAGATCACTTTGCGATCCTTAAGGTGGGCCCGGCGCTCACCTTTGCTCTGCGCGAGGCGCTATTTTCCCTGGCAACAATTGAAGAAGAGCTGTTGCCAATAAAGGCTAGCTCTGGCCTACGTCATGCGCTGGAAAGCGCAATGCTTGACCGGCCGGAATATTGGGAAAGCCATTATCACGGTGATGGTCATGCTCGTCGCCTCGCCCGAAGCTACAGCTACTCTGACCGGGTTCGCTATTACTGGCCGGATAAGCAGATAGATGATGCGCTTAATCGGCTGGTGCGCAACCTTGCAGAAGAGCCGCTTCCGTTGCCGCTCATTAGCCAGTATCTCCCCTTGCAGTACGCCAAAGTTCGCACGGGAGACCTTGAGGCGACGCCGCATGAACTCATCATCGACCACGTTCAGGACATCCTGCGCCAATACCACTCTGCCTGTCAGGGCGCTGGCTGCTATTACGCATAACAAAGAGAGGAAAACGCTGTGCCAAACATTGTCTTATCTCGCATCGATGAACGGTTGGTTCATGGCCAGGTTGGTGTTCAATGGGTCGGATTTACCGGAGCAAACCTGGTGCTGGTGGCTAACGATGAGGTTGCTGAGGATACCGTCCAACAAAATCTAATGGAAATGGTGCTGGCTGAAGGGATCGCCGTACGCTTTTGGTCGCTACAAAAGACGATAGATAACATCCATCGTGCCGCCGATCGGCAGAAAATTTTGCTGGTGTGTAAGACGCCCGCTGATTTCCTCAGGTTAGTAGAAGGCGGCGTTCCCATCACGCGTATTAACGTGGGAAATATGCATTATGCCGAGGGCAAACGGCAGATTGCCAAAACGGTTTCAGTAGACGCAGGTGACATCGCCGCGTTCAACGGCCTAAAACGCGCTGGCGTAGCGTGCTTTTTTCAGGGCGTGCCTACCGAACCTGCCCAGGACATCTTCAAACTCATTTAAGGGGCTCACAATGGAAATCAGTCTGTTACAGGCTTTTGCATTGGGCATTCTCGCCTTTATTGCTGGCCTCGATATGTTTAACGGGTTAACGCATATGCATCGGCCGGTGGTGCTGGGTCCGCTGGTTGGCCTGATTCTGGGCGATCTTCATACCGGTATTCTAACTGGCGGGACGCTGGAAATGGTATGGATGGGACTCACCCCGTTAGCCGGTGCCCAACCACCCAACGTGATTATAGGCACCATCGTCGGCACAACCTTTGCCATTACCACCGGCGTTAAGCCTGAGGTTGCCGTGGGCGTCGCCGTCCCCTTCGCCGTCGCAGTACAAATGGGAATCACTTTCCTCTTCTCGATCATGTCCGGCGTGATGTCCCGCTGCGATCGTATGGCGGCGAATGCGGATACGGATGGCATCGAACGAATTAACTATCTGGCCATGCTGACGTTAGGCACGTTCTACTTTCTATGCGCTTTCTTACCCATCTATTTCGGTGCTGAGCATGCAAAAACCGCGATTGATCTCCTGCCAGCGCGTCTGATTGACGGCCTGGGCGTGGCAGGCGGCATTATGCCCGCGATTGGTTTCGCCGTACTGCTGAAGATCATGATGAAGAATGTCTACATCCCCTACTTCATCATCGGCTTTGTTGCTGCTGCCTGGCTCAAGCTTCCTGTCTTAGCCATCGCCGCTGCAGCGCTGGCGATAGCGCTAATCGAATTGCTACGTAAAACGCCGGAATCCACTACGCCTGCTGCGTCAAAAGAGGAGTTCGAAGATGGTATCTAACCAAACCACGCTACCCAATGCCACCGACGCTGAAGCCACACTGCTCACCGGTCGGAATGAAAACATCTATGAAGATCAGACCATTGGTACAGAACTGACGAAAAAAGATATCAACCGTGTTGCCTGGCGTTCAATGCTGCTTCAGGCCTCGTTTAACTATGAACGTATGCAGGCTTCCGGCTGGCTATATGGCCTGCTGCCCGCGTTGAAAAAGATCCATACCAACCAACGCGATCTTGCCCGATCCATGAAGGGTCATATGGGTTTCTTCAATACGCATCCGTTTCTGGTGACCTTCGTTATCGGCATCATCCTTGCGATGGAGCGATCCAAGCAGGATGTCAACAGCATTCAGAGCACCAAAATTGCCGTTGGCGCGCCGCTGGGCGGTATCGGTGATGCCATGTTCTGGCTAACGCTGCTGCCTATTTGCGGCGGTATTGGCGCCAGTCTCGCGCTGCAGGGATCTATTCTCGGTGCCGTCGTATTTATTGTGCTGTTTAACGTAGTGCACCTGGGGCTGCGCTTTGGCCTGGCGCATTACGCCTATCGCATGGGTGTGGCAGCCATTCCGCTAATCAAAGCGAATACGAAGAAGGTTGGACACGCAGCATCGATCGTCGGGATGACGGTGATTGGAGCGCTGGTCGCTACCTACGTACGTCTGAGCACCACGCTCGAGATAACCGCAGGCGATGCCGTGGTGAAATTGCAGACGGATGTAATCGATAAGCTCATGCCCGCTTTTCTGCCGCTTATCTACACCCTGACCATGTTTTGGCTAGTGCGCCGTGGATGGAGTCCGCTCCGTCTTATTGCCATCACCGTTGTACTCGGTGTGGTCGGTAAATTCTGTCACTTCTTGTAATTAGCCAGGAGCGTTAAATGTTAAGCGTTATTTTAACGGGCCATGGCGGGTTCGCCAGCGGTCTGGAACAGGCAATGAAGCAGATCCTGGGTGAACAACCCCAATTTATCGCCATTGATTTTCCAGAAACGTCAACCACCGCGCGCCTTATTGAGCAACTTGAGCAAGCCGTCAGCAAACTGGATAACCCGGCAGGGATCGTATTTCTCACCGACCTGCTGGGCGGAACGCCGTTTCGCGTAGCGTCCACGCTGGCAATACAAAAGCCAGGCAGCGAGGTTATTACCGGGACTAATCTACAGCTCCTGCTTGAGATCGTGATGGAGCGCGATGGGCTAAACGGTGAAGCGCTGCGAATGCAGGCGCTGGAGTGTGGGCATCGTGGCCTTACCTCTTTGGCAGACGAGCTTGGACGCTATCATAAGCTAGATATTGTGGAGGAAGGAATATGAGCGAGTCAGAAATGTACATTCCCGCGGCGGCTTTGACCGATACCTGGACTGAAAAAGAGATCCGTCAGCAGCCTGCCAGCTGGCTGCGTTCGCTTAACCATATTGCCAATATTCGTCCGGCAATTGATGATTTTCTCGCTCCGCTGCTGGATAAAAAAGATCTGCGGATCGTGCTGACAGGGGCGGGTACCTCCGCCTTCATCGGCGATATTATCGCCCCCTGGCTCTCTAAACAGACCGGAAAAAATGTTAGCGCCGTGCCCACGACTGATTTAGTGACCAATCCTATGGATTATTTCAGCCCCGCGCATCCGCTGCTGCTGGTCTCTTTTGCGCGCTCCGGCAATAGCCCGGAGAGCGTGGCTGCTGTCGAGTTGGCCAACCAGTTTGTGCCCGCGTGCTATCACCTGTCGATTACCTGTAATGAAGCGGGCAGCCTGTATCAGAACGCGCTCAACGGCGAAAACACCTTCGCACTGCTCATGCCAGCGGAAACGCACGATCGCGGGTTTGCTATGACCAGCAGTATTACCACGATGATGGTGAGCTGCCTGGCGCTGTTCGCGCCGAAGATGATAAATGTGGAGACCTTTCGTGACGTGGCGGATCGCTGCCAGGCGATCCTTGCCTCGCTTGGTGATTTTAGCGACGGCGTGTTCGGCAATGCGCCGTGGAAACGCGTTGTGTATCTCGGCAGCGGGGGCTTACAGGGCGTAGCCCGTGAGTCTGCCTTGAAAGTGCTTGAGCTGACCGCCGGTCAACTGGCCGCTTTTTATGACTCGCCAACCGGCTTCCGCCATGGACCTAAGTCATTGGTAGATAACAAAACGCTGGTGATTGTGTTTGTTTCAAGCCATCCCTATACGCGCCAGTACGATCTTGATCTGATCGCTGAGCTGCGTCGCGATCGACAGGCGATGCAGGTGGTCGCCATTGCTTCTGAAAGCGACGCCGTCATTGAAGCTGGCCCGCATATCTTGCTGCCGGCCGCCCGCGCTTTTCTCGATATTGAGCTGGCTTTCTGCTTCCTGATCTACGCCCAGGTTTTTGCCCTTACGCAGTCTATCCGCAGCGGTAATACACCAGACACCCCTTCCGCCAGCGGCACGGTTAACCGTGTGGTACAGGGCGTTGTTATTCATCCGTGGCTTGATTAAAAGGATCGCCTCATGAGTATCATTTCAACAAAATATCTCTTACAGGATGCGCAGGCGAAAGGCTACGCCGTGCCTGCGTTTAATATTCATAACGCCGAGACGATCCAGGCGATCCTTGAAGTCTGCTGTGAAATGCGATCCCCGGTGATCCTCGCCGGTACGCCAGGCACGTTCAAGCATATCGCGCTGGAAGAGATCTACGCGTTATGCAGCGCCTACTCTGCCAGCTATAACATACCGCTGGCACTGCATCTCGATCACCATGAATCGTTGAATGATATCCGCCGTAAGGTCAACGCGGGCGTGCGTAGTGCGATGATCGATGGCAGCCACTTCCCCTTCGATGAGAATGTGCAGCTGGTCAAATCGGTAGTTGAGTTTTGTCACCGTCATGATTGCAGCGTTGAGGCTGAGTTAGGCCGTCTGGGCGGTGTGGAAGATGAGATGAGCGTAGATGAGGAGAGCGCGTTTTTAACGGTTCCTTCTGAGGCACAACGCTTTGTTGAATTGACGGGCGTCGACAGTCTTGCCGTGGCAATCGGCACGGCACATGGACTTTATAGCAGCCGTCCTAAGATTGACTTTCAGCGACTGGCAGAAATTCGCCAGGTCGTGAAGGTGCCATTAGTGCTGCACGGCGCAAGCGATGTGCCGGATGAGTATGTGCGGCGCGCAATTAGTTTAGGTATTTGCAAAGTCAACGTTGCCACTGAATTGAAAATTGCCTTTGCCGGTGCCGTTAAACAATGGTTCAGCGAGCATCCGGAGGGCAACGATCCTCGCTATTACATGCGTATGGGGATGGACGCAATGAAAGAAGTAGTAAAAAGTAAAATCAACGTCTGCGGATCGGCTAACAAGTTAATAGCGGATCGAGCAGTTGCCTGACAAAACACGCCGGGCGGCGCTGCGCTTGCCCGGCCTACGGTACATCAGCAATTTCTTCCGACACGCTGAATGTCGGTAACCTTACCCCTGCTGCTCCAAAGCATACTTATAGAGGGCATTTTTCTTCACGCCGTGGATCTCGGCGGCCAGCGCGGCGGCTTTTTTCAGCGGCAGCTCGGCCTGGAGTAGTGCCAGCGTACGCAGCGCGTCGGCGGGCAGATCCTCCTCCTGGGCCTTATGCCCTTCGATAATCAACACCATCTCGCCCTTGCGGCGGTTTTCATCTTCCTTCACCCACGCCAGCAGCTCGCCGATGGGCGCGCCGTGAATCGACTCCCAGGTCTTGGTTAGCTCGCGGGCCAGCACGACATAGCGGGATTCACCCAGCACGGTGCAGATGTCCTCCAGGCTATCGAGCAGGCGGTGAGTGGACTCATAAAAAATCAGCGTGCGCGGCTCGGCCTCCAGCGCTTTTAGCGTATCGCGGCGGCCTTTGGATTTGGCAGGCAAAAAGCCTTCATAACAGAAGCGATCCGACGGCAGTCCGGCGGCGCTGAGGGCGGCAATCGCGGCGCAGGGGCCAGGGAGCGGCACCACGCGGATCCCCGCCTCGCGGCAGGTGCGTACCAGGTGGTAGCCAGGATCGTTGATCAGCGGCGTCCCGGCGTCGGAAACCAGGGCAATGTTCTGCCCCTCTTTAAGCTTCGCCACCAGCGTATCTGCCTTCTGCTGCTCGTTATGATCGTGCAGAGCAAACAGGCGGGCGCTAATGGCGAAGTGCTGCAACAGCAGGCCAGTGTGCCGGGTATCCTCTGCGGCAACTAAATCAACGCTTTGCAACACGGTCAGCGCGCGCTGGGTGATATCAGCCAAATTCCCGATAGGAGTGGGTACAATATAGAGCTGACCTTGAGAATTCTCAGCCGATTCGTGTTGTTTCATTGTTTCATCCGTATTGCCGATTTAATATTGAGCATTGCGTAAAAAATATCACTGGATACAGAATGGTACAGTCAACATTTTTCCGTTTAAAAGCAGCGCGTTGTCTGCCCGTCGTGCTGGCCGCCCTGCTTTTTGCAGGCTGTGGAACACAGACGCCCGACCAGAGCAGCGCCCATATGCAGGGCACGGCGCAGGCGGACTCTGGCTTCTACCTAAGCCAGATGCAGCACAGCACAGATGATACCAAGACCAACTGGCAATTACTCGCCATTCGTGCCCTGCTGAAAGAGGGCAAAAGCCAGCAGGCAGGCGAGCTGTTTAACCAGCTGCCACAGGAGCTGACCGATACCCAGCGTAAAGAGCAGTCGCTGCTGGCCGTCGAGCTTAAGCTGGTGCAGAAGGATTTTGCTGGCGCGCAGGCGCTGCTGGCGAAGCTGAAGCCTGCCGATTTCGAGGGTAACCAACTGGCGCGCTACTGGCAGGCACAGATTGATGCCAGCCAGGGCCGTCCGTCGCTGACGCTGCTGCGGGCCTTAATCGCCCAGGAGCCGCTGCTGGCGGCAAAGGATAAGCAGAAAAATATCGATGCCACCTGGCAGGCGCTCTCCGCCATGACGCCAGAGCAGGCGCAGGCGCTGGTGATCAATGCCGATGAGAACGTGCTGCAGGGCTGGCTCGATTTGCAGCGCGTCTGGTTTGATAACCGCACCGATCCGAATATGCTGAAGGCGGGGATCAGCGACTGGCAGACCCGCTATCCGCAAAACCCTGGCGCGAAGATGCTGCCAACGGCGCTGACCAACGTACAGAATTTTAAACCTGCCTCGACCAACAAAATCGCCCTGCTGCTGCCTCTCAATGGCCAGGCCGCGGTCTACGGTCGTGCTATCCAGCAGGGTTTTGAAGCGGCGAAAAACGGTACGCCTGCCGTGAGCGGCCCAGCCACGCCACTCCAGGTTGCCCAGGCGGCGACGGTGGGAAACAATGAGGTGGTGAGCCCCTCGCAGGCGCCGGTGGATGAGCTGACCCAGACGCAGCCTGCTGCTACACCAGTGGAAGCGCCGGTGGTAGCCCCCGAAGCGACCCAGGCTCCCGCACCCGCTGACACCGCTGCGCCCGTTGAAACCGCTGCACCCGTGAACGCCGCTGAGGCGCAGACGCAGCCTGCCGCAACGCCAGCGGCGGCCAGCGTCCCGGCGAATCCTTCTGCCGATCTGAAAATTTACGACACCAGCTCGCAGCCGCTCGACCAGATCCTCAACCAGGTCCAGCAGGATGGTGCCAGCATCGTGGTCGGCCCGCTGTTAAAAGGTAACGTTGAAGAGCTGATGCGCAGCAACACCGCCCTTAACGTACTGGCCTTGAACCAGCCGGAGTCGGTAGAGAGCCGGGCAAATATCTGCTACTTCGCCCTCTCGCCAGAAGATGAAGCCCGCGACGCCGCCCGCCACATGTGGGATCAGGGCCGCCGTGCGCCGCTGCTGCTGGTTCCGCGCAGCGCACTGGGGGATCGGGTCACCACCGCCTTTGCCGAAGAGTGGCAGAAGCTGGGCGGCGGTACCGTGCTGCAGCAAAAATTTGGCTCCACGGCTGAACTGAAGATGGGCATTAACGGCGGGTCCGGTATCGCCCTGACCGGCACCCCGGTAACCTCCAGCCTGCCGCAGCAGCAGGGTGTGACTATTGGCGGCCTGACCATCCCTGCTCCACCGACCGAGGCGCAGATCACCGGCGGCGGCAACGTCGATGCGGCCTATATCCTGGCGACGCCAAACGAGATCGCGCTTATCAAGCCGATGATTGCCATGCGCACCGGCAGCCACAGCGGTGCCGCCCTCTATGCCAGCTCACGCAGCGCGCAGGGCGGTGCAGGCCCAGACTTCCGCCTTGAGATGGAGGGGCTCCAGTTTAGCGAGATCCCGATGCTGGCAGGCAGCAACCCTGCGCTGATGCAGCAGGCGCTGCGCAGCGTTAATAGTGACTACTCACTGGCACGCCTGTATGCCATGGGCGTTGACGCCTGGGCGCTGGCTAACCACTTCGCCCAGATGCGCCAGGTCCCCGGCTTTGAGATCAGCGGCAACACCGGCGATCTCTCGGCGACGCCGGACTGCGTGATTAACAGGAAGTTATCATGGCTCAAATATCAGCAGGGGCAGATCGTCCCGGCCAGTTAAGCCGTAAACAGACCGGCGACGCGTGGGAAGCCACGGCGCGTCGCTGGCTGGAGGGCAAAGGACTGCGCTTTGTTGCCGCCAACGTGCGTTCGCGCGGCGGCGAGATTGACCTGATTATGCGTCAGGGCCCCACTACCGTGTTCGTTGAGGTACGCTACCGTAAGACAGCCCGGTACGGCGGCGCAGCGGCCAGCATCACCCGCAGCAAGCAGTTGAAACTCTTATCGGCGGCGCGTTTGTGGCTCGCCCGGCACAATGGGAGTTTTGACACTGTGGATTGCCGGTTCGATGTGATAGCCTTCACCGGAAATGATGTGGAGTGGATACAAGACGCTTTTAACGACCACTCATACTAGCTGACATTATAGGGATCACCGTGCTCGAAAGAATTAAAGTCTGCTTTACGGAAAGTATTCAAACCCAGATTGCGGCGGCGGAAGCCCTGCCGGATGCGATCTCCCGTGCAGCCATGACGCTGGTTCACTCCCTGCTTAACGGTAACAAAATCCTCTGCTGCGGCAACGGCACCTCCGCCGCCAACGCCCAGCATTTTGCTGCCAGCATGATCAATCGCTTTGAAACCGAGCGTCCGAGCCTGCCCGCAATTGCACTAAATACCGATAACGTGGTCTTAACCGCGATCGCCAACGATCGGCTACACAATGAGATCTATGCCAAACAGGTACGTGCGCTAGGCCATGCCGGTGACGTGCTGCTGGCGATCTCTGCCCGGGGTAACAGCCGGGATATCGTGAAAGCCGTTGAGGCGGCCGTGACTCGCGATATGACCATCGTGGCCCTTACCGGCTACGACGGCGGCGAGCTGGCGGGTTTGCTGGGGCCACAGGATGTCGAAATTCGTATTCCGTCCCACCGCAGCGCACGCATTCATGAGATGCATATGCTGACGGTTAACTGCCTTTGCGATCTGATTGATAACACGCTTTTCCCTCACCAGGATGATTAAGGAGTAGACATGAAGGCATTTTCGCCCCTTGCGGTAATACTCTCCGCGCTGCTGCTTCAGGGATGTGTCGCAGCAGCCGTGGTCGGCAGCGCTGCCGTAGGCACCAAAGCAGCCACCGATCCGCGTACCGTGGGCACGCAGGTTGATGATGGAACGCTGGAGCTGCGCGTCAACAGCGCGCTGGGTAAAGATGAGCAGATTAAGAAAAGCGCACGCATTAACGTGACCGCTTACCAGGGTAAAGTCCTGCTGGTCGGCCAGGCACCCGATCCCGAACTGGCCTCGCGCGCGAAGCAGATCGCGATGGGCGTCGATGGGGCAACCGAGGTCTATAACGAGATCCGTCAGGGCCAGCCAATTAGCCTGGGCACCGCCTCGTCCGATACCTGGATCACGACCAAAGTCCGCTCCCAGCTGCTGGGCAGCGATCAGGTGAAATCGTCGAACGTGAAGGTGACCACCGAAAACGGTGAGGTGTTCCTGCTAGGACTGGTGACAGAGCGTGAAGCTCGCGCCGCTGCCGATACCGCCAGCCGCGTGTCCGGCGTCAAGCACGTGACCACGGCGTTTACGTTTATTAAGTAGTGAGTTAATAACGCCCGGTGGCGCGACGCTTACCGGGCCTACAGGTTCCGTAGGCCGGATAAGCGTAGCGCCATCCGGCGATTTTTTACAGCAGAGCCAGCGCCCCTACAACCATCCCACTCACTGCCACCAGCCCACCGGTTAGCCACAGCGCTTTCGCCGGGAAGGATTTGCGCAGCATAATCAGCGACGGCAGGCTTACAGCCGGCAGCGTAACCAGCAGGGCCAGCGCGGGAGCCATGCCCATCCCGGCCATCATCATGGTCTGCACGATAGGAATTTCTGCCGCGGTTGGGATCACAAACAGGCAGCCGACGATAGCCATCGCCACGACCCACATCAGCGAGTTGTCGATAGCGCCATCGGCATGGGGGAAGAGCCAGACCCGCGCCGCACCCAGCAGCAGCACGGCCAGAATATAGACCGGGATGGTGCTCCAGAACAGCGTCCATAGCGCCCGACCCCAGCGTGCCATCAATCCGCCCTGCGGCTCGGCAGCGGTAACCGTTTCAGGCAGCGGCGACGGCCGGTCGCTCTCTTTCACCCAGCGCTGCACCAGCAGGGCAACGCCAGGCACAATCGCCAGACCAGCCAGCAGACGGATCAGGGCAAAATGCCAGCCCAGCACAAAGCCCATAAACACCAGCGTTGCCGGGTTAAGCAGCGGATTGCCCATCCAGAACGCCAGCGCACCGCCCATCGATGCCTGCTGGCGGCGCAGCCCGGCGGTAACCGGCGCAGCACAGCAGGAGCACATCATGCCCGGCAGAGAGAAGAGCGTGCCAAAAAGCGTACCGCCCACGCGCCGCTGGCCCAGGGTGCGCAGCAGCCAGTCGCGGGGAATAAGCACCTGCACCAGCGAGCCGAGCAGCACGCCCAGCACCGCGGCTTTCCAGACGGCGAGGAAGTAGACCATGGCATAGTCGAGCGCGGCCCGGAACGGGTTTGCCTCGGCGTTAGCCAGAATGGATTTGCCGATGCTGTGGGTTTCAGCGGCGGTAAAAGCTTTACCGTAGTAGGGCTGCCATTTCACATACCAGAGCCCAACGATAACAACGAGAAAAAAGAGCGCGGGCTTCCACCATTGGACAGGTGTTGCCGCCTGAGATGAAGACTGACCAGTCATTGCATTCCCCGGAAAGATGTATGGATTATTATTAGCCGGAAGATACTACGCCTGACTGGACACTTTTGGAAACAGTTAATTCTCCTCCCCGATGGCAATCGCGTGTAGCTGCTCGGAGGTCAAAATAGTCACCCTCTCGCGGCAAGGAGAGAACGCCGTCAGCAGCATGGCGCGCGCCACGTCGCGGGCCTCAATGGATTTCCACTTGCCGGGCAGCAGGTGCATCATCGGGCCAATTAGCGACTCGCCAAACCGCTGCTTCGCCCTGCGGCCCAGCAGCATCGCCGGACGCGCCAGAGTCAGGCGCGGCCAATCCTGCGCCATTAACGCCTCCTCCATCTTGCCCTTCACCCGGTTATAGAAAAAGGGCGAGCCGGCATTGGCCCCCATCGCGCTGACCACCAGCATATGCTTTGCCCCGAGCCGCAGCCCAGCCAGCGCGGTGTCCACCACGAGGGTGTAATCGGCGTGGATAAACGCCTCTTTGCTGCCCGCTTCCCGACGGGTCGTACCGAGGCAGCAGAAGACAATATCGATAGGCTCGTTGACCTGCGCCAGCGCGTCGGTGAGCTGGCGATCGCAGGGGTTAAAGACCCCCGGCATGCCCAGCAGAGGCCGACGCGTCGGGGCGGCAATATAGTTAACCCGCGGCTCCTGAATGAGCATACGCAGCAGGTGTGAGCCCACCAGTCCGGTCGCTCCAGTAATCAGTACCTGACTCATCTCGCCCCCTTTGCAGATTAGTCCGCCTTGCAATGTGAGATCGCTGAACCACACTTATTCATACGTCATTATTAACGATAGATGGCGAAATAACCCATCCAGAGCGAAAACAATGGAGGAAACATGGGCAAGAAAATCGCAGTCTTGATCACTGATGACTTTGAAGATTCAGAATTCACGTCCCCGGCCGAGGCCTACCGTAAAGCGGGCCACGAGGTGATCACCATTGAGAAAGAAGCCGGGAAAACCGTGAAGGGGAAACAGGGCGAAGCCAGCATCACCATCGATAAGTCGATTGATGAGGTGTCGCCGGACGAGTTTGATGCCCTACTGCTGCCGGGCGGCCACTCGCCAGACTCCCTGCGCGGTGACGATCGCTTTGTCTCCTTTACCCGCGACTTCGTGAACTCCGGTAAGCCGGTATTTGCTATCTGCCACGGCCCTCAGCTGCTGATCAGCGCGGAAGTGGTGCGCGGACGCAAGCTGACGGCGGTTAAACCGATCGTTATCGATCTGAAAAACGCTGGCGTAGAGTTCTACGATCAGGAAGTGGTGAATGATAACGATCAGCTGATCACCAGCCGTACGCCAGACGATCTGCCCGCATTTAACCGGGAGACGCTGCGTCTACTGGGAGCCTGATCCCCGTAGCCAGTGAAGCTTTTTACCAAAGCCCAGGGTGTTGTCGGTAAACTTAATTTCGTCCAGGGAAATTTCCCATACCGGGGCCGACAACGCTCTGGCAACCGGAAAGCGACGGTTATAGCGCTCGCGCGCAGCCTCGCTTTCCGCTCCCTCCAGACGCCGGATCTCCCCTTTAAACTGCACGCCACGGATCAGCGCCACCGTCTTCGGCTGGCCATTAACCGTGCCCGCCACCGGGGCGCGAGGCCCGCTCATCTGCGCATGCCGGGTGCGATCCTCACTCATCACGTAGAAGGCGACCTTCTGCGGATCGTAGTGATAGAAGGCGTTAGCACACCAGAGATCGCCTTCGCTGGCGACGCACCAGGTCACCACGTGCTGCTTTGCGAGCCAGCGATGAATGGCGGCGAGAGTTTCCATTTTTTACCTACCTCATGCTAAGGTGCGCTCACCTTATCCTGTTAAAACACGCTATGACGCCCTGGTTTCTCTATCTTATCCGTACCGCCGATGATGCGCTCTATACCGGCATCACCACCGATGTGGCTCGCCGCTTTACCCAGCATCAGACGGGCAAAGGGGCCAAAGCGCTGCGCGGCAAAGGCGAGCTGCGGCTGGCCTTTTCGGCACAAGTAGGTGAGCGTTCACTAGCGTTGAAAATCGAGTACCGCATTAAGCAGCTAACGAAGCGCCAAAAAGAGCGCCTCGTTGCTGGGGATGGATCGTTTGATACGCTGCTGGCGGCGTTACAGCCCGAGGCGCTTAAATCCGATTGAAGTGTTCGTGGTACTCCACCAGACCATGCACGCCGTTTAAGGCATCATCTGCCAGGCGATGCACCTGAAACGCGCTCTCGCTGCCCGGCCAGCGGCAGTGGAGATCGTAGCGTGCCGCCTGCTCAAAGCCGAGACGCTGATAGAAATCTGCCTCACCCAGCGCAACCACGGCGGCATAGCCAAACTCATTGAGCGAGTCCAGCCCCTCATAGACCAGCTGGCGCGCCAGCCCCTGACCGCGATAGTGTTCATCTACCGCCAGCGGCGCAAGGCCAACCCACTGCAAATCTTCACCCTCAACGTCTACCGGACTAAAGGCGACGTAGCCAATAACCTGACCTTCATCATCGGTGGCGACAAGCCCTAACGTAATCAGCCCGTCCTCCCGCAGGGAGTGGACCAGGTTAGCTTCGCTCTCCCCGCCGAATGCGCGACGAAGAAGGGCATCAATGCCTGGCGCATCGATAGGTATTTCAACTCGAATCAGCATGGCTCACCTACAGAAATTGGTTTGGTCGCAGGCGGGGCTTGCAGGCCAGCCTCGACGAACTCCGCCAGTTGCAGCAGCATAACGCGCAGCGGTTTGGGCATCTGCTCCAGTTCAATGGCGTCCATCAGGTTCTTAACATATAACCCCAGTTCGGTATCGCCCTCAATCACCAGCCGGCGCTGGAAGAATAGCGTATCTGGATCCTGCTTGCGCGCGGCGATCATCAGCAGGTCGCTGGCATCGGCACTAAAGCTGACGCCGGCAGTAGCAGACTCACGCACAATTAACTGCTCATTCTCAACGGATGTAAACCACCTGAGGCCAATATCGCGTACTTCAATGCTCAACCAGCGGCCCTCCAGGAATTCCAGCTCGCCATCCGCCAGCGCCTGCTGGAACTGCCAGCGCAGAAGCTGCTCCAGCACCTGACGTTTAAGCGCGAAAGGCGCGAGCTTTACCGGCACGCTCAGCAGAGACGGCGCGGCATGAACGAGACGTGAGCGCAGTATATCCAACACAAGCTTTACTCCCTGATATGAAAAGTCTGGCTATTCTGCCATAACCTCAAATCCACATAGCGGCATAAATCAACAATTGCGAAGATGGAACTACCCCTTATTCCTCCCATCAATACGCGATTAGCTGCCTTAAATCAAAAATTGTCGCCGAAGGGTTAACTAAAATCCCAGCTCGTTAACAATTTTGCACCTTATCGGTGCGCGGGCCATCTGGCCCCTGACCTGGGATACACTATGGAGTTGCTCTGCCCGGCCGGAAATCTACCGGCGTTGAAGGCGGCTATCGAAAACGGTGCCGACGCTGTTTATATAGGCCTGAAGGATGATACCAACGCCCGCCATTTTGCGGGTCTCAACTTCACGGAGAAAAAGCTGCAGGAAGCGGTAAGCTTTGTCCATCAGCGGCGCAAAAAGCTGCATATTGCGATCAATACCTTTGCACATCCCGACGGCTACGCACGCTGGCAGCGGGCAGTGGATATGGCCGCTCAGCTGGGGGCTGACGCGCTGATCCTCGCCGATCTGGCGATGCTGGAGTATGCCGCCGAGCGCTACCCGCATATTGAGCGCCACGTTTCGGTGCAGGCTTCGGCCACCAACGACGAGGCGATCCGCTTCTATCACCGCCACTTTGACGTCGCCCGCGTGGTGCTGCCCCGCGTGCTGTCCATTCACCAGGTGAAACAGCTGGCCCGCACCTCGCCGGTGCCGCTGGAGGTCTTTGCCTTCGGCAGCCTGTGCATTATGGCCGAGGGGCGCTGCTATCTCTCATCCTATTTAACCGGTGAATCCCCGAACACCGTGGGGGCCTGCTCCCCTGCCCGCTTTGTCCGCTGGCAGCAGACGCCGCAGGGGCTGGAGTCGCGTCTTAATGAGGTGTTGATTGACCGCTACCAGGAGGGTGAGAACGCGGGCTATCCGACGCTGTGCAAAGGCCGCTACCACGTCGACGGCGAGCGCTACCACGCCCTGGAGGAGCCTACCAGCCTAAATACGCTGGAGCTGCTGCCCGAGCTTCTGGCAGCGAATATCGCCTCGGTAAAAATCGAAGGTCGTCAGCGCAGCCCGGCCTACGTCAGCCAGGTGGCCAAGGTGTGGCGTCAGGCCATCGACCGCTGCATGGCCGCGCCAGAACGCTATGTTCCGCAACCGGCGTGGATGGAGACCCTCGGCGCGATGTCTGAAGGCACGCAGACCACCCTCGGCGCATACCACCGTAAATGGCAGTGAGAGATAAGATGAAATATTCATTAGGACCGGTGCTCTACTACTGGTCAAAAGAGACGCTGGAGGATTTCTACCAGCAGGCAGCCAGCAGCAGCGCCGATACCATTTATCTGGGCGAAGCGGTATGCAGCAAGCGCCGGGCCACGAAAGTCGGCGACTGGCTGGCAATGGCAAAATCCCTCGCGGGAAGCGGCAAACAGGTCGTGCTCTCAACCCTGGCGCTGGTGCAGGCCGCCTCCGAACTGGGGGAACTGAAGCGCTACGTGGAGAACGGCGACTTTCTGCTGGAGGCGAGCGATCTTGGCGTGGTGAACATGTGCGCCGAACGTAAGCTGCCCTTCGTCGCCGGGCACGCCCTGAACTGCTATAACGCGGTTACCCTCCGTCTGCTGCTGAAGCAGGGCATGGTGCGCTGGTGCATGCCGGTGGAGCTGTCTCGCGACTGGCTGGCGAACCTGCTTAATCAGTGCGATGAACTTGGCATCCGCGAGCAGTTTGAGGTGGAGGTGTTGAGCTACGGTCATCTGCCGCTGGCCTACTCTGCTCGCTGCTTTACCGCCCGCTCCGAGGATCGCCCTAAGGACGAGTGCGAAACCTGCTGCATTAAGTACCCCACCGGGCGCAACGTACTCTCTCAGGAGAACCAGCAGGTGTTTGTCCTGAACGGCATCCAGACCATGAGCGGCTATGTCTACAACCTTGGCAACGAGCTAACCTCGATGCAGGGGCTGGTGGATATGGTGCGCCTCTCGCCGCTGGGAACGGAGACCTTTGCCATGCTCGACGCCTTCCGCGCCAATGAAAACGGCGGCGCGCCGCTGCCCCTCACGGCGAATAGCGACTGCAACGGCTACTGGAAGCGCCTCGCTGGCCTTGAGCTGGTTTGAAAAAAAGCTCACTTTGTTAACTACGGTAATCAATTTTTAATGCAGTATTAAAAGATTGCCGTCGACAAAGTGAGCATATGATGACTGACAAAACCGTTTCATTCTCGGTGCTGGATTTAGCCCCGATCCCGCAGGGCGCTACGGCGCGCGATGCGTTCCACCGTTCCCTGGACTTAGCCCAGCTGGCAGAGAAGCGCGGCTATCGCCGCTTCTGGCTGGCCGAGCACCACAACATGACCGGCATCGCCAGCGCGGCGACGTCGGTGCTGATTGGTTATCTGGCCGCCAATACCCAGACGCTGCACCTCGGCTCCGGTGGCGTGATGCTGCCTAACCACGCGCCGCTGGTAATCGCCGAGCAGTTTGGCACTCTGAATACGCTCTATCCGGGGCGTATCGATCTGGGCCTGGGACGTGCGCCGGGCAGCGATCAGCGCACCATGATGGCCCTGCGCCGCCACATGAGCGGCGATATCGATAACTTCCCGCGCGACGTGGCGGAGCTGGTGGACTGGTTCGATGCCCGCGATCCGAACCCGCACGTTCGTCCGGTGCCGGGCTATGGAGAGAAGATCCCGGTGTGGCTGCTCGGCTCCAGTCTTTACAGCGCTCAGCTTGCCGCCCAGCTGGGGCTGCCGTTTGCCTTTGCCTCACACTTTGCCCCGGACATGCTCTTCCAGGCGCTACATCTCTACCGCACGAACTTTAAGCCCTCCGCGCGGCTGGAGAAACCCTATGCGATGGTGTGCATCAACATCGTTGCCGCAGACAGCACCCGCGACGCCGAGTTCCTGTTTACCTCAATGCAGCAGGCGTTTGTGAAGCTGCGCCGGGGCGAAACCGGCCAGCTGCCAGCGCCGATTGCCGATATCGGCGCCTTCTGGTCGCCGTCCGAGCAGTATGGCGTGCAGCAGGCGCTGAGCATGTCGCTGGTGGGAGATAAAGCCAAGGTGCGCCACGGGCTGGAGTCGATCCTGCGGGAGACCGAGGCCGACGAGATCATGGTTAACGGCCAGATTTTCGATCACCAGGCAAGGCTGCACTCGTTTGAGCTGGCGATGCAGGTGAAAGAGGAATTATTGGGATGAGGTTTCGCCGGGCGGCGCAAGCTTGCCCGGCCTACAGTTTCTGGCGATCTATTGATATACCGGTAATACGTTAAAACTCGATAAAATATGCACTACGGCGTTGCCTACCCCGAACAGCAGGATCAGCGCAATCATCGGTTTCCCGCCCCAGACGCGGAATTTGGGACTCCCAAAGCGCTTGCGTGATGCACGCGCCAGCAGGGCCGGAACAATCGCCGCCCAGATGGTTGCCGCCAGCCCGGCATAGCCAATGGCGTAGAGGAAGCCGTTCGGCCACAGCAGCCCACCGACAATCGGCGGCAGGAAGGTCAGCAGCGCGGTTTTAAAGCGGCCGCTGGCGGAGTCGTCAAAGCCAAAGAGATCGGCCAGGTAATCAAACAGCCCCAGCGTCACCCCCAGAAACGAACTGGCGACCGCAAAGTTAGAGAACACCACCAGAAGCAGATCCAGACTGCGGCTATTCAGCACGCCGCTCAGGGCCTGCACCAGCACGTCAATATTTCCCCCCTGCTGCGCAATGCCGATAAATGCCGGACGGGTGATATTTCCCATCGTCACCAGTAACCAGATGGTATACAGACCCAGCGCCAGCAGCGAGCCGTAGGCAATGCAGCGCGTGATGGTGCGCGGATCCTTGCCGTAGTACTTCATCAGGCTCGGCACGTTGCCATGATAGCCAAACGAGGCGAGGCAGAACGGCAGGGTCATCAGCAGGTACGGCGTGTAGGAGGCGTTGCTCTCGGCCACGTTAAACAGCGTGGCGGGCTCGACGTGTCCCAGCAGGCTACCGAAGGTCAGGAAGAAGGTGATGACCTTTGCCCCCAGCACAATGGCGGTCATGCGACTGACCGCACGGGTTGAGAGCCAGACGATAAACGCCACGATTAATGCAAAGCTCAATCCCGCCAGACGCGGCGACACGTTGAGCGACATCTCCGAGAAGGTGTGGTGCAGAATCGAGCCGCTCGCCGAGATATAGGCGTAGGTCAGGATATAGAGCACAAAGGCGATAGAGACGCCGTTGACCAGGTTCCAGCCTTTGCCCAGTAGATCACGGGTGATGGTATCGAAGCTGGAGCCAATGCGGTAGTTGAGGTTGGCCTCAAGGATCATCAGCCCGGAGTGGAGCATACAGAACCAGGTAAAGACCAGTGCCGCAAGCGACCAGAAGAACCAGGCGCCCGACATCACCACCGGCAGCGAGAACATCCCTGCGCCAATAATGGTTCCTGCGATGATCACCACGCCGCCGAGCAGCGACGGGGTAGTATGGGTGGTGGAAAGCGTAGCCATTCTCTCTTCTCTCTAAAATGCGGTTCGCTGCGCATTGTACCAGTACATGAGTACATTACCGATAAAAAAAGCCCCGATTGTTGAGATCGGGGCTGGAACGCTTACTTTACAGTAACGTTGCTGTGCTTACACGCTTACGCGTCGTTGTTGAAACGACGGCGCGGCGTGGAAGCGTCATCACGGCGCGGGCCGCGGCTTTCACGGCGCTCACCGCTGAAGCGGCCTGCACCTGCTGGCGCAGAACCTTCGCGACGCGGGCCACGGCCGCCTTCACGACGCTCGCCGCCGCCGAAGCTACGACGCTCGCCAGCCGGACGGTCACCGCCGCCACGGCGCTCACCACGTTCGTGCGGCTGTGCATCGCCCAGCAGCTGCATATTCATCGGCTTGTTCAGAATACGCGTGCGGGTGAAGTGCTGCAGAACTTCACCCGGCATGCCTTTCGGCAGCTCGATGGTGGAGTGAGAAGCGAACAGCTTGATGTTACCGATGTAACGGCTGCTGATGTCGCCTTCGTTAGCGATAGCACCAACGATGTGACGCACTTCAACGCCGTCATCGCGGCCCACTTCAATGCGGTACAGCTGCATATCGCCAGCGTCACGACGCTCGCGACGCGGACGGTCTTCACCACCACGCTCCGGACGGTCGCCACGCGGGCCACGATCGTTACGGTCGCCACGCGGAGCACGCTCGTCACGGTCACGGAACTCACGCTTCGGACGCATCGGTGCATCTGGCGGTACGATCAGCGCGCGTTCGCCCTGAGCCATTTTCAGCAGTGCTGCGGCCAGCGTTTCGATATCCAGCTCTTCACCTTCCGCTGTCGGCTTGATCTGCGCCAGCAGGGCACGGTACTGATCCAGATCGCTGCTCTCCAGCTGCTGCTGAACTTTCGCGGCGAATTTTTCCAGACGGCGTTTGCCCAGCAGCTCTGCGTTCGGCAGATCGGCTTCTGGAATGGTCAGCTTCATGGTGCGTTCGATGTTACGCAGCAGACGACGCTCGCGGTTCTCAACGAACAGCAGCGCACGGCCTGCACGACCCGCACGACCGGTACGGCCGATACGGTGAACGTAAGACTCGGAGTCCATCGGGATGTCGTAGTTAACAACCAGGCTGATACGCTCAACGTCGAGGCCACGGGCCGCAACGTCGGTGGCGATCAGGATGTCCAGACGACCATCTTTCAGACGCTCCAGGGTCTGCTCACGCAGCGCCTGGTTCATGTCACCGTTCAGCGCGGCGCTGTTATAGCCGCTACGCTCCAGCGCTTCGGCCACTTCCAGGGTCGCGTTTTTGGTACGGACGAAGATAATCGCCGCATCAAAATCTTCCGCTTCCAGGAAACGCACCAGCGCTTCGTTTTTACGCATGCCGTAGACAGACCAGTAGCTCTGGCTGATGTCCGGGCGAGTGGTGACGCTGGACTGGATACGCACTTCCTGCGGCTCGTTCATAAAGCGGCGGGTGATGCGACGGATCGCTTCCGGCATGGTGGCGGAGAAGAGCGCGGTCTGATGATCGGCCGGGATCTGCGCCATGATGGTTTCAACGTCTTCGATGAAGCCCATACGCAGCATTTCGTCCGCTTCGTCCAGCACCAGGCCTTTCAGGCCGGAGAGGTTCAGCGTGCCACGTTTTAAGTGATCGAGCAGACGGCCCGGCGTACCCACAACAATCTGTGGGCCCTGGCGCAGGGCGCGCAGCTGCACGTCATAACGCTGGCCGCCGTAAAGGGCAACCACGTTTACGCCGTGCATATGTTTAGAGAAGTCAGTCATCGCTTCAGCAACCTGAACGGCCAGTTCACGGGTTGGAGCGAGCACAAGGATCTGCGGCGCGCGCAGGTCCGGATCGATGTTGTTCAGCAGCGGCAGCGAGAACGCTGCGGTTTTACCGCTGCCGGTCTGGGCCATACCCAGCACGTCACGACCAGAGAGCAGGTGCGGAATGCACTCAGCCTGGATCGGAGAAGGTTTTTCGTAACCGAGATCGTTAAGCGCCTCAATAATAGAAGGTTTCAGCCCAAGATCGGAAAAAGTGGTTTCGAATTCAGCCATGTAGTACGAGTGCCTCAATGTCATTGGCGGCCAGTCTACATAACTCATCATGAAATTGATCTGCAATTTTCATTGAAAAGTGTGAACCGGCTCAAAGTAGGTGTATTGACGAACAACAACGCCCTCACCCGTGAAGATGATGGCAATCAAAAAAAGATTGTGGGCTGATGTTTATGTCGTCAGCTATTGCTGGTCCGATTCTGCCAGGTCGTCTTGCTCCTGGCCCAAGAGCGATAATTCCAACAATGCATAACGGTGCTCAACATAGTTGTGTACGTTGTTAGCAACCGCTAATTTGAACAGTGCCGTAGCGCTGTCCTTTTCCCCCAGACTTAGGTAGTACTTACCTAAATAGAAGTTGGTTTCACTGAGATGCTCAGCGAGCGAGGTGTTATCCGTTGCGTCCGCCTTTAGGCGCTCCATTAACGTTTTTTCGTCAATGTTGCCCAGGTAGAACTCGACAATGTTCCATCCCCATTGCTCCTTGTCCGATTTCTCGAAGCGCTGTTCCAGTGCTTCTTTCGCCTGCTTCTCATCGAGCTTCTGCTCGGCGAGATAAAGCCACAGACTGCGGAAAGGATCGTTGGGATCGTCTTGATAAAACGCTAGCAGATCATCTTGCGCTAACTTGTCACGACCGCCGTAGTAGAGAGCGATACCGCGATTCAAGTGCGCGTAGTTGTAAGTTGGATCAAGCTCAAGTACAGAATCAAACGCTTCATAGGCAGCATCAAAATTGCCTGCCTGCGTTAAGTAAATGCCAAGGTAGTTGAATACCTCAGGCATATCGGGTCGGATTGCCAGCGCTTGTGAAAAATCATTTCGCGCTAGTGCCCTCAGACCGAGACTATCATACAACACTCCGCGCTCATATAAAAGCTGTGCGCGTTCATCATCGGTTAAAGCCCGACTGGCAAGAATTTGTTCCATACGTGCCAGAATCACTTCCTGCTGCAAAGTCGGTTGCAATGGCACTGCGAGGACTTCGTTCTTACGCCAGGCAGAGTTGCTGCATCCTGCCAGCGTTAGAGCTGTCGCAACGAAACACCAGCGCAAAAAAGGCTTCATTTCCTACTCCCGAAGACAACAAAAGGTTGAACGTCCTGTCCCCCGGCTGCAATCATGGCATCCTGCCCGGTTGTAAAAGCCCCCCGCCAGCGGCGAGGAGCTCATCGCAACGTTACTCGCCCTGGTCTGCTGCCGGCGCCTGCGGCGCGTCAGTGGACGGAGACTGCTCGGTTGCTTCTTTGATGCTCAGACGGACACGGCCCTGGCGGTCAACTTCCAGAACTTTTACCGGCACTTCCTGACCCATCTGCAGGTAGTCGGTCACTTTCTCAACGCGCTTGTCAGCGATCTGAGAGATGTGAACCAGACCCTCTTTACCGCCACCGATGGCAACAAACGCGCCAAAGTCAACGATACGGGTCACTTTACCATTGTAGATACGGCCAACTTCGATCTCAGCGGTGATCTCTTCGATACGACGGATAGCGTATTTCGCTTTCTCACCGTCGGTCGCAGCGATCTTCACGGTACCGTCATCTTCGATTTCGATGGTGGTGCCGGTCTCTTCGGTCAGGGCACGGATAACAGAGCCGCCTTTACCGATAACGTCTTTGATCTTGTCCGGGCTGATCTTGATGGTGTGGATACGCGGTGCAAACTGAGAGATGTCGCCGCGCGGCGCGTTGATCGCCTGCTCCATCACACCCAGAATATGCAGACGTGCACCTTTCGCCTGGTTCAGCGCAGCGTGCATGATCTCTTTGGTGATGCCTTCAATTTTGATATCCATCTGCAGGGCAGAGATACCTTCGCGGGAGCCCGCGACTTTGAAGTCCATATCACCCAGGTGATCTTCGTCGCCCAGGATGTCGGACAGCACAACAAAGTTGTCGCCCTCTTTCACCAGACCCATTGCGATACCTGCCACGGCGGCTTTGATCGGCACACCGGCGTCCATCAGTGCCAGCGACGCGCCACACACGGAAGCCATGGAGGAGGAGCCGTTGGATTCGGTGATTTCAGAAACCACACGTACGGTGTACGGGAACTTCTCGGTGTCCGGCATCACTGCCAGCACGCCGCGCTTCGCCAGACGACCGTGACCAATTTCACGACGCTTCGGCGAGCCCACCATACCGGTTTCACCAACGGAGTACGGAGGGAAGTTATAGTGGAACAGGAAGCTGTCGGTACGATCGCCCATCAGCTCGTCGATGTTCTGCGCGTCACGTGCGGTACCCAGGGTCGCGGTAACCAGCGCCTGCGTTTCGCCACGGGTGAACAGCGCGGAGCCGTGAGTACGCGGCAGCACGCCAGTACGCACGTCCAGACCACGGATCATATCTTTTTCACGACCGTCGATACGCGGCTCGCCTGCCAGCACGCGGCTACGCACCACGTTTTTCTCGATGGCGTGCAGAATGTCGCCCAGCTCGTTAGCGTCCAGAGACTCGTCTTCAGCAACCAGGGTAGCGATAGTTTCAGATTTGATCGCGTCAACCTGAGTGTAACGTTCCTGCTTGTCGGTGATGCGGTAAGCATCGCTCAGACGGGATTCTGCCAGGGCAGCAACGCGTGCGTTCAGCGCTGCGTCAACCACTTCCGGCTGCCAGTCCCAACGCGGTTTACCGGCTTCTTTCACCAGGTCGTTGATGTTCTGGATGACGATCTGCTGCTGCTCGTGGCCAAATACCACGGCGCCCAGCATCTGGTCTTCGCTCAGCAGTTCCGCTTCGGATTCAACCATCAGCACGGCGGCTTCGGTACCGGCAACCACCAGATCCAGCTTGCTCTCTTTCAGCTCGTCCTGAGTCGGGTTCAGAACGTACTGGTCGTTGATGTAACCCACACGCGCCGAGCCGATTGGGCCGTTGAACGGAATACCGGAGAGGGAGAGGGCTGCGGAGGCGCCAATCATCGCCACGATGTCTGGGTTAACCTGCGGGTTAACGGAAACGACGGTAGCGATAACCTGCACTTCGTTAACGAAGCCTTCCGGGAACAGCGGGCGAACCGGGCGGTCAATCAGACGCGCGATCAGGGTTTCGCCTTCGCTTGGACGGCCTTCACGACGGAAGAAGCCACCCGGGATTTTACCGGCAGCGTAGGTACGCTCCTGGTAGTTAACGGTCAGCGGGAAGAAGTCCTGACCCGGCTTGGCCTTTTTCTGGCCTACAACGGTAACGAAGACCGCGGTGTCGTCCATGCTTACCATAACGGCAGCCGTCGCCTGACGGGCCATCATGCCGGTTTCCAGGGTGACGGTATGCTGACCGTACTGGAATTTACGAATGATCGGATTAAGCAAAATTTTACCCTTTCTTAAATGTTTGACAGCACACCTTGCGGCGTGCTGACGTTAAACCCGATCCTCAGTGCATCCTCGCGACTAATGACAACCAACACCCCCCTGGGTGAAGTCTCTCATTAGCCGCGCGAACCTCTGCAACGAAGATCATTCAAAGCAACAATACAATAGTTTAGAGTGAATTGCTGCCGTCTGGTTGAAAAAAGGGGCCATCAAGGCCCCTTTCTCTGAAACTCGCCAGACTTAGCGACGCAGACCCAGACGCTCGATCAGCGCAGTGTAGCGTGCAACATCTTTACGTTTCAGGTAGTCGAGCAGTTTACGACGCTGAGAAACCATACGCAGCAGACCACGACGGCTGTGGTGATCTTTTTTGTGCTCTGCAAAGTGACCCTGCAGGTGGTTGATCTGAGCAGTCAGCAGGGCAACCTGTACTTCGGTAGAACCGCTGTCATTTTCGCCACGACCGAACTCGGAAACGATTTTTGCTTTAGCTTCAACGCTTAGAGACATTTTGAACTCCAGAATTAAAAAAATGAAAGGATGCCGATCTCTAATTCAGCGATCCCAGATGTAACGCCCGTTCGCTGTTACACAGCTAACGAGACGTTAAGCCGCAATATTCTACTCGCAGTACCCTGTTATCGCAAGGTAGCTGCATAAGCTTATGCCGCCGGATACTCTACGACAAGTCGACGCGGGGCAACGCGGCCCTCATCGTCAATCTCGCCCATGCCGATAAACTTGCCTTCGTCACCTTCCGTCACGCGCACTAGCCCGTTCAGCGGCGCGCCCGTGGTTCGTACCGGATTACCGTTCTTGAAGTAGACCGACGAGGTCAGCGGCAGATTGACCAGCGGGAAGTCCGCAGCCGGGCTATCCATCGGCATCAGTAGCGGATCCAGCAACTGCGCTGCAGGTCTTTCTTGCTGTTCAGCCTGTTCGACCAGCGCGTGCAGCTGCTCCAGGGTCACCATGCGATCCACCGGATAGGTGCTGACGGCCAGGCGACGCAGGAAGGTCACGTGCGCGCCGCAGCCCAGCTTCTCACCGAGATCGTCAATGATAGTTCGGATATAGGTGCCTTTCGAGCAGTGTACTTCCAGCTCCAGCTCGTTGCCTTCGTGGCGAATAAACAGCAGCTCGTAGACGGTAATGGGCCGGGCTTCACGCGGCACCTCAATGCCCTGACGCGCGTACTCATAGAGCTTTTTGCCCTGGTACTTCAGCGCCGAGTACATCGACGGGACCTGCATCGTGTCGCCACGAAAACTTTCCAGCGCGTCAGCAAGCTGTTCCGCACTAAAGGTCACCGGACGCTCTTCAACAATCTCACCGTCCGCATCAGAGGTATCGGTGCGCTGGCCGAGGCGAGCAACCACCCGGTAGCGTTTATCGGAGTCCAGCAGGTACTGGGAAAACTTTGTCGCCTCGCCCAGACAGATCGGCAGCATGCCGGTCGCCAGCGGATCCAGCGCGCCGGTGTGCCCGGCACGGTTGGCGTTATAGAGGCGCTTTACTTTTTGCAGCACGTCGTTGCTGGACATCCCCTGGGGCTTATCCAGCAGCAGCACGCCGTGCACGTCGCGACCGCGACGACGAGGACGACTCATCAGTCCTCCTTGCTGTCGTCCGGGTTGACGCGACGCTCATCGTCCTGTCGCACCACGTTGGTCACCAGGTTAGACATGCGCATCCCCTCGACCAGCGAGTTGTCGTAGAAGAAGGTCAGCTCCGGCACGATACGCAGGCGCATGGCTTTGCCAAGCAGCGAGCGGATAAAGCCAGATGCTTCCTGCAACGCTTTGAGGCCCGCTTTCACGGCGTCTTCATCTTTGTCGTTCAGGAAGGTAACAAACACTTTGGCATAGGCCAGATCGCGGGACATTTCGACACCGGAAACGGTGGTCATCATGCCCAGACGCGGATCTTTGATTTCGCGCTGCAGGATCATTGCAATCTCTTTCTGCATCTCCTGGGCCACGCGCTGCGGGCGACCAAATTCTTTCGCCATAATAAATTCTCCAGACAAAAAAGGGGCCATTAGCCCCTTTTAATATGATTGCCGGGTGACGCGAGGCGATCCCGACTTACGCTTCCAATCTTCAAAGTATTTTGGGTTGCAGCAACGCAGCAAGTGCGTAAGTCCCCGGGAGCATAGATTACTATGTGACCGGGGCGAACGCGCGCGGCTAAGGCCGCTGTGGCCCAAAAGACGAAGAAGATTACGCGATGGTACGTTGAATCTCGATAATCTCGAACACTTCGATCATATCGCCAACGCGAACGTCGTTGTAGTTCTTCACGCCGATACCACATTCCATACCGTTACGGACTTCGTTAACGTCATCTTTGAAGCGGCGCAGGGACTCCAGCTCGCCTTCGTAGATAACCACGTTGTCACGCAGAACGCGGATTGGGTTGTGACGCTTAATCGTGCCTTCGGTAACCATACAGCCTGCGATAGCGCCGAATTTCGGTGATTTGAACACGTCACGTACTTCAGCCAGACCGATGATCTGCTGTTTCAGCTCAGGCGACAGCATGCCGCTCATCGCTGCTTTCACTTCGTCGATCAGATGATAGATGACGGAGTAGTAACGCAGATCCAGGCTCTCAGCGTCGATAACTTTACGCGCGGAGGCGTCAGCACGGACGTTGAAGCCAACCAGGATGGCGTTGGACGCCGCAGCCAGGGTCGCGTCGGTTTCGGTGATACCACCTACGCCAGAACCGATGATCTTCACTTTAACTTCGTCAGTAGACAGTTTCAGCAAGGAGTCGGAGATCGCTTCCACAGAGCCCTGTACGTCAGCTTTCAGCACAACGTTCACTTCGTGAACTTCGCCCTCGGTCATGTTAGCAAACATGTTCTCGAGTTTGGATTTCTGCTGGCGCGCCAGTTTAACTTCACGGAATTTGCCCTGACGGTACAGCGCAACTTCACGCGCTTTCTTCTCGTCACGCACCACGGTCACTTCGTCACCCGCAGCCGGCACGCCGGAGAGGCCGAGGATCTCAACCGGAATAGACGGACCCGCTTCCAGCACTTCCTGGCCCAGTTCGTTACGCATCGCACGCACGCGGCCATATTCGAAGCCACACAGAACGATGTCGCCCTTATTCAGGGTACCTTCACGAACCAGCACGGTAGCAACCGGACCACGACCTTTATCCAGGAAGGATTCGATCACTGCACCGCTCGCCATGCCTTTACGTACCGCTTTCAGCTCAAGAACTTCAGCCTGCAGCAGGATGGCGTTCAGCAGGTCATCAATACCGGTACCCGCTTTCGCCGACACAGGGATGAACTGAGATTCGCCGCCCCACTCTTCCGGCATAACGCCGTACTGGGAGAGTTCGTTCTTAACGCGGTCCATATCAGCTTCTGGCTTATCGATTTTGTTTACCGCAACCACCAGCGGAACCTGCGCCGCTTTCGCGTGCTGGATAGCTTCGATGGTCTGCGGCATCACGCCGTCATCTGCTGCAACAACCAGAACAACGATATCCGTTGCCTGCGCACCACGAGCACGCATAGAGGTAAACGCGGCGTGGCCTGGGGTATCCAGGAAGGTGATCATACCGTTGTCAGTTTCAACGTGGTATGCACCGATGTGCTGGGTAATGCCGCCCGCTTCGCCGGAGGCCACTTTCGTTGAACGAATGTAGTCCAGCAGGGAGGTTTTACCGTGGTCAACGTGACCCATGATGGTCACAACCGGTGCACGCGGTTCAGCCGCTGCGCCCGTGTCACGGTCGCTCATTACCGCTTCTTCCAGCTCGTTTTCACGACGCAGGATAACTTTGTGGCCCATCTCTTCGGCAACCAGCTGTGCGGTTTCCTGGTCGATGACCTGGTTGATGGTGGCCATTGCGCCCAGCTTCATCATCGCTTTGATGACCTGAGAGCCTTTAACGGCCATCTTGTTCGCCAGCTCACCCACGGTGATGGTTTCGCCGATCACAACGTCACGGTTAACGGCCTGGGCTGGCTTCTGGAAGCCCTGCTGTAAAGAGGAACCTTTACGCTTGCCACCTTTGCCACCGCGGCCCGCTGCACGCGCTTCTTCGCGGTCAGCTTTGGATTCAGCGTGCTTATTGCCCTTCTTCTGAGGACGGGCAGCTTTCGCAGCGGTACGGGTGCGGCTACGGCCGCCTTCTACTTCGCGATCGTTTTCGTCTTCAGCCTGGCGAGCATGCTGCGAGGTCGTTACGTGATAATCGCTGGTGTCTTCGGTTTCTGCAGGTTCGATAACCCCGTTCCTCTCGTTTTCTTCCGCCATACGGCGTGCTTCTTCTGCTACGCGACGCGCTTCTTCTTCAAGCTTACGACGCGCTTCTTCTTCCGCTTTACGCTTCAGCTCTTGTGCTTCGGCTTCACGACGTGCTTTTTCAGCCTGGGCAGCTTTGGTCATTTCGTCAGATGGTTGATTGCTCACTTTGCTCGTTTCCGCAGCGTCGCGCTTCGCCGTATCAGCGGTGTCGCGTTTCGCTTTTTCTTCGGCTTCACGCTTCGCTTTCTCTTGTGCGTCACGCTTGGCTTTGTCCTCGGCTTCACGCTTCACAGCTTCCTCTGCTTCACGCTTCGCCTTCTCTTCCGCTTCGCGCTTCGCCTCTTCTTCCGCGGCGAGACGTTCAGCCTCTTGCGGATCGCGTTTTACAAAGGTGCGCTTTTTACGGACTTCGATCTGCACCGATTTACTCTTCCCGCCGGTGCCAGGGATATTCAGCGTGCTGCGCGTTTTGCGCTGCAGCGTCAGCTTGTCCGGCGCCGAACCGTGTTCACGGTTCAGGTGCGCCAGCAGCGTCTGTTTCTCTTGTGCTGTGACTGAGTCTTCAGCCGCCTTCGGGATCCCTGCATCAGCAAATTGCTGTACCAGGCGGTCCACGGAGGTCTGAATCTCAGCGGCCAGCGCTTTTACGGTTACATCTGTCATGCTGTTCCTTCCTGCTACAGTTTATTACGCTTCGTCGCCGAACCAGCAAATATTACGTGCGGCCATGATGAGCTCACCCGCTTTCTCGTCGGTTAACCCTTCGATATCGCTTAGGTCATCAATGCCCTGGTCAGCGAGGTCTTCCAGCGTACAAACACCACGAGCAGCCAGTTTAAACGCCAGCTCGCGATCGAGGCCTTCAAGGTTAAGCAGGTCGTCAGCCGGTTTGTTATTACCAAGGCTCTCTTCCTGCGCCAGGGCCAGGGTCGTCAGGGCATTTTTCGCGCGTTCGCGCAGGGCCTCAACGGTCTCTTCGTCCAGACCCTCAATTTCCAGCAGCTCTTTCATTGGCACATAGGCCAGCTCTTCCAGGGTTGAGAACCCTTCTTCAACCAGCACGGTGGCAAACTCTTCGTCAATGCCAAGGTGTTTGGTGAAGGTATCAATCGCCGCATGGGCTTCCGCCTGATGCTTGGACTGGAGATCGTCAACGGTCATGACGTTGAGCTCCCAGCCGCTCAGCTGTGATGCCAGACGGACGTTCTGACCGTTACGGCCAATCGCCTGCGCCAGGTTACCGGCTTCAACAGCGATATCCATGGTGTGCTTGTCTTCATCTACTACGATAGAGGCCACGTCTGCCGGTGCCATCGCGTTGATCACGAACTGCGCCGGGTTATCATCCCACAGGACGATATCGATACGCTCGCCGCCCAGCTCGGTAGAGACCGCCTGAACGCGCGCACCGCGCATACCGACGCAAGCACCAACCGGATCGATACGCTTATCGTTGGTTTTCACCGCGATTTTCGCACGGGAACCCGGATCGCGGGCCGCCGCTTTGATCTCGATAACTTCTTCACCGATCTCTGGCACTTCAATGCGGAACAGTTCGATCAGCATTTCCGGTTTGGAACGGGTCACGAACAGCTGCGCACCGCGCGCTTCAGGACGCACTGCGTAGAGCACACCGCGAATACGGTCGCCCGGACGGAAGTTTTCACGCGGCAGCATATCTTCACGCAGGATCACGGCTTCAGCATTGCTGCCCAGATCCAGAGTGATGTTGTCGCGGTTCACTTTCTTCACCACGCCGGTGATGATCTCACCTTCGTGCTCACGGAACTGATCGACAACCAGCGCGCGCTCGGCTTCACGTACCTTCTGTACGATAACCTGCTTCGCCGTCTGCGTCGTGATACGGTCAAAGGTCACAGACTCAATCTGATCTTCTACGTAGTCACCTGGGTTCAGGCTCTCATCTTCGTAGCGTGCGGCTTCCAGCGTGATTTCACGCGTCGGCATGGTGACTTCTTCAACCACTACCCAGCGGCGGAAGGTATCAAAGTCACCGCTTTTACGATCGATCTCCACACGGACATCGATCTCTTGCTCATATTTTTTCTTTGTTGCTGTAGCCAGCGCACTTTCCAGCGCTTCAAAAATTTTCTCGCGCGGCAGCGCTTTCTCATTGGAAACAGCTTCAACAACAGCCAAAATTTCTTTATTCATTGGGGGCCTTTCACCTCAATCCAGACTGTTAAAAGTGGGGGACCAGGTTCGCTTTCTGAATGTTGCTCAGCGCGAACACTTCATCTTTACCTTCGACCGTAACGGTGATCATCTCGCCATCGACACCTTTGATAATGCCCTGCCATTTGCGACGATTCTGAACCGCCATACGCAGTACCAGCGTAACCTCTTCGCCCAAATAACGCGTGTAGTGTTCGGCTGTGAACAACGGACGATCAAGACCAGGTGAGGAGACTTCCAGGTTATAAGCGACGGTAATGGGATCTTCCACATCCATCACGGCGCTAACCTGATGGCTGACATCAGCACAATCATCAACATTGATGCCATCTTCACTATCAATATAGATGCGCAGCGTAGATGTGCGACCACGGATAAATTCAATACCTACCAATTCGTAGCCCAGCGCTTCGACCGGTGCGGTAATCATCTCTGTTAATTTTTGCTCTAATGTGGACAAACCCACCCCCAAGACATAAAAAAAGGGCGTAAGCCCAGTTATTCTGTAGTCAGATAACAAAAAACCCCGATAAATCGAGGCTTTAGATAACTGAACCCTATAGCCGTGACAACGGCCTGGAGAACCTTTCGCAACTGCTTTTTTTCAAATGTGACGCCGAAGGCTCAAGGTCTTCATAGTATATTTGAAAAAGAACACTAAGGGAAAGTGGTTGCGGGGGCCGGATTTGAACCGACGACCTTCGGGTTATGAGCCCGACGAGCTACCAGGCTGCTCCACCCCGCGCCTGAATCGTGGCAAATACTACGCCGATATTGCATTAAATGCAAGTTAAGACAGGTGTAAACACCGGGAACGACTGATTAGACAGACATTATAATCAATTGATTTTATTCATTGCAACTAAAAAACGCGCCCCATCTCTCTGCACCGCGATTATCCCGTGATTTTTTTTAATGATTTTGCCACGCAATGCTTTCGGTCGCCGCGAAAAGATGATTAAATGAAAACTCACTTATTTTGCATAATAATGCATTACTGATGGGTGCCTAAGCGCTTTTAGCGGTAATGTTTAGCCTATCATCATGGCGTGGCTGTTAAGTCTCTCACCATAGGTATAGTTAGCAGGGATTTATTTTATGACGACGATTCTCAAGCATCTTCCGGTTGGACAACGTATTGGCATCGCTTTCTCTGGCGGCCTCGACACCAGCGCAGCCCTGCTGTGGATGCGCCAAAAGGGCGCGGTTCCTTATGCCTACACGGCGAATCTGGGTCAGCCAGATGAGGATGACTATGAGGCTATTCCACGCCGTGCAAAAGAGTACGGGGCGGAAAATGCGCGCCTGATCGACTGCCGTAAGCAGCTGGTTGCCGAAGGCATTGCCGCTATTCAGTGCGGTGCGTTTCATAATACCACCGGCGGGCTGACCTATTTCAACACCACGCCGCTGGGCCGTGCCGTCACCGGCACCATGCTGGTTGCCGCCATGAAAGAAGACGGTGTGAACATCTGGGGCGACGGCAGCACCTATAAAGGCAACGATATCGAACGCTTCTACCGCTACGGCCTGCTGACCAACGCCGAGCTGAAGATCTATAAGCCGTGGCTCGATACCGACTTTATCGACGAGCTGGGCGGCCGTCAGGAGATGTCTGAATTTATGATCGCCTGCGGCTTTGACTACAAAATGTCAGTTGAGAAAGCCTACTCCACCGACTCCAACATGCTGGGTGCGACTCACGAAGCCAAGGACCTGGAGTTCCTCAACTCCAGCGTTAAGATCGTTAACCCGATCATGGGCGTCAAGTTCTGGGACGAGAGCGTGAAGATCCCGGCGGAAGAGGTGACTATCCGCTTCGAGCGCGGTTATCCGGTGGCGCTGAACGGCAAAACCTTCGCGGATGACGTTGAGCTGATGCTGGAAGCCAACCGCATCGGCGGCCGTCACGGTCTGGGCATGAGCGATCAGATTGAGAACCGTATTATCGAAGCGAAAAGCCGTGGCATCTACGAAGCCCCGGGAATGGCTCTGCTGCACATCGCCTACGAGCGTCTGCTGACCGGTATTCACAACGAAGATACTATTGAGCAGTACCACTCCCACGGTCGCCAGCTCGGCAAGCTGCTCTATCAGGGCCGCTGGTTCGATCCGCAGGCGCTGATGCTGCGTGATGCGCTGCAGCGCTGGGTGGCGAGCGCCATTACCGGTGAGGTGACCCTGGAGCTGCGTCGTGGTAACGACTACTCCATTCTGAATACGGTCTCTGACAACCTGACCTACAAGGCAGAGCGTTTGACCATGGAGAAAGGCGACTCGGTCTTCTCACCGGACGATCGTATCGGCCAGCTGACCATGCGTAACCTGGATATCACCGATACCCGCGAGAAGCTGTTCAACTACGCTGAGACGGGCCTGATCTCCTCTTCGGCCAGCACCGGCCTGCCGCAGATGGATAGCCTTGAGCACAGCGATAAGCAGTAATATCGCATTGAGGTATTAAGGGCGCATAAGCGCCCTTTTTTATGCCTGCCTGCTTAGATCCTACTTCGCCGCGTCGTTCAGTACCGCATCGAATTTATCTACCGGGCAGAAGCCATTCGCATCGACCGGACAGCCTTTCAGCGCCAGCGTTACGCGCTGTGCCGGTGCCTGTAGCGTGAGCACGTCGGCATTGCGCAGCTGTTCCGTGCTTTGATACACATACTCAATCTTCATCAGATCGCGGTTGGCGCTCTGGTCATGCCAACGTTGGAAGACGATTTTACCGCCGATCGGCGTGCGCTCGTACTGGTCATGGAGCTGGTAGGGTTTGAAATCCAGCGCCGTCAGCAGCGAGGCGATGTTGGAGTCATGCCCTACCAGCAGCGTGACTTTCGGTGCGCTAGCCCGGTCCGTCACCAGCGCCTTGTCGATATACTTCACCAGCGGTTTCGCCACGTTCTGTGCCACTGCCGTAGAGGTGAAGAGCGAATCCTGATAGCCGTTTTTCAGCTTCGACAGCACGCGCCACTGCTGGTCGGTTTTGATCTCGCCCCAGGCAACCTGATCCATCGGGAAGCCTTCGTAATACTGTAGCGTGAAGGCATCCACCAGCGAGTTGCCCACCTTCAGCGGCCCGGAGACACCCGGTTCTTTCTCATACCCAGCGCTGAAGGTATCTTTCGGGTCGGTCAGAGAGCAGACCTGCTTCTCTTTACAGGAGGGGGAGTCGGCATAGTCTGTGATCTGCGCTAACAGCTTATAGCTTTCCTCCAGCTGCATCCCCTGGCGCTCGGTCTGCATGGCCTGCACCGCCCTGTCACGGAACGCCGCGTCCTTGTCGGTAATAACGGGATTAAAGGTAGGATCCATCGTGCCCATCGCGTCCTGATGGTGGACCGGCACGTCACAGCCGGGGAACGCGCCGGTAATGAAGAACTGTGCCGTGGCGACGGTGCGCTGCAGGCTGTTGGCGTAAGCATAGACGGCATCAGACGTCGGGCACTCTCCCGCTTTCACCAGCCCCTGCTCCGCCAGCCATTCACGCATGTAGTGCCCCATATAGACTTCAAGCACCCCGCCCTTGGTGGTGAGCTGACCGCCCGGCACGTCCCACTCAGGCCACTTGTTCGGCGTCGACTGCTGCAGCACGCTGCCGTTATCTGCCAGCGGCGCGCGCAGGTTGTGGCGGCTCATGATCAACACCTGTTGTAGCTGATAGCCTTCAGGCGTCGTTTGTGCCTGCGCACCTGCGGTTAATGCCCCGGCCAGCGCAACTGCGAGTAGTGCTCTTTTCATCCCTCATCCCTCACCTTTGTCATTGTCGCGTTCAGTGTGACAGATTGATGACAAATTTCCCGGAGCCGTTTCGCAAAGTGGGCAAGCCGCTACTGCCTAAGCTGATGCCCATATTCCTGCATCCAGTCGGCCAGCGGCGCGAGAGCCTTTTGCAGGGTAAGACCAAGGGGCGTGATTTGATACTCCACGCGGGGTGGAATTTCAGGATAGACGGTACGCGTGACCAGTCCACGCTGTTCAAATAACCGCAGCTGCTTGGTCAGCTCTTTTTGCGTAATGGGCGCAGCGGCCCGCAGCAGATCGCCGAAGCGCACCGGCTCGCTGAGGATAATCAAGCGATAGATAATCGGGATGGCCCACTTTCCGGAAAGCAGTCCGATAAAGCTAGTCATCGGGCAGGGCTCATGCTGACAATTTTTTTCTTCCGCACAGTCGAGTAATAGCGCCATTGCACACCTCTTGCCTCGTTAGTATCCAATTGGTACCTGGTTTCTTTTAGATACTAACGTTTCTATAGTGCTTTCTCCAGTGTCCAATCAGGAGAAGAAAATGGGTCGTTTAGCAGATAAATATACGCTGATTACCGGCGGTACGACGGGCATCGGCCTGGCGACGGCGCAGGAGTTTATCGCCGAAGGGGCGCACGTGGCGGTGACGGGCCGTAATCCCGACACGCTTGCCGATGCGAAGCGCATTCTGGGGGATAACGCATGGGTGATCCCCGCTGACGCGGGCGATATTGCTGCGCAAAAGCAGCTGGCCCAGACGATTGCTACCCGCTGGCCGCGGCTGGATGCGCTCTTCATCAACGCAGGCGATGTTACCCACGGTGAGATCGAGGCGTGGGACGAGGCCAAATGGGATCGCCTGATGGCGATTAACCTCAAAGGCCCCTTCTTTCTGATTCAGGCCCTGCTGCCGCTGTTGAATAATCCCTCTTCGGTGATCCTCTGCGGCTCGGTTAGCGCACGCATCGGCCTGCCCGCCAGCAGCGTCTACGCCGCCAGCAAAGCCGGCCTGCTTTCGCTGGCGCGCACGCTGTCGGCCGAGCTGTTGCCGCGCGGCATCCGCGTAAACGGTCTCAGCCCCGGTCCGGTGGAAACCCCGGCGCTGGGCAAGCTTGGTCTTGATCCAGAGGCATTACGGGCTATGCAGGAGGAGATCATCAAACTGGTGCCGCTCGGAAGAATGGGTAACGTGCGTGAGATGGCAAAGGCCGCGCTGTATCTTGCGTCGGACGACTCAAGCTATACGGTGGGGACCGATCTGCTGGTCGATGGCGGCGTCGGCAGCCTGTAACCCTGTGCGGGGCCTGTGGGCCCCTTTTTAACATCTTACCCGGTCTGGATCTGCAACAGAGTCAGGTTGCCACTCATTACCGCGCCGGTATCAATGTAGTACTGATTGGCAAAGCGTTGCGCCTTACGCAGCGGCGTGTGGCCAAAGATAAAGAGATCGGCACCGTGAATATCTTTCACCCTGCCCGCCTGCGAGGCAGCCAGCCGATCCCGGTTCCAGAGGATCTGGTCTTCGTCTACCGGGGTGCCAAAAACATAGGTATCGTCGGGGTAGTCAGCGTGACACACAATCACTTTTTTACCCTGCGTGGTGACTTCCACGATCAGCGGTAGCGCAGCGATATGGGGCAGCAACGCTCTGGCCTGCTGCTCCTGCTCATCATCAAGATTGAAAAACCAGCTGCCGCCGTTCATCTGCCAGTGGCTGGCGCTGCCGTTATGGAGCAGGCAGTTCAGCATCATCTGCTCATGGTTGCCGCGCACTGCCCGGCACCAGGGACAGGTGACCAGCGTCATACACTCCACGTTCTCTACCCCGCGATCGGTGAGATCGCCTACGGAAATCAGCAGATCCTGCGACGTATCGAACCCAACGAAGCTCAGTTTATTCAGCAGCAGGCTGTAGCAGCCGTGAAGGTCGCCAGTAACCCAGATGTTGCGCCATGCCGCGCCGTCGAGCCGCTGCCAGGTCATGAGACTGTACCGTACAGGAGTGGTTGTTGTTTTAAGCAGTATAGCCGGGGGAGAATGAGAGAAAGCGCGCGCCGCTGTTTTCGTGAGGTACAGACGAAAAAAAAGAGATCTTGCGATCTCTTTTCTCTGGAATATTGGTACCGAGGATGGGACTCGAACCCACAAGCCCGTTAGGGCACTACCACCTCAAGGTAGCGTGTCTACCAATTCCACCACCTCGGTACGGAATACTTACTGTGGGATATCGCTGGTCGGCTTGTTAGCCGGCGCTGCGGGTTGAGTCTGCTCAGATTTCGCTGGCGCGCTCAGATTTTCCCACTCGCTCCCTTTGTTGGTTTTATTGCTGTTAATGTTACCCAGCACCAGACTGATAATGAAGAACAGGGTAGCCAATACAGCGGTCATACGGGTCATGAAGTTACCAGAACCACTTGAACCGAACAGCGTACCGGAAGCGCCTGCACCAAAGGAGGCTCCCATATCAGCGCCTTTGCCTTGCTGCAGCATGACCAGACCCACAAGGCCAATCGCCACAATAAGGAAAACTACTAAAAGAGCTTCGTACATAATCAACCTGTTCCTTGCGGAGTTGCCGCATAACTTAAGCTTCAAACCCTTAATGGATTTCAAACCAAAAGCGGGAGTTAATGTTATTTCCCACTTGAGCGGGTGTGAATACTAACCAAAGCGCATGACCTGCGCAAGGGCAATTTTGCCGCATTGTATCAACTGCGGAAAAAAAGAGCAAAAGCCAGATAGAAAGGCGATTCAATGCACTAACTGCGCATAAAACAGACGCTTACCGACGGGCTTTTTTTGGGTCCGCCTTCACTAATTTGTACTTGCCGTGCTTGCGTACGATCCGCCAGACGTCGTCTCCCTGCTCGATGGGTTCATTGAGGCTGTAGAACGTCGTTTTGTTACCCTGGCGAACCCCTACCTGTAATCCCTCCCCCTCCCCGCTGACCAGCGTAACGATCGGCGTCATATCCATTTCAGGTGTGCCCGTTGGTTTTTCGGTCGCTGCGGGCACAGGCGTACGGCCTGCCGGGGTAGCTATCATACTCAGGGGATCGATAGCCTGCTGATTGTGGCTCAGCGCCAGATGCAGATGTGGGCCGGTCGTGCGCCCCGTTGCGCCAGACAGCGCCATCACCGTCCCCTGCTTGAGCTGCTCACCCTGATGGACGCCGATTTTGTTGAGGTGAAGATAGCGGCTACGCCAGCCCTTACCGTGGTCAACGGTAACAAAAAAGCCGGTTAGCGGCCCATAACCGGTCTCGGTTACCTGACCGTCTGCAATGGCCTTCACCTCACTGCCTAAGGGCGCGCGAAGATCAACGCCTTTATGGTCAAGTAAAGCATGTTCAAGCGGATGAAAACGCATGCCGAACGGCGAGGTCACGTGAGGTGTACCGGAAAGCGGCCAGCTAAATTGGGGAGCCGCTTGCTGAGGGGGCCTGACGACAGCCTTTTGCAAAGGGAGCGACGCGGATCCCGGCAGAGGAAAAACGCTGACCAGAAGAAAGAACAGAAACGTCAGAATAGCCATCAGTGAAGCACCTCCATGTGCAAAATCAGCAGCGCGGTAACCGCAATAGCAGGCCCGAAAGGAAGATAGGGATTGGTTGTATTAAGACGACGAAATGGCGGCAGACCACGAATAAAAAAGGCCAGCACGCCCAGCACTGCCGATCCCAGCATCAGCTCCGCAATATGGTTAAGACCCACCCAGGCCGCGCAGGCGGTATAAAGCTTAACGTCGCCGCCACCCAGCCCCTCCCGCTTCCCGAGCCATGCATACCCATGCGCCAGCAGCCAGGTGAACGCGCCAATAACGATGGCTCCCATTACGCTATCCCGTGGCGACACGGGAATAATATTCAACACCGAGGCGGCAAGACCCAGCCAAAGCAGGGGGTAAACCAAACCGTCCGGCAGCAGAAACGTCTTGATATCGATAACGGCGAGCGTATACGCCAGGCAAAAAAAGCAGGCCAGAAAGAGGATCTGTATCAGGGTAAATTGCGGAAAGTAGCCCGTTACCAGGGCAAAAAAAACCATCCCGGTAGCTAACTCGCTAAGCGGATAGAGAGCCGGAATGGCGCATTTACAGTAGCGGCAGCGGCCTCTCAGCAGCAGCCAGCTAAACAGGGGAACGTTATCCCACGGCATTACCGCGTGCTGGCAGCGCGGACAGTGTGATGGCGGCCACCACAGATTAACGTCAGCCCAATCGCTTTGAGTAGCCTTCTCCGTCACGCTGCGCATCATCATAATGGGCAGGCGATAGATCACGACGTTAAGAAAGCTGCCGATGAATAACCCCAGGCCCAGCGCAAGCCACGGATACCACGCTGTCATTATTGTTTCTATACGCATCGGGGATTAACGCTTAACGGCGCAACGGGAGATATAGGCTTTAACGGTCTTGATATCTGCCGATGAAAAATGTGCGGAGCGCGGTGCCTCGGTATATGAAACAACCTCTGCATGCGGCTCTACGCCGCCAGGGTGAGAAGCCGCATGCTGATTTCCATCAAGCGTGACGTTCAGACTGGAGAAATCGATCATATTGATATTTTCAGGTAAATACGCCGGGCCAACCTTGTGGTGCGGTTGAGAGGTGATTACCGGCGTTGCCACACCACGGTAATGCAAGCTGCCAACCATATCTCCGGCAACGGTTTCATGCCTGCTGCGCTGATACTGAATAAGGAGCGGCCGGGTATAGTCGTCATTAACGTTATGATCACCCTGGGCGTCTTTATTAAAGACTTCAATCGTCAGCAGACGCAGGTTACGCGAGGGTATCCAGACTATGGCATCGCTGCTGGCACGCCCGGCGCTTAGCGACCCGGAGACCGAATAGATATGGCTGCCTCTGTAATCTGCCTCCTTGACGATAGCGCCGTACTGCGACACCTTGCCCAGGTGTCCCGGCTTCGTCCAGTAATCAGCAGCATAGCAGGTGGTATCCAGGCACTTTACCTGACTGCTGTCATTGGTGTGGATTACGGGAGCCCCACTCGTTGCTGGCGGCAGGGGAAATACCTCCTCTTTCTCATTTAACACATAAATAATGTTATAGAGAAAGGTCGCTTTTCCCGCGTTGCTTGCATTTAAAACAATGGGAAACGATCGTGACAAATAGTCACAATGCGGCGGTGCAAACCGATAGCCCGCAACGGCATTGCCCGCTGCGCCCATAAAAATCAGACCCGCCATAACCGATGTGCTTTTTAAATGATGTAACATGTATCGTCCTGGAATTATCCTGTGGCTTTAGATAGCGTATCCATAAGGGCAAACAGTCCGAGAAAGACCCATATCACGCAGCCACCTAGCGTTAGCGTTGCCATATTTTTTAAAAAGGCGGCAAGCTTTTTAATATATTCATGAATATGTTCACGCGATCTCTCCGAGACCGAGAGCAATACCTCATTAAACGACGGCAGGTCGGCATAAAGACTGATATTAAGCAGCTCTTCTACGCCCAGCAGCCCGGAATCCAGCGCTTTGCCATAGTTCAGGCCCTGAGCCATTTTGCCAAGCATGGTATCCAGGTGCCACCGTAGCCAGCGGTTAGCATTAGACTGCACAATAACAATGGCGTCGGTCAGAGGGATATTATTGCTCAGCATCAGCGACAGGTTATTTAAGAAGATCGACGACGTTAGCTGTCGATAGGTTGAAAACGGCAGTATCTTGTCTAACGCCCTATTACGTAGCGCGCCGTTCAGGTTCGCCATCGCAAACTTTGTCAGTAAAACAATACAGATAAAGCTGATGACAATTTTTAGCCACAGCCCCTCATAGAGCGCCTCGCCAAAATGATAAAGGCTCTGGGTAATACCTGGCCACCGTTCCACAGGCAGCACCGAGGCAAACGCCGGGAAGACCTTTTCCGCATAGCCAGCAATCACCACTAACGACAGCGAAATCATAATCAGCGGAAACGTCAGGGCGCTGATGATTTTCTTACGCAGCTCATCGTGATATTTAATGATTGAAACAAGGGTAAAAAAACCCTCCGCCAGGCTGCCACTTTTTTCTGCCGCGGTAATTAAGCTCAGTTCGGTAGTAGGAACCGCACCGGTAAAAACGGCGGACACGGAGGTTTCCTGCTTCATCTGGGTAATTAACAGCAGCAGTTTCTGGCTAAATCTTTTACCTAATAGCGCCTGCCCTTCGGTCTGCAATTTATTTAGCGAATCATAGAGCGGCAGTCCGGCTTTGATCATATCGCCACAAAACTGATAGATGTAGATGCGCTGTTTTTTAGTGAATTTTTTCAACGATAAGCTCCAGATCTTCCGGGGAGATGACGCCGAACTCCATAGCAAACCAGCAGGTATCAACCTGACCCTGCAATACTTTTGCCATCACCTTTTCGCGTATTTCAAAGCCCTCGGTCAGGCCGTTAGCGGTATAGCGCTTTTTACGCCACAGCGTGAAAACCTGTAGCCACGCCTGCTGGGATATCGCCGCCAGCTCTTCATAGCCGGGTAGAAAATATTCCATGGCGATTTGCCGGCCTTTGATACCGCTCTGCTTACACGCCACACATCCCTCTTCACTGGCGGTATAGAGCGTGAACTTTTTGCCAGCAACGGTTTTTAGCTTGTGTACTTTTTTACAGCTGTCGCAGAGCACCGGGATCAGCTTCTGGCACTGTAGACCCGCTATAAAACCCGGCGTGGACAGCTTGTCACTACCGATGCCCAGCGCCGACATGCGCTGTAGCAGCGAGACAATGCTGCCAGCATGAACGGTGGTGAAGCAGTAGTGCCCGCTCTCCACTGCGCCTGCTAAGGCATTGGCCGACACGCTGTCACGGATCTCCCCCACCATCAACACGTCAGGATCGCGGCGTAACGCTGACTTTATTGCCGCGTGAAAACCGCCGTCCTCGCCGCTGACCACCGAGCTCTGTTTCGCGCCGTAGATCTGATACTCCACCGGATCCTCCACCGTCAGGAAACAGCCTCGGTCTTCATAGCGATTGATTTGCAGCCACTCCATGAGGTTTTTCAGGGTGGTGGATTTCCCCGAGCCGGTAGTGCCAGCGATGACATAGGCACCATAGGGATTGCTGAGGATTTTTTTCAGATCCGCCATCTCAGCGGGCGAAACGCCAATTTTATCCAGCGAACCCAATCCCTCTTTTTGGAGTCCCGAGGGAATAATACGCAGCACCGCGTGATAGCAGTCCGGCGACTCGCCAAAAATGGGAAAGTGGGCGTAGCGAAAACGGTAAGGTTTTCCCTCAAGGTTGTAGAGAATATTGGCGTTTTGCGGAATAGCCCGGTTCCAGGTGGTATCCCGCGTCGTTGCCTCCACGTTATAGAGCACAAAAACCATCTCATCGCACTGGGCAGCTTTCACCTGCATAAACGGCGTCAGTACGCCGTTCACGCGCGCTTCGAAGACGGCCAATACATCGTTACGCGTGATATGCAGATCGCTGGCTCCCATCGACACCACGCGCTGGAGTACGTTGGCAAGCCGTCGCTGGGTATCGGTGATATCAATCGCGCTTTGTGCGGCGGTAATCTGCTTTAGCGAGATAAATTCGATTACCTTGTAATACTGATCTTCACTTACCTGCGCCAGGCCAGAGACCAAACGCTTATGCAGCGTTCCCAGACGCGCTATCTGGATTTGGTACTCAAAAAGCCTGTCGATATCTACCGTGTTGATCAGCAGATACTCTTTACCCGCATGGGTGGCGGTGATGCCAATACCGTCAAACTCATGGAAATCCCACGCTCCCATCAAGAGATCATCGGGCGCGATACGCACATAGTCTAAACTCACCGGCCGGTTTCCTTGATAGTCAGACCTGAGATCTTGTCTCTTACCAGTTGGAACTGGCGGCCATCGAGCGTAAAGCGCTGACCCGGGCTTACGTAGCGCAGACTACTGCCGTCGGCACTGCTTACCGCGACGCGCGACAGGCCACCTATGTTGGATTCCAACAGTACGTGGGGTAAGCCGCTACTGGACTGCGAGGTACCGCTATCTTCAGGCATGGATACCGGCTGCGCCCTTGCCTGCACGTTGTCTTCGCCACGAAGTTTACGGATCTCGCTCTTCATCCTTTCCAGCTCAAGCTCGTTAGCCACGTCGCGCTTTTTAACCTCCCAGGCATAATCCTCTTCTACCATCTGCTGGATATGCTGCTGCATTGCGCTCTCGGGAATTGGTGGCGCAGGGGGGAGATCGGTTGTCGGTGCGGCCTGAGCCATCCCTGCTCCTAGCAAGAGCAGGCCTGCTGTTAAATGCCTTTTTACGCTTTGCATACTAATCCTCCGGAAATTTTGATGCCTTTATCATTGGACTCTATTTTTTTAATTAAAAAAGCATCTCGATATGCCTGTTTATAGAGCGCAAGCTGGGCATTAATCTCTGCCGTGCCCGCAGAAAAACGATCGTTACCGTTACCGATCTGCATCTCCCAGCTGGCGCTCAGCAAGCCGCGAAATGACAAATGGCCTGCCAGCGCCGCCTCTTTATCTCTTACCGCCGAAGCAGGATAGCTTTTAAAAAGAATGATGCCGTCGCGCTGGGCTTTATTACTCTTCTCGCTGTTTAATAGCGAGTTATAGGTATTCACATAGGCTATTATCTCATTGCAGCTGTGCAGGCTTAATGCCTGCTTCTTGCCCCACTGGATAAACATCTTATTTTCTGTAACGGGCAGAGCCAGCCTGCTATATTCAAAATCGTTTGCTGGGGCCCGATCCTTTTCTCGTCTAACCGGTACGGAAGCCGAGTACGTCTTGCCAAAAAAATTGATAGCGGGCAGAGTCAGGATAGTGCCCTGTTCAATGTTAAAACCGACTGCACAACTCTTGATATCACAGATAAAACGTCTATTTTTAATGGCAACGCCCATTGCTGACAGGGTTAATGTATTCTGACGAATCTCTTCCAGCACGTTAATAGCCTGATGAATATCTACGCCAGCGAGAGACTTTTTATAAAAGGAGGCAATAGCGGCCAAATCGGTCTGTTTTTTACGCAACGCCTGCTGCTGCGCGGCACGTTTTTCATCAGCAGGGGCTTTTATCCCATAGTACCACCATGCAAACGCGCCAATAATGATGATAAACAGGCTGGCAGCGATCGCAGCGGTAACAATGATCGGCGCATTATATCCTCTCTTTACTTTCCAGAAATAAATCTTCTCCAGCATAATTTATCCATGCATATATAAATGAATTACGGTTCCTATGAGGGCGAGTAAAATAGCGCCCGCGCATGTGCTTATCGTCATAATGAATCGCCGCTTCCGCTTAAGAGATAGCTGATGCATGCGGCAGCGCTCAATCACTGCCTCAAGATGTAAAGAGGTAAGCGGCGTAAACTCAAGATGCTCATAGATACCCAAATGCGTCATCAGTTCGTCAAAGAGGCTGCGTGCCATAAAGCAGTCCGTGCCGCTCACTATCCGCCCGCCCTTAATGATTAATAGATAGGTCACCTCATCACTTTCATGAGAATAATAAATCCCATCGCCGAACAAATTTTTAATATAGAGAGCAAAAGGTTCATACGCGGTGGATACCTTGCTACAGTATCCGGTTGCTACCCTGCCCTCATCATCGCGATAGATAAGCTTTCGGTTTGCTTTAACCATGCCGCGAAACGACGCCTGCGTCGGCAGGCCGAGATAAGACATATCCTCTGCCTCCCACAGCAGCCCGGTCAGGATATTCTCTTTAAGTAATCGCTCTTTCACCGTATCTGCCTCTTCATTAGCGAGAGGTGATCGGCTGGCGATAGTAGTCAATGCCGATGACCATCACCACCGTGGCCGATGCGTCATCACTGCTGTCATCTACCCCTAGTACCTGATACTGCAGCCCGCCGTTTTCATCTTTAATATCGTACTTGGCCACCATCAGCAGATCGCCAGGCATAATAATCGAGGAGTTAAAAGACTCGGTGGTGCTAACAGAGGGCAGCTGCACGTCGTCATACTCTTCAATGCCTTCCAGATAGCGCTTGGTGAAGCCATTTACTACCTCTATACGTCCATCAGAAAGTATTCGGGGCGTGATAATAAAGCTGGTACCGGTCACGACGGTGTCGGTTTCTACGTCGACGTTTTCTTCACCGTTGTCATCAACCGTACGCGTCCTGCTCGAAACGTAATTTTTAGATCGCGTCATATTGAGTGGCACCGGCATATTGTTACGGGTGATAAACGAACCGCTTTGCAGGGAACGGCTACCGGTAAGCTTGTAAAGCGCATCCAGCCCGCTGTTGATATCGACGTTACTGTTTTTCCAGCCAACGGAGACGCCGCTGGTTAGGGAATCCAGCATAGATGACGTGATTTTCATTGAGCTTGTCCCGTCATCAAATGAAAATCCAAGCCCCGCCTGCAGCTGTTTCACCTTCGATTTATCGAGGGTGAAAATCTTATAGGTAACAATAAATTGGCGGCTGTTATCGGCTTTATATTTATCCAACGCCTTACTTAACGCTTCATACTCGGATGGCCGTGAGTTAACCATCAGAATGGACGTATCTTTAAAGAGGTTGTAGTTTCCGGAAGTGACATAGTTTTTCGCCATATCCTCTACGTCATCCCAGAACGACGATTCAAACTTGGTTTCAGTTTTACCGGTTAACCCGCCGTTAGACGTTGCTTCGTTACCCGAGAGATCGAGGGTTGTTTCCGACTTATTGTTCTCGCCATAGAAGTCCAGCTTAACAACGTAGGTCTCATAGACGTTTATTTTGAGCACGTTATGGCCGTCAAGCTTAGGGCTGACGTCATACAGCGAAGCGATATAGCGCATAAACTCTTCAAAGGTGCCGTTAAAGTTCACGCTGTGAGGCGTATCCCAGGCGTTATCCTCCTCGCCGACTTTCGTGTCGCCCATGGCTTTATCATTGATGCGGTAGCTGATACCCGTTTGGGTGGCAACCGCGTCTAAAATAATGGACAGGGTAGCGGGCTCATAGGAGGATATTTTAACGTGCTTGCTTAACAGCTTCTGCTGCTCCACGCTGTACTCAACCTTCTGACCTAAAAAAGCGCTATCATATTTTATGTAAGGTTTCGCTTTTGAAGCTTCCTGCGTGGTCGCATCAGAAAATGTTTTTTTAACATCATTATTGGCATCGAATTTCTTTTCGAAATCGCTGACGCAGCCCTGTGCCAATAGAGCCAGTAGCAGTGCCCCTGCTTTAATTTTCATGATATATCCGTATAATTACATTTCGTCGATGACAATAACGCGGTTTTTTTCGTACTTCTTCACCACCAGCCCGTAGTTTTCAGAAAAGAAAAGCTCGCCCAGGGCCTGTAAAATTTCGTCATCGGTATTACCTGTTAGGGTAATATCGTTATAAACGAGGTAGTCTTTTTTGCTGTTCCAGAAAAGCTTATACCCGTTTGCGGACACCCAGTCTTTTACCCCTTGGCTTAACAGCTCATTCTCCTGAATAACCATCGGCAGAATTCCCGTAGGCTCCGAATCATGAAATGGGTTTTTCCCTTGCTGTGCCGCCCAGGTATTTAAGGGCATACAGGCCGTAAAAAGCAGCACCCCCAACACATAGCTTATATAACGCATATCTATTCCTTTGAAACTATTCTGACTACATTATTGGTATTGATATGAATCTAACAGATCCGCAGGCGTACCCGGCTGGGGTATTGTGCTGCACCAGCGGCTCACGGTATAGGAGACTGCATAAGGATTCACAATGTTTACCCCTTCACCAGTGCTGCCATCAAACATGCCCAAGGTTGAACTAATGATCCATATGTACTTTGAGTTCTCATAAATGACATGGTCACCCCCATTACGCCCCGGCGTACTGGTCCTTGGCGATTTTTCGAAATTCTGCTCGGCAAATTCAATTTGAGCCGTAATACCTGCTAATTGCCCAATAACATTTGAAGTGTAGGGTGCTGATAGATTGTATCTGTTTAAGCTTGGGTCTGCATAAGCATCAGTAGCAGGGCCCTGTGCTCGATAAGCTGAAACAGAGGATATCGCTACGCTTAAACGAGGATATAACTTCCGTAACACTGAAATCTGTCTAGGATTCCCATCACTATCCAACAAAAAAACTCCGTTGCGATCGCGTAAAGGAACTTTTTGCTCTATTTTTGGGCAGGTTTGAACCGGATAGCGTATATTAGCTGTATCATTACCATAGTCTGTAGATCCGTCATCATAAGAAGGTGGATCGCTTGGAGCACGCTCTTCAGGGGCAGCGTTCATGCCGCCATGGGTAATATAATCCGTAATTGTAGGAGTCAATAACTCAAATGCGTCATAGGTATAAGGCTCATAATAATAGATCTGATCTGAATCTGATTCATCGGCTATTACGGGTTGTTCCCCTATAATATCATTGATATGAAGCTCGCCGATAAATGTTCGAGACTGAGGATCCTTATACAGATAAAATTTAGGATTGCCGTCTGCATCAAGAATTAAATCGCCGCCGTAGCCCCGCTGAAAAAGATAAACTTTGCTTGCCGTGTTTTCCATAACCACGTTAGCTTGCAAGGTACCAAGCTTTTGATCGCCATTCTTGTTATGCGCATCTTTCATATTCAGCGATAATAATGTGTTTTCACCATGTGCTCCGGTACCGGGGCGCTGCTCGTAGCACATCTCTACCTGACTATCTTCCGAGTTCCAGCACATATTGCCGCCACCGCCGCCAGCAATGCCGTTGTCGTTATCGTTCAGATCAAAGGTAAAGCGAACGCCAAACTCACCGGTGGTATAGCTGTTTAAGGAGCCGATGCTGCTAGCCACGCTGCCAAACTCAACGGGTGTTTTGCCATCGTTATTTTTCGTTACCAGCTGCCAGTTGCCATTTGTTGAATCCCGATGCACGACCCACGCATGTGAGGGTACAATTCCCGCGGATGAAAGCGCCTGCGCTAGTGCAGGCTGGAAACGTGCAAAATCAAGTCGCTGGCTCGACTCGCCCGCATTAAACTCAATGACAACGTCAATTTGGTTAATGCTGCTCTGCTGACGCTCCAGATCGCTGCCGCGAAAGCCGACCCGCTCAATGTGTACAGTACTGTTTTTCGCCGCACCGCTCATCCAGCAAGGGAGATACTCCTTTTCAAAAGCGTAGTTTGATTTCGGCGTCACCTTACAACTGCTGCTAATAAAGCGATAGCGCTGCTGGCGGGCATCGCTGCCGTCGCCCCAAAGGTAGTATTCGCTTTCGCTACCAGTATCGATATCGTTAACGTCGTTGCTTAAGCGTACCTGATAATCGGCATCCGGCGTCTCGGTGTTATATAGCGGGTTGCTTATCTCTTCGGACGTGTTTGATTCATCATTCGTTATAACCATATCAGGATCTTTGACGAAATTGATGACGCCTTTCATCTCCTGCACCAGTGCCGCAGCAATATTATGCTGAGATGCACGATCTGCCTGCTTGCGTACATAGCGGGTATACATTGTCAGAATGCCTCCGGCAATCGCCATCACAATGATGATTTCCAGCAATGAAAACCCACTCTCTTTACGCCTAACCATTAAAATCTCCATGTTCCGGCGACAACAATATCCGCCCAAGAGCGGATATTAATGCTTCATTTAATGATTACTTACTGCCGAATACGATGCCGTTATTAGCACCACCAATATTACAGGTAGCTTCGTCAACAATATCGGTGCTGGTAATATCTTCAGCAACAGAGAGCGACTTCAGGACGCTACCTGCTTTTTTATCAGCATCCAGCTCGGTTCCATTAAGCGCTGCAGACTCATCCTCGCCAGCTGGCGCAGAGATAATACCGACATAATCCCATTGGTTTCCCATCTGCGATAGCAGATTGCGGCACGTCTGCTGATCGAGCCCGCTTACCAGAATCACGAAACCTTTATGTACGGTGCTGGAAGAGTCCACCAGCGCCTGACCGATCTGGAATGCATCGCCCGAGATGCCGTTAAAAGATTCAGAAGGGGAAATTTTACCCAGCTTATTGAGGGTGACGATAGGTGCCAGATCGTCTGAGGTTGCGATATTGCTTTTTGTCAGCGTGACTGCGGTCGCTGTTGCTGCAGGATATTCGCCCTCATCTTTAAATGCTTCGCTCATAGAGGTACGAATACTATTGGTATTGTTTTGAATATCTGAAATATCCTGTGCGGTAAATGCCCGCTGCGCTAATACAACGACGCCAGCCGCAATAACGCCGATAATACCCAGCACAATGATAATTTCAAGCAATGTAACGCCACGCTGTCCTTTTAAGCCATTTTTTATTTTATTTTCTTTTGAGCAAAATATTGTCTTTTCCATAACCTTCCTTATATACATTAATTAAATTAATCAATGTAGCTAATTGCATTAGGCTGTATTTGAATTCTGCAATTTTAAGTAATAAGGGAGGAAGTAAGAAGAGCATTATTACCTATACGCCACTCCAAAATTGGAGTGGCGTAATTATAAAATTAGGCTTGTTTAACCGCGTCAGCTATGCGGTGAGCGAACTCGGTGACCTGTGCTTCGTGCTCGCCCTCAACCATGACGCGAATCAGCGGCTCGGTGCCGGATTTACGCAGCAGCACACGCCCGCGGCTGCCCAGCGCCGCTTCAACCTCTGCCGTCACGGATTTCACGGTTTCGTGTTCCAGCGGATCGCCTGTACCTGCGGTAAAGCGCACGTTAACGAGGATCTGCGGGAAGAGCTTCATGCCGCTGCAGAGATCGTGCAGGGTCATGTTGTTACGCACCATGGCGGCAACGACCTGCAGGCCCGCAACGATGCCGTCCCCGGTGGTGGTTTTATCCAGCAGAATGATGTGCCCGGAGTTCTCTGCGCCAATGCGCCAGCCCTTCTCCTGGAGTTTCTCCAGCACGTAGCGGTCGCCGACCTTAGCGCGCGCGAAAGGAATGCCCAGCTGCTTCAGCGCCAGCTCCAGACCCATATTGCTCATCAGCGTGCCAACCGCACCGCCGCGCAGCTGACCCTGACGCAGGCCTTCACGCGCGATGATGTAGAGGATCTGATCCCCGTCGACTTTGTTGCCTTCATGGTCAACCATAATGACGCGGTCGCCGTCGCCGTCAAAGGCGATACCCAGATCGGCCTTTTCCGCCAGCACGCGCGCCTGCAGCGCACGTACGTCGGTCGCACCCACCTCTTCGTTGATGTTAACGCCGTTCGGCTCGCAGCCGAGGGTGATAACATCCGCACCCAGCTCGCGGAAGACGCTAGGGGCAATGTGGTAGGTCGCGCCATGGGCGCAGTCGACCACAATTTTCAGTGCTTTCAGGCTTAGCTCGTTCGGGAAGGTGCCTTTACAGAACTCGATGTAGCGTCCGGCAGCGTCCACGATGCGGCTGGCTTTACCCAGCAGGGCGGAGTCAACGCAGCTGATCTCTTTTTCCAGCTCGGCTTCAATGGCCTCTTCTACCTCATCCGGCAGTTTGGTCCCATCGGTTGAGAAGAATTTGATGCCGTTATCGTAGAACGGGTTATGGGAGGCCGAGATAACAATTCCTGCTTCAGCCCGGAATGCACGGGTCAGGTAGGCCACCGCCGGGGTTGGCATCGGCCCGGTGAAGGAGGCAGAGATACCCGCCGCCGCCAGGCCTGCCTCCAGCGCAGACTCCAGCATATAGCCAGAGATACGCGTGTCCTTACCGATAATGATTTTGCGCGAGCCATGACGCGCCAGAACTTTACCTGCTGCCCAGCCCAGCTTAAGAACGAAGTCAGGCGTGATAGGCGCATCGCCGACGCGCCCACGAATACCGTCTGTACCAAAATATTTGCGACTACTCATAGCGTTTGTTTTCCTTCGCTGATAGCGTGGCCTCGACCACCCGCATGGCTTCTGTTGTCTCTTTCACGTCATGTACGCGAATTATGTGCGCTCCCTGCATGGCCGCTATCGTTGCGCACGCCAGGCTGCCGCTCAGGCGCTCTGATGGGCCAACGTTAAGCAGCTGGCCAATCATCGATTTACGGGACATGCCGACCAGCAGCGGCAGACCAAAATGGTGAAACTCTGCCAGGCGAGCAAGAAGCGCGTAGTTATGGGAGAGATTCTTACCGAAACCGAAGCCGGGGTCGAGTACCAATTTATCCTTTGTAATACCTGCTTTCTCACACCTTGCAATCTGTTCATGGAAATAGCGGTCGACTTCGGCAAAGACATCGGCATATTTTGGCGCATCCTGCATGGTCTTCGGATCGCCCTGCATATGCATCAGACAGACCGGCAGGCCGGTTTCCGCCGCCGCCTCCAGCGCGCCCGGCTCGCTCAGGGAGCGGATGTCGTTAATAAGATGTGCACCCACGCGGGCAATCTCCCGAATGACCTCCGGCTTAGAGGTATCCACCGAGATCCAGACCTCAAAACGCTGCGCCAGCGCCTCGACCACCGGCACCACGCGAGAGAGCTCTTCATCGACGCTCACCTCCGCCGCGCCTGGCCGGGTTGACTCGCCGCCGACGTCGATGATGGTGGCCCCGGCGTTAATCATCAGGTTGGCATGTTTCACCGCGTCGATTAGGGTGTTGTGCGCACCGCCGTCAGAGAAGGAGTCGGGGGTGACGTTGAGGATCCCCATCACGTGCGGATGAGAGAGATCGAGCGTGGTTCCCTGAGCGAAGAGTTTCATAGAGCATCCCTTGTACTGTGTGGGTGATAGATAAGAAAAAACCCCGGAGCACGCCCCGGGGTTTTAAATAGTGCTAACGCAGATGCCGCATGAGCGTATTTGTCGCCAAACTGCTCAGCGCCAAACCAGACTTACATCGTGTTGCCTGGATTTGGCGTACGCGGTTCATCAACTGGACGCGGCGCACGCGGCGTGCCATTGCTGTCAGAGCTGTTTGAGCCTGGATCTTCCCAGCCCGCTGGCGGACGCACATCGCGACGGGCCATCAGGTCATCAATCTGCGGCGCATCAATGGTCTCATATTTCATGAGCGCATCTTTCATTGAATGCAGGATGTCCATGTTATCGTTCAGGATCTGACGAGCGCGGTTGTAGTTACGCTCAATCAGTAATTTCACTTCCTGGTCGATAATACGTGCCGTTTCATCGGACATGTGTTTCGCTTTCGCTACGCTACGGCCCAGGAACACCTCACCCTCTTCCTCTGCATAGAGCAGCGGACCGAGTTTGTCGGAGAAGCCCCACTGGGTGACCATGTTACGTGCCAGGTTAGTCGCCACTTTAATGTCGTTGGACGCACCGGTAGAAACATGTTCAACGCCGTAGATGATCTCTTCCGCCAGACGACCGCCATACAGCGTGGAGATCTGACTTTCCAGTTTCTGACGGCTGGCGCTAATCGCATCGCCTTCGGGCAGGAAGAAGGTTACACCCAGCGCACGACCACGCGGAATAATCGTCACTTTGTGTACCGGATCGTGTTCCGGCACCAGGCGACCGATGATCGCGTGGCCCGCTTCGTGATACGCGGTGGACTCTTTCTGCGCTTCGGTCATCACCATGGAGCGACGTTCCGCACCCATCATGATCTTGTCTTTCGCTTTCTCAAACTCAACCATGGAGACAACGCGTTTGTTGCCACGGGCAGCAAACAGTGCCGCTTCGTTGACCAGGTTAGCGAGATCCGCACCGGAGAAGCCTGGGGTACCACGGGCAATGATTGCCGCATCGATATCCGGCGCCAGCGGTACGCGACGCATGTGCACCTTCAGGATCTGCTCACGGCCACGCACGTCTGGCAGACCGACCACAACCTGACGGTCGAAACGGCCTGGACGCAGCAGCGCTGGGTCAAGCACGTCCGGACGGTTCGTCGCGGCGATCACGATAATGCCTTCGTTGCCTTCAAAGCCGTCCATCTCAACCAGCATCTGGTTCAGGGTCTGCTCACGTTCATCATGACCACCACCCAGGCCTGCGCCACGCTGGCGGCCCACGGCGTCGATCTCATCGATAAAGATGATGCACGGCGCGGCTTTCTTGGCCTGCTCGAACATGTCACGCACACGAGATGCACCAACACCCACGAACATTTCCACGAAGTCAGAGCCGGAAATGGTAAAGAAGGGAACCTTCGCTTCACCGGCAATCGCTTTTGCCAGCAGGGTTTTACCGGTACCCGGAGGACCCACCATTAAGACGCCTTTCGGGATCTTACCGCCCAGCTTCTGGAAGCGGCTTGGTTCACGCAGGTATTCAACCAGCTCACCCACCTCTTCTTTGGCTTCGTCGCAGCCGGCAACGTCAGCAAAGGTGGTTTTGATCTGATCTTCGGTCAGCATACGCGCCTTACTCTTGCCGAACGACATGGCACCTTTGCCACCGCCGCCCTGCATTTGGCGCATAAAGAATATCCAGACGCCGATTAACAGCAGCATCGGGAACCACGAAATGAAGATTGAAGCCAGCAGGCTTGGCTCTTCCGGCGGCTCGCCAACTACTTTGACGTTTTTCGTCAGCAGGTTATCAAGCAGTTTCGGATCGTTAACCGGGATGTAAGTCGTGTAACGGTTACTATCTTTCTTGGTAACGTTGATCTCACGTCCGTTGATACGCGCTTCGCGAACCTGGTCCTGATTGACCTCTTGCAGGAAGGTAGAGTAATCCACCTTACGCCCGTTCGACTCGCTGGGCCCAAAGCTCTGGAATACTGACATCAGCACAACGGCAATGACCAGCCAGAGTATTAGGTTTTTCGCCATGTCACTCAAGGGATTAACCTCATATTACAACTGTGTTAAAAACAGCGTCAGGATACTCTGTATCCCGTCTCCTTCAAACCTGGGTTTGATATCAACGGTTTATCATTTTCGCCCGGTCGCTACAATGTACACTTCACGTGAACGCGCACGCGAAGAGTCAGGTTTACGCACTTTTACCTTCGTAAACAGAGAGCGAATTTCTCTTAGATACTCATCAAAACCTTCGCCCTGAAACACCTTCACAACAAAATTTCCGCCCGGTGCGAGAACGTCGCGGCACATCTGCAGCGCCAGCTCCACCAGATACATGGCGCGGGGGATATCCACTGCCGGTGTTCCGCTCATGTTGGGGGCCATGTCGGACATGACCACCTGAACTTTTTCGTCGCCGACGCGTTCCAACAGCGCCTTGACCACTAATTCATCACGAAAATCGCCTTGCAGGAAGTCGACACCAACGATGGGATCCATAGGAAGAAGATCGCATGCGATGATCCGCCCTTTGCCGCCGATCTGCGTGACCACATACTGTGACCAGCCACCCGGCGCGGCCCCCAGGTCGACAACCGTCATGCCTGGCTTAAAAAGCTTGTCACTTTGCTGTATTTCATCAAGTTTAAACCAGGCGCGGGAACGTAACCCTTTTTTCTGCGCCTGCTGCACATATTTATCGCTAAAGTGTTCCTGAAGCCAGCGGCTTGAGCTGGCAGAACGCTTTTTACCTGTCATCTCTATTTCCAACGTTGTTCATCGTGAGTAGCAGGCTATCAACTATCAGCACAGCCGATTTGGCGATACACTGGAGATGGCGGTAGAATGAACCGTTTTCAATCCCAACGTAAGCAAAAATATACGATGAATCTGAGTACTAAACAAAAACAGCACCTTAAAGGTCTGGCACATCCGCTCAAGCCGGTAGTTATGCTTGGCAACAATGGTTTGACCGAAGGGGTACTGGCCGAGATTGAACAAGCGCTAGAGCACCATGAGCTTATCAAGGTCAAGATCGCTACCGAAGACCGCGAAACTAAAACGCTGATCGTGGAAGCGATTGTTCGTGAAACCGGCGCCTCTAACGTACAGGTCATCGGTAAAACGCTGGTGCTGTACCGCCCATCGAAGGAGCGTAAAATTTCGCTGCCACGCTAAGAATATCCTGGATAGAACACAAAATCTGTGTAAAACGAGGGGTTTTCCGCAAGCTGACAAGCAAAATGCCACGCTCTTGACGTTGTTAAAAGGCCGCTATGCGGCCTTTTTCTTATCTTTACATTACGTCAACATATTACAGGTCGGCGCGCAATTAAAGATATTCTACCTTGAGGATCTCATACTCCACTTCGCCACCCGGGGTGCGGATAACGACCACATCGTCCTGCTCTTTCCCCACCAGCCCACGCGCAATCGGCGAGTTTACGGAGATCAGATTCTGCTTAAAATCCGCCTCATCATCACCCACGATGCGGTAGGTCTGCTCTTCATCGTTATCGAGATTCAGCACGGTAACGGTTGAGCCAAAAATAACGCGGCCATTGTTAGGCATTTTTGTGATGTCGATCACCTGCGCATTGGAGAGCTTGGCCTCAATGTCTTTGATGCGGCCTTCACAGAACCCCTGCTGCTCGCGGGCGGCATGGTACTCGGCGTTCTCTTTCAGGTCGCCGTGCTCGCGGGCATCGGCAATCGCAGCGATGATTTCAGGACGACGCACGGATTTCAGAAAATCCAGCTCTTCGCGTAATTTTTCAGCACCACGTAAGGTCATCGGAATAGCTTGCATTGTTATACCTCTTAAACATTCCTGTAGGGAGCGGTGGCCCCGCCCCGGTAGCTTTGCCCCTGCATACCGCGCAAAAGAGGGGGCCAAAAGCAAAAAGAAAACCGACCCGGAGACAAAGCTCCAGGTCAGCAGCAATTTTTCAATTTGATACGCATTTTACCCGGAAGTTCCTTATGGGTCATCGTTTACTTTCCGGTGCGATGCACCGTAGTATGACGGCCTGTTTCCAGGTTTCTAGCGCGAGATTATGCGATTTTCCAGATATGTCATCGGATTGACCACCAGTATAGCGTTGAATGTGCAGGCCGCGAACGTTGATGAGTACATTAACCAGCTTCCTGCTGGCGCAAACCTCGCCCTGATGGTGCAGAAGGTCGGCGCTCAGGCTCCCGATATTGATTACCACAGTCAGCAGATGGCCCTGCCCGCCAGTACCCAAAAGGTGATCACCGCGCTGGCCGCCCTGCTGCAGCTAGGGCCAGATTTCCGTTTTACCACCACGCTTGAGAGTAAAGGCAGCGTTGCGAACGGGGTGCTAAAAGGGGATTTAGTGGCGCGATTTGGCGGCGATCCGACGCTAAAGCGTCAGGATATCCGCAATATGGTGGCGGTGCTGAAGAAATCCGGCGTCCAGCAGATTGAGGGCAATGTGCTGATCGACACCTCGGTGTTTGCCAGCCATGATAAAGCCCCCGGCTGGCCGTGGAATGACATGACCCAGTGCTTCAGTGCGCCGCCCGCCGCCGCGATTATCGATCGTAACTGCTTCTCGGTGTCGCTCTACAGCGCCCAGAAAGCGAACGATCTGGCGTTTATCCGCATCGCCTCCTACTACCCTGTCACCATGTTCAGCCAGGTGCGCACGCTGGCGAAAGGCTCTCCTGATGCCCAGTACTGCGAGCTGGACGTCGTCCCGGGCGATCTCAACCGCTTTACGCTGACCGGCTGCCTGACCCAGCGCGCCGATCCGCTGCCGCTGGCCTTTGCGATACAGGATGGGGCGAGCTACGCCGGGGCGGTGCTGAAGGATGAGCTTAAACAGGCCGGCATTACCTATAGCGGGACGCTGCTGCGCCAGACGCTGGTTAACGAGCCGGGAACGGTGATTGCCAGCAAACAGTCCGCGCCGCTGCACGATCTCTTGAAGATTATGCTGAAAAAGTCAGACAACATGATCGCCGACACCGTGTTTCGCACCATCGGCCATGCGCGCTTTGGCGTGCCGGGCACGTGGCGTGCGGGGGCGGATGCCGTGCGGCAGATCCTGCGCCAGCAGGCGGGCGTTGAGCTGGGTAACAGCATTGTGGTGGATGGCTCCGGCCTGTCGCGCCATAACCTGATCTCTCCTGCCACCATGATGCAGGTGCTGCAATATATCGCCCAGCATGATACCGAGCTGAACTTCATCTCGATGCTGCCGCTGGCGGGCTATGACGGCTCGCTACAGTACCGCGCCGGTCTGCATGCGGCAGGCGTGGACGGCAAGGTGTCGGCGAAGACAGGCTCTCTACAGGGGGTATATAACCTGGCGGGCTTTATCACTACCGCCAGCGGCCAGCGCATGGCGTTTGTGCAGTACCTCTCTGGCTATGCAGTAGAGCCTGCCGATCAGCGTAACCGCCGTATCCCGCTGGTGCGCTTTGAGAGCCGGTTGTACAAAGACGTTTACCAGAATAATTAATTCGGCGACGTGAACCAACAAAAACCCCGGCTCATGGCCGGGGTTTTTCATTTCTACTAGATTAACGCTTGTAGATGAATTCGATCCCTTCGTCGTCTTCTTCATCCCAGTCGTCATCTTCATCGTCTTCTTCGACGTCAGCTTCTTCAAGCTGCTGACGGTGGTAGTCATCCCACATGAATTCGACTTTTTCAGGCTGCTTCGCTTCTTCAGCCTGAACCAGCGGGTTCTCGATGATGAAGGTCATGACATCCCAGCAGAGGTCTTTTACGCCCTGCTGGCTGGCGGCAGAGATAAGATAGTGCTTATCTTCCCAGCCCAGCGCTTTCGCAATCGCCGCAGCCTTCTCTTCGGCTTCCGCTTTGTCTATCAGGTCGATCTTGTTGAAGACCAGCCAGCGTGGCTTAGAGGCCAGCTTCTCGCTGTACTTCTCCAGCTCGCCGATGATAATGCGCGCGTTTTCAACCGGATCGGAACCATCGATCGGATCGATATCGATCAGGTGCAGCAGTACGCGGCAGCGCTCAAGGTGTTTCAGGAAGCGAATACCCAGCCCTGCGCCCTCTGCCGCGCCTTCAATCAGGCCCGGAATGTCGGCAACCACAAAGCTCTTTTCGGTATCCATACGCACTACGCCGAGGCTTGGCACCAGCGTGGTAAACGGATAGTCCGCCACCTTCGGCTTCGCTGCGGAGACGGCGCGGATGAACGTCGATTTACCGGCGTTAGGCATGCCCAGCATCCCGACGTCGGCCAGCAGCATCAGCTCCAGCTGCAGATCGCGTTTATCGCCCGGCGTACCCATGGTTTTCTGCCGCGGCGTACGGTTAACGGAGGATTTAAAGCGCGTATTGCCCAGACCGTGCCAGCCGCCTTTAGCGACCATCAGACGCTGACCGTGTTTGGTCATATCGCCCATGGTCTCGCCCGTACCCTGGTCAATGATGCGCGTTCCTACCGGCACCTTAACGGTAACATCTTTACCGCGCTTGCCGGTACAGTCACGGCTCTGGCCGTTTTGTCCACGCTCGGCGCGGAAGGACTTCTCAAAGCGGTAGTCGATCAGGGTGTTGAGGTTCTCGTCCGCTTCCAGCCAGACATCGCCACCGTCACCACCGTCGCCGCCGTCAGGGCCGCCGCGAGGAATATATTTTTCACGACGAAAGCTTACGCAGCCGTTACCGCCGTCACCTGCCACGACCAGAATCGTAGCTTCATCAACAAACTTCATTTTACTCTCCGTTACTCATTCGCCTGAGCGGGGTAAAGTGACAATCACTTCACGCTTGCGCCAGCGTCCCCAGAGGCGGTGGCCTATGGCGGAATACATAGCGCCCGCAACCACGACAAACGCACCGAGATAACCTAAAAGGTTTAACATCGGTCTGGCGAAAACATCGGGCCAGGCCTGTGATAATAAATCTGAAAACAACAGCGTAAACAGCGGGGTCAGCGTAATTAACGCGCTCACCTGCGCCGCCTGCCAGCGCGCCATCGCCTCGGCGAGCGCGCCATAGCCTACCAGCGTATTAAGGCCGCAGAAGATCAGACAAGCCAACTGCCAGTGGCTAAGCTGCGCTATCGTGGCAGGCTCTGCCAGCGGCAGCAACGCTATTGTGCATAAAGTGTACAGCAAAAAGAGGATCTGCTGCGAGGCCAACCGGCGTAATAATACCTTTTGCGCGACCCCATAGCTCACCCAAACCGCGGCGGCGCTAACGCCGAAAATCACACCCCAGGTGTAATCAGTGAGTCGGGTAAAGATCTCTATCAGGCTGGTGTTGAAAAACATCACCAGCCCGCAAAGCAGCATTACTGCCCCAATGACCTGGGTACCGCGCATTTTCTCCTTCAGGATAAATACGCTAGCCACCATCATGCCCACCGGTGAAAGCTGTCCAATCACCTGTGAGGCCGTCGGGGTCAAATATTGTAGGGAAGAGCTGAAGAGAATGAAATTCCCGAACAGACCCCCGGTGGCAATAGCCAGCAACACCAGCCAGCGGCGTTGACGGAAAATGCGCATCGGCGGCAGTTTGCCCTTGATGGCCAGAATCGAACCAAGGCCTATTGCGGCCATTAAAAAGCGATAGAACACGATTGTGGGCGGTTCCATCACCTCCAGCACCTGCTTCATGGCAATGGGCAATGCGCCCCAGCACATGGCTGTCGTTAGCGCCAAAAGGATCCCAATGCCTGCCTGCTGCTTCATTGCCCGTATTCCCTACAAGAGATTTTCCGGACGTCGAATGTAAAAAGCCCCGCAACGTGTTGCGGGGCTTTCATCCGTTACCGGGACGCGAAAAACTTATTCAGCAACGATGCTGATGAACTTACGGTTTTTCGGGCCTTTAACTTCGAACTTAACTTTACCGTCAGTCAAAGCGAACAGAGTGTGGTCACGGCCGCAACCAACGTTAGAGCCAGCGTGGAACTTAGTACCACGTTGACGAACGATGATGCTACCTGCCAGTACTGCTTCTCCGCCAAAGCGTTTTACGCCCAGACGTTTAGCTTCTGAATCGCGACCGTTACGAGTTGAGCCGCCAGCCTTTTTGTGTGCCATTTAAATCTGCTCCCCTAGTCTTAAGCGCTGATGCCAGTGATTTTAACATCAGTGAACCACTGACGATGGCCTTGCTGCTTACGATAGTGTTTACGACGACGAAACTTAACGATTTTAACTTTCTCGCCACGACCGTGAGCAACAACTTCAGCTTTGATAACGCCGCCATCAACGAAAGGAACGCCGATTTTGACTTCTTCACCGTTTGCGACCATCAGAACTTCAGCGAACTCAATAGTTTCGCCAGTTGCGATGTCCAGCTTTTCCAGGCGAATGGTCTGACCTTCGCTTACTCGGTGTTGTTTACCACCACTTTGGAAAACCGCGTACATAAAAAACTCCGCTTCCGCGCACATCTTTCGAGTGATTCAGAGTGCGCTATAAATATTCACAATAGGGCGCGAATATTACGCAAAACGTGAGGCTTTGACAAGAGCGATCGTCAATAGACGAAGAAAAAAAACACAACGTGTATGGTAACGTTTATCTGGCGCGTTTTTTCAGTACAATCAACGATACTATAGCTAACCCGTAACCCTTTGTTATCCCATTTTGACAGGTGATAAACAGGACTTTAAGCCCGGCTTTTGCGATGAATTTAGAAAAAATCAATGAGTTAACCGCGCAAGATATGGCGGGTGTCAATGCGACAATACTGCAACAGCTCGACTCGGACGTACAGCTGATCAATCAGTTGGGGTATTACATTGTCAGCGGCGGCGGCAAACGTATCCGTCCGATGATCGCCGTGCTGGCCGCACGCGCCGTCGGCTATGAGGGAAATGATCACGTTACTATCGCGGCGCTAATTGAATTTATTCATACCGCGACGCTGCTGCATGACGACGTGGTGGATGAATCCGATATGCGCCGGGGCAAAGCCACCGCTAACGCCGCGTTTGGCAACGCAGCCAGCGTGCTGGTAGGGGATTTTATCTATACCCGCTCCTTCCAGATGATGACCAGCCTCGGCTCGCTCAAGGTGCTGGCGGTGATGTCGGAAGCGGTAAACGTGATCGCTGAAGGTGAAGTGCTTCAGCTGATGAACGTGAACGACCCGAATATTACCGAAGAGAACTACATGCGGGTCATCTACAGCAAAACGGCTCGTCTGTTCGAGGCGGCTGCCCAGTGTTCAGGCATACTGGCAGGCTGTAGTGAAGCACAGGAGAAGGGGCTACAGGATTATGGCCGCTATCTGGGGACCGCCTTCCAGCTTATCGACGACCTGCTGGACTACAGCGCCGATGGCGAGACGCTGGGTAAAAACGTGGGCGACGATCTCAACGAAGGTAAACCTACCCTGCCGCTGCTGCATGCCATGCGTCACGGTACGCCAGAGCAGGCGCAGATGATCCGTGAAGCCATTGAGCAGGGCAACGGCCGCCACCTGTTAACCCCGGTTCTGGAGGCGATGGCCGCCTGTGGTTCGCTGGAGTGGACGCGGCAGCGGGCGGAAGAGGAGGCGGACAAAGCCATTGCCGCGCTTCATGTATTGCCGGATTCACCCTGGCGTGAGGCGCTGATTGGCCTGGCGCACATCGCCGTTCAGCGCGATCGCTGATCCCTACACTCCCGCGTTACGGCGCGGGATTGCTCCAAAAAGTTCCAATAATCAGATCCTACTAAACCCAGTAACGCCATGGGATTACTCCTGGCAAATTCCTAAATCACGTCCTTTTTATAAGAACTTATTAGAGCATAAGCTCCCTTAGCGATATGATAGATCCGCGCACCGTTTTAGCGCAGTGCTTATCGCAATTACAGGGAGGAAAAATGGAACAGAAACTGATTGACTGGCACCCAGCCGATATCATTGCTGCGTTACGCAAGAGAGGGACGTCGATGGCGGCAGAGTCGCGTAGAAGTGGCCTGAGCTCATCGACGCTGGCTAACGTGCTGACGCGTCCGTGGCCGAAGGGGGAGATGATCATCGCCAGGGCGATTGGGACGGATCCGTGGGTCATCTGGCCGTCGCGCTATCACGATCCGATTACCCATGAGTTTATCGACCGCTCTAAGCTGATCCGCAAGGATAGACGGAGACATTCTAAAGCATAAAAATCGCTAACCCGGCAAGCCAACCCCCTTCTCCTTCCGGTAAGGGGGCTGCCTTCCATTAAGCCTTACTCGCCTTTCACGCGTTCGATGTTCGCGCCCAGCGCCCGCAGCTTGTTCTCAATGGTTTCATACCCACGATCGATATGATAAATACGCTCAACGATGGTGGTTCCTTCCGCGATACAGCCCGCCAGCACCAGGCTTGCAGAAGCACGCAAATCGGTTGCCATGACCTGGGCACCGGAGAGTTTCGCCACGCCGTGACAGATAGCGGTGTTGCTCTCAATCTCCGCATGTGCGCCCATACGGATCAGTTCCGGAATGTGCATAAAGCGGTTTTCGAAGATGGTTTCCGTCACCACGCCGGTTCCTTCCGCCACCAGGTTCAGCAGCGTAAACTGCGCCTGCATATCGGTCGGGAATGCCGGGTGCGGCGCGGTGCGCACGTTAACCGCCTTCGGACGCTTGCCGTGCATATCCAGGCTGATCCAGTCCTCGCCAAGCTCAATATCTGCACCCGCTTCGCGCAGCTTGGCCAGTACCGCATCCAGGGTATCCGGCTGGGCTTTACGGCAGACGATTTTACCGCCGGAGATGGCCGCAGCGACCAGGAAGGTCCCGGTTTCGATACGGTCAGGCAGCACGCTATAGACACCACCGCCCAGGCGCTCAACGCCCTCAATGGTGATGCTGTCCGTACCCATGCCGGTGATCTTCGCACCCAGGGTGTTGAGGAAGTTTGCCGTATCGACAATCTCCGGCTCGCGGGCCGCGTTTTCGATAATCGTTGTGCCTTCGGCCAGCGTTGCCGCCGACATGATGGTCACGGTCGCGCCAACGCTGACCTTATCCATCACGATATGCGCCCCTTTCAGGCGACCATTCACGGAGGCTTTAACGTAGCCCTCTTCCAGCTTGATCTCTGCACCCAGCTGCTCCAGGCCGCTAATGTGCAGGTCGACTGGGCGCGCGCCGATAGCGCAGCCGCCCGGCAGGGAAACTTCACCTTTGCCAAAACGCGCCACCAGCGGACCCAGGGCCCAGATGGAAGCGCGCATGGTCTTCACCAGCTCGTAAGGGGCGCGATAGATATTGACCGCGCTGCCGTCCATCCAGACGGAACCGTTGCGCTCGACCTTCATGCCAAGCTGGCTCAGCAGCTTCATGGTGGTATCGATATCTTTCAGCTTCGGAACGTTACGAATTTCGACGGGCTCTTCTGCCAGCAGGGCGGCAAAAAGAATGGGCAGCGCGGCGTTTTTCGCTCCTGAAATTGTCACTTCGCCCTGAAGCCGGGTCGGCCCCTGTACACGAAACTTATCCATTCATCTCTTCTCTGTTAAGAATTCATACGTACTGTCGGTCACTGACCGCCAGCTCAAAAACCGTTAAGTTTGCGATCGCGCGCCCACTCAGCGGGCGTATAGGCTTTGATCGACAGGGCATGGATGCGGTTGTCCGCAATGTACTCCATCAGCGGCGCATAGACGGCCTGCTGCTTCTTCACGCGACTCATGTCGGCAAAAATTTCACCCACCGCAATAACCTGAAAGTGACTGCCATCGCCGCTAACGTGGGCTTCCTGCAGGGAGAGTGCGTTCATCAGCACGGTCTGGATTTCATGATTTTCCATGGGCTTTAATTCATCTGGTAGTGAAAACAGTCCAACATCTTAGAGGAAAGTGGCGCTGTCTTAAATAAGCAAAAAGCCTCGCTTATCAATCAAGCGAGGCTATGAGTAGTAACGTACTGAAAATATTAGTGTGGCAGCGCGTCGGCAGGCAGGTTATAGAGCTGCGCCAGGGTTCGGACCTTATCGCTGACGCCCTCAAGCATCACCTCACGCCCCTGTTTGCGGGCAAAGGCCACCAGGTGAACCAGCAGGGCCACCCCGGCGGTATCAACGCGGGCCACCCCGGTGAGGTCGATGACGTCAACGCCGTTCAGCGCCTGCGCCCTCGCCTCCCACAGTTCGTTCAGCACGTCCTGGTCCAGCTCTCCCTGGAGAGCCAGCCGCTCGCCATCGCGCGTCCAGCGAAGCTGGTCAGCCATTATTTCTTCTCGTCCAGGGTGATTTTCTGCTGGGAGATCGATTTCAGCTGTGCGGTCAGACCGTCAATGCCTTTGGTACGCAGCAGGTCGCTCCACTCGTTCTGTTTAGTGGTGATCATGCTGATGCCTTCGGCAATCATGTCATAGGCCTGCCAGTTACCGGTCTGGCTGTTTTTACGCCACTGGAAGTCGAGGCGTACCGGCGGACGGCCGTTTGGATCGTTAATGGTGACGCGGATCGGCACGATGGTGGCGTTACCCAGCGGCTGCTCCGGCGCAATCTGGTAGGTCTGGCCGTTATACATCGCCAGCGCCTGGCCGTAGGCCTGCTTCAGGTACTCACGGAAGGCGGCAAAGTAGGCATCACGCTGAGCAGGGGTCGCCTCTTTGTAGTAGCGGCCCAGCACCAGTGCACCAGCGTATTTCACCTGCACGTAGGGCAGCAGTTCTTGATCGACCACCTCACGCAGGTAGTCAGGGTTAGCGCGGATTTTCGGCTGCTCGGTTTTAAGGCGATCGAAGGTCTTTTTCGCCGCTTCCTGCATCAGCGTGTACGGGTTGCTCTGGTCGGCGGCGGTGGCTGCCGTCAGCGGAGCAATAGCCAGTACGGCAATCATTAACAGTCGTTTAAACATGCGTCACTTCTCCTTATGGATTCGTCGGGGTGGCGGACGGTGCAACGTCAGTATCAGCAGCGCCCGGCGCTGGCGCATCACCTGAACTCTTATTGTCGCTACCTTTGCTGTTGTAAAGGAATTGTCCGATCAGGTCCTCAAGTACCATGGCGGACTTGGTATCCTGAATGGTGCTGCCGTCTTTAAGCATAGAACTTCCCAGCTCGGGATCGTCAAAACCGACGTTAAGCGCCAGATATTGTTCTCCCAGCAGGCCTGAAGTACGAATAGCCAGCGAGCTGGTATCCGGGATCTGGTTATAACGCTCTTCGATATCCAGCGACACGCGCGGCAGGTAGGTTTTCGGATCGAGTTCGATATCGGCCACGCGCCCAACCACGACGCCGCCGATACGTACCGGCGAGTGGACCTTCACGCCGCCAATGTTGTCGAAGGTAGCGGTGATCCGGTAGGTTGGTTCACTCCGCATAGAGGCGACGTCCGCCGCCTTCAGGCAGATAAAAAGCGCTGCCAGCAGGGCAATCAGAAGAAAAATACCCACCCAAATTTCTGTTTTTTTCGTTTGCATCTACTCAGTTCCCAAACATCAGAGCGGTGAGCACAAAATCGAGGCCGAGAATGGTCAACGATGAGTGCACAACGGTACGTGTGGTGGCCCGGCTGATCCCTGCCGACGTGGGGATCGCGTCATAACCATTAAACAGCGCGATCCAAGTAACAGTAATAGCGAACACCACGCTTTTGATCAGGCAGTTCACCAGATCGAGGCGCAGATCGACGGCGTTTTGCATCGCCGTCCAGAAGAAGCCGGAATCGATGCCTTTCCAGTTTACGCCCACCAGCGAGCCGCCCCAGATGCCGACCGCGACAAACATAATGGTCAGCAGCGGCAGCGAGATCACCCCCGCCCAGAAGCGTGGCGAAATCACCCGGCGCAGCGGATCCACCGCCATCATCTCCATGCTGGAGAGCTGCTCGGTCGCCCGCATCAGGCCGATTTCTGCCGTCAGCGCCGACCCGGCCCGCCCGGCAAACAGCAGCGCGGCAACCACCGGCCCCAGCTCGCGCAGCAGCGATAGCGCCACCAGCATACCGAGACTGGTCTCGGCGCTGTAGGTGGTGAGCACCAGGTAGCCCTGAAGCCCAAGCACCATGCCGATGAACACCCCGGAGACCAGGATGATGAGCATCGAGAGCACGCCCACATTATAGAGCTGGCGGATCAGCAGCGGGGCGTGCTTGCGAAACTCGGGCTTGCCGACCAGCGCATTGAATAACATCAACCCGGCGCGCCCGAACGTCGCGATCGTTTTGATCCCGCGATGTCCAAGCGATGCCAGTGCATTTAACAGCATGAGTGGCTTAGCTCCCTGTTCCTAATAAATCGTGAAGGTAGTCACCTGCCGGGTAGCGGAACGGCACCGGGCCATCCGCAATGCCGTCAAGGAACTGGCGTACCCGGGGATCGGCATTCTCCTGGAGTCCCTGCGCGCTGCCGTGGGCAACGATCTTTTTGTCGGCCACGATATAGGCGTAGTCGGCAATACTCAATACCTCGGGCACGTCGTGGGAGACCACGATGCAGGTGACGCCCAGGGCGCTGTTCAGCTCAGAGATAAGCTTGACCAGCACGCCCATGGTGATGGGATCCTGGCCGACAAAAGGCTCATCAAACATGATCAGGTCCGGCTCAAGGGCAATCGCCCGCGCCAGCGCCGCCCGTCGGGCCATGCCGCCGGAGAGTTCGGACGGCATCAGCTTCGCCGCACCGCGCAGGCCAACGGCCTCCAGCTTCATCATCACCGTGCTTCTAAGCAGCGCAGGCGGCAGATGCGTATGCTCGCGCAGCGGATAGGCCACGTTGTCAAACACGGTCATGTCGGTGAACAGCGCCCCGGACTGGAACAGCATGCTCATGCGCTTACGCACGGTGTAGAGCCGGGTACGCGACATAGCCGGTACGTTTTCGCCGTCAAACAGGATCTCACCGCCATCCGGTGGGATCTGCCCGCCGATCAGGCGCAGCAGCGTGGTTTTACCGATCCCTGACGGCCCCATGATCGCGGTGATCTTGCCCCGCGGCACCGTCAGTGAAATATTGTCGAAGATACACCGATTGCCACGGGAGAAGCTGACGCCACGGACATCGACTAAATTCGCCATCGTCTGGCTCATTTATTTTTCCTTCTGCCTTGTTAGGTGTCACCGGGGCGCGTCATTGCGCCTGGTCACGATATTTTTACAGAATATTGTGTGCATAGGTTAGCTAAAGCTGGCATTTGTTTTACTTTTAAGCCGCTTAAAGTCAAAATTAGGACTCGCTGTGTCTAACCGATCCTTTTCTCGCCTGCGATCGCTGACTGCGGACCGGCGATTATACCTGAAGAAAGGACTTTAGATGCTTTTAGCGATGGCGCTGTTAATTATTGGTTTACTTTTGGTGGTCTACAGTGCCGATCGTCTGGTGTTTGCCGCATCTATTCTCTGCCGGAGCGTCGGGATCCCGCCGCTGATCATCGGCATGACGGTGGTCACCATCGGCACCTCCCTACCTGAAATCATGGTCTCGATGGCCGCGTCTCTGCATGGGCAGATGGATCTGGCCATCGGCACGGCGCTGGGCTCTAACATCGTCAATATTCTGCTGATCCTCGGTCTGGCGGCCCTATTCCATCCATTTACCGTACATTCTGATATTCTGCGCCGCGAAATCCCGCTAATGTTGATCGTTAGCGCGCTGGCTGGCGTGGTGCTGTACGATGGCCAGCTTAGCCGGGCGGACGGTCTCTTTTTACTGCTGTTAGCCGTGCTCTGGCTGGTATTCATTGTTAAGATTGGCCGCCAGGGCAATGATAGCCTGACGCGGGAGCAGCTGGCAGAGCTGCCCCGTGAAGGCAGCCTGTCGGTGGCGTTCCTCTGGCTAGGGGTGGCGCTGATCGTCATGCCGATGGCCACCCGGATGGTGATTGATAACGCCACGGTGCTGGCTAACGTGCTGGGAATGAGCGAGCTGACCATCGGCCTGACGGTCATTGCTATTGGCACCAGTCTGCCGGAGCTGGCTACCGCTATCGCGGGTACACGGAAAGGCGAAGATGATATTGCCATCGGTAACATCATCGGCTCCAGCATTATTAATATCGCCATTGTGCTGGGCCTGCCCGCGCTGATTGTGCCCGGCTCCTTTAACCCGCTGGCCTTTACGCGTGACTACGGCGTGATGCTGGCGGTCAGCGTGATCTTTGCCCTGCTGTGCTGGCGTCGGCAGCGCCAGACGGGCCGAGGTGCAGGGGCGCTGTTGATCGGCGGTTTTATCATATGGATGGCGATGCTCTACTGGCTATCGCCGTATATCACTGGATAATCGGAAACCTATTATGTCGCACATAGATTTGCCGCCGGGCTTTGACTTTCAACAGGCAGGCAAGGATGTACTGACCATTGAACGTGAAGGCCTGGCCGAGCTTGACCGCTATATCAACGAAGACTTTACCGAAGCCTGCGAAAAGATGTTCTACTGCGCCGGTAAAGTGGTGGTGATGGGCATGGGCAAATCTGGTCATATCGGGCGCAAAATGGCGGCGACCTTTGCCAGCACCGGTACGCCGTCGTTCTTTGTGCATCCAGGCGAGGCTGCCCACGGCGATCTCGGCATGGTTGCCCCGCAGGATATCGTTATCGCCCTGTCGAACTCCGGCGAATCTAACGAGATCCTCGCGCTTATTCCGGTGCTGAAACGCTTGCAGGTGCCGTTGATCTGCGTCACCAGCCGTCCGGAGAGCAGCATGGCGCGGGCGGCGGATATTCATCTGTGCGTCAAAGTGCCTCGTGAAGCCTGTCCGCTGGGGCTGGCCCCCACCTCCAGCACCACGGCAGCGCTGGTCATGGGCGACGCGCTGGCGGTAGCGCTGTTAAAGGCGCGCGGCTTTACGGCGGAGGACTTTGCCCTCTCCCACCCCGGCGGCGCGCTCGGACGCAAGCTGCTGCTGCGGGTAAACGATATTATGCACACCGGGGATGAGATCCCCCACGTCAGCAAAGAGGCCTCCCTGCGCGACGCGCTGCTGGAGATCACCCGCAAAAATCTGGGTATGACGGTGGTGTGCGATGACCTGATGAAGATTGAAGGCATCTTCACCGATGGCGACCTGCGCCGCGTGTTTGATATGGGTGCGGACGTGAGAAGCCTGGGTATCGCTGACGTGATGACCCCCGGCGGCATTCGCGTTCGCTCAGGCACGCTGGCGGTTGACGTCCTGAACCTGATGCAGTCCCGCCATATTACGGCGGTGATGGTTGCCGATGGCGACCAGCTGCTGGGTGTGGTACATATGCACGATCTGCTGCGCGCAGGCGTAGTGTAAAAAGGATACGAGAATGAGTAATGCTGGTGCGTCACTGGCGACCTGCTACGGGCCGGTCAGTACGCAAGTGATAGCAAAGGCGGAGAAGATCCGTCTGCTGATCCTGGACGTCGATGGCGTAATGTCTGACGGCCTGATCTTTATGGGTAATAATGGTGAAGAGCTGAAAGCGTTCAACGTGCGCGACGGCTACGGCATCCGCTGCGCGTTGACCTCGGGCATCGAGGTAGCGATCATTACCGGCCGCAAGGCCAAACTGCTGGAAGACCGCTGCGCTACGCTGGGGATCACGCATCTCTATCAGGGGCAGTCAGACAAGCTGATCGCCTACCGCGAGCTGCTCGCTACCCTCGCCGTCAGCGCTGATGAGGTCGCCTACGTGGGTGACGACCTCATCGACTGGCCGGTGATGGCGGAAGTCGGGTTAAGCGTGGCCGTGGCCGATGCGCACCCGCTGCTGCTGCCGCGTGCGGAGTACATTACGCATATTCAGGGTGGACGCGGCGCGGTACGTGAAGTCTGCGATCTGCTGCTGCTGGCGCAGGGCAAACTGGAAGAGGCCAAAGGGCAATCAATATGAGTAAAACCAGACGTTGGGTTATCATTCTGCTATCGCTGGCGGTGCTGGTATTGATTGGCGTCAATCTGACCGATCGGGATGATGACAGCGAGGTGGCGATCAACAATAGTGAGCCGACCTACCGCAGCGAGCATACCGATAGCGTGGTCTACAGCCCGGAAGGGGCGCTGAACTATCGCCTGATCGCACAGCACGTGGAGTATTTCTCTGACCAGGCAGTCTCCTGGTTTACGCAACCGGTATTAACCACCTTTGACGAAAATAAAGTACCCACCTGGTCGATCAGGTCAGATAAAGCCAAACTGACTGATGACCGTATGCTGTATCTTTATGGACATGTTGAGGTCAATGCCCTGACAGCAGAGTCCCAACTGCGGAAAATCACGACGGATAACGCGCAGATTAACCTGATTACTCAGGATGTTACCTCGAACGATCTGGTCACGTTATACGGTACAACATTTAATTCCAGCGGCCTGAAAATGCGCGGCAACTTACGCAGCCAAAACGCCGAGCTGATTGAAAAGGTTAGAACCTCCTATGAAATTCAAAATAAACAAACTCAGCCTTAATCTTGCGCTTGCCAGCGTACTTCTGGCCGCGTCTGTCCCGGCGCTGGCCGTGACCGGCGATACCGATCAGCCGATCCATATTGAATCTGACCAGCAGTCTCTGGATATGCAGGGCAACGTGGTCACCTTCACCGGCAACGTGGTGGTGACCCAGGGCACGATTAAGATCAACGCCGATAAAGTGGTCGTTACCCGTCCGGGCGGTCAGGAAGGCAAAGAGATCATTGACGGCTACGGCAACCCGGCCACCTTCTACCAGATGCAGGATAACGGTAAGCCGGTGCAGGGTCATGCTGGCCAGCTGCACTACGAGCTGCAAAATGACTTTGTGGTGCTGACCGGCAACGCTTTCCTGGAGCAGCAGGACAGCAATATCACCGGCGACAAAATTACCTATCTGGTCAAAGAGCAAAAAATGCAGGCGTTTAGCGAAAAAGGCAAGCGCGTGACCACCGTCCTGGTTCCGTCTCAGCTGCAGGACAAAGGCAATAAACCGGCACCGGCCCCGAAGAAGAGTAACTAATTCGTTATGGCAACGTTAACTGCAAAAAATCTTGCTAAAGCCTATAAAGGCCGCCGCGTGGTCGAGGATGTTAGCCTGACCGTAAAATCCGGCGAAATTGTGGGCCTGCTTGGCCCTAACGGGGCGGGTAAAACCACCACGTTTTACATGGTCGTTGGCATTGTCTCCCGCGACGCGGGTAACATCATTATTGATGACGAAGATATCAGCCTGCTGCCGCTGCACGCCCGCGCGCGCCGTGGTATCGGCTATCTGCCGCAGGAGGCCTCTATTTTCCGTCGCCTGAGCGTGTACGATAACCTGATGGCGGTGCTGCAAATTCGTGACGATCTCTCCTCCGAGCAGCGCGAAGATCGTGCCAATGAGCTGATGGAAGAGTTTCACATCGAGCACCTGCGCGACAGCCTCGGCCAAGCCCTCTCCGGCGGTGAGCGCCGCCGCGTTGAGATCGCCCGTGCGCTGGCGGCAAATCCTAAATTTATCCTGCTGGATGAACCCTTTGCTGGCGTTGACCCTATCTCGGTTATCGACATTAAGCGCATCATTGAGCACCTGCGCGACAGCGGACTCGGCGTGCTGATCACCGACCACAACGTGCGCGAGACGCTGGCCGTGTGCGAACGCGCCTACATCGTCAGCCAGGGGCATCTGATTGCCCACGGCACGCCGCAGCAAATCCTTGAAGACGAACAGGTTAAACGCGTATATCTTGGGGAAGACTTCAGACTCTGATAGGGTTAATGACGGTAATGTTTTAGCGGGAGAGAAGTGCTCTGAACATGAAGCAAGGTTTGCAACTGCGGCTAAGCCAACAGCTCGCCATGACGCCCCAACTGCAACAGGCTATTCGTCTGTTGCAGCTCTCGACGCTGGAACTTCAGCAAGAACTTCAGCAGGCGCTGGATAGCAACCCGCTGCTGGAGCAAACCGATCTTCACGATGAGATAGACGCGCAGCAGACCCAGGATACCGAAACGTTAGACTCCGCCGACGCCCTTGAGCAGAAAGATATGCCTGAGGAGCTGCCGCTGGATGCCAGCTGGGATGAGATCTACACCGCCGGTACGCCGTCGGGCAACGGCGTGGACTATCAGGACGACGAGCTTCCCGTCTACCAGGGCGAGACCACCCAGTCACTACAGGACTACCTGATGTGGCAGGTGGAGCTGACCCCCTTCTCCGATACCGATCGCGCTATTGCCACCTCCATTGTCGACGCCGTGGATGAGACCGGCTACCTGACCGTCTCTCTGGAGGATATCCTCGACAGCATGGGCGACAGCAACGTGGGGCTGGACGAGGTCGAAGCGGTGCTGAAACGCGTCCAGCGTTTCGATCCGGTGGGCGTGGCGGCAAGAGATCTGCGCGACTGCCTGCTGATCCAGCTCTCCCAGTTCGCCAGCGATACGCCGTGGCGGGCCGAAGCCAAACTGATCATCAGCGATCACCTCGATCTGCTGGCGAACCACGATTTCCGCACCCTGATGCGCGTTACCCGCCTGAAGGAAGAGGTGCTGAAAGAGGCGGTGAATCTGATCCAGTCGCTGGATCCGCGCCCTGGCCAGTCGATCCAGACCGGCGAGCCGGAGTATGTGATCCCCGACGTGCTGGTGCGCAAGCATAACGGCCGCTGGATGGTCGAGCTGAACGCTGACAGCATTCCGCGTTTGCAGATCAACCAGCACTACGCCGCCATGTGCAGCGGCACGCGTAATGATGCCGACAGCCAGTTTATCCGCAGCAATCTTCAGGAAGCCAAATGGCTGATTAAGAGCCTGGAGAGCCGCAACGATACCCTGCTGCGCGTCAGCCGCTGCATCGTTGAACAGCAGCAGGCCTTTTTCGACAAAGGCGAAGAGTTTATGAAACCGATGGTGCTGGCGGATATCGCCCAGGCCGTCGAGATGCACGAATCCACCATTTCACGCGTGACAACCCAGAAGTACCTCCACAGCCCGAGAGGTATTTTTGAGCTTAAATACTTCTTCTCCAGCCACGTGAATACCGAAGGCGGCGGCGAAGCCTCGTCGACGGCCATCCGCGCGCTGGTGAAAAAGCTGATAGCCGCAGAAAACCCTGCGAAACCACTGAGTGACAGTAAGTTGACCACCCTGCTGTCCGACCAGGGTATCATGGTGGCTCGCCGCACCGTTGCGAAGTATCGAGAGTCTTTATCCATCCCGCCGTCTAACCAGCGCAAGCAGCTGGTCTGACCCAACCGATAAGGAAGACACTATGCAGCTCAACATTACAGGGCACAATGTCGAAATTACTGAAGCACTGCGCGATTTTGTCGGTACAAAATTTGCTAAGCTGGAGCAGTACTTCGAGCGGATCAATCAGGTCTACATTGTGTTAAAAGTGGAGAAAGTGACGCACGTCGCGGACGCCACACTGCACGTAAACGGTGGCGACCTCCACGCCAGTGCGGAAGGGCAAGACATGTATGCGGCTATCGACGGTTTAATTGATAAACTGGCGCGACAGTTAAACAAACATAAAGATAAACTGAAACAACACTAATTGTCCGGGCGTTCGACGGCAGTTAGCAACCTGCTGTGGTCACGCAGCAGGTTGTCTGCACGAGTCACGCTTAGGTGAATTTATGATGAACAACGATTCCGCTCTTCAATTGAGCAATGTCCTTAACCAGGAATGTACCCGCAGCGGCATGCACTGCCAGAGTAAAAAGCGTGCGCTGGAGATTATCAGCGAGCTGGCTGCCAAGCAGCTTAGCCTGCCGCCGCAGGTGGTCTTTGAGGCCATCCTGACCCGTGAAAAAATGGGCAGTACCGGTATCGGCAACGGTATCGCGATCCCCCATGGCAAGGTCGAGGAAGATACCCTGCGCGCCGTCGGCGTCTTTGTCCAGCTGGAGACCCCTATCGCCTTTGATGCTATCGATAACCAGCCGGTGGATCTGCTGTTTGCCCTGCTGGTGCCGGCCGATCAAACCAAGACGCATCTGCACACGCTCTCTCTTGTTGCCCGCCGCCTGGCGGACAAAACCATCTGCCGACGCCTGCGCGCCGCGCAGAGCGATGAGGAGCTGTATCAGATCATCACGGACAGCGAAGGCAGCCACGATGACGCGTAGCCGGGAAAAGGCTTTTCTATTTGCTCGCCTGAGGAGAAACGGTACATGGTACTGATGATCGTCAGCGGTCGCTCGGGCTCGGGGAAATCAGTTGCCCTGCGAGCGCTGGAAGACATGGGCTTCTACTGCGTGGATAACCTGCCGGTAGTGCTGTTGCCCGAACTGGCGAAATCGCTGGCCGACCGCCAGATCTCTGCGGCCGTCAGCATTGACGTGCGTAATATGCCAGAGTCGCCGGAAATTTTTGAACAGGCAATGAACAACCTGCCGTCGGCCTTTTCGCCGCAGCTGCTGTTCCTTGACGCCGATCGCAACACGCTGATCCGGCGCTACAGCGATACCCGACGCCTGCACCCCCTCTCCAGCAAGAACCTGTCGCTGGAGAGTGCTATCGACGAAGAGAGCGACCTGCTGGAGCCGCTGCGCTCCCGAGCGGATCTGATCGTCGATACCTCAGAGATGTCGGTGCATGAGCTGGCAGAGATGCTGCGTACCCGCCTGCTGGGCAAGCGCGAGCGCGAACTGACCATGGTGTTTGAGTCGTTTGGCTTCAAGCACGGCATTCCTATCGATGCCGACTACGTCTTTGACGTCCGCTTCCTGCCGAACCCGCACTGGGATCCGAAGCTGCGCCCAATGACCGGCCTTGATAAACCGGTGGCGGCGTTCCTCGATCGGCATACCGAAGTGCACAACTTTATCTACCAGACCCGCAGCTATCTGGAACTGTGGCTGCCGATGCTGGAGACCAACAACCGCAGCTATCTCACCGTCGCCATTGGCTGTACGGGGGGCAAGCACCGTTCGGTCTATATTGCCGAGCAGCTGGCGGACTACTTCCGCTCGCGGGGTAAAAACGTGCAGTCCCGCCACCGTACGCTGGAAAAACGCAAAACATGACCGTTAAGCAGACCGTTGAGATCACCAACACGCTGGGTATGCACGCCCGTCCAGCAATGAAACTGTTTGAGCTGGTTCAGGGGTTTGATGCCGAAGTGCTGCTGCGCAATGACGAAGGCACCGAGGCGGAGGCCAGCAGCGTGATTGCGCTGCTGATGCTCGACTCCGCCAAAGGCCGTCAGATCGAGATTGAGGTCAGCGGCCCGCAGGAGCAGGAGGCGCTCGCCGCCGTGATTGCCCTGTTCAATGCCGGTTTTGACGAAGACTAATGCCGTTCGCGCCGGGTGGCGGCTACGCCTGACCCGGCCTACACCTTAGGCAAATTGTACTTTTCGTGCGCTTAACCCCTGCCAACCTTTCCTTAAGATAACCTTAAGCTAGCCGTTTATTTTCCATTTAAGTTGCCTGGCCATACTTGGATTGTTTCCAAAACAATTTCCAAAAAAGCAGGACAACCTATGATTCGCTTATCTCATCTCACCCCGTTGGGCACCGGTCGGCACCGTCAATGCTATGCGCATCCGGACAATGCCCAGCGCTGCATCAAGATCATCTACAACTACGAGAGCGGCGGCGATAAAGAGATCAAGCGCGAGCTGAGCTACTATGCCCATCTCTCTCGCCGCTTAACAGACTGGAGCGGGCTGCCGCGCTACTACGGCACGGTCGAAACCGATCTGGGGACGGGATACGTCTACGATATCATCACCGACTTTGACGGCTCCCCGTCAAAGACCCTGACCGAGTATGCCGCCCAGTGCCGTGAAGCAGGCAACAGCAAGGCCCTCTACCCGCTGCTCAGAGCACTAAAAAGCTACCTGCGCAAAAACCGCATCGTGACCATGAACCTGAAGCCGCAGAACGTGCTTTGCCGCCGCATCAGCGCGGATGAGGTGGTGCCGGTAGTGTGCGACAATATTGGCGAAGGCACGCTGATCCCGCTGGCAACCTGGTCAGGCTGGGCCTGCGCGCGTAAGCAGGCCCGCCTGTGGCAGCGCTTTATCGCTCAGCCCGCGCTTGCCAACGGGCTTAGTGCAGCGAATGCTGGGTCATAAACCCTTCACCGCCCAGCTGGCGCATCTGACGCATAATCCATGCCTGGCGATTGCGCACGTAGCCCGAAGGGGCACTGGCCTTAAAGCGGATAGGGTTGGGCAGCACGGCCGCCAGCAGCGCGGCCTCTGACATCGTCAGGCGGCTGGCAGGCTTGTTAAAGTAGCGCTGGGCCGCCGCCTCGACGCCAAACACTCCCTCGCCAAATTCGGCAACGTTGAGATAAACCGTCAGGATCCGCCGCTTGCTCCACACCGTCTCCATGCCAAGCGTTAATCCGGCCTCCAGCCCCTTACGCAGCCAGCTGCGCCCGTCCCAGAGGAAGAGATTTTTCGCCGTCTGTTGCGACAGGGTGGACGCACCGCGGATCCGGCTGGCGTTACGCTCGTTATGGGAAACCGCTTTCTGAATAGCGTCGACATCAAAGCCCCAGTGGGTCGGGAAGGTCTGATCCTCAGCGGCAATCACCGCCAACCCCATCCAGGGTGAGATATCATCCATCCCCACCCAGTCAGAGTGGGCAACATAGTTGAAATCGCCGCTCAGCCAGGCCGATATCTGGCGCTCCGCCATCACCGCCGAGAAGGGAACCGGCATAAAGCTGAACAGCAGAATGCCGCCGCCCCAGAGCAGGGCCAGCCCCAGCAGCGTACGCAGCAGCAGACGCTTTATTTTTACCTTCAATGAGGCACTGCGTAACGCCATTACGCCAGCACCAGCACGCGGGCGACCAGTTTCTCAATGCCGCTGGCGGCCTCGGCAATATTCTGCGCCACCATGTAGGCGGGGGTGGTGACGACCTTGTTCTCTTCATCCACCACGATGTCGTCCACCGGGCAGGTCACATGCTCCGCGCCCATCTCTTCCAGCACGTCGGCAGTGTCGATGTCTGTCCCGATGGTCAGGCGCAGCGGGAAATCAAAAATTTTCGGCAGCATAGCCGGGGCGATACAGATAAACCCCAGCGGTTTACCGGCGGCGTGCATCGCCAGCGCCAGCTGCTTCAGGCCGCTATCCACGCTGCACTCTGCGCCCTGGGCGGCGAAATTGCTGAGGTTCTTTGCCGCACCGAAGCCGCCGGGGACAATCAGGGCGTCCAGCGCGTCGGCAGAGGCCTGGCTTAGCGGCTGGATCGCGCCGCGAGCAATACGCGCTGCTTCAATAAGCACGTTGCGGCTCTCCGCCATCGAATCGCCGGTAAGATGGTTGATCACGTCCGACTGCGGTTTATCCGGTGCAAAACAGACCGCCTCCGCGCCGCTGCGGGCAATCGCTAATAGCGTAATGACGGCCTCATGAATTTCAGTTCCGTCGTTAACGCCGCAGCCGCTGAGTACCACTCCCACTTTTTTCATTTTGCCGATCCTTTCTTGCAACATGCTGACGATTATTAAAAATTTTGATAAGGACGCTATGCTTCACACATTTCATCGATTCATATAACAAATAAGTTAAGATTTGCTATCTTATGTGCGGGCTTGACACTCTTTCCGCCTGTGCCCATTGAATAACCAACCCTAAAAATACCGGCACGGCCACAATTTCCCTGGTGTTGGCGCAGTATTCGCGCACCCCGGTCTATCCGGGGTCATTTTTTGCCCGCCCCGGCGACCCACGCCTTAAGCACCGCAATATCGTCCTGCCAGGCCAGCTTCATCTCCTCAATCCATTCGCCTACGTTGTCCCACCACGCCGGCAGATCGGAAGACTGAATTTGCTTGCCCAGCTGTTGCAGACGACGCAGGCCGATCGAGCCCGCCGCGCCCTTGATCTTATGTCCCTCTTCCGCGATACCCTTCTGGTCGCGAGCGGTCAGATTGGATTCGAGGATCGCGATATAGCCCGGCATCATCTTCTCAAACATCGCAATGCCGTCGACGATCACCTTCGGACCAATGATTTCCAGGTACTGCTCCAGCATCGGAATATCTAACAGCGTCTGTGCTTTATCGTTATCGACAGCGTCCACCGTACTCTCCTCCTCATCTTCACACGTATCCCAAAACTTCTTGATCATCGCGGTCAGCGCCGGTACAGCCAGCGGCTTGCTCAGGACATCGTCCATTCCCGCATCCAGATACTCTTTTTTATCTTTCAAGACGTTGGCGGTCAAGGCTACCAGCGGCGGCAGATCCTCCCGGGCGTAGTTCTGGGTCAGCTGACGAGAGATGTCCAGCCCGGTCATGTCCGGAAGCTGAATATCCAGCAGCAGCAGATCGTATTCGCCTGGGGTAAACATCGCCAGCGCCTCTGTTCCGGTCATGGCAACGTCAACGCTGCATCCCAGCTTCTCCAGCACCGATCGCGCCACGATCACGTTCAGTTCGATATCCTCTACCAGCAGCACATTCAGGGCCGGGAGCGGCATCTCATCATCCGCGAACCCGTCCTCGACTTCCTCTGCGACGGCAGGGGCATGCACCGTCAGCACAAAGCGCGAACCTTTGCCCAGCTCGCTGGTAACGGTAATATCGCCGCCCATGCTTTTCGCCAGCCGCCGCGAGACCGCAAGACCAATCCCCGTGCCGGTGGCCGGTTTGCCGCCGTGCTTGTCTTTAACCTGGTAGTACATGGCAAAAATTTTATCCTGCTCCACCGGCGGGATGCCGATACCGGAGTCCTCAACCTCGAAGCGCAGCATCTCGTTATCGTCATAGCGAATGCGCACCGTCACCTGGCCCTGCTGGGTGAACTTCACCGCGTTGCTGATGAGGTTCCACAGGATCTGCCGCAGGCGGGTGCCGTCGGTAATGACCTTATGCGGCAGGGGCAGCGTCGGCTCGACAACAAAGCTCAGCCCCTTCTGCTGCGCCTGCAGTCCAGAGAGAGTTTCAAGATCGGCCCGGAAGCTGGTGAAGTCTACCGGCTGGTTGTCCAGCTGCACCTTGTGGCGCTCCATCTTATCCATGTCGATAATATCGTTGAAGATATTTCCCAGCGTGACCGCAGAGACGTGGATGGTCTTGAGGTACTTCTCCTGCTCGTCGCTCAGCTCGGTATCGAGCAGAATACGGCTCAGGCCAACGATGCCGTTAAGCGGCGTACGCAGCTCGTGGCTGATGGTAGAGATAAAGGTGGTCTTGTCCCGGCTGGCGCGCTCCAGCGCGTCCTGGTAACGCTTGCGCTCGGTAATATCGCGGCCAAAGCCCATCAGCCCGTGGCGTTTACCCACCCGGTCGTAGTAGGGAACCTTGCGGATCTCAAAGCAGGCTTTGCGCCCGTCCGGGTACTCCAGCCACTGCTCATAGGTCAGGGAGACGTTGTGACGAAACACTTTCTCATCAGTTTCGTTAACCTTTTCCGCCGCCTCCGGCGAGTAGACGTCGTCCGGCTTCAGGTTAACCAGCTGCTTCTCGCTTTTACCGGTCAACAGCTCCATCGCCCGGTTGCAGCCGGAGAACTCTTTATCTTCGTTGCGGTAGAAAACCAGATCCGGCGAGGCGTCGAGGAACGAGCGCAGGAATGAGGACTGCTGCTCCAGCTGGATCTGCGTCTGTTCGCGCTCTTTCATCTCAATTTTCAGCTGCTCAAAGGTGGCCTGGCGCTCGGCCTCGGCGATAGCGCGATCGTTGAGTACCTTGTTGAGCGTGGAGATATTATCTTTCAGCTGAACGTTGAGCTTGAGATCGCGCTCGCGCATCTCCTCCAGCTTTTCCACCAGCCTGGATAGCCGCTGGCGGGACTCCTCTAGCTGCTCAACCACCACCGACAGAAAGTAGACTGCCCAGGGGGTGATCAGTAATCCGAAGAAGATCGAGCGGATCACATCGATACTTTCAACCCGGCCATGCAGCACCATGGTCACGGCCATCTGGACAACAATCGCCAACACTACCAGCGCCAGGGCTAGCAGCATGGAGAAGCGCACCAGGCCAAGCTTCATCATCAGATCGACATAGTACTGTGCGAGTAATCGGATTTGCTTCATTAACGAGTTCCTTCACCACAACGTCGCACAATAATACTCAATTCTGAGCAAAGCGTTGAAGGTTGTGCAAAAAAGTGTGGGATGTCAGGTGGCGCTTCGCTTACCTGACCTACAAAGAAACTGCCAACTTAAGCCAGCCAAGGTCGTCCCAGCGCGGATCCTTGCGCTCCATGGACGTTGAGGTACTTATCCAGCTCGACCATGCCGGTCCAGCGGTTCTCGCACCACAGCGGCACGAGCAGGGTCGGACGGCGGGCGCTGGCGGAGATGCGGTGGTAGATCACCTCCGGCGGCGTATGGCGGATCATCTCTCCGGCGATATGGGTATAGGCATCCAGCTCGATACCGGCTAATCGCTCGGCCTGCCAGGCTTTAGCCATCGTACTGCCAGTGACAATATGCAGCGGATGCAGCTTGATACCGTCAACGCCGGTCTCTACGACTCGCTGTAGGGTGGCAAGACACGCCGTCTCCCCTTCCCCCGGCAGGCCAACGATCAGGTGACTGCATACCTTCAGCCCACGCTGGCGGGCCAGCCGGGTCGTTTTCTGGTAGCAGGCGAAGTCGTGGCCACGGTTGATGCGGTGCAGGGTTTTATCGTGGGCCGTTTGCAGGCCCAGCTCCAGCCAGACCTCATAGCCCTGCTGCTGATATTCGCTGAGCAGATCCAGCACCGCCTCCGGGACGCAGTCCGGGCGCGTTCCGACGCACAGCCCGACCATATTGGCCTGGCTCACCGCCTGCTGGTACATCGACCTCAGCACCTGAACTTCGGCCCAGGTGCTGGTATAGGCCTGGAAATAGGCCAGGTAGCGCCGGGCGCGGTTAACCCGCGTTTCCTGGTAAGCCAGCTGCTCGGCAATAGAGTTGGCCTGCTGGGCCTCATCGGCAAAGGAGGCAACGTTACAGAAGGTGCAGCCCCCGCGGCCAAGGGTGCCATCGCGGTTCGGGCAGCTAAAACCACCGTGCAGGGAGAGCTTATGCACTTTTTCACCGTAGCGGCGGGCAAGATCGCCCCCAAACATATTGACTAATTTTTGTAACTGCATAATCTGAAAGGCCGCCCTCAAAAAAGGGCCAAGCCTGCCACTTTTAGCCTCCGTCGGCGATGACCTGGATCAATCGTCATAGCGGCGCTATTTTCTTTGCATAACCAAGCAAAATTACCGCTATTTCATTCATCGCCGTATTGATTACTTTTCCTTATATTGCCAGCCTGTTTTTCGACAATTTTTGCGCAAGCGTAAAACAGTGTCTTTATGCGGGTTACTCCGTGCAACCAGCGAAAAATAGCGCATTAAGGTAAAAAAACAGCGTATACCGGTAACAATAGCGCTTTCTTATAGTGAGAGAGATCACACTCTGTCCCTGCCTGCCATAGCTGTAACCTGGCTGTAAAATAGCTAAATATCCATTATTATCAGTTAATTAACCCTGTATTAGCACATTTTTGTATAAATAAGATTGTGATTTGACCTGTGTGTCGATTCCCGATAAGTTGGATATCCGCTGGAAGCTTTCTGGGTGAGCAGTCTGCTCACCATATTTATGCAGTAATGTAGATTCCCTCTGAAGCAAGTCCTCAACACTTGTTTGACCTAAGCGAAAAGGATGATAGAGGGCGACATGCGAGGCCTATAGGCTCCGTCGCCACGCCCTTTCTGCGCCTGTGCGCCACGGTCATGAGAGAGTCACGTAGAGCCTGGGGAGGTTCACTGATATGTTGTACGATAAATCTCTCGAGAGAGATAACTGTGGTTTCGGCCTGATCGCCCACATAGAAGGCGAACCTAGCCACAAGGTAGTGCGTACCGCTATTCACGCACTGGCCCGAATGCAGCACCGCGGTGCGATCCTTGCCGATGGTAAAACCGGCGACGGTTGCGGCCTGCTGCTACAAAAACCTGACCGTTTCTTCCGCCTGGTTGCCGAAGAGCGCGGCTGGCGCTTAGCCAAAAATTACGCCGTCGGCATGCTGTTCCTGAACCAGGACGCTGAGAAGGCCGCCGCTGCGCGCCGCATCGTCGAAGAAGAACTTCAGCAAGAGACCCTGTCTATCGTGGGCTGGCGCGATGTGCCAACCAACGAAGGGGTGCTCGGTGAAATCGCCCTCTCCTCGCTGCCACGTATTGAGCAAATCTTTGTCAACGCCCCTGCGGGCTGGCGTCCACGCGATATGGAGCGCCGCCTGTTTATCGCGCGCCGCCGTATCGAAAAACGCCTCCAGGAGGATAAAGAGTTCTACGTCTGTAGCCTCTCTAACCTGGTCAACATCTATAAAGGTCTCTGTATGCCGGCGGATCTGCCGCGCTTCTACCTGGACCTCGCGGACCTGCGTCTGGAGTCGGCCATCTGCCTGTTCCACCAGCGCTTCTCCACCAACACCGTACCGCGCTGGCCGCTGGCCCAGCCGTTCCGCTACCTGGCCCATAACGGTGAGATCAACACCATCACCGGTAACCGCCAGTGGGCACGCGCCCGTACCTATAAATTCAAGACGCCGCTGATCCCGGATCTGCACGACGCCGCACCGTTCGTCAACGAAACTGGCTCCGACTCCAGCTCGCTGGATAACATGCTGGAACTGCTGCTGGCGGGCGGGATGGACATCGTCCGTGCCATGCGCCTGCTGGTGCCGCCAGCCTGGCAGAACAACCCGGATATGGATCCGGAGCTGCGCGCCTTCTTTGACTTTAACTCCATGCACATGGAGCCGTGGGATGGCCCGGCGGGCATCGTGATGTCCGACGGTCGCTTTGCCGCCTGTAACCTGGACCGTAACGGTCTGCGCCCGGCGCGCTACGTCATCACCAAAGACAAGCTGATCACCTGCGCCTCAGAAGTGGGGATCTGGGACTACCAGCCCGACGAAGTGGTGGAAAAAGGCCGCGTGGGTCCGGGCGAGCTGATGGTGATCGACACCCGCGGCGGCCGCATCCTGCACTCCCGCGAAACCGATGACGATCTGAAGAGCCGCCACCCCTATAAAGAGTGGATGGAGAAAAACGTACGCCGTCTGGTGCCGTTTGAAGATCTGCCGGATGATGCGGTGGGCAGCCGTGAGATGGATGACGACCTGCTCGCCAGCTTCCAGAAACAGTTTAACTACAGCGCCGAAGAGCTGGATTCCGTGGTTCGCGTGCTGGGCGAAAACGGCCAGGAGGCGGTCGGATCAATGGGTGACGATACCCCGTTTGCCGTGCTCTCCAGCCAGCCGCGCATCATTTATGACTACTTCCGTCAGCAGTTTGCGCAGGTCACTAACCCGCCAATCGATCCGCTGCGGGAAGCACACGTGATGTCGCTGGCCACCAGCATCGGTCGGGAGATGAACGTCTTTTGTGAAGCCGAGGGCCAGGCGCATCGCCTGACCTTTAAGTCACCGATCCTGCTCTACTCCGACTTTAAACAGCTGACTACCCTGTCGGAGCACCACTACCGCGCCGACACGCTGGATATCACCTTTGACGTTAACACCGCGTCGCTGGCAGACACGGTGAGCGCGCTGTGTGATAAAGCAGAACAGATGGTGCGCGACGGTACGGTGCTGCTGGTGCTCTCTGACCGTAACATTGCCAAAGATCGCCTGCCGGTTCCGGCCCCGATGGCGGTGGGTGCTATCCAGACCCGCCTCGTGGAGAAGAGCCTGCGCTGCGACGCCAACATCATCGTTGAAACCGCCAGCGCCCGCGATCCGCACCACTTCGCCGTACTGCTGGGCTTCGGCGCGACGGCTATCTATCCATACCTCGCCTATGAAACCCTGGCGAAGCTGGTGGATACGCACGCCATCGATAAGAACTACCGTAACGTGATGCTGAACTACCGTAACGGCATCAACAAAGGCCTCTACAAGATCATGTCCAAAATGGGCATCTCAACCGTGGCCTCCTACCGCTGCTCGAAGCTGTTCGAAGCGGTCGGCCTGCATGACGAGGTCGCCGATCTCTGCTTCCAGGGCGTGATCAGCCGTATCGGCGGCGCGGGCTTTGCTGACTTCCAGCAGGATCTGCTGAACCTGTCGAAGCGTGCCTGGCTGGCGCGTAAGCCGCTTGAACAGGGCGGCCTGCTGAAGTACGTGCACGGCGGTGAATACCATGCCTATAACCCGGACGTGGTGCGTACCCTGCAGCAGGCGGTACAGAGCGGCGAGTACAGCGACTATCAGCAGTACGCTAAGCTGGTCAACGAACGTCCGGCGGCCACGCTGCGCGATCTGCTGCACATCAACCCGCCTGCGGACGCGGTCAGCATTGACGACGTGGAGCCTGCCAGCGAGCTGTTTAAACGCTTCGATACCGCAGCGATGTCTATCGGCGCGCTGAGCCCAGAGGCCCATGAGGCGCTGGCCGAAGCGATGAACAGCATCGGCGGCAACTCGAACTCCGGCGAAGGCGGAGAAGATCCGGCTCGCTACGGCACCAACAAAGTGTCGCGTATCAAACAGGTTGCCTCTGGCCGCTTCGGCGTGACCCCGGCCTACCTGGTGAACGCGGACGTGATCCAGATTAAAGTGGCCCAGGGCGCGAAGCCTGGGGAAGGCGGCCAGCTGCCGGGGGACAAAGTGACCCCGTACATTGCCAAGCTGCGCTACTCGGTGCCAGGCGTGACGCTGATCTCTCCGCCGCCGCACCACGATATCTACTCGATCGAGGATCTGGCCCAGCTGATCTTTGACCTCAAGCAGGTCAATCCGAAGGCGATGATCTCCGTGAAACTGGTCTCCGAGCCGGGCGTAGGCACCATTGCCACCGGCGTGGCAAAAGCCTATGCGGATCTGATCACCATTGCTGGCTACGACGGCGGCACCGGCGCAAGCCCGCTCTCCTCAGTGAAATACGCGGGCTGTCCGTGGGAGCTGGGGCTGGTTGAAACCCAGCAGGCGCTGGTGGCGAACGGCCTGCGTCACAAGATCCGCCTGCAAGTGGATGGCGGCCTGAAAACCGGCGTGGACATCATCAAAGCGGCGATTCTGGGTGCAGAGAGCTTTGGCTTCGGCACCGGCCCGATGGTGGCGCTGGGCTGTAAATACCTGCGTATTTGCCACCTGAACAACTGCGCAACGGGCGTTGCAACCCAGGATGAGAAGCTGCGTAAGAACCACTATCACGGCCTGCCGTTCAAAGTGACCAACTACTTTGAATTTATCGCCCGTGAGACCCGGGAGCTGATGGCGCAGCTGGGCGTAACCCGTCTGGTAGACCTGATTGGTCGTACCGATCTGCTCACCGCGCTGGAAGGCTTCACCGCCAAACAGCAGAAGCTGGATCTGTCTAAGCTGTTGGAGACCGCCGAGCCGCACCCAGGCAAAGCGCTCCACTGCACCGAGCATAACCCGCCGTTTGATAACGGGGTGCTCAACGCTCAGCTGCTGAACCAGGCTAAGCCGTTTGTTGACGAGCGCCAGAGCAAAACCTTCTGGTTTGATATTCGCAACACCGACCGTTCGGTAGGCGCATCGCTCTCCGGCTACATTGCCCAGACGCATGGCGATCAGGGTCTGGCGTCGGATCCGATCAAAGCCCACTTCAGCGGCACCGCAGGCCAGAGCTTTGGCGTGTGGAACGCGGGCGGGGTTGAGCTTTACCTGACCGGGGATGCCAACGACTACGTCGGTAAAGGCATGGCGGGCGGTCTGCTGGCGGTGCGTCCGCCGGTTGGCTCGGCCTTCCGTAGCCACGAGGCGAGCATTATCGGTAACACCTGCCTGTACGGCGCGACCGGCGGTCGTCTGTACGCCGCAGGCCGCGCGGGCGAACGTTTTGGAGTACGTAACTCCGGGGCGATTACCGTAGTGGAAGGTATTGGCGACAACGGCTGTGAGTACATGACCGGCGGCATCGTCTGTATTCTCGGCAAGACCGGCGTTAACTTTGGTGCGGGTATGACCGGCGGCTTCGCCTACGTGCTGGATGAAGACGGCGAGTTCCGCAAACGCGTGAACCCGGAGCTGGTGGAAGTGCTGAGCGTCGACGACCTCGCGATCCATGAAGAGCACCTGCGCGGGCTGATCACCGAGCATGTGCAGCATACGGGCTCCTCGCGTGGAGAAGAGATTCTGGCGCACTGGCCGACCTTCGCCGCGAAATTTGCGCTGGTTAAGCCGAAGTCCAGCGATGTTAAAGCCCTGTTGGGTCACCGTAGTCGCAGCGCCGCAGAGTTGCGCGTGCAGGCGCAGTAAGAGGTAGCAATGAGCCAGAACGTATACCAGTTTATCGACTTACAGCGCGTGGATCCGCCTAAGAAAGCGCTGAAGATCCGTAAGATCGAATTTGTTGAGATTTATGAGCCGTTTTCAGAAGGCCAGGCCAAGGCGCAGGCAGACCGCTGCCTCTCCTGCGGCAACCCGTACTGTGAATGGAAATGCCCGGTACATAACTACATCCCGAACTGGCTGAAGCTGGCTAACGAGGGGCGTATTTTTGAAGCCGCCGAGCTGTCGCACCAGACCAACACCCTGCCGGAAGTGTGCGGCCGGGTCTGCCCGCAGGACCGCCTTTGCGAAGGCTCCTGCACCCTGAACGACGAGTTCGGTGCGGTGACCATCGGCAACATCGAGCGCTATATCAACGATAAGGCGTTTGAGATGGGCTGGCGTCCGGACCTGACCGGCGTGAAGCAGACCGACAAGCGCGTCGCCATCATCGGCGCGGGCCCGGCAGGTCTGGCGTGCGCCGACGTGCTGACCCGCAACGGCGTGAAGGCGGTGGTATTCGATCGCCATCCAGAGATCGGCGGCCTGCTGACCTTTGGTATTCCGGCTTTCAAGCTGGAGAAAGAGGTGATGACCCGCCGTCGGGAGATTTTCACCGGCATGGGTATTGAGTTCAAACTCAATGTCGAAGTGGGCCGCGACGTGCAGCTCGACGATCTGCTGAAGGATTACGATGCGGTATTCCTCGGCGTGGGCACCTATCAGTCCATGCGCGGCGGTCTGGAGAACGAAGACGCCTCCGGCGTGTTTGATGCCCTGCCGTTCCTGATCGCTAATACCAAGCAGATCATGGGCTTTGGTGAGACCGCGGATGAACCTTTTGTCAGCATGGAAGGCAAGCGCGTGGTGGTGCTGGGCGGGGGTGATACCGCGATGGACTGCGTACGTACCTCTATCCGCCAGGGCGCAACGCATGTGATCTGTGCCTATCGCCGCGATGAAGAGAACATGCCTGGCTCCCGCCGCGAAGTGAAAAACGCGCGTGAAGAGGGCGTGGAGTTCCAGTTCAACGTCCAGCCTCTGGGTGTGGAAGTCAACGCTAACGGCAAGGTGAGCGGCGTGAAGATGGTGCGTACCGAGATGGGCGCGCCGGATGCACACGGTCGCCGCCGGGCTGAGATCGTCGCCGGATCCGAGCACGTGGTTCCGGCCGATGCGGTGGTGATGGCGTTTGGTTTCCGTCCTCACAGCATGTCCTGGCTGGCACAGCACAGCGTTGAGCTGGATTCCCAGGGCCGCATCATCGCCCCGGAAGGCAACGAAAACGCCTTCCAGACCAGCAACCCGAAAATCTTCGCCGGGGGTGACATCGTGCGTGGTTCGGACCTGGTAGTAACGGCGATTGCCGAAGGGCGTAAAGCCGCCGACGGCATTATGAATTACCTCGAAGTGTAAATAACGAGCCGGATGTGCAGATGCCATCCGGCTTTTTTTATGCGTTTAACAGTGTCGCGCGAACCTTCACCACCACTTTTTTAATGTCTCTCGTTGACTCAACCACGCAGCCCGGCTTGTGCGGCTCTCCAGGCATAAATACTGCAAACATACCGGGTCTCAGCACCACCGACTGCTCTTCCGCAATATCACTGCATAGCTGATAGTCCTCAGGGATATGCCTCTCCCCACACTCACGCGCTGAGCCCGCAATACCAAACAGAATGCGTTCTTCTCCGGCCAAAAGCAGCTGAATATCAATATAATGCTCATGCAGTTCGGCCCGCTTCTGCGCCGGATCCTGGGTAGCAAACTGCATAATGTTCATAAAGATATCATCGTCTTGCAGGGAATAGTGTCCGGGAGGTTTCTTCTGTGGACTGGCGGCAAGGGCCAGCGTTAAGGCGTTTATCAATACGGCAGGTAAGCCAGAGAAAGTCAGCGACTGCACCTCTCCCAATATCATAACCACTCTCCTTGCGCTAACAGCGCCGCGCCCAATAGCCCGGCATCATGACGGTAGTGTGCTGCTCGAAGGGAGACCTGATACATAGAAGGATCCTGGGCCAGGAAGTCTGCAACCTGCGGTAGATAGCCCTCTGCCAGCCCAACGCTGCCCCCTACGACCACGACCTGACAGTCGGTAATGGCTTTCACGTCAGCAATAAGACGCGCCAGCGTGCGTGCGGAATGTGCTACCAGCTCACGCGCCTGGGGAACGCCCTGTGCCGCAAGCATAAATATCGCTTTGGCATCCAGCCCGGCCAGCTCATCCCTTGCCAAAGCGGCAATGCCGCGCCCCGACGCAATGGCCTCAACGCAGCCTCGCCGCCCGCAGCCGCAATAGGGACCGGCAGGATCCGCCAGCGTATGGCCCAGGTGCCCGGCCAGCCCACCGCTGCCCATAAGTAATTGTCCGTTGAGAACCACTCCGCCCCCCACGCCGGTGGAGGCCGTCAGGAACACCATATCGTCATCGCCAGGCAAGGCACAAAACTCAGCCCAGGCCGCAGCCTGAGCATCATTTATTGCCATTACGGGTAAATCCGTTATCGCCGAGAGAAACCCGACGAGCGGAAACTGCGCCAGCCCGCCCAGGTTAGACGGGTTGATGGATGTCAGGACACCCTTGTGGATGATCCCCGTCGACGCCACCGCCACCCGATCCGCCTGCGCCCTGAAAGGTGCAACTAGCAGTTGCAGCGCCTGCTGGAGTGCCTGCGGCGTCTGGCTGGCGGGCGTGGCACACTCCCTGCGTGCCGTAATGGTTTGGCCCTCCACCAGGGCCGCAGCCAGCTTCGTACCGCCGATATCAATGGCCAACGTCGTCATTTCACCGCCTCACGCATGGCGTCATTAAACCACTGGCAGATATGTTCAAGCCGGGTGATTGCTGAGCCAACGGTGACGGCCCATGCCCCGTGTTGCATCGCCTGCGCCGCCAGCGCCGGTGAGTTGTACCGGCCCTCGGCAATGACGCGGCATCCCGCATCGCTTAACGCACGCACCAGCGCAAGGTCGGGATCGTTGGGCGTATCTGGCGTCAGGTAACCTGAGAGCGTAGAGCCTATCAGCTCCGCCCCGAGCCGCTGACAGTAGCGCCCATCCTCAAGGGAAGCACAGTCCGCCATAGCCAGCCGTTGGTGATGATGGATCCGCGCCACAATGGCTTCCCGCGTTATCGGTCGGACGCGATCGGTGCCATCAAAGGCAATAATGTTGGCTCCCGCCTCCACCAGCGCATCCACATCCTCAAGAAAGGGGGTGATCCGCACCGGCGAATCAGGCAGATCGCGCTTAATAATGCCAATAACCGGCACCGTGAGCAGCGGACGCGCAGCACGCAGGTTGGCGATCCCCTCAATACGTACCGCCACGGCGTCAGCCTGCTCTGCCGCCTGCGCCATCGCCGCGACAATTTCTGGCCTGTCCATTGGACTCCCCGGCACCGGCTGGCAGGAGACAATCAATCCGCCCATTGCCGCTCTCTTTTGGCTAAGCATTTCAATCAATGACATCACGTTATCCTTTGTGTTTGAGTAGGCCACTTTTGCTGACGCTGAAAGGCATTGCGCCGCTCAGCGGCTTGCCGTCAATCGCGTCATGCGTTCGCAAGGCTTCCGGTCTTAGCCAGCGCTGTACGCGGGAGGGCATATCCAGACCGATGAGCAGGATCACCACAAACGTCAGGCCAAAGGAGAGCGAACCCAGTGCGGTACCAAGCTCCATATTCTGCGCCAGCAAGGCCCCGATGACCGGCGCAATCGCCCCGCCCAATGCCCCCACGTTGTAGGTAAAACCCAGCCCGGCAGCACGCTGGTCGGTATCAAAATAGCCGCCGATAAGTTTGGGTAATATTCCTGAGATCCCCTGGCCCAGCATCTGCTGGAAAAAGAGTAGCAAGGCCAACACCCAGAGATTTGCGCCCCCGATCGCAAAGACGGGGATAATCAGCAGCTGCGAGGCCAGCAGGCTATAGACATAAGCCTTACGCGTACCGAGCCAGTCCCCGAGGAAGCCACCCGTGCAGCAGCCTACGGCCGCACCGAATCCGCTAAAGAACAGCACCTGCGCCACCGTTGACGGATCATACGCCAGGTCGGTTTTAAGATAGGTAGGCAGTAATGCCTGAATGGGCCAGGAGTAGAGAAAGGCAAACAGCACGACAACCATCAGCGTGACGCCCGTGGGCCAGCGTTTACCGCTGCTTTGCACCATAAAGCTGATAAATACAGCGGCACACAGTAATCCCAAAATCACTATCAGCCCGGCGTTGTTCAGTTCCCCGGCAAAGCAGAACCACAGTGCCGTTCCAGCAAACAGGGTCATCACGATATTGATGACGCGGTATTTCCCGCGATAGAGGATATCGACCATGGTTCGCACCGGCGCTTTGCCCTGGTGTTTCGCTTTCCAGTCTTCCGCTTCAGGTATGTTTTTCCGCAGCCATAGCGCAAACACGATAGGCAAGATGCCGAGGAAAAACAGCGCGCGCCAGCCCCACACGGGCACCACGAGGCTATACACCTGCGCAGCCAACACGGCACCGACGGAGAAGCCAGAGATAAGAAAACCGCTCGCCTTATTGCGCAAATGTTTAGGCCAGCTTTCAATCACGTAGGTTGCGCTGGAGCCGTACTCGCCCGCCATTCCCATGCCGATGATCATCCTGGCAATAAACAGAGTGATGTAACCCGGCGCGAAACCGCAGGCCAGCGTGCCAAAGGAGAAAAGCACGATGCTGGTGATCATCGCCAGCTTACGCCCGTAGCGATCGCCCATCGCCCCCAGCAGCAGACCACCGAACCAGCGCGAAATAAAGGCTGCCGAAATCAGGCTTGCCGCCTCCACTGTCGTCAGGCCAAATTCACTTTTTACTTCTGTCAGAACTAATGCAATCAACACAAAATCGAAGCCATCAAGCAGATATCCCAGCCAGGCGGCGGAGAAGGCACGCCACTGTGGGCGGCTAAGATGGCGGTACCACGGGATGCTTTGGGTAGAAGTACTCATTTAACTCTCCCGATGCTCGGTCAGTGATTTTTACCCGCTGGCGTAGTGCGCCACCGGGTACGCATTACGCCTTCTCAGCCATTAATTGTTGTGCAAGTGCTTCCAGCTCTGGCAGATATTGCTCATCCACCGGGGCAAACGGTTTGCGGCACAGCGGCACGGAGACCACGTCCATATAATGCAGGACCGTTTTCAGGCCACGAAAGACGCCCACCTTTATCAGCAGATCAATGACCTTGTTGCATTCGCTTTGCAGACGTTGCGCGGTGGCGTTATCTCCTTCGCGCACCGCTTTCGCGATTGCCTGATAGCGCCAGGCCATAATGTTGTAGGTACTGCCGATCCCGCCGTCTGCGCCTGCAAGAAGGCCGGAAGCAAAGATCTCGTCGTAACCGTTGTAGAGCACCAGATCCGGATGCGCGCGACGGATCTGCTCCATCTGGAAGAGATCGCCAGAGGTTTGCTTTAGAGCAGCAACGCCCGGCAGGGTGACTAGCGTAGCGATCTGATCAAGCGTCAATTTGACGCCGCTCAGTGCCGGGATGTTGTACACCACCATCGGCAAACCCTCGGCAGAATCAATAATTGCCCGGTAATGATCGCAATGTTCTTCAAAGCTGAAGGGGTAGTAAAACGGTGTGACCGCGGACACGGCGTCAAAGCCAACGCGGGCGGCAGCGGCCGCCAGCCGCTGACTTTCCGCTGTACTGACGCAGCCCACGTGGGCGATTAACGTTATTTTTCCCTTCGCCTCTTCAGCGACGATCTCCATGACCTCCTCGCGTTCGGCAAGGCTTTGTACAAACGCCTCCCCCGTCGAACCGCCGACATAAAGACCATCAATACCTTGCTGAATATTGAACTGAACCAGATGGCGCAGGCTCTCTTGATCCAGCATCTGCTGGCTGTTGAACGGGGTCAGAAGTGCGGCCATTACGCCTCGTAATTGCATTGCCATAGCTACCTCAATTGATAATGGGTCTGTTTTAACGATATACCTTTATACCTGTTATACCAGAGCAATTACGCCGCGATCCTATACAGAACGCCTATATTGCGATCTGCTTCACTAAAGAAGGGTTATTTTTTGCCTTTAGCGCTCTGCCCGAAGGCATGCCAGGTAGCAGAAACGCTATTGAGGTGTGTTTGCAGGGCGCGATCGGCCTCATCAGGATCGCGGCGGCGGATCGCTTCTACGATCGCAATATGCTGCCGATAGCTGACTTCATTGTGCTGATACAGCTCTGCATCGGGCACTTTAGGACGCGCGGCAATTAGCCAGTCGAGCAATGCGACATGGATCGCCATAAAGATCGGGTTACCGGGGATCTCAGCCAGCACACGGTGAAAATCAACATCGGATCGAATGAACAGCGCGTTGTCATCAAGGGACTGACTGTTGATCTCCAGCGCTTTTGTCAGCCGTTCAATCTGTTCATCGCTGGCATACTCTGCGGCATAGCGCACGAGACTGGACTCAAAGAACAACCGCAGCTGCTCAAAATGGGCGATACCGCCGGGCTGGGTAAGAAAATCTTTCGCCATGCCGGAGAGTTCGCTAATGATGGTATCGGCAGACGGCAAAGAGACGCGCGCACGCTCGCCGTTGTTTATCTGTACCAGCCCCTTACGCTTCAGCGCCGCCAGCGCTTCACGTACAGAGGGACGGCCGACGTTGAAAAATTCCATTAATTCGCGCTCGGAGGGCAACTGCTCCCCCTGGGCAAACTCTTTCCGGCGGATCATTTGCTCAAGCTCTTCTTCCACCATATCAGAGAGCTTTTTGCGCGCAAGCGGACGGCGTCGCAGCGTACGGCCAGGCATTTCCGTTGAGTTTTCAGCTTTAAGATCAATTGGTTTCATAGCAGTCCGGTGCCGGAAAGGGAGAACAATTCATCATAACACAGGAAGTCAGAGGTGGCGAAAAGGGGCAGAAAGCAAAACAGGCCCCGAGGGGCCTGTGAGATTACTTCACGACGCGCAGCGCCGGACGGCCACCGCGCGGCGGTGGATCGTTATCGGGCTCGTTGTCATCGTCAACATGATCGGGCTTGTCGCCGTCGATCACCGACATCACGGTTTCGCTTTCAGGCGTCGCCGTTTCGTCATCGTCGTTGACGGTAACCGCTTCGCCATCGTAGGCCGCTTCCGGCTCGAACATGGTACCTGCGCCGTTTTCACGGGCGTAGATAGCCAGCACGGCCGCCAGCGGCACGTACACCTGGCGCGGCACACCGCCGAAGCGCGCGTTGAAACGCACTTCGTCGTTCGCCAGCTCAAGGTTGCCTACCGCACGCGGGGCGATGTTGAGAACGATCTGTCCGTCTCGGGCGTACTCCATCGGCACACGTACGCCAGGCAACGTCACGTCTACCACCAGGTGCGGCGTGAGCTGGTTATCCAGCAGCCATTCATAGAATGCGCGCAGCAGATATGGACGGCGTGGAGTGAGCTGTGACAAATCCATGCGTATTAACCCCGGCCGAGGCGCATTTCGCGTTCGGCTTCTGTCAGAGAAGCGAGGAAGGAGTCGCGTTCGAAAACGCGGGTCATGTAGCCTTTCAGCTCTTTCGAACCGGTACCGCTCAGCTCAATGCCCAGCTGCGGTAAACGCCACAGCAGCGGTGCCAGGTAGCAGTCTACCAGGCTGAACTCATCGCTCAGGAAGTAAGGTTTCTGGGTAAAGACCGGGGCGATGCTCAACAGCTCTTCACGCAGCTGCTTACGGGCGGCATCAGCCTGAGCACCGGCGCTGTTGACGATAGCGTTCATCAGCGTGTACCAGTCTTTCTCAATGCGTTGCATGTACAGACGGCTCTCACCACGCGCAACCGGATAGACCGGCATCAGCGGCGGGTGCGGGAAGCGCTCGTCCAGGTACTCCATAATGATGCGAGACTCCCACAGGGTCAGCTCGCGATCCACCAGCGTCGGTACGCTTTGATTGGGGTTGAGGTCAATCAGATCCTGAGGCGGATTATCCTTTTCCACGTGTTCGATTTCGAAACTCACACCTTTTTCGGCCAGCACGATGCGGACTTGGTGGCTATAGATGTCAGTAGGACCAGAAAACAGCGTCATTACCGAACGTTTGTTGGCAGCGACAGCCATGAAAACCTCCAGGTATATTCAGAATATTACTGCTGCGAGCCACAAAGTGACTAGCCAGATGTAAGGTCACCCATCCACCCGAAGAGACGCATTTGTGCAAAACGCAGCAAAAAATGAGCAATCCCCGGCATTTGGGCAGAAAATTGGATGATAGTTTACCAGATTTTGCGGGCTTTGTGGTGTGAGGATCCCGGAAATGCTGCAAATCAGGAAAAAATCGATGCTTGCTGTGGATATCTTATCTTTTGTCCATAAAAAAACCCGGCATAAACCGGGTTTTTGCGCCATTCGTTCTGCGTAAGCAGAGACAAATTAACGTTTGGAGAACTGCGGACGACGACGTGCTTTACGCAGACCGACTTTCTTACGTTCAACCTGACGAGCGTCACGAGTAACGAAGCCTGCTTTACGCAGTTCGCCACGCAGGGACTCGTCGTACTCCATCAGAGCGCGGGTGATACCGTGACGGATCGCACCAGCCTGACCAGAGATACCACCACCTTTAACAGTGATGTACAGATCCAGTTTCTCAACCATGTCGACCAGTTCCAGCGGCTGACGAACTACCATGCGGGCAGTTTCACGACCGAAGTACTGTTCCAGAGAACGTTGGTTGATAACGATTTTACCGCTGCCCGGTTTGATGAAAACGCGAGCTGCAGAACTTTTGCGGCGACCAGTGCCGTAGTATTGATTTTCAGCCATTGCCATAATCCCGATTAGATGTCCAGAACTTGCGGTTGCTGTGCCGCGTGGTTGTGCTCGTTACCCGCGTAAACTTTCAGTTTACGGTACATAGCACGACCCAGCGGGCCTTTTGGCAGCATGCCTTTAACCGCGATTTCAATCACACGCTCAGGACGGCGGGCAATCATCTCTTCAAAGGTCGCTTGTTTGATACCACCGATGTGGCCAGTGTGGTGATAGTACACTTTGTCAGTACGCTTGTTACCGGTTACGGCAACTTTGTCAGCGTTCAGAACGATGATGTAATCACCGGTATCTACGTGCGGAGTGTATTCCGCTTTGTGCTTACCGCGCAGGCGACGAGCCAGTTCGGTAGCCAGACGGCCCAGAGTTTTACCGGTCGCGTCAACAACATACCAGTCGCGTTTTACGGTTTCTGGTTTAGCTGTAAAAGTTTTCATTAAAAGCTTACCCAAGTAATAAGTTACACGTTGGTGAACACCCAAACGTTTAGTCAGTTGAGGCTCACACGACAAAGTCCGGCAAACCTACCCCTTCGAATAGCAAATGCCAGCACATAGAAAGTTTTGGGAAAAAAACCTTCTCGTAACGTGGGGTCGCAAGATTATAGAGAAGTCGGGGTCAAAGATCGACCCCTTTTTATACTTCGTGACGAGGTTTTCGCCTTTATCCAGCCAGGTGCTCGCGGGCTAAATAGTCCTCGCTCTGCATCTCCTGCAAACGCGACAGGCAGCGCTGGAACTCAAACTTCAGCCGCTCACCCCGGTAGATCTCATGCAGTGGCGCGTCGGCGCTGATCACCAGCTTAACGTGGCGCTCGTAAAACTCATCCACCAGCGCGATAAAGCGCCGGGCTTCGCTCTCCATCAGCGGGGTCATTACCCGGACGTCAAACAGCAGCACGGTATGGAACATCTGCGAGAGCGCGATGTAGTCATGCTGGCTGCGAGCATCGACGCACAGGGTGGTGAAGGAGACCGCGAGCGTCTGGTTCTCTACCCCCAGCGTCGGCAGCGGGCGGTGGTTGATCTCCAGCTGCGGGTGGTTCTCCCGCTTCGCCCCGGCCAGCGCCTGCCACAGCGTCTCCATCTGCTGCGCCGTCTCGGCATTCAGCGGCGACAGCCAGAGATGCGCCTGGGTCAGCGTGCGCAGGCGGTAATCAATCCCGGCATCCACGTTCATGATGTCGCAGTGCTGTTTGATCGCCTCGATAGCTGGCAGGAAGCGCGCGCGCTGCAGGCCGTTGCGATAGAGATTCTCCGGCGGAATATTCGATGTGGCCACCAGCGTAATGCCGCGGGCAAACAGCGCCTGCATCAGGCCGCCCAGCAGCATGGCATCGGTGATATCCGAAACAAAAAATTCATCGAAGCAGAGCACGTCGGTCTCGGCCTTAAAGCGGTCGGCAACAATCTCCAGCGGATCGCTCTGCCCCTGTAGCTGGGTCAGCTCCTCGTGCACCCGCAGCATAAAGCGGTGAAAGTGCAGCCGCTGTTTACGCGTGCCCGGCAGGCTATGGTAGAAGAGATCCATCAGCCAGGTTTTCCCCCGCCCGACGCCGCCCCACATATACAGGCCCCGTACCGGCGCAGCGTTGTGCGTCTCGCGCTTGCCCAGCAGTTTGCCAAACGCCGCCCGCAGTCCGCCGCCGGCAGCGGGCGTCTCGGTACGGTTGGTGAGCTGCTGATAAAGGGTCTCCAGCCGATTGACGGCCTCGCGTTGGACGTCGTCAGGCTGATGGCTGCCCTCTTTTAGGGCCAGTTGGTATCGCGATGTGGGGGTAAGGCTCTGCATGATGCTATTGTTATTCCTTGATAATTAATTTGCCGCAGGTCCTGGCTGGTGAAAAAAAGGCCGTTCTACACTACGCCATGCTGTGCCAGGATTCCACTTATACGGATTTAGCGGTTATAGTGGCATAATGAGGCACAGGCAAGGAGCCTCGCCGCCTACACCCTACGGACCTACAACACAACGGGAGATGTTCATGACCTGGGAATATGCGCTAATTGGATTAGTCGTCGGCATCATTATTGGTGCTGTGGGCATGCGCTTTGGAAACCGCAAACTGCGCCAGCAGCAGGCCTTACAGTATGAGTTAGAGAAGAACAAAGCCGAGCTGGAAGAGTATCGTGAAGAGCTTACCGGCCACTTTGCCCGCAGCGCAGAGCTGCTCGATAACATGGCCCATGACTATCGTCAGCTTTATCAGCACATGGCAAAAAGCTCCAGCCAGCTGCTGCCGGAGATGTCTGCAGAGGACAACCCGTTCCGTAACCGCCTTGCCGAGTCCGAAGCCGGTAACGACCAGGCCCCGGTCCAGATGCCGCGTGACTACTCCGACAGCGCGTCGGGCCTGCTGCGCGGTGCGGCGAAGCGCGACTGATCCTGACCTACTTTTTTTCGGGCGTACAGGCTACGCCCGCCTCTTCTTTCGCCATCCCAGCTATTATTTAATCATTATCCGCATTGTTACCCGGTTGAAAATTCAATAACATCGATCCGTTTTGGGGCATTTTTTTCCTTACACTTCAGGTCACGAGAGCTTGCACAATGAAGAAAAGAAACCCGCTGTTGAGTGCATTAGCGTTAAGTGTCGGATTATCTCTCTCGGCACCGTTCCCGGCGACGGCCTCGCTGCCCGCGCAGATCCCCGGCCAGCCGGCGCTTCCCAGCCTTGCACCGATGCTGGAGAAGGTGCTGCCTGCGGTAGTGAGCGTGCAGGTAGAGGGCACGGCGGTCGCTCCCGAGCAGAAAATACCTGAAGAGCTGAAAAAATATTTCGGTGACGAGCTGCCTGATGGCCAGGCCCAGCCGTTTGAAGGGCTAGGCTCCGGCGTGATCATTGACGCCGCCAAAGGTTACGTGCTGACCAATAACCACGTGATCAACCAGGCGCAGAAGATAAACGTCCAGCTTAACGATGGCCGTGAGTTTGAAGCCAAGCTGATCGGTGGCGATGACCAGAGCGATATCGCTCTGCTTCAGCTGCAGAATGCTACCGGGCTGACGCAGATTGCCGTTGCCGACTCCGATAAGCTGCGGGTTGGTGATTTTGCCGTTGCGGTTGGCAACCCGTTTGGCCTCGGCCAGACCGCCACCTCAGGAATTATCTCAGCTCTCGGACGCAGCGGGCTTAACCTTGAGGGGTTAGAGAACTTTATTCAGACCGATGCCTCTATTAACCGCGGTAACTCCGGCGGGGCGCTGCTCAACCTCAACGGCGAGCTGATCGGTATCAACACCGCGATTCTGGCTCCGACCGGCGGCAGCATCGGCATCGGCTTTGCTATTCCCAGCAATATGGCGCAAACCCTCGCCCAGCAGCTGATCCAGTCCGGAGAGATCCAGCGCGGCCTGTTGGGTATCAAAGGTATGGAGATGAGCGCCGATATCGCCAAGGCGTTTAACCTCAACGTGCAGCGCGGGGCCTTCGTAAGCGAAGTGCTGCCTGGCTCAGGCTCAGCCAAGGCCGGGATCAAATCGGGCGACGTGATCGTCAGCCTGAACGGCAAGCCGCTGAACAGCTTTGCCGAACTGCGCTCGCGCATCGCCACCACCGCGCCCGGCACCAAGGTCAAGCTTGGCCTGCTGCGCGATGGCAAAGGCCAGGAAGTGGAAGTGACTCTGGATAAAAGCACCGCCTCCTCCGCCAGCGCGGAAAGCCTCTCTCCGGCGTTACAGGGCGCAAGCCTGGCCGATGGTCAGCTGAAGGACAGTACTAAGGGTATCAAAGTTGAGGAGGTGGCCAAGGACAGTCCCGCCGCCCAGGCTGGCCTGCATAAAGACGACGTGATTATCGGCGTCAACCGCGAGCGGGTGCAGTCCATCGCCGAGATGCGTAAGGTGCTGGAGACGAAGCCTAATATCATTGCGCTACACGTTGTGCGCGGTAACGATACGCTCTATTTACTCCTGCGCTAGCCCCAGGCTGCCGGACATCACCGACGCTGTGTGATGTCCGGATAAGTCGTGCTATGCTGCCCGCACCCTCTTTAACGACGTCCGCATCATGTTAGTGAAGCTATTTCGATCTATCGCTATTGGCCTCATTGTAGGTAGCCTGCTGCTGGCTGCCCTACCCTCGCTACGTCAGCTGAGCGCCTCCTCTACCCCGCAGTTTGACAGCACCGATGAAACGCCGGTGAGCTATAACCAGGCGGTGCGCCGGGCTGCGCCTGCGGTGGTCAACGTCTATAACCGCAGCGCGGCCAGCTCGTCCAACAATCAGCTGGAGATCCGCACCCTGGGTTCCGGGGTGATTATGGATCAGCGCGGGTACATTATTACTAACAAGCACGTGATCAACGATGCGGATCAGATCATCGTCGCGCTGCAGGACGGTCGCGTGTTTGAGGCACTGCTGGTCGGCTCCGATACGTTAACGGATCTGGCGGTGCTGAAGGTCAATGCCACTGGCGGCCTGCCGGTGATCCCTATCAACCGCCAGCGCACTCCGCACATCGGCGACGTGGTGATGGCTATCGGTAACCCCTATAACCTCGGCCAGACCATCACCCAGGGGATCATCAGCGCCACCGGCCGCATCGGTTTGAACCCGTCGGGACGGCAGAACTTCTTGCAGACCGACGCCTCCATTAACCACGGCAACTCCGGCGGCGCGCTGGTTAACTCCCTCGGCGAGCTGATGGGCATTAACACCCTCTCGTTTGATAAGAGTAACGATGGCGAAACGCCGGAGGGGATCGGCTTCGCTATCCCGTTCCAACTGGCTACCAAGATTATGGATAAGCTGATCCGCGACGGACGGGTGATCCGCGGCTATATCGGTATCGGCGGCAGAGAGATCGCGCCTCTGCATACCCAGGGCGGTGGGATCGATCAGATCCAGGGGATCGTGGTTAATGAGGTCGCCCCGGACGGCCCGGCAGCACGCGCAGGTATTCAGGTTAACGACGTGATTGTCTCAGTGAACGGCAAGCCAGCCATTTCAGCACTGGAGACGATGGACCAGGTGGCGGAGATCCGTCCAGGTTCAGAGATCCCGGTCGAGGTGATGCGTGAGGATAAAAAGCTGCTGCTGCACGTGACGATTCAGGAGTACCCGGCTACAAACTAGCGCAGTTTGGTTCCGTAGGCCCGGTAAGCGCAGCGCCACCGGGCATTACGGTAACGCCGGGTGGCGGCTTACAGCCTTACCCGGCCTACGGAAACCACGGTTCTGTATTACTTATTTACGAACTCTTCGCCGAGCTGGATATCTTTTTTCAGCGTCTCCAGCATCCCTTCCATTGCCTGCTGCTCGAAAGCGCTCAGGGTGCCGATAGACTGGCGCTCCGCGACGCCGTTTTTACCCAGCAGCAGCGGCTGAGAGAAGAAGCGAGCGTGCTCGCCATCACCCTCGACGTAGGCGCACTCAACGACACCCTGTTCGCCCTGCAGGGCGCGTACCAGCGAGAGCCCAAAGCGCGCCGCCGCCTGGCCCATAGACAGGGTTGCAGACCCGCCACCGGCTTTCGCTTCGACCACTTCCGTACCCGCGTTCTGAATACGTTTTGTGAGATCGGCCACTTCCTGCTCGGAGAAGCTAACACCTGGGATCTGCGACAGCAGCGGCAGAATAGTGACGCCAGAGTGGCCGCCAATAACCGGCACTTCCACGTCGCCAGGCTGCTTGCCTTTCAGCTCGGCTACAAAGGTGTTGGAGCGAATGATGTCCAGCGTGGTCACGCCAAACAGCTTGTTCTTGTCGTAAACGCCTGCTTTTTTCAGCACTTCAGCGGCGATAGCGACGGTGGTATTCACCGGGTTGGTGATAATGCCGATACACGCCTGCGGACAGGTCTTCGCAACCTGACTCACCAGGTTTTTAACGATGCCCGCGTTGACGTTAAAGAGATCGGAGCGATCCATTCCCGGCTTACGCGCGACGCCCGCAGAGATCAGTACCACGTCTGCACCTTTCAGCGCTGGGGTAGCATCTTCGCCAGCGAAGCCCTCAATTTTTACAGCAGTAGGGATATGACTCAGGTCAACCGCCACGCCAGGGGTGACAGGTGCGATATCGTACAGAGAGAGTTCTGAGCCTGAAGGCAGTTGGGTCTTGAGAAGTAGGGCTAGCGCTTGGCCAATACCGCCTGCCGCGCCGAGGACTGCAACTTTCATCCTAAACTCCTTATTATGGTTAGCGAAATATACCGTTACTCCGTTGCTAAGGACATGACAACATGGGGTAAATGATAGCGATCATCCGGCAGAAAAAACGCGCTTCAGCTCGCTTTTAGCATCATTCACTTTCTGTTGCCCTCTCGGGCAGCATGAAAATTTCCTTCATAAAGCCAGGCATATCCCCGCAGGCGGTACAATACACCCTGTAAAGCTAGCAAAACAACAGCACTTTAATAACATTTATTTTACTTTTAATCTTATTTGTGACCCGTGACACAGGCATGTTTCTTGATAAGTTATTTTGATAAAATCCGCGGCTTTCATAACATTATTTCAGCCTTAATAGTGGCAGACTATTTGCATAAAAATTCATTTTTATGCATAATAATGTTGTTTCAATCGCCATTCTACGGGTGACTTATGCGAAGCTCGGCAAAACAAGAAGAATTAGTTAAGGCGTTCAAAGCGCTGCTTAAAGAAGAAAAGTTCAGCTCCCAGGGCGAGATCGTCCTGGCACTGCAGGAGCAAGGGTTTGATAACATTAATCAATCCAAAGTCTCCCGCATGCTGACGAAGTTCGGTGCGGTGCGTACGCGCAACGCCAAAATGGAGATGGTCTACTGCCTGCCCGCAGAGCTTGGCGTGCCGACCACCTCAAGTCCGCTGAAGAATCTGGTGCTGGACATCGACTATAACGATGCGGTGGTGGTTATCCACACTAGCCCGGGGGCCGCCCAGCTGATTGCGCGCCTGCTGGACTCATTAGGGAAATCCGAAGGCATTCTCGGCACCATCGCCGGGGACGATACCATCTTTACTACCCCTGCCAGCGGTTTTACCGTAAAGGATCTCTACGAAGCGATTCTGGTGCTGTTTGAACAAGAGCTGTGATCCTCTCTCCCCTCGCGCTTTAGCGAGGGGAATCTCCCTCTGGTAGCCCGTTTATCGCCATAATTCACTGCCCCTACATTTAACAGAATGTGCGATTCTCTGTCATTCTTGTGTCACTCAGCAGATCCTATCTACGCGATCGCACAAAATGCTAAAAAATCATATCCATATGATTTTCTTAGAGATACCTACCCTTTACCCCTCTTAAAACGGTATTTTTATTCTTTTAGGTTATAAGAAGTTAAATTTATGTGACGTAATAACCTGTGAAACCATTAGCTTGGTATTAATTTTTGCCGTGATTAGTGTATACTTGATTTTGTGATGAGGGTCACGAAATTAAGACCCCAGTAAATAAGAATCCGATGAGGTAGACACCATGAAAATCAAAACAACTGTAGCCGCTCTGAGCATCCTATCCGCACTCTCTTTCGGTGCTTTCGCTGCCGACTCTATCAGCGCTGACCAGGCGCAGGGCCGCCAGGCAATCGGTACGGTTTCCGTTGGCGCAGTAAGCTCCTCACCGATGGATATCCGTGATGCGCTGAACGAAAAAGCCGAAGCTAAGGGCGCATCCTCTTACCGTATTATCGAAGCACGTACCGGTGACCACTGGCACGCGACTGCAGAACTCTACAAATAAATCCCTCGTCGTAGTGTCCTACGACCTTGCCCCCGCCTGTCGGGGGCTTTTTTATGCCTGTAATTCACCCTTAGGGACGCACGTTAAATCGCAGCATGCCGCCCAGCTCCTCTTCCGCCTCGTCAAAGAGCAGGATTAACGCGCCAAAGCGACGACGCTGCTTTTCATGCAGGTGGACAAACTCGATCTCAAACGGCATCGGCAGCGTGCTATCTTCACCGGTGACCACCTCCCACAGCGAGTCCAGATTATTCACCTTGCTCCGATCAATAGAAAAAGCACGGCAAAATTCGCGATAAAAAGCGTCTTGATCGTCAATTTCGTCGAAATCAAACGTGTAAATAGTCATTATTAGCCACCCTGCCCGAATGGGCGGTCTGCGCCGCCCCAGCGTTTATAATCCTCCGAGATGAAGAGTCTTAACCTCCAGGTACTCTTCCAGTCCCAGCACCGATCCTTCCCGGCCTAAGCCAGACTCTTTCACTCCGCCAAACGGCCCCAGCTCGGTGGATACCGCGCACTCGTTAACCCCAATCATCCCGGCTTCCAGCGCCTGCGATACGCGGAAGACGCGCTGTAGATTCTGAGTATAGAAGTAAGCCGCCAGGCCAAACGGCGTATCGTTAGCGCGATGGATCACCTCATCCTCAGTGGTGAAACGGAAGCAGGCGGCTACCGGGCCGAAGGTCTCCTCCGCGGCCAGCTTCATGCTATCGCTACAGTTGGTGAGCACCGTTGGCTGCCAGAAGTTGCCTCCCAGCGCGTGAGCCTTGCCGCCCGCGAGCGCCGTTGCGCCTTTGGCGATGGCATCCTCTACGTGCTCGCGCACCTTGTCCACCGCGGCCGACTCGATGAGCGGCCCCACGACCACACCCTCTTCCATACCGTTACCCACTTTCAGGGCGTTAACCCGCTCGGCGAGTTTGTTCACGAAGTCGTCATAGATGGCTTCGTGGATATAGAAACGGTTGACGCTGACGCACACCTGTCCGGCGTTGCGGAATTTATTGGCAATCGCCCCCTCAACGGCAGCATCGATGTCTGCATCGTCAAAGACGATATAGGGCGCGTTGCCCCCCAGCTCCATCGACACTTTTTTCATGGTTTCAGCGGCGTTACGCACCAGCGTTTTACCCACCGCCGTCGAACCGGTGAAGGAGATTTTACGCACTTCCGGGCTGGCCATGATCGCATCGCTGATCTCAGCGGTGGTGCCGGCCACGGCATTGAGTACCCCGTCCGGGACGCCCGCTTTTTTCGCCAGCTGCACAAGCGCAAAGGCGCTAAGAGGCGTATTGTTGGCGGGCTTGATTACGCCGGTACAGCCTGCGGCCAGCGCCGGACCCAGCTTGCGGGTAAGCATCGCCATCGGGAAGTTCCACGGCGTGATAGCCGCCACGACGCCAATGGGCTCGCGGGTCGCCAGGATGCGCGAGCCGGGCTTAATTTGAGGAATGATCTCGCCGTTAGCGCGTTTCGCCTCTTCGGCGAACCACTGAATAAAGCTGGCGGCGTACTCAACCTCGCCCTCCGCCTCTTTCAGCGGCTTGCCCTGCTCGCTGGTCATCAGCTGTCCCAGCCAGGTTTTGTTCTCAATAATCAGCGCGTACCAGCGGTAAAGAATAGCGGAGCGCTCTTTGGCGGTTTTCGCCCGCCAGGCGGGAAACGCACGCGTGGCGGCCGCAATCGCCTCCTCGGTCTCTTTTTTGCCCGCTTTCGCCACCTTCGCAATCACCTCGCCCGTTGCCGGGTTGGTGACGTCAAAGGTGTTCTCCAGCGTTTTCCATACGCCGTCTACAAAATAGCCTGTTTGAAAAAGCGCATTGTCCTGAAGTGCCTGGGTTGCCATGCGTCCTCCCGATCCCCGCGAATGAATGACTCCGCTAAGTATAGCTACAAAAAAACCGACGCTTCTGGCGTCGGTTTTGGCTTAACGGGTGGTGAGCGCAGACTGGTATTTGTGAAGCACATCCACCAGCCGTTTCACCGGATGGGTGACCTGCTCCGGCGCGTCCCAGTCGCGGAGTTTTTCCTGGTAGACGTCCAGCTCCTCCAGCAGCTGGCTGAAGTAGCGGCGGCGGGTCTCGTCGCTGCGGGCGGCGATCACGTTATCGGCCGTACGCCGTAGCTGGCGGTGGAAAGCAGAGAGATCCGCATTCACCGGGATCGGCGCATCGCGTAGACGCTGGTGGGCGATAATCATGGTTAGCGCCAAACGAAATTTACCCACGTCCCCCGGGAACTTGTTCAGCAGTAAAAAGAGCTGCTGGTAAAGCGCGGGTAGATGGTTCTCTCTGCGCCTTGCCGTGTTAGTGGTCAGCGCCGAGACCGCCGCCGAAACAAACTGGTTCAGCAGCACTCGACCGGTACGCGCCCGGGAGTTATCCCGCACCAATAGGATCACCAGCAGGGCCAATACGCAGCCGACGATCTGCCCCAGCGCACTGTCGAGGAAGCGGTTGAACTCAAAGGTCATCGGATTATCCAGCACCAGGATGTTGATGGTGCTCGCCAGCGCCCCCAGCGATCCCAGCCGCCGCTTCTGCACCTCGATACCGATAAAGAAGGCCAGCACAGCCAGGCTGATACACAGCAGCAGCATGCTTTGCTGGGTGGCAGGCATCACCACCAGAAAGTAAAACGCCCCGATGGGCAGCGCTGCTAGCGTGCCGTAGACAAAATCCATCGCCACCATGCGCGGGTTGGGCAGGCGCATCGCCAGCGAGGTGACCACCGCAATCATGATCATCGCCCCGCTGCCCGAGGTCCAGCCCGTCCACAGCCAGAACAGGGTCCCGACCATACAGGAGAGCGTGGTGCGCCAGAAGTTGACCATCGCATGGTGACGCTCTGCCGACTCGGCTTTAACCACCGCCTCGGTAAGCAGCACCTCCTCTTCGGCAGCGCTGATACGGGTATTGCCGATCACCCCGCGCCTGAGCAGCAGAAAGCGCGTCGCCGCCCCAACCCAGCTGTAGATAGTAATGGGCGTATCACGCTCACCGGTCCAGGCGATCACGCGGCGCATCCGCTTGAGCTGCTTATGCACGTCCTGCACCGTCTCTACCGGCGTGGCAAACAGCTCCCGGAACGTATCGGTGACCAGCTCCGGACGCGACTGCTGCATCAGCCAGGTCTCACACGCCTGGGTAATCAGGGTCAGCGACAGGGTGTTGATCACCTTCAAACGGCGGTTGGCTCGCGTCCAGCGCGACGACTCCATGTTGAGGTTGGTACGCATCCCATCCAGAGCATTGGTACGCCGTACCAGCGCGCCCCAGGCCTTATCCATCTCATCGCCGTCGCCATTCTGCACGCAGAGCTGCATCAGCTGGTACTGCGCCAACAGCAGGCCGTCGAGCTCGCGGTCGATCTCCTGCTTCACCGAGCGCGGCGAGAAGAGCAGATCGGCCACGATAGCGCAGACGATCCCGATAACGATCTCGCTGCAGCGCTCAACGGCGAACTGCGGAGTGAGCAGCGGTTCGGCCTGCACGGTAATGACGATGATTAGCGCGGTGTAGCCCGACAGGCCCCACGCGTAGGAGTTTTCAACCCGCACCAGCGAGGAGACCCAGGTGCAGAAGCCCGCCCAGAGACAGCAGACCATCAGCATCACCAGCGGGGCGCGGATCATACCGATGATCATCACCAGCGCGGCAAAGCAGCCGATAAAGGTCCCGACGATACGCAGCATGCCCCGGTAGCGGATTGCCCCCGAGTAGGGTTCGCCCCCGGCGGCAAAGGCCGGACCGGCGGCCACAATCGCTGCCGTCAGCACCGCCCAGCGCGGCGTTTCCAGATTAAAGTGGAAGCCAACAAACAGCGCCAGCACAATGGCGCAGGCCAGCTTGATGGCAAAGCGCACGTGCTGGTTGGCGATGGAGAAGATACCCATCGTGGTTAGCCCATCTCACGCAGACGGTGGGCCAGCTTGCGGAAGAAGGAGTCCTGGCTGGCGTCCCGGTCTTTCTCGCCGGTGATCACCACCGTCGCGGTGGTGCCCGCAGGCCACAGGTTGCCCGGCTGGCTGTCGAGGCGGATACGCACCGGCACGCGCTGTGCCAGACGGACCCACTCCAGGTTAGAGTCGATGGTCGCCATCCCTTTGGCATCGCGGCTGCTGCTGGCGTTGGTCACCCCGGCGGCAATGCTGTCCACCGTGCCTTTCAGCACTTGGTTACTGCCAAGCGGTGTAATTTCGGTGCGATAGCCGGGACGCACGCCCTCCAGCTTGGTCTCTTCCATATAGGCCAGCACGTAGAAGGAGTCGTGTTTTACCAGCGCCACCGCCGTTGAACCGCGAGTAATAAACTCACCGGTATAGACGTTCAGGTTGGTTACCCAACCGGCGGACGGGGCGCGGATCACGGTACGCTCCAGGTCCAGCTTCGCCATATCGCGCGTGGCTTCGGCTTTTGCCAGCTGGTGCAGCACGGTTTGCAGGACGTTATTCGCCTGGTCAATCTCTTCCCGGGACATCGCCTGGATGCCGAGCTGGTTGCGTCGCCCGGCTTCCCGGCGTTTTTCCGTAGCCAGCGCCTGGTAGTAGGCGACGTCCGCCTCGGCCTCCTCCAGCGCTTTCTGATAGCGCGGCTGGTCGATGGTAAACAGCACCTGGTCTTTCTTCACCAGCTGGTTATCATGAACCTTCACGTCGGTGATAAGCCCGGCGACGTCAGGGGCAATTGCCACTACGTCGGCACTAAAGCGGGCGTCGCGCGTCCACGGCGACTCGGTGTAGTAGACCCAGGCACGAAAAATAGCGATGAAAGCCAGTATCACCAGGATCACGGTGATAGCGGTACGAGAGATATTTTTTATAAACGTTTTCACATCAACCTCAGACGAACAGGCGCGACAATAAGTAGAACAGGCAGCAGTAGAGAGCCGTATTGAACAGCGCTGGATGCCAGACAAAATCGTAGATCCCTGTCGGGATCAGCACGCGGCGCACCAGCCAAAAGAGGGCCAGCGATAACAGTAGCTCGAAGAATATCGGCGGGAACGACAGGCCGAAGACCACGATAACGGGAAACAGACTCATGTTAACCTTGATTAGAGAGCGTGCAGGCGATGGTTTATTATTCACGTCACCGCAGGAATAAGGGCCAGAGGGGCCGGGCGAGAGTGACGTGTCTATTACTCAGCTAACAGTATTTTACCGTAACTGTTATGTTGTTATCTATATTGTGTTATCTAAATCACTTTTAAGCCAGAGTGAACAATGGAAAGATTAAAGCGTATGTCGGTGTTTGCCAAAGTGGTTGAGCTAGGCTCGTTTACCGCCGCTGCCCGACAGCTCCAGATGAGCGTCTCCTCTATCAGCCAGATCGTTGCCAGACTGGAAGATGAGCTGCAGGTTAAGCTGCTCAACCGCAGCACCCGCAGCCTGGCCCTGACCGAAGCGGGCAAGATCTACTACCAGGGCTGCCGTCGGATGCTGCACGAGGCGCAGGACGTACATGAACAGCTCTATGCCTTTAACAATACCCCTATCGGCACCCTGCGCATCGGCTGCTCGTCAACCATGGCGCAAAACGTGCTGGCCAAAATGACCGCCGAGATGCTCCGCGACTATCCTGGCCTGTCGGTGGATCTGGTCACCGGCATTCCTGCCCCGGATCTGATTGCCGATGGGCTGGACGTGGTGATCCGCGTGGGTGCGCTACAGGATTCGAGCCTCTTCTCCCGCCGACTGGGGGCGATGCCGATGGTGGTCTGCGCCGCGAAAAGCTATCTGATGCAGTACGGCGTGCCTGAAAAGCCAGCCGATCTCGCTAATCACTCCTGGCTTGAGTATAGCGTGCGCCCCGACAATGAGTTTGAGCTGATTGCCCCGGAGGGACTGTCGACGAAGATCGTTCCCCAGGGACGCTTTGTCACCAACGATCCCATGACCCTGACCCGCTGGCTAACGGTGGGTGCGGGGGTGGCCTACGTCCCGCTGATGTGGGTGATCGACGAGATCAACCGCGGCACGCTGGAGATCCTCTTCCCGCGCTACCAGTCGGATCCGCGCCCGGTGTATGCCCTCTATACCGAGAAGGATAAGCTGCCGCTGAAGGTGCAGGTCTGTATCGATGCGCTGACGAACTACTTTGTCGAGGTGTCGCAGGTGTTTCAGGCGATGCGCGGACGCGCAAAAGAGAAGTGAGGGATTTCCTGCCGGCTATCACCGGCAGGAAGAGGCGAGCAGGCGTTACGCCGTGCCGCCGACGGTTAAGTTGTCTACCTTCAGCGTTGGCTGGCCCACGCCCACCGGCAGGCTCTGCCCCTCTTTACCGCAGACGCCGACGCCGCTGTCGAGCTTGAGATCGTTGCCGACCATGGAGATCTGCTGCATGGCTTCGATGCCGGAGCCGATCAGGGTTGCGCCTTTCACCGGCGTCGTCACCTTGCCATTCTCAATCAGATAGGCTTCCGAGGTAGAGAAGACAAACTTGCCGGAGGTGATATCCACCTGGCCGCCGCCAAAGTTCGGGGCAAAGATCCCGTACTCCACCGACTCGATGATCTCCTGCGGAGTCGATTTCCCGGCCAGCATATAGGTGTTGGTCATGCGCGGCATCGGCAGATGCGCGTAGGATTCACGACGGCCATTGCCGGTCGGGGCCACGCCCATCAGGCGCGCGTTGAGCTTGTCCTGCATGTAGCCTTTCAGGATACCGTTTTCGATCAGGACGTTGTACTGGCCCGGCGTGCCTTCATCGTCGATAGAGATTGAGCCACGGCGGTTCATCATGGTGCCGTCATCAACCACGGTGCACAGCTCGGAGGCCACCAGCTCGCCCATTTGGCCGCTAAAGACCGAGGTGCCGCGACGGTTAAAGTCCCCTTCCAGGCCGTGACCTACCGCCTCGTGCAGCAGCACGCCCGGCCAGCCCGCACCCAGCACCACCGGCAGGGTACCCGCCGGGGCCGCTACCGCAGTAAGATTCACCAGCGCCATGCGCACCGCCTCTTTGGCCCAGGCGTCCGCCCGCGCTTCCCCGTCGGCGTCACTGAGGAACCACTCATAGCCAAAACGACCGCCGCCGCCGCTAGAGCCGCGCTCGCGTTTACCGTCATCTTCCACCTGTACGCTGACTGACAGACGTACCAGCGGGCGAACGTCCGCCGCCAGGGTGCCGTCGGTGGCCGCCACGAGGATCAGCTCATAGACGCCGGTCAGGCTGGCGGTCACCTCCTGCACGCGCTTGTCGGCGGCACGGGCCACGTTGTTGACCCGACGCAGGATGTCCAGCTTCTCTTCCCGGCTCATGCTCTGAAGCGGATCGAGGCTGGTATAGAGGGCGCTATGCTCAACCGCACCGAGGGTCTGCACCCGGCCATCACCGGCGTCGCGGACGATGGTGCGCGCAGCCTGGGCGCTCTGCTCCAGGGCCAGCAGGCTGATCTGATCGGCATAGGCAAAGCCGGTCTTCTCGCCGCTGACGGCGCGCACGCCGACGCCCTGGTCGATATGGTAGGAGCCATCTTTAATGATGTTATCTTCTAAAACCCAGGATTCGTGATAGCTCGACTGGAAATAGAGGTCGCCGTAGTCGAGACGGCGCTCGGCCAACTGGCCGAGGATGGAAAACAGATCCTGATGGCTCAGGCCGTTTGCCGCGAGTAATTGTTCACTAACCAGGTTCAAACTCATCGTTTTGCTACTCTCAGGTTGCCGCGCGTTGCGGTTATAAATTTCACTCTATTGAGAGTGAGGCAATTCGCTCAACTCGTCAAATCATTGCTATTTCGCGGGCGGGGTTCGCGGCTGGCGCATCACTTCATTGATCTGCGGTTTATCCATCGGCCCGCTGATGTGGTAGCGCAGAATAGAGACCTTGCTCCACAGCGGCCCCAGCACCTTGCTGGCGGCAAACACCGCTGCGCCAACGATGGGGTTAACGGCGAACGCGGCCGCGACGCCAACGGTGGCGGAGATCTCCGGGGCAACTACGGCCTCTACGTCCAGCTCGCGGCGCACGAGGTTGACCGATCCCTTCATGGCGATGTCCGCCTCAAGGCCGTCTACCAGCGTATCGTCGGTATGCAGAACGCCATCTTTGATCCACGCCGTGCTGCGGATAGAGTCAAAGTAGAAGCCTTCGCTAAAGGTGTCGCTAAAGTCAAAGCGCAGCTTGCGCAGCAGGGCGTCAAAGCTCAGCAGACGCAGCAGCTGCCCGGCACGGCCGGTACTGACGTCAGCAATTTGCCCCTTGCCGAGGCGGGTGTGCAGCACGCCGTTGAGGGAGGCCACATCCGGCTGCCACGGGGTATCACGCCAGTGGAGATCGTAGTCGGCGTCGACCGACGCATCACGCATCGGCGTGGTGACGCCAAAGAACTCCGTGGCGGAGTCGATCTTATCCGCCCGCAGCTTACCTTTAATGGACGTGCGCTCACCACCGCTGCGGTTAACCCACTCACCGCCAGCGGTCAGGCGGGCGAAGCCGCTGTCCACCAGGCCGTTGGCCAGGGAGAGCGTATCGCCTTTGATAGTAAAATCACCCTCAATGCGGCCATATTTCTGCCCCCACAGCCAGCACTCGGCGCAGCGCAGCTGAAGATCGGGCCAGCCGCTGAAATCGATCCGCGTCTTGCCGGTCAGCAATGCTTTCGGCGACAGCGGCTCGCTGGTGACCGGGGTCGGGTTGTAGTAGAGATAGCGAATGGCGGCGGTCCAGGGCCTGTTATCCGCCATCGTCAGCGCCGCCGCGATCTCACGTCCCTGCACGTCAACCTTGGTGCCGCCCGCCACGGGCTGCGTCTCCAGGCTGACATTGTTCCACTGCTGGCCGCCGAGGGTGAGCGCCGGCGTGCGCAGGGTAATCGCTTCCGGGAAGGCCGTGGCGCTGCTGACGTTGCTGGCTACGCCCTGCTGGAAAAGCCCCAGCCACTGCGCGCCGTCCAGCGGCGGCAGGTTCAGCTCGACGCCGCTCTGCGCCGGTAGCGGCGGAATGGTCTGGCTCTCCGAGGCCCAGATGGCTCTGTCCAGGGTCAGCTTTTGATTCAGCAGCCAGCGGCTATTAAAGTGGTTATCGCTGCCCGCCGCCCCGGTCAGATCGAAGCTGCGCAGGTTGCCCGTCACGTTCAGCTTCACCGGCAGAGACTGGCCTGCAGGCTTATTCAGCGGCGAGGGCAGTCGGCTGGCGACATTTTTCAGGTCGCCTTTAATATCCACGTTGTAGCGCGCGCCTGCGTTGTAAGGCAGCTCGATGCCAACCTTGCCGTTCCACGCCACGCTGCCGCTGAGGGCATCGTTGACCTGTTTCGGCAGGACGCCAGTGCGGGCAGGCTGCCAGTTCGCATTCATATCGATCGCCACCTCGTAGGCTTTTTTGCCTTCGGTGGTGGAGAAGTTGACGTTGAGCGGCTGATTAAACCAGCTGGCGGTCAGCGGCTCGCTCTGCAGATTGCCGTTCACGAAGCTAAAATTGCCGTTGAGATTGTGCAGGGTGCTGTTCAGCGGCTTGATAAACAGGCTGTTATCCCGCAGCCTTACCTCGCCTTTAGCGGTAGTGATCTCGCCGTCCAGCGGGATATCAAGATGTAAGCGAGCGCTCACATCGCCATCAAGCTGAAGCTCGTCCAGAGTCGCGCCAAGGGAGTCCTTCAGCGGCGTCTCGTTGAAGTACGGCCCGACCTCTTTGCCCGGACCGTTGATATCGGCGTCGATCAGCAGCTTCTCTTTCAGATAGTCCGGGATTGCCGCCGCCAGGTTGCGCGCCTGCACCCCACCGAGGCTGACCGCATCACTCTTCATAAACAGGCCGTCGTTGAGGAAGTCCAGCTCGATGTCGAAATTCTTGAGCGCTGGCCAGCCGGGCTGGAAGGCATATACCGCATTGTGTAGCGGCACCAGCACCTCAAACTGCCCTTCGTTGTGCTTGTAGGGGAAGAGATGCGGATTACCGCCGTAGACCAGCGTGGCGTTATCCACCTGGCCGCCCTGAATAGCCCCGCTCAGGTAGTCCACCAGCGCTTTGCCCATCAGGTTTTCCGGGAAATAGCGCCACGCCTGCCCGGCGTCATTAGTGCTAATCCCGGCGAGGATCCCCAGCCATGGCTCGTCGTTGGTAGGCTTAAGATAGCGGAAGTCACCCCGGGCGCGCAGGCCGGTAGCCTCAATATCAAGCTGACGGCCATCAAGCTGGAAGCCATCGCTGTTATTCAGCCAGTTGAGAGTCGCCACGCCCTTTTTAATCTCCAGCGGGGCACGGAACACGGTTTTATAGGGCATGGTGGCCTGGGTCACCTCAGCCGTCAGCCGACCATCCTCCGCGCTGCCGCTCAGGGTCCCGGCCAGATGCTGGACGCCCGGCAGCATCTTCCACTGCTGCCAGGAGAGATCCTGCCAGCGTGCCTGGAAGCGCGTTTTCTCCGTGGCCTTGAGCGGGATATCCAGCGCCAGTTGCTCAATCTGCCCGGCAGGCTGCATCGCCCGCCAGATCTCACCCAGCGCGGGAGAGAACTTTTCAGCAATCGGCAGCAGGCCATCCAGCCCGCTGAGCTCAAGGTGGTTGGCACGCACGCGCAGCTCATCGCTCCGGGTGTTGTTTACGCCGCCCACCGTCTGCTCCGGGATCCACGCCAGGGTCAGCGCGCCCTTCGGCCAGGGTTTATTATCCAGCGTGACGCGGGTAGAGGGGATAGCAAACTGCCAGCCTTTTTCCCCTGTACGGGTCACGTGCGCTGTCAGGTTGTCCACTCTCAGATGGTGCGGTTTCGCATCGCCCTGCCAGCTCGCGCCACCCTTTTTCAGCCACACGTCGCCGCTGGCCACCTCGCCTTTGCTGACGGTCACCCATCCTTCAAGGCTGAAGCGGGCGCTATCGAGGGCGACGTTGTCCTGCATCCATTTGCCTAGCCACGGCTTAACGTCGACGTCATCCGCCTGTAGCCACAGGCGTCCGTTGTTAAGCAGGCCGTTATCGTCCCGCAGATCCATCCGCACCTGCATTACGCCGTGCTGGCCGGTCAGGCTGGAGAGGCTCACCTTCCCCTCGGCCCGATGGCGCGCGCTGTCGTTAAGCCAGGTAAGCTGGGGGATCGCCAGTTCGGCCCGCTGGCCGGAGGGGGTTAAGAAGCTGATATCGCTGTCGCGCAGATCGAAGTGGTCGAACTGGCGTAGGAAGAGATCGCTGAGACGGTTGCCTTCAAAGCCCTGCTGACTGTCGCCCTGCTGTATTGGGGTATTGGTATAGATGCGCAGCCGGTAAAAGGTGAGATCGCGAAACTGCCAGCGCAGGTGCAGCAGGCTTTGCCAAACGTCCAGGGCCAGGGTAACGCGCTTAACCGAGAATTCGCCGCCGTCGGTCAGGCCAGCGCTAATATCGCGCACCTCAACCTGCGGACCGAAGTTTTGCCAGCTGGCTTGAATATAGCTGGCATTGACCGGCATTCCCGTGGCCGCCTCAATCTTTGCCAGCAGCGCCGGACGCCAGGTATTGAGATGCGGCAGCACAAGACGCAGGCCACTCACCAGCAGCGCGACGATGACAATCAACGTTGCGGCAGTCAGCAGCAGTATCCCAGGCAGTCGCCTCACGCATCTCTCCTTGTCAGCCAAAAAACAGGCCTTGCTCGTGTCGCAGCATGCTGCGTAATTACATCATTACCACGTCGAACTGCTCCTGGTTATAGAGCGGTTCAATTTGTACTTTTACCTGTTTGCCAACAAAGATTTCCACTTCTGCCAGCGCATGGGACTCGTCGCTTTTTAGCGCTTCGGCCACTGCAGGAGAAGCATAGACTAAGAATCGATCGGAATCGTAGGCGTGGTGCACACGAACGATTTCACGCATGATCTCATAGCAGACGGTCTCTACCGTTTTGACCGTCCCGCGTCCGTGGCAGGTCGGGCACTCGTTGCAGAGCACGTGCTCCACGCTCTCCCGGGTGCGCTTGCGGGTCATCTCGACCAGACCAAGCTGGGAGAAGCCGTTGATGCTGGTTTTGACCCGATCCTTGCTCAGCGCCTGCTCCAGGGAGTGCAGCACCCGGCGGCGGTGATCCTCATTACTCATATCGATAAAGTCGATAATGATAATGCCGCCGAGGTTGCGCAGGCGCAGCTGGCGGGCGATCGCCTGGGTCGCTTCAATATTGGTGTTGAAGATGGTGTCATCGAGATTGCGATGGCCCACGAACGCGCCGGTATTGATATCGACGGTGGTCATCGCCTCGGTCTGATCGATAATCAGGTAGCCGCCGGACTTCAGCTCAACCTTGCGCTCCAGCGCGCGTTGGATCTCGTTTTCCACGTCGAAGAGATCGAAGATCGGCTGCCGCCCGCTGTAGTGCTCCAGCTTGCTGGTCATTTCCGGAATGTATTCCGCGGTAAACTCCAGCAGGGCGTCAAAGGTCAGGCGCGAGTCGACGCGGATGCGGTCGAGCTGGGCATCGGCGAAGTCGCGCAGCACCCGCTGAGCCAGAGCCAGCTCGCCGTACATCTGGTAGCGGGTCTGGGGACGTTTTTTGCGCTCCATCACCTTGGTCCAGACGCGCTTCAGGTAGGCAGCATCCGAGGCGAGATCTTCATTGCAGACGCCCTCGGCCGCGGTACGGATGATAAAGCCGCCCTGCTCGTCGCAGTACTCCGCGACGATCTTCTTCAGCCGATCGCGCTCGCTTTCGCTTTCAATACGCTGGGAAACGCCCACGTGGGAGGCCCCCGGCATAAAGACCAGGTAGCGCGAGGGCAGCGTAATATCGGTAGTCAGGCGTGCGCCCTTGGTGCCCAACGGATCCTTGACGACCTGCACCATCAGATCCTGGCCCTGGCGCACCAGCTCAGAGATGTCGCGCACGGTGAAGTTCTTCTGCTCCTCACCCGCGACGCACTCGGTATGGGGCATAATATCGGAGGCGTGGAGGAAAGCCGCCTTATCGAGACCAATATCTACAAAAGCCGCCTGCATGCCCGGCAGGACCCGGCTCACGCGCCCTTTGTAGATATTGCCGACGATACCGCGCCGCGCTTCGCGCTCAATGTGGATCTCCTGCAGGATGCCGCCATCGATATAGGCGACGCGCGTCTCCGATGGCGTTACGTTCACCAGCAATTCAGCCGTCATGTTTATCCCTTCCCTCACGCAGTGCGTTAAAATCGCTTATCAGTTCGCCGGTCTCCACCAGCGGCAGGCCAACCACAGCATAGTAGCTGCCGTTGATGCGGCGGACAAAGCAGCCGCCCAGCCCCTGGATACCATACGCACCTGCTTTATCCATCGGCTCGCCGCTGGCAATGTAGGCATCAATTTCGCGCTCGGCAAGCACCTTAAAGGTGACGTCGGTGACCACAAGACGCTCCAGCACCCGCTGGCTGTCGGCCAGCGCAACGGCGGTCATCACCTGATGAGTCTGCCCCGAAAGCTGGCGCAGCATTGCAGCAGCATGGTGGGTATCTCTGGGTTTTTCAAGCACTTCACCGTTTACGATGACAATGGTATCGGCTCCCAGCACCGGCAGATCCCGCGCGGCCAGCGCAACGCCAGCCTGGGCCTTCTCGCGCGCCAGGCGCACCACGTACTGCTGGGCGCTCTCCTGGGGATGGCGCTGCTCCTCCACACCCGGAATAATGCGCTCAAAAGAGACGCCGAGCTGGGTGAGCAGCTCCTGGCGGCGTGGCGAACCGGAGGCGAGATAGAGATCTGTCATAAATACCTTTTATTGCACCGCAAACTGCTGGCGGATTTTACGCATCAGCAGGAAGAGCCAGGGCCAGAGCACGCCGTCAACAATGCTGCTCCAGAAGACTTCCGGACGGAACGACACGTTGATGACTAAAAACTCGGCCCAGAAAACAATGATATTGGCCGCCAGCGACAGCAGCATCACCACCAGCGCCTGCTGCCAGAGCGCCAGATTACGGAAGAGCTGGTATTTCAGGGCAACAAGATAAGCGATGATGCTGAGCGACAGCGCGCGGACCCCAAGGGTTGAACCGCTGATCAGATCCAGTATGGCACCCATCATTAAACCTGTACCGACATTTACGCGGTGCGGCAGGGCGAGGATCCAGTAGAGCAGAATAAGCAGCACCCAGTTTGGCCGGAAAACAAGAATGTTATCCGGCCAGGGCATGATTTGCAGCAACAGCGCAATGAGGAACGAGAGCCAAATGACCCAGCGTCCCTGGCTACGATAGCTGGCCACTATTGCCCCCCGGACGCAGGCTGCGACGGCGTGTTAAGGCCGGTAGCAGGCTCAGGGGCGGGCGCAGGCGGTCCCATGGAGTTCGGCGCAGGCAGCACCTGCGGCATCATCTGCATTAGCCGCTCGTTGGCCACGCGGTGTACCTCTTCCGGGGTCATCGGATTCGCGCCGTTGCGATCGGCGCCCCACAGCAGCAGCAGGTAGCGTAAACGCTGGAGACCCGCCATTGGACGCGCCTGGATAACCGTATAGGCGCGCTGGGTGTCGAGCTTCACGGACGAGACCACGCCAACCGGATACCCTTCCGGGAAACGTCCTCCAAGGCCGGAGGTAACCAGCACGTCGCCGACGCGAATATCGGTATTTGCAGGCAGATGCTCAAGCTGGAGATCGTCGGTACAGCCGTTACCGGCCGCAATCACGCGGATATCGTTACGCAGCACCTGGATCGGCAGCGCATGGGTCGCGTCGCAGATCAGCAGCACGCGGCTGGTGAGCTTGGCGACCGCAACGACCTGGCCTACCACGCCTTTATCGCTGATCACCGGCTGGCCTTCGTAGACACCGTTCACGCTGCCCTTGTCGATCACTACCTGATCGCTGTAGGGATCGTTCACCGTCGAGATGACCTGGGTGACCATTTTTTGCTCATCCTGACGCAGGGGTGAGCCCAGCAGCTCGCGCAGACGCGCGTTCTCCTGTTTGTACTGTCCCAGCATCAACAGCTCGCTGTTTTTCAGCAGCAGCTCCTGGCGCAGCGCCCGGTTTTCAAGCTCAAGCTGATCGCGCGAGGCTAAGGTTTGCGACACGCTGTCGAGCAGTTCACGGGGACCATTTGAGACAAAGTAGAAAGGACTGACGGCGGTATCCATGTACGTTCGGATCTGACTGAACGTACCGAGGCGGCTGTCGGCGATAATGACACCAAGCGCAATCAGCACCGCCAGGATCAGGCGAATCTGTAGCGACGGGCCACGGCTAAAAATGGGCTTCATAGGCTATGCGTCTTCTCAGGCCGGATAGATCGGGGGCAACGGCGACGTTACCCCAGACCTCATGCGGACTACTCTTCGCTGAACAAGTCGCCGCCGTGCATGTCGATCATTTCCAACGCCTTGCCGCCGCCACGGGCTACGCAGGTCAGTGGATCTTCTGCAACCACGACAGGAATGCCTGTCTCTTCCATCAGCAGACGGTCAAGGTTACGCAGCAGCGCGCCACCACCGGTCAGGACCATACCGCGCTCGGAGATATCGGACGCCAGCTCCGGCGGGCACTGCTCCAGGGCTACCATCACCGCGCTCACGATGCCGGTCAGCGGCTCCTGCAGCGCTTCGAGGATTTCGTTAGAGTTCAGGGTAAAGCCGCGCGGCACGCCCTCGGCCAGGTTACGACCACGGACTTCGATCTCACGCACTTCATCGCCCGGATAGGCAGAGCCGATTTCGTGTTTGATACGCTCAGCAGTCGCTTCACCGATCAGGGAGCCGTAGTTACGACGCACATAATTAATGATGGCTTCGTCGAAACGGTCGCCGCCGATGCGCACGGAGGAGGAGTAGACCACGCCGTTCAGGGAGATCACCGCCACTTCGGTGGTACCGCCACCGATATCCACCACCATGGAGCCCGTCGCTTCGGATACCGGCAGGCCAGCACCGATTGCAGCAGCCATCGGCTCTTCAATCAGGAAGACTTCACGTGCACCCGCACCCTGCGCGGATTCACGGATAGCGCGACGCTCAACCTGGGTCGCGCCAACCGGTACACAGACCAGCACGCGCGGACTTGGACGCATGAAGCTGTTGCTATGCACCTGCTTGATGAAGTGCTGCAGCATCTTTTCCGTGACGAAGAAGTCAGCGATTACGCCGTCTTTCATCGGGCGGATAGCCGCGATATTGCCAGGGGTACGGCCCAGCATCTGCTTAGCGTCATGGCCTACAGCAGCAACGCTTTTCGGCGAACCGGCACGATCCTGGCGAATAGCCACCACGGAAGGCTCATTCAATACGATGCCTTGTCCTTTTACATAAATCAGGGTATTCGCAGTACCCAGGTCAATGGACAAGTCATTGGAAAACATGCCACGAAATTTTTTCAACATACTAAGGGATAATCCTGAAAGCTGGGGCGGAAAACAAAATCCGCTTACTTTACCAACCACACGCAGCAGCGACAAGGCGCAAAAATCATCTGCTACGGTGAAAATTAGTGCAGTTCGTTTCCTCTGTTACAAATTGGCCTGACTCCTTCAGGACTCCACGGTATAGCAGCGCTCCTCGCCTCATCATTTTGTAACGCGTCAAAGGACGTTAACTGTCTTACGCTATTCGGACCGGCAGGCAGACATGCACACCCCCAGGCGATACAGCGCGCGTTATTCTACGTGAAAACACATTAAACGGCAGGTCAAACCGAGTATCTTTGTGAATATTTTTTCACGCTTGCATCAAGTGGTTCTGATGCGGCAAAGAAATCCCCCTGCCCGCCTGCTACACCACGCTCAATGAGCGTCTGCCATTCGCCTCGCGAGCGAAGACCGGTGGCGAAGACGCGCGTCTGCGTGCCTTTGCAGGTCTCAACCAGACTCTGTACCAGCAGCTGGTTCTCGGTGCGCTTCTCAATATTGCGCACCAAACTTGGATGGAGCTTTAACAGCTCGGCGTCCAACGCCTTGATCCAGCTGGTGCTGACCAGCGTCAGGCCTGCCTGAGTCACTGCAACTCGGGCACCTAAGGCGTTAATCAGACGCACCACCGGCTGTAACCGACTGATGTGTTGACAAACATCTGCCTCTGCAAGTTCAAAAATAATGCGTTTTCGCTTCGATTTTTCACATTGCATTAGCGTATCCCGCAGCCAGCGCTGGAAGCGCGGACGAATGAGTGACTCTACGGTGATCTGTAAAGCCAGCGTCTCCTGCGGCCAGAAGCCCAAAAACGTCACCAGTCGGGTGATGAGCTGCCGGTCATACTCCTCCGAGAGGCCGAACTGTAACACCATCGGCATATACTCGGCGGAGATCACCTCCTGTTCGCCGTCAAAGAGGCGGCACATCAGCTCGCGGTGGTGGACGCTGCCGTCGCGGTTGATGGCTGGCTTATGGTACAGGCGCGGCCCGCCCCGGCTCAGCATCTGCTCGATCAGGGTTCGCCAGCGCACGTTGCCGCGCCCCTTCTCCGGCAGGCTGTCATCGTAGACTGCCCAGCTGTTCGCCCCCTGCAACACGGCGGTCCGCGTCGCCGCCTCAGCATGCTCCATCACCTGGGTGGTAGTCTGCCCGCTACGCCAGGCGCAGATGCCGATGTGCATCATATCTTCCCGGTCGAGCATCTTTGACGGCGGCAGAACGTCCACGGACTTCAGCAGCTGAGCGGCGATACTTTCAGACTCTTTAAGCGTGCGGTGTGAGAGCAGCACCGCAAAGTCGCTGCGGTGGTAGCGGGCCAGCAGCGCGCCGGGATAGCGCATAATGAAGGTAGAGAGCAGGTTGATCAGAATAAAGAAGTGCTCCTCAGTGGCCGCCGCCCCCCAGCTGTCTCGCAGTAGATCAAAGTCCGGCAGGCGGATCATCATCACCACCCCGTGCGACCCGACCCTCTCCTGATCCTCCAGCAGCGTCGCCAGCTGGTTATCAAAAAAGAGCCGGTTATTGAGCCCGGTTTTGGTGTCCTGAGCGGCATAGGAGCGGATCAGCGTATCCATACGGCTGCGCTGCTCGCCAGCGAAATGGATCTCGGTCAGCAGCAGATCGAGCGCGCTGCTGGCCCGGGCGGGCCACTCATAGATGCTGCCCCGCACCCGCTGGCCGCGTTCGCCATTGAGGATCCGGGTGGCCCGGCTCTCCAGCAGCTCCTGTCCCGCCAGCTGACGACGCTGCCACCGTACCGCCAGAAAGATAATAATGACCATAAAGCCAACGGCGAACGTCAGCGGCACGGTGGTGATGACCGAGTGAAAGTAGTTGGCCATCGGATCCTGATAGACCAGCAGGATGCTCGTTCCTGGGTTCTTAATCGAGGGGACAAGGCGTTCGCGGTGTAGATCGCTGCTGCCTGCGGGACGGTAGCTGCCGCTGCGCGCATGATCGAGCAGGATATGCTCCCCCTGCTTTACCACCACGCGCACGATATCAATGGGCACCATCAGCTCATCCAGCTGGACCGCAAGCGCCGAAGGCGGCTGCGAAACCAGCCGCGTGTCGATCACCGCTGCGACCGACTCCACGCGCTCGGCAACTTTCAGCTCAATGGCGCGGTAAAAACTGAACGAGCACCCCAGCAGCGTGACAAAGATTGCCAGCCCGGTTAGCAGAGTGACAAAAGCCGAGAACTTCGTCGTTAAGCGCATCCGTGTGTTAACTCCGTGGGTTAAGAGCTGACGCCTGTACCGGCTCATCTGGCAATTTATTGCGTTAAATCGGCATAGCGTTTTAATTAGCGAGTATAGTCTTCAGAAAATTTTTGCCAATCATCAAGCAACCGGAGAAGAGATATGCAGGCCTTGATTTTAGAACAGCAGGATGGAAACACGCTCGCCTCGGTGCAGGATATTGCCGATAGCCAGCTGCCGCAAGGTAATGTGACGGTCGATATTGCCTGGTCCAGTCTGAACTATAAGGATGCGCTGGCGATCACCGGCAAAGGTAAAATTATCCGCAACTTTCCGATGATCCCAGGTATCGACTTCGCGGGTACGGTTCATGCCAGCGAGGATCCGCGCTTTCACGTGGGTCAGCAGGTGCTGCTGACCGGCTGGGGCGTGGGGGAGAACCACTGGGGTGGTCTGTCACAGCGGGCGCGGGTCAATGGCGACTGGCTGGTGCCGCTGCCGCAGGGTCTGGACGGCCGTAAGGCGATGATCATCGGCACGGCGGGCTTTACCGCGATGCTCTGCGTAATGGCGCTGGAAGAGGCGGGCATCCGTCCTGCCGACGGCGACATTGTGGTCACCGGTGCCAGCGGCGGCGTAGGCAGCACGGCGGTTGCCCTGCTGCATAAGCTTGGCTACCAGGTGGCGGCGGTTTCCGGTCGGGAAAGCACCCATGATTACCTCAAAGGTCTTGGGGCCAACCGTATCCTGAGCCGGGACGAGTTTGCCGAGAGCCGACCGCTGGAGAAACAGCTCTGGGCCGGGGCGGTGGATACCGTGGGCGATAAGGTGCTGGCTAAAGTGCTGGCCCAGATGAACTACGGCGGCTGCGTGGCGGCCTGTGGTCTGGCGGGTGGCTTTGCGCTGCCGACCACCGTGATGCCGTTTATTCTGCGCAACGTGCGTCTGCAGGGCGTTGACTCGGTGATGACGCCTGCTGAAAAACGTACCGCCGCCTGGTCGCGTCTGGCGCAGGATCTGCCCGAGTCGTTCTACGCGCAGAGCGCAACGGAGATTACCCTTGCGCAAGCGCCTGAGTTCGCCAACGCGATTATCAACAACCAGGCCCAGGGCCGCACGCTGGTCAAAATTGCCTGATAGGCAATTTTTTATTACCGGCTCGCACTAACGTAACTCCTCCGTCATGCTTATAGTCTTAGTCACTTTGTATGAGACGCTGGCGGAGGATGTAATGAATAAAAGAAAGCTGAGGGAAGCGGACGTCACGGCGGAGTCCGTTTTTATGCTGCAGCGCAGGCAGGTTTTAAAGGCGCTGGGTATCAGTGCGACGGCGCTGTCGCTTTCATCCGCTGCCCATGCCGACCTGCTCGACTGGTTTAAAGGCAACGATCGCCCGAAAGCCCCGGCGGGTAAGCCACTCGACTTCAGCAAGCCTGCCGAATTTCAAAGCACCCTGCCCCTCACCCCCGAGGACAAGGTCACCGGCTACAACAACTTCTATGAGTTTGGCCTCGACAAAGCCGATCCTGCAGCCAACGCGGGCAGCATGAAAACCGATCCCTGGACGCTGAAAATTGACGGCGAGGTGGCCAAACCGATCACTCTCGATCATGACGATCTGACCCGCCGCTTTCCGCTGGAGGAGCGTATCTACCGGATGCGCTGCGTCGAAGCCTGGTCGATGGTCGTGCCGTGGATCGGTTTTCCGCTGCACAAGCTTCTTGAACTGGTGCAGCCCACCAGCAACGCGAAATACGTGGCGTTTAAGACGCTCTACTCCCCGGAGCAGATGCCCGGCCAGAAAGATCGCTTTATTGGCGGCGGGCTAGCGTATCCCTACGTAGAGGGACTGCGTCTCGACGAGGCCATGCACCCGCTGACCATGCTCACCACCGGCGTCTACGGTAAAGCGCTGCCGCCGCAAAACGGCGCACCGGTGCGTCTGACCGTGCCGTGGAAGTACGGTTTCAAAGGCATTAAGTCGATCGTCAGCATTACGCTGACCCGTGAGCGGCCGCCGACCACCTGGAACCTCTCAGCCCCTAATGAGTACGGCTTTTTCGCTAACGTGAACCCGCACGTCGATCACCCGCGCTGGTCGCAGGCCACGGAGCGGTTTATCGGCTCGGGCGGCATTCTCGACGTCAAGCGCCAGCCGACTTTACTGTTTAACGGCTATGCCGATGAGGTGGCCTCGCTCTATCGCGGTATCGATCTTCGGGAGAACTTCTAGGTGCGGATCACGGCAAAACAGATCGTCTGGTTCAAGGTTGTCCTGCACCTCGCGGGCTTGCTTCCTCTATTATGGCTCTTCTGGGCGGCCAGCCAGGGCTACTTCAGCGCCGATCCGGCGAAGGATATCCAGCACTTTACCGGCAGAATGGCGCTAAAGTTCCTCCTTGGCTCGCTGCTTATCACTCCGCTGGCGCGCTACGGCAAGCAGCCGCTGCTGATCCGCACCCGGCGTCTGTTGGGCCTCTGGTGCTTTGCGTGGGCATCACTGCATCTGGTGAGCTATTCGCTGCTGGAGCTGGGGATCAATAACCTGGCGCTGCTGGGTCAGGAGCTGGTAACGCGCCCCTATCTGACGCTGGGGATCGTCAGCTGGCTGGTACTGCTGGCGCTGGCGCTGACCTCCACCCAGGCCGCGCAGCGCAAGCTGGGGCGAAACTGGCAGCGACTGCATAACTTTGTCTATCTGGTCGCGATCCTCGCCCCCATTCACTATCTGTGGTCGGTAAAGGTTCTCTCGCCCCAGCCGCTTATCTACGCCGCCCTCGCCTGCATCCTGCTTGCCTGGCGCTATAAAAAGTTTCGCCAGTGGTGGCGATAGCGTCGCGATCGTACGGTAATATGTGCGGTTTGCCACAATTCTGATAGCCATTACGCCCGTTTTCCGGCGGGCGTAAGATAATCTTCCCTGATAAGACCAGTATTTAGCTGCCAAATGCTACGAAATCGTTATAATGTGCGACTTTGGTTTTCACGACAGGGCATTTAGTGCGCTGAAAACGTGACAACCATGCAACGAAGGTATATTTTGTTTTTTACCGGAGATTTGCAGGAGATAGCAGCATAATGGCGGACAAGTTGCACATTTTGCTCTTAAACGGTCCCAACCTAAACATGCTGGGCACGCGTGAACCAGACAAGTACGGCACGCTGACGTTAACAGAAATTGTTAACCGATTAACCGCAGAAGCGGAGGCGCTGAACGTCGGGTTAGAGCATTTACAGTCGAACGCAGAGTACGTACTGCTCGACCGCATTCATCAGGCTAAAGACAACATTGACTATATCCTGATTAATCCGGCCGCGTTTACGCACACCAGCGTAGCGTTGCGAGATGCGCTGCTCGCCGTGGATATCCCGTTTATCGAGATCCACCTGAGCAACGTTCACGCACGCGAACCGTTCCGCCATCACTCTTATCTCTCCGATATCGCTGCTGGCGTCATCTGTGGATTCGGCGCTGACGGCTATTCATACGCATTACAGACGGCGGTTAAACGCCTGTCACAAACACACTAAACAAGAGTACGGAACCCACTCATGGATATTCGTAAGATTAAAAAACTGATCGAGCTGGTTGAAGAATCAGGCATCTCCGAACTGGAAATTTCTGAAGGCGAAGAGTCTGTTCGCATCAGTCGGTCTGCACCGAACGCAGGCTATCCAGTGATGCAGCAGGCCTATGCCGCACCGATGATGCAGCAGCCTGCGCTCTCTAACGCCGTTGCACCGGCACCCGCTCCGGTAGCCGAAGCACCTGCGGCAGCGCAAATCAGTGGCCACATCGTACGTTCCCCAATGGTCGGGACTTTCTACCGCACCCCTAGCCCGGACGCGAAAGCCTTTATCGAAATTGGCCAGAAAGTGAACGCGGGCGACACCCTGTGCATCGTTGAAGCGATGAAAATGATGAACCAGATCGAAGCCGACAAGTCCGGCGTGGTGAAAGCCATTCTGGTGGAAAGTGGTCAACCGGTTGAATTTGACGAGCCACTGGTCGTTATCGAGTAACGAGGCGCACATGCTGGAAAAAATTGTCATCGCCAACCGTGGCGAGATTGCTCTGCGTATTCTGCGTGCCTGTAAAGAACTGGGCATCAAGACCGTCGCTGTGCACTCCACTGCGGATCGCGATCTGAAACACGTACTTCTGGCGGATGAGACGGTCTGTATTGGCCCGGCTCCGTCCGTAAAAAGCTATCTGAACATCCCGGCTATCATCAGCGCCGCTGAAATCACCGGCGCGATGGCAATCCATCCGGGTTACGGCTTCCTCTCTGAGAACGCCAACTTTGCCGAGCAGGTTGAGCGCTCCGGCTTTGTCTTCATCGGCCCGAAAGCCGACACCATTCGCCTGATGGGTGACAAAGTGTCTGCGATCACCGCGATGAAGAAAGCGGGCGTACCGACGGTACCGGGCTCTGACGGTCCGCTGGGCGACGATATGGATGCTAACCGCGCCCATGCCAAACGCATCGGCTACCCGGTGATCATCAAAGCCTCCGGCGGCGGCGGCGGTCGCGGCATGCGCGTTGTGCGCAGCGATGCCGAACTGGCGCAGTCTATCTCCATGACCAAAGCAGAAGCCAAAGCGGCTTTCAGCAACGACATGGTCTACATGGAGAAGTACCTGGAAAACCCACGCCACATCGAGATTCAGGTGCTGGCAGACGGTCAGGGTAACGCTATCTATCTGGCGGAGCGTGACTGCTCTATGCAGCGCCGTCACCAGAAAGTGGTCGAAGAGGCACCGGCACCGGGGATTACCCCAGAGCTGCGCACCTTCATCGGCGACCGCTGCGCGAAAGCGTGCGTGGATATCGGCTACCGTGGGGCGGGTACCTTCGAGTTCCTGTTCGAAAACGGCGAGTTCTACTTCATTGAGATGAACACCCGTATCCAGGTTGAGCATCCGGTTACCGAGATGATCACCGGTGTGGATCTGATCAAAGAGCAGCTGCGTATTGCTGCCGGTCAGCCGCTCTCCATCAAACAGGAAGACGTGGTGGTGAAAGGCCATGCGGTCGAGTGCCGTATCAACGCCGAAGATCCGAACACCTTCCTGCCAAGCCCGGGTAAAATTACCCGTTTCCATGCGCCGGGCGGCTTTGGTGTGCGCTGGGAGTCCCATATCTACGCCGGTTATACCGTACCGCCGTACTATGACTCCATGATTGGTAAGCTGATCTGCTTCGGTGAGAACCGTGACGTGGCGATTGCCCGCATGAAGAACGCCCTGCAGGAGCTGATCATCGACGGTATCAAAACCAACGTCGATCTGCAGACCCGCATTATGAATGACGAGAACTTCCAGCACGGTGGAACCAACATCCACTATCTGGAGAAGAAGCTCGGTCTTCAGGAAAAATAAGCGCGTTTGCCGCATCAAGGGCCGGATCTTCCGGCCCTTTTTTATTGCTGGGGATCGCAAAGTTCCCTGGGGTACAATCCCCGCTTTGCTGGTTTATGAGGAACGATAATGGATCAACGTTTCGTTCAGGCACACAGAGAGGCCCGCTGGGCGCTGTGGCTTACCCTTTTCTATCTGGCTGCATGGTTAGCGGGTGCTTACTTACCTAGTTCGGCGATTGGCTTTACCGGTCTGCCGCACTGGTTTGAGATGGCCTGCCTGCTGATCCCGCTGCTGTTTATTCTGTTGTGTTGGGCCATGGTGAAGTTTATCTATCGCGACATCCCGCTGGAGGATGATGATGCAGCTTGAAGTGATCCTGCCTCTGGTTGCCTACCTGCTGGTGGTGTTTGGCCTGTCGGTTTATGCCATGCGCCAGCGCAAAACGGGAACGTTTCTAAACGAGTACTTTCTCGGCGGCCGCTCGATGGGCGGCGTGGTGCTGGCGATGACGTTGACCGCCACCTATATCAGCGCCAGCTCGTTTATTGGCGGCCCAGGCGCAGCGTATAAATATGGCCTCGGCTGGGTGCTGCTGGCGATGATCCAGCTGCCTGCGGTCTGGCTGTCGCTGGGTATTCTGGGCAAGAAATTTGCCATTCTGGCGCGGCGTTACAACGCGGTGACCCTTAACGACATGCTGTTTGGCCGCTACCGGAGCCGTCTGCTGGTGTGGCTGGCAAGTATTAGCCTGCTGGTGGCCTTTATCGGCGCGATGGCGGTACAGTTCATCGGTGGTGCACGGCTGCTGGAGTCGGCGGCAGGCATCCCCTACGAGACCGGCCTGCTGATCTTTGGTATCAGCATCGCACTCTACACCGCCTATGGTGGCTTTCGCGCCAGCGTGCTCAACGATGCCATGCAGGGCATGGTGATGCTCATCGGCACCATCGTACTGCTGATTGGCGTGGTGCATGCAGCAGGCGGTCTCGGCAACGCGGTAGAGACCCTGCGGCATATCGATCCGCAGCTGGTGACCCCGCAGGGCGCTGACGATATTCTCTCCCCGACCTTTATGGCCTCGTTCTGGGTGCTGGTCTGTTTCGGTGTGATCGGTCTGCCGCATACCGCCGTGCGCTGCATCTCCTATAAGGACAGCAAGGCGGTCCACCGGGGGATTATTATCGGCACCGTGGTGGTCGCAATCCTTATGTTTGGCATGCACCTCGCGGGCGCGCTGGGGCGGGCGGTGATCCCTGACCTGACGGTACCGGATCTGGTGATCCCGACCCTGATGGTCAAAGTCCTGCCACCCTTTGCCGCCGGGATCTTCCTCGCTGCGCCGATGGCAGCGATCATGTCGACGATCAACGCGCAGCTGCTGCAAAGTTCCGCTACGATCATCAAAGATCTCTACCTGAACCTGCGACCGGATCAGATCCATAACGAGCGCCGCCTGAAGCGGATGTCGTCGGCGATCACGTTGATTCTCGGGGTGCTGCTGCTGCTGGCGGCCTGGCGTCCACCGGAGATGATCATCTGGCTAAACCTGCTGGCCTTTGGCGGGCTGGAAGCGGTGTTCCTCTGGCCGCTGGTGCTGGGGCTGTACTGGGAGCGAGCCAACGCTGCTGGCGCGCTGAGCGCGATGATTGTTGGTGGCCTGCTGTACGCCCTGTTAGCGACCTTTAAGATTCAGTACCTCGGGTTCCACCCGATTGTACCGTCGCTGCTGTTAAGTTTGCTGGCGTTTGTCGTAGGGAACCGCTTCGGTCGCCCTACTCCGGAAGCCAACGCTATTTCAATTGATAAATAAAGAGTTTTGCCATGCCGTGGATCCAACTAAAACTGAATACGACCGGTGCCCATGCGGAAGAGCTGAGCGATGCCCTGCTGGAAGCCGGTGCGGTCTCCATTACTTTCCAGGACACGCACGATACGCCGGTGTTTGAACCGCTGCCGGGAGAGACCCGTCTGTGGGGCGATACGGACGTGATTGGCCTGTTTGACGCCGAAACCGATATGAAAGAGGTGGTCGCTATCCTTGAAGGGCATCCGCTGCTGGGGAGTGGTTTTGCGCATAAAATCGAGCAGCTGGAAGACAAGGACTGGGAGCGCGAGTGGATGGAGAACTTCCACCCGATGCGCTTTGGCGAGCGTCTGTGGATCTGTCCGAGCTGGCGTGAAGTGCCGGATGCCAACGCGGTTAACGTGATGCTCGACCCAGGCCTGGCGTTTGGTACCGGCACGCACCCGACCACCTCGCTGTGCCTGCAGTGGCTGGACGGCCTCGATCTGGTGGGCAAGACGGTGATCGACTTTGGCTGCGGCTCCGGCATTCTGGCCATCGCCGCCCTGAAGCTGGGCGCGGCAAAGGCGATTGGTATTGATATCGATCCGCAGGCCATTCAGGCCAGCCGTGACAATGCTGAACGCAACGGCGTCTCCGATCGTCTGGAGCTCTATCTGCCCCAGGATCAGCCTGCCGAGATGCAGGCCGACGTGGTGGTTGCCAATATTCTTGCCGGTCCGCTGCGCGAGCTGGCCCCGCTGATTAGCGTGCTGCCGGTGAGCGGTGGCCTGTTAGGGCTTTCCGGTATTCTGGCCAGCCAGGCCGAGAGCGTGTGCGAAGCCTACGCCGATCGCTTCACGCTCGACCCGGTGGTTGAAAAAGAAGAGTGGTGCCGCATTACCGGTCAAAAACGGTAATCTCCCTAACGTGGCCTGTGGGCCACGTTTCTGTTTGTAAATTCGCCAAAACGATAACCAGAAATGAGAGCACGATCTCATTAGAAAGCGCTTTTTTGCTTATAAAAACAGCGTATTATCCCGTTAGCACCATCGTAGATGCAATAAAAACGGATAACTTTCAGGAAAATATCAGTGGTTAAAAAAAATGCGATTTACGTTAAAATCATGATTCCTAATGATATTTATTTCTTGCGCTCATCATTGCTTACGATTCATTGATCTACAACCGGGTATTGTTCAAAGTTTGGCCTTTCATCTGATGAAAAAAATGCGTAATATACGCCGCCTTGCAGTCACAGTATGGTCATTTCTTAACTCATGCGAATCGGACACCACCAGCTCAGAAATCGCCTGATCGCAGCACCGATGGCAGGCATCACCGACAGGCCATTCAGGACGCTGTGCTACGAGATGGGAGCGGGTTTAACCGTATCCGAGATGATGTCTTCTAACCCAGAAGTATGGGCGAGCGACAAATCACGTTTACGGATGGTGCACGTTGATGAGCCTGGGATCCGCACGGTGCAAATTGCCGGTAGCGTCCCTGAAGAGATGGCGGAAGCCGCACGTATCAACGTGGAAAGCGGTGCCCAAATTATTGATATTAATATGGGTTGCCCGGCTAAAAAGGTGAATCGCAAGCTGGCAGGTTCAGCCCTGTTACAGCACCCCGATCTGGTGAAGTCGATCCTGACGGCGGTGGTGGCAGCAGTGGAGGTTCCCGTTACGCTGAAGATTCGCACCGGCTGGTCGCCGGAGCACCGTAACTGTGTAGAAATTGCCCAACTGGCTGAAGACTGTGGTATCCAGGCTCTGACCATTCATGGACGCACTCGCGCCTGTTTGTTCAACGGAGACGCGGAATACGACAGCATTCGGGCAGTTAAGCAGAAGGTTTCCATTCCGGTTATCGCGAATGGTGACATTACTGACCCGCTTAAAGCCAGAGCCGTGCTCGACTATACAGGGGCTGATGCTCTGATGATAGGTCGCGCGGCTCAGGGAAGACCCTGGATCTTTCGGGAAATCCAGCACTATCTGGACTCTGGGGAGCTGCTGCCCCCCCTGCCTCTGGCAGAGGTTAAGCGCTTACTTTGCGCACACGTTCGGGAACTGCACGACTTTTACGGTCAGGCAAAAGGGTACCGAATTGCGCGCAAACACGTCTCCTGGTATCTCCAGGAGCACGCTCCAGATGACCAGTTTCGGCGCACATTCAACGCCATTGAGGATGCCAGCGTACAGCTGGAGGCGTTGGAGGCATACTTCGAAAATTTTGCGTATTAGAAATAAAGAGCTGACAGAACTATGTTCGAACAACGCGTAAATTCTGACGTACTGACCGTTTCTACCGTTAACTCTCAGGACCAGGTAACTCAAAAACCCCTGCGTGATTCCGTGAAACAGGCACTGAAGAACTATTTTGCTCAACTGAACGGTCAGGATGTGAATGACCTGTATGAGCTGGTACTGGCTGAAGTTGAACAGCCCCTGTTGGACATGGTGATGCAATACACCCGCGGTAACCAGACCCGTGCTGCTCTGATGATGGGCATCAACCGTGGTACCCTGCGTAAGAAACTGAAAAAATACGGCATGAACTGATACTAATCAGTTAAGTGTTTGTTTAAAAAGGCGCGAACCGGCATGGGGAAGCGCCTTTTTTGTTTCTGCCCTACCTGTTTTTTTTATCTGTACGAATTAGCCTCTATTCCTCCTCAAAAACAGGGGTTTAAATCCCTTCCACCGCTCTGAATTGGGTGCTAATGTCACTGCCCTTTATGCCCATGGGCACGAAGTTATAGCGATCAATAACCGTTATTGTGAATGAGTTGGTGGCATCATGCAGGTTAGCCAATACGACCAGATCCTCGTCGTGATTTCTTTTATCGTTGCCATCATGGCAGCCTATACCGCCCTGAATATGGCAGGCCGGGTTTCGACCAATCCTGGCAAGGCCGGCTGGCTCTGGCTGGCGGGCGGCGGTCTTGCGCTGGGTATCGGCATCTGGGCCATGCATTTTATCGGGATGCTGGCGATGGAGCTGACCATGAGCATGAGCTACGATCGGCTGCTCACTGGCCTGTCGATGCTGATTGCCGTCGGCTCGTCCCTGTTTGCCCTATGGCTGGTCAGCACGCCTCAGCTGCGCCTGCGCCGCCTGCTGCCCGGTTCGCTGGTGATGGGCGGCGGCATTGCCGGTATGCACTACACCGGTATGGCGGCGTTAGAGGTATCACCGCCTATCGTGTGGGATATGCGCTGGGTGGCGCTCTCGCTGTTAATTGCCCTGGGCGCGTCGCTGGCTGCGCTGTGGCTCACCTTCCGCCTGCGCCACGAGGCCGCGTTGGTGGCACAAATGCGCGCGGGAGCGGCTATTCTGATGGGCATCGCTATTGCGGGTATGCACTATACCGGCATGATGGCAGCGCAGTTTCCGATGCAGCACTCGGTCATGCATCATGGGGTAGACGGCAACTGGCTGGCGCTGCTGGTTAGCGTGGTCGCACTCTCGATTCTGGGTATTACCCTGCTGGTCTCTATGCTGGATGCCCGTCTGCAGGCGCGTACCTCGCTGCTGGCGTCGTCGCTGGCAGAAGCCAACCGCGAGCTGGCCCAGCTGGCGCTGCACGATCCCCTCACCCGCCTACCTAACCGTGTACTGCTGGAAGATCGCCTCGACCAGGCGATTAATAAAGCCCGTCGTGAAGGCTCCTTTTTTGCCCTGATGTTTATGGATCTTGATGGGTTTAAAACCGTCAACGACGCCTACGGGCATGACGTGGGCGATCGGCTGCTGATTGCCGTGACCGAGCGCCTGCTCCAGCCGCTGAAGGGCCAGTATACGCTGGCACGTATCGGTGGTGATGAGTTTGTCCTGCTGGCGGAGGTGAACGCGCCGGATGAGGCAGCGACGCTGGCGGATGCGCTGGTACGCGCTATCGACCAACCCTTTACCCTTGACCGCTACGATCTGGTGGTGACGCTCAGCGTTGGCATTGCCCTCTACCCTCACGACGGCAAGAACGAACGCGAGCTGATGTTTAATGCCGATGCAGCGATGTATCACACCAAGCATATGGGGCGTAACGGCTACCACTTCTTCCAGCCTTCGATGAATACGCTGGCGCAGACCCAGCTTCTGCTGATGAGCGACCTGTGGTTAGCGCTAGAGCGCAACGAGTTACGTCTTTTTTACCAGCCCAAGTTTCAGGCGCCCGCCGGGCCAATTGTCGGCTTTGAAGCCCTGCTGCGCTGGCAACACGGTATTCATGGCCTGCTGACGCCGGACCGGTTTTTACCGCTGGCAGAAAAAACGGGCCTGATTATTCCCATCGGCAACTGGGTGATTGATGAGGCCTGCCGCCAGCTGAGCGAGTGGCGTCAGCAGGGACATACGCACTGGACGGTGGCCGTTAACCTCTCGACCCTGCAATTTGAGCAGACGGGACTGGTCGATCACGTGATGGCGTGTCTGGCGCGGCATCAGGTTCCGCCCCAGAGCCTGATCCTTGAAGTCACCGAAACCACTGCTATGACCAACCCGGATGAGAGCGTACGTGTCTTGACCCGGCTTACCGACGCCGGGGTTAAGGCTTCGATTGACGATTTTGGTACCGGATACTCCAGCCTGCTCTATCTGAAACGCCTTCCAGCCTGCGAGCTGAAGATTGACCGGGCGTTTGTTAAGGAGCTGAGCCGTGACGGCGACGATGCCACTATCGTTTCTGCTATCGTGGCGTTGGCCAAGACGCTGAACCTGAAAGTGGTAGCGGAAGGCGTGGAGACGCAGGCCCAGCAGGCGTTTCTTACCGAGCTGGGCTGCAATACGCTACAGGGTTATTTGCTGGGTAAACCAATCTCGGCCCAGGAAGCAACGCTGCTGGGAAGCGAGAATAAGTAAGCGTAACGCCGGGTGGCGCTACGCTTACCCGGCCTACAACTAATGATCTGTTTCACCTCGGCTTTTTAGTGAAGAACTGCCGTACCACGACAAAGAACACCGGTACGAAGAAGATCGCCAGCAGCGTCGCGGAGAGCATGCCGCCCAGCACCCCGGTCCCCACCGCGTTTTGCGCACCGCTGCCTGCGCCAGAGCTAATCACCAGCGGCATAACGCCGAGGATAAAGGCCAGGGAGGTCATCAGGATCGGACGCAGGCGCATGCGCACCGCCTCAAGCGTCGCCTCTACCAGCCCTTTACCCTCTTTATCCATCAGATCCTTGGCAAACTCGACGATCAAAATGGCGTTCTTAGCCGAAAGGCCGATGGTAGTAAGCAGGCCAACCTGGAAATAGACGTCGTTATTCATGCCCCGCAGTAAAGCCGCCAGCAGCGCGCCGATAACGCCCAGCGGCACCACCAGCATAACCGAGAACGGAATCGACCAGCTCTCATACAGCGCCGCCAGACAGAGGAAGACCACGATCAGCGAAATGGCGTACAGCGCCGGCGCCTGGTTGCCAGAGAGTCGCTCCTGATAGGACATGCCGGTCCAGTCATAGCCGATGCCGGAAGGCAGCCCGGAGGCCAGCTGCTCCATAAGCAGCATCGCATCGCCGGTACTCTTGCCCGGCGCGGCCTCGCCTAAAATCTCCATGGAGGGCAGACCGTTATAACGCTCCAGACGCGGTGAGCCATAGACCCAGTGCGAGGTGGTAAACGCTGAAAACGGCGTCATCTCCCCGTTGCTGCTGCGCACGTAGAGGTTGTTCACATCCGATGGCAGCATGCGGTATTTCGCGTCCGCCTGCACATAAACCTTTTTCACCCGCCCGTGATCGATAAAGTCATTCACGTAGGCACCGCCTAACGCGGTGGAGATGGTCTGGTTAATCTCCGAGAGATCGATCCCCAGCGCCTGAGCCTTTTCGATATCCACCTCCAGCTTAAACTGCGGGGTATCTTCCAGTCCGTCTGGCCGCACGCGCACCACCTGATCCGGGTGCTTCTGTACCTCAGCGAGCAGCATATTGCGCGCGTTGGTCAAAGCCTCATGTCCAAGGTTTGCCTGATCGATCAGTTCAAAGTCAAAGCCCGTCGCCGTGCCCAGCTCGATAATCGCTGGCAGGTTAAACGGAAAGACCAAACCGTCACGGATTTGACCGAAGGCGCGGGTGGCGCGCTCTACGATGCCGCCTACGCCGTTCTCTTTCCCGGGACGTTGCTCCCACGGCTTAAGGCTGATAAAGGCCATCCCGGAGTTCTGCCCCTGACCGCTGAAGCTGTAGCCGTTGACGGTCAGCACGGAGTCAACGTTCGCCTTCTCACTATTCAGGTAGTAATCAGTGACCTTATCCAGCACCTTCTGCGTGCGTGCCTGGGTTGCCCCGGCAGGCAGCTGCACCATAGTCATAAAGACGCCCTGGTCTTCATCAGGCAGAAACGAGGTAGGCAGGCGTAAAAACAGCACCGCCATGCCACCGACAATCAGCACGTAGATCAGCAGATAGCGCCCGGTGCCGCTGATGATACGGGCGACGCTTTCCGTGTAGTGGTGCGTACTGCGATCAAACAGGCGGTTAAACCAGCCAAAGAAGCCCTTTTTCTCTCCGTGCGTCTCGGGATCCACCGGCTTTAACAGCGTGGCGCAGAGGGCAGGGGTGAGGATAAGCGCCACCAGCACCGAAAGCGCCATCGCCGAGACAATGGTAATAGAGAACTGGCGATAGATCGCACCGGTAGAGCCGCCAAAGAAGGCCATCGGGATAAACACCGCCGAGAGCACCATGGCGATCCCCACCAGCGCCCCCTGGATCTGCGACATCGACTTCTCCGTCGCCTCTTTTGGCGGGAGATGATCCTCTGCCATCACGCGCTCGACGTTTTCTACCACCACGATGGCATCGTCCACCAGCAGGCCTATCGCCAGCACCATACCGAACATGGTTAGCGTATTGATGGAGTAGCCAAACGCCGAGAGGATCGCAAAGGTCCCGAGCAGAACAACCGGCACGGCGATGGTGGGGATCAGCGTCGCACGCAGGTTTTGCAGGAAGAGATACATCACCAGGAAGACCAGAATAATGGCCTCAAACAGCGTTTTTACTACCTCATGGATAGAGATCTTCACAAAGGGCGTGGTGTCATAGGGATAGACCACTTTCATACCCTGAGGGAAGAACGGCTGCAGCTCGTTGAGCTTGGCTTTGATGGCGGTAGCGGTATCCAGCGCATTCGCGCCGGTTGCCAGCTTGATGCCGATCGCCGCCGCGTCCTGGCCGTTGATTTTCGTCACCGTGTTGTAGTTCTCTCCCCCTAGCTCAATGCGCGCCACGTCTTTCAGCCGCACCTGCGAGCCATCCCCGTTAACCCTCAGGGTAATGTTGCCAAACTCCACGGGATCCTTCAGTCGGGTTTGGGCAATGATCGACGCATTGAGCTGCTGGTTAGGGATCGACGGCGTACCGCCGAGCTGGCCCGCGGCAATCTGATCGTTTTGCACCTTGATCTGATTAACAACGTCCACCGGGGTCAGATTGTATTTATTGAGAAGATCGGCATTTAGCCAGATACGCATTGCATACTGGGCACCGAACAGCTGCACGTCGCCGACGCCGTTGGTACGGCTAATGGCATCTTTAACGTTAGAGGCGACGTAGTCGGAGATATCGTCCTGATTGAGACTCTTGTTGTCAGAGGTAAAGCCCACCACCATTAAAAAGCTGCTGCTGGACTTCTCGACGCTGATCCCCTGCTGCTGAACCTCCTGCGGCAGCAGCGGCATCGCCAGCTGCAGTTTGTTCTGCACCTGGACCTGAGCAATATCTGGATCCGTTCCGGATTTGAATGTCAGCGTAACCGTGACGCCGCCCGCCGAGTCGCTGGTAGAAGACATGTACATCAGGTTATCGATGCCGTTCATGTTCTGCTCAATAACCTGCGTGACGGTATCCTGCACCGTCTGGGCATCGGCCCCCGGGTAGGTAGCGCTAATGGCGATCGCCGGCGGCGCAATGGTCGGGTATTGCGCAACGGGCAGCTGTAAGATTGCCAGCGCCCCGGCAATCATCAAAATAATTGCCAGCACCCAGGCAAAAATCGGACGATCGATAAAAAACTTAGCCATCTTTTGCTCTCATTGGGATTATACGATTAATGCGCGGCGGCGGTTTGGTCTGCTGCGCTCGGGGCGATCGTCACCGTTGCCCCAGGGCGAACCCGCTGCAATCCACTGACGATGACCTTTTCCCCCTCTTTCAGACCGTCCGTAATGAGCCACTTATCGCCAATAGCCTGCGATGCGACAACGTTGCGTGGTTCCACCTGATTTTTAGCGTTGACTAGCAGCACGGTGGCATCACCGCGCGGGTTACGGGTGACGCCCTGCTGCGGCACAAGAATGGCGGCTGGCTGCACGCCTTCATCGATGCGCGCCCGGACGAACATACCCGGCAGCAGGGTATGATCCGGGTTAGGGAACACTGCGCGAATGGTGATAGAGCCGGTGCTCTCATCAACGGTGACGTCCGAGAACTCCAGCGTGCCTTTCAGCGGATAGCGCTGGCCGTTTTCGGTTAACAGCTCAACGTCCGTTTTACCGCTGTTTTTTTGCAGATTGCCCTGCTCAACGGCCTGCTTCAGACGCATAAAGTCATTGCTCGACTGGGTCACGTCGACATAGACAGGATCCAGCTGCTGGACGGTGGCCAGCGCGGTACTCTGCCCGTTAGTCACCAACGCCCCTTCGGTTACCGCGGATTTGCCAATGCGACCATTGATGGGCGAACGGACCTGGGTATAGGCAAGATTAATTCTTGCCGTTTCGACGGCGGCTTTTGCGGCCTGTACCGCAGCATCAGCCTGCTGGGCATCGGCAATAGCCGTGTCATACTCTTGCTGACTGATGTACTGCGTGCCAACGAGCGGCTGGTAGCGCTTAACGGTAAGGTGGGCAATCTTTGCCGCCGCCTGGGCCTTCGCCAGCTCACCCTGGGCGCTGGCATAGTCCGCTTGATAGGTCGCAGGATCGATCTGATACAGTGACTGGCCCGCGGTAATATCTGCCCCCTCGACGAAATTGCGCCGTAGAATAATACCGCTCACCTGGGGCCGCACTTCGGCAATACGAAACGCTTCGGTTCTACCGGGAAGTTCTGTGGTGACCGCCAGCGGGGCAGCTTTTACCTGATAAACGCTGACCTCCGGCGCAGCGGCTTTTTTCGCGCCGTCGCCGTTATCATTACAGCCACTGAGTAGACCCGCCGACATTAATACTAATGACGACAGGCGGAAATATTCACCAAATTTATTCATTGCAGTTCCTCAAAAACACAACGCACGGCGCTAACCGCAAAAATCCACGATAAAAAATAATTCATATCAATAAATGAGATTATTTAATCAGCCCGATGAATAATTAATGGCTCATCGGAAAGAGAAATAGTTATTGCTGCTGTACATTCGCGTGGCTCGATCTTGTTAAACGCCGACAGACGACGACAAAAAATACCGGTACGAAGAATATTGCCAGCAGCGTTGCCGCGATCATTCCACCCATAACGCCCGTGCCAACCGCATTTTGCGCGCCGCTGCCTGCACCGGTGCTGAGCACCAGCGGCATAACGCCTAAAATAAAGGCCAGGGAGGTCATCAGAATAGGACGCAGACGCATTCTGACCGCTTCAAGCGTGGCCTCAATAAGGCTTTTGTGCTCTTTATCCATCAGGTCTTTGGCAAACTCGACGATCAGAATGGCGTTTTTTGCCGATAGCCCAATGGTGGTGAGCAGCCCTACCTGGAAGTAGACGTCGTTACTCAGACCGCGCAGGCTGGCTGCCAGCAGCGCCCCTACCACACCCAGCGGCACAACCAGCATGACCGAGAAGGGAATTGACCAGCTCTCATACAGGGCAGCGAGGCAGAGGAAAACCACCACCAGCGAAATAGCGTACAGCGCCGGAGCCTGATTCCCCGACAGCCGCTCCTGATAGGACATGCCGGTCCAGTCAAAACCCACCCCCGCAGGCAGCTGCGACGCCAGCGTCTCCATGAGCTTCATCGCTTCACCGCTGCTTTTGCCGGGCGCGGCCTCGCCGAGGATCTCCATAGACGGCAGGCCGTTATAGCGTTCCAGGCGCGGTGAACCCTGGATCCAGCGGGCGCTGGAGAAGCTAGAGAATGGCACCATGCCGCCGGCCCGGTTGCGAACGTACCAGGTGTTAATGTCATCCGGCATCATGCGATAAGGGGCATCGGCCTGGGCATAGACCTTTTTTACGCGCCCATTATCAATAAAGTCGTTAACGTAGGTGCTGCCCAACGCGGTGGCGATGGTGCTGTTGATATCGCTCAGCGAGACGCCCAGCGCCTGAGCTTTCTCCTGATCGACGTTAAGCTTGAACTGGGGCATATCTTCCAGACCGTTGGGCCGCGTCCTGACCAGCATGTCCGGATGCTGTGCCGCCTGCATCAGCAGCTGGTTACGCGCCGCGGTCAGCGCCGTATGGCCAAGCCCCGCCTGATCGATCAGCTCAAAGTCGAACCCGGTGGCGGTGCCCAGTTCGGTAATCGCCGGCAGGTTGAAGGCGAAAACCATCCCATCCTTGATGCGGCTAAAGGCTTTCGTGGCCCGGCTGACAATAGCGCCAACGCGATCCTCTTTGGCTTCACGCTGCGCCCACGGCATCAGGCGTACAAAGGCCAGACCGTTGTTCTGCCCTTTACCGTTCAGACCAAAGCCGGTGACGGTAAAAACGGAATCGACGTTGTTTTTCTCTTTCGTCAGGTAGTAATCCGTTACCTCGCGCATGATCTTTTCCGTTCGCGCCTGCGTCGCGCCAGCAGGCAGCGTGACCATCGTCAGAAATACGCCCTGATCCTCTTCGGGTAAAAACGAGGTCGGCAGCCGCAGGAACAGCACGGCCATTCCAATCACGATCACAACATAAACAACGATATACCGCCCCGTACAGTGGAGCAGCTTCTGCACGCTGCCGGTATAGTGCTGGGTGCTCTGCTCAAACAGATGATTGAAGCGGCTAAACAGCCGATGGGTTTTCTCATGCTGCACCGGCTTAAGCAGCGTTGCGCACAGGGCGGGGGTCAGGATCAGGGCGACCAGCACCGAGAGCGCCATCGCCGAGACGATGGTGATAGAGAACTGCCGGTAGATGACCCCCGTCGATCCGCCAAAAAAAGCCATGGGGATAAAGACCGCAGAGAGCACCATCGCAATGCCTACCAGTGCGCCTTGGATCTGGCTCATCGACTTCTGCGTGGCCTCCTTTGGCGGCAGCCCTTCGTCAGTCATCACGCGCTCGACGTTTTCGACAACGACAATGGCGTCATCCACCAGCAGGCCGATGGCCAATACCATGCCAAACATAGTGAGCGTGTTGATGGAGTAGTCAAACGCCGCCAGTACGGCAAAGGTTCCCAGCAGCACCACCGGCACGGCGATGGTGGGGATCAGCGTCGCACGCAGGTTTTGCAGGAAGAGATACATCACCAGGAAGACCAGCACGATCGCTTCAAACAGCGTTTTAAACACTTCCCGGATGGAGATGTTGATAAACGGCGTCGTGTCGTAGCTGTAGACCAGCTTCAGGCCATGCGGAAAATAGGACTGCAGGTGTGCCATCTGCTGTTTTACCGCATCGGCGGTGGAGAGTGCATTCGCCCCTGTCGCCAGCTTAATACCCAGCCCCGCCGAGGGTTTTCCATTATAGCGGGCCACGACGTTGTAGTTTTCACCGCCGCGCTCAATGCGGGCAACGTCGTGCAGCAGCACGCGCGAACCATCCGCCTGCACTTTTAAGGTAATGTTGCCAAACTCCTGCGGCGTCCGCAGACGGGTCTGGGCGATAATTGAGGCGTTAAGCTGCTGCGTGGCTGGCGAGGGTGTTCCCCCTAGCTGCCCGGCAGCAATCTGGCTGTTCTGCGCTTTGATTTCATTAACTACGTCGAGGGTAGTCAGCTGATACTGGTTGAGCTTGCTGGGATCGAGCCAGATACGCATCGCATACTGCGCGCCAAACAGCTGAACGTCGCCGACCCCTTCCGTGCGGCTCACCGGATCCTTGATATTGGAAGAGATGTAGTCGGCAATATCGTCCTGCGACATGCTGCCATCATCTGAAATAAAGCCCATGACCAGCAGGAAGTTGCTGCTCGATTTTTTGACGTTAATACCCTGCTGCTGTACCTCCTGCGGCAGCAGCGGCATAGCGAGCTGCAGCTTGTTCTGCACCTGAACCTGGGCGATATCGGGATCGGTCCCGGAATTAAAGGTTAAGGTAACTGTGACGCCGCCCGAGGAGTCGCTGGTCGAGGACATATACATTAGATTATCGAGGCCGTTCATGTTCTGCTCGATCACCTGGGTGACCGTGTCCTGCACGGTCTGCGCATCCGCGCCGGGATAGGTAGCGTTAATGGCAATGGCGGGCGGTGCAATCGTGGGATACTGCGCAACAGGCAGCTTAATGACGGCCAGCGCACCTGCCAGCATCAAAATAATCGCCAGTACCCAGGCGAAAATTGGGCGGTCGATAAAGAACTTTGCCATATAAACGTATTACCTTTTCTCTTTCATCACCGAATTTATTACCGAATGGCGTCAGCATTCATTACCCAAATAAATACTTTATTTAATAACATTCATGGAATGAATATTTATTAACGCATAGCAAAAATAGTGGCGCTATGTTGAATGAACAACAAAAAAATGCAAGGATAGATAGTACGTTTCCGGGTATATTTTATTCAACAAATGTAAATCACGCTTTTGGCCTGACGGTGACAAGCATGGCGAAAAAGACGAAAGAAGAGGCAGCCAAAACACGGCAGCTATTAATCGATACCGCTATTTTAACATTCGCGCAGCAGGGCTTTTCCAATACGACGCTGGATGATATCGCCTGCGCAGCAAATATGACGCGCGGTGCTATTTACTGGCATTTTACAAATAAAACAGAATTATTTAACGCTATCTGGCAGGAGCAACGACCGCTAAGAGAGCGGATAGATCGTAAAGCGCGGTTACATTTTAGCAACGATCCGCAAGGACTATTCCGCCATAGCCTAACAGAAGCCCTGCGTTTAATTGCAACAAGCCCCTTCGAACAAGCGCTCGTAGAAATTCTTTACCATAAATGCGAATTTACACAAAATATGACGTCGGAAGCGGAAATACGTGAACGTCTCTTTTTTAATCCTGCAAACGTTGCCGAGATGTTAGAGAAGTGCCTGCAGCAGGATCCCCAGTTTTTAAGCGGCAGCGTGGAAACAGCGCTGATAATCATCCAGGGATACCTGAGCGGAATTGTTAAAAACTGGCTGATGCTGGGCAAGTGTTTCGACCTTGCCGCGCTGGCACCACAGCTGGTTGACGGGCTGCTGGTTATGCTGCGTACGACGCCTGACGAGAGAAAAGTTAAGCTAAGCGCATAACCCCAGAACGCTTCAGCTCCATCTTTTCTCCTTAATCCGCTCTTCGGAGCCGTTTCTCTCCATCTTTTTTACATTAGACACGCTTTGTAAGAATAGAGGCATAAGTTCCCGCCGCGGCCGGTGGTACAATACCGCCATTCACATAAATGAGGTGAATGTGACCATGAAAAAATTAATTGCCGTTGCACTGTTATCTACCGTTCTTGCAGGCTGTGCCCATGACTCTCCGTGTGTACCAACCTATGACGATCAGGGCCGACTGGTGCATACCAATACCTGTATGAAAGGAACGACTCAGGATAACTGGGAAACCGCAGGGGCTGTTGCTGGCGGCGCTGCCGCGATTGCTGGCCTGACGCTGGGTATTGTGGCCTTAACCAAATAATCTGACTCAAGGCGTGGCTTCCCACGCCTTCTTTTTTGCTCCGCCCCGGTGCAATCCTGCTGCCCTGTTAAAATTGCGGCGCTTTCTGGTTCAAACACCCCACCGTTTTTTCGCGCTTTTTCCATCCTGCTGTTTTTAATCCTTCCGTAGCGAAACTATTTTGCTCTGTTTTGTGGCGTAGGTTTGAATTTCGCACCATTACGGAGCGTTAGATGCTTTTTTTCCTGTCTACACTCTGCATATTGCGGGGAGAACTCCCCTTTTCCGCCTTCCGCAAACCTGGCACTACCTTTGCTTTAGAGAGTATGGCCAACGCCACAGACAGGTTTCAGGCGTCTCCCGAGCGCCTCTTTATAACAATAATTTCGCCACACAGGATGCATTATGAAAAAGATGACGATCGCCAGCCTGGCTGCCGCCGGTGCGCTGTTTGCTGTTGTAAACCAGGCACATGCTGGCGCAACGCTGGATGCCGTAAAGAGTAAAGGCTTTGTACAGTGCGGTATCAGCGATGGGCTGCCAGGTTTCTCCTATGCAGATGCCAACGGCAAGTTTACCGGGATTGACGTGGACGTCTGCCGTGGCGTCGCCGCTGCCGTCTTTGGCGATGACACCAAAGTGAAGTACACCCCACTGACGGCGAAAGAGCGCTTCACCGCCCTGCAGTCCGGGGAAGTGGACGTGCTGTCGCGTAATACCACCTGGACCTCTTCTCGCGATGCGGGTATGGGCATGGCATTCACCGGCGTGACCTACTATGACGGCATCGGCTTCCTGACCCACAATAAAGCGGGCCTGAAGAGTGCCAAAGAGCTGGACGGCGCAACGGTCTGCATCCAGGCCGGTACCGATACCGAGCTGAACGTGGCGGACTATTTCAAATCCAACAACATGAAGTATACCCCGGTCACCTTTGACCGCTCCGATGAGTCTGCGAAGGCGCTGGAGTCCGGCCGCTGCGATACCCTGGCGTCTGACCAGTCTCAGCTCTATGCGCTGCGCATCAAGCTGAGCACGCCGGGCGAGTGGATCGTTCTGCCGGAAGTGATCTCCAAAGAGCCGCTGGGCCCGGTGGTTCGTCGCGGTGACGAAGAGTGGTTCTCCATCGTTCGCTGGACCCTGTTCGCAATGCTGAACGCAGAGGAGATGGGCATCACCTCTAAAAACGTTGACGAGAAAGCGGCTAACCCAGCAACCCCGGATATGGCGCATCTGTTAGGCAAAGAGGGCGACTACGGCAAGGACCTGAAGCTTGATAACAAATGGGCCTACAACATTATCAAGAAAGTCGGTAACTACGCTGAAATCTTCGAGCGTAACGTGGGATCGGAAAGTCCGCTGAAGATCAAACGCGGCCAGAATAACCTCTGGAACAACGGCGGGATCCAGTACGCACCACCGGTGCGCTAAGCTACCGGTACGCTAAGGTAGAGTGCTGTAACGGGCACTGCGCAGGCAGTGCCCAGCCCAGAGTTAAGGTTACCGAGGTTTTCCTATGTCCCAACGCCGCCCAACCGTTAAAGGATCGTTCTCCCTTTCTAACCCCGCGGTTCGAGCCTGGCTGTTTCAGATCATCGCTATCGTGGCCGTTGTCAGCGTCGCGATCTATTTGATACACAACACCGTGACTAACCTGAGCAACCGGGGTATCACCTCCGGCTTTGCCTTTCTCGATCGCGGGGCCGGATTCGGTATCGTTCAGCATCTGATCGATTACGAGCAGGGTGATACCTATGGACGCGTGTTCCTGGTCGGCCTGCTCAATACGCTGCTGGTCTCTGCCCTATGTATTGTTTTTGCCTCGTTTCTGGGGTTCTTCCTCGGCCTTGCACGCCTGTCTGAAAACTGGCTGCTGCGCAAGCTGTCGACGATCTATATCGAAACCTTCCGTAATATCCCGCCGCTGCTGCAGATCTTCTTCTGGTATTTTGCCGTGCTGCGCAACCTGCCGGGGCCGCGCCAGGCGGTAAGCGCTTTCGACCTGGCGTTTCTCAGCAACCGTGGACTCTATATCCCGGCCCCCGCGTTTGGTGAAGGCATTGGTGGCTTTATCGTGGCGGTGCTGATTACCGTCGCCATTACCGTGGGCCTGTACCGCTTTAACAAGACACATCAGATGAAGACAGGCCAGCTGCGGCGGACATGGCCCACCGCGCTCGGGTTGATTATTCTACTACCGCTGCTCTCTCATTGGCTATTCGGCGCGGCGCTACACTGGGATGTTCCCGAGCTGCGCGGCTTTAACTTCCGTGGCGGCATGGCGCTGATCCCGGAGCTGGCGGCGTTAACCCTGGCCCTGTCGGTTTATACCTCTGCGTTTATTGCCGAAATCATCCGCTCGGGTATCCAGTCGGTGCCCTTTGGGCAGCATGAGGCCGCACGCTCGCTGGGTTTGCCTAATCCGGTGACGCTGCGCCAGGTCATTATCCCGCAGGCGATGCGGGTGATTATTCCACCGCTGACGAGCCAGTATCTCAACATTGTGAAGAACTCGTCGCTGGCGGCCGCAATCGGTTATCCCGATATGGTGTCGTTGTTTGCCGGCACGGTGCTGAACCAAACCGGGCAAGCTATCGAGACGATTGCTATCACGATGTCGGTCTATCTGATTATTAGCCTGATGATTTCCCTGTTAATGAACATCTATAACCGTCGTATCGCCCTGGTCGAGCGCTAAGGATCCATGATGACAAAAGCACTTCTGTCTCACCCCGCGCGCCCGGCCCGTGCCGGTACTGGACGCTATCTCCAGTGGGCGCGAAAAAATCTGTTCTCCAGCTGGTCGAATAGCCTGCTAACGCTGGTCGCTCTGTGGCTGATGTGGGAGCTCATTCCTCCCCTACTGAACTGGGCGCTGTTTCAGGCGAACTGGATTGGTACTACCCGTGCTGACTGCACCAAGGAGGGGGCTTGCTGGGTCTTTATTCATGAACGATTCGGCCAGTTTATGTATGGCCTTTATCCCCATGACCAGCGCTGGCGTATCAACACCGCGTTGGTGATTGGCCTGCTCTCGATTGTACCGATGTTCTGGAATGGGCTGCCTAAACGCGGACGCTACATTGCCTGCTGGGCGGTGATCTATCCGCTGGTGGTATGGGGGCTGATGTACGGTGGCTTTTTCGGGCTGGAGCGTGTCGAAACGCGCCAGTGGGGCGGCCTGACGCTGACGCTGATCATCGCCTCCGTCGGGATTGCCGGCGCGTTGCCGCTGGGGATCTTACTCGCGCTAGGCCGACGCTCAACCATGCCGGTGGTGCGCATACTGTCTGTGATTTTTATTGAGTTCTGGCGGGGCGTGCCGCTGATCACCGTGCTGTTTATGTCCTCAGTGATGCTGCCGCTGTTCATGTCGGAAGGGACCAGCATTGATAAGCTGGTGCGGGCGTTGGTGGGGGTGATTCTATTCCAGTCGGCGTACGTGGCCGAGGTCGTACGAGGCGGGTTGCAGGCGCTACCCAAGGGACAGTATGAAGCCGCTGAATCATTGGCGCTGGGCTACTGGAAAACCCAAGGGCTGGTGATCCTTCCTCAAGCGCTAAAGATGGTGATCCCAGGGCTGGTCAACACCATCATTGCGCTATTTAAAGACACGAGCCTGGTGATCATCATCGGCCTGTTCGATCTCTTTAGCAGCGTGCAGCAGGCGACGGTCGATCCTGAGTGGTTAGGAATGTCGACGGAAGGCTACGTTTTTGCCGCACTGGTCTACTGGATTTTCTGTTTTAGCATGTCGCGCTACAGCCAGCATCTGGAGAAGCGCTTTAACACCGGGCGTACACCGCACTGAGGATCACCATGAGTAATATGACTATGCAATCTGCCGACGCGATGATTACGCTCGAGAACGTCAATAAGTGGTATGGGCAGTTCCATGTACTGAAAGACATTAACCTGAACGTAAAACAGGGAGAGCGAATTGTACTTTGCGGTCCTTCCGGATCAGGTAAATCAACAACCATTCGCTGCATTAACCATCTGGAAGAGCATCAGCAGGGCCGTATCGTCGTAGATGGCATCGAACTGAATGAAGATATCCGCAATATTGAGAAGGTACGTCAGGAGGTGGGGATGGTGTTTCAGCACTTTAACCTCTTCCCACACCTGACGGTATTGCAGAACTGCACTCTCGCGCCTATCTGGGTGCGTAAAATGCCAAAGAAAGAAGCCGAAGCGCTGGCGATGCACTATCTTGAGCGCGTGCGTATTGCCGAGCATGCGCATAAGTTCCCCGGTCAGATCTCCGGTGGCCAGCAGCAGCGCGTTGCTATCGCCCGTTCGCTCTGCATGAAGCCTAAGATCATGCTGTTTGATGAGCCGACCTCGGCGCTGGATCCGGAGATGGTCAAAGAGGTGCTCGATACCATGATTGGGTTGGCGGAGTCAGGAATGACCATGCTGTGTGTGACGCACGAGATGGGTTTTGCCCGCACGGTTGCTGACCGCGTGATCTTTATGGATCGGGGAGAGATCGTCGAGCAGGCTGCGCCTGAAGAGTTCTTTGCCCATCCGAAATCAGAACGTACCCGTGCATTTCTTTCGCAGGTTATTCATTAGGATCGTATTGCCGGGCGGTGCTACGCTTGCCCGGCCTACAGAAACAGCAGACTTTGTAGGCCCGGTAAGCGCAGCGCCACCGGGCGTCTGTCTGCCACAACGCAAAAAGGCCATCCTTGCGGATGGCCTTCTGCTTAATTTGATGCCTGGCAGCTACGGCGGGCGTCCTGCCCGCCGCCCTCCGGGCCGTTGCTGCGCAACGTGCAAATCCGCTCCCGGCGGATTTGTCCCTCCTCAGGAGAGCGCTCACCGACAGACAACAGGTAAAACAAAAGGCCCGGTCTTTCGACTGGGCCTTTTGTTTTATTTGATGCCTGGCAGTTCCCTACTCTCGCATGGGGAGACCCCACACTACCATCGGCGCTACGGCGTTTCACTTCTGAGTTCGGCATGGGGTCAGGTGGGACCACCGCGCTAGTGCCGCCAGGCAAA